>JAESGA010000036.1_pt1 | contig 176873 bp, 161 predicted proteins | sample 9269521 | NCBI WGS metagenome assembly JAESGA01 (sample SAMN14514842, study PRJNA621658) | algae metagenome | isolation source: Aphanothece saxicola GSE-SYN-MK-01-06B and co-occurring heterotrophs from... | place: USA: Grand Staircase Escalante National Monument, Utah | collected 2006-04-15 | reverse complement strand
CACCTCGGCCCGCCGCAGCAGCCCGATGATCTGCTCCGCCGTGGGTCGCTTCTTCGGCATCCCTGCCTCCTTCCAAGGAGGCCAACTCTCTCACTCCACCTGGATCCCAGGCAGGGGGGAAGGTCAGGAGAGCACGGCTCGTGTCGGAACTGGCGGAGGAGGTGCGACTCGGTAAAGGCGGTCTCCAGGCTGGAGCCTTGTAGCATGGGGGGAGTTCACGCGGCGGACGCCCGAAGTCAGTGGGCCGCGCGGTTCGCAGCATCCTCGCTCAAACCCACGAAGGCCCGGACCGCAGGGAGATCGAGCGATTCGGGCAGTGCCACCGCGTAAACACCGCCTGCGATCGGTTCACCTAGGATCGGTACCGCCAGCAGACGCTGGTCCAGCCATGCCTCGCCATCCAGCACGACGCTGATCCCGATCCCTGCGGCCACGGCCTCCCTGGCGGCCTCCCGGCTGCCCACCTCAAGGGCGATGCGGCCGGATAGATCATGCGCAGCAAAGGCCGCTTCCATCATGGCGCGCGTCATCGAACCCGGCTCTCGCAACACCAACGGCCCCTCGGCCAGTTCCTCCAGGCTGATGCCGGAACGCGGTGCTGAGGCCGGCACGCAGGCGATCAGGCGCTGCGTCACCAGAAGCTTGCAGGACATGCCCTCCACCGGCCGGGTGAGCGTCATGATCGCGACTTCGATCTCGCAGGCGGCGAGCGCCTCGAGCAGCCCGTTGGTGTTGCCGAGCCTGGTGCGGACCCGGAGCTCCGGATAGGCCTCCATCAAGGCTGCGATGCACGGCATGGCGTGGGCCGGCGTCGAGAGGCCAATGGCGATGCTGCCGCGGCGCAGGTCGCGCGACTGGCGCATCGTCTCCTCCAGCTCATCCATGCGGCCCAGCACCAGCCGCGCGCGGGCCAGCAGGTCCTGCCCGGCATCGGTGAGCGCGAGGCGCGGCCGGCGATGCAGCAGCAGGGTGCCGCAGGCGCGCTCCAGCCCCGTCAGCGTGACCGAGATGGTGGGCTGGCTGAGGCCGAGGATGTCCGCCGCACGCGATATGGTGCCGCCTTCGACCACGGCGGCGAAGCAGCGCAGCGCGTTCAGGCTGATCGTGCCCTCCCGCCGGCCGCGGCGCGCGTCATTTGTCATCGCGAACGCCCTGCAATGTCATCGAAGGGTCACCTCCATCTCTTAGTATCAAGACAACAAAACGCCAGTCCTCATAGTGTAATTCTATGGAGAAGACCATGTCCGATCTCGCTCGCCGCACCCTGCTCGGCGCCGGCGCCGCTTTCCTGGGCGCGCTCGATTCGAGCCTGGCGCAGGCCCAGCAGCCAGCCCCGCGGCGCGGCGGTGCCTTGGTCTATGCGCAGATGTCCGGCAATCGCCGCGGCGGCGATGCGACGAATTCGCGCCATCCCTACTTCATGGTCGATCTCATCACGCGCTCCGCCTACAACACGCTGGCCTGGGCGGATGAGGAGCTGAAGCTTCAGCTCGAATTGGCCACGCGCATCGAAGCCGCGGATGAATCGCTGAAGGTCTGGGAGGCGACGATCCGCGAGGGCGTGCGCTTCCACGATGGCCGCGTCATGTCCGCGGCCGACGTCGCGTCATCGTTCGAACTCCACCGCCGGCGCAACTTCGCTTCGCAGCAGATCCAGCGCATCGAGGTGGTGAATCCCACCACGATCCGCTTCCACCTCGATGCCGGGAACTCCGAATTTCCCTTCGTGCTCGCCGAGTACGATTGCGTGGTGATGCCGGCGAATGCGGATATCGAGCGCATCGGGATGGAAGGCATCGGCACCGGGCCTTTCCGCATCACCGGCAACGACCCGCAGCGCCGCATGACCTTCGAGCGCTTCGATGATTACTGGCGCCAGGGCTTCCCCTTCCTCGACCGGCTGGAGGTGGTGAACCGCGAGGGCCAGACCGAAGCGGCGCTCGCCGGATACCGCGCGCGGCAATTCGACGCGATGTTGAACATCGACCCGCGGCTGATCCGCCAGATGGAGCGCGAGCCGCAGACTGATTTGGTGCCCGCCGCCTCCGGCGACCAGGCGGTCATCATCCTGCCCAAGCACCAGGGATCGGCCTTCAACGACGTGCGTATCCGCCGCGCGCTGTCGGCCGCGATCGACCGCGAGGGTCTGGTGCGGATCGTCTATGGCGGCACCCGCTGGGGCTGGATCGGCAATGACAGCCACCTCGCCGCCGCGGACCCGATGTTCGTTGCGCCCGAGCGAACGCGCGACCTCGCTTTGGCGCGGCGCCTGCTGGCCGAGGCCGGCCATCCGAACGGCATCACCCTGCCCACGCTCTACTACGCGCCGCAATGGCCGGAGATGGCGCGCTATTTCCAGTTCATCCAGGAAAGCGTGCGCGAGGCCGGCATCACCCTGCCGATCGAGGAGCGTCCGAACGACGGCTACCTGCGCTTCCGCCAGGGCGATGCGGATGTGACCCGCGGCAATTGGCACCGCTTCGCCTACACCGCGGTGGGCCCGCGCAACCCGGGCATCAGCCTGTTCCGCATGCGCCCGGCCAACAACGAGAGCGGCTATTGGTCCGGCCCCGCTGCCGAGCGCTACATGGCACTCTACGCCCGCGCGATGCTGACGGCGGAGCCCGCGGCGCGGCGCGCGATCTATGCCGAGATGCAGGCGATCCTGCGCGAAGAAGTGCCGGCCATCCTGCCGGCCGGGCGCAACAATGTGCTGATCAAGCGCAGCACCGTGCAAAACCTGAAGAACCATCCTCAGCACTGGTCCATCCGCTGGGACGACGTCTGGCGTTCCGCCTGAGGAGATGGATCCCATGCAGCCCATCACCCGCCGTGCTGCGCTCGCCGCGGCCGCCTTCACCCCGCTGCTCGGCCAGGCTGCGTCGGCGCAGCCCCGCACGCCGGTGCGAGGCGGCACGCTGAACATCGCGCAATGCTCGGCCAATCGCCGCTCGGCCAGCCCGCAGAATGCACGCCACCCCTACTTCCTGGTCGATGCCACCACGCGCCTGCCCTATGGCTGCCTGGTGTGGGTCAACCGCGCGCTGCAACTCGAGCCCGAACTGGCCGAGCGTTGGGGGCCGGCGGACGAGACCATGGCGGTGTGGGACATCACGCTGCGAGATGCCCTGCTGTTCCACGACGGCACGCCGGTGACGGCGCGCGACGTGGTGTCCAGCTTCGAATTCCACCGCACCCGCTCGCCCTTCGCCCGCCAGATCGAGCGCATCGAGGCGATCGACCGCCTGACCGCGCGCTTCTTCCTCGATGCCGGCAATGCCGAATTCCCCTTCGTGCTGGGCGAGTATGACAGCGTGATCATGCCGGCCGCCCCGCCGGAAACGATCGGGCTTTCGGGCATCGGCTGCGGCCCCTACCGCATCGTCTCGACCGACCCCAACCGCTCCATCGTCTACGAGCGCTTCGACCGCTACTGGCGCGAGGGGTTGCCGCTGCTGGACCGCATCACGCTGCACAACCGCGAGGGCCAGCAGGACAGCGCCATCGCCGGGCTGCGCTCCGGCCAGTTCGACGTGGTGATGACCATCGACCCCACCGCCGCGCGACAGATCGGGCGCGACCCGGAATTCGTGGTGGAAAGCGGCGGCGGCGGCTATCATTACGTTGTGCAACTGCCGCAGCACCCGGGCTCGCCCTTCATGGACAAGCGGGTGCGACAGGCGCTGGCGCATGCGGTGGACCGCGACGCCATCGTGCGCCTCGTCTATGGTCCGCAGAATGGCTGGGTCGGCAATGACAGCCACCTGGTCGCCGCCGATCCCAATTTCCTTCCGCGCCCCGCGCTGCCGCGTGCGCAGGCGGTGGCCCGCGCCCGCGCGCTGCTGGCCGAGGCCGGCCATGCCGGCGGCATCAACCTCGGCACGCTGTATTGGAGCCCGCAGACTCCCGAGGCCGGGCGCTACTTCCAGGTTCTGCAGGAGACAGTGCGCGAGGCCGGCATCACCATCACGCTCGAACAACGCCCGAACGATGGCTACGTGCAGTTCCGAACCGGCGACAACGACTTCGCGCAGGGCCGCTTCCACCGCTTCGCGATGACCGCCGTCGGCCCGCGCAACCCTGGCATCAGCCTGTTCCGCATGCGCGGCGCCAATGTCGAATCCGGCCATTGGCGCGGGCCCGAGCAGGACCGCTACATGGAACTCTACCGCCAGGCGATGGCGACACGCGACGAAGCCGCCCGGCGCGCGACGTTCCACGACATGCAGCGCATCCTGCATGAGGAAGTCCCGGCCCTGCTGCCCGCCGGCGCCATGACCTTCGCCGTGCGCCGGCGCAACGTGCAGGGCTTCGCCTTCCATCCGCAGATCTGGTCGGTGCGCTTCGACGAGGTGTGGCGCGGGTGATTGCGCTGGTGCTGCGGCGCGGCGCGCTGTCGCTCGTCACGCTGTTCCTGCTGGCGAGCTTCATCTTCTTCGCGACCGAGGTGCTGCCGGGCGACGCGCTGGACGTGTCGCTCTCGGCCGACGAGATGGCGAACATGCCGCCCGAGGTGCTGGCAAGGCGCAAGGCGGAGCTTGGCCTCGACCGACCGATCCTCGAACGCTACCTCGGCTTCCTGGGCGGGCTGCTGAACTTCGATCTGGGCCGCACCATCATCACCCGCGCCCCGGTGGCCGATATCGTCGCCATGCCGCTGCGCAATTCCATCGCACTTGCGGCGGTCACGCTGCTGCTGGCGCTGCCGGTGGCGTTGGCCATCGCCATGGCCGCGGCGCAGACGAAAGGGCGGCCGCTGGACAATGCCGTCTCGGGGGCCGCGATCATCGGCTACTCCATTCCGGAATTCGTCACGGGCCTGCTGCTGATCGCGGTCTTCGCCGTGTGGTGGCCGCTGTTTCCGGCCACCATCACCGCCAACACGGATGATCCGCTCGGCGTGCTGCTGGCCGCCGCGCCGCTGGCCGTTGCCACCACCATCATCGGGTCCATCGCCTATCTGGGCCGTATCCTGCGCGTCGGCCTGATCGAGGTGATGGCGGCGGATTTCGTCGAGCGGCTGCACCTTTCGGGCATCCCGCGCTGGCGGATTCTCTGGCTGCACGCGCTGCCGGCCGCGATGATCCCCGGGCTTTCGGCCGCCGCCCTCTATGCCGCGTCGCTGGTCTCGGGCGTGGTGGTGGTGGAACTGGTCTTTGCCTATCCGGGCATCGGCGCCGAGCTGGTGCGCGCCGTGACGCGGCGCGAGGTGCATGTGGTGCAGGCCATCGCACTCGCCGCCGCGGTCTGCGTGGTGCTGTTCAACCTGGCAGCCGATCTCGGCATCGCCGCCCTCGACCCACGGACGAGACGGTCTTGAGCACCTTGCTGCGTCGCCCGGCGGCACTTCTCGGCCTGCTGCTGGTGGCCACGCATCTGGCCGTGGCCATCGCCGCACCCTGGATCGCGCCCTTCGCGCCGACCGCCCTGCTGGATGCGCCGCTGGAGCCGCCGGGCGCCACCTATTGGCTGGGCACGGATGATCTGGGCCGCGACGCCTTTTCGCGCCTGCTCTGGGGCGGGCGGGTTGCCATGCTGGTCGCCTTCGCGGCCGGGGCGTTCGCGGTGCTGGGCGGCGCGCTGCTTGGCCTGGCCGCCGCCTATCGGCGCGGCAGCTTCGACGATGTGTTGATGCGCCTCGTCGAGATGAAACTCGCGGTGCCGACCATCCTCTTCGTGGCCATCTTCGTCACCGGCTTCGGGCAATCCGTGCCGGTTCTGATCCTCGCGGTCGGCATCATCCAGATGATGGGCGTGGTGCGCACCACCCGCGCCGCCGGCATCGTGCTGATGGAGCAGGGCTATGTGCGCGCAGCCCAGCTGAATGGCGAAAGCGGCCCCACCATCATCCTGCGCGAATTGCTGCCGAACGTGGCCGACCTGATGGCGGTGGAATTCGCGCTGCGCGCCTCCTCCGCGCTGCTGCTGGTCTCAGCGCTGTCCTTCCTGGGCCTCGGCATTTCCCCGCCCACGCCCGACTGGGGGTTGATGGTGGAGGATGGGATGGCACTGCTTGAAAGCGAGCCGGCCCTCGTGCTGGCCCCCGCCCTGTGCATCGCCAGCCTGGTGCTGGGCATCAACCTTGCGGCCGAGGGGCTGTCCGATGCGCTCGGGCTGGATGCGGCACGAGGTGGCGGTGGCTGATCCCGTGCTCCAGGTGCGAGACCTGTCGATCGCCTGGCGCGGCCCGGACGGGCGCGCGAACCGCGTGGTGGATGGCGTCTCCTTCGACCTCGCTTCCGGCGGCACGCTGGGCGTCGCCGGCGAGAGCGGCAGCGGCAAATCCACCCTGGCGCGCGCGCTGCTCGGCCATTGCCGCGCCGGCAGTGCGATCACCGGCGGCAGCATCCGCCTGGATGGCGACGATCTCGCCGCCCTGTCCGAGCCCGAACTGGCCCGACGGCGCGGCCGCGTGATGGCCATGGTGCCGCAGAACCCGCTCGCCTCGCTCACCTTCCACATCCCGGTGGGACGCCAGCTGGAGGAGGTGCTGCGGTGGCGCGCCGGGCTATCGGCCGGTGCCGCCCGTCTGCGCGCGCTGGAATTGTTCGGCCAGATGGGCCTGCCCGAGCCGGAGCGTCTGGCCCGGCGCTACCCACATCAACTCTCCGGCGGGCAGCGCCAGCGCGTGGTGCTCGCCTGCGCCATCGCCTGCGACCCCTTGCTGCTGGTGCTGGACGAGCCGACCACCGCGCTCGACAAGACCACCGAGGCGCAGGTGCTGGACCTGATCCGCCGGCTGCGCGCGGCGCGCCATGGTGCGATGGTCATCGTCACCCATGACCTGAACGTGGTGGCCGACATCTGCGACCGGGTGCTGGTGATGCAGCATGGCCGGATCGTCGAGCAGGGTGCGGTCGGCACGGTCTTCGCCGCCCCGCGCGAGGCCTATACGCGCGTGCTGCTGGGTGCCGCGCTGCGCGTCGAGGAAGCGAGCCGCGCCACCCCCACCGCGGCGGGCGATCCGCTTCTTGAGATCGCCGGGCTGGGCTTCCGCTATGCGCGCCCCTCGTTGTTGCACCGCGCGCCGCCCGGCCCGCCCATCCTGGATGATGTCGGCCTGACCCTGGCGCGGGGCGAGGTGCTGGGCGTCATCGGCGAATCCGGTTCGGGCAAGACGACGCTCGGCGGCATCGTCACCGGTCTGCTCGCCGCGCAGGCCGGCGAGGTGCGCTTCGATAGCGCGGGCCTGCCCGGTCTTGCCGCGCGGCGGACGCGCGAGCAGCGTCGGCGCATCCAGATGGTGTTCCAGGACCCGCTCTCCTCGCTCAACCCGCGCCGCCGCGTCGGCGATGCGGTGATGCGCCCGCTGCGGCTGTTTCGCGGGCTGGATCAGCGCGAAGCCGCTCGGCGCGCCGCGGCGCTGTTCGAGGATCTGGGTTTGGAACCCTCGCTGCTCTCGCGCTTCCCCCGCCAGCTCTCGGGCGGCCAGCAGCAGCGCGTGGCGATCGCCCGCGCCTTCGCGGCCGAGCCCGACCTGCTGATCTGCGACGAGATCACCTCGGCGCTGGATGCCTCGGTGCAGGCGCAGGTGCTGGACCATTTGGCGGCGATGCAGCGGCGCCGGGGCACGGCGATGCTGCTGATCACGCACGACCTGTCCGTTGTGTGGCGAATGGCGCGGCGCGTGGCCGTGATGCAGGGCGGGCGAATCCTTGAGACCGGCGACACCGAGGCGATCTTCCGCAACCCTGCCAACCCCTACACCGCCGCCCTGCTGGGGGCGGCGACCCGGGCCGCGCGCGCGGCCCGGCCTGAATACGCTGACGCAACCGGATAGAGACCCATGCCGCAAGACACCGCCTTCGCCGCGCCCGGCCGCTTCTGGAAGGGCAACATCCACACCCACTCGAATGCTTCCGACGGCGTCCGCACGGCCGCGGAGGTCTGCGCGACCTATCGTGAGGCAGGATACGATTTCCTGGCCCTGACCGATCATTTCCTGGCCAAGTACAACTTCCCCGTCGTGGATACGCGGCCTTTCCGCACAGCCGGCTTCACCACGATCCTGGGCGCAGAACTGCACGCGCCGGCGACGGCGCTTGGCGAGATGTGGCACATCCTGGCGGTGGGACTGCCGGGCGATTTCGCGCCGACGGCCCCGGGCGAGACAGGCCCGCAACTGGCGGCACGCGCCATCGCGGCCGGTGCCTTCGTCGCCATCCCGCATCCGGGCTGGTATGCGCTGACCACGGCGGATGCGAATACCCTGGACGGCGCGCATGCGGTGGAGGTCTACAACCATACCTCGCAGTTGCGGACCGAGCGCGGCGATGGCGTCTATCTCGCCGACCAGCTTCTGGCCGAGGGGCGCCGCGTCACCCTCATCGCGGTGGACGACGCGCATTTCGCCTGTCCCGACGCCTTCGGCGGATGGGTGATGGTGAAGGCCGAGGCGAATGAACCAGAGGCCCTTCTGGCCGCGCTGAAGGCCGGGCGATTCTACGCCACGCAAGGTCCAGCCATCCACGACATCACATGGGAGGGGGATTCGGTGGAGATCACCTGTTCGCCTGCCGCCAGCATCATGGTTCTGGGCCGCGGTTCGCGCGCGGCACAGTCGGTGGCGCTGGGCCAAACGCGGGCGCGGCTTTCCACCGCGGCCCTGCGCGGCTTCGCGCGCGTCGTCGTGGCCGATGCGCAGGGGCGCCGCGCCTGGTCCAACCCCGTCCATTTTCCGAATTGAGGGAGAGCATTATGCACGCTGACATCGTGTCCGACATCCAGGCCCTGCTGGAGGGCAAGGCGGAGGGCCGCTACGGCCTGACCTTCATCAACCAGCAGCAGCACGCGCTGCAGGCCGCCTGGCTGGCCGAGCAGGAGGGGCGAGGTGACGCGTTGGTGACGGCGGCGCTGCTGCACGATATCGGCCACCTGGTGCACAATCTCGGTGACAACCCGGCCGACGCCGGCATTGACGACCAGCATGAGGAGTTGGGGAATGCTTGGCTGGTGAACCATTTCGGTCCGGAGGTGACGGAGCCGGTGCGCCTGCATGTCGCCGCCAAGCGCTATCTCTGCGCGGTCGAGGCGGATTACTTCGCCAAACTCTCTCCGGACAGCGTGAAGAGCTTGGCACTCCAGGGCGGCCCGATGTCGGCCGAGGAAGTCCAGGCTTTCGAGGCGCTGCCGCACAGCGCCGAGGCGGTTCAGCTGCGGCGCTATGACGAGCAAGCCAAGGTAAAGGGGCTGGAGACGCCAGCCGTGGAGCATTTCATGCCTGCGGTAGCGCGTAGTCTGAAGTCATAGGTCGCGGCCAATGGCGTAGGCGGTGACAGTGCGCGGCTAATCCCAGTCTCGCGGAATAGTACGAAGGCGCCCTCGTGCCGAGTTGAAAAAGGGTGTCTCGGCAACGCGGTGACTGCTTGTTCTGCGGAAGGTTGCTTAACTACGGCACCTTCCGCTTGATCACCTGCGCCGCCAGCGGTGTCGCGGCGAGGTCCACTGTTGATGCACTTACGTTCCGTGCCGTGACACGCACAATGTTGTTCGACCACACATGGCAGTCTAGCACAAAGGCGATGCTGCTGGTGTCGCGCGAGGCGTCGGCGAAGTCGCTCCTCCGCGCGCCCGGCACCGTCACGTCGATATTGGCCGTCGCGCCTGCGGTCAGACTCGGCAGGTCCCACGTCGGCTCCAGCGCCAGGCTGCGAGTGCCGATCGGCACCGAGGGGCAGGCATAGAGCAGCGCCGATGGACAACCGCGCCGCTCACAAGGTCAGCGGCATCCGCGCCGCCATCGAGGCGCGCGGCGCCTCGCTGCTCAACCTGCCCGCCTACAGCCCCGAGCTGAACCCGATCGAGCTGCTGTTCAGCAAGCTCAAGCGCCTGCTGCGCTCGGCCGCCGCACGCACCGTCGGCGCGCTGTGGGACACCCTCGGCGAATGCCTCGAACGCTTCCCGCCGCACGAGTGCCGCGCCTGCATCCGACACACAGGCTACGGACACCTAGCGTGAAATCAGGCTAGCCCTTCAGCGCCTCGAGGCGGTGTCCCAATGTCGGGCCGTGCGGGTGGCAGAGCTGCAGATGCTGATGGAAGCCGATGTGGAAGGCCTGATCGGCGCAGGGCGGCTGAACAAGTGGTGGAAGTGGAAGCGCCGCGCCGACGTGGTCGGCATACCTACCTTCGAGGCCTCGAACATGCATGCGACTTCGGCCAATCAGCGTCATCCTCGCAAGGCTGGGTTCGGCGGACGTTCGCGACCGCGCCGCCGAGTGCGGTGGCGCATCCCGGATACAGCATGTAACGATTTGTGGGCCCCTACGTATCGCGATGCGATCCGCGGATGTTGAGCAATCTCGCAATACGATGCATCTGTCCGTATGCTGCCAGCGCGCTGGACGCGCTAGAGTGATGAAAAATAATGGAAAAATTATCTTGGATATCGGTCGGACGTAAAGGTCGGGAGCGGCGCTCGATGTGTGGGGACGGGCGGCCCAGTTCATTCACGACAAGGCATTGGGTATAACCAGGGAATTCTACGAATACTTCCACCGCCGGCTGCTGACGCGATCGTCAGTGCCTGTTGTGCCGGCGCTGCTTCTGCATCTCCTGCCGCTTGAACCAGACCCAATCCGCCTCTGATTTCGCGCTCGCCGCACTGCGACGAGGTCTGCGACCGCTTGCGGCACATCGCGCGCGCGCCCGTCGCGCGCGTGTTTTGCATGCTTCCCGCGCGTCATCCGGCATGGGGTGCGCTCCAATCCGATTGCATTGGCATCCCGGCGGATGGGGTGCGGGCCAAGCTTCTCTGCCAAACCAGGAACGGGACGACAGCGGACAGGGGACAGAGGACCACCCCTAGGGTGGTGGCCTCAGTCCGCACCGGCCGCCCCGGACTGTCCGCGCCTTGTCCGCGCCCGTCCTTCGGCAGAAAACCTTGGTCCGCGCCCGATCCGCCCGGAATGCGCGACGGCATGTTGAGAGTGGGCCGGATCATGGCATTTCGGTCCCCTCGGCCGCGCTGGATTGGGGCGCAGCATCCACACCCACCCGTCCCGCATGGCGATCTCGCCCGCGTCGCGCAAATCGCCGGCAGTTCGGCGGAACACCCGGGCGCGGTCCTTCGGCGTCTCGGCCTCGGATAGGCGAAGCGCCTCAAATTCTTCGCGCCACCAATCTTCCCGAACGCCTTTCGTGCGCAGCGGCATCAGTTCGCCAGGCGGGATAACCTCACCTCTGGCCAGGATGATGTTTGCCAGCGCGGTTAGCGTGGCGCGTGCCAGTCTCGGTAGCGGCTTCGCGCGCTTGCCCCCGGCATCGGCTTCCTCTGCGATGCAGGTGGTGCGGGGGTCGCCGTCATCGTCCGGGCCAAGGTCAATGACCCGCAGCCGGAACGGCAGTTCGGCGCCGTCCGCGTCATCCTTTGCGGCTTCCACGATGGCGCGGGATGGCTCGCCCTCGGCGCCCTTCTTCACGTGCACGATCAAGTCCGCAGCGCCAAGCAACGCGCCCGATCCGCGCGCCGATCCGTTATCCTTCCGGCCATGGTGGATCACCGCGACATGCGCCCGCGTCTCGTCGCGAAGCTGGTCACAGGCCGCGACGAAGCCGCCCATGTCCTGCGCGCTGTTCTCGTCGCCGTCGCCAAACGTCCGCGCCAGGGTATCGAGCACCACGAGGTCGGCGCGCATGGCCTGCGCGGCTTCGATCACGGCGCGCAAGTCAGTCGATGGCCGGCCTATCGTCGCTGGCTGCGCGATGAATTGGAACGCCTCGCCGGCATTGCCCATGGCCTCGCGCAGCGCCAGCAGCCGGCCAGCGAAGCCGCCTTCGCCCTCTGCCGCGACGTAGAGCACGCGGCAGGGCTTCACGCGGCGGCCCCACATGCGCCGGCCGAGTGCCAGGCCATAGGCGATGCGCAGCAGCAGGAAGGATTTGCCGCATTTCGGTTCCCCCCACCAAAGGGACAACTCGCCGGGCGCGATCATGCCTTTCAGCAGGTAGCCTCGCGGCGGCGCGTCCTCTACATCCGCGAGGGTCAGCACGCGCAGTCGGCCGAACGGCTTGCCGCGCAGCGGAGGCTGCGGCGTGAACGTCTCCTCCCACGCGCCAGCAGCGCGGAAGGCGGCTTGCGGGTCGGGCGGGCCGTCCATCATGCCGCGCACTCCCCGCCGCGCGGCAGCGCATCATGCCAATCACCTGCGGTCGGTGCGAGCAAGCGCGCCGTGCGGCCAGCCGCAGCCCAGCGCCGGCAGCAGGCACGGGCAGCACTCATGCCGGCTTCATCGCGATCGGCAAAGACGGTCAACGCCGGGATGGCAGCAAGGATGGGCAAGCGCGCGATCGCGCCGGCGCTGGTCGCGGCCCATACCGGATACCAGCCGGCGCGTTGCATGATCGCGAGCGCGGTTTCAATGCCCTCCGCAATGCCCAGGGCTGCGGCCCCGCCCTCATGGGCGGCAAGGCGAATGACACCAGCTTTGCCGGCCATCATCTTCGCGGGCATCGGCCCCGGCGTCTTGCCTTGGCCGTCACGCGCCAGGAAGGTCCGATGCACGCCGCAGGGCTTCCCGGCCTCAGGATCGGTCATCAACGCGACCATGGCGGGCCAGCGTTCCGCGCCACGCGGGCAAGCGGGATGAAACCGGATCGGTGCAGCAGCCGGCAGCGCCAGCCCTCGTGATGCGAGATAGATTTCAACCAGCGTCCCGGCCGGCACCACCGCCTCCGCCCATACGCGCCGTGCGAGGTCAATGGACGGCGACGGGGATGGCGCGTGCGGCGCTTCCGGCAACGCTACAGGCCCCTGCGTGGCTATGGCGCCCCGATACCTAGGAGCGTCGCCCAGCCAAGCCAGCGCCCACCGCAGAGCCTCCCGCATGGGGCAGCGCCGCAGATGTATCACCAGGCCCAGGGCATCACCGGCGATGCCGGCTTCGTGGTCGTGCCAGGCGCCGCGCTTCGGGCCAGCCACCAAGACAGAAAGGCTGCCTTTCCGCCCGTATCGCCAGTCGTCTCGGCGCGACAGCGCGCGGTTCGGCTCCCCCAAGAGGTCATGGACCAGCGCCGGCATGCGCTCCGCGAGGCGGGCCGCCATGGTCGGGAGATCGGGCCGACCGATCACGCGCGCACCGCTTTGGCCAATGCGGCCCGGGCAAGCACATGGGGGACGCGCAGGACCGCGAGGTATTCGGCTTCGGCGACAGCTTGCTCGCCGCACCGCTGCGTCTCCGCCGCAGCTGCAACGTCATGGCCAAGACAGGTGGGGAGGCGATGATGGGACGCGCTGTGGGGGGAGTGGAGCCGCTGCCCAGCGGACCAACCGCCCCCGCGTCCCTGGACGTTCACCGCGTCCGAGGGCTGGGGGTTTTCCATCTCCTCAGACGGCCGCGCTACCCGTGAGCCCCTCGCTGCCGCGGACGGCCGAAGTAGCGTCCAGCGCCGCTTCCCCCCGTTCCCGCAGCGTCGGCAAGTCGCCGTCCGGCCCGCCGGCCGAAGTGGAGGGCCGGCTCGGCGGCGCATCGATGGGCTTGACCTCCGGGAGCGTCGAGATGAACGCGCGCACCGATTGAGCGTCAACCAGCGTTCGGCTGCAGAATTTGACCATCCTGATGCGGCCCTGGGCGGCGAGCCGGTAAAGTGCGCTCCTTGAGAGGCCAAACACTGCGGGAGCGCGAGGGAGCGGGACCATCTCGGGCGTGATCGGCGCGGGGGCGAGGCTCATTGGCTGTCTCCAATCCAGCAAGGGACAGCCCCCCATTCAGCGCATCTGCTGATCCCAAAAAAGCGCCCGAAATCAAGACCCGCCGATAATTTCGGGCGACCCGCCGAGACGGCGGCGCCACTCGGGGATCTTGTTCCGGATCGTCTTGACCGTGAGACGTGGAGCTTCTGCGTGTGCCGTCTTGATCCATTCCAGCAGGTGTTCCGCCTCTTCGCGCGCTATTTCGAGAACCAAGCCTGCCTCTGAACGGCGCGCATACTCCATTTCCACGAGATGTATACTCGTTGGGCGGCCGGGCGCACCCGTCCGGGACAGTGCGCTAGCCTCTGGCGGTTGATGGGTTGCGTCGCAGTGACTGCTGATACGACCTGCGCGGTCACCGCCTTCGGCCCCCCCGGCAATCAACGTTCCTGGCTCATGCGCCGCATCTGCCGCAGGCCAGTATTGCTGGGTATCGACGACATTGACTTCGACTTCGCTCCACCGCAGCGCGGTCTTCAGGCTCCCGTGCGTGTCGGAAGGTCCAATGGCGTCCATGCCGAAACAGAGACCGGGTGCGGTGAGCAACTCCGCTGCGATCACGGTCTGCGGCTCATTCACCGGGGCGGATTCGCCGTAGCGCGCGTGGGGAGAGTGCTCGGGCATATATGCCCACGGGCCCCGCCCGCGCAGCCGAACCTCTCCAGCCGCTGCAGCGCGCCACAGAGCCCCCATGGCCGCTTCGAGTTGCCGCTCATCGATCTCATGCGCCAGAAGTCCTGGGTCGGGAAGGCGACGGCCGAGCGAGTCCTTCACCACCTCCCTTTCAGGCGGTGGCTTCCGGGTGGCAATCCACGAGAAGGCCGAAAGCAGCGGCCACCACCTCGCTCGGTCGTCCATTGAACGCCTCCGTTGGCGCTACCCGCGTAGGCGAAGCGGCGGGGCTGCACGGTGCGGATGCCGCGCGGGCTGACCGGCACTGTCCTGCCGGCCCGACCCTAGCGCTGGTCGAGGATCCGCGCGACGAGCCGGAGCCTCAGCAGACCGCTGCGACCTGGACCGCATCATCCGGCAGCCTCTGCCCGTGCACGGGGGAGCGGCACCACCACGGCCGGCGCCTTGCCGCAATACTCGGCCCAATCCTGCATCAGCGTCCGGCGCTTCGCGAACATGTCGCCGCGCCGATGCGCTGCTTCTACCTTGTTCGCCACCACATGTGCGAGCGCCATCTCAACGACGTCGCCAGGATGGCCCGTGGTCTCGCCAGCCCAATCCCGGAAGGATGAGCGGAAGCCGTGCGGCGTGATGTCGCCGCGCTTCATGCGCTTCAGCAGCGCCAGCATTGCCATGTTGGAGAGGGCCGCGCCGCGCACCTGGCCGGGGAAAAGGTAACCGTCGCCAGCTATGTCGTCGGGATCGCGCGCAACTGCCATCTCCTGCAACACAGCCAGCGCCGCGTCGGAGAGCGGCACGCGGTGCTCCTTCCCTGCCTTCATCCGTTCCCGCGGCACTGTCCACATGGCAGCGTCGGTGTCGATCTCCGACCACTTCGCGCCGAGCACTTCACCCGTCCGTGTCGCGGTGAGGATCAAGAACTCCAGCGCCCGTGCGCTGGTCGCCGGCGCCGCACGAAGCTGCACCATGAAGGCGGGTAACTCCTGCCACGGCAAAGCGGGGTGGTGCTGCACTGGCGCGACCTTGGCGCGGGACGGCAGGCCGGCGAGCTTTAGGTTGCCCTGCCAACGGGCCGGGTTCGGGCCAGTCCGCCAGCCATGCACGGTGGCGAAGTCCAGCACCGCCTCGATGCGGCCCCGCACTCGCACGGCCGTCTCCGCCTTCGACGTCCAGATCGGGATCAGCGCCCGCCTCACGTCATCCAGGCCGATCGCCACAACCGGCATCGCGCCGAGAACGGGATACGCGTAGGTCGCCAGCGACGAGGTCCACTGCGCCCGGTGCTTGGCGTTCGACCACTCAGCCGCCTTACCGTCGATGAACGCCTCGGCGACTTCACGGAAGGTGCGCCGGGCTGCCTCCTGTGCTGCTGCCTTTGCCGCGTCGGCCGCGCGCTCCGCCAGAGGGTCTCGCTTCTCCAACACGTCGCCTCGAACTGCGTCAGCGCGACGCCGCGCGTCGGCAAGGGTGTGTCCCTCCCTGCCCTCCGGATCGGCCGGGCCTAGCCCCATCTCGCGCTGCTTGCCGCCAGCGCTATAGCGGAACATCCACCAGCCAGTTCCCTTGCCTGTCACGACCAGATAGAGGCCGGCGCCATCGGCATGGCGCCACGGCTCGCCCTTCGCGAGCAGGGCCTTCGCTTTCGCCGCGTTCAGTGGCTCAACCCGCCTCGGCATTTTCGTCTTCCAAACCCCACAAGCCGACCCACTATCATTCGTGGGTTGGCAGGGGTCAACCGGAAACACTGCGGGACACCGCATGTGGAAAAATGCAAGTCAGCCGGGACTTCGTGAGCTGGTTGGGAATGGCGCGGGATGCTACGGTGGCGGAGGGGATGGGATTCGAACCCACGTAGGGGCTTTACACCCCTAAACGGTTTAGCAAACCGTCGCCTTCAGCCACTCGGCCACCCCTCCGCAGGGTGTTGAAGTCGCACGACGTATGCAGGTGCCCTTCTAGCCGGGCCTTGCGGCAGCGGCAAGCGCGCCCGGCCGGCGCGTCATCGCGGGAGCGCCCGCGCCCCGCGACGCCGGGCCAGGAGGACCAGAGTGAACCCCGCGGGCGCGCCCCGGCACATCGCGAAGCGTGCTGGTGGGCCTGACAGCAGATACCCGGCGGATCTCGCACTGCACGCTGGGCCTAGCCGCAGTGATGGCGCACCTCTTCTCACGCGGCCGCTACGCTACACCCGCCGCAGCAGGACGATGCGGTTCGTGTTGGTGCCCTTCGCGTTGTTGGCGACACCCCAGCAATTCGCCGTCTTGGTGAAGTGCTGCTGGTTCACCAGCACGGCGAGGCGCGCGAAGGGCAGGCCCTCGACCGCGCGCCAGACCAGGCGCTCCAGCAACACCTGGCCGCCGCGCACCTCGCCGACCTCGAAGGCCACATGGCCCCCCGGCCGCACCACGCGCGCAAGTTCGCACAGCGCCTCGCGCACCATCTCCTCCCACGCCGGCTCGCCACGGTGCCGGGCGATGGCGACGCGCTGCACATCGATGCCGGCGAACCAGCAGCGCAGCCAGTTGTCGTCGGCATACTGCACGATGTCGAGGAAGGGCGGCGAGGTGACGGCGAGCGCGATGGACGCATCGGCCAGCTGCGGCATATGCACCGCGTTGCCCGTCATCAGGGTTGCGGGTGGGTGCGGCGGCGGCGCGCCGCCCCGCAGAAGCTGGCGCGACTTCTTCAGGATGATCGCCGCGATGTCGCGCGGCGGTGGCGCCTGATGGCGCTGCGCATTGATGCGCAGCTGCCGCGCCACCGAAGCCGCCTGGTTCGGCGGCAGCGTGTAGACCGAGAAGAAGCCCGGCGAATGGCCCGCCAGGCGATTGATCGCCACCATGCGGATCCAGTCCAGCACCGGGTCCGGCGCCCCTTCGGCCAGCGGCGCCTCCGCCAGCAGCCATGCCCGCAGCGCGCTCAGCCCGCGCAGCGTCTCGGGATGGTAGAAGGCGAGCAGATCCTCGCGTAGCTCCACCGGGCGGTCCCACGGCACCGCCTGCAGGTGCCGCGCAACCGCCTCGATCGCGGGCGGCGCAAGGCGCGGGCGCGTCAACAGGACCGATAGCGGGTTGACGTCATTGCCCACCGGACGACGGCCGCGCAGCGCGGCTTCGATGGGCGTGGTGCCGCGGCCCATGAAGGGGTCGAGCACGGCCTCGCCCTGCTGCGTGAGACCGGCGATGAAGAAGCCGGGCAGCTGCGGCTTGAAGCAGGCGCGGTAGCTCAATTCGTGGATCGCATGCGCCTGGCGTTGGCCCGCCGTCCAGAAGGCGTTCACCAGATAGGGCAGCCCGTCCTGTTCCGCCGCGCGCGTCGGCGTGCCGAAGCCGGTGAAGCGCCGCACCGCTTCCAGGAAAGCGTCGCCGAGCACGGCACCAGCGGCCGCAAGGGGGCGCGCGCTGGCGCGCGCGGGCGCGGCCGCCGCCGGCATCGATCAGAGCCTCGGCCGGGCCTTCAGCTCATCGCGGATTTCGGCGAGCAGCACCTCGGTAGCGGATGGGCCCTTCGGCGCATCCTGCTGCTTCACCTTCAGGCGCGTCAGCACGCGCAGCAGCCAGAAGATGGCCATCGCGACGATCAGGAACTTGATGATCGCGTTGATGAACATGCCGACGGCCAGCACCGAGGCGCCGGACGCCCGCGTGGCCTCCAGCGAGGGTGCACGCTCGCCGGACAGCACGATGAACAGGTTGGAGAAATCGATGCCGCCGATCAGCAGGCCGATGATCGGGTTGATCAGGTCCTCCACCAGGCTGCCGACGATCGCCGTGAAGGCGGCGCCGATGACGATGCCCACCGCGAGGTCGATGACGTTGCCGCGCATGATGAAGGCCTTGAACTCGCGCAGCCACTCGGGCTCCTTGATCGGGATGTTGATCGGCGATTCCATCGTCTGCCTCCCTTCGCTGGCCATGCGCTGGCCGCCGCCATAGTGCGGCGGGGCGGCAGCCGCGCCAAGCGCGAACCGCAGCTGGCGCTAAGCCACGCCGCACCAGCCCGCGATCAGCGCCGCCACCACCGCCACGCCGCGCCGATAATCCGCCGCATCCACCCATTCGTCGCGCCCGCCATTCTGCGTCAGGTCGCCGCAGAGCGGGCCGAGGCCGACGCAGGGGATGCCCGACTGCACCATCGGGTTGCGGATGTCGGATGCGGTGTGCAGCGGGTTGATCTCCGGCGCGGTGCCGGTGCCGCGCAGCACCGCAGCACTGGTCTCGATCCACAACGGATGGTCGAGCGGCACCTCGGCACCCGTCACGCCGGAAAGCCAATGCAGCGTGGGCGGCGTGTCGCGCAGGAACGCATCCGCCGCCACCGCCTCGGCCAGCGCGGCCTCCAGCTCGGCCTGCACCGCGGCAAGCGTTTCGCCGGGTGGCAGCGAGATGACGCCCGAGAGTTGCACCGCGGGCGCCACGCGCCCGGCGCGGCCATCGCCCAGCGTGCGGATATCGCCCACCAGCAGGTTCGTGCTGCGCCCGATGGCCGCCTCCAGCGCCGGGTGGTGCACGCGTGCGCCGCGCCGCGCATCCAGCGCGCGCAGCGCCGCCAGCACCACCATCGCCTTGTCGACCGGGTTCACGGCGACATGCGCGAAGCCGGCATGCCCGGGCTCCGACGTGGCAGGCAGGCGGCCCGGCACGATGATCCGGAAGGCCAGCATGCCCGAGGCCAGCGCCTTCACCTCGCGCATGCCGACGCCGGATTCCGCCGGATGCAGATACACCGCCGCATCCGCCGAGACGCCGCCATGCAGCAGCGCGTGCACGCCGCGCGCATGCCGCTTCGAGGGCGTGCTGGCCAGGATCACATCGCCCTTCGGCGTGAGGCCCGCGGCGCGCACGGCGCGCAGCGCCTCCACCATGGTGGCCACGCCTGCCAGATCATCCGCCACGCCCCAGCCATGGATGCGCCCGGCATCGACCTCGCCGCCGAAGGGGTCGTGCTTCCAGCCATGCGCGGGCTGGAAGGGCTCGCCATCCGGATGGGCGAAGAAGATGACGCTGCGCCCGCCGCCGCTGCCCGGGAAGCGCGCCAGCACGGCCTCACGCTCCTCCATCGCCATCGCGGCCTCGCTGGCGAATTCCTCGCGCAACACGATCTCCGCGGGGCGATATCGCCGGCGTTCCACGACGCAGCCGAGCGCGGCGAGTTCGGCACCGACGCGCGCCTGCACCGCGGCCTCGCCGTCGCGCTGCAGACGGATCAGCGCTTGCAGGAAACCCACCGCCGCCTCGCCGCCCGCCTGCGCTGCCTGGTCCACGCGTGTCGCGACATCCATGCCGAGTATTCCCGTTCCTGCAAAGGCGCGGATGGTCGGGGCCCTGCCCCTTCGCGTCAACCGCCCGCGCTGGCGCGGCCCGGCGCCGCGTGCCAGCATCGCGCGCGCTGCCACGCTGCAACCGGGACCCTGCCTGCATGATGCGACTAGTGATCGGCGCCAAATGGTCCTCCACCTGGACCATGCGCGGCTGGCTCGCCTGCCGCCTCTCGGGCCTGCCCTTCGAGAGCGAGACGCTGTTCCTCTCACGCCCGGACAGCAAGGCGAAGCTGGCTGCCACCTCGCCCACCGGCCTCATCCCGGTGCTGTTCCACGGCGACGTCACCGTCACTGATACGCTGGCCATCGCGGAATACCTGTGGGAGATCGCGCCGGGCTGCGACATCTGGCCGCAGGAGCTGCCAGCGCGCACCGCCGCGCGCATGTCGGCCGCCGAGATGCACGCGCACTTCGCCGAGCTGCGCGGCGCACTGCCGATGAACCTGGTGAAGCGCTGGCCCATCGCGCATGGCATTCCCTCCAACGCCAAGCTGCTCGGCCGGCCGGGCGTGGCGGCGCAGGTGGCACGGGTGCAGGAGAGCTGGCGCCAGACGCGCACCACCTGGGGCGCCGGCGGCCCCTTCCTGTTCGGCGCGCGCTTCAATTTCGCCGATGCGATGTGGGCACCGATGGCCAGCCGCTTCCGCACCTACTCCGTTCCGCTGGAGGCCGATGCGCAGGCCTATGCGGAGGCCGTGCTGGCGCATCCGCTGGTGGCCGAATGGGTGGCCGGCGCCGAGGCCGAGGCCCGCGCGATCGGCTGGGAGGCCTGCGCCGCCTGGCCTTGAAGGCGGCCGCGCGCCACGGCACGTTGCAGGCGTTTTCAGGAGAACGACGCCCATGCTCGATCCCGTCGGCCGCGTCGTCATGGTCAGCGGCGCCGCGCGCGGCATCGGGCGCGAGGTGCTGCGGCGGCTGCATGGCAGCGGCTGGCTGGTCAGCGCCGGCACGCGCGGCGCGTCGCGCATTCCCGCCGGCCCCGACCTGCTGGTGCACCGCTACGAGGCCGAGGAGGCCGGCGCCGCGGAGGCCTGGGTTGCCGCCACCGTCGCGCGCTTCGGCCGGCTGGATGCGGTGGTCAACATCGCCGGCATCAACCCCATGGCGCGGCTGCTGGACGCCGACGAGACGCCGCATGACGCGATGTGGCGGGTGAATGTGAAGGCGCCGATGCGCCTAGTGCGCGCCGCCTGGCCGCATCTGGTCGCCGGCGGCGAGGGCCGCGTGGTGAACCTCGCCTCGCTGTCCGGCAAGCGCGTGGCGAACGAGAATCTCGGCTATGCGATGAGCAAATTCGCGCTGGTGGCGCTGACGCAGGAGGTGCGGCGCCTCGGCTGGGAACACGGCATCCGCGCCACCGCGCTGTGCCCCGGCTTCGTCGCCACCGACATGACGACAAAGGCACGCTGGCCACGCGAGACGATGAGCCGCCCGGAAGACATCGCCGTGCTGGTGGACACCGTGCTGCGCCTGCCGAACACGGCCAGCATCGGTGAGCTGCGCGTCAATTGCCGCTTCGAGGCGCTGCTGTAGCGGCGCCGCTCACACGACAACGATATCCGCCGCCGAGAGCAGCACCGCGCCGCTGAAGCTCGCGATGCGCACGCTCGCCGCGCCCCCCAACCCATCGGCGTCGTAGAACAGCCCCGCCGCCGTGGTGTGGTAGATGAACTGCGCGGTCCCGGCCTCCGACGTCGCCTTTGCCGAAGCATGCGCAACGAAGCGCGACGGGTCGAGCGCCCCTGCGCTCAGGCCGCCGCCGAAGCCGGTCGCCATCACCACGATGAGATCCTCGGCGCCGGTGAAGTCCATGATGCGGTCCACGCCATCGGCCTGCGCCGCGAAGACGAAGCGATCGGCGCCGCCCTGCCCGACCAGCACATCGGTTCCGGCGCCGCCATCGAGCGTATCGGCGCCCTCGCCGCCATACAGCTGGTCGTTGCCGTCGAGACCGGAGAGAGCATTCGCACCGGCATTGCCGACGATGCGGTTGGCGAGGCCATTGCCGATGCCGTCCGTGTCGCCCGTCCCGCTCAACTGCAGCCGCTCGATCGAATCGCCCAGCGTCCAGGAGAGCGACGCCACCACCAGGTCGATGCCCTCACCCGGTGCTTCCACGACCACGTCCAGCGCCGAGTCCACGCTGTAGCGCTCATTGCCCAGCCCGCCCGCCATGCTGTCGGCGCCCAGCCCGCCGCTCAGCACGTCGGAGCCCGCGCCGCCGATCAGGGTGTCATCGCCATGGCCGCCGCTGAGCGTGTTGGGTCCGGCATGGCCGGTGATGAGGTTGGCAAGCCGGTTACCCGTCCCCGCCGCCGCGGTGCCGACCAGCGTCAGATCCTCGAAGAACGCGCCAAGCGTCCAGCTGACGCTCGCCATCACGCGGTCATGGCCTTCGCTGTCGAACTCGGTGGCCACGTCGCCCAGGTCATCCACAAGGTAGCGATCGTCGCCGGCGCCGCCCCGCAGCGTGTCCATGCCACGCCCGCCATCGAGCGTATCGGCGCCACCCCCGCCTTCGAGCACGTCATTACCGGCCTGGCCGCTGAGCGAATCCGCCTCGGCGGTGCCGATCACGTGATCGTCGCCGCTGCCGGCCACGAACGCGTTGCCGCTGATCAGCCGGGTGACGCCCGCATCGCGGATCGCCTCGATGGGGTTGCGGCCGTCCAGCGCGGCGAGGCGAACGGAATCCGCGCCATCCAGCGAACGATAGAGGAAAGCCGCGGGCCGGCCGTCGCTGCCCAGAACCTCCGTGACGCGGAAGCCGGCCGAGCCCCAGCGGCTGACATCCAGCGTGTCGAACCCCGTGGTGCCGCGTTCGATGATGCGATCCGCGCCGGCGGAGACAATATAGGTATCGCTGCCCTCGCCGCCGGACATCGCATCATTGCCGAGGCCGCCATCAAGGGTATCGTCGCCGAGCGAGTCTCGCAGCTGGTCATTGCCCGAACCACCCATCAGGCTGTCATTGCCGCGCGCGCCGCCCGAGAGGGTGTCGTTGCCCGCATCGCCGGACAGCTGGTCGTCATTCGCGCCGCCAAGGATCGAATCCGCCCCCTCGCCGCCGAAGACCGTTGCGTTCATGAGGAAGCCGTTCGAGGGGCCGAACGGAAGTGCGGCGAAGATGTTGTCGTTGCCATCGCCGGCATCGATCCACACCCGCGAGAACACGAACGCATTGATCGTGTTGTCGAGCGCGTTTCCGAACAGGACGTGAACCGCCGGCTCCGGCGGGTTGAAGCCGGAGCGCCCGAGCTGCAGGCCCTCGACATGGTCGGGCAGGCGGTAGGGCAGCTGCGCGGCGGCGAGCAGGACCCTGTCCGTTCCGCCGCCTGCGGCTTCCACGACCACTTCGGAGCCGTCCCGCAACAGGTAGACATCGTCGCCGTCGCCGCCAGCAAGCGTGTCGGCGGCGAAACCCGCGATCAGGACGTCCTTATCGGCCCCGCCCTGCAGCAGGGTCGGCACAGCGCCGCGGTTCTGGTGCAGGTTGAACTGCCCGAGATAGGCGTCCAGCTGCGCGGACAGGTCGGCCAGCACGGCGGCAAGCGCAGGATCCCCGGCGAGGTTCGTGAACTGCCGGGGATCGGCGATCATGTCGTAGAGTTCTTCGCTGCCGTCCTCGTAGCGCGTGTAGCGATACTGTTCGGTCCGCAGCGAGAAATTGCCGTCGATGAGCGTCACGGCGGCGCCCGCCAGGCCAGACGCATCGCCGTTGCGGACCAGGCCCAGCAGCGATTGGCCATCGGCCCAGGCGGGCGCGGCGATGCCAGCGTAATCAAGGATGGTCGAATAGACATCCAGCATGCTGACGACCTGCGCCTCATCAGTGCCGGCACGGCCGGACGCGGCGGGATCGGCGATGATCAGGGGCGCGCGCGTCGCCGGCTCCCAAAGGCTCAGCTTGGTGGTGATCATCTCCTTGTCGCCGAGATGGAAGCCGTGGTCGCTCCAGAACACCACCATCGTGTCGTCGGCGATGGCGGAGGCCTGCAGCCCATCGAGAAGTCGGCCCAGCATATCGTCCATGTAGGCCATGGTGGCGAGATAGGCCTGCACCAGCGCCCGCCACTCACCGGCATCCAGAACGCGGTCGAACTTGACAGGGTCGATGAACTGGAGGGCGAAGTCCGGAAGGTCGGCAAGGTCACCCGGTGGCGTCTCGGGCAGGACGATGTCGGCCAGCGGGTAGCGGTCGAAATACGCCTGCGGCACGGCCCAGGGCAGATGCGTGCTGGTCAGCCCGACGCTGAGGAACAGGCCCGCGCTGCCGGCTGTCGGCACGTGGTTGGCGAGGACGTCGAGGGCCAGCGATACATTGCGCGCATCACTCAGCAGCGCCGGGTCGCCCGTATAGATGCCTGCCGGCGCGGTTGTCGCCGTTGGCGTGCGTTCGTCCTTCTCGCGCTCGGTCCCGTCGCCGCTGCCGATGGACAACACCGTGTCGTAGAGGGCGGCGGCCTGCGCATCGGTCAGGCCGTGGAACACCTTGCCGGCAAGCACGGTTTCGTAGCCCGCGGCACGCAGCTGTGCCGGCAATGTCTGCGCCACACTCACGTAGTCGAACATGTCCTGCGTGTTGTCGAAGACGCCGCTGGACAGCGGACTCATGCCGGTGAGAACCGCGGCACGCGCCGGGTTGCACAGCGGCACCGCGGCGTTCGCATTGGTGAAGTTGACGCCTGCGGCGCGCAGGCGATCGAGGTTCGGCGTGTCCAAGGGTGCCGCATAGGTGCCGAGCACGGTGGACCATGCATTCAGGTCATCGACCGCGATCATCAGGATGTTCGGCACAGTTCACCTACCGGCAGTTGTATCACCAAAACGCATACGGGTCGTCTGATATTCCCGCCAGTAAAAAATTTTTCGGTGAAGCATCCGACAACCGTATCCAAGGGTGGGAGATTGTTCTTGAAGCCAGCGTCACAGCACACGCGCGGTCAGGAGATACCTTCCGCAGCGTTATAATCGATCTAGTTCGCTATTTATTGTGGTAGAAAACAACCTAAAAAGTACGTTATTCGAATCATGCGCAAGAATGCATCGATTTTTATTCCAAAATACAAAGTCCGTATTTCCAAACATTTCTTCACTGATCTTCGATTTTCCGTTGCCGCATCCCGCTCGGTGCCCTGAATCGAGGCCGCGCATGAAAGCCAAGGCTTTCGCCATGCAAGACGCACCCCGCCAGACACAGGGATGGCGGCGGCCTGCCGTTCTCGAAGCATGCCAGCGGCCGTGAGCATTCGTGCGCGGGGCAAGGCAGTGGCGCAGGCAAAGCTGGCGGACGTCAGACCGTTCACGCCGACTCACTGCGGCCGCACCAGCAGAGCGGGCGCCGGATGATCTGCCCAGCGTCCTGGCTCCGCTCCCGCCGCAACATCGGGCGGGAAGGGATTGCCCAGCGCGTGCTTGGCTGGAACGATGCTGTCGGACGGCCCCCGTCCACCGCATGAACGAGAACCAACGAAACCTTGCCGATGCCGATGGTCTCTTTCCCTTCGCGGGCAATGCGAGCCACGCGGCGCAACATCAGGCCTAGGCCACAGGCACGCGGCCCGCGGGCATGACCAGCGGCCACACGCGCCTGATCCTGCTGGCGGGCGACCCGATCGGCCATACGAAGGGCTATGCCGAATACGCCGATGCGCTCAGCCAGGCGGGCCTCGACGTGGCGTATCTGCCGGCGCATGTACCGGCAGGCCAATTCGCCGCCTTCCTCGCCGGCGCCCGGCTGCTGCGGAACCTCGCCGGCATCGTCGCCACCATCCCGCACAAGCAGGAGGCCTTCGCCGCCTCCCGCCCCGATGCCGCGGCGCGGCGCGCCGGCAGCGCAAACCTGCTGCGCCCCACGGCCGATGGCTGGGAGAGCACGATGCTCGACGGCGCCGGCTTTCTCGCCGCGGCCGATGCCGCCGGCATTCCACTGGCCGGCCGCGCGGTGCAGTTGCTCGGCGCCGGTGGCGCCGGCCGCGCCGTGGCGATGGCGATCGCCGAGCGCAGCCCGCGCAGCCTCGCCATTGCCGATCCCAACGCCGCGCGGGCCGAGGCGCTGGTGGCCGCGGTGGCGCGCGAATTCCCCACGGTGCGCGTCACCGCGCAGTTGGCGCCGAGCGAGACGCTGGTGAACTGCTCGCCCATCGGCATGGGTGCCGACACCGCGCTGCCGCTGCCCGCCGCGCTGATCCCGCAGGGCGGCGCCGTGCATGACATCGTGAACCGTCCCGACACGCCACTGATCCTGGCCGCGCGCGCGCGGGGCTGCGTGACGGATTACGGGCGTTCGATGATGCTGGCCCAGATCGCGCTGGTGTTGCGCTTCCTGTTTCCCCACGCATGAGGCAGGTGCTGCTTCACGCCGATGATGTCGGCATGTGCCACGGCGCCAATGCCGCCTATCTCGCGTTGTTTCGCGCCGGGCGGATCGACAGCGGCAGCGTGATGGTGCCCTGCCCCTGGTTTCCCGAAATCGCCGCCGCCGCGCAGCAGGATGCGACGCTCGACCTCGGCGTGCATCTCACGCTGACCAGCGAGTGGCCGGCCTATCGCTGGGGCCCGGTCTCCACGCGCAGCGCGGCCAGCGGCCTGCTGGACGAGGATGGCTACCTGCCGCGCGACGTGGCGGGCCTGCGCCGCCGCCTGGTGCCGGAGGCCGCCGCGCTGGAGATGCGCGCGCAGATCGAGCGGGCGCTGGCCGCCGGGATCGATGCCACGCATCTCGACACGCATATGGGCGCCGCGCTGGTGCCCGAGCTGCTGCCCGCCACACTCGCCCTGGCGCGCGAATTCCGCCTGCCGCTGCTGCTGCCGCGCGCCATCGAGAGCTATCTCGGCGTGCTGCGCATGGGCGATGCGCCCCGGGCGGCCTATGCCGAGGCGCTGCAGGCCATCGAGGCCATCGGCATGCCGGTGTTCGACCGCTTCGCGATGACGCCGAGCCTGCCCGTCAGCATCGAGGCGTACCGCGACATCCTGCTGCCACGCGCGCCGGGCCTCACCTTCGTATCACTGCACCCGAATGCGCCGGGTGACATCGAAGCGATCACGGCCGCGCATCCGCGGCAGAAGCCGGAATGGCGCATCGGCGAATTCGCGCTGTTCGGCAGCGGCGCGGCGGATGCACTGCTCCACGCCGAAGGCGTTGCGCGCACCGGCTTCCGAACGCTGCGCGACACGTGGCGGGCACGCTGGCCGGCGTGAGCGGCCGTTACCGCCCGCGTCCGCGCTGCTGGGCCGCCATGCGCGCCGCGGCATTGGCAGCGCCAAAGCCGGCATAGCCGCCGCGGCGCTCCACGATCTCCAGGAAGAATCGGTCCTGGAAGGCCTGGGTGTAGGCGTGGCGGAAGCTGCCGCCCGCGGCATCCTGGTCATGCAGCAGGTGGCGCTGCTGTAGCGCCGCCAGTTCCGCCTCAGCCAGCCCGAAGCGCGCCGCGAGATCCTCATAGTAGTTGTCGGGAATCTCCAGCAAGGGCGCGCCCTGCGCGGCCGCCGCATCCACCGCCGCTGCAGCATCCCCGGCCGAGAAGGCAATATGATGCACGCCCGCCCCGGCGAGGGAGGAGACGAAGCGCCCGGTGCCGGTGCGCGTGCTCTCCGAGGCGTTCAGCGGCAGGCGCACGCTGCCCCCGCCGCCGGTGAAGGCACGCGAACGCACCAGCCCATAGGGGTCCGGCAATTCCCAGGGCGCATCCGGCGCCAGGCCGAAGACCGCGCGATAGAACAGCACGAAGCTGTCGAGCATGCCGGGTGCGACGGCCTGCGCCACATGGTCGATTCCGAGCAGGCCGGTGGCGGGCGCCTGGCCCTCCATGTGGAAGTCATCCTCCCACAGCGGCGCCGCGCCCTCGCCGGGCGCCTGCACCAGGTAGATCAGCGTGCCATCCGGCGCGCGCACCGCCGGGATGCGGCGCTCGCCCTCGCCGATTCGCTCGCGCCAGGTGGGGCAGCGCAGCGCCTGCGCGCGCGCCACCACGCGCTCCGGCTCATCCACCTGGAAGGCCAGGGCGCAGGCGGTGGGCCCCAGCTGCGCAAAGCGCTCGCTGGCGGCGCTGTCGGGCTCGGCATTCAGCACGATATTGGCGCCGCCGTTGCGCCACAGCTCCACCGCCTTCGATCGGTGCAGCCCGGCGCGGCGGAAGCCGAGCGCGCCGATGAAACCCGCGAGCTCACTGCGCGCGGCCTCATCCACCGCGAACTCAACGAAGGCAATGCCCTCGAGGCGCGGCGGCGCCGGCAGCGCGGCCAGCCCGGCGCGCTCCGCCAGCCAGATCAGGCTTGCCAACCCATCGCGCGCGATGCGGCGCGACGGCGCGGCGCGGAATTCGTCGTTGAACACTTCGAGCGAGACCGGCCCCGCATAGCCCGCCTGCAGCACCGTGCGCAGGAAGCCCGGCACATCCAGCTCGCCCTGCCCCGGAAAGCTGCGGTGATGGCGCGACCAGGAGAGCGGGTCCATCGCCAGCAGCGGCGCATCGGCGAGTTGCAGGAAGAACAGCTTCTCCGCCGGCACCGTCTCGGACAGGCCGGCCAGATCGTCGCCGAGACACAGCGTGTGGAAGCTGTCGAGGATGAGGCCGAGCGCCGCGTGGTCGGCGCGCCGGACGATGTCCCAGGCCTGGCGCCAGCGATTGACATGGCGGCCCCAGGCCAGCGCCTCGTAGCCGATGCGCAGCCCGCGCCGCGATGCACGCTCGGCCATCTCGTGCAGGTCGGCCGCGGCGCGCACGGGTTCGTCGATGGCGGCGGCCTGCGTGTTGGAGCAGACGAGCAGCAGCGATGTGCCCAGCGCCTGCATCGTGTCGAACTTCCGCTCCGCGCGGTCGAGGTTGCGGCCGCGCGCCGGTTCCGGCATCGCCTCGAAATCGCGGAAGGGCTGGAAGATGGTGATGGCGAGGCCGAGATCGGCGGCCATGCGCCCGGCCTCGGCGGGCGAGCCCTCGAAGGCCAGAAGGTCCTGCTCGAAGATCTCCACGCCGTCGAAGCCGGCGGCGGCGGCGGCCTCCAGCTTGTCCGGCAGCGTGCCGGAGAGGCAGACGGTCGCGATCGAGCGCTGCATCTCCGGCACGTCGCGCGTCACTGGATGGTGATGTTGCGCGCCCGGATGATGCCGCGCCACTTCTCGTTCTGCGCGGCGAAGTAGGCCGGCCACTCCGCCGGCGAGCCCACCACGGGCACCACCGCCAGCGCGGCGAGGCGCTGGCGCGTCTCCGGCGCTTCCATCGCGGCCTTGGCGATGGCGTTCGCGCGCTCGATGATCGGCTGCGGCAGGCCGGCTGGGCCCTGCAGGGCGATATGCTCGAACACTTCGAAATCAGGGAAGCCCTGTTCGTGGAAGGTGGGGATCTCGGGCGCCACCGGGCTGCGCTCGCGCGAGGAGATCGCCAGCGCGCGCAGCTCGCCCGCCTGGATCAGCGGCAGCACGCCGGAGGCCGCCTGCACGATCATCGGCGTCTCGTTCGCCAGCACGCCCTGCACGGCGGGCGCGCCGCCGCGATAGCCGATGTCGCGCAGCTGCAGGCCCGCCGCCTGCAGGAACAGCTCGGTCGCGAGATGGGTGGAGGAGCCGACGCCGGAATTGGCGAAGGTGATGTCGGCGCCCGGCCGCTTCGCCGCCGCCACGAATTCGGCCAGCGTGCGGGCGGGGAAGTTCTTGTTGACGCACAGGATCATCGGCATCGCCGCCAGCAGGCCGATACCCACGAAGTCGCGCTCGTTGTTGTAGGGCAGCGTCATCATGTGCGGCGCCATGGCGTAGGTGCTGACGGTGCTGACCAGCAGCGTGTAGCCATCGGGCCGTGCGCGCGCGACGGAGTTGAAGCCGATGGTGCCATTCGCGCCGGTGCGGTTATCGACCACGAAGCTGCGGCCGGTGTCGCTCGACATGCGCCCGGCCAGGATGCGCGCCACCGCATCGGTGGAACCGCCCGCCGCCCAGGGCACCACCATGGTGACGGGCCGGCTCGGCCAGGCCTCCTGCGCGCGGGCAATGCTGGGCAGCAATGCGGCGGCGCCAAGCGCGGCCAGGCTGCGACGTGTGATCATGGGTGGGGTCCTCCGTGCCTCGTTGCGTGGGCAGGGCCGCAGGCAAGCGCGCCGCAGCCCTGCTGGCAAGACGGGGCTACTCCAGCACGATGCCGCGCGTGCGGATCACCTCGCCCCACTTCGTGCTCTCGGCCGCGAGGTAGGCGGGGAAGTCCTCCGGCGTGCCGGGCATCGGCACGATGGCCACGGCGCGCAGGCGCTCGATCACCTCCGGGTTTGCCATGGCGGCGCGCATGGCGGTGGAAAGGCGCGCGACGATGGGCGCGGGCAGGCCGGCGGGGCCGAGCAGCGACCAGTTGGTGGTCGCCTCGAAGCCCGGGAAGCCGGATTCCGCGATGGTCGGTACGGTGGGTGCGAGGCTGTTGCGCTCCAGGCTGCTGATGCCGATGGCGACGATCTGGTTCGCCGCCATCAGCGGCAGCGCCGTGACGCCATCGACGAAGGCCACCTGCACCTCGTTCGTCACCAGCGCCTGCACCGCCGGCGCACCGCCGCGATAGGTGACGTTCTGCACCTCGATGCCGGCGGCGCGCAGGAACAGCTCGGTGGCCAGATGCGCGGAGGAGCCTGCGCCCGAGGAACCATAGGAAAGCCGGCCCGGCGCGGCCTTGGCGGCAGCCACCAGGCCGGGGATGTCGCGCACGCCGAGGCGGGTGGAGACGCACAGGAAGATGGGCGAGATGGCGACGCGGCCGATCGGCGAGAAGGCCGTGTCATCGTTGTAGCCGCGCTGCGGGAACAGGTGGCGCGACATGGCGTAGGTGGAATTGGTGCCGAGCAGCAGCGTGTAGCCATCCGGCCGGGCGCGCGCGACGGAGGCGTGGCCGATGGTGCCGGAGGCGCCGGGGCGGTTGTCGACCACCACGTTCCCGGAGAGCTCGCGCGACATGAACTGCGCCAGCAGGCGGGCGGTGAAGTCCGAGGAGCCGCCCGGGGCCCAGGAGACGACCAGCGCGACCGGCCGGTTGCCGGGGAAGGCCTCCTGCGCGCGGGCGCTGCCGGCGGCGAGCAGGCCAAGCGAGGCGGCACCAAGGCCGCGGCGGGTGATGATCATGGTTCTGGCTCCGTTTCCTTTGGGGCTGGACGCAGGCGGGCCCGTCCGCTTCTTCGTTGACGTGTTTGTACTGGATAGTCCATAAGGGGGCAAGCGGAAATCTTCCCCGCGGCCAAGGACGACGCGATGCCGGACAGCCTGCCCCCGGATGAAGCCCTCGCCGCGCTGCGCGCCCGCGGCCTGCTGCTGGGGCTGATCGGTGCGGGCATCCAGGCCTCCCGCACGCCGGCGTTGCACATGGCGGAGGCCGCCGCGCAGGGCTTCCCCTGCATCTATCGCATCATCGACCTCGACGGCATCGCGGGCGGCGCTGCCGCCCTGCCCGGCCTGCTCACCGCCGCCGAGCAACTGGGCTTCGCCGGCCTGAACATCACTTTCCCGGTGAAGCAGGCCGTGCTGCCGCTGCTGCATGATCTTTCCGAGGAAGCCGCGGCGCTGGGCGCGGTGAACACCGTCGTGCTGCGTGACGGGCGGCGCATCGGCCACAACACGGATTGCAGCGGCTTCGGCGAGGCCTTCGCGCGCGGCCTGCCCGATGTACGGAGGGAGCGCGTGGTGCAACTGGGCGCCGGCGGCGCGGGCGCGGCGGTGGCGCAGGCGCTGCTGCGCGCCGGCGTCGCGCGCCTTGCGATCCACGATGTCGACGCGTCGCGCGCCGAAGCCTTGGCCGCCGCGCTCACCGCCCGCTTCGGCGCCGGCCGCGCCGCGCTGGCCGGCGCCTTGCCCGCGGCGGTGGCCGAGGCCGATGGCCTGGTGAATTGCACGCCGGTCGGCATGGTGAAGCTGCCCGGCCTGCCGCTGCCGGAGGCGGCGCTGCATCAGCGTCTCTGGGTGGCCGAGATCGTCTATTTCCCGCTCGAGACCGCTCTGCTGAAGGCGGCCCGCAAGCTGGGCTGCCGCACGCTGGATGGCGGCGGCATGGCGGTGTTCCAGGCCGCCCACGCCTTCCGTCACTTCAGCGGCATCGCCCCGGATGCCGAGCGCATGCTGGCCAGTTTTCGCGCCGGCCTCACGGCGCCAGGTAGCGTAGCACCGCGTTGACGATCATCTCGCGCTGCCGCGCCGCGATGGCGGGGTCGCGCAGGTCGCGCCCGAAGATGGCGCCGAGCGTATGGCGGTTGCTGACGCGGTAGAAGCAGAAGCCGCTGATCAGCATGTGCAGGTCCACCGCATCGACGCCGCGGCGGAACACGCCACTGGCCTCGCCGCGCGCCAGCAGCGCCGCCAGCGTGCCGATCACCCGCGCATTGCGCGCCGGAATCGTGGCGGAGGCCTTCACGTTGCGCGCCTCCTCGATGTTCTCCGAGACCACCAGCCGCACGAATTCCGGATGCGCGTGGTGATGGTCGAACGTCACCTCGACGATGCGGCGCATGGCCTCGGTGGGCGGCAGCGCGTCGGTCTGCAGTGCCGTCTCGGCATCGCGCATGCCGCCGTACATCTCCTCCAGCACGGCGGCGTAAAGCTGCGCCTTGCCGCCGAAATAGTAGTAGATCATCCGCTTGGAGGTGGCGGTGCGCGCCGCGATGTCGTCCACCCGCCCGCCGGCATAGCCATGCGCGCTGAACTCCGCGATCGCGGCATCGAGGATGGCGCGCCGGGTGCTGTCCGGGTCGCGTGTGCGGCGCGCTTCGGGGGCGCTGGCGGTGGCATCAGGCATGGCTATGGACTTTCCGGTCCGTCCAGGACCAAGCATAGCCCCCCACGTTCCACCGCGCCACGCCCCGCTCTTCCGCACTCGACGCCCCGCCACGGCCCGGCTACGCGGAAAACCGTGATGCAGGAGAAACCCATGCCCGACGCGCCGCCCAAATTCGGACTCGGCCAGCCCGTCCGCCGGGTCGAGGATGCGCGGCTGCTGCGGGGCCTCGGCCGCTTCACCGATGACCTGCGCGCGCCGGATGCCGCGCACGCCGTGTTCCTGCGCTCGCCGCACGCCCATGCCCGGATCGGCACCATCGATGCCACGGCGGCGCGCGCCATGCCCGGCGTCATCGGCGTGCTGACCGGCGCCGACTGGCTCGCCGATGGCCTGGGCGGCCTGCCCTGCGCCGTGCCGCGGCAGCGGCCCGATGGCTCGCCGATGCCGCGTCCGCCCTACCTGCCGCTGGCCAGTGGCCATGCCCGCCATGTGGGCGACCCCGTCGCGCTGATCGTGGCGCGCAGCAAGGCCGCGGCGCGCGATGCGGCCGAGGCCGTGGAGGTGGATTGGCAGCCCCTGCCCGCCGTGACGCAGCCCAGCGCGGCTTTGCGCCCAGGCGCGCCGGCGGTGTGGCCCGATCTCTGCCCGGACAACCTCTGCTTCCGCTTCACGCAGGGCGACGAGGCCGCAGTGGCCGCTGCCTTCGCCCGCGCCGCGCATCGCGTGTCGCTGGATTTCCGTATCTCGCGCATTGCCGCGAACCCCATGGAAACCCGCGCCGCGCTGGCCGAGTGGGACGAGGCCGAGGCGCGCTGGACGCTGCGCACCGGCGCGCAGGGCCCGCACAACCTGCGCGACGCGCTGGCACCGGTGCTCGGTGCCACGTCCTCGGCGCTGCGCGTGGTCGCCACCGACATGGGCGGCGCCTTCGGGCTGCGCAGCCACCCCACACAGGAGCAGGCCGCGCTGCTCTGGGCCGCGCGGCGGCTGAACATGCCATTGCGCTGGGCGGCGGAGCGCAGCGAGGCGCTGCAATCCGACGCGCATGCGCGCGACAATGATTCCACCGTGGAACTCGCCCTCGATGCCGAGGGCATCTTCCTGGCGCTGCGCATCCGCACCGTCGCCAATCTCGGCGCCTATCTCGCGATGCTGACGCCGCATTCCTCCACCAACAATCTCGGCGGCCTGGCCGGCGTGTATCGCACGCCGCACATCCATGCCGAGGTGCTGGGCGCCTTCACCAACACGCAGCCCACGGCACCCTATCGCGGCGCCGGCCGCCCCGAAGCCGCCTACGCGATCGAGCGCATCATCGACCTCGCGGCCGCGCGGACCGGCATCGAGCGCGCCGATCTGCGCCGCCGCAACCTGATCACGCCGGCGCAGCTGCCGTTCCGCACCGGCCTGGTGTTCACCTATGACAGCGGCGACTTCCCGCGCGGCATGGCGATGGCGCTGGAGGCGGCGGACCTCGCGGGCTTCCCCGCGCGCCGCGCCGCCGCCGCCGCGCGCGGCCGGCGCCTCGGCCTCGGCATCGCCAACGCCATCGAGATCTCGGCCGGGCCGCCCAAGGCACCGATGGAGGAGGGCGTGGAGATCCGCTTCGGCTCCGATGGTGGCTGCACGCTGCTGCTGGGCACGCACAGCCACGGCCAGGGGCACGAGACCGCCTTCCGCCAGATGGCCGTGCAGATGCTCGGCCTCGATTTCCACCGCATCCGCGTGGTCTATGGCGATACCGACGCGCTGCCGCATGGCCGCGGCACCTTCGGCAGCCGCTCCATCGTCGCGGGTGGGGCGGCAATGACGCGCGCCGCCGCGCGCATCGTCGAGCGCGGGCGCCACATCGCCGCGCTGATGCTGGAAGCCGCCGAGGCCGACATCGAATTCGCCGAGGGCCGCTTCAGCGTGGCCGGCACCGACCGCGCCATCGGCATCGAGCAGGTGGCCCGCGCCGCCTACGCCCCCGGGGTGCTGCCGCCCGGCGAGGAGCGCGGCTTCTTCGCCGCCGCCGTGGTGGCGCCGGGCGATGCCACCTTCCCCAATGGCTGCCACATCTGCGAGGCGGAGGTGGATGCGGAAACCGGCGAGGTCGCCATCACGCGCTATCTTGTGGTGGACGATGTCGGCGCGGTGGTGAACCCGATGCTGCTGAAGGGGCAGATCCAGGGCGGCGTGGCGCAGGGCCTTGGCCAGGCGCTGATGGAGGAGGCGCGCTTCGATGCCGAGAGCGGCCAGCTGCTGGCCTCCACCTTCATGGACTACGCCATGCCGCGCGCCACCGACATGCCCTTCGTCGAGGTGCTGGGCAACCACCAGCCCACGCCCTCCAACCCGCTCGGCGCCAAGGGCGCGGGCGAGGCGGGCACGGTGGGCGCGCTGCCGGCGGTGATCTCCGCCGTGGCGGATGCGATCGGCGTCGCGCATCTCGACATGCCGGCCTCGCCCGAGCGCGTCTGGCGCGCGCTGCACGGCAGGGGCTGAGGCAGCTCAGCTGTCCAGCGTCGCCGGATCGAACAGCGCCTCCACCGCCAGCGGATGCCGCGCCAGGTGCTGCTCGTGCGACCAGCGGCACAGCGCCTCCAGCTCCGCCCGGTTGGCGGCGACGCCGTAGGGGTAGGGGTCGGGGCCGAGCAGCGCCGTGCTCGCCTCCCACTCCTCCGCCAGGAAGGGCAGCATCGTCGCGGGCGAGGAGGCCGCGTTCCGCGCCGCGGCCTCGGCCAGCGCGATGCGCTTCGCCTGTTCGAAGGCCTCCAGCAGCGCGCGGCCGATGCCTGGTGCACGCGCCAGCACGTCGCGCCGCACGCCGATGACATGCATGATCGGGTGGAAGCCGGTGCGGCGATGGAAGGCGATGGCCGCCGCGCGCGGATCGGCGAACAGGCGCTGGACGCGCGGGTCGCCTTCCACGAAGGCCTGGGGCGGCGTGGGCGAGAACACGGCGTCGATCTCGCCGGCCAGCAGCGCGGCGTTCAGGTTGGCGCCCTCGGGCAGCGGTGCCACATCCATCGACGCCGGCAGTTCGAGGGGCAGCCGTTCGCGCCGCCCCGCGGCATTGGTGCCGGCGGTGCGCCAGAGGATGCCGTTCACATCCACGCCATGCTCATCCGCCAGGATGCCGCGCAGCCACAGGCCGAGCGTCATCTGGTATTCCGGGATGCCGACGCGGCGGCCTTCCAGCGCGCGCGGCGTGGCAATGCCGGCATCGGCGCGCAGATAGATGCAGCCATGCCGGAAGGCGCGGCTGACAAAGACCGGCAGCGCCACATACTGCGCCTCGCCGCGCGACAGCTGGACGAGGTGCGAGCTGAGCGAGAGCTCCGTCACGTCGAATTCCGCGCGCGTGACGGCGCGCGGAAAGCTGTGCTCGGAGGCCAGCGGCAGCGCCGCCAGCCGCGCGCCCGCCACGCCGACGCGCCCATCCAGCAGCGCCCGCGTGCGGTCGTAATCGCCACAGGCCAGCGTGAGGAGCAAACTCAATCCGCCTTGATCCCGGCGCGCGCCACCAGCACGCGGAAGCGCTCCAGCTCGGCCGCGATCAGGGCGCGGAAGGCCTCGGGCGTGCGGGGCGCGGCATCGGCGCCCTCCATCGTCAGGCGCTGCTGCAGATCGGCATCGCCGAGCACGCCGTTCACCGCGGCGTTGAGGCGGAGCACCACCTCGCGCGGGGTGGCGGCGGGTGCGACCAGCCCGTGCCATTGCAGCACCTCGAAGCCGGGCAGCGCCTCGGCCACGGGCACGATGCCGGGCAGAGCGGCGGAGGGCGCGGCGGCGCTCATGCCGAGCGCCAGCAGCGTGCGCTCACGCGTCGCGGGCAGCACCACGGGCGCGCCGGCGAAGCTGCACTTCACGCGCCCGGCCAGCAGATCCGCCAGCATCAGGCCGTTGCCACGATAGGGCACGTGCACCAGCTCGATCCCCGCGGCATCGCAGAAGGCCGCCATGGTGATGTGCGAGGCCGCGCCATTGCCGGCGCTGCCGTATTCCAGGCTGCCCGGCCGCGCCTTGGCGAGCGCGATGAATTCCGCCGCGCTGCGCGCCGGCACCGATGGGTGCACCACCAGCACCGAGGGCAGCGTCGCCACCAGCGCGACCGGCGCGAAATCGCGCAGCACGTCGTAGGGGTTGTTCGGGTAGATCCACGGATTCACCGCGAGCGTGCCGACATGCCCCCACATCAGCGTGTGGCCATCCGGCGCGCTGCGCACCACGGCAGCCGCGCCCACCGTGCCGCCGGCGCCGCCGCGATTCTCCACCACCACCGGATGGCCGCCGAGCGCGGCCTGCAGCTTCTGCGCCAGCGGCCGCGCCAACAGGTCGTTCGACCCGCCCGGCGGAAAGGGCACCACGATGGTGATGGGGCGCGAAGGCCAGGGCGCCTGCGCCAAGGCGGGCAACGGCAGGCCGAGCAGCGGGGCGGATTGCAGCAGGCGGCGGCGCGGAATCATCGGGCTTCTCTCCGGCAGGATCGCTTCATTTAGGCCGAGGTGCGGCGCCGCGCGAGACGGGGCGTGCGCTGCGGCACCTCACTCCGCATCGGGCTGCTTCTCGGCGGCCGCCGCCACGAAGGCGGGCAGCGCGGCGCAGGCCGCCTCCACCGCCAGCACGCGCGGATAGGGCGCGAGGTCCAGGCCGAAGCGCCGCGCATTGGCCAGTTGCGGCACCAGGCAGAGATCCGCGAGGCCCGGCGCATCGCCGTGGCAGAAGGCGCCCGTCTCCGCCTCGCCCAGGCGCGCCTCGAAGGCCGCGAGGCCGAGGCCGATCCAGTGCCGCGCGAAGCCATCCACCGCCGCCTGGTCCTGCGCCAGGTCGCGCTTCACGTACTGCAGCACGCGGAGATTCTGGATGGGGTGGGTGTCGCAGGCGATGATCTGCGCCAGCGCGCGCACCCGCGCCCGGCCCCAGGGATCGGCGGGCAACAGGCGCGGGCCTGCCTGCGTCTCCTCCAGCCATTCGATGATCGCGAGAGATTGCGTCAAAACCCCCTGCCCCGGCACTTCGAGCGCCGGCACCAGGCCCTGCGGGTTGAGCGCCAGGAAATCCGGCGCCGATTGCTCGCCTTTTCGCAGATGGCGGAAGGCGTGTTCATGCGCCACGCCCTTCAAATTCAGCGCGATCCGCACCCGCCACGCGGCGGAGGAGCGATAGTAGCCGTGCAGCAGCATCGCGTCGGGCATCGGGGCCTCCCTGGTGCCGCCGATCTCGCGGCCGCGCCCGCCCCCTGTCAATCGGGCGTCGGGCTTGCTATTTCTGCGGCTTCACGCCGTGGAGCAGCCACCATGCCGAAGATGCGGATCGAGGGTTCCTTCGTTGCCCTCATCACCCCCTTCAATGCCGATGGCAGCGTCGATTTCGGCGCCTTCCGCACGCTGCTGGACTGGCACGCGGCGAACGGGACCTCCGCCGTGCTCATCATGGGCTCCACCGGCGAGGTCTCGATGCTGGCGCCGGAGGAACGGCGCGAGATCGTCGAGCGCACGGCGGCGATGAAGGACGGCCGGATGAAGCTGTTCTACGGCTGCACCGGCACGTCCACGGCGGCGACGATCAAGTATCTGCAGCACGCCAAGGCCAGCGGCGCCGATGGCGCGATCCTTGCCGCGCCCGCCTATATCTGCGCGCCGGAGGACGACATCGAGGCCTATTTCGCGGAATGCGCCGATGCCGTGGAACTGCCGATCGGCATCTACAACAACCCGCCGCGCGTGAAGTCCGACCTGCACTGGGACCATCTGCTGCGGCTGATGAAGCACCCGAACATCGTGGTGCTGAAGGAAAGCACCACGCGCGTCGGCCAGGTGGCGCAGGTCTGCGCGGCGCAGCCCGACGCCACCATCATGTGCTGCGACAGCCCCAATCTCGGCCTCGTCGTGCCCACCATGGCGCTGGGCGGGCACGGCACGGCGAACATGACCGGGAACATCGACCCCGCCGGCATGGCGCGGCTCTCCACGCCCTGGACAACGCCGGCGCAATCGGCGGTGTTCCGCGAGACCTATCTGCGCCTGTTGCCGCTGCTGCACTTCACCTACAGCGCCATCAACCCGGTGGCCGTGAAGTCGCTGATGAAGGCGGTGGGGCTGCCGGCGGGCGATTTGCGCCGGCCGCTCTCGGGCCTGAAGCCGGACCACCTCGCGAAGGGTGTCGCCATCGTGCGCGCGCTCGGCCTCGATGCGCGCTATGGCTGGCGCCTGCCGGGCAGCCTTCCCATGGCGGCAGAGTAAGTTCTGCCCCTCTTGCTTCGGTGTTGAGGCGAGTTTACCCCTTCCACTAACAGGTGGAGGAAATGTCATGCTGCGTCACGGCAAGGCCGAACGGTCTGTCCAGGAACTGTATCGCGACGACCCCGAGCGCGCCGATGCGCTGGCCTTCGGCCGCCGCGGGGCGCTGAAGGGCGCGGCGCTGGCCGCGGTCGGCGCGGCCGTCGGCGGCACCCTCCCCTTTGCCGCCCGGATGCCCGAAGGCACGCTGCCGGCCCTTCTCGCGCGGCCGGCGGCAGCGCAGGGCGCCGGCGCCCCGCCTGTGCTGCGAATGGACGGCAAGGCGCAGCTGATCCTGCTGCAGGAACGCCCGCTGGTGGCTGAGACCCCGGAACACCTGCTCGACGAGCCGGTGACCAGCTACGCCAACCACTTCATCCGCAACAATGGCCAGATCCCCGAGCCGCTGTCGGGCGATGCCCGCGCCTGGCGCGTCACCGTGGACGGCGAGGTCAACACGCCGCTGACGCTAACGCTGGGCGAGCTGGAAAGCCGCTTCCCCGTCGTGACGCGCCAGTTGCAGATGGAATGCGGCGGCAACGGCCGCGCCTCCTTCCAGCCACAGACGCGCGGCAACCAGTGGGGCAACGGCGCGATCAGCAACGCCGAATGGACCGGCGTGCGACTGCGCGACGTGCTGGCGGCGGCAGGCGTGAAGCCCGGCGCGGTGTCCACGGGGCATTTCGGCGCCGACCCGCACCTGTCGGGCGCGACCGACCGGCCCTCCACCGCGCGCGGCATGCGACTGGCGAAGGCGATGGACGAAGACACGTTGATCGTCTTCCGCATGAACGGCCAACCCATCCCGCATATCCACGGCGCGCCGGTGCGCCTGCTGGTGCCGGGCTGGCCCGGCAGCCTCAGCCAGAAGTGGCTGACGCGCATCTGGGTGCGCGACCGCATGCATGACGGGGCCGGGATGGGCGGCACGTCCTATCGCATTCCGCAGCGCCCGATCGTGCCGGGCAGCAACAACAACGGCGCCGACTTCGTCGATATGGAGAGCATGCCCGTGCGCTCCATCCTGTCCTCCCACGCGCATGGCGCACGCCTGCCAGCGGGCACACGCAGCCTCGACCTGCGCGGCGCGGCCTGGGCGGGTGACCTCTCGGTGCGCGCGGTGCATGCCAGCGTGGATTTCGGCCAGACCTGGACCGAGATGCAGGTGGCCGCCCCGGCGAACCGCCACGCCTGGCAGCGCTGGACCGGCCGCGTCAGCCTGCCGTCCGACGGCTACTACGAGGTCTGGTACCGCGCGACCGACAGCCAGGGCCGGATGCAGCCGCACGCGCCGGCGAACTGGAACCCGCAGGGCTACGGCGCCAACCCGATCAGCCGCGCCGCAGTCCTGGTGGGCTGAGGGCAGGCCGCGTGTTGACGATGGAACGGGTGGTCGCCGGCAGCTTGCTGGTGGCCGTCCTGCTGGTGATCCTCGACGGAAGCGGTCCGCATGTCGCGCCGCCGCGCCCGGCCCCGCCGCCCACCCCGGCCGCGCTCGCCTTCCAGCAGGCCGAGGCCGCAGCCGCGGCGCGCGCCGCGGCGCAGCGCGCCCAGGCCGCCGCCGCCCAGGCCGTAACGCAGCCCGCGGAGGAGGAGGCGGTCCTTCCCGAAGGCCATGGCCGGGCCGAGACCTTCGGCTACTGCGTCGCCTGCCACAGCACTGCGATCATCCGCCGCAGCCACTTTTCCCGCGACCAGTGGGAAGGGCTGATGGACTGGATGACAGAGAAGCACGGCATGAACCGGCTGGACGGGGAACTGCGCGAGACGATCGTGAACTACCTCGCGACGCATTTCGCGCCCGCCCAGGCGCCGGCACGCGGCCGCAACCCCTTCCTGAACTGAGGCCATCGGCGCGGGTTACCGCGCCGCCAGAGCATCGCGCAGGAAGGCGAAGGTGCTGCGGTAATGCGCCTGCAGCAACGCGATGGCGCGCGGGGCGTCGCGCGCCAGCGCGGCATCGGCCATGGCGTTGTGCTCGGCCGCGACATCGCGGCCCGGATAGGCGGCGCGGTTGGCGAGGCTGCGGTAGCGCTCCGCGCGTTCGCGCAGCGTCTCGGCCATGGCGCGCAGCGTGGCAGAGGGGCAGGCGGCCAGCAGCGCCTGGTGGAAGGCCGCGTGCACTGCCTCCCAGGCCGGGTTCTCGGCAAAGCGGTCCGGCGCCGCCGAGCGCGGCGTGCGTTCCAGCCGCCAGCGCGCCAGCACCAGCGCCTCCTCCCACGCCATGTCGCCGGCCGCGATGCTCTCGCGCAGCACCACCTCCTCCAGCCAGCAGCGGGCGCGCACCAGCTCCTCGAAATCCGCCACCGTCGCAGGCGCGGCGCGGAAGCCGCGCGCTTCCTGCCGCTGCACCAGCCCCTCCGCCGCCAGCGAGGACAGCGCCTCGCGCACCGGGCTGGCGCCGGCGCCATACTGGCTGGCGAGGCGCTGCACCTTCAGCTTCGCACCGGGCGCCAGCACCCCGCGCAGCAGGTCGTCGCGCAGGCGGCGATGCACCAGGGTGGTCAGGTTCTCATCGAGCTTCTCTTGCATGGATGCACTTTTATCGATAAAAATAGCGGAGCACCAGTGATTCGCGAGGAACCGCCATGCGCCTGCTCAGCTTCGATGACCGCGGCCGTCACGCCATGGGCGTGCGCCTGGGCGCGCAGGTGGTTCCGGTGGCAGCCCTCGCCGGCTTCCCGGACGATGCCATCGCGCTGCTCGGCGCCGGGGGCGATACGCTGTGCCGCCTCGCCGCCGCGGCCGCCGCGGCGCCGGCCTCGGTGCACCGCCCGCTCGCCACGCTCAGCCTCGGCATGCCGGTGCCGCGGCCGGGCAAGGTGGTGTGCATCGGGCTGAATTACGCGCTGCACGCCAAGGAAGGTGGCAACCCCATCCCCGACTACCCGGCGGTGTTCCTGCGCGTGCAATCCTCGCTGGTGGGGCCGGGCCAGCCGATGCTGCGCCCGGGCTGTTCCGACAAGCTCGACTACGAGGCCGAGCTCGCCATCGTCATCGGCACGCGCGCGCGCAAGGTGAGCGAGGCCGACGCGCTCGCCCATGTCGCCGGCTATTCGCTGTTCAACGACGGCTCGGTGCGCGACTACCAGCGCAAATCGACGCAATGGACGATGGGCAAGAACTTCGACGCCACCGGCGCCTTCGGGCCCGAGATCGTCACCGCCGACGAGCTGCCGCCCGGTGCGGCGCCGCTGCGCATCACCGCGCGCGTCGATGGCCAGACGGTGCAGGACAGCACGACGGGCGACATGATCTTCTCCGTCGCGCGCTGCATCGCCATCCTCTCCGAGGTGATGACGCTGGAGCCCGGCGACGTGATCGCCACCGGCACGCCGTCGGGCGTCGGCTATGCGCGCAAGCCGCCGCTGTTCCTGGCACCGGGCATGACGGTGGAGATCGAGGTGGAAGGCATCGGCGTGCTGCGCAACAGCGTGGCCGACGACCCCGCCTTCGCGGCCTGAGCCGATGCGCCGCCGCACCGCGCTGTTCGCCACCGCAGCGCTCGCCCTGCCCGGCGTGGCCCGTGCGGCCTGGCCGGAGCGGCCGCTGCGCCTGCTCTGCGCCTTCCCGCCCGGCAGCGCCACCGACATCGCGGCCCGCGCCTTCGCCGAGGCGCTGGCCGGCCCGCTCGGCCAGCCGGTGGTGGTGGAGAATCGCGGCGGTGCGTCGGGCAACATAGCGACCGTCGCGGTGCGCAACGCCGCCGATGGGCATACCGGCTTGGTGCACGGCGCGGCCTTCTCGGTGAACCCCGCGCTCTACGCCAACCCCGGCTTCGCGCTGGAGGATTTCCGCACCATCGCCATCCTGGGCTCGACACCCGCCGCCTTCGTGGTGAAGGCGGATGGGCCGATCCGCACGCTGGCCGATCTGCTGGCGCTGGCCCGCACGCGGCCGCTCGACTACGCCTCCTCCGGCGCCGGCACGGTGCCGCGGCTGGGCGCGGAGCTGCTGTTCCGACGGCTCGCGCAGGTGGAGGTGCAGCACGTCGCCTTCCCAGCCGCACAGGCGGTGACGGCGGTGGTGGCGGGGCATGTGCCATTGGCCGTCGTCGCGCTGCCCACCGCGATGGGCCTGGTGAGGGGCGGGCAGCTGCGCGTCGTCGCTGTGGGATCAGCGCAGCGCGACCCGCTGCTGCCCGAAGCACCCACCGTGGCCGAGCAGGGATTTCCGGGCTTCGATGTCGGCGCATGGAACGCGCTGTTCGTGCCGCGCGCCATGCCCGCCGAGGCGGTGGCGCGCCTCGAGGCCGAATGCGGCAGGCTGCTGGCCTCGCCCGAGATGCGCGCGCGCCTCGCCCCCGCGGGCCTGACGCCCGGCACCCTTACCGGCGAGGCCGCGCAAGCCTTCGTGCGGCGCGAGGCTGCGGTATGGGCCGAGGTGGTGCGCGCCTCCGGCGCGACGGCCGATTGAGCATGGCACGCCCGCGCAACATCCTGTTCATCATGGCGGACCAGCTGCGCTGGGATTACCTCTCCTGCGCCGGCCATCCGGCGCTGCACACGCCCCACATCGATGCGCTGGCGAAGCGCGGCCTGCGCTTCGAGCGCGCCTTCGTGCAGTCGCCGGTCTGCGGCCCCTCGCGGATGAGCTTCTACACCGGGCGCACCGTGAACTCGCATGGCGCGACCTGGAACTTCGTGCCCTTGCCGGTGGGCGAGATGACGCTGGGCGACTATCTCCGCCCCTCCGGCATGCGCGTGGCGGTGGCCGGCAAGACGCACATCTTCGCCGATGGCGAGGGCATGGCGCGCCTGGGGCTGGCGCGCGAGAGCGAGCTTGGGATGCACATCGCCGAAGGCGGCTTCGCGCCCTTCGAGCGCGATGATGGCGAGCATCCGGACAAGCGCACCGGGCCATCGCTGCGCTACAACCAGCATCTGCGCGCGCAGGGTTATGACGGCGAGAATCCCTGGCATTCCTGGGCCAATTCCGCGGCGGGGCCGGATGGCGCGGTGCTGTCGGGCTGGTCGCTGCGGCACGCGCATCTGCCCGCGCGCGTGGCGGAGAAGCACAGCGAAACCGCCTGGATGAGCGACCGCGCCATCGACTTCATCCGCGAGAGCGGCGAGCGCCCCTGGCTGCTGCACCTGTCCTACATCAAGCCGCACTGGCCCTACATCGCGCCCGCCCCGTATCACGCGCTGTACGGCGCGGCGGACCTGCTGCCGGTGGTGAAGGCCGAATCCGAGCGCGCCGATCCGCACCCGGTCTATGGCGCCTTCCTGGCCATGGATGCGGCGCAGGCCTTCGGGCGCGACGAAGTGCGCGACCATGTGCTGCCCGCCTATATGGGCCTCGTGAAGCAGATCGACGATCATGTCGGGCGCGTGATCGCCGCGCTGGAAGAAGCGGGCCGCCTGGACGACACGGTGATCGTCTTCACCTCCGACCACGGCGATTATCTCGGTGACCATTGGATGGGCGAGAAGGAGCTGTTCCACGAATGCTCCGTCCGCATCCCGCTCATCATCGTCGATCCCTCGCCCGAGGCGGACGCCACGCGCGGCACGGTGGAGCACCGCCTGGTCGAGGCGATCGACCTGGTGCCCACCTTCCTCGACCTGCTGGGCGAGAGCCTGCCGACGCATCGGCTGGAGGGGCGTTCGCTGCGCCCACTGCTGCATGGCGAGGACACTGCGTGGCGCGAGGCGGTGTTCAGCGAGCTCGACTTCGCCTTCTACAAGGCGCGCCTCACGCTGGGGCTCGATGTGCAGCAGGCGCGCTGCTGGATGATCCGCACCGGGCGCTGGAAATACATCGCCTTCAAGGCCTTCGACCGCGCGCAGCTGTTCGACCTGGAGAATGACCCGGATGAGCTGGTCGATCTCGGCTGCAGCGAAGCCCATGCGGCGATCCGGGCCGATCTGCACGCGATGCTGTTCAGCCGCCTGGCCGATCGGCGCAACCGCGTCACGGTCAGCGATGCCGATGTGGAGCGAAGAACCGATGGCGCGCGCGGCAATGGCGTGATCATCGGCGAATGGTGAGGAGAAACGACATGCAGAACATCACGCGCCGCATCGCACTCGGCGGCACGCTCGGCCTGCTCGCCGCGCCGCGCCTGGCACAGGCCGCCTGGCCGGAACGGCCTGTGCGGATCATGGTGGCCTTCCCGCCGGGCAGCAGCACCGATGTGCTCTGCCGCGCGCTGGCACAGGCCCTCACCCCAGTGCTCGGCCAGCCCGTTGTCGTGGAGAACCGCCCTGGCGCGGGCGGCAACATCGCCACCGTCGCGGTGCGCCGCAGCCCGGCCGATGGGCAGGTGTTCCTGGCGCACTCCGTGGCCTATGCGGTGAATTCCAGCCTGTATCGCAATGCCGGCTACGACGCGCTGACGGACCTTGAGCCAGTGGCGCTGCTGGCCAGCACGCCCAACGTCATCACCGTGAACCCCGATCGGCTCAACGTCCGCACCCTGGCGGAGCTGATCGCCGCGGCGCGCGGCGGGCGGCTCGACTACGGCTCCTCGGGCATCGGCACCACCACGCATCTCGGCCTGGAATTGCTGTTCCGCTCGCTGGCGCAGGTGGAGGTGCAGCACGTGCCCTTCGGCCCCGCCCAGGCGGTGACGGCCGTGGTGGGCGGGCAGGTGCCGATCGGCAGCACCAGCCTGCCGCCAGCCCTGCCGCTGATCCGCGAGGGCCGCATCCGCGCCATCGCCGTCACCTCCGCGCAGCGCGACCCCTCGCTGCCCGAGACGCCGACCGTGGCCGAGCAGGGTTTCCCGGGCTTCGAGGCGCTGACCTGGTTCGCCTTGTTCGCGCCCGCCGGCACGCCGGCCGAGATCACCGAGCGCATGAATGTCGAGGTCAACCGCGCGCTGACCGCACCCGATCTCAAGGCGCGGCTGGACAGCATGGGCTTCGCGCCCGATCCGCGCGGCAGGCCGGCCCTGGCCGCCTTCCTGCGCGAGGAAGTGACGAAATGGGCCGGCGTGGTGCGCGTCTCCGGCGCGACGGTGGAGTAGGCAACTTATGCGCAACGTAACGCCCGAGACCCTGACGCAGACTTTCGCGGAGTACGCCGCGAAGGCCGAGGATGCCCGCACGCGCGAGGTGCTCTGCGCGCTGGCGAAGCACCTGCACGCCTTCGTCAAGGAGACGAAGCTGACGCATGCGGAGTGGATGGCCGGGCTGATGGCGCTGACGCGCGCCGGCGAGATCACCACGCCCGAGCGCAACGAGTTCATCCTGTTCAGCGACCTGTTCGGCGTCTCGGCGCTGGTGGACATGGTGAACACGCCGCCGGGTGCCACAAGCTGCTCCAACCTCGGCCCCTTCCACCAGCGCGGCGCGCCGCCGCTGCCCGATGGCGGCGACCTGTGGAAGGGCCAGCCCGGCGAGGTGATGGTGGTGACCGGGCGCGTGCTGGACGCCGCCACCGGCCAGGGCGTGCCAGGTGCGACGCTCGACATGTGGCAGAACGCCGACAACGGCTTCTACGCCGCCCAGGATTCCGCCCAGGCGCCGAAGAATTATCACGGGTTGCTGACCTGCGCGGCCGATGGAAGCTTCGCCTTCAGCACCACGCGGCAGCAGCCCTACACCGTGCCCTATGACGGCCCGGCGGGGGACATGCTGCGCGCGCTGAAGCGCGATGCCTGGCGGCCGGCGCATCTGCACGTCATCGCCGAGGCCGCGGGCTATCACCCCCTGGTGACGGAGCTATTCCTGGAGGACGACCCCTACCTCGACACCGATGCGGTGTTCGGCGTGCGGCAGGATCTGGTGGTGCCGCTCGGCAGCATGACGAAGGCCGAGGCCCCTGCGCACCTCGTGGCGCGCGACAGCCTGCCCGAGACGATGCTGCACGCCCCGCTCGTCATCCGCATGGCGCGTCGCTGATCGCTATATGAACTGCCCGCGCAGGAAGCCCAGCGCGGGCCCAAGGGACTAAATGAATTGCCCGCGCAGGAAGCCCAGCGCGGGCAATGGGCTCCACTTCTTCGGCAGGTCGGTGCGGCGGATCGGCGCCACGCTGTAATGCGGCAGGGGCTGCTTCGACCGGCGCAGGAAATCCGCATAGGCCGATACCTGTTCGGCGCGCCATTCGCGGTCCTGCAGGGCTTCGCTGCGCTGGCGATACACGTTCGCCACGCGGGATTGACGCCCGGCGGTTGCGATCACGGCCCAGAGCGTGTCGTCGGCGGCGGCGCCGACGGGGACGAGGGTCTGCACCAACCCTGAATCGCAAATCCCCCCCGCGGCGGTCAAGCGCCGCGTGCGAAGGCCCCTTCCCGCCCCGCCTGCCGCATGGGATCAGGGGCGCCCCGCCACCGAAGGATGCGACGCCGGATGATCGACCTCTACAGCTGGAACACCCCCAATGGCCGCAAGATCACCGTGGCGCTTGAGGAGATGGGCCTGCCCTATGCCGTGCACGCGGTGAACATCAGCAAGGGCGAGCAGTTCAACCCGGATTTCCTGAAGATCTCGCCCAACAACCGCATCCCGGCCATCGTCGACTCCGAGGGGCCGGACGGGCAGCCGATCAGCGTCTTCGAATCGGGCGCCATCCTGCTCTACCTGGCCGAGAAGACGGGGCGCTTCATGCCGGCCGATGCGCGCGGGCGCGTGGCGGTGCTGGAATGGCTGATGTGGCAGATGGGCGGCTTCGGCCCCATGCCCGGCCAGGTGCACCACTTCCTGATGCAGCCCGAGGGCCCGGCCCGCGACTATGGCTACAAGCGCTACCACACCGAGACGAAGCGCCTGTACGGCGTGCTGGACCGCCGCCTGGCCGGGCGCGATTTCGTGGCCACGGCCGGCGAGCCCAGCATCGCGGATTTCGCCATCCTCGGCTGGGCCTGGCGGCATGAGCGCCACGAGGTGCCCTTCGACGACCTGCCGCATGTCGCCGCCTGGTATGAGCGCATGATGGCGCGCCCCGCCGTGGCGCGCGGCTTCGCGGTGGCAATCGGCTGAGGCGCGGGTGAGCTATGGCGCGAACTCCGCGCCCTCCCATGCCTCCGGCACGGCCACCGCGCCGGCGATGATGGCCTCGCGCAGCGCATCCAGGCGCTGCGCCAATTCCGGCGCAACATCAGGCGCCAGCGCCAGCCGCACCGCCGCCGGCGTCTCCAGCCCGAGGCGCTGGTCCGCAAAGCGGCCCTGCAGGAAGGCCTCCAGCGCCGCGGCGATCGCCACGCCGTTGTCGGCGATGGCGGAGGCGAGGAACACCGCGTCCTCCAGCGTCCAGTCGCGCACATTGCCGATGCCGCGGATGCCCGCCGCGCGCGCCGCGGCGATGGCGCCGGCGCGGCCGCCGTCGAGCATGGTGAACTGCACCGCCGCCCCCGCGGCCGCCTGCGCCGCCGTCCAGGCGCGCGCCAGTTCCACATCGTGCTGGTCGCCGCAGAAGCCGGTCAGCAGCCGCGCATCCGGGCGCGCATGGCGCAGCCCCGCGGCGAAGCCGGCGCGCCCGCGCAGCCCCGGCGCCACGCGCTCGCCCGAGAGATGCGCCGCCGTGCCGCCGCGCATCCACCAGCCGGCCAGCGCGCCGGCCAGGAAGGCGGAGTGTTCCTGCAGCACCTCGAAGCCGGCGATGTTGGGCCCGGCGATGCGCCCCTGCGTCACCGCGAAAGCCACGTGCGGAAAGGCCGGCGCCACCGCCGCCACCGCCGCCTCGCCCTGCCCGCCATGCGCGATGACGAGGTCCGCGCGCGCCGCGGCGGCCGCGATGGTGGCGCTGCGCTGCGCGGGCTCGGCCTGCCACACCAACTCCGGCGCCAAGCCGAGGCGCGCGGCGGCGCGTTCCAGCCCCGCCACGCCGGCGGCGTTGAAGGCGCCGGCACCCGGCCGGCCGAAGAACACCGCGACGATGCGCGGGCTCATCCCGCGGTGATGCCCAGGCGGCGGATGGCGCCGCCGATGCTGCGCACCTCCTCGGTGATGAAGGCGGTGAATTGCGCCGGGCTCATCGCGCGGGTGGCGATGCCGAGCTCCTCAACCCGCGTCTTCATCAGCGGCGTCTCCAGCGCCGCCACCACCTCGGCATGCAGCCGCGCCACCAGGGCGGGCGGCAAGCCGGGCGGGCCGGACAGGCCGATCCAATTCTCCGCCAGCAGTTCGGGGAAGCCGCCCTCCGCGGTGGTCGGCACGGCGGGCGCCATGGCCTGGCGCATCGGCGCGGCGATGGCGATGGCGCGCAGCCGGCCGGCGCGGATGTTCTCCACATTCTGCGGCAGCGGATCGAAGGCCAGCGGGATGGCGCCGCTCAGCAGGTCCGCCTGCATGGGCGAGCTGCCGCGGTAGGGCACATGCGTCAGCGCCGCGCCGATGCGCGCCTGCAGCGTCTCGCCGAAGATGTGCGCGATGGAGCCGGCGCCGGAACTGCCATAGGCCACCGGCGTGGGGCTGGCGCGCAGCCACGCCACCAGCGCCGGCAGGTCGGCCGCCGGCACCAGGCGCGGGTTCACCATGATCACCACCGGCGAGGCGCCGATATAGGCGATATGCGTGAAGCCCGTGACGGGATCATAGGGCAGGTTCGGATACAGCGGCGGCGAGGTGACGATGGGTGCGGTGTTCGACATCAGCAGCGTCGCGCCATCGGCCGGCTGGCTGGCGACATAGGCCGCGCCCAGCGTGCCGCCGGCGCCGGGGCGGTTGTCGATCAGCGGGCGCTGCGGCAGGCGCGGGCCCATCGCCTCGGCCAGCACCCGGCCCACGATGTCGGAGGAGCCGCCGGGCGGGAAGGTGACGACGAGGCGGATGGGCCGCGTCGGCAATTCCGGCTGCGACTGCGCCGCGGTGGCGCGCGGCAGGGCGGCGAGTGCCGCGAGAAGTGGCAGGTGGCGACGGCGCATGGGGCGCTCCTTCGATGCTGCGCCATGCCCCGCAATGTTCGTGCCGCTGCCCCGCTGGCCAGCGCCGCGGCGGCGGTGCAGCCTTGCGCCGATGCCTTCGCCCTCCGCCTCCGCGTTGCTGCCCGACGCCACCCATTGGCTGGCCACGCTGCTGCCCTCGGCCAACCGGGTGGTAGAGCCGGTGACCCATGCGCTGCTGCGCAGCCAGCCCGGCATCGGCAGCCTTTTCACCCGCGTGGCCAGGCGCGGCGCGGTGGACCCCTTCCCCGACCGGCACGACATCGACGCGCTGGTCGATGCCGCGCGGCTGCTGGCGGATGCGAAGCCGGACGCCATGGTGTTCAGCGCCGGCAAGGGCGCGGTGATCGGCCTGGCGCAGGACCGCGCGCTGGCGGCCCGCGTGCTGGCCGAAACCGGCGTGCCGCTCACCACGCCCGGCCTCGCGCTGCTGCGCGCCTTGCGCGGCTTCGGCATTAACCAAATCGCGCTGGCCGGCCCCCATGAAGCCGCCTACAACCGAAGGGCGGCGCAGGGTTTTGCAGCCGAGGGCATCGACACACGGGCCGAGAGCAGCCTTGGCCTGACCGACAACCTCGCCTTCGCCGCCGTCGGTCCGCAGGAGGTTGCGCGCCTGGTGCGCGAAGCCGCCGCGGCGCCGGGGGTGCAGGCGGTGGTGGTGTGGAACACGAATTGCCTGGCCGCACCGCTTGTGGCCGGGCTCGAGGCCGAATTGGGCATGCCGGTGCTGGATGCCACGATGCTCGGTGTGTGGGACGGTTTGCGACTGGCGGGGGTTGGGGCGCGACCGGCGCCGGAGTGGGGCCGGCTGTTCGCCTTCGACGCGAAAGGTTCCGGCTGATGGCGGGCGGCATTTCGGTGCATGCGGTGGATGTGGCGCATGGGCGGCCCGGCACCGGCATGCGGGTGGAAATCCACCGCCTGCACTCCGATGGCAGCCGCGCCCTGATCGCCGAGGGCGCGCTCTCGGCCGCCGGCGCGCTGGACCACCCGGTGACCTCCGGCGCGGGCGTGGAGGCGGGCGTCTACGAGGTGCTGTTCCACCTGAGCGACTTCTACGCGCGCAGCGAGAACCCCCCGCCGCCCTTCCTGGAAGTCGTGCCCTTCCGCTTCCGCGTCTTCGACGCCGCGCTGCATTACCACCTGCCGATCAAGTTCACGCCCTGGGGGTTCTCGTTGTATCGCGGCGCATGAGCATGGCTCCCCTGCCCGGCGGCATGCCGCCCCCCTCGCGCGATCTCGCCGGCCGGCGCGGCGCGGCGCATCCGGCGCGCTGGCCGGGCGATGCGCGCCTAGCGCTGTCCTTCGTGGTCAATGTGGAGGAAGGGGCCGAGCTGTCGCTGGCCAGCGGCGATGCGCGCAACGAGAGCGTCTATGAAGCGCGGGAGGAGGTGCTGGGCCATCCGGACCCCTGCATGGAAAGCCACTTCGCCTATGGCAGCCGCATCGGCCTCTGGCGGATCCTCGACCTGCTCGACGCGCATGCCGCACCGGCCACCTTCTCCAGCTGTGGCCGCGCCGTGGCCGCCACGCCGCTGCTGGCCGCTGCGCCGCATGCGCGCGGGCATGAGGTCTCCGCCCATGGCTGGCGGTGGGAGAGCCATGCCGGCATGGCGGAAGACACCGAGCGCGCGGTGATCGCCGCCACCGTCGCGGCCATCGCCGCCGCCACGGGCGAGCGCCCGGTGGGCTGGCACACGCGCAGCGCGGCCTCGGTGAACACGCGGCGGCTGCTGCTGGAGGAAGGCGGCTTCCTCTACGATTCCGACTGCTACGACGAGGACCTGCCGCGCTGCACGCCGCGCCCGGACGGCGCGCCGCACGTCATCCTCCCCTACGCCTTCGACACCAACGACATGCGCTTCGCCCCGGGCGGAGGCTTCGTGCAGGCCGAGGATTTCGCGCGCTACTGCATCGGCGCGATCGATTGGCTGCTGCGCGAGGAGGCGCCGCGCATGCTCTCCATCGGGCTGCATCTGCGCATCATCGGCCGGCCCGGCCGCATGGCGGGGCTGGAGGCCGTGCTGGCGCATGTCGCGCGGCGGCCGGAGATCTGGGTGGCGCGGCGGCGCGACATCGCCACGCATTGGCTGGGCGTGCCCGCGCGATGAGGCTGCTGGTCGTCAACAGCAACACCACCGAGGGCGTCACCGCGCGCATCGCCGCCGCGGCGCGCGGCGCGGCGCGGCCGGGCACCACCGTCACTGCGGTCAGCGCGCCCTTCGGCCTGCCGTTGATCGTCACCCGCGCCGATTGGCTGGTGGCCGGGCCGGCGACGCTCGCCGCGCTGGCGCAGCATCGCGGCAGCTACGACGCGGCGATCATCGCCTGCTTCGGCGACCCCGGGCTCGATGCGGCGAAGGAATTGCTGGATGTGCCGGTGCTCGGCATCAGCGAGGCCGCCTTCCACGCCGCCGCCATGCTCGGCCGGCGCTTCGGCGTGGTGAGCTTCACTGCCGCGCTGCGCCCGATGTTCGAGGATGTGCTGGCGCATCACGGCCTGGCCGCGCGCTGCACCGGCTTCCGCATGGGCCCGCCCTTCAGCGGCGATCCCGGCCTGGTGGCCGAGCAGCGCGCCGAGGTGCTGGTGGAGCTGTGCCGCCAGGCGGTGGAGCAGGACGGCGCCGAGGCCGTGATCCTTGCCGGCGGGCCGCTTGCGGGTCTCGCGCCTGTGCTGGCGCCGCGCGTGGCGGTGCCGCTGGTGGATGGCACGGTCGCCGCGGTGCGCCTGGCCGAGGCGATGGTGGGGTTGGCACCGCCCTGCGCACGCACCGCGCGGCCGCGCGCCCTCACCGGCTTCGCGCCCGAGATCGCCGCGCTGTATCGCGGCTGACCCCCTCGCGCCACGCGCCGCAGGCTGTCAGCATAACGCCCTGCCCATCGAGGAGGGTCCGCCATGCCCCGCCTGCCGCGCCGTGCCATCATCGCCCTGCCGCTGCTGCTGCCCAGCCTCGCGCGGGCGCAAGGCTGGCCGACACGCGCGGTGCGCATCATCGTCCCCTTCCCGCCCGGCGCCGGCACGGATCTGCTGGCGCGCGCCTATGCGCAGCGCCTCGCGGAACTGTGGGGCCAGCCGGTGGTGATCGAGAACCGCGCCGGCGCCGGCGGCATCATCGGCACCGAGGCAGCCTCGCGCGCCGCGCGCGACGGCTACACCATCCTGATGGCGAATTCCTCGGTGCTGGCCATCGCGCCCGCCATCAACGCCTCCCTGCCCTATGATCCGCTGCAGACCTTCGACCCCGTGGCGCTGGTCGGCGCCAATGACAACGCGCTGGTGGTGCGCAGCGCCTCGCCCTTCCGCAGCGTGGCTGAGGTGCTGGAGGCCGCGCGCGCCCGACCGGGCATCCTCACCTACGCCTCGGCCGGCACCGGCACCTCCACCCACATGGCGGCCGAATACTTCAAGCAGGTGGCGGGCGTGGACATCACGCATGTGCCCTATCGCGGCAGCCCGCAGGCGCTGACCGATACGCTGGGCGGCCAGGTGGACATGAACTTCAACACCATCAACGCCATCGTCGCCGCGGTCCGAAACGGCCAGGCGCGCGCGCTGGGCACCACCGGCGCCACGCGGGACCCGCTGCTGCCCGACGTGCCGACGCTGCAGGAACTGGGCTTCCCCGCCTTTTCGGCCAGCGGGTGGCTCGGCTTCGTGGTGCCCGCCGGCACGCCGCCGGAGATCATCGCGCGCATCGGCGAGGGCATGCGCCGCGTTGCCGCCGAGCCGGGCTTCGCCGAGCGGATCGCCAGTATCGGCATGCGCCCCAGCATCAGCACGCCGGAGCAGTTCCGCGCCATCCTCGCCCCCGAAATCGCGCGCTGGACGGAGGTGGCGCGCCGCGCCGGGGTGAAGGCAGAGTGATGCAGACGCGCGAAACCGTCTGCGGCACGCGCCATGCAATCTCGGCCGGCCATTACCTGGCGAGTGCGGCCGGCTTCGCCATCCTCGAGGCCGGCGGCAACGCCACCGATGCCGGCTGCGCGGCCGGCCTCGCGCTCGGCGTGCTGCACCCGGACCTCGTGAGCATCGCCGGCGTCGCGCCCATCCTGCTGCGCAGCCGCACGGGCGAGGTCGAGAGCATCGCCGGCGTCGGCCCCTGGCCACGCGCCACGCCGGCCGATCATTTTCGGACGCATTATGGCGGCCGCATGCCGCCAGGCATGCTGCGCACGGTCGTGCCCGCAGCCCCCTGCGCCTGGATCACCGCGCTTCAGCGCCACGGCACGATGGATTTCGCGACCGTGGCCGAGCACGCCATCCGCTTCGCGCGCGAGGGCTTTTCCGTCTATCCGCTGCTCGCCCAGAACATCGCCGCGCATGCCGAGGACTACGCGCGGTGGCCCTCCAACGCGGCCATCTTCCTGCCGGGCGGCGCGCCGCCCGCGGCGGACTCGCTGTTCGTGCAGACAGACCTCGCCGCCACGCTCGCCTTCATGGCGGATGAGGAACGCGCGGCGCGTGCCCGCGGCGCGGAGCGCATCGCCGGCCTGGAAGCGGCGCGGGATGCCTTCTACCGCGGCGACATCGCGCGCCGCATGGTGGCGTTCACCCAGGCTGAGGGCGGCTGGCTGGCGCGCGAGGACCTCGCCGATTTCCGCTGCCCCATCCTGCCGCCCGCGCGCATCGCCTGGCGCGGCCACGCCATCATGACGGGCGGCGCCTGGTGCCAGGGGCCGACGCTTCTGCAGGCGCTGCTGCTGGCCGAGCACGCGGGCCTCGCGCAGCACGCGCACAATTCGCCCGACTACCTGCACACCCTGGCCGAGCTGCTGAAGCTGGCCTTCGCCGACCGCGAGCATCATCTCGGCGATCCCGATTTCGTCGATGTGCCGCTGGATCGGCTGCTGTCGCCCGCGCATGTCGCTTCCCGCGCGGCGCTGATCGACCCGGCGTGTGCGCATCCCGGCCTGCACCCACCCGGTATCGCAACCAGCGGCGCCACGCCGCCGGTGGAGGCGGGAACCTCCTATGTCGCGGTGGTGGATCGCTGGGGCGGCGCCTTCAGCAGCGCGCCCTCGGACGCTTCCTGGAGCAGCCCGGTGGTGCCGGGGCTGGGCTTCGTCATCTCCAACCGCGGCTCGCAGAACCGCACGGACCCCGCGCACCCCGGCGGCCTCGCACCGGGCAAGCGGCCACGCCTGACGCCCATGCCCGCCATGGCCATCACGCCGCAGGGCGGCATCATGCCCTTCGGCACGCCGGGCAACGACGTGCAGCCGCAGGCGCTGCTGCAGGTGCTGATGAACCTCGTCGTCTTCGGCATGACGCCGCAACAGGCGGTGGAGGCGCCGCGCATCGCGACCTACGCCTTCCCCGGCAGTTCGCACCCCTACGAGATGTTCCCCGCGCGGCTGAACGTGGAATCGCGCATCCCCGAGGCGACGCGCGCGGCGCTCACGGCACGCGGCCACGATGTCCGGCTGTGGCCTGAGCGCACCTGGCTCGCCGGCTGTGTCGAGATGGTGCGCCAGGAGGGCCCGCTGCTGCGCGCCGCCGCCGATCCGCGCCGGCCCGCCGCCGCGATCGCCATCTGAGGTGAGCCGCGCCCGCGCCATCCTGGCCCTCGCCGCGCCCACCGCGCTCGGCTCCATCCTCCAGGCCGCGGCGCAGCTCGCGGAGATGTGGCTGGCGGCGCGCCAGGGCACGGCGGCGCTGGCGGGCTGGGCGGTGGTGCTGCCATTTGCGCTGCTGATGCAGATGATGTCGGCGGGTGCGATGGGCGGCGGCGTGGTCTCGGCCATCGCGCGCGCGCTGGGCGGCGGGCGGCGTGACGAGGCTTCGGCGCTGGTGCTGCACGCGGCCTGGATCGCGCTGGCCGGCGGGCTGCTGTTCGCGCTGCCGCTGGCGCTGGCGCCGCGCACCATACTGGGCCTGATCGGCGGCGCCGAGGCAGCGGAGGGCGCGGCGGTCTATGCGATGTGGCTGTTCGGGCTCGGCGCCGTGCCGGTCTGGCTGATGAACACGCTGGCCTCTGTTCTACGCGGCGGTGGGCGGCACGCGCTGGCGGCGCGGGTGCTGGTGGTGGCCTGGGGCGCCTATCCGGTGCTGGGCTGGCTGCTGGCGGAACCGCTCGGCATGGGTCTCGCCGGGCTCGGCGCCGCGCTCGGCGTGGTGTTCTGGATCGCCGCGCTGGTGCTGGCGCTGGCCGTGCTGCGCGGCGGCGCGGGCTTCCTGCCGAACCTCGCGCTGCGGCCCTCGGGGACGATGTTCTGGCGCATCCTGAAGGTGGGGCTGGTGGCCTGCGGCCTCGCCACGCTGTCGAACCTGACGACGATCTTCGTCACCGCGCAGTTGGCCTCGCGCGGGCCAGCCGTGGTGGCCGGCTATGGCATCTCGGCGCGGCTGGAATTCCTGATCATCCCGCTGGCCTTCTCCATCGGCTCGGCGCTCACCGCGCTGGTCGGCCGCGCCGTGGGCGCCGGCGATTGGGCGGAGGCGCGGCGCATCGCCTGGACCGGCGCGGGCATGGCCTTCGCCTTCGCGGGCAGCATCGGGCTGGTGGTGGGGCTGTTCCCGGTGCAGTTCGCGCGCGCCTTCACCGACGACCCCGCGGTGGTGGAGATCGCGGCGCGGGCGCTGGGCATCATCGGCCCGGCCTATGGTGGCTTCGGCCTCGGAATGGCGCTGTATTTCGCCTCGCTTGGCGCCGGCCGGCTGCGCTGGCCCACGGTAGCAGCGGTGGCGCGGCTGGGCTTCGCGGTCGGCGCCGGCTGGGTGCTGGCGCAGTTCTTCGGCCTGGAGGGGCATTTCGTCGGCGTGGCCCTGGGCCTCACCGCCTATGGCGCGGTGCTCGCCACCTCCATCCGCCCTTCCGTGTGGCGCTGAGCCGCGCCATGCTGCGGCGCGGAGGAAAGCATGGGCCAGGAGTTGGACGCGCTGCGCGACACCGTGCGGCGGTTTGCGGAGGCCGAAGTGGCGCCGCGCGCCGCCGCGCTGGATGAGCATGAGGAATTTCCGCGCGACATCTACGAGAACCTCGCGCGGCTCGGCCTTCTCGGCATCACCGTGCCCGAGGCGATGGGCGGTGCGGCGGCGGGTGTCGAGGCCTATGCCATCGTCATGGAGGAACTCTCCCGCGGCTATGCCAGCGTTGCGGACCAGGTGGGGCTGGTGGAACTGCTGGCGACGCTGCTCAGCGAACATGGCACGCCGGCGCAGCGCGCCCAGTATCTGGCGCCGCTGCTGCGCTACGAGACCAGCTGTGCCTACGCCCTAACCGAGGCCGAGGCGGGATCGGACCTCGCCAACCTGCGCACCACCGCGCGGCGTGATGGCGAGGGCTGGCTGCTCAACGGCGAGAAGCTGTGGATCCACATGGCACCGCGGGCCGATTTCGCCGCCGTGCTGGCGCGTACCGATCCCGCCGCGGGGCATCGCGGCATGTCGATCTTCCTGGTGGATCTGCACGCGCCCGGCGTTACGCGGCTGCGCGCCGAGCACAAGATGGGCCAGCGCGCCTCGCCCGTCGGCGGGCTGCTGTTCGAGGATGTGCGCCTGCCCGCCGCGGCGCTGCTGGGGCCGGCAGGGCGCGGCTTCCACATGATGATGTCGGTGCTGGACAAGGGGCGCATCGGCATCGCGGCCCTCGCACTCGGCATCCTGCAATCGGCGCTGGAGGAAAGCGTGCGCCACGCCAAGGCGCGGGTGCAGTTCGGCCGCCCGATCGCCGAGCAGCAGGCCATCCGCTTCATGATCGCCGACATGGCGAAGGATGCGCACGCCGCGCGGCTGATGGTGCAGGACGCCGCGCGCCGGATGGATGCCGGCCAGCGCGCCACGCTCGCCGCCAGCATGGCGAAGTGCTTCGCCTCCGACGCCGCCGTGGCGCGCACCGCGGATGCCGTGCAGATCCATGGTGGCAGCGGCTTCATCCGCGGCGTGACGGTGGAACGCCTGTATCGCGACGCGAAGATCACGCAGATCTACGAAGGCACGAACCAGATCCAGCGGGTGATCATGGCGAGGGAGATACTCGGATGAACCGCCCTGTTGCTCTGGTCACCGGCGCGCGCCGCGGCATCGGCCGCGCCATCTGTGTGGCCCTCGCCGGTGCAGGCTATGACGTGCTCGGCTGCGACGTCGAACAGGACGGCGCCGCCGAGACGCAGGCGGCGGTGGAGGCATCCGGCGGCTTCTTCGCCTTCCGCCTCGCGAACCTCGCCGAGATGGCGGCCATCGCGCCGCTCGTCGCTTGGGCCTGGGGGGCGCGCGGCGGGCTGGAAGCCGTGGTGAACAACGCCGGCGTCGGCGCCATGGTGCGCGGCGACGCGCTGGCCATGACGCCCGAGAGCTGGGACCGCGCGATGGCGGTGAACACGCGCGCGCCCTTCTTCGTGACGCAGGAAGCGGTGAAGCGCATGGTCGCACCCGGCGCGCCGATGCGCGGGCCGCGCGGCGCGGTGTTCATCTCCTCCGCCAACGCCACCATCGCCAGCCCCGAGCGCACCGAATACAGCGCGAGCAAGGCAGCGGTGAGCATGGTGGCGCGCTGCCTCGCCTTCCGCCTCGCCGAGGATGGCATCCCGGTGTTCGAAATCCGCCCGGGAATCATCCGCACCGACATGACGGCACCCGTCGCCGAACGCTACAGCGCGCGCATCGCCGAGGGCATCACGCCCATCCGCCGCTGGGGCGAGCCGGAGGATGTGGCGAAGGCCATCGCCGGGCTGCTCACCGGCGCCATCCCCTTTTCCACCGGCGATGCCTTCCACATCGACGGGGGGTTGCACATGCACCGGCTATGAAGCTCGATCCCGCTCTGCTGCGCTACGAGCAGATCGCCCAGGACCTCGCCTTCGAGACGGGCGGTATCGTGGTGACGGAGGCGCATATCGTCGCCTTCGCCGGCCTCACCGGGGATTTCTTCGACATCCACATGGATGACTCGTATGCGCAGGCGCTGGGCTATCCCGGCCGCGTTGCGCATGGGCTGCTGGGGCTCGCGTTGTGCGACGGGCTGAAGAATCGGGCGCCGGTGCGCTTCGCCGCGATCGTATCGCTGAATTGGCGCTGGTCCTTCACCGGCCCGATCCTGGTGGGCGACCGCATCGCCGCGCGCATTCGCGTCCTCGGCAAGCGCCTGACGAAGAACCCGGCGCGCGGCATCGTGACGCTGGGCTTCGACCTGGTGAACCAGAAGGCCGAGGTCGTGCAGAAGGGCGAAAACGACCTCATGGTGCACACGCTACAGGTCGACGAATCGGCCTGAGGCGGCGCTTGCCAGCACCGCATCGATGAGCCGCAGCACGGGCAGCCCCGTGACGCCAGCATTGCTCGGCGCGCGCCCCTCGGCGATGGCATCCAGCATCTCGGCGAGCATCGCGCGATGTGGGCCGTGGTCGAAGGCCATCGGGTCCGCCCCACCGCCGCCGGCGGCGCCGCGGTCGAGCACCTCCACGGCGCGGCCCTTCACATGCAGTTCCAGCCGCTCGGCCACCAGCGCGGCGCTGCCGCCCGTACCAGCGATCTCGATGCGCTCGGCGAAGCCCGGCTCCGCCACCGTCGTGGCATCCAGCACGCCGAGCGCGCCACTCGCAAAACGCAGCGCGGCCGTCGCGATGTCCTCGGTATCGATGGCGCGCAGGCCGGAAGTGCGCGCGAAGGCGCCAAGCTGCGTCACAGGGCCGGCGAGGTGCAGCAGCAGGTCGAGCGTATGGATCGCCTGCGTCAGCAGCACGCCGCCGCCATCGCGCGCCTTCATGCCGCGCCCGGGCTGCGCGAAATAGGCGGAATCGCGCCACCAGCGGATGCTGGCCGAGCAGGACAGCAGCGTGCCGAGTTCACCTGCCGCGATTGCCTGGCTCAGCCGCAGCGCGGCCGGGCGGAAGCGATGCTGGAACACCACGCCGAGCGTGACACCCGCATCCGCCGCCAGCGCCACCAGCGCCTCGGCCCGCGCCGTGGTGATCTCCAGCGGCTTCTCCACCAGCAGGTGCCGCCCCGCCGCCGCCGCGGCCTGCGCCACCGGCAGATGCGCGCCGGGCGGCGTCAGCACCAGCAGCAGGTCGCTGGCCGCGAGAAGGGCATCGAGGCCATCGAACACCGGCGCCCGCCAGCGCCCCGCGAAGGCATCGCGCCGCGCGGCACTCGGCGCAAAGCCGCCGGCGAGGCGCAGCCGCCCGACCTTCTCCAGTTCGCGGATCGCCAGCATGTGCGGCTGCACCGCCATGCCGAGGCCGACGATGCCGATGCGGATCATGCGCGCGCCCCCTCGCGCAGCGCCGCCAGGCACAGCACGTTCATCTCGTTCTCATAGGCGAGCCCCGCGGTGAGCGGCGCCTCCAGCGCCTGCCGCACCGCGGCCTTCACCGCCTGCACCGCCACCGGCGGCAGCGCGGCAAGGCGCGCACAGAGCGCCGCCGCAGTGGCCTCCAGCGCGTCATCCGGCACCACCTGCTCCACCAGCCGCAGCCGCAGGGCCTCCGCCGCGTCTACCTGCTCGCCGGTCAGCAGCAGGCGCAGCGCCTGGCCCTGGCCGATCAGGCGCGGCAGCAGCTGCGAGGCGCCGCCGCCGCCCACCCAGCCGCGCGTCACCTCCGGGAAGCCGATGCGCGTGCTCTCGGCCGCGATGCGGATGTCGGCGGCCAGCGCCAGCTCGAAGCCACCGCCCAGCGCCCAGCCGCGCAACGCCGCCACCACCGGCTTGCGGATGCTGCGCACCGCGCCCGGATAGTCTGGCCGGTGGCGGAACGCCCAGGCGGTGGCGAAGGCCTCGATGGCGCGCAGATCCATCCCCGCGCAGAAGGCGCGCGCGCCGCCGCCGATCAGCAGCACGGCGCGAATGTCCTCATCGGCGTTGATCGTCGCAGCGTGCTCCGCCAGCTGCGCGGCCATCGCATGGGTGATGGCATTGTGCTTGGCTGGCCGATCGAGCGTGAGGGTGGCCACGCCATCCGCCACTGTCAGCGTCACCGCCCCGTCCATGCCTCTTCCTTCCCTGCGCCCGGCGGATACACTACCGCGAAGATCAGGCGAGGAAACGGGCAGGATGCGCAGGGTGACGGCGCAGCAGGCGGCTTCGGTGCTGCGCGATGGCGATACGCTGCTGATCGGCGGCTCTGGCGGCGGGCACGCTGTGCCGGACGCGCTGCTGGAAGCGCTCGGCCAGCGCTTCCGCGACAGCGGCGCGCCCCGCGGCATCACCGCCCTGCACCCCGTAGGCGTGGGCGATGGCGCGCAGCGCGGCCTCGGGCACCTCGCGCAGAAGGGGCTGCTGAAGCGCAACATCGCGGGCAGCTACGTCAACAGCCCGCCCATCGGCGCCATGGCGCTGCGCGACGAGATCGAGGCCTGGAGCCTACCGCAGGGCGCGCTCAGCCAGTTGATGCGCGAGATGGCCGCCGGCCGCATGGGGCTGTTCACGAAGACGGGGCTCCACAGCTTCGTTGACCCGCGCCTGCAGGGTGGCCGGCAGAGCCCATCCGCCCGCGAGGATTTGGTGGAGCTGGTGCAGCTGCGCGGCGAGGAGATGCTGTTCTACAAGCCCTATCACGTGGACGTCGCCTTCCTGCGCGGCACCACGGCGGACGAGGATGGCAACGTCTCGATGGAGCACGAGGCGGTGACGCTCGAGATGCTCAGCGAGGCACAGGCCACGAAACGCTGTGGCGGCGTGGTGGTGGTGCAGGTGAAGCGCATGGCGCGACGCGGCAGCCTGCACCCGAAGATGGTGAAGATCCCCGGCATCCTGGTGGACCTCGTCGTGGTGGTGCCCGACCAGGCGCAGACCTTCCTGACACCGCATTCGCCAAGCTACGCGGGCGAGCTGCGCATCCCGCTGGAGGACATCCCGCGCCTGCCCCTGGATGCGCGCAAGGTAGTGGCGCGGCGCGGCGCGCTGGAGCTGTTCCCCCGCGCGGTGTGCAACCTCGGCTCCGGCATCTTCACCGGCATCGCCAATGTTGCGGCCGAGGAGGGGTGCCTCGACGCCATCTGCCTGACCAACGAGCAGGGCAATATCGGCGGCGCGCCGGCCAGCGGCGGCGAGGCCGGCGCCGCGCTGAACCCGGATGCGCAGGTGGACCAGCCCTATCAGTTCGATTTCTACGATGGCGGCGGGCTCGACCTCGCCTTTCTTTCCTTCGCGGAATTCGATGCCGCCGGCAATGTGAATGTCAGCCGCTTCGGCGACCGGCTGATCGGCCCGGGCGGCTTCATCAACATCAGCCAGCACGCGCAGCGCGTGGTGTTCGGCGGCACGATGACGGCAGGCGGCAAGCCGAAGGCGGTGGCGCAGGTTGAGCAGATCACCTTCTCCGGCAGCTTCGCCCGGGCGCGCGGCCAGCCGGTGCTTTACGTCACCGAATCGGCAGTGTTCCGCCTGGGCGATGCGGGGCCCGAGCTGATCGAGATCGCCCCCGGCCTGGATGTGGAGGCGGTGGCGGCGCGCATGGGCTTCCGGCCCGCCGTGGCCCCCGGGCTGTGCGCGATGGATGCGCGGCTTTTCGAGCCCGCGCCCATGGGCCTCGCGGCCGATCTCGCGGCGAAGCCCGGCAAGCCGCAATCGGCGCGGCTGGCGGCGCTGTTCGCATGAGGTTCGGCATCGCGGTCGGCGACGCTGCCCGCTTCGCCAAGCCGATCACCGAACGCGACCTGCTGCTGACCGCCGAGATCACCGGCGATGACGATCCGCTGCATGTCGATGCCGAATATGCCGCACGCACCGCCTTCGGCCGGCGCATCGCGCATGGCGCGCTGGTGCTTGGGCTGCTGTCCACCACCGCGTCGCTGATCGCGCGGCGCGCCATCGCGGCCGGCTGCGATGGCGTGCCCGTCTCGCTCGGCTATGACCGCGTGCGCTTCCTCGCACCGGTGTTCATCGGCGATACGCTCACCGCGGATTATCGGGTGGAGCAGCTGGAGCCGGCGCGGGCGCGGGCCGAAAGCCTCGGCGAGGTGCGCAACCAGGACGGCGCGCTGTGCCTGTCGGCGCGGCACATTCTGCGCTGGGTTCGGTAACTGGGCGGTTCACAAGCGCCCCGAAGCCGGGCTAGCCTGCGCTCCGCAATCGGGCAGCGACCCGGGGAGAGAGGGAAAGTCCATGCATCGTCGCGCACTTCTGGGCGGCATCGCCGCCGCCACCGGCCTCCTGGCCGCACCGCATGTGGTGCGGGCGCAGGCCGTCGTCACGCTGAACGGCGCCAGCCAGTTCAACGACGACCACGTTTTCAACCGCGCCATGACGAAGTTCGAGGAGCTGGTGAAGCAGTACTACGGCCGGCCGGTGAACTTCGTGATGCACAAGAACAGCTCGCTCGGCCTCGAGAAGCAGTTCTTCGAGTACATGTCGGCCGGCCGCGCGGTGGACTACGCCATCGTCAGCCCCGCCCACATGTCCACCTTCAGCCGCGCCGCACCGTTCATCGACGCGCCCTTCCTGTTCCGCGACCTGGCGCATTGGAACCAGGTGCTGGACCAGGATTTGTTCAAGCCCGTGGCCGACGAGGTGGAGCGCCGCGCGCGCGTTGCGCTGATCGGCTATGCCGGCGGCGGCGTGCGCAACATCTTCTCCAGCCGCCCGGCCCGCAACATGGCGGAACTCCGCGGGCTGCGCGTGCGCGTGCAGGGCGCGCCGATCTGGAGCCGCACCTTCCAGGCCATCGGCATGGCGCCGCAGGTCATCGCCTATAACGAGGTCTACAACGCCATCCAGAACAACGTCATCGAGGCCGGCGAGAACGAGGCCGCGGGCGTCGAGCAGATGCGCTTCTTCGAGGTCGGGCCGAACCTGCTGATGACGCAGCACGCCATCACCATCCGCCCGCTGTGCTTCTCCTCGCAGACCCTGGCGCGGCTGCCGCGCGAGCTGCAGGAGGCAATCCGCCGCGCCGGCCGCGAAGCCGGCGTGTTCGGCCGCGTCACGGAAAGCACCGAGGACGAGCAGAAGCTGGTGGCGCTGGAGAGTGCGGGGCGTCTGCGCCGCATTCCCTTCGCCGATCGCGCCGCGATGAATGCGGCGGTGCTGCCGGTGATGGCGGCCTATGCGCGCGAGATCGATGCCGAGGGCATCCAGTCCCGCATCAACGCGCTGACCTCGTGAGGGTGCGGGCGGGGCGGTGATGGCCGCCCCGCCCATCCGCCTGCCGCCTCAACGGGAAGGATGAAAACCCGCATGCCGCCACATGGCGCGCGCGGCGCATTCCGCCGCATCGTCGCGATCTATGCGCGCATCCTGGACCTGCTGCTGGTGGCGACGGTCGCCATCATCATCCTTCCGGTCAGCCTGCAGATCTTTGCCCGCTTCACCGAATGGCTGCCGCGCTACATCTGGACGGAGGAGGCTTCGCGCTTCCTGCTGGTGTGGATGATCATGATCGGTGCCATGATCGGCGTGCGCGAGGGCACGCATTTCACGGTCGACCTGTTCAGCAACCTGCGCGGCCGCACCAAGGCGGCGATGGACCTGCTGGTGGGCGTCTTCGTGCTGGCCTTCGCCGTCGTGTTCATCATCTACGGCTGGGAGTTCACGGATTCGGCTTGGTTCCGCATCAGCGAGCTGGCCGAACTGCCGCTGTGGATGATGCACATCGCCTGGCCCGTCGCAGGCGTCACCTGGCTGGTCTTCACCGGCGAACGCATGTGGGATGACCTGCAATTGCTGCGCCACGGCGAGGGGGCCACACGCTGATGGGCGGCAATCTCCTGGCCTCGGGCGATGCCGCATGGCTGCTGTTCGGCGCCTTCTTCATCATGCTCGCCCTGCGCGTGCCGGTGGCGGTGGCGCTCGGCCTCGCCTGCCTGCCGCCGCTGCTGATCGAACCACGCCTGTGGCCGATGATCCTGGTGCAGGAGACCTTCAACTCCTACAACTCCTTCATCCTGCTGGCGGTGCCGTTCTTCCTGCTGGCCGCCAACCTGATGACGGTCGGCGGCATCACCGATCGCCTCGTGCGGCTGTCGCGCTCGCTGGTCGGGCACCTGCCGGGCGGGCTGGCGCAGATCAACGTCGTGCTCTCGGTGTTCTTCGCCGGCATCTCCGGCAGTTCCACGGCCGACGCTGCCAGCCAGGGCAAGCTGTTCATCGAGGCGCAGCGCAAGGAAGGCTACGACGACAGCTTCTCGGTCGCCATCACGGCGGTCTCGGCGGTGCTGGCAGTGGTCATCCCGCCCTCCATCCTGATGATCGTCTGGGGCGGGGTGCTGACGGTCTCGATCGGCGGGCTGTTCCTGGCCGGAATCCTGCCGGGCCTGATGCTCGGCGTGGTGCAGATGGCCACCGTGCATGTCTATGCGAAGCGGCGCGGCTACCCGACCTATCCGAAGGCCACCTGGGGCGAGCTGGGCTACGCGCTGTTCATCTCGATCCCGGCGCTGATGACGCCCTTCATCATCATCGGCGGCAAGATCTTCGGCTGGTTCACCGCGACCGAGGCCGCCTGCATCGCAGTCCTCTACGCCGGGCTGCTCTCGATCATCGTCTATCGCGAGATGGACATGAAGGGCCTCTACACGGCCTTCAGCGAAACCGGCCGTTTCGCCGCCATCACGCTGTTCTGCGTCGGCACCGCCAGCGCCTTCGGCTGGCTGCTGGCCTTCTACAAGATTCCCGAGGCGCTGCTGGCCGGCGTCTCCGCCTGGCAGATGGGGCAGGTGGCCACGGGCTTCTTCATCGCGGCCGTGTTCCTCGTGGTGGGCTGCTTCCTGGATGCCATCCCGGCCATCATCATCGTCGGCACCATCCTGCAGCCCATCGCCGAAGCCTCCGGCATGCATCCCATCCATTTCGCGATGATCAGCATCGTCAGCCTCGCCTTCGGCCTGGTGACGCCACCCTATGGGCTGTGCCTGCTGATATCCTGCTCCATAGCCGGCATCCGGGTGGTGGACGCGCTGAAGGACACCTGCATCATGCTGCTGCCGATGCTGGGCGTGCTGGCGCTGCTGATCTTCTGGCCCGACATGGCGCTGCTGCTGCCGCGGCTGATCGAGCCCGATTTCCTGAAATAGCGCCCTGCTTGCCGGGCGCGGCCGCGGGGGCCACCTTGGTGGCGTGAACACCACGCCGCGCGCGCCTGTCGCCTCGCTTCGCCTGCTGCTGCCGCATCTGCGGCCCTATCTGGCGCGCGCACTCGGCGCCGGCTGCGCGCTGCTGCTGGCGGCGGGGCTGACGCTCGCACTCGGCCAGGGCCTCAGAAGGCTGATCGACGAAGGCTTCGCCGGCGGCGCTGCCAGCCTCGACAACGCGGCACTGTTCATGGGCGCGGTGGTGGCGCTGCTCGCACTCGCCACTTCGGCCCGCTACTACCTCGTCTCCTGGCTGGGTGAGCGCGTGGCCGCCGATCTGCGCCAGCGCGTCTTCGACCACGTGCTCAAGCTTTCGCCCGCCTATTTCGAAACCGCGCGCACCGGCGACATCCTCTCGCGCATGACGGCCGATGTCGCGCTTCTGCAGTCGCTGATCGGCTCGGCAATCTCCATGGGGCTGCGCAACACCCTCACCGGCCTCGGCGCGCTGGCGATGCTGCTGGCCACCAGCGCCAAGCTGGCCGGCATCGTGCTGGTGGTGCTGCCGGTGGTGATCGTGCCGCTGGTGCTGTTCGGGCGGCGCGAACGCAAGCTGTCCAAGGCCGCGCAGGAACGGGTGGCGGATCTGGCGGCGACGGCGGAGGAAATGCTGAACGGCCTGCGCATTGTCCAGGCCTTCACCCATGAACCGCAGGACCGTAAGCGTTTTGGTGCCGAGGTGGAGGCCTCGGTGGGCGCGGCACTCAAGCGCATCGCCTCCCGCACGGCCCTGATCCTGGTGGTGATCCTGCTGGGCTTCGGCGCCATCACCTTCAGCCTTTGGGTTGGCGGGCGCGACGTGGTGGCGGGCCGCATGACCGGCGGCGAGCTTTCGGCCTTCGTCTTCTACGCCGTGCTGCTGGCCAGTTCCGGCGCCACGATGAGCGAGCTGTGGGGCGAGATCCAGCGCGCCGCCGCGGCCGCGGACCGGCTGCTGGAGATCCTCGCCGCCACGCCGGCCATCGCGGCCCCCGCCAACCCGCTGCCGATGGTGACCCCCGCGCGCGGCCGCGTGGCCTTCGAGGGCGTGCGCTTCACCTACCCGACGCGGCCCGACCGCGCCGCGCTGGCGGATTTCACGCTGAGCATCGCGCCCGGCGAGACGGTGGCGCTGGTCGGCCCCTCGGGCGCCGGCAAGACCACCGTGTTCCAGCTGCTGCTGCGCTTCTACGACCCGCAGGCCGGGCGCATCACCGTGGATGGCGTGGACATCGCGGCGGTGGATCCCGCGGCGCTGCGCGCCCGCATGGGCCTGGTGCCACAGGAAGCCGCCGTGTTCAGCATGAGCGTGGCCGAGAACATCCGCTATGGCCGGCCGGGGGCGAGCGACACCGAAGTGACCGCCGCCGCCAAAGCCGCCGCGGCGCATGAGTTCATAGCGGCGCTGCCGCAGGGCTACGCCACGCATCTCGGCCAGCGCGGCGTCACCCTCTCGGGCGGCCAGCGCCAGCGCATCGCCATCGCCCGCGCGATATTGCGCGACCCGCCGATCCTGCTGCTGGACGAGGCCACCAGCGCACTGGATTCGGAAAGCGAGCAGGCGGTGCAGCGCGCGCTGGAAACCCTCTCGCGCGGGCGCACCACGCTGGTGGTGGCGCATCGCCTGGCCACGGTGCGCAAGGCGGATCGGATCATCGTGCTGGAAGCCGGGCGCATCGTCGCCACCGGCACGCATGAGGCGCTGGTGCGCGAGGGCGCGCTTTATGCGCGGCTGGCGGCGCTGCAGTTCAACGAGCCGGCGGCGGCGCAGTAGCCCGCCTTCAGGCGAAGTGGTCCGGCCTCAGCACCATGCAGTCGCTGATGGTCACGATGGCGGGCCGCGCGCCCAGCAACTCCTCCTGCCGCGCCACCAGGCGCTCGGCCACCTCGGCCGAGGTGATGCACAGGATCACCACATTGTCGAAGATGCCGCCCGGCGCGCCGCTGCGGCGCAGCCCCTGCCGCCCGCGCCCGGCCGAGACGGGCAGCACCGTCCAGCCCCGCGCGCCGAGCTGGTCGAGCCAGGCCGTCACCTGTTCGGCGCGCACCGCCTCCATCACGATCTCGATCCGCTTGCGCGCGTGCATGCCTGCCTCCCCTACCCCGCCACCAGCCGCGCCAGCGCGATCCACAGCGGGATGCCGACCACCACGTTGAAGGGAAACGTCACGGCAAGCGAGAGGGTGACATAGACCCCGGCATCCGCACGCGGCAGCGCCATGCGCATGGCGGCCGGCACGGCGATGTAGCTGGCGCTGCCGGCCAGCACAGCCATCAGCGCCACGCCCCCGGTGGACAGCCCCACCAGCCAGCCGCCACCCAGCCCCGCCGCGCCGCCCAGCAGCGGCATCAGGATGGCGAAGCCGATCAGCCTTGCATCCAGCACGCGCGGCGCCGCCTGCAGCTGCCGCACCGCCAGCAACCCCATCTCCAGCAGGAACAACGCCAGTACGCCGGGGAACAGCGCCTCGGCGAAGGGGGCGAACTGCGCCTGGGCGCGGGCGCCGCCGAACCAGCCGATGAAGAAGGCACCCAGCAGCAGCACCACCGAGCCCGAGAGCAGCACCTCCCGCAGAAGCTTCGGCAGCGAGGGCGGCGCGCCGATGCCGGTCTGCGGGGCGCCGCCGCCGCGCGCCAGCAGCAGCGCGGTGACGATGGCCGGCGTCTCCATCGCCGCCAGCACGGCGGGCATGAAGCCCTCGCTCGGCATCTGCGCCGCCTCCAGCGCGCCCACCGCGGCGGCGAAGGTGACGACGCTGACCGAGCCGTAATGGCCAGATACCGCGGCCGCCGTCTCGCGATCCAGCGCGGAGGCCGCGCGCAGCAGCCCGAAGGCCAGTACAGGCAGCAGGAAGGACAGCCCGACGCCTACCGCCAGCGCGCCCCACAACCCGGCCGAAGCCCCCGGTGCTGCGATGGCGAAGCCGCCCTTCAGGCCTATCGCCACCATCAGGTAAAGCGACAGCGCCTTGGCCAGCGCGTCAGGCAGGTGCAGGTCCGAACGCAGCGCCGCGGCCAGCGCGCCGAGTGCGAAGAACAGGACGGGGGGCGGGATCAGTTCGGACACGGCGCGCGCTTACGATGCGGCTTCGCCCAAGGCAAGCCGGGCGCGCATGCCCCGGTTTGACGGCGCCGCCCGCGCTTCTATCCTGCATCACCCAGGAGCGCCCGATGGACGAGGAGCTTGAGGTGCCCTCGCACCTCACCGCGCAGAATGCCGATTTCAGCCGCGCGCTCGGCTTCGTCGACGGGGCCATCGTGCCTCTGGCCGAGGCGAAGCTGCCGCTGCGCGACCTCGGCCTGATGTATGCCGACATGACCTATGACGTGGTCCACACCTGGCGCGGCGGCTTCTTCCGGCTGGAAGACCACCTCGACCGCTTCTTCGCCTCGATGGCCGGGCTGCGCCTCGATGCGGGGATGACGCGCGACACCATGCGCGCCACGCTGGCCCGCATGGTGCGCGCCAGCGGCCTCGCGGACACGCTGGTGTATTTCGCCTGCACGCGCGGCCTGGCCGTGCCCGGCACGCGCGACCCGACGCTCAGCCGCAACGCCTTCTTCGCCACCGTCACACCACTCATCCTGCGTGGCCAACCGGAGCAGATGCGCCGCGGCCAGCACGCCGTGCTGGTGCGCGACGTGCCGCGCATAGCCGCCGCCTCGGTCAACCCCGCCTGGAAGAACACGCATTGGGGTGACTTCATCCGCGCCACCTTCGCCGCCAAGGATGCCGGCGGCGACGTGCCGATCCTGCTGACGGCCGAGGGCGACGTGGCCGAGGCGCCCGGATTCAATGTGGTGGCGCTGGTGGAGGGCACGCTGGTCTCGCCGGAGGCCGGCGTGCTGCCCGGCATCTCCTGCCGCACGATGTTCGAGATCGCCGCCGAGCTCGGCATCCCCGCGCGGTACGGGCGCCTGTCGCCCGAGGCGCTGCTGGCTGCCGAGGAGGTGTTCCTCACCGCCACTTCCTGCGGCCTGTTCCCGGTGACGCGCATCGATGACAGGCCCGTGGGCAGCGGCCGGCCGGGCCCGGTGACGACGCGCTTGCTCAACACCTACTACCGCAAGAAGAATGCGGGTTGGCACATCACGCCGGCGACGGCGATCTGAGGCGAAAGGATTGGGGCGATGAGGCGGATGCTGGGAATGCTGGCGGGGCTTCTGCTCGGCGTGGCGGCGGTGCAGCCCGCGGCGGCGCGCGACCTGACCATCGTAGCCGGCGGCGGTGCGCTGCAGGACCACATGCGCCGCACGCTGTTCGCCACCTTCGGCCAGCCGGTGGTGGACACCGCCTATGACTACAATGTCGGCCCGATCCGCGCGATGGTGCAGGCGCGCAACGTCACCTGGGACGTGGTGATGGTGGAGGCGCCGGACCTCATCCGCGGCTGCGAGGACGGCATCTTCGAACGCATCGACTGGAGCGTCGTGAACCGCGCCAAGTTCATGCCCGGCGGCACCAGCACCTGCGGCGCGGGCGCCATCGGCTGGGGCGTCTCGGTGTTCTGGGACACGGCGCGCAACCCGACCGGGCCCGCCAACTTCCAGGAGTTCTGGGACACGCAGCGCTTCCCCGGCCGGCGCACGCTGCGCCGCGGCGCGCGGATGACGCTGGAAATCGCGCTGATGGGCGATGGCGTGCCGGCGGCCGAGGTCTATCGCGTGCTGGCGACGCCAGCGGGCCAGGCGCGCGCCTTCGCCGCACTCGACCGCATCCGCCCCAGCCTGCATTTCTGGACCGGCGGGCAGCAGCCGATCGAGCTCGTGAATGCGGGCGAGGTGGCCTATGCCGTGGGCTTCGTCGGCCGCACGGCCAACGCCATCCGCGGCGGCGCGCGCTACAATCTCAACTGGAGCACGCTGCTCTTCGCCTTCGACTACTGGGCGGTGGTGCGCAATTCGCCCAACGCCGCGGCCGGCATGCGGCTGATCGAGCACATCACCAACCCCGGTCCGCTGCTGGAGCTGACGCGGCTGTGGCCGATCAACCCCGTGACGGCCGCCGTGGCGAACGACCCCGATGTGCGCGCGCGCAACCCGCTGATGATGACAAACCACCAGGCCGGCGGCCTGCAGATCGACACCGAGTTCTGGCTGGAGAATGGGCCGGACCTCGAGCAGCGCTTCGCCGCCTGGCTGAACCGGTAGCGTGGTCGGGCGCCGGGCGAACTGGCTGGCGGCGGCGCTGATCGCGCCGCTGCTGCTGCTGATCCTCGGCGCCTTCCTGCTGCCTGTCGGCATCACCCTCGCCACGGCGCTGCGCGATCCGGAGTTGGCGCAGACGCTGCCCGAGACGCGCGCGGCGCTGCGCGGCTGGGACGGCACAGGCCTGCCGGCTGAAGCCGCCTTCGCCGCGCTGGCGCGTGAATCCGCGCTGGCGCTGGAGGAGCGGCGGCTGGGTGACCTCGCCTCCCGCCTCAACTTCGAGCGCACCGGCCTACGCGGCCTGCTGCTGCGCACGGCGCGCGCGGGCGCGCGGCTGGAAGCGCCCTTCCAGCCCGCGCTGATCGGCCTCGATGCGCGCTGGGGTGAAACCGAGACCTGGCTGCTGCTGCAGCGCGCCGGCGGCCCCACCACCTCGCTGTATCTGCTGCGCGCGCTGGACATGACGCGCACGCCCGCCGGCGAAATCCGCGCCGTGGAGCCAGAGCAGGCGCTGTTCCAAACGCTGTTCCTGCGCACGCTGTGGGTCAGCGTCATCGTCACGCTGGCCTGCCTGCTGCTGGCCTATCCCGTGGCGGCGACGATCGCGCGGCTCGATCCGCCGTGGTCCTCCATCGCGCTCACGCTGGTGCTGATCCCCTTCTGGTCCTCGGTGATGGTGCGCAGCACGGCGTGGTTCGCGCTGCTCAGCCGCGAGGGGCCGTTCAACGATGCGATGCTGTGGCTCGGGGTGATCGAGGCGCCGATGCAGCTGGTGGGCACCCGCTTCGCGGTGCTACTGGCCACCATCCATGTGCTGCTGCCGGTGGCGATCCTGCCGATGGTCAGCGTCATGACGCGGCTCGATCGCCGCTATTTGCGCGCCGCCGCGTCGCTCGGCGCCGGGGGGTGGATGGCGTTTCGCCGCGTGTGGCTGCCGCTTACCATGCCGGGCGTGCTGGCTGGCGGCGCCATGGTGTTCCTGCTCGCCGTCGGCTTCTACATCACGCCCGCGCTGGTGGGCGGCGAGCGGGACCAGCTTGTGGCCTGGTTCGTCGCGCAATTCCTCAACCGCGACGTGAACTGGGGCATGTCGGCGGCGCTGTCGGTGTATCTGCTGGCGATGGCGGGCGCGGTGCTGGCGGTAGCGCGGCTGCTCACCGGCAGCGTGCCGGGCCTCGGTGCCCGCCCATGAGGCTGGCGCTGCGCGGCGTCACCGCGCTGATCCTGCTGTTCCTGATGGCGCCAATGCTGGCGGCGCTGCTGCTCAGCTTCTCGCCCACCGAGCTGCTGTCGTTTCCGCCGCGCGGCTTCTCGCTGCGCTGGTATGAGGATTTCTTCACCTCCAGCCGCTGGGTGCTGGCCACGCGCAACAGCATCATGGTGGCCGGCATCACCATGGTGGTGGCCACCGTCCTCGGCACCACGGCCGCGCTCGGCCTGCATCTCGGCCGCTTCCGCGGGCGCGGGCTGCTGGTGGCGCTGCTGACCCTGCCGATGGTGACGCCCTTCATCGTCACCGCCGCGGGCATGTTCTTCGCCTTCTCGCTGGTCGGGCTGGCCGGCACGCTGCCTGGCCTCGTGCTAGGCCACACGGTGATCGCGGTGCCCTTCGTGGTGGTCTCGGTGCTGGCCACGCTGCAGACCTTCGATGCTAATTTGCTGCGCGCCGCCGCCTCGCTCGGCGCTTCGCCGGCGCGCAGCTTCGCGCGCGTGGTGGTGCCGCTGATCTGGCCCGGCATCGCGGCGGGCGCGATCTTCGCCTTCGCCACCTCGCTCGATGAATTCGTCATCACGCTGTTCCTGGCCGGCCCCGGCCAGTTCACCCTGCCGCGCCAGATGTACGCCAATGTGCGCGAGTACATGACGCCCACCATCCTGGCGGCGGCGTCGCTGCTGTTCCTCTGCTCGCTGCTGTTCCTCGCGGTGAGCGAGGCGCTGCGCCTCCGCACCGTGAAGCGCAACGCGGGCTAGCCTTCGAAGCGCCCCTGCCCCGGCGCATCCGCCCAGGCGCGGAAGGCGGCCGAGGGCACCACACGCCCGTCGCGGATCAGCCGCAGCCACACCTCCGTCGCCCGCACGAAGGGGTTCACGCCGCGCGGCCAGATGGCGAGGCTCATCGCCTCCGCGATGCAGGGCTCCGGCGCGCCGGCGGCATAGGCGGCCTCGATCTCGGCGGCCAGGCCCCAGGGCTCGTCGCAGGCGGTGTGGATCGCCACCAGCGCCAGCCGCGCCTGCGCCTCGGGCAACGCGCCATCGGCCAGCAGCACCCGCGCTCCCTCGATGTACTCCGCGGTGGCCGGCACGCCCGGGAACTGCGCCTGCCAATCGCGAGACAGGCAGGCGTAGCGCCGCGCGCCGGCAGCCCAGCCCGCCAGCCGGAACACCGCGCCGGCCATGGCATCCGTGCCGCCCGCGGCGCGGAACTTCGCCACGTGGTGCGTGCCCACCGGCTCCTCGCAGGCCGCCAGGATGGCCACCCACACCACCTCCTTCTCCAGCGGCGACAGATGCCGCTGCTCGAGCGTCAGCGCGCGATACATCGCCTCATAGGCGCCGTGCAGTTCGGGCAGCGCGGCCGCCATCGCGCCGTGATGCGGCAGCACGAAGCCGCGCGCGGCACGGATTTTCTCGAGAGTCTCGCGCACATGGTCGGGCGTCATGGCGCGATGCTGCGGCGCCGCCGAGCCCCTGGTCAATGCGGGTGGCTGGCACGCGCCCCGCGCTGTGCTTCACTCCCCGTAAATCCGATACGGGAGCTTCCGATGCGCCGACGCCATGCCCTCGCACTGCTCGCCACACCGTTCCTCGCGCCGCGCCCCGGCTTCGCGCAGGCGGCCTGGGCGCCGAGCCGGCCGGTGACGCTCGTGGTGCCCTTCCCGCCCGGCGGGCCGACGGACCTCGCCGCGCGCGTCATCCAGGCCGGCATGCAGGCGGCGCTGGGCCAGCCGGTGGTGGTGGACAACCGGCCGGGCGCCACAGGCGCCATCGGCAGCCGCTACGTCGCCGCCGCACCCGCCGATGGCCACACGCTGCTGGTCGCGGCCAGCGGCACCCTCACCATCAACCCGGTGGTGATGCGCGCGCCCGGCTACGATGTGGAGCGCGACTTCGCGCCCGTCACACTGGTGATGACGGCGCCGAACATGCTGGTGGTGCACCCCTCGGTGCCGGCGCGCACGGTGCCCGAGGTGGTGGCCTGGATGAAGGCGCAGCGCGGCGGCGCGAACTACGCCTCCTCCGGTGTGGGCTCCTCCGAGCAGCTCGGCATGGAGCTGTTCCGCCTGCGCACCGGCACCGAGGCCAATGCCGTGCCCTTCGCCGGCGGCCCGGCTGCGGCGACGGCGGTGATCCAGAACACCGCGCCGATCGCCATGCTGAACGCCGCCACCGTCTCCCCGCACGTGCTGTCCGGCGCGCTGCGCGGCATCGCCATCGCCGGCCCGCAGCGCTTCCCCGCCCTGCCCGACGTGCCGACGATGACCGAGCAGGGCCTGCCCGAGATCATCTCCGGCTCCTGGACCGCGATCGTCGCACCCGCCGCGACGCCAGAGCCGGCATTGGCACGGCTGAACGAGGTGATCGTCGCCGCGCTGCGCACGCCCGAAGTCACCGAGCGCCTCGCGCGCGTCGGCTTCGCGGTGGATGCCACGCCGCGCGCCGATCTCGGCCGCCTGATCGCAAGCGACCTGGCGCGCTGGCGCACCGTGGTGCGCGAGGCGCGGATCGAGGTCAACTAGCGCAGGCCGCGCCCTACCGCCGCGGCGGCGCGCCCCGCGGCCCGCGCAGCGGCGCCACCGGCTCGATGCGGATGTGGTCGTCCTCGCCACCGGGATCGGGCCGCGCCACGGCGCCGGCGAAGCGTGCGGCCGCCCAGGGCGCGATCTCCACGCGCGTCTCGCGGTCCCGCACCTCGATCCGGCCGATCTCGGCGCGCGTCAGGTGCCCGCGGCGGCACAGGAACGGCAGCAGCCAGCGCGGATCCGCCTGGCTGGTGCGCCCGACATTGAGGCGGAACCACACGCCCTCCGCATTGCCCTCGCGCGGCGGGCGGGGTGGCGGCGGCGGCGGCGTCTCGGAGATTTCCTCGGGCGCGGGCAAGGGCGCGCGCAACGCGCGGATCAACGCCGCGGCCACCGCCTCCGCCGGGCGATCGGCCAGCAGCGCGCGGGCCAGCGCGGCGTCGTCCTCCTCCACCGCGGCGTCGGCGGCCTCGCGCGCCTGTTCCGCCAAGCGCTCGCCATCGCGCGCGCGGATTTCATCGGCGGTGGGCGGCAAGCCCCAGGCGGCCTCGATGCGCGCATTCGCCAGCAGGCGTTCGGCGATGCGCCGGCGATTATGCGGCACCAGCAGCACCGCGACACCCTTGCGCCCGGCGCGGCCGGTGCGGCCAGAGCGGTGCAGCAGCGTCTCCTTGTCGCGCGGCAGTTCGGCATGCAGCACCAGGCCGAGATCGGGCAGGTCGATGCCGCGCGCCGCCACGTCGGTGGCGACGCACACGCGTGCGCGCCTGTCGCGCAGGGCCTGCAGCGCGCGGTTGCGCTCCGCTTGCGTCAACTCGCCGGAGAGCGACACGGCCGAGAATCCGCGCTCCACCAGGCTGCCATGCAGCCGCGCCACCTGTTCGCGCGTGTTGCAGAACACCAGCGCGCCGCTGGCTTCGAACCAGCGCAGCGCATTCACCACCGCGGCCTCCACCTCGCGCGGGCCGACGGCCATCACCCGATAGGCGATGTCGCCGTGCTTGCCGCCCACGGCGGTGGCGGCGATGCGCAGCGCGTCGCGCTGGTAGCTTTTCGCCAGCGCCTCGATCTCGCGCGGCACGGTGGCGGAGAACAGCAGCGTCCGCCGGGTCTCGGGTGCGGCTTCGAGGATCGCCTCCAGGTCGTCGCGAAAGCCCATGTCGAGCATCTCGTCCGCCTCGTCGAGCACGGCAGCCCGCAGCGCCGAGAGGTCCAGGCTCTCGCGCTCCAGATGGTCGCGCAGCCGCCCCGGCGTGCCGACGACGATCTCCGCGCCCCCGGCCAGCGCCCGACGATCCGCGCGCATGTCGGTGCCGCCGACGCAGGCGATCACGCGCGCCCCGGCGCCGGCATAAAGCCAGCTCAGTTCCTCGCGAACCTGCAGCGCGAGTTCGCGGGTCGGCGCCACAACCAGGGCGCGAGGCTGGCCGGGCGCGGCCCGCGCGCCCAGCACCTGCTCGGCGATGGCCAGGCCGAAGGCCACGGTCTTGCCGCTGCCGGTCTGGGCGGAAACCAGCAGGTCGCGCCCCGTGGTCGCGGGGTCGAGGACCGAGGATTGCACCGGCGTCGGCGCGTCATAGCCGCGTTCGCTCAGCGCCTTGAGGAGCGGCGGGGGAAGTTCGGGGAAGGACATGCGGCGGAGCGATACTCCCATCCGCGCCCCGCGGCTATCATTGCGGCGCGGCGGGGGGCACGAACACCTCGCCCACCATGATGCGCCGCGCCGTGCGCAGCGTGCCGCCGCCGAGGATCGTTGCACTTCCATCGGCCGCGACACCGGTGGTGATGATGGGCTCCATCACGCCGGAGGGGTGTTCGATGACCACCGTCTCGCGCACCGCATCCGTCACGCGCGCGATGCCTGCGGCCACCGTGCCGGGCAGCTTGCAGCAGCTCGCGATGCAGATGCCGCCGGTGACCGCCATCGCCTCATGCGTGGCCAGCGGCGTGAAGTAGCGCGCCGCGACGGCGCCGCCCTCGCCCGGCGCGCCGATGATGGTGAATTTCGGCATCACCTTGCCGGTCACGTCGCCCATGCCCATGGCGCGGCCGGCGGCCCGGCGCACCGCCTCGATCCGCGCCATGAAGTCGCGGTCGGCGTCCAGCGCCTTGGCCGTCTCGCGCGCCGTCTTGCCGAAATCCGCCGCGCGGGCGATCACCACCGGCATCGCGATGTCGAGGCAGGTCACGGCGACACCCTCGATCACATCCTGCGCATGGCCGGTGGGCAGCATGCGCCCCGTGGCACCACCCACCGCATCGGCGAAGTTGAGCACCACCGGCGCGGCGGTGCCGGGCACGCCGGCGATCTGCGCCTCGCCCTGGTAGGTGACGCGGCGGCCCGGCGTCTGCACCACCGCCTCGATCAGCGCGCCGGTGTTCACGGCGCGGATCAGCACGCGCGTCTCGCCCTCCTCCGCCGGCACCAGGCCCTGCTCGATGGCGAAGGGGCCGACGCCGGCCAGCATGTTGCCGCAGGTCGGCCCCCAATCCACGAAGTCGCGGTCCAGCGACACCTGCGCGAACAGATACTCCACCTGCTCTGGCTTGCCCGGCGCGGCGGGCGAGACGATGGCGACCTTGCTGGTCAGCGTCGTGGCACCGCCCAACCCATCGATCTGCCGAAGATCCGGCGAGCCCATCACGGCCAGCAGCACGCGCGCCGCGGCATCGCGCTCGGCCGGCAGGTCGCTGCGCAGGAAGTAGGGGCCGCGGCTGGTGCCGCCGCGCATGAAGGTGCAGGGGATGGCGGTTTGCAGCCTGGGGTGCATGGCGTTCGCTCGGCTCGGGTGGCGGGCCGGCGCAGGCTACGCGCAGTGCCCGCGCACGGGAACGGGGTGACGCGCGCCACGCAACGCGGCACCATGGCGCAAAGACCTCGGGGGAAACGCCATGAAGCGTCGCAACGCCATGCTCCTGGCCACCGGCATGCTGGCCGCGCCACGCCTGTCGCGCGCGCAGGAGGCCGCCTGGCCGGTGCGCCAGGTGCGCATCATCATCCCCTTCGCCGCCGGCGGCCCGCAGGACATCCCCGCGCGCATCATCGCAGACCGCCTCTCGCGCCGCATGGGTGCCACCTTCATCGTGGAGAACCGGCCCGGTGTCGGCGGCGGGCTGGGCGCGCAGCAGGTTGTGCAGGCGGCGCCCGATGGTGCGACGCTGCTGTTCATCTCCTCCTCCGTCGCAATCCTGCCGACCCTGCAGGCGCAGCTGAACTTCGACCCGCTGCGCGACCTGGCCCCGCTGACGGTGGTGTGCGACGTGCCGGCCGGGCTGATGGTGCGCGCCGACAGCCGCTTCGCCGACTTGCCCGCCCTGTTGGCCCATGCCCGCGCGAATCCGGGCCGGCTTACCTATGGCTCCGGCGGCGTGGGCTCGGCCAATCACCTGGCCGGCGCGCAATTCGGCGCGCTGGCGCAGATCGATATCGTGCACGTGCCCTATCGCGGCGTCAGCCAGGCGGTGAACGCCATCTACACCGGGGAGATCGACTTCGTGTTCGGCAGCACGGTGGAGGTGCTGGCGCATTACCGCCAGGGCCGCGCGCGGCTGCTGGGCATGACGATGCCCGACCGCGTGCCGGCCGTGCCTGAGATTCCTGCCATCGCCGAATTCGTGCCGGGCTACGCCGCGCCCAACTGGTTTGCGATGTTCGCGCCCAAGGGCATGAACGAGGCAATGATGGCGCGCCTGGTCGGCGAGCTAACGGCGATGCGCACGGACGAGGACCTGCTGAACCGGCTGGCGAGCGCGGCCGCGATCATCCGCATGGATGGCCCCGCGGCGCTCACGGCGCAGCTCACCGCCGAAATCCCCCGCTGGCGCGCGGTGATCCGAAGCGCCAACATCCGCGCGGATGGGTGAAGGACCGAAGGCGATGGGCAGCATGGGCAACCTCGGCATCGCGCCGCTGCAGGGCTCGGTCAGCGCCGCCGAATGGCAGGCGCGGCTTGACCTCGCCGCGGCGTATCGGCTGTGCGACGGCTACGGCATGTCGGACATGATCTACACGCACATCTCGGCCCGCGTGCCGGATTCGCCCGGCCACTTCCTCATCAACGCGAACGGCCTGCTGTTCGGCGAGATCACCGCCTCCTCCCTGCTGAAGGTGACGCTGGAGGGCGAGGTGCTCTACAAGCCCGACCTGCCCTACGGCCTGCACCCCGCGGGCTTCACCATCCACAGCGCGCTGTATCGCGCGCGGCCCGATGCGATGGCGGCGATGCACACCCACACCATCGCGGGCATGGCGGTCTCGGCGCTGAAATGCGGGCTGCTGCCGCTGACGCAGACCGCAACACGCTTCTACGGCCGCATCGCCTATCACGATTTCCGCGGGCCCGAGCGCGATCCGGCGGAGCGCGACCTGCTGGCGCAAAGCATCGGCGCCCACAACGCCTGCATCCTGCGGAATCACGGACTACTGACGCTCGGCGAAAGCGTGGCCGAGGCCTTCATCGCGATGTGGGGGCTGGAACGCGCCTGCCAGGCCCAGCTGGCGGCGATGGCCTGCAACACGCCGCTGGAAGTGCCCTCGCCCGACGTGGTGGCGCGCAGCTGCGCGATGTATGACCTCTCGCAGTCGCGCCGCTACGGCCTGCTGGAATGGCCGGGGCTGCTGCGCAAGCTCGACGCCACCGATGCCGGCTGGCGCAGCTGAGCATGCCCCGGCTGAACCTTCTCGTCATCGACCAGCAATGGACCGACCGCCCGGATATCGAGGAAGCGGTGGTGGCGGGCGACGCCACGCTGCATTTCCGCCGCTCGGTCAACGGCGCGCTGGAAGACCCGGCGGACTACGCCATGGCCGATGCCGTGCTGAACTGCCGCAGCGCGCACCGCCTGCCGGCAGAGGCCATCGCGAAGCTGACGCGCGCGCGCGTCATCGTGCAGGGCGGCGTCGGCTTCGCGCATGTCGACCTCGCCGCGGCCGGCGCGCTGGGCATCCCGGTGCTGAACACGCCGGACTACGGCACCACCGAGGTGGCGGACCACGCGGTGGCGCTGGCACTGAGCCTGCTACGCGGCGTGCAGGGCTATGACCGGCGGCTGCGGCGCTCGAACCAGCATTGGGATGCGCGCCAGCTCGCCGGCGTGCGGCGGCTTTCGACTCTGCGGCTCGGCGTGCTCGGCCTCGGGCGCATCGGCACTGCGGCCGCGCTGCGCTTCCAGGCCTTCGGGATGAAGGTGGGCTTCCACGATCCGAACCTGCCCGTCGGCCACCAGCTCTCCTTCGGCTGGGAACGCTTCGACACGCCGGAGGCGCTGCTGGCGCGCAGCGACGTGCTGAGCATCCACGCGCCGCTGAACGACAGCACGCACCGCCTGCTCGATACGCGCCTGCTGGGCCTGCTGCCGGCCGGCGCGGTGGTGGTGAACACGGCCCGCGGCGCCATCCTCGATCTCGATGCGCTGCACGAGGCACTGCGCGAGGGGCGCATCGGCGCCGCCGGCCTCGACGTGTTCGAGACCGAGCCGTTGGACCGCGCCCACCCTCTGATCGCCGCCTGGGCCGCCGGCGAGGAATGGCTGGACGAGAGGTTGGTGCTGACACCGCACGCCGCCTTCTATTCCACCGCCAGCATCCTCGACATCCGCCGCCTGTCGATGACCTACGCGATGGACTACCTGCGCCATGGCCGGATGCCCACCTGCGTGAACGCGATGTTCCTGCAGCACCGCCGATGAGCACGATGCGCGACCCGGCGGAAGAAAGCCGCGCGCCAGCGGCGCAGGCGGCGCTGGACCGCGTGGCCTATGCGGCGCAACTCGACATGCTGTTCGCGCGCTCGCCCTTCTATGGCGACAAGCTGCGCGCCGCCGGCTTCGGCGACGCCGCGGCGGCAGGCGGCCTCGACGACATCGCCCGCCTTCCCTTCACGGAGAAGGACGAGATCCGCGCCACGCAGGCCGCAGCACCCCCCTTCGGCCGCCACCTCGCCGCGGATCCCGCTGCGCTGGTGCGCATCTACTCCACCAGCGGCACCACCGGCGATCCCTGCTGGATGCCGCTGACGGCGCGCGACCTCGCCAGTTGGATCGGCATTTCCACGCGCAGCTACTTCGCCGGCGGCCTGCGCCCCGGCATGCGCACCCTCAGCAGCTATGGCGCCGGGCCCTTCGTGGCCGGCGCGGCGCTGGATGCGCTGACAGCACTCGGCGTCTGCCACGCGCCGATGGGCGTGGGCAACACCGCGCGCATGATGCGCGCGCTACAGGTGCTGCGGCCGGAGGCGCTGCTGTGCACGCCCTCCTACGCGCACCACATCGCGGAGCAACTGGCCGCCGCCGGTATCGCCGCCGATTCGCTGGGGTTGCGGCATATCTGCGTGGCAGGCGAGCCGGGTGGGGGCGAGCCCGCCTTCCGCGCCCGCCTCGAAGCCGCCTTCGGCGCCTCCGTGCGCGAGGCGATGGGCATCGGCGACATTTCCATCTCGCTCTGGGGCGAGTGCGACGCGCAGGCTGGCATGCATTTCATGGGCGGCGGGCATGTGCATGTCGAACTGGTGGACCCCGCCAGCGGCGCGCCCGTGGAAAAGCGTGACGGCGCGACGGGCGAACTGGTCTACACCGCCCTGACGCGCGAGGCCGCGCCGCTGCTGCGCTTCCGCTCGCGCGACCATGTGATGTGGTGGTCCGAACGCTGCAGTTGCGGCCGCACCACGCCGCGCATCCGCTGCATCGGCCGCACGGACGACCTGCTGATCATCCGCGGCGTCAACGTGTTCCCCTCGGCGGTGCGCGACGTGGTGGCGGGCTTCGCCCCCGCGGTCAGCGGCGCCGTGCTGATCCGCCCGCGGCTGCGTGGCGTGCGCCAGGAACCGCCGCTGCCGGTGCAGGTCGAACTCGCACCAGGTATGGTGGCGGAGCCTGGCCTCGCCGAGGCCATCGAGGCCGCGTTGCGCGCCAAGCTTGTCGCCACCACACGCGTCACGCTGCTGCCCTTCGGCAGCCTGCCGCGCAGCGACTACAAGACGAAGCTCATCGATTTCGGGGACGCACCATGACGAGGCCCGGCCAGGACACGCCCTTGCGCACGCATATCGCCACTTCGGACGCCACCAGTATCACGGTGCGCGGGCTCGATCTGGTGCAGGACCTGATGGGCCGCTTCACCTTCACCGAGACGCTGTATCTGCTCACCTGCGGCCGGCCGCCGACGGCGGCCGAGACGCGCGTGCTGGATGCCTGCCTGGTGACGCTGATGGAGCATGGCTGGACGCCCTCCTCCATCATCGCAAGGCTGGCGCATGACAGCACGCCCGGCCAGGCGCAGATCGGCATGGCGGCCGGGCTGCTCGCCATCGGCGACGTCTTCGCCGGCACCATGGATGGCTGCGCGCGGCTGCTGGCGGAAGGCCTGCAGGAGGCCGACCAGGAGGCTTGGTGCGCGCGGATCGTGGCCGTGCACCTCGCCGCGAAGCGGCCCCTGCCAGGCTTCGGCCACCCCTTCCACAAGCCCGATGATCCGCGCCCGCCGCGGCTGTTCGCGATCGCCGCCGAGGCCGGCGTGCCGGGCCGGCACATCGCGCTGCTGCGCCTGCTGGGTGCTGCGCTCGATAGCGGCGCGAAGCGGCACCTCACCATCAACGCCACGGGCGCCATCGCCGCGCTGCTGCTGGAAATCGGCATGCCGCCCGGCATCCTGCGCGGCATCGCCGTGGTCTCCCGCGCCGGCGGCCTCGCGGGCCATCTGGTGGAGGAGCAGGCCACGCACAGCGCGCGCGAGATCTGGCGCATGACGGAGGAGCGGATCCCCTACGAGGATCCGCCCGGCTGAACTGCTACCAAAGCCCCGGCAGCCACAGCGATATCGCCGGCAGCAGCGCCAGCAGCACGATGCGCACGCCGTCGGAGGCGACGAAGCCCAGCACGCCGCGATAGGTCTCGCCCATCGGCACGTCCTTCGCCATGGCGTTGATGACGAAGAGGTTGAGTCCGAAGGGCGGCGATATCATGCCCACCTCCACGCTCATCAGCACCAGGATGCCGAACCACACCAGCACCTGCGTCTTGTCCATGCCGAAATCCAGCGAAAGCATCAGCGGCACAAAGATGGGCAGCGTGAGCAGCACCATCGCCAGGCTCTCCATGAAGCAGCCCAGGATGAAGTAGATCAGCAGGATGGCGAACAGCACCACGATCGGCGCGACGTCCAGCGCCGCGACCGCCGCCGACAATTCGCTGGGCAGGCGGGACAGCGCGAGGCCGGCGCTGAACAACTCCGCGCCGAGCAGCACCAGGAAGATCAGGCCCGTGGTTTCGGCCGTGGAGAGCAGGCTCTCCTTCAGCCCCTGCCAGCGCATGCCACCCAGCGTGACGGCCAGGATGCCGGTGGCGGCGGCGCCGATGGCCGCGCCCTCGGTGGCGCTGAACCAGCCATCGTACATGCCGGTGACGACCAGGATGAACACCAGCGCCACCGGCCAGACATCCGCCGTGGCGCGCAGCCTCTCGCGATAGGGCATGCGCGCGGCCGGCGGCGCCGCGGCCGGAGCGAGGCGCGCATAGAGGTTCACCACCAGCATGTAGCCGATGGTCGCGATCAGGCCGGGGATGACGGCGGCGACGAACATCGTGCCGATGCTCTGCTCTGTGTAGATCGCGTAGATCACCAGGATCACCGAGGGCGGGATCAGGATGCCGAGCGTGCCGCCGGCCGCCAGCACGCCAGTGGAAAGCGCCGGCGAATAGCCGTGCCGCCGCATCTCGGGCCCCGCCACCTGGCTCATCGTCGCCGCGGTGGCCAGGGAGGAACCGCAGATGGCACCGAACGCCGCGCAGCCGCCGATGGTGGCCACCGCAAGCCCACCCCGCCAATGGCCCATCCAGGCGCGCGCGCAGCGGAACAGGGCGCGATTCATGCCGCCCTTGGTCGCGAAATCGCCCATCAGCAGGAACAGCGGGATGACCGACAGCGTGTAAGAGGAGAAGCGGCTGAAGGTCATCGTGTTCAGCGTGGCGAACAGCCGGTCCCACCCCGCGATCTCGGCATAGCCGACACCGCCCACCAGCAGCATGGCGATGCCCACCGGCATTCGCAGCGCGATCAGCACCAGCGCGGCGCCGAACATCAGCAGCCCGATGTCGAAGTTGCTCATGCCGGCTGGCGGGCCTTCTGCGCGCTCTCCACCGCGACGAAGGCGGCGCAGATGGTCCACAGCGACGCGCCGATGGCCGCGCCGGCGAAGCCCCACCAATAGGGCAGTTGCAGGAACATCGTCTCGCGCTCGCGGTCCCACATGTTGAAGCCGCCAATGGCGAGGCGCCAGGCAAGCACCGCGACCACCGCCGCCGCGACGCCGCGCATCACCGCATCGAGGCCGGCGATGCCGCGCGGCGGCAACTTCTGCGTGAAGAAATCCACCAGCACATGCGCGCCCCGCATCTCGCACAGCGGCAGGCAGAGCGCCACCGCGACGCCCAGCAGCATCTCAACGATCTCGGAATCCCCCAGGATCGGCTTGCCCAGCAGCGCGCCGCGCAGCACTGACGCCGTGGTCACCACCACGGCCGCCAGCAGCAACGCGCCGCCCACCAGCGCGAACAGCGTGGCGAGGCGCGTCAGCGCCCCGCGCAGCGCGTCAAGCCTCACGTGCGGGGCGGCGCAGCCGCGATGGCCTGCAGGTCCTCGAACATGGCGCGGCCATTGCGGCCGCGGCGGTTCATCTCGCCGATCCACGCCTCATAGGCCGGTGCCACGGCCGTGCGCCAGCGCGCGGTCTCGGCCGGGCCGATCTCGATGATCTCGTTGCCCGCGGCGCGTGCCGCATCAATCGCCTGCTGCGTCTGCGTGTCCCAGATGGTGCCCAACTGCCGCGCCAGCGCGGCGCCGGAATTGGCATCGATCACCGCGCGCAGGTCGGCCGGCAGGCGCGAATAGCTGCGGCCGTTCATCAGCGTCAGCAGCATGCCCTGGAACAGCCCCCTCCCCGGCGGCTCGCTGTGGAACTTCGCCACCTCATACAGGCGGAAGGGATGCGTGATGGCCCAGTTGATCAGGAAGCCATCCACCTGGTTGCGCGCCGTCGCCTCATAGACGCCGCCCAGCGGAATGCCCACTGGCGTCGCACCCAGTGCGGTGACGGCCTCGCCGATGAAGCGGCCGGCGACGCGCAGCCGCAGGCCGCGGAAATCCTCCAGCGTGCGGATCGGCTTGCGGCTGGTGTGGATCAGCGCGCGGTCCGTGGAATGGATGGAGATGATCTTGATGCCGCGATACTCGTTGTCGGCGAGGTGCTTCTCGGCGAAGGCCATCGCGGCCACGCTCTCGGTGGCGCTCAGGCCGGTGTTCATGAAGGGCAGCTCCAGCCCCTCGGTGCCCATGAAACGGCCCGGGGTGAAGCCCGGCACCGTCCAGATGATGTCCACCACCCCGTCTTCCAGCTGCTGCACCAGGTCGCGCGGCTGGCCGCCCAGCTGCATCGCCGGGAAGACATCAATCTTGATGCGCCCGCCGGACTGCGCCTGCACGCGTTCGGCCCAGCGATCCAGGTGCAGCGTGTGGTCCAGCGCCGTGGGCGAGGAGAAGCTGTGCAGCCGGAAGGTGAATTGCGGCGCGCCCTGCGCCCGCAAGGTGGCCGGCGCCGCCAGGCCGAGCGCAAGGCCGGCCCCCATCAGGTCACGTCGCAGCATGGTCCTCAGGCTCCCTGTTGTGTCAGCGTTTCGGATGGGCCGGCACGAAGACCGGCCGCAGCAGCCACCGCCGCGCGATCTCGCCATAGCCGCTGAACACGAAATGCCCGTTGTGCTGCAGCAGCCGGGCGCGGTTGCGCCGCCAGAAGCCCGGAATCTCGAACCACGCCATCTGCGGATACAGGTGGTGCACGATGTGCAGGTTGTTCCACAGGAACAGCAGGCCGAACACCCAGTTGCTCTCGACGCTCGCGGTACGCTCGCCCGGCGTGTCGCCCCAGCGATGCTCGATGAAGGCGCGCAGCAGGCCGAGGCTGAGGCCCGGCAGCACGAACAGCAGGTAGTATTGCCACACCGGCATCCCCGCCACGCCACTGACGAACCACAGCACAACGGCAAGCCCCGCGAAGAAGCCGAGCCACACCGGCACGTCGCGGAAATCCCCGGCGCGCAGCTTGCCCGTCTCGATGATCACCAGCTTGCGCAGCCTGAGGATGGGGCCCACGGTCAGCCGCCCCAGCAGCGTCTGGTTGAACAGCAGCACCGCACGGAACGCCGGCGTATAGCCGGACCAATCCGCCTGGCGGTGATAGACGCTCTCGGTGTCCTCGCCGGGGTAGGTCAGCACCGTGTTGCGGTGGTGCGCGCTATGGCTGCGCTTGTAGAGCTCGAACGGGAACCACCCGCCGATCGGCGGCCACACCAGCGCCGTGCGCAGCCAACGCGGAATGCTGCGCCAGCCATGGATGGCCTCATGCTGCAGCGAGAAATGCCAGGCCAGCACATAAGCGCCGCCCAGCATCAGCAGCGGCCAGGGAATGCTGGCGTGGAACCAGACCAGCGCGAACCAGCTGGAATAGATCGCCACCGCCACGCCCCAGGTCGGCACCTCCCACCGCCGCCACCAGATCGGTGAGGGCGCCAGCGCCGAGGCCCGGGGAAGGTTGGTGTCCGGCATGGGCGGCAGCCTTGCAAGAAGCCCCGGGCGCGGCAAGCCCGGACGCGCCGCCATCCGCCGCACGCCGGCCCGGGCTGCGCATGCGCCGTGCAGGCCTTGCCGGTATACGCGGCATGATACGCGGCCGCGCCCACACTGGCGCAGCTGGCATGCCGCCATACATCATCGCCACCCACGCTGCCGGAGTAGCCGACTTGCCCGCACCCCGCACCCTCGCGGCCCTCGAAGCCGATGTGGCGCGCGACCTCGACCTCATCGCGCATCCGCGCATGGCGTGGCTGCAGCCCAAGACCAGCGGCGGCCAGCCGGTGCTGGACGTGCTGATCGTGGGTGGCGGGCAATGCGGCCTGGTCACCGGCTTCGCGCTGATGCGCGACAAGGTGCGCAACATCCTGGTGCTGGATCGCGCAGAATACGGCCGGGAAGGCCCGTGGCAGACCTATGCCCGCATGCCCAACCTGCGCAGCTGGAAGGACCAGAGCGGGCCCGACCTCGGCGTGCCCTCCCTCACCTACCAGGCCTGGCACGAGGCGCAGTTCGGCCGCGCCGCCTGGGATGCGCTGCGCTATATCCCCAAGGAGCTGTGGAACGACTACCTGCTGTGGCTGCGCCGCGTCACCGGCGTGGCGGTGCGCAACGGCGTCAACGCGGGGCGCATCACGCCCGCGCGCACCGATGACGGCCTGCCCTGCCTCCAGGTGGAGACCAGCACCGGCCCGATGCTGGCGCGTAAGGTGGTGCTGGCCACGGGGCAGGAGGGCGCCGGCATGTGGTGGATGCCGGAGCACATCGCCGCGCTGCCGCGCCACCTGCGCGCGCACAGCGCCGATCCGGTGGATTTCGCGCAGCTGCGCGGCAAGGTGGTGGCCGTGCTCGGCGCCGGCGCCAGCGCCTTCGACAACGCCGCCTGCGCGCTAGAAGCCGGCGCCGCCGAGGTTCACCTGTTCTGCCGCCGCGCCGAGCCGATGGTGGTGCAGCCCTATCGCTGGCTGACCTTCGCGGGCTTCATGCGCCACATCCACGAGATGCCCGATGAATGGCGCTGGCGCTTCATGGCGCATGTGCTGGGCCTGCGCGAGGGCTTCCCGCAGGACACCTACGACCGCGCGATGCGCTTCCCGCAATTCCGCATGCATGTCGGCCGCACCTGGACCGATGCGCGCGTCTCGCCCGATGGGCGCGCGCTGCTGTCCACGCCTCGCGGCGACTTCGCGGCGGATTACCTGATCTGCGGCACCGGAGTGCGCATGGACGCCGCGCTCGTGCCGGAGCTTTCGGCCTGCGCCGCGCATATCGCCCGCTGGTCCGACCGCTACACCCCGCCCGCCGCCGAGGCCGATGCGCGGCTCGGCGAATTCCCCTACCTCGCGCCCGACTACAGCTTCCTGGAGCGCACGCCCGGCGCCGCGCCCTGGATTCGCGACATCCACCTGTTCGGCATCGGCACCACCATGTCCTTCGGCCCGGCCGGCGCCTCGATCAACGCCATGAACATCGCCGTGCCGCGGCTTGCGGCGGGCGTGACGCGCGGCCTGTTCGAGGCCGAGCTGCCGCGCTTCTACGCCGATCTGCGCGCCTATGACGTGAAGCAGGTGGAGCTCGACCGCTCGCGCCTCGCCGCCGAGTAGCGCCCCCCTGGACAGCGCGCGGCGGCGCTGCCAACCAGGGGACGAACAGCGAGGGAAGCAGGCATGCCGGATTTCGCGCGCATCTACGACGTGCTGGTGGTGGGCGGCGGCAACGCCGCGCTGTGCGCCGCCATCACCGCGCGGCGCGCCGGCGCCTCCGTGATGCTGTGCGAGGCCGCGCCGCCGCCGATGCGCGGTGGCAATTCCCGCCACACGCGCAACCTGCGCGCCTTGCATCCCGGCCCCACCGCGACGCTGACGGACAGCTACCTCGAGGAGGAATACTGGGACGACCTGCTGCGCGTCACCGGCGGGCGCACCGACGAACACCTGGCCCGCATGTGCATCCGGGCCAGCCAGCACGCGCCGGATTTCCTCGCGAGCTGCGGCGTGGTGTTCCAACCATCGCTCTCCGGCACCTTGTCGCTCTCGCGCACCAACGCCTTCTTCCTCGGCGGCGGCAAGGCCCTGGTGAATGCGCTGTACCGGGAAGCCGCGAAGCTCGGCGTCGTGCTGCTCACCGACACGGCCGTGCAGCACATCAAGGTCGAGGAAGGCTTCGCCAGCGAGGCCATCCTCGCCCATTGCGGCTTTCCCGAACGCGTGCGCTTCAAGACGCTGGTCGCGGCCAGCGGCGGCTTCCAGGCGAACCGCGAATGGCTACGCCAATATTGGGGCGATGCCGCCGACAACTTCCAGATCCGTGGCACGCCCTATGCCCAGGGCGCGGTACTCAAGGATTTGCTCGCGCAGGGCGTGCAGCAGGTGGGCGACCCCACGCAGTTCCATGCCGTGGCCAATGACGCGCGCGCGCCGATGGAGGATGGCGGCCTCGCCATGCGGCTCGATTGCGTGCCCTTCGCCATCGTTGTGAACCGCGATGTCGAGCGCTTCTACGACGAGGGCGAGGATGTCTGGCCCAAGCGCTACGCCATCTGGGGCCGGCTGATCGCGCAGCAGCCGGGCCAGACCGCGCTTGCCGTCACCGACAGCCAGGCGGTGCTGAATTTCCTGCCCTCGGTCTATCCGCCCTACAAGGCCGACAGCATCGCCGGCATCGCCGCGCAGGCCGGCCTTGATGCCGGCAAGCTGGAGCGCGTGGTGGCCGAATACAACGCCGCGGTGCGCCCGGGCACCTTCACGCCGATGCAGCCCGATGATTGCCGCACCGAGGGGCTGAGCCCGCCGAAAAGCCACTGGGCGCGCCGCATCGACCAGCCGCCCTACTACGCCTACCCGCTGCGCCCCGGCATCACCTTCACCTTCCTCAGCGTCAAGGTGAATGAGCGCGCGCGGGTGCTGATGGCCGATGGCAAGCCCTCGGCCAACATCTTCGCGTCCGGCGAGATCATGTCCGGCAATATCCTGGGCCAGGGCTACCTGGCCGGCTTCGGCATGACGCTGGGCACCGTGTTCGGCCGCATCGCAGGCGAGGAGGCAGCGCGCCATGCCAGCAACTGAAACCACCGAATCCGAGGCGATGCAGGATGCGCGGCGCCAGATGGCGGTGTGCAACGCCTGCCGCTATTGCGAGGGCTATTGTGCCGTGTTCCCTGCCATGGCGATGCGGCGCGAATTCGCTACCGCCGACCTCACGCACCTCGCCAATCTCTGCCATGGCTGCAAGGGCTGCTACCACGCCTGCCAATACGCCCCGCCGCACGCCTTCGGCATCAACATCCCCGCCACCTTCGCCACGATCCGCGCCGAGAGCTACGCCGAATACGCCTGGCCCGCCGGCATGGGGAAGCTGTTCGAGCGCAACGGCACGCTGGTGGTCGCGGCCGCGACGCTGGGCGTCACGCTCGCGCTGCTGCTGACCATGGCGCTGGTCGATCCCAGCGTGCTCTATACGGCGCAGCGCGGCACCGGGGCGTTCTTCCGCGTCATTCCGATGTGGCTGATCAACCTCCTGGCGGGCTCGACCTTCCTCTTCGCCCTCGTCGCGATGGGCATGGGCGCGCTGCGCTATTGGCGCGCGACGGGCGGCATGACGGGGCCGCTTTCCCCCGCGCCGGCCCGGGATGCGGCGGTGGATATCCTCACGCTGCGCAACCTCGGCGGCGGCGGGCATGGCTGCAACGACCTTGACGACAGCTTCGCGCAGCAGCGCCGCTGGCTGCATCAGGCGATGTTCTATGGCTTCATGCTGTGCTTCGCGGCAACCAGCACGGGCGCGGTCTATCACCACGTCTTCGGCTGGCATTCGCCGCATGCCTTCTTCTCGCTGCCCGTGCAGCTCGGCACCTGGGGCGGAGTGCTGCTGTGCATCGGCACGGCGGGGCTGTTCCGCGTGAAAATGGTGACGGACCCGGTGCCGGTGGCGAAGAAGTTGGTCGGCGGCGAATACGCCATGCTCGGCCTGTTGTTCCTCATCAGCGCCACCGGCCTGCTGTTGCTGGCCATCCGCCACACCGGCGCAATGGGCGTCATGCTCGCGCTGCATTTCGGCCTGGTGCTCGCGCTGTTCGTCGTCATGCCATACAGCAAGATGGTGCATGGCCTCTATCGGGGCATCGCGCTGCTGCGCAACGCACGGGAAGTGCGCCAGGCCCGCAGCTAAAGGTTTGACAGCCCCCGCCGCGCCTTCCAGGCTGCCCGCCAAGGCGGCCCGTGAACGCCGCGCGGAGGGAACGAATGACAGTCATCCAACGCCGCGCGCTGATCGGCGCGCTCACCGCCACGGCACTGGCGCCGCCCGCGCTGGCGCAGCCGGCACCCTACCCGGTGCGCCCCGTGCGCATCCTGGTGGGCGACAACGCCGGCGGCGCCGGCGACATCACGATGCGCATCATCGCCGAGGGCATGGGCGGCTTCCCGCGCGGCATCGTCGTGGAGAACCGCCCGGGTGCCGGCGGCAACATCGCGGCCGAGGCCACCGCCCGTGCCGCGCCGGACGGCTATTCGCTCCTGCTCACGCATGCCGCGGCGATGGCGATCAACCCCGTGCTGTATCGCAACGTCCCCTTCGATGCCGCGCGCGACTTCACGCCGATCTCGCTGCTCGCCGAGTTCCCCTTCGTCATCGTGGTGACCCCCGCGGTGCCGGCGACGACGCTGGGCGAATTCATCGCCTGGGCGCGCGCGCAGCGCGATCCGGTGATCTACGCAAGCCCCAACCCCGGCAGCCAGCATCACCTCGGCATGGAGCAGCTCGCCGCAAGGCTCGGCTTCCGCACCGAGCATGTCGGCTTCCGCGGCGGCGGCCCGGCGACGACGGCGCTGCTCGGCGGGCAGATGATGGTCGGCTCGATCGGCCTGCCGCCGCTGGTGCCGCATCTGCGCGAAGGCCGGCTGCGCGCTTTGGCCGTCAGCACCGAGTCGCGCTCCGCGCTGGCACCCGACGTGCCCACCCTGGCCGAGGCCGGCGTGCCGGACCTCTCGCTCGCCGTCTGGTTCGGCCTCGTCGGCCCGCGCGGGCTTCCGCCGGACATCGTCCGCTTCGTGGATGCATCCGTCGCCGAGGCACTCACCCGGCCAGACACCCGCCAGAAGCTGGAAGCGCAGGGGCTGACGCCGCGCCACATGCCGACCGCCGCGTTCGACTCCTTCATGGCCTCCGAGCGCGCAAGTTGGGGCCAGGCCGCCCGCGCCGCCAACGTGACCATCGATTAGGAGTCTGCACCTTGCGCGACAAACGCCCCAACATCCTGTTCATCACCACCGACCAGCAGCGCGCCGATTGCCTCGGCGTGATGGGCCGCAAGGTGCACACGCCGCACATGGACCAGCTGGCGCGCGACGGCGTGCTGTTCCGCGGCTGCATCACGCCGAACCTGGTGTGCCAGCCGACGCGCGCCTCCATCCTCACCGGGCTGCTGCCGCGCACGCATGGCGTCTGCGACAACGGCATCGACCTGCCGGCCGAGCCCGCGCGCCACAGCTTCGCGGCCGAGCTCGCCCGCGCCGGCTACGACACCGCACTGATCGGCAAGGCGCATTTCGCCACCGCCCACACCTTCCACCCGACCGGCTCGCCCGAGTGCCGGCACAGCATGCACCTGTACGGCCCCAACTGGACCGGCCCCTACATGGGTTTCCAGCGCGTGCAGCTGATGGTGGAAGGCCACAACACCTTCCCGCCCATGGCGCCGCCCTATGGGCAATCCTACGAGGCCTGGTACCACGCCGATGGCCGCGGCGCCGAGAAGGATGCGCTTTACGCCCGCAATGCCGGCCCCGATGTGAAGGGCGCGCCGCAGACCTGGCATTCCGCCCTGCCGCCCGCCTGGCACAATTCCAGCTGGGTGGGCGACCGCACCGTGGCCTTCCTGAACGAGGCGCGCGACCGGCCCTTCTGCCTCTGGGCCTCGATCCCGGACCCGCACCACCCCTTCGACTGCCCCCTGCCCTGGAGCCTGCTGCACCGGCCGCAGGATGTGGACCTGCCGCCGCACCGCCGGCTCGACCTCGACCGCCGCCCCTGGTGGCACCGCGCCAGCCTGGAGGGCGTGCCCAACCTCGCCGACAAGGAGCTGCGGGATTTCCGCGCCAAGCACAGCCGCACGCCGGTGCTGAGCGACGAACAGCTGGCCGAGGTGATCGCCAACTACTACGGCATGATCTCGCTCGCCGACCACAATATCGGCCGCATCCTGATCGAGCTGCATCGCCTCGGCCTCGAGGATAACACGCTGGTGGTCATCGCTTCCGACCATGGCGACTGGCTGGGCGATCACGGCCTGCTGCTGAAGGGGCCGATCCCCTATGAGGGGCTGCTGCGCGTGGTCTGCCTGATGCGCGGCCCCGGCCTGCCGAAGGGCGCGGTCTGCGACGAACCCGTCTCCTCGCTCGATTTCCCGGCGACATTCCTGCAGATGGCCGGCGTGGCGCAGCCGGCGCATTGGCATTCGCGCAGCCTGCTCGGCGTCGCGCGCGGCGAGGAGGCGCGAGAATTCGCCTATTCGGAATGGGACCTCTCCGACAGCCGCTGCGGCGTGCCGCTCGAGTTGCGCACCGTGCGCACCGCGCGCGACAAGCTCACCATCGAGGCCATCTCCGGCGCCGCCGAGATGTACGACCTCGCGAGCGATCCGCACGAGACCACCAACATCGCCGAGGATCCCGCCCACGCCGCCCGCCGCCGCGCGCTGGAGGCGATGATCGCCGCCCGCCCCGACGACGCGCGCACCGAGCGCCTGCCCGCCGTCGGCATGGCCTGAACCGCGCCGCGCCGCGATGCTGCACTTCTACGGCTGGGCCACGCCCAATTCGCAGCGCGTCTCGATCATGCTGGAGGAATGCGGCCTCAGCTACGCCGTCACCGGCGTGAACATCCGCGCGCGCCAGCAATTCGCGCCCGAGATCCTGGCGCTCAACCCCTACGGCAAGGTGCCGATCCTGGTGGAGCAGCGCCAGGGCCAGCCGCCGCTGGTGCTGTTCGAAAGCGGCGCAATCCTGCTGCATCTGGCGGAGCGGCACGGCGTGCTGCTTCCACGCGAGGGGGATGCGCGCGCCGCCGTGCTGAGCTGGCTGATGGTGGCGCTCACCTCGCTCGGCCCCTTCACCGGCCAGGCGCATCACTGGACCGAACTCGCGCCCGAAAAGCCGGAAGCCGCGCGGGCGCATGCTGTCGCGCTGGTGGAACGCGTGTATCGTCTTCTTGAAGCCCGGCTCGCCGTGGTGCCGCATTTGGCCGGCGCGGCGTGCAGCATCGCCGACATCGCAGCCTATCCGTGGATCGCGCGGCATGGCTGGGCGGAGATGCGGCTTGAGGAAACGCCGCACCTCGCGGCCTGGTTCGCCCGCATGGGCGCGCGCCCGGCTGTGCAGCGCGGCATGCGTGTGCCCGAAGGGGCGCGACTGGAATGATCGGGGACCTGCCATGAAGCACCATCTGCTGGCCGCCTGCGCCGCGCTCGCACTGGCATCCCTGCCCGCCTTCGCGCAGAACCTGCCCGCCAACCGCATCCTGCGCGTCGTGCCGAATGCCGACCTGCAGACGCTGGACCCCATCAACACCACCGCCGGCGTCGTGCAGAGCCACGCGCACATGGTGTACGATCAGCTGTTCGGCCGCGACGCGCAGCAGCGCCCGCAGCCCCAGATGGTCGAGCGCTTCGAGAATTCGGCCGATGGCCTCACCTGGCGCTTCACCCTGCGCGAGGGCCTTGCCTTCCACGATGGCGCGCCGGTGACGGCGGGCGATGTCGTGGCCTCGCTGCGCCGCTGGGCGGCGCGCGATCCGCATGGACGGCAGCTGCTCGCCATCACCGTCAGCCTAGCCGCGGAAGCCGATGGCCGCAGCGTGGTGTGGCAGCTGAACCGCCCCTATGCGCTGATGCTGGATGCGCTGTCGAAGCCGGCGGGCAACATGCCGGCGATCATGCCCGCGCGCATCGCCGCCACCGACCCTTTCACCAACATCCAGGACACCAACGGCAGCGGCCCCTTCATCTTCGATCGCCCGGAATGGGTGCCGGGCTCGCGCGTCGTCTATCGCCGCAACCCGGCCTATCGCCCGCGCGCCGAGCCCGCCTCCGGCACCGCCGGCGGCAAGCAGGTGCATGTCGATCGCGTCGAGTGGCTGAACATCGCCAATGCCCAGACGTCGGCCCTGGCGCTGATCCAGGGCGAGATCGACTATGTGGAAAGCCCGGGCGTGGATTTCCTGCCCATGCTGCAGCGCCGTGGCATGCGCATCATCCGCACCAACACCCTCGGCGCCCCGGGCATGATCCGCCTGAACCACATCCACCCGCCCTTCAACGACCCGCGCGCGCGCCAGGCGATGATGCTGCTGGTGAACCAGGAGGAGATCCTCCAGGCGATGTTCCCGGAGCCCTCGCTGTACCAGGTCTGCCACGCCTTCTTCGTCTGCGGCTCGCCGCAGGAGACGATGGCCGGCGTCCCGGCCGGCCTCGGCAGCCCCGCGGCGCGCGAGCGCGCGCGCCAACTGCTGCGCGAAAGCGGCTATGACGGCACGCCCATCGTCATCATGGACCCCACCGACAACCCCTTCGTCCACGCCGCCACGCTGGTGATGGCGCAGCAGATGCAGTCGGTGGGATTCCGCACCGATGTGCAGGCGATGGATTTCGCCTCCATGGCCGGGCGCCGCGCCAATCGCCGCCCGCCCGCCGAGGGCGGCTGGCATATCGGGCTCACCTTCTGGAACGGCCTCGGCGCCTCCGACCCGGTGGGCAACGTGCCGATGCAGGCCAGCTGCGAGCGCGCCTGGCCCGGCTGGCCCTGCGACGCCGAGCACCAGGCGCTGATCGACGCCTTCCCCTATGCCGGCAACGCGGCCGAGCGCCGCCGCATCCTCGATGCGCTGCAGGAAAGCGCCTATCGCCTGGTGCCCTACGTGCCCTACGGCCAGTGGTTCCTGCCCTCGGCCACCGGCCCACGGATCAGCAACGTGCTGGCCATGCCCGGCATCATCATCATGTGGAACATCGAGAAGGCCGCCCGCTGAAGATCCGCGCCGGGCGCGCCCCCTCAACCGAGGGGACAGGGCCTGGCCAGCCTGCTATGCTGCGCCGCAACAGGCCCTTCTACGGCCCAGACCAGAGACCCGAACGGAACGCCCGCATGACCGTCATGACCCCCCCGCCCGGCCGGGAGCTCATCGCCAAGGGTGCCGAGACCATGACCCGCGTGCTCGACCAGGCGCGCGCGATGCAGGAGGTGGTGGCCCGCCAGGCCGGCACGGTCACGCCCGCACCCGCCGATGCGGGCTTCAACGCGCTCGGCCAGATGCTGGGCAGCACGCCCTTCGGGCTGATGCGCGACGCGATGGCCTATGCCGTGGATGCAACGCAGCGCGGCGTGCTGTTCTGGGACACGATGCGCCGCGCCGGCAACGCCTTCGTCGCGCATGAGGCAGCCGGCTGCCCGCCCGTGCTGGTGTTCCAATGGGACATGGTGGTGGATGGCCGCACGCTGCCGCGGCCCTGCAACTACGCGCTGGTGCGCATCCACCCGCCCGCCGGCACGCCGGCGCCAGACCCGACGATGCGCCCCTTCGTCATCATCGATCCGCGCGCCGGCCATGGCGCGGGCATCGGCGGCTTCAAATCTGACAGCCAGGTGGGGGTCGCGCTGCGGCGCGGCCACCCGGTGTATTTCGTGATCTTCTTCCGCGATCCCGAACCCGGCCAGACTATCCTCGACATCACCACCGCCGAGGCGGTGTTCCTGCGCAAGATCCATGAGCTGCATCCCCGGGCGCCCAAGCCCGTGGTCATCGGCAACTGCCAGGGCGGCTGGGCAGTGATGATGCTCGGCGCCTCGGAGCCGGACCTCACGGGCCCGCTGGTGCTGAACGGCGCGCCGCTGTCCTACTGGGCCGGCGAGAAGGGCCGCAACCCGATGCGCTACACCGGCGGCCTCGCCGGCGGCTCCTGGCCCGCCGCATTGCTGGCCGACCTCGGCAATGGCCGCTTCGACGGCGCCAACCTCGTCGCCAACTTCGAGAGCCTCTCGCCGGGCAACACCTGGTTCCGCAAATACTACGACCTGTACGAGCGCGCCGACACCGAGCCCGAGCGTTTCCTGGAGTTCGAGCGCTGGTGGGGCGGCTACTTCCTGATGAACCGCGACGAGATCCGCTGGATCGTCGAGAACCTGTTCATCGGCGATCGCTTCGCCCGCGGCGAGATCAGCGCCGGCCCGCAGCGCGGCGCCGCCGGGCCCACCTTCAACATGCGCGCCGTGAAGTCGCCCATCATCGTCTTCGCCTCCGCCGGCGACAACATCACGCCCCCCGCCCAGGCACTGCGCTGGATCGCCGACGTCTATCGCGACGAGCAGGAGATCAAGACGCTGGGCCAGACCATCGTCTATCTCGTGCATGACGATATCGGCCACCTTGGCATCTTCGTCTCCGGCAAGGTGGCGAACAAGGAACACAACGAAATCGCCAACACGCTCGACCTGATCGAGGCGGTGGCACCCGGCCTCTACGAGATGCGCATCACCGGCGCCGAGGGCAGCGGCCTCAACACCGGCTACCAGGTGGAACTCGTCGCCCGCACGCTGGCCGATATCCGCGCCGCCACCGGCGAGGCCGAGAACGAGGCCTTCCCCGCCGTGGCGCGCATCGCAGCACTCAACCAGACCATCTACGACATGGCCGTCTCGCCCATCGTGCGCCAGGTCACCACCGAGCGCTCGGCCGAGCTGCGCCGCAAGATGAACCCGATGCGTCTGCGCCGCACCCTGGTGAGCGACCAGAACCCGGCCATGCGCCCGCTCGGCACCCTGGCCGAGCAGGTGAAGCGCCACCGCGCGCCGGTCTCGCCCGACAACCCCTTCATCGGCGTGGAACGCGCCCTGGCCGACCAGGTGGAGTACGGGATCAACGCCTGGCGCGACATGCGCGACGCCTGGCAGGAAGCCGCCTTCCACGCCGTCTACGGCACGCTCGCCGCCTTCGGCGTCGCCTCCGACGCCGAGCCCGAGGCCCCAGCGCCGCGCTTCGAAGCGCTGGGCGACGGGCCCGAGGCCCGCGCCGCGCTGGCCCGCATCGCCGAGGGCGGCTACGCTGAAGCGGTGGTGCGCATGATGATCCTGATGGCGCGCGCCCGCGGCGGCGTGCGGCGCAGCCGCCTCGCGCGCTCCAACGCGCTGCTGACGGGCGAATCCCCCTTCGCCGAGATGACCGCGCCGGCCCGCCAGGCGCTGATCCGCGAGCAGACGCTGCTGGTGGAACTCGCCCCGGACGTGGCGCTCGCCACGCTCACGCGCCTGCTGCCCAAGGCCAAGGACCGCGCCCGCGCGCTGGCGGTGGTGGCCGAGGTGGCCGGCCCGGAGGAGGAGCTGGGCGAGCCCGCGCAGGCCATGCTGGCGCAGCTGCGCGCCGTGCTGGGCTGACAAAGCGGGGGCGCGATTCACCCTCGCGAAATCACTTCGCGGCACCCTCTGCCCGTGGCCGCCAGGATGGCGGCAGGAAGGCAAGAGGACTCACCCGATGATGCTCCACCCCGCCGGCCACGACCGGCACCTGCCCGATCTCGTCTCCGCCTCGCTGCTCACCGCCGGCGGCCATGGCGAGGTCCACCTCGTTGCGCGCGATGGCCGCCTGCTGCGGCTGGCCACCGATGAAGCCACCGCGCGCAACCTCGCCCTCTCGCTGTGGAAGGCGCTGCACCCGCCCGGTTGAGCCCGCCCGGCTGGGCACAGCCGGTTGCGTCACCCGGGGCGGCCGCTATCGTGGCCGCCCAACAGGGGGGGGCGCAGCGTGGCAGCGAAGGTGGCGATTGTTGGCGCGGGGCTGATCGGGCGCGCCTGGGCCATGGTGTTCGCCCGGGCGGGCTGGCAGGTCGCGCTGCACGATCCGGTGCCGGCCGCGCTCGCCGCGGCCCCGGCCCTCTGCCAGGCGGGGCTTGCGGAACTCGCGCGGCACGGGCTGTGCGATGCGCCCGCCGCCGCGGCGGCACGCATCACCCCGGCCGCCAGCCTCGCGGATGCCGTGGCCGGTGCCGATTTCGTGCAGGAGAACGGGCCGGAGGATGCCGCCACCAAGCGCGCCATCTTCGCCGAGCTCGACCGCCTGGCCGCCCCGGGCACGCTGCTGAGCTCCTCCACCAGTGCCATCCCGTGCTCGGCCTTCACCGAGGCGCTGGCCGGCCGTGCGCGCTGCCTCGTGGCGCACCCCGTGAACCCGCCGCATCTTGTGCCGGTGGTGGAGCTCTCCGGCGCGCCCTGGACGGCGCCGGAGACGCTGGCGCGCGCCCGCGCCGTGTTCGAGGGCGTCGGCCAGGCCCCCATCACGGTGCTGCGCGAAACCGAGGGCTTCATCCTCAACCGCCTGCAGGGCGCGCTGCTGGCCGAGGCCTTCCGCCTGGTGCAGGAAGGCTACGTCACGCCGCAGGACCTCGACACGACGGTGGCCCAGGGGCTCGGCCTGCGCTGGTCCTTCCTCGGCCCCTTCGCGACGATCGAGCTGAACGCGCCCGGCGGCATCGCCGATTACTGCGCGCGCTACGGCGCCTTCTACGGCCGGCTGGCGGCGAACCCGCCCGCCCCCGCGGTGTTCGGCGCCAAGGCGGTGGCGAAGGTGATCGAGGCCTGGGGCAGCGCGCCCACCCACGAACAAGTGGCGGCCAAGACCGCGTGGCGAGACCAGCGCCTGGCCGCACTCGCGGCCCATAAGCGCGACCAGCAGAAGCACGAGGAAACCCCATGAGCCGGAAAGTCATCATCACCTGCGCGGTGACGGGCGCCATCCACACGCCCTCGATGTCGCCGCACCTGCCCATCACCGCCGAGCAAATCGCCGATGCCGCGATCGGCGCGGCGGAAGCCGGCGCCGCCATCGTGCACCTGCATGCGCGCAACCCCGTCGATGGCCGGCCGGACCAGTCGCCGGAGGCCTTCGCGCCCTTCCTCGGCGTCATCAAGCAGCGCAGCGGCTGCGTGGTGAACATCACCACCGGCGGCGCGCCGACCATGACCATCGAGCAGCGCGTGCGCCCCGCCGCGGTGTTCAAGCCCGAGGTCGCCTCGCTGAACCTCGGCAGCATGAATTTCGGCCTGTTCGGCATGCTGAACCGCTTCAAGACGTTCCAGCACGAATGGGAAGGCGCCTACCTGGCGAACAAGGACATCATCTTCCGCAACAGCTTCGCCGACATCGAGTACATCCTCACCACCTGCGCCGGCAACGACACGCGCTTCGAGTTCGAGTGCTATGACACCTCGCACCTCTACAACCTGAAATACTTCTTCGATCAGGGCCTCGTGAAGGCGCCGCTGTTCATCCAGACGGTGTTCGGCCTGCAGGGCGGCATCGGCGCGCACCCCGAGGATGTGATGCACATGAAGCGCACCGCCGACCGCCTGTTCGGCGACAACTACCGCTGGAGCGTGCTGGGCGCCGGTGCGGCGCAGCTGCGCATCGCCGCCATGTCGGCCGCCATGGGCGGCAACATCCGCGTCGGCCTGGAAGACAGCCTCTGGGCCGGTCCCGGCAAGCTCGCCGAGAGCAACGCGGTGCAGGTGCGCCTCGCGCGCCAGATCATCGAGGGTCTGGGCCTGAGCGTCGCGACGCCGGACGAAGCGCGCGAGATTCTGAGCCTCAAGGGCGGGGACAAGGTGGCGTTCTGAACGTCACGCGTGATGGCACGCCACCAGCGTGCCATCCGCGCGTGGCGTCAGCGCCGGCCGCTCGGCGCGGCACACATCCGTGGCCTTCGGACAGCGCGGATGGAAGGCGCAGCCGCTCGGCGGCGACAGCGGGGAGGGCAATTCGCCGGCGATGGGCTGGAAGGTGGCGGCCTCGTCCGCCTCCAGCCGCAGCTTCGGCACGCTGGCCAGCAGCCCCTGCGTGTAGGGGTGGCGCGGCGCGGCATAGACCTGCGCGGCCACGCCGCTCTCCACGATGCGGCCGAGATACATGATCGCGACGCGGTCGCTCACATGCCGTACCACCGACAGATCATGCGAGATGAACACGCAGGTCAGGCCGAGGTCGCGCCGCAGATCGAGGAACAGGTTCAGGATCTGCGCCTGGATGCTGACATCCAGCGACGCCACCGGCTCGTCGCACACCAGCACCGCGGGCTGCATCGCCAACGCCCGCGCAATCGCCACGCGCTGCCGCTGGCCGCCGCTGAACTGGTGCGGGAAGCGCGTGGCGAACCCGGGGTCGAGGCCGACGCGCGTCAGCCAATCCGCCACCATCGCCGGCGCCGCGCCGCGCGAGACCAGGCCATGCGTCACAGGCCCCTCCGCGATGCTGTCGCCGATGCGCATGCGCGGGTTCAGGCTCGCGAAGGGGTCCTGGAACACGGTCTGGATGCGCGTGGTGGCCTTGTGCCGCCCGCGCATCGGCGCCGTGCCGGAAAGCCGCACAGCGCCCGCGCTCGGCGGCAGGATGCCGGCCAGCATGCGCCCGAGCGTCGATTTACCGCAGCCGCTTTCGCCCACCAGGCCCAGCGTCTCGCCGGCGGTGACGCTCAGCGAGACCTCCGTCACCGCCTGCACCGCGCGCCGATCCACCCGCGCGCCCAGCGCGCCGGCGATGCGCTCGCCCAGCGAGATGCGCGGCGCGAAGCGCTTGGTGACACCCTCCGCCACCAGGATGGCGCTCATGCCGCCGCCTCCAGCGGGTGATGGCAGCGCAGCAGCCGCCCGTCCCGCTCGATGGTCGGCGGATCGGTGGCGCAAACAGCGTCGGCGAAGCGGCAGCGCGGCGCGAAGGGGCAGCCCGGCGGCAGCGACAGCAGGCTCGGCGTGGTGCCGGGAATCTGGTTCAGCCGCTGGCCCGGCGTCGCCGTCGCCGGCAGGCTGTCCAGCAGCCCGCGCGTGTAGGGGTGGCGCGGCGCGCGCAGCGTGAGGGCAACGGGGCCGGCCTCCACGATGCGCCCCGCATACATCACCATCACCCGATCCGCGAGCGAGGAGACGGTGGCGAGGTCATGCGAAATCCAGATCAGCGCCGTGCCCATCTCCCGCGCCAGGCCCTTCATCTCGGCCAGGATCTGCGCCTGGATCGAGACGTCGAGCGCGGTGGTCGGCTCATCGGCGATGATCAGGTCCGGCCCATGCAGCAAGGCCGTGGCGATGGCCACGCGCTGGCGCATGCCGCCGGAGAATTCATGCGGATAGGCATCGAGCCGCGCCGCGGCTTCCGGAATGCCGACGCGCGTCAGCATCCGCGTGGCGAGGCTGCGCGCCGTCTCCGTGCCCGCGCGGCCATGCGCCTCCACGGCGAGGGCCATCTGCGCGCCGATGGTCAGCACCGGGTTCAGCGTCGCCGCCGGGTCCTGGAACACCATGGCGATGCGCTTGCCGCGCAGCTTGCGCATCTCGGCCGATGGCAGGCCCACCAGTTCCCGCCCCTCGAAGCGGATGGAGCCGCCGACGATGCGCCCCGGCGGATCGACCAGCCCGATCAGCGAAAAGCCGGTCACCGACTTGCCGCTGCCGCTCTCGCCCACGAGGCCCAGGATCTCGCCGCGCTGCAACGTGAAGGACACCCCCTCAACCGCGCGCAGCACGCCCGCGCGCGTGAAGAAATGCGTCTGCAGGTCACGCACATCCAGCAGCGCACTCATGACGTGCACACGAAGGCTATGCCTTCGTGCCCTTCAAACGCGTCGTGCCTTGGGCACGCCTTCGGCGTGACGCGGGCCGCATCCGCGGCCCTTGGCTTCGCGGCACTAGCCGCGGCGGCCGTTCGGCCGCTCGGCCCTGCGGGCCGCAGGTCGGAACGTCTTGCCCCGGGAATCACTTGCGCAGCCGCGGGTTGAACTGGTCGCGCACCTGGTCGCCCACGATGTTGATGGCGACGATCAGCAGGATCAGCGCGATGCCGGGATAGACGCTGATCCAGGTGCGCCCGCTCATCATGTACTGGAACCCGTTGGCGATCAGCATGCCCAGCGAAGGCTCGGTCGGCGGCAGGCCGAGGCCGAGGAAGGACAGCGTGGCCTCCAACGAGATCGCATTCGCCACCTGCACCGTGCCCACCACGATCAGCGGCGGCAGGCAGTTGGGCAGGATATGCCGCAGCACCACGCGCCAGCCGGGCAGCGGCGTGGCGGCGGCAGCCTCCACATAATCCTTCTGCCGCTCCGCCGTGGCGGCGCCATAGGCGGTGCGCGCGAAATACGCATACTGCGCGGCGACCAGCGCGATGATCAGCTGCGTCTTGCCCTGCCCAAGTGCGGCCACCAGCACCAGCGCCAGCAGGATGGCGGGGAAGGACAGTTGCAGGTCCACCACGCGCATGATCGCGCCCTCGATGAAGCCGCCCGCATGCGCCGCCAGGATGCCCAGCGTCGCACCCAGCGCCATCGCCACCGCGCCGGCCACAAGCCCCATCTGCAGCGAGATGCGCAGCCCGAACAGGATGGCCGAGAACAGGTCCCGCCCCTGTGCGTCGGTGCCGAGCCAATGCGTGTAGCCGCCCGAACCCACGAAGCCCGGCGCGCGCCGCGCATCCATCAGGTCGAGCGAGGCGAGGTCATAGGGGTCCTGCGGCGCCACCAGCGGCGCGAACAGCGCGGCCAGCACCACCAGCACCACCACGCCGAGCGCCAGCACGGCGATGCGGTTCTCGCGGAACTCCGCCCAGAAATTCCTCACGCCGCGCGCCCGCCACGCCGCAGCCGCGGGTCCAACAGCGCGTAGGAGAGGTCCACCACCAGGTTGATGGTGACGAACAGGAACGCCACCAGCACCAGGTAGGCCACCATCACCGGCCGATCCAGCGCGTTGATGCTGTCGATGATCAGCTTGCCGACGCCGGGCCAGGAGAAGATCGTCTCCGTCACCACCGCGAAGGCCAGGGTGGAGCCGAATTCCAGGCCGAACACCGTCACCAGCGGAATCGCGATCAGCCGCAGCACGTGCCGGCGCAGGATGGTGAACTCCGAAAGCCCGGCGGCGCGCGCGAACTTCACCGTATCCGTCAGCATGATCTCGCGCGTGCCGGCGCGCGCCAGGCGGATCATCATCGCCAGCTTGAAGAGGCTGAGGTTCAGCGCGGGCAGCGCCAGGAAGCTCAGACCCTCCAGCGTCAGGAAGGACCAGCCGACGCCCAGCACCTCCACCGTCGGCCCGCGATTGCCGGCCGGCAGCCAGCCGAGGTTCACCGCGAAGGTCAGGATCAGGATCAGCCCGACCCAGAAGGTGGGCACCGAGAAGCCCAGCACCGACACCGCCATGATGCCGCGGCTCAGCGCGCCCTCCGGCCGATAGCCGGCATAGATGCCCAGCGGAACGCCCAGGATGGCCCCGATCAGCACGGAGATCAGCGCAAGCTCCAGCGTCGCCGGCAAGCGCGACAGAACCAGGTCGAGCACCGGCATGCCGAACACGAAGGAACGCCCGAAATCGCCGCTCAGCACGCGGCCGAGAAAGGCGAGGTATTGCTGCCACAGCGGCAGGTCGAGGCCGAGGCTACGGATCGCCTGCGCGCGGATGTCCTGCGTGGCGTCGGGGCTGATCAGCACGTCGATGGGGTTGCCCACGGCATAGACGCCCAGGAACACCAGCGCGGACATCGCCAGCATCACAAGGACCGATTGCAGCAGGCGCTGGATCACATAGCCGAGCATCGTGTCCGAGTATCGGGGAGTGGACAGCGGAGGCAAGGCGTTCCTAGCATGAAAGCGACAGGCCACTCCGAGGGATGCACGGATCATGCGCGATTTCCGCCGAATTGCACTTGCCACGGTCGCTTCCACCGCCCTGCTGGCCGGCACCGCCGGTGCGCAGACGCTCACCATGGGCGTGATCGCGGGGCCCGAGAGCATCGACCCGCACTTCACCGCCACCGGCACCCATTCGGAGGCGCTGAAGCACGTCTTCGACACGCTGACCCATTCGGGCGATCGCCTGCAGATCGAACCGGGCCTCGCCGAATCCTGGCGCGTGCTGAACCCGACCACCTGGGAGTTCAAGCTGCGCCAGGGCGTGGTGTTCCACGACGGCAGCCCGATGACGGCCGAGGATGTCGCCGCCTCGATCCGCCGCATGCAGACGCTGTCCGGCCCCAACCCCACGCGCATCTACGTCCGCCGCGTGCAGGAGGTACGCATCGTCGATCCGCACACCATCCAGATAGTCACCGACGGCCCGGCGCCGACGCTGCCGAATGATTTCATCCGCCTGTTCGTCACCTCGGCCCGCGCCACCGCCGGCCTCACGCCCGAGAACAGCAACGAGGCCTTCAATTCCGGCCGCGCCGCCATCGGCACCGGCCCCTATCGCTTCGGCTCCTGGACCCCGCGCGAGCAGTTCACCGTCGAGCGGAACGATGCCTGGTGGGGTCCCCGCCAGCCCTGGGCGCGTCACGTACGGCGCGAGATCGCAAACCCCGCAGCGCGCGTGGCACAGCTGCGCACCGGCCAGGTGGACATGATCGTCCGCGTGCCCGCCGCCGATGTGGCGACGCTGGAGCGCGACCGGACGATGGCGGTGACGAAGGTCGAGACCGTCTATGTGTTCAACCTCGGCCTCGACTACCGCGAGAACACCCCGCAGGTGACGGCGCGCGACGGCTCGCGCCTCGCCGCCAACCCCTATCGCGACCCGCGCGTGCGTGAGGCGATGGACCTCGCCATCGATCGCCGCGCCCTCGCCGAGGTGGCGATGGAAGGCCTCGGCACGCCGCAGGGCCAGATGGTCACGCCCGGCATCTTCGGCTTCAACCCGGCCATCGCGGTGCCGACGCCGAACCTGCCGCGCGCGCGTGCGCTGCTGGCCGAGGCGGGCTTCCCGAACGGCTTCCGCATGGTGCTGAACTACACCAACAACCGCCTGCCCGGCGACAATGGCGTGGGGGCCGCGCTGGCGCAGATGTTCGCGCGCATCGGCATCGAGGTGCAGGCCGCCGGCCAGCCCGCCGCGGTGATCTTCCCGGCGCGCGCGCGCGGCGAATTGTCCAACATCATGGCCGGCTGGGGCACGCTGACCGGCGAGGCCAACTACTACTACTCGGCCAATGCGCACACCAACAACCCGACGCTGCGCCTCGGCGCCTTCAACTGGATGGGCTACTCGAACCCCGAGTTGGACCGCCTGATCCAGGCCGCGAATGTCGAGCTCGACGACAAGAAGCGCGAGGAACTGCTGCAGCAGGTGGGCGCGCTGTTCGCCCGCGAGCGCGTGGCGCTGCCGCTCGCCGCCGTGGGCTCCGCCTGGGCGATGCGCCGCGACCGCGCGACGCTGCGCGTCGGCCGCACGGATGAGGAGACCTACGCGATGGATGTCGCCCCGGCACGCTGATGCGCATCGCCGAGGCGAATTGGCAGGACATCGAGGCGCGGCTTCGCCTCGATGATCGCTGCGTGCTGCCCTTCGGCAGCGTCGAGCAGCACGCGCAGCTTTCGCTGTGCACCGATGCCATCCTGGCCGAGCGCGTGGCGGTGGAAGCCGCCGCCCCACTCGGCGTGCCGGTCTATCCCGCCATGCCCTTCGGCCTGGCGCCCTATTTCGCCGCGTTTCCGGGCAGCGTGTCCCTGCGGGTGGAGACCTTGCTCGCCGTCGCGCGGGACCTGATCGAGAGCGTGGCACGGTCCGGCTTCCGGCGCATCCTGCTGGTCAACGGCCATGGCGGCAACGCGCCCATCGGCGCGCTGGCGCAGCAGATGATGACCGAACGGCCGGAGCTCTCGATCAAGTTCCACAACTGGTACAACGCGCCGCGCACCTGGGCCGCCGCGATGGCGGTGCATCCCTCCGCCAGCCACGGCAACTGGTTCGAGAACTACCCCTGGACACGCCTGCAGCACGCGCCGGCGTTGGAAGGCCGCAAGCCAGGCGTTGACATGGCGCTGATGAAGGCCTCGCCGCCGCTGAAGGTGCGCGCCATGCTCGGCGATGGCGCCTTCGGCGGGCCATGGCAGATGCCGGATGCGCAGATGCACGCGATCTGGAACGAAGGTGTCGCGGAAACGCGCGAAGCGATCGAGGGACCATGGCCGGAACGATCCTGATCTGGGGTGCCGGCGCCATCGGCGGCACCATGGGCGCGCATTGGGCGCGCGCCGGGCACGACGTGCTGCTGGTGGACACCGTGGCCGAGCATGTCGAGGCCTGCCGCACCACCGGGCTTCGCATCACCGGCCCCGTCGCGTCCTTCACGCAGGTCGTGCCCGCCGTCACGCCCACCGAGCTCACCGGCACCTATGGGCGCATCGTGCTGGCGGTGAAGGCGCAGGCCACCGCCGCCGCGCTGCCCATGCTGGCGCCGCACCTCGCAGCCGACGGCTTCGTGTTCTCGGCGCAGAACGGGCTGAACGAACTCGCCATCGCCGAGGCCGTGGGTGCCGAACGCACCATGGGCTGCTTCGTCAATTTCGGCGCCGATTGGCACGGGCCGGGCGAGATCCTCTACGGCAATCGCGGCGCGCTGGTGGTGGGCGAGATCGACGGCAGCATCCGCGACCGCACGCGCGCGATGCACGCCTTGGCACAGGAATTCGAGCCCGACGCCATCCTCGTGCCCGATATCTGGGCCTATCTCTGGGGCAAGATGGCCTATGGCGCAATGCTGTTCGGCACCGCGCTGACGCATGAGTCGATGACCGAGAATTTCGCCGACCCCGCCCGCATGCCCGCCTGGCTGGCCCTGGGGCGCGAGGTGGTGGCCACCGCGCTGGCGCGTGGCGTCACGCCGCGCGGCTTCGGCGAATTCCACCCCATGGCCTTCGCCCCCGGCCGCGCGGATGCCGAGGCCATCGCCGTGGTGCACTGGCTGCGCGACTACACCGCCGTCGGCGCCAAGACGCATTCCGGCATCTGGCGAGACCTCGCCGTGCGCAAGCGCAAGACCGAGGCGGGCGCGCAGCTCAACATCGTGCCGCAGCTGGCGGCCGCGCACGGCATCGCCACCCCTGCGCTCAGCGCCGTGGGCCGGCTGATCGCCGGCATCGAGGAAGGCCGCCGCGCCCAATCGCCCGAGACGTTTGCCGAGTTGCTGGCCGCGATCCAATGAGCGACGCGGTCCTCGATCACCTGCTCGCCGGGCGCGAGGGTTTTTGCACGCGCCTTGCGGCGCTGGTGGCCTGCCCCTCGGTCTCGACCGACCCGGCCTATGCCGAGGGCATGGCTGCGGCGCGCGCCTGGTGGTGCGCGCGGCTCGCCGCACTCGGCTTCGCCGATGCCACGGAGGTCGCCGCGGGCGGCCACGCTGCAGTCACCGCACACTGGCACGGCGCGGGCGCCGATGCGCCGACCCTGCTGGTCTATGGCCATTACGACGTGCAGCCGCCCGACCCGCTGGCGGCCTGGGCCTCGCCCCCCTTCACGCTGACGTCGCGCAACGGCCGCCTCTACGCGCGCGGCGTGTCCGACGACAAGGGCCCCTCGCTGCTGGCCATCGAGGCGCTGGGCGCCTTCCTCGCCGTGGAGGGGCGGCTGCCCGTCAATGTCACCATCCTGCTGGAAGGCGAGGAGGAATGCGGCTCCGCCACCCTCGCCGCCATCCTGGAATCACACCGCGCGCGCTTCGCCGCCGATGCGGTGCTCTCGGCCGATGGCGCGCGCTGGCGTGCCGACATGCCGACCATGACGGTGGCGACACGCGGCCTGGCGGCGCTGGAGATCACGCTGCGCACCGCGGCGAAGGACCTGCATTCGGGCCGCTATGGCGGCGTGGCGCGCAACGCGCTGCACGAGATGGCGCGCCTCATCGCCTCGCTGCGCGACGCCGATGGCGAGATCGCGGTCGCCGGCTTCCATGATGGCATCCCGCCCGTCACGCCCGAGCAGCGCGCGGCGCTGGCCGCCATCCCCTACGACGTCGCGGCGCATGATGCCTCGATCGGCGCGGCAGCCAGCGGCTACTCCACCGCGGAATTCCTCGAACGCCTCTGGCTACGCCCGACGCTGGATGTGAACGGAATGTGGGGCGGCTACACCGGCGCCGGCAGCAAGACGGTGATTCCCGACGGCGCGCAGGCCAAGCTCTCGGCGCGGCTGGTGCCGGGGCAGGATCCGGCGCGCGTCACCGCGGCGCTGGCCGCGCATCTCAAGGCCCATGCCGGCCCCGGCGTCACGCTCGAGGTCCGCGCCGCGCGCGACGGCACGCGCGCCACCGCCGTCGCGCCCACGCATCCGCTGCTGCTCGCCGCCGAGCAGGCGCTGGCCGAGACGGCGGGCAGCGCGCCGATCCGCGTGCGCATGGGTGCGACGCTGCCGCTGACCGATATCTGCGCGCGCGTGCTCGGACTCGACACTGTGATGTTCTCCTTCGCCACGGCGGATGAGGATTTCCACGCTCCCAACGAATGCTGGCGCGAGAGCGCCATCGCCGAGGGCTTCGCCGCCTGGGTTGCACTGCTGCGCCGCCTCGGCGCGCTGCGCCGTCAGGACTTCGCCGCGTTCGTCGCCTCGACCTGATCGCGCGCGCGCACCACCGTCACGCTGCACGGCGCCGCCGCCGCCACCTCGCCGGATACGCTGCCCAGCACGGCGCGCCGCAGCGAGGCCGCGCGCGCGCCCAGCACGATGTGGTCCACCGCATTGGCGCGCGCATGCTCCAGGATGGCCGCCGCCGGGCTCACCGCCTCCAGCACGTGGAAGGTGATGCGCCCCTCCGGCAGGCCGAGCGGCGCCGCCCAGTGCTTCAGCTCCACCAGCCGCTGCACATGCTTGTTGCGGCCCTGCTCGTCGAGCGTGCTGTCCAGCGCGATGCGGTTCTGCCGCAGCACATTGACGCAAGCGAGCCGCGCACCCGGCAGCGTCGCCAGCACATGCCCCACCATGTCGCGCAGCGCAGCACCCAGCGCCGTGTCCTGCTCCGCCACATCGACGGCCACGGCGACGATCGGCGCCTCCGCCTGCGCGGCGATGCTGCCGCGCGCGAAGCGCGGCTGGTGGTCGGGGTGGAAGCGACGGCGGATGGTGGCGGCCCAGCCATCCTGCCGCAGCTTCCGCGACCGTGGGGTGAGTGCCACCTGGTCCGGGTGCCGCAGGTCGAAGGCCAGTTGCGCCGCTGTCGGGTGGCGGCGCTCGGGCTGCACCTCCAGGCAGCGCAGGATGATCTCCTGCAGCCATTGCGGGCAGTCGGGCCGCAGCCGGCGCGGCGGCGGCGGGTCGCGCCAAAGCCGGCGCTTCAGGCCGGACAGCTTCTGCGGGTCGCCGAAGGGGCGCGTGCCGGTGGCGAAGAAATACAGCAGCGCGCCGAGCGCAAACAAGTCGCTGCGCGGCTCGCTGCGCACGCCCATCACCTGCTCCGGCGCCATGTAGGGCGCGGTGCCGTAGGGCAGGCGGAACTCCTCCTCCATCAGGTCGGGCAGTTGCGCGTGGCGCGACAGGCCGAAATCCACCAGCACCGCCGTGCCGTCCTCGCGCAGCAGGATGTTCGAGGGCTTCACGTCCAGGTGCACCACATGATGCCGGTGCAGCGCATCCAGCGCATCCGCCACCCGCGCGCCGATCTCCGCCACGCGCGAAGCCGGCAGCGGCAATTCGGGCAGCAGCGGCAGCAGGCTGGCGCCGGCGATGCGCTCCATCACCAGATAGGGCTGCACGTCGAAACCGCCCGCGGCGATGAAGCGCGGCACATGCGGGCCCGATAGCCGCGGCAGGATCATCTGCTCCATCTCGAAGGAGACGATGGCCGCGGGGTCCTCGCCCTCCTCCAGCCGCGGCACCTTCATGAGCAACGGCATCGCGTGCTCGGCATGCGTCACGGCCCACAGCGTCGCCATGCCGCCCACATGCACCATGGCGTCCAGCCGGAAGCCATCCACCACCGCGCCCTCGGCCAGCCTGGCGCGGGCCATGGCTCAGCGCCCCCGGAACAGGCGCGTGGCCAGCGCCTCCGGCAGCCCCGCGGCGCGGATCTTCCGCGCCGCCGTCTCCACGTCATAGGGCACGCGGTGCAGCGTCAGCGTGTTTTCGGTGGCGTCCAGCATGCTCCACGCCGCCGCCGGCTCGCCATCGCGCGGCTGGCCCACCGCGCCCAGCACCGCCAGCCACCGGCGCGGCCGCGTCAGCGGCACCGCCACGCTGCCGACGGGGCGGAAGCTGGCCAGCTTCGCCGTCGCGGTCAGGCCGTACAGCGCGGGGATGTGCAAATGCCCGCACAGCACGATGCGCGTGGTCACAGCATCCAGGCTGCGCCGCGCATCCTCGGCATCCTGCACATAGGCCCAGCGCGTGGGGGCCACGGCGTTGGCGTGCACATACAGCCGGTCCTCCTCCTCCACCTCGAAGGGCAGCGCGCGCAGGAAGGCCTTCTGCTGCGCATCCAGCACGCTGCCGGTCCAGGCGATGGCGGCGCCGGCATCGGCGGTCATCCCCCCGGTGGCATCCGCCGCGGCCTCGTCATGGTTGCCCTTGATGGCGATGGCACCCGCTTCCACCAGCGCCTGCGCCTGGCCCACCGCCCAGGCGGGATCGGCGCCATAGCCCACGATGTCGCCCAGCAGCACGAAGCGCTGCGCACCGTGCCGCCCGGCATCCAGCAGGCAGGCCTCGAAGGCCTCGCGGTTCGCATGGATGTCGGAGAGGATGGCGATGCGCATCGGCCTTCCCTCATGCCCCCGGATAGGGGCCGAGCTCCTCGGCGAAGCGCCGCGCGCAGGCCAGGCCGAATTCGGTGGGCGCCAGCGCCGGCGTGCGCTCGATCACCTCCGGCAGGCCCATCCGCCAGGCGGTCATCCGCTTGCCGTAGCAGAGGAACATCGCGACGCCCTGCATCGCGAAGGCGATCATCGGCAGGATGCGGCGATACTCCGCCTCGGCCGCCGCCACCTCGCCCGCCGCCATCAGGTCGAACACCCGCGCCTGCACATCGGCGCATTCGGGGGCGGGGATCATCCCGGCGCAGCCTGCGCGCAGGCAATCGGGCAGTTCCAGCCCGGCGCGGCCGTTGAACACCGTCAGCGCGCCGCCCGTCACCGCCACCAGGCGCTGCACATCCACCGCGCTGTCCTCCGCCTTGATGAGGCGGAGATTCGCATGCTGCGCCGCCAGCGCCGCGACGCCGCCGGGCGAGAGGCCCACGCCGATGTAGGCGGCGGCATTCTGGATGCCGAGCGGCATCGCGCTATGCCGCGCCACCATCGCGGCCACCTGGCCGTACCAGCTGATGTATTCGCCCTCCGGCAGGCCGCGCACCGGCGGCGGCTGCAGGATGCACCAGGCCGCACCCAGCGCCTCGGCCTCCAGCACGAAGCGCGCGGCCTCCTCCGCCGTCGCTTCCGCAACCGTCACGGCCAGCGGCACGCGGCCCGCGATCTCCTCCGCGCTCCAGCGCACCACGTCGCGCTTCTCGGCGGGCGAGAGCTTGTTCACCTCGGTGGCGAGCCCCAGCACCGCGAGGCCATGCGCGCCGCCCGCCAGGCACAGCCGCACCTGCAGGCGCATCGCCGCCTCGTCCAGCCGCCCATCGGCGCCGAAATAGGCGTAGAGGATGGGGTAGATGCCCCGGAACTGTGTGCTCATGCGGCGGGCTCCCGGTGCAGGGCGGCGATGGCGTCGCGCGCCAGCGCATCTGGCGCGGCCGCGACATCCAGCAGGATGGCGTCCTCGTCGGCGCCTGGCGGCTCCAGCGTGGCGAATTGGCTGGCCACGAGGCTGGCCGGCATGAAGTGGTCGGCCCGGCTTTCCTGCCTTGCGGCGATCAAGGCCGGCGCGCCGGTGAGGAACAGCAGCCGCAGCGCGGGTGCGGCCGCGCGCAGCCGGTCGCGATAGGCGCGCTTCAGCGCCGAACACGTCACCACGCAGCCACTTGCGGCATGCGCGGCCAGATGCGCGCCGATGGCATCCAGCCAGGGCGCGCGGTCGGCATCGCTGAGCGCCTCGCCGCGCGACATCTTCGCGATGTTGGCGGCCGGGTGGAAATCATCGGCATCGGCGAAGGGCAGGCCGAGCGTGGCGGCGATCCGCGCCCCCACGGTGCTCTTCCCCGCGCCCGACACGCCCATGACGACAAGCAGGAACGTCATTTCGGTTCCAGATGCCCCCCGAAGGCGTTGCGCATGGCCGAGAGCGCGCGGTCCGCGAAGGGCCCCTCCTGCCGGCTGCGAAAGCGGGAAAACAGCGCGGCCGAGAGCACCGGCGCGGGCACCGCGCTGTCGATCGCCGCCTGCACCGCCCAGCGCCCCTCGCCGCTGTCACCGACGCGGCCCGAATAGCCCGACAATTCGCCATCCGCCGCCAGCGCCTGCGCCGTGAGGTCCAGCAGCCAGGAGGCCACCACCGAGCCGCGCCGCCACGCCTCGGTGATGTCCGCCACGTCCAGCGCCAGCGGTGCATCGCCGCCACCCGCCGGCCCGCCGCCCTGGCGCAGCAGTTCCAGCCCCTCGGCCATGGCCTGCATCATCCCGTATTCGACGGCGTTGTGGACCATCTTGGTGAAGTGCCCGGCCCCCGCGTCGCCGCAATGCACATAGCCCTGGGGCGGGCGCGGATCGCGCGCCGCTTCGCGCCCCGGCGTGGGCGCCGCCGCGGCCTCACCCGGCGCCAGCGCGGCGAAGACGGGGTCGAGCCGCGCCACCGGCCCCGTCGGCCCGCCGATCATCAGGCAATAGCCGCGCGCCAGGCCCCAGACGCCGCCCGAGGTGCCGATATCCAGCATGTCGATGCCGCGCGCGCGCAGCATGGCGGCGCGGCGGATCGCGTCCTTCCACATGCCGTTGCCGCCATCGATCGCGACGTCACCCGGCGCCAGCAGCGTGGCCAACTCGTCGATTGCGCCCTCGGTGGCCGCACCGGCCGGCAGCATCACCCACACGGCGCGCGGCGGCTCGAGCCGCCGCACCAGGTCCGCCAGGCTGTCGGCGGCCTCCGCACCCTCGGCGGCCAACGTGGCCACCGCCGCCGGGTCACGGTCCCACACCACCGCGCCGATGCCCGCCTTTGCCAGGCGGCGCACCAGATTCGCCCCCATCCGGCCGAGGCCGACCATGCCAAGCCGCATCCGCCTGCCCTCCCTCTTCGCGGGCAGGATGCGGCGCGGGGCGGGTCAGGACAAGGCGGCGGCGTTCAGGCCGGCGGGCTGCGGAAGCGCAGCGCCTTCAGCACGCGCTCCGGCGTGGCCGGCAGGTCCAGCGCCTCGGCGCCGATCGCGTCCTTCAGCGCATTCGCGACGCTGATCGCCAGCAGCAGCGGCGGCTCGCCCACCGCCTTGGAACGGAAGATGGTCTCGCTGCGCGCCGGCGCGCCCTCCAGCAGCCGCACGTTGAACACCGGCGGCACATCGCGGGAGCCCGGGATCTTGTAGGTGGAGGGCCCCACCGTGCGCAGCCTTCCGGCCGCGTCCCACCACAGCTCCTCGCAGGTCAGCCAGCCCATGCCCTGCACGAAGGCGCCCTCGATCTGCCCGCGATCGACGGCCGGGTTCAGGCTGCGGCCGCAATCCTGCACGATGTCGGTGCGCAGGCAGCGGTGCTCGCCGGTCAGCGTATCGACGATCACCTCGCTCACCGCCGCGCCGTAGGAGAAGTAGAAGAACGGCTTGCCGCGCATCGTCGCACGGTCCCAGTGGATGTCGGGCGTGCGGTAGAAACCGGTGGCCGAGAGGCTGACGCGCTCCAGGTAGCACAGCTTCGCCAGCTCCCCGAAATCGAGGAACAGATTGCCGCCGACGCGCTCGGCCCAGGCGCGGTTGTCGCCGAACACCACCTGTTCGGGCGCGATGCCGAAGCGCTTCGCCGCCACCTCCGCCATCCGGTCGCGGATGGTGGTGGCGGCGTTGTGCGCGGCCCAGCCATTCAGGTCGCTGCCCGTGCTGGCCGCGGTGGCGCTGGTGTTGGGCACCTCGGCCGTGGTGGTGGCGGTGATCGCGATGCGCTCGAGGTCGACGCCGAACACGTCGCCCACCACCTGCGCCACCTTGATGAACAGCCCCTGCCCCATCTCGGTGCCGCCATGGTTCAGGCGGATGGAGCCATCGCTGTACACATGCACCAGCGCGCCGGCCTGGTTGAGGTGCATGATGCCGAAGGAGATGCCGAAGGCCAGCACCATGGAACCCAGGCCGCGGCGCAGCGTGGGGTGCGCCACGTTGAAGGCGGCGATCTCGGCGCGCCTGCGGTCCCATTCCGAATCGCGCCGCGCCTCGGCCCAGACGCGGCTGATCAGGTCGCCCTCAAGCGCCTGGCCATACGGTGTCTCGTCGCCATTGCCGGCCACGCCGGCGAAGTTGCGCGCGCGCACCACGTCGGGCGGCAGGCCGCAGGCGGCGGCCACGCGGTGCACCACATCCTCCATCAGCATCGCACCCTGCGGCCCGCCGAAGCCGCGGAAGGCGGTGTGCGACTGCATGTTGGTGCGCACCGCGCAGCCGGTGATCTCCACATCCTCGACATGGCAGCAGTTCAGCGCATGGGTGATGGCGCGGAACACCACCCCACCCGACATGTCGAGGCTCCATCCCCCATCGGCGGCCAGCAGCGCGCGCAGCGCGGTGATGCGCCCGGTGGAATCGAAGCCGGCCGACCAGCGATAGAGGAAGGGGTGGCGCTTGCCGGTGGCCAGCATGTCGGCGCGGCGCGCGAGCCGCAGCTTCACCGCGCGGCCGCTGACGCGCGCGCCGATGGCGGCCGCGGCGGCCACCCAGCTGGCGTTGCTCTCCTTGCCGCCGAAGCCGCCGCCCATGCGCCGGCACTGCACCGTGACGCGGTTGCAATCCACCCCCAGCACGCGCGCCACCACGTGCTGCACCTCGGTGGGGTGCTGGGTGGAGGACACCACGTGCATCTCGCCATCCTCGCCCGGCGTCGCCAGCGCGACCTGCCCCTCGAGGTAGAAATGCTCCTGCCCGCCCAGGTGGAACTCCGCCTCGATGTGGCGCGTCGCGGCGGCCAGCGCGGCCTCGGCATCGCCGCGCCGCATGGTCTGCGGCGGCACCACATAGGCCTCGTTCTCCAGCCCCTGCGCAATGCTGAGCACCGCCTCCAGCGGCTCGATCTCGGGCTTCGCCGCCGCGGCGGCGCGCAGCGCGGCATCGCGCGTGGTGGCCAGCACCAGCGCCAGCGGCTGGCCGGCATATTCCACCACCGTCTCGGCGAACAGCGGCTCGCCGCTGCCGATCGCCGCCACGTCGTTCACGCCGGGCAGCTCGGCCGGGCCGATCACCGAAACCACGCCGTCCATCGCGCGCAGCGTGCCGAGGTCCAGCGCCAGCAGCCGCCCATGCGCCACCGGCGAGAGCACCAGCGCCGCATGCAGCAGGCCCGCGGCCTCCGGCGCGTCATCGGCGAAGCGTGCCTCGCCGGTGGTGTGCTTCAGCGCGCTGTCATGCCGCAGCGCCGCGCCGGCACCCTGGCGCGCCAGACCGGGCACGGGAGAAACCGGGCCATCCATCACGCCATCTCCGCATAGGCCGCGACCTCGGCCGGAAGATCGGGCCGGGTGGCGCGCAGATGCAGCCGCGCCAGCAGCCCCTGCGCCACCATGCGCCGATACTCCGCCGTGCCGCGCCAATCCGACAGCGGCGCGATGTCGCCGGCCAGCGCCTCGGCGGCGCGCGCCACAGTGGCGGCATCGAAGGCGCTTCCCAGCAGCGCGGCCTCGGCGCGCGGCGCACGCAGGATGGTGGCACCCACGCCGCCGAAGGCCAGCCGCGCCGCGCTCACCACGCCGCCCGCCACCTGCACCAGCATGGCGGCGCCGACGGTGGCGATATCCTGGTCATGGCGCTTGCTGATCTTCTCGCAGACGAAATGCGCGCCCGGCGCCGGGCGCGGCAGCGTCACCGAGAGCACCACCTCATCCGCCGCCAGCGCGTTGCGGCGATAGCCGGTGAGGAAGGCCTCGATCGGCAGGCTGCGCGTGCCGCGCACCGAGCCCAGCGTCACGCTCGCCCCCAGCGCCACCAGCGGCGGCAGCGCATCGCCGATCGGCGAGGCGGTGCCGAGGTTGCCCCCCAGCGTGCCCAACCCGCGGATCTGGCGCGAGCCGAGCCGCGCCAGCAGCGCGCCAAAGGGGGCGAAGCCTTCCTCCTGCCGGAACAGCGCCAGCAGCCGGGCATAGGGCACCGCAGCACCCACCGCGATGGAATCGGCCTGCGCCTCGATCGCGTGCAGCGCCGGCACGCCGAGCAGGCAGATCACCGCCGGCGGCGCCTCGCGATGGTCAGCCACGCGCAGCCCGAGATCGGTCCCCCCGGCCAGCAGCCAGGCCTCGGTGTGGGCGGCGCGCAGCGCCAGCAGCTCCTCCAGCGTGACGGGCGCGTGGAACACCTGGCCCGGCGCCTCGAAGCGCGCGCTTCCAGGCGGCGGCAGGCTGGGCGCCGCCACATCGTCATCGGCCAGGCCCTCGAACACCTCCAGGATCGGGCGATAGCCGGTGCAGCGGCAGAGATTGCCGGCCAGCGCCTCATGCACCTCGCCGCCCTCCCGCGCATGCGCCCAGGCGGTCATGACGATGCCCGGCGTGCAGAAGCCGCATTGCGTGCCGTCGCTCTCGGCCATGGCGCGCTGGATGGCGTGCGGCGCGCCATCCGCCCCGCGCAGCCCCTCCACCGTGCGCACGGCGCGGCCATGCAGCTGGCCCATCAGCGTGAGGCAGGCATTGATGGGCGTGCGGGCGCCGCCCGCCTCCTCCAGCACCACGGTGCAGGCGCCGCAATCGCCCTCGGCGCAGCCCTCCTTGGTGCCGGTCAGGCCGGCGCAGCCCTGCGCGGTGGGCCCGCGCAGCCAGTCCAGCAGCGACAGGGTGGGCGAGGTTCCGGGCGGCAGCGTCAGGCGCTGGCCGTTGAGCAGCAGGGTGATGGCGTCGGCGTGCATGACAGATAGGTAAGCAAACCCCGGGCCGCACGCAAACGCCGCCGGTGGCCCTCAGTAGATGTCGGGCTCCGGTGTGGGCTGCTGGCCTTCCAGGAAGCGCAGGTCGCAGCCCTCATCGGCCTGCGTCACCTGGTCGAGGTGCAGCGAGGTCCAGCCGCGCGCATAGCGCCGCGCGGGCGGCACCCAGGCGGCACGGCGCCGCGCCATCTCGGCCTCCTCCACCAGCAGGTCCAGCCTCCGGTTCGGCACGTCGAGGCGAATGAGGTCGCCATCCCGCACCAGGGCCAGCGGCCCGCCCACATGGCTCTCCGGCGCCACATGCAGCACGCAGGTGCCATAGCTGGTGCCCGACATGCGTGCATCCGAAAGCCGCACCATGTCGCGCACGCCGGCCTTCAGCAGCTTCTGCGGGATCGGCATCATGCCCCATTCCGGCATGCCCGGCCCGCCCTGCGGCCCGGCGCTGCGCAGCACCAGGATGCTGTCGGCCGTCACCTCCAGCGCCGGGTCATCCAGGCGCTTCTTCAGGTCCGCATAGTTGTCGAACACCACGGCCGGGCCGGTGTGGTCCAGCAGCCGCGGATCGGCCGCGCTGGTCTTGATCACCGCGCCATTGGGCGCCAGCGAGCCCTTCAGCACCGCAAGCCCGCCCTGCGCCTGCAGCGGGTTGTCCAGCGGGCGGATGATCTCTTCGTTGAACACCTCCGCACCGGCGATGTCCTCGCCCAGCGTGCGGCCCGAGACGGTGCGCGCGCCCAGGTCCAGATGTCCGCCAAGCCGGTTGAGGAAGGCGCGGGAGCCGCCGGCGAAGAAGAAATCCGCCATCAGGTAGCGCTCGCCATTCGGGCGAAGATTCGCGATCAGCGGCACGCGGCGGCTGATCGCGTCGAAGCGTTCGAGGTCCAGCTGCAGCCCCGCGCGCCGCGCCATGGCGATGATGTGCACGATGGCGTTGGTGGACCCGCCGAAGGCCATGGTGGCGGCCACCGCATTGTCGATGCTGCCCTGGCTGAGCAGCGAAGCCGGCGTCTCGTCCTGCCACACCATCTCGACGATGCGCCTGCCGCTGTCCGTCGCCATGCGCGGATGCGCAGCATCGGCGGCGGGAATCGAGGAGGCCCCCGGCAGCGTCAGCCCCATCGCCTCCACCGCCAGCATCATGGTGGCGGCGGTGCCCGCCGTCATGCATGTGCCGAAGCTGCGCGCCATGCCGCCTTCCATGTCCTTCCACTGCTCGGCCGTGATGGTGCCGGCGCGCAGCTCCGCATGGTATTTCCAGGCGTCCGAGCCCGAGCCCAGTGTCTTGCCGCGCCAGGCGCCGTTGTTCATCGGCCCGGCGGGCACGAAGATGAAGGGCAGCCCGGCCGAGAGCGCGCCCATAACCAGCCCCGGCGGCGTCTTGTCGCAGCCGCCCAGCAGCACCAGCCCGTCGCAGGGCTGGCTGCGCGCCAGCTCCTCCGTCTCCATCGCCAGCATGTTACGGTAAAGCATGGAGCTCGGCTTCATGTACTGCTCGGTCACCGGATGCGCCGGCAACTCCACCGGGAAGCCGCCCGCCTGCCAGACGCCGCGCTTCACCTCCTCCGCCCGCGTGCGGAAGTGGAAATGGCAGGGGCTGAGCTCGGACCACGTATTGATGATGCCGATCACCGGCTTGCCGCGGAAATCGCTCTCGGAAAACCCCATCTGCAGCATGCGGGAGCGGTGGCCGAAGGCCCGCAAATCATCCACGCCGAACCAGCGATGGCTGCGCAATTCTTCCGGCCGCCTGCGTGCGCCCATGCTTGTGTTCCCTCTCCTCGAACCGGGCGCGAGCCTGCCATCCCGCGGCGCGCCCGGCCAGACCGCGCAGCGCATCCTGCCAACCTGCCTTGACCGCCCGGCTTGCCCCGCCCACCGTTGCGCGCCACCAACCAGCCGTATCGACGCTTCGGAGCCCCGATGGCCCTCCTGCTGCCGCGCCGCCCGCTGCGGGCGCTGTTCATCCACCAGAACTTCCCCGGCCAATACGCGCACGCCGCCCCGGCGCTGGCCGAGCGCCACGGCGTCACGGTGTTCGGCGTGGGCGAGAAGCCGGGCTACACCGCGCCGGGCGTGAACTACGTGGCCTATGGCGCGCCGAAGGGCGCGGGCGAGGCCACGCACCGCTACCTCCGCCCGCTGGAAGCTGCCACGCGCCGCGGCCAGCACCTGGCCAACCGCCTGGTGCAGCTGCGCGACAAGGGGCTGAAGCCCGACATCATCGTCTGCCACCCCGGCTGGGGCGAGGGGCTGTTCCTGAAGGACGTGTTCCCGCAGGCGCGCACCCTGTTCTACTGGGAGTTCTACTACGCCTCCACCGGCCAGGACCTAGGCTTCGACCCGGCGCAGGGCGTGACGCTGGACGACGCGGCGCGGGTGCGCGTGCTGAACGCCACGCAGCTGATCAGCCTGCAGGGCGCCGATTGGGGCGTCTCCCCCACACGCTGGCAATGGAGCCGCTACCCCGCCTGGGCGCGCCGGCGCATCTCCTGCCTGCATGAGGGGGTCGATTCCCAACGCTGCGCGCCGCGCGCCGATGCCGTGTTCCGCACGCCCGAGGGCCGCGAGTTCCGCCGGGGCGATCCGGTGATCTCCTACGTCGCGCGCAACCTCGAACCCTATCGCGGCTTCCCCACCTTCATGCATGCGCTTGCGCGCATCCAGCGCGAGCGGCCGGACCTGCACGCGGTGGTGGTCGGCGGCAACGAGGTGTCCTACGGCAAGAAGCCCGAGGGAGCGGAAAGCTGGAAGGCCAAGCTGCTGGCCGAGCTGGACGGCCAGCTCGACCTCAGCCGCATCCACTTCACCGGCCGCGTGCCGCATGACGCCCTGCATGAGCTGTTCCGCGTCACCCAGGCGCATATCTACCTCACCTATCCCTTCGTGCTGTCCTGGTCGCTGCTGGAGGCCATGGCCTGCGGCGCGCTGATCATTGGCTCCGACACGCCGCCGGTGGCCGAGGCCATCACCCATGGCCAGAACGGCCTGCTGGTGCCCTTCTTCGAGCCCGACACCCTGGCCCGCACCGTGCTGGCCACCCTGGCCGATCGCGACCGGCACGAACCCCTCGCCCAGGCGGCGCGCGCCAGCGTCATCGCGCGCTACGACCTCAAGACGGTGTGCCTGCCACGGCAGCTCGACCTGATCGAGAAGCTGGCCGCCGGCGGCGAGCCGGAGCCCGAGGCCGAGGACTAGCCCAGGCCAAAGGCCCAGCGCGGCGTCGTCATCGAAATGCAGCCTCCGGTTGAAGGTCACGCAACGCCTTCCCGCCAACAGGGCATTGCCCTATGAACGCTTCGGTCGGGGACAGAAGGGGTTTGGGCATGCCGGAAGACGGCAGGGGGCCGATGGCCGAACCGCGCAGGGCTGGCAATGTAGAGGCGCTGGGATTCCCCATCGCGGGCCCGCTGCTGCTGCGCATGCGCCGCTTCGCCGATGCCCGTGGTATCTTCATCGAGACCTACAACCAGCGCGATTTCGCCGCACTCGGCATCCACGAGACCTTCGTGCAGGACAACCAGTCGCTGTCGGTCGCGGTGGGCACCGTGCGCGGCCTGCATTTCCAGCTGCCCCCGGCGGCGCAGGCCAAGCTGGTGCGCGTGCTGCGCGGGCGCATCCTCGACGTGGTGGTGGATCTGCGCCGCACCTCCCCCAGCTTCGGCCAGCATGTGGCAGTGGAACTCTCGGGCGACACCGGCGAGCAGTTCTACGTCCCCGCCGGCTTCGCCCACGGCTTCGTCACCCGCGCGCCGGACACCGAGGTGTGCTACAAGGTCAGCGCCCTCTACGCCCCCGAATGCGACCGCGGCCTCTCCTGGAACGACCCGGCGCTCGGCATCGAATGGGGCGTGGCACCCGACTCCGCCATGCTGTCCGAGAAGGACCGCCGCTGGCCCAGCCTCGCCGAACTCGGGCCCTGCTTCTGATGCGCGTGCTGGTGGCGGGCCGCGAGGGTCAGGTGGCCCGCGCCCTGCTCGCACGCCTCGGCGCCGCGGGCCAAGCCGTGACGGCGCTGGAACCGCCCGAGCTCGACCTCACCAACGCGGCCTCGGTGGCAGCCGCCATGGCGGCCACGCGGCCCGATCTGGTGGTGAACGCCGCTGCCTACACCGCCGTCGACCGCGCCGAAGACCAGCCCGACCTCGCCTTCGCCGTGAACCGCGACGGCGCCGGCCTTCTGGCTGCGGCGGCCGCGGCGGCGGGCGTGCCCATCGTGCATTTCTCCACCGACTACGTCTTCGACGGCCGCAAGGGCGCCCCCTACACCGAGAACGACACGGTGAACCCGCTTGGCGTCTACGGCGCCAGCAAGGCCGCCGGCGAGGTGGCGACGCTCGCCGCCAATCCGCGCGCCGTGGTGCTGCGCACCGCCTGGGTGTGCAGCCCGGACGGGGCCAATTTCGTCAAGACGATGCTGCGCCTGGCGGCCGAGCGCGAGGAGCTGCGCGTGGTCGCCGACCAGCACGGCGCGCCGACCTTCGCGGCCGACCTCGCCGATGCCGTCGCCCGCATGGCGCCGCGCCTGCTGGCCGCGCCGGCGGGCGATGCCGCCTTCGGCCTGTTCCACCTCAGCGGCCAGCCCCACGCCACCTGGCACGGCTTCACCGCCGCGATCCTGGCCGAGGCCGCGCGCCGCGGCCGCGCCGTGCCGCGCCTCACCCCCATCGCCACCGCCGACTACCCGACGCGCGCGGCGCGCCCCGCCGATGGCCGGCTGGATTGCGGCCGAATCCATCGGGTGCACGGAATCGCCCCGGCCGACTGGCGCGTTTCGCTGGCGCATTGCATGGATGCGCTTCTTGGACCGGCAGGGGGCGTTTCGGCATGAAGGGCATTGTTCTGGCAGGTGGCGCGGGCACGCGGCTGCATCCGGCCACACTCGCCGTCTCGAAGCAGCTGCTGCCGGTCTTCGACAAGCCGATGGTCTATTACCCACTGTCGGTGCTGATGCTGGCCGGCATCCGCGAGGTGATGCTGATCACCACGCCGCACGACATGCCGCTGTTCCAGCGCCTGCTGGGCGATGGCACGCGCTGGGGCATCCGCATCGAATACACCGTGCAGGACAAGCCGGACGGCATCGCGCGCGCCCTCACCCTGTCCGAGGAGTTCCTCGCCGGCGCCCCCTCCGCCCTGGTGCTGGGCGACAATTTGTTCCACGGCCACGATCTGGATGAGCGCCTGCGCGAGGCGCGCGCCGCCACCGCCGGCGCCGGCGCCACCGTCTTCGCCTATCGCGTGGCCGATCCCGAGCGCTACGGCGTGGTGGAGTTCGACCCCGCCGGGCGTGCGCTGACCATCGAGGAAAAGCCGAAGCAGCCGCGCTCGCACTGGGCGGTCACCGGCCTGTACTTCTACGATGGCCGCGCCCCTGCCCTGGCGCGCGCGCTGAAGCCCTCGGCGCGCGGCGAGCTCGAGATCACCGACCTCAACCGCGTCTACCTGCAGGAAGGCACGCTGCGCGTCACGCAGCTTGGCCGCGGCTACGCCTGGCTCGACACCGGCACGCATGACAGCCTGCTGGAGGCCGGCGAATTCGTCCGCGCGATCGAGAAGCGCACCGGCCAGAAGGTGGCCGCGCCGGAGGAGATCGCCTGGCGCAAGGGCTTCATCGACGACGCCGCGCTGCGCGCCCTGGCGGCGCCGCTGCGCAACAGCGGCTATGGCACCTATCTGGAGGCGCTGCTCGGCCGCGACGCGCCGTGACACCGGCCGAGCCGCGGCAGCTGCTGCGCGACAGCGGGCTGTTCGACGCTGCCTGGTACGCCGCCGCCCACCCCGATGCCGGCCATGCCGGCGGCGATGCCCTGCAGCACTACGCCGAGATCGGCTGGACGCAGCTGCGTCCACCCAACTTCTACCTCGACCCCGCCTGGTACCGCGCCAACAACCCCGATGTGCGCGAAGCCGGCATCGACCCGCTGCAGCACTACATCATGCATGGCGATGCCGAGGGCCGCGCGCCCGGCCCGTATTTCGACCCGGCCTGGTACCGCGCCTGGCATGCCCTGGCGCCCGAGCAGCCGGCGCTGGCCCACTACCTCGTGGCCCGCGCCACCGGCGCCTCGCCTCTGGCGGAGTTCGACGCCGGCTTCTACCTCGCCACCTACCGCGACGTGGCCCGCGCCGGCGCCGACCCCTTCGAGCACTACGTCACCCTCGGCTGGCGCGAGGGGCGGGAGCCGCATCCGGATTTCGACAGCCGCTACTACGCCCGCCAGCATATGGGCACGCCCCCCGGCGCCATGCCGGCGGAGGCGCCGCTGCTGCACTATCTGCGGCACCGCCACGAACCCGGCGTGCATCCCGCCCTGCCGCAGGAAATGCCCACCATCCCGCGCGAGGTGCGGCGCAACACGCGCCCCTCGCGCAGCTTCGAACTGCCCCAGCCCCTGCCCGATGGCGCCGTGCCGCGCGCGCAGGTGCTGGCCTATTACCTGCCGCAATTCCACGCCATCGCCGAGAATGACCGCTGGTGGGGCACCGGCTTCACCGAATGGACCAACCTGGCGCGCGCGCTGCCGCGCTTCGTCGGCCACTACCAGCCGCGCATCCCGCGCGACCTCGGCCACTACCAGCTGACCGACCCGGCGGTGATGCGCCGACAGATCGCGCTGGCCAAGGGCGGCGGCGTGCACGGCTTCGTCTTCTACTGGTACTGGTTCAACGGCCAGCGCCTGCTGGAAGGCCCGGTCGAGGCCTTCCTGGCCGATCGCAGCCTCGACATGCCCTTCGCGCTGATGTGGGCGAACGAGAACTGGACGCGCCGCTGGGACGGCGCCGAGGCCGACGTGCTGATGAGCCAGGACTACCGGCCGGCGGAGGAAGCCGCGCTGATCGCGAGCTTCGCCCGCCACTTCGCCGATCCGCGCTACATCCGCCTGGGCGGGCGGCCGCTGCTGATGGTCTATCGCGCCGGGCTGATCCCCGATGCCCGCGCCACCGTGGCCGGCTGGCGCCGCCGCTTCCGCGAAGCGCATGGCGAGGACCCCATCTTCGTCATGGCGCAATCCTTCGAGGATATCGACCCGCGCCCGCTGGGCTTCGACGGCGCGGTGGAATTCCCGCCGCACAAGCTCGGCCAGCGCGTGCCGCCCATCAGCGCCATGCTCGACTACCTCGACGCCGATTTCACCGGCACCGTGCTGGCCTTCGACGACATCGCCCGCGCCTCGCTCGAGGAGGCCGAGCCCCCCTTCCCGCTGATCAAATGCGCCATCCCCGGCTGGGACAACGATGCGCGCCGGCAGGGGGTGAACAGCGTCATCGTGCATGGCGCGAGCCCCGCCTCCTACCAGGCCTGGCTGGCCGAACTGGTGGCCCGCGCTGCGGCGAAGCCCTTCCACGGCACGCCGCTGGTCTGCATCAACGCCTGGAACGAGTGGTGCGAGGGCGCCTATCTGGAGCCCGACCTGCATCACGGCGCCGCCTTCCTCAACGCCACCGGCCGCGCCGTGCTGGGCGTGGCGGATCGCGACGCGCCGGCCCTGCTGCTGGGTGCCGCCGGCACCGAGGAAGCGCCCGCCGCGGCGCGGCTGCTGGAGGCCGTGCAGGCGCTGCGCCGCCTCTCCGGCCTCAGGGTGGAGGTTCTGCTGCTGGAGGGCGGCGCGCTGGAGGCACCGCTGGCGGCCCTTGGCCCCGTCACGCTCGCGCAGGGCGCGGCGGGGGTGGAGGGCGCACTCGCCGCCGCGCGCGACGGCGGCGTGCGCCACGCGCTGCTCACCACCGAGGCCGCCTCACGCCTCGCCGGCCCCGCAGCGGCGCAGGGCATGGATGTGACGCTGCTGGTGCAGGACATGCCCGGCGCGCTCGGCCTGCGCGGCCTGCTGCCGGGGCTGCGCGCCGCCCTCACCCATGCGGCGCGCGCCCTGGTGCCCTCCGAGGCTGCAAAGGCGGCGCTCGAGGCCGAATGCGGCGCCGCCGTCACCGTGCTGGAGCCCGGCCTCGCCGCGCTGCCGGCGCCCGATGCCGCCGGCGCGGCGCGGCGCACGGCACTCGGCATCGGCGCCGCGAAGCTGCTGCTGGGCGCCGGGCCGGGCGATTTGCGCCATGGCTTCGACCTTTTCCTCCAGGCCTTCCGCCGGCTTCAGGCCCGCGTCCCGGGCCTGCGCGCATTGTGGGCCGGGCCACTCGATCCCGCCCTGCGCGGCTGGCTGGCCGCCGAACTCGCTGCCGCGCGCCAGGCCGGGCTGCTGCTGCAGGAGGAGGCACCCGACGCCGCGCTGCTTGCCGCCGCCGATGTTCTGGCGCTGACGGCGCGCGAGGACGCCCTGCCCGCCTTGGCGCAGCAGGCGGTGGCGGCCGGGCTGCCGATGGCCGCCTTCGCCGGCGCCGGCGGCGCGGCGGCGCTGGCCGAGGATTTTGGCGGCCGCGCCGTGCTGCTCGGCGATGCCGAGGCCATGGCCGAGGCCTGCGCCGCGCTGCTCGCCGCGCCGCGCCCCGATGCCGCCGCCGCCCACGCCGCGGCCGCCGCGCGCTTCGCCCCAAATCGCGCCGCGGCCGCGCTGCTGGCCGCGCTGCTGCCTGACCTGCCGGCGGTGGCAGTGGCCGTGCCGGGCCATGGCCAGGGCGGGCTGCTGGCGAGCCGGCTGGACGCCGTCTTCGGCCAGGACCTACCAGTGCGCGCGGTGGTGCTGATGGACGACGCCACGGACTCCCGCGTGGCCGAGGGTGCCGGCCGTGCCGCGGCACGCTGGCAGCGCGAATTCACCGGCGTGACCGCGCCCGCCACGGCCGGCGCCACCGCCGAGGCAGCGCTGGCAGCCAGCCCGGCCGCGCTGCTCTGGCTGGCCGACCCCGCGCTGGCGCCAGGCGCGGATTTCCTGCGGCTTGCCGCCGCCACGCTGCAGGCCGCGCCCGACGCCCCCTTCGCGCAGGCCGGTGCGGCGGAGGAGATCGGCGCCGTGCTGTGGCGACGGGAGGCGCTGGCCGCCGCCGTGGCGATGCTCGGCCCCGCGGCCGATGGGCCAGCGCTGCTCCGGCATGCCGCGTCGCTGGGCAGCCCCGCGCGGCTGCCTGGCCTCACCCTGCGCCGCCTGCCCGGCCTCCACCCGGCGTCACAGCCCAGTGTCGCGGCAAAACGGCGCCGCACACGATGAGCACCGCCCATGCTGCGGAGACGCGCCACGCTGAGTGGGCGTTCGGAAACCCAGTCCCGCCGAATGAGACACGGCAGGCCCAGCGCGGGCCGCACAGCACGGCATAACCGAAGCCGATGGCACGAAAGCCGCTGTATTTGCTCATCATCGCGCCATGGTTGCAGCTTCGCGATGCAGCACACGGTTTGCACCGCTTCAGCCGCCCGCTGGAGGCCCCGCCACCGCCTTTCTCACCAGAGACAGTTGCATGAAAAGCTCGATTTAACGCTGCGGTTGCAGAACCGAAAAACTGTCTTTCGTTCTAAATCAATCGGTTGTGGTTCGTTGTTGCCGATATACACGACAGTCAGGCTTCCCGAAATCGGTTGACTCCGCAGACGTCTATTTCCTAATACGTCCGCGATGGACACGGGCGCTCCCCCGCCCAAAAATTTCGCCGGAGGTTTTCATGTCTGGTTTCGCCTCGATCTACGGCGGCGGCGGCGACGACGCGCTGACCCCGACCGTGCTGAATGAGCGCAACATCATCGACGGCGGCGGCGGCGACGACGTGATCGCAGCACTCGGCGGCAACGACACGGTGTTCGGCGGCGGCGGCGACGATGTCGTGCTGGCCGGGCGTGGCGACGACGTGGTGCTGGCCGGCGGCGGCGCCGACCGCGTCTTCGGCGAACAGGGCGACGACCTGATGTTCGGCGGCGGCGGCAAGGACTCCCTCTATGGCGGCGCCGGCGACGACGTGCTGTTCGGCGAGGGCGGCAAGGACCTGCTGGTCGGCGGCGGCGGCGACGACACCATGGGCGGCGGCGCCGGCCAGGATGCCTTCGGCTTCGACGACGGCTTCGGCCACGACCTGATCATCGGCTTCCAGATCGGCACCGACGTGCTGCAGATCGCCTCCGGCATCAACGGCACCACGGTCAATGACCCGTCGGACCTGCTGACGCTGATCTCCACCGATGGCTTCGGCAACGCCGTCATCACCCTCGGCGGCGACAGCATCACCCTGCAGGGCATCAGCGAGGCTGACCTCGCCGCCAACATCGGCAGCATCGCCCAGATCGTCTGAGCCCGGGCCCCGCGCACCAGGTCGACGCAATCGAGGTGGACCACCAGAACCCGGCGTCGGCGCCCCCCGCCGACGCGGCCGTGGCCGATGCGCCGTGGTGGCTGCGCCTCGGCTCGGCCATCGCCGTCGTGTCGGCCGAGGATGCGCCCGGCGGGCCGGGCGGCATGGCCTTCCGCCAGGGCGAGGGCGCGCCCTTTCGTGCCGTCTCGCAGATCGCCCTGCCCGATCGTCCCGGTCGCGCCCTCTTCCTGCTGCGCCTGCCCGCCGACGCGCCCCTCGCCGCCAGGCAGGGCGAGGCCGCTTGGCAGCCGCTCGGCCCGCCGGCCGAACCGCGCCGCCTGCTTGATCGCCTCGCCGCCACGCCGCGCCTCGCCGGGCTGATCGCCAGCAAGGCCGCCGGCCCGCTGCGCGCCGCCAGCGATGCAGGCTTCCTGCGCGCCTTCGCCGCCCTGCTGCGCCCGCTGGCCGAACCCGCGCCCGAGCCGCTGCGCCCGGTGGCCATGCTCGCCCAGGGCCGCGCGCTGTGGCGGCTCGACCAGGGCGGCTGGCTGCTGACCGCGCAGGGCCTGTCCCGCCTGCCCGAGCCGGATGCCGGCCTGGCCCCCCTGCCGCCAGCAGCCGGCGGCGGCCTGCTGCTGCGCGCCGAGGGCCCGCCTTTGCTGCTGCCGGCGGTGGCGCGCGTGCCACCCACCCTGGTGGAACTCGCCCGCGCCGGCGGCGAGGCCCCGGCCGCGCTGCTGCGCCAATCGCTTCTGGCGCTGCGCCGCCACACCGCCGAGCCGTGGTGCCGCGATGCCATCCGCGACGCCCAGCTTCTGGCCATCGCCCCGCCGCGCGCCGCCGTGGAGCCCGCCAACGCCGTCTCCGGCGCCGTGGACCGCGCGATTTCCGACCATGGCGGCGGCGTGTTCCTGATCGGCTGGCTGCATGATCCGCTGCGGCTGATCGCCGGCCTCACGCTGCGCGGCCCCTTCGGTGCCGTGCCCGTGCCGCGGGAGGCGCTGTTCCCCGTCACCCGCGCCGATGTGGTGAAGCGCTTCGAGCAGGCGCCCTTCGGCAACCCCGATCCCCGCCCCGGCTTCGCCGTGCACATCCCCGATGCCGGCCCCGGCCCCGTGGCGCAATGGCGGCTGGAAGTCGCCCTCGGCGCCGGCGACGCGATCGAGCTGGTGGCCGGCCCCGCCCTGCTGCCCGCAGCCCAGGCGCGCGAAGTGGTGCTGCGCGGCGTCAACCCGCTGGATGTCGGCCCCGCCATGCTCGACCGCTGCCTAGCACCGGCGGCCGAGCGCCTGCACCGCGCCGCCGCGGCTGAGCCGGTGGGCGTGGAGATCGTGCAGATCGGCCGCAAGCCCGCCGCACCGCCGGTCAGCGTCGTCATCCCGCTGTACCGCAACCTGCGCTTCGTGCGCCACCAGGTGGCCGCCTTCGCGCGGGACCCCATGCTGCGCGCCAGCGAGATCATCATGGTTCTCGACAGTCCCGAGCAGCGCGGCGAGGTCGAGCACATGCTGCGCGGCCATTGCGGCCTGGCCGCCCTGCCGGTGACGCTCGCCGTGCATGGCCGCAACGCCGGCTACGCCACCGCCTGCAACACCGGCGCCGCGCTGGCCACCGCGCCGGTGCTGCTGCAGCTGAATTCCGACGTGCTGCCCGACCGCCCCGGCTGGCTCGCGCCGCTGCTCGCCCGGCTGGACTCTGACCCCAGCCTGGGCTGCGTCGGCCCCAAGCTGATGTTCGATGATGGCTCGCTGCAGCATGCGGGCCTGTATTTCGCCCGCGGCCCGGGAAATGACTGGTTCAACTGCCACTATTTCAAAGGTTTCCCTCGCCACTACCCGGAAGCCAACCGCCCGCGCCCCACGCCGGGCGTCACCGGTGCGGCCATGCTGCTGCGCCGCGCCGCCTGGGATGCGGTGGGCGGCTTCCATGCCGACTACATCGTGGGCGACTACGAGGACAGCGACCTCTGCCTGCGGCTGCGCCAGGCCGGCTTCGGCATCTTCTACGAACCCGCGGCCGAGCTGTTCCACTTCGAACGCCAATCCATCGCGCAGCATGGCGGCTATGCGGGAACCATCGCGGCCGCCTACAACCGGCGCCTGCATCATCGCCGCTGGGACACCACCATCGAGTCGCTGATGCAGGACTTCCCGCGGCTGGGCGAAACCTTCGCCGCGGCCTGATCGCGCCGCCGCCGGGCCGCGCGCTCGGCGCCACCTTCACCCCGGGCCGGCCACCGGCCGCGCCCGCCCCGATCCAAGAGGACCCATGCGGCTTCTGGTCTTCTGCCACAACCACCCGGACATCCAGCCCGGCGGCACCGAGGTGGTGGCCCGCGGCCTGTTCCGCGAATTGCGCGACCGCCACGGCGTGGAGGGCCTGTTCCTCGGCGCCGTCACCGCGCAGCACCGCGAGCGCCGCCCCGGCACGCTGTTCCAGGCCGCCGGCAAGCACCCCGACGAGATGCTGGTCTGGCTGGGCCATTTCGACCGCTTCCAGCTGGCCCAGCCGGATACCTGGGGCCTCGCCGAGCTCGCCCCCTTCGTCGAGGCCTTCGCGCCCGACATCATCCACTTCCACCACCTGCTGTATTTCGGGCTGGAGACGCTGGAGCTGGTGCGCCGCGTCGCGCCGCGCGCGCGCATCATCGTCACGCTGCATGATTTCTTCGCCCTCTGCCCGCAGGAAGGCCAGCTGCTGACCACCGATGGCAGGCTCTGCCCCGGCCCCTCCATCGATGCCTGCCACCGCTGCTTCCCCGCCCGCGGCACCACCGACCTGATGCTGCGCGAACTGGCCGTGCGCGGCGCCTTCGCGGGGGTGGACCTGCTGCTCTCGCCCTCGGAATTCCTCAAGGCGCGCTTCGTCGCGGCGGGCTGGGATGCAGGGCGCATCGAGGTGCTGCGCAACGGCATCGCCGAGGGCCCGCCTGCGCCGCACCGCCCCCTGCCCCTCGGCGGGCGGCGCGACCGCTTCGGCTTCTTCGGCCATATCAACCGCTTCAAGGGTGCCATGGTCGCGCTCGGCGCTTCGGCCCGCCTCGCGCGCCTCGAAGTGCCGCACGAACTGGCGCTGCATGGCGGCACCGCGTGGCAGCCGGACGAGTTCCTGGCCGATTTCCGCACCGCGCTGGAGGCCGCACCCGATGCGCGCCACCACGGCCTGTATGGCGCGGCCGACCTGCCGGCGCGCATCGCCAGCGTGGATTGGGTGATCATGCCCAGCATCTGGTGGGAGAATGCGCCGCTGGTGGCCATGGAGGCATTCCGCCACCGCCGGCCGGTGATCTGCGGCAATATCGGCGGCATGGCCGAATCGGTGCGCGACGGGGTCGATGGGCTGCACTTCCCGGTGGGCGATGCCACGGGCCTTGCCGCCGTGATGCAGCGCGCGGTGGAGGACCGCCGGCTCTGGGCGCGCCTCGTGGCCGGCATCACCCCGCCGCGCGGCATCGCGCTGGCGGCGCGCGAGCATCTGGCGCTGTATCGCCGCCTGCTGGCGCCGGCGCCAGCCGCGCCACCCGTGCCTGCCGCCCCAGCCAAGCGGCCTGCGCGCGCCGCGCCGCCAGCGGGGGGCAAGCGCCGTGTCCGCGCCGGCTGAAGCCGCCGCCGCGCCCGCGATCCGCGGTTTCATCGATGGGCTGAGCGGCAGCCGCATCGATGGCTGGGCCTTCGAACCCGCCTTCCCCACCGAGCGCGTCGTGGTGGAACTCCGCCTCGCCGGCGAGACGGTGGCCACCACCGTGGCCGACCGCCACCGCGCCGACCTGGTGCGCGCCGGCATCGGCGATGCCTTCCACGGCTTCCGCTTCGCCTTGCAGCCCGCCTGGGCCGAGCGCCGGTCCGAACTCACCGCCGTGGCGCGCGGGCTGGCGGGGGGCGAGGCCGCGCTGCCGCTGTTCCAGCGCGGCGGCACGGGCCTCGCCGCCACGCCGCCCGCCCCGCCGCCTGCGGACCGCCGCCTGGAGCAGCTGGCCGCGGGCCAGCGCGCGCTGGAAGCCCGGCTCGCGGAGTTGGCCGGCGCGCTCGCCACGCCCCCCCCGGTTGAGGCTGCCGCCGATTCCGCCGGGGAGGCGCCGCTGGCCGATACGGCGCAGCGCCTCGCCGTGCTGGAAGCCTGGGTGGCACGCCTGGACGATCGCCTCGCCGCGCTGCAGCAGGCGGCGGCCGAGCAGCCGCCCGCGCCGGCCACGCCCGGTGGGCTCGATCCCTGGCAGCTGGTGCTGCTGGCGTTGCTCGCCGTCTTCGGCCTCGGCGCGCTGGCCACCTTCGCGCTGGTCCTGGCGCTGTAGCGCGATGGCGCTGACGCCCAGCCTGGCGCTGCCCAGCCCAGCGAGCGCCGCGCAGGGCAGCGCACGCCCGGCGGCCGAGCGCGACGTGATCGGCGTGGTGCGCGGCGAAATCCGTGATGCAGCGCGCCTCACCCTGGCACTCGGCCTGCTGATCAGCCTCGCCACCTTCGGCGTGCTGCTGTCCAAGCTGATGATCTGGCAGCTGGTGCTGCCCACCGGCAGCGGCTGGACGCTGGCCGGCCTCGCGGTGCTGCTGGGCCTCGCCATCGCCATGCTGGTGGCGCTGGACCAGTTGCGCGAACTCGGCCTGCTGGCGGTCTCGCACCGCCTGGCGCGGCGGCTGGCCGCGCCGCTGGTGCTGGCCGTGGCGCGCGACCAGGGGCGTGCGGACATCGCCGCCGGCCAGGCGCTGCGCGACGTGGAGGAGCTGCGCCGCAACCTCTCGGGCCCGGTGCTGACCAGCCTCGCCGATGCGGTGCTGGTGCCGCTGCTGGTGCTGCTGCTGCTGCTGTTCCACTGGGCCTTCGCGGTGTGGGCGCTGGTGTGCTGCGCGCTGGCGGCGCTGCTTTCGGTGCTGGGCGAGCGCTGGGTGCGCCGCGCGCTGGTGACCACGAACGAAGCGCAGGCCCGCACTTCCGCCTTGGTGGCCGATGCCATGCGCTGTGCCGAGGCTGTGGAGGCGATGGGCCTGCGCCCGGCGCTGGCGCGGCGCTGGGAAGCGCGCGTCGAGGCCAGCGCCGCGTCGCTGCGCGATGCGCAGGCGGCCTCGCGCTGGATCAGCGCCGGCATCGCCACCATCGCCGGCTTCGGCGCCGGCGGCGCGCTGGTGGTGGGCGCCGTGCTGGGCAGCTTCGGGCTCAACACCGGCTTCGGCATGATCGTGGCCATGCTGGTCACCGGCCAGACCATCGCGCCCTTCACGCGCCTCGGCGGCGCGGTGCATGAATGGGGCGCGGCGCTGGGCGCCTGGCGGCGGCTGAACGCGCTGCTGAAGCCCGAGCGCGCGGCGGCCCCCAGCATCGCCTTCCCGCTGCATGAGGCGCGGCTGGTGCTGGAGCGCGTCACCTGGGCGCATCGCGGCGCGGCGCGGCCGCTGCTGCGCGAGGTCTCGATGGTGGTCGCACCGGGCGAGGTGGTGGCGCTGGCCGGCGGCGCCGGGGCTGGAAAAACCACGCTGCTGCGCATCGCGGTGGGCATGCTGAAGCCCGCCGCCGGCGGCTGCTTCCTCGATGGCCACGCCACCGCGCAATGGGAGCGCGAGGATTTCGCGCGCCATGTCGGCTACCTGCCGCAGGACCCGCTGCTGACCGACGGCACCGTGGCCGAGGCCATCGCGCGGCTCGGCACGCCCGACATGGCCGCGGTGATCGAGGCCGCGCGCCTCGCCGAGGCGCATGCGCTGATCACCGCCCTGCCGCTGGGCTATGCCACGCCGATCCGCGCCGAGGGCCCGCTTTCGGCAGGCCAGCGCCAGCGCGTGGCGCTGGCCCGCGCGCTGTATGGCGGGCCCAAGCTGCTGGTGCTGGACGAACCCGCCGCCTGGCTGGATGCCGAGGGCGAGGCGAGGCTGGTGCGGCTGCTGCGGCGCCTCGCCGCGCGCGGCACCGGCGTGCTGCTCACCTCCCACCGCGCGGCGCTGCTGCAGGGCGCGGACCGCGTGCTGCTTCTGCGCGGCGGGCAGCTGGTGCCCACGCCGGGCAAGCTGGCGCTGCCCGCGCCCGCGCCGCAGCGGGCGGCGGCCTCATGAGAAGCGGCGCGGCCGAACTGGCCGGCGCGCTGGCCCGCGCGCCCATGCTCTCGCGCGTGCTGGCACTCGCTTTCTTCATGTCGCTGGCGCGGCAGGCCGCACTGCTCGGCATGCCGCTGCTCACCATGCATGTCTTCGACAGCATGATGGAATCGCACAGCCTCGACACGCTGGCGGTGCTGACGCTGGCCTTCGTGGTGGCGCTGCTGATGGCCGGCGCACTGCGGGCCGTGCGCGCCGCGCTGATGTCGGCCCTGGCCGAGGATCTCGCCCGGCGCCTCAGCCTGGAGGCGCTGCAGGCCGCGGTGCGCAGCGCTCTGGCCGGCAGCCGGCGCCCGGGCCTGGCCGCGCTGCAGGATACGGCGGAGCTGCGCCGGTTCCTGGGCAGCGGCACGGTGGCCGATTTGTTCGACATCGTCGCCGTGCCGGTGGCGCTGCTGGTGCTGTGGCTGCTGCACCCGGTCTATGCGCTGGTGGCCGGCGCCACCTGCCTGCTGCTGGTGCTGCTGGGCGTGGTGCTGGACCGCACGACGCGCGGCCTGCTGCGCCAGGCCTCCGACCGGCAATTGCACAACGCCGCCGAATTGCAGGGAAGGCTGCGCCAAGCCGACCTGCTGGAGGGGCTCGGCATGCTGGGCGCGGTGGTGCGGCGGTGGGAACCCGCGCAGGAAGCCGCGCTGCAGGGCAGCGACCGCGCCCAGGCGCGCGCCCGCGCGCTGCGCGGCATCACCGAATTCGCCACACAGGCGGTGCAGGGCGCGGTGGTGGTGGTGGGCGTGGTGCTCGCCATCGGCGGCCAGGCCTCGCCGGGCAGCATCGTGGCGGCGATGATGCTGGCCAACATGGCGGCCAACCCCATCGCGCGCATCGTGCTGGGCTGGCGCGAATGGGCCTTCGCCGTGCTCGCCTGGCAAAGGCTGCAGGAGCTGTTCCAGGCCTTCGGCGCGCCCGCCGCCACACCGGCGCCGGCCGACGGACCCCCAGGGCAGCTCCCGGCCGGCCTGCTGCTGGAGGCCGTGGATTTCACGCCCCCCGGTGCGGCGCAGCCGGTGCTGCGCGGCCTCGGCTTCGCCTGCCCGCCGGGCACGCTGACGCTGGTGGTCGGCCCCAATGGCAGCGGCAAATCCTCGGCGCTGCGCGCCGCCCTCGGGCTGCTGCCGCTTGAGGCCGGCCGCGCCCTGCTGGATGGCGTCGAGACCGGCGGCACCGATCGCGCCGCACTCGGCCCGCGCATCGGCTACCTGCCGCAGGATGTGCAGCTGCTGGAGGGCAGCGTGCTCGACAACATCGCCCGCTTCGGGGCGGAGGATGCCGAGGGCGCCGTGCAGGCCGCCCGCGCCGCCGGGGCACACGACATGATCGGCCGCTTGCCGCAGGGCTATGCCAGCGAGGCCGGGCCCGCCGGCGGGCTCTCGATCGGCCAGCGGCGCATGATCGGCCTGGCGCGCGCCCTGTATGGCCGCCCCGCTTTGCTGGTGCTGGACGAGCCCGAGGCCGGACTCGACGCCTCCGGCCGCGAGGCCACGCGCGAAGCGGTGCTGGCCGCGCGCGCCGCCGGCGCCGCCTGCCTGGTGGTGAGCCACGACCCGCTGCTGTGGCAGGGGCGCTGCGACCAGATGCTGCGCCTCGGCCCCGCCGGCGCCTGGACGCTGGAGGCCGCATGACGCAGCGCATCGCCGGGCCGCGCGCCATCCCGCTCTCCTTCGCCGAGGCCGAGGCTGCCGCCGGCGCGCCCTCGGTGCGCCGCGTCATGGCGGCGGCGCTGCTGCTGCTGGTGCTGGGCTGCGGCGGGCTGCTGTTCTGGGCCGCCATCACGCCGATTGAGCGCGCGGTGGTGGCACGCGGCGCGCTGGTGGCCGAGGGCCGCCGCAAATCCATCCTGCTGTCGGAACCCGGCATCCTGCTGCAATTGCTGGTGCGCGAGGGCCAGCGCGTGGAGACCGGCCAGGTGCTGCTGCGCCTCGACCCCACGGTGGCCGAGGCCGCCGCCGCGCAGGCCCGCGCCCAGGCGCTGACGGTGGCCGCCCGCCTCGCCCGGCTGCGCGCCGAACAGGCCGACCAGCGCGAATTCACCCCGCCCGAGGCGCTGGCTGTGGCCGCGCGCGGCGATGCGGCGCTGGCCTCCATCCTGGTGGCGGAGACACGGCTTTTCGCGGCGCGTTGGGAAGCCTTCGACGGCAACATGGCCGTGCTGCAGCGGCGCATCGGCGTGGAGCGCGAGCGCCTGGTCGCCGCCAGCGCGCAGCGCGCCTCGGCCACCAGCCGCCTCGCCTCGCTGCGCGCCGACATCACCGGGCTGCGCCCGCTGGCGCAGCAGGGCTTCGCGCGGGTGCGCGAATTGCGCGAATACGAGCGCCTGGAAGCCCAGGCCATCGGCGATGCCGGCCTGTTCGCGGCGCAGGAGGCACAGTTCCGCCAATCCATCGCGCAGGCCGAGCTCGAGCTTTCCACCTTCCGCCTGACTCGCGCGCAGGACATCGCGCGCGAGCTGCAGGAGGCGCAGCAGGCGCTGGTGGAGGCCGAGCAGCGCGTGCTGGCGGCCGAGAATGTCCGCAGCCGCCGCGACATCCTGGCCCCGGAGCCCGGCATCGTCACCGATATCCGCTTCGTGACACCGGGCAGCAGCATCACCGACGCGCAGCCGGTGCTGGATCTGCTGCCGGTCGATGACCGGCTGATCGTCGAGGCCCGCGTGGCCCCCGGCGATGTCGAGCAGCTGGCCGTGGGCAGGCGCGTCAATGTGCGGCTGACGGCGCTGCGCATGCGCACCACGCCGCTCCTGGCCGGGCGCCTCACCTACGTCTCGGCCGACCAGCAGACCGACGCGCAGGGCACCACCTTCTTCCTGGCGCGCGCCGAGCTCGACCCCGGGGAGGTTGCGCGCCTGCCCGGCGTGACGCTCAATGCCGGCATGCCGACCGAGATCTTCGTCCTCGGCGAGACCCGCAGCGCGCTCGACTACTTGGTCTCGCCGATCCGGGATTCGATGCGGCGGGCATTGCGGGATTGACGCTCATGGCCGAAGGCGCGGTGGCGATCGTGGGGGCGGGGCCGGTCGGCCTCGTCCTGGCCCTGCGCCTCGCCACGCTCGGCGTGCCGAGCACGGTGCTGGAGGCCGAGGCCGACATCTCCGAGGAGCTGCGCGCCTCCACCTTCCACCCGCCCTCGCTCGACATGCTGGATGCGCTGGGCGTGGCCGCACCGCTGATCGAACAGGGGCTGGTGACGCCGCATTGGCAGATCCGCCGCCACGAGGACGGCGCCCGCGCGCTGTTCGACCTCGGCGTGCTGAAGGACGACACCGCGCACCCTTATCGCCTCCAGGCCGAGCAATGGAAGCTCAGCCGCATCATCCTCGCCAAGCTCGCCGCCGAGCATGCCGGCACCGTCACGCTGCGCTTCGGCACGCGGGTGGAGCAGGTGGGGCACGATTCCGATGGCGTGACGCTGACGGGCCCCGGCTTCGCGCCGATCCGCGCGCCCTACGCCATCGGCTGCGACGGCGCGCGCAGCGCCGTGCGGCGCGCCATGGGCCTCGATTTCCCGGGCGACACCTACCCCGAGACCACCATCCTCGCCACCACGCCCTTCCGCTTCGACGAGGTGTTCGAGGGGCTGTCCAACGTCAACTACATCTGGACCGGCCACGCCGCCTTCAGCGGCACGTTCTCCCTGCTGCGCGTGCCCGGCAAGTGGCGCGCCAGCCTCTACCCGGCACCCGGGGAAAGCGTGGAGGATGCGCTGCAACCCGCCGCGATCGAGCGCAAGCTGCAGGCCATTCACCCGAAGCCCACGCCCTATGAGGTGCCGGATTTGCGCCCCTATCGCGTGCACCAGCGCATCGTCGCCGAGTACCGGCGCGGCCGGCTGCTGCTGGCGGGCGATGCCGCGCATCTCAACAGCCCGGCCGGCGGCATGGGCATGAATGGCGGCATCCACGACGCCATCGAACTGGCGCAGACGCTCGCCCCGGTGTGGCGCGGCGAGGCCGCGGAGACCAGCCTCGATCGCTACACTCGCCGCCGCCGTCCGGTGGCCGAGCGCGAGATCATCGCCCAGGCCGACCGGAATCGGTCGCGCATGCGCGAGACGGACCCCGCGCGCCGCGCCGCCCTGCTCGCCGAGTTGCAGGCCATCGCCGAGGATCCCGTGAAGGCGCGCGAACACCTGCTGCGCAGTTCGATGATTGCGGGGCTGCGCGCTGCGGCCATGGTTTCCTGAGGCACCCAAGCCCCTTAACCTGATTGACACAAAAGCGTAAAAGGGACGCAACGCGGGCCGGATAGGTGCCCGCGGCCAACCTCATCGGGGAGAGACAGACCATGCTTCGCCGCACCATCATGGCGGGCGCCGTCGCGCTTGCCGGCCTTCACGCCGCGGCACCCGCCGTCGCGCAGGCTCCTGCCGCCCAGCCGGTCGAAATCCAGTTCTGGCACGGGCTGACCCAGCCGCTCGGCGGGATGCTCGAGCAGATCGCCGCCGACTTCAACGCCACCCAGAACCAGGCGCGCATCGTCGCCACCTTCCGCGGCGCCTATCCGGAGACGATGGTGGCCGCCATCGCCGCCTTCCGCGCCGGCCAGGCGCCCGCCATCGTGCAGATGTTCGAAGTGGGCACCGGCACCATGATGGCCGCCGGCCGCGCCATCAAGCCGCTGCACGAGCTGCTGGCCGAGACCAACACCCGCATCGACTTCAGCGACTACCTGCCCGGCGTGCGCGGCTACTACAGCCTGCCGGACGGGCGGATGATGTCGATGCCGTTCAACAGCTCGACCTCGGTGGTGTTCTACAACAAGGACGCCTTCCGCCGCGCCAACCTGAACCCCGACGCCTTCCCCGAGACCTGGGAAGGGGTGGAGGCCGCCGCCCGCGCGCTGCGCGCCGCTGGCGTCACCTGCCCGATGACCACCGCCTGGCCGACATGGCTGATGGTCGAGCAGTTCAGCGCCATCCACAACATCCCGCTTGCCACCCAGGGCAACGGCATGGGCGGCATGAACGCCGAGCTGCGCATCAACAACCCGCTGCTGCTGCGTCACTTCAACAACCTGGTGAACTGGCAGCGCGAAGGCCTGTTCCGCTACGGCGGGCGTGACGGCGCGGCGGACGCGCTGTTCCCCTCGGGCGAATGCGCGATGATCTTCGCCTCCTCCGGCCTGCGCGCGCGCATCCAGCGCGAGGCGCAGTTCCAGTGGGGCGTGGGCATGCTGCCCGTCTACCAGGGCACCACGCCGATCAACTCCATCATCGGTGGCGCCAGCTTCTGGGTGATGAACCGCGGCCCGAACGCGGTTCGCTCGCCCGCCGAACTGCAGGGCATCGCCGCCTTCTTCGCCTACATCGCGCGGCCGGAAGTGGCGGCGAAGTGGCACACCGACACCGGGTTCCTGCCGGTGACGCGCGCCGCCTTCGAGCGCGTGCGCGCCAGCGGCTTCTACAGCCAGCCGCAGAACGCCGGCGCCGACGTGCCGATCCAGCAGATGCTGCGCGGCGGCGGGCAGATGACCGAGAACTCGATGGGCATCCGCCTCGGCGGCTTCGTCGAGATCCGCACCATCATCCAGGAGGAGCTGGAGCGCGCCTTCCAGGGCCAGCAGACGGCCGAGCAGGCGCTGGCCAACGCGCAGACCCGCGGCAACGTGGTGCTGCGCAACTTCGAGCGGCAGAACCGCGGCTCGTAACGCGTCGCTGCACAACCCTCCTGCACGGCGCCAGCGCCGTGCAGGCCGGGGGGGTCTAGAGCAATTTCCGATCGAACGTAATCGTTCGATCGGAATTCTTGCTCTAGAAACAATACGCTATAGAGCACGAAATCCGTCCGAAAGGACGGATAGTGCTCTAGGGGGGGCCGGCTCTGCCCCCCCTTCCGCCCGGCAGGGTGGGTTGGCGGGCGGCACACCGACGGGCGGACATCACCCATGCGCAAGAAAGTTATCTTCAAGGGCGTCGCCCTGCCCTGGCTGCTGCTGCTGCCGCAGCTTGTCATCACCGGCATCTTCTTCTTCTGGCCCGCCGGCCAGGCCATCTACAGCTCCTTCCTGCGCGAGGACGCCTTCGGCCTGTCGCGGCAATTCGTGGGCTTCGAGAATTTCACCGACGTCCTGGCCGACCCCAACTACCTCGCCGCCGGCTGGAACACCGTGGTGTTCTCCTTCTCGGTCGCCGTCACCGCGCTCGCCGCCGCACTGTTCCTCGCCGTGCAGGCCGACAAGGCGATCCGCGGCGCCAATGCCTACAAGACTCTGCTGATCTGGCCCTATGCCGTGGCACCGGCGGTGGCCGCCGTGCTGTGGCTGTTCATGTTCCACCCGCAGATCGGCCTGTTCGGCCGCTTCCTGAACGGCATCGGCATTCCCTGGGACTACAAGGTGAATGGCGACCAGGCGATGCTGCTGGTGATCCTCGCCGCCGCCTGGAAGCAGGTGAGCTACAACTTCATCTTCTTCCTCGCCGGGCTGCAATCCATCCCCCGCGCCGTGCTGGAGGCCGCCGCAATCGACGGCGCGCGCCCGGTGCGGCGCTTCTGGACCATCATCTTCCCGCTCCTGGCGCCCACCAGCTTCTTCCTGCTGGTGGTCAACATCGTCTACGCCTTCTTCGACACCTTCGGCATCATCCACGCCCTCACCCAGGGCGGCCCCGGCCAGGCGACGACGACGCTGATCTACAAGGTCTATGTGGATGGCGTGCAGAACCTGAACTTCGGCTCCTCCGCCGCGCAGAGCGTGATCCTGATGGCCATCGTCATCCTGCTGACGGCCATCCAGTTCCGCTTCATCGAGAAGAAGGTGCACTATTGATGTGCCCTCAGACGTCGTGCCGAAGGCACGCCTCCGCCGTTAGGCGCGGCCTCCGGCCGCTTGGCTTCGCGCAGGCAGCGGCGGCGCCGGGCCGCGCTTCTCGTTGGTGCGCGGCGCGCCTTCGCGCGCTTGGCCCGCCTGAAATGCGGCGGGCCGCCCCCGTCACGCTTGGCAACGCCCCGCCATGCTGATGCGTGACACCACCATGGACGACGCGCGGCTTGCCGCCGCCACGGCGCGCCGGCAGGCCATGGGCCGCTACGTGGCGCACACCATCCTCGCCCTCGGCGTGCTGGTCTTCGCCTTTCCCATCTGGCTCACCATCGTGGGCTCCACGCATGACGTGAACACGATCGGCCGCGGCGACGTGCCGGTGTGGTTCGGTGCGGAGGCCATCGCCAACTACGTCCTGGCCTGGAGCACGGGCGGCGGCGGCACGCGGCAGACCGGCGCGGTGCCGGCCTGGCTGATGCTGTGGAACAGCCTGAACATGGCGGTGCTGATCGCGGTGGGGAAGATCGCCATCTCCCTGCTCTCGGCCTATGCGGTGGTGTTCTTCAGCTTCCCCGGCCGCATGATCGCGTTCTGGCTGATCTTCATCACGCTGATGCTGCCCGTCGAGGTGCGCATCATCCCCACCTTCGAGGTGATGGTGAACCTCAGCCTCATCAACACCATGCCAGGCCTGGTGGTGCCGCTGCTGGCCTCGGCCACGGCGACGCTGCTGTTCCGGCAGTTCTTCCTGACCATCCCCGACGAATACGTGGAGGCCGCCAAGATCGACGGCGCCGGCCCGCTGCGCTTCTTCAAGGATGTCGTGATGCCGCTGTCGATCACCAACATCGCGGCGCTGTTCGTCATCCTGTTCATCTACGGCTGGAACCAGTACCTCTGGCCGCTGCTGATCGTCTCCGACAAGGACCTGACGACGGTCGTCGTCGGCATGACCAAGATGATCGGCACCTCCGACGCGCAGAACGAGTGGAACATCATCATGGCCACCGCCGTGCTCGCCATGCTGCCGCCGATCGCCGTCGTCATCCTGATGCAGCGCTGGTTCGTCAAAGGCCTGACGGAGACCGAGAAGTAATGGCCACCCTCACCCTCACCGCCGTGAAGAAGCAGTTCGGCGCCACGCAGGTGCTGCACGGCATCGACCTCGACGTGGCGGATGGCGAGATGATCGTCGTCGTCGGCGCCTCGGGCTGCGGCAAGTCCACGCTGCTGCGCATTGTCGCGGGGCTGGAGACCGCCTCCTCCGGCACCGTCCGCATCGATGGGCGCGACGTCACGGCGCTGGAACCGGCGGACCGCGACATCGCCATGGTGTTCCAGAACTACGCGCTGTACCCGCACATGTCGGTGTTCGAGAACATGGCCTATGGCCTCAAGATCCGCGGCATGAAGCCGGCCGAGATCAAGCGCCGCGTGGACGAGGCCGCCGAGATGCTCGAGATCGGCCCGCTGCTGGGCCGCAAGCCGCGCCAGCTTTCGGGCGGCCAGCGCCAGCGCGTCGCCATGGGCCGCGCGGTGGTGCGCGAGCCCAAGCTGTTCCTGTTCGACGAGCCGCTGTCCAACCTCGATGCCAAGCTGCGCGTGCAGATGCGCGCCGAGATTCGCCGCCTGCAGAAGCGCCTCGGCGTCACCTCCCTGTTCGTCACGCATGACCAGGTGGAGGCGATGACGCTGGGCGACCGGCTGGTGGTGATGCACCAGGGCCGCGCCGCGCAGGTGGCCGCGCCGATGGATGTCTGGGGCGTGCCCGCCGACACCTACGTCGCGGGCTTCATCGGCTCCCCCGCCATGAACTTCCTGGCCGGCACGCTCGCCGCCGATGGCGCCGGCGCGGCGCTGAAGGCCGGCCCCGCGGCGGCCTTCGCCGATGGCCCGCGCGCCGCCCCGCCCGGCAGCGCGCTCACCATCGGCATCCGCCCAGAGCATGTGGTGGTGGCCGAGGGCGGCCTGCCCCTGCAGGTCGATCTGGTGGAGCCGCTGGGCAGCGAGACGGTGATCCATGGCCGCCTGCCGGGCGGCGAGGCGCTGACCGCGCGCCTGCCCATCGCCGCCGGCGGCATCGGCAGCGTGCTGCCCGTGCTGTTGCCCCCCGGCGCCTGGCACGTGTTCAGCGCCGAGGGCGCGCGCCTGCTGCCGCGGTGATGGACGCGCAACCAGCCGCCCCGTAAGCAGGGCGGATGCAGCCCGAGCCGCCGACCCCGGAGGCGATCCGCGCGCAGGCCGACCAGGCGCGCGACGCCCGCAACTGGGCGGCGGCCGAGCACGCCTATCGCGCCTACCTCGCCGAGCGGCCGCGGCACTGGGAAATCCATGTCCAGCTCGGCCATGCGGTGAAGGAGCAGGGCGATGTGGAGGGCGCGCTGGCGCAGTACCGCCGCGCCATCGCACTCGCCCCGCAGGCCGCCGACCCGCATCTGCAGGCCGGCCATGCGCTGCGCCTGCTGGGCCGTGGTGCGGAGGCCGCCGAAGCGATGCAGGCCGCCTTCGCGCTGGAGCCCGCCAACCCGCTGCTGCGCCGCGAAGTGGCACTGACCCGCCATCGCCGCACGCCGCCCGACGAAGCCCCTGCGCTGCCCCGCCCGGCGCCCGAGGGCCCGCCCACGCAGCTCGCCTTCGACGTCACGGACCTGCTGGACTACCTGCGAGATGCCCGCACACCCACGGGGATCCAGCGCGTGCAGATGGGCTTCCTCGGCGCTCTTCTGGCGCGCGCCGAACGGCCCGTGCCGCTGCTGCTGGTCTGCTACGATCCCTCGGCCTGGCGCTGGTGGCATGTCGAGGAGGCCGCCTTCCGTCGCGTGCTGGCGCTGGCGCGGATCGGCGCGCGGGAGGACGAGCCCGCCTGGCGCACCGCCACCGCCGCCCTGGTGCAGCCCGACCTGCGGCCCGAGGCGCCGCTGGCCGATGGCTGCACCCTGGCCTCGCTCGGCAATGCCTGGGGCATCGAGGACTATTTCCGCGGCCTTCGGCTGCTGCGCGCCAGCGTGGCACTGCGCTACGTCGCCTTCCTGCATGATTGCGTGCCGCTCGCGATGCCGGAGCACTGCCTGGACCTGACGGTGCGCCTCTATGCCCGCTGGTTCTCGGCGCTGTCGCTGCAGGCCGATGCGCTGCTGGCCAATTCGCAGGCCACCGCGGCCGACCGCGCGCGCTTCATGGCGGCCCTGCCGCGCCAGCCGCCGCTCACCGTGGTGCCGCTGGCGGTGGAGCCGCCGCCGCCCGCCGCTGCCGCCGCCGCGGCCGCCGCGGCGCTGCCCGTGCCGCTGCCGGGCGAGGCCTTCGTGCTGTTCGTCGCCACCATCGAGAGTCGCAAGAACCACCTGCTGGTGTTCCAGGCCTGGCTCGACCTGGTGCGCCGGCTGGGGGCGGATGCGGTGCCGCGGCTGGTCTGCGTCGGCCGCCCCGGCTGGCAGGCCGAGCCCGCGCTGACGCTGTGGCAGCGCTCACCGGAGCTGCGGCGCAAGGTGGAGTTCGTCACCGGCGTGTCGGACCTCGCTTTGGCCGGGCTGACGTCGCGCTGCCTTTTCAGCGTCTACAACTCCTACCACGAGGGCTGGGGCCTGCCGGTCAGCGAGAGCCTCGCCGCCGGCAAGCTGGCCGTGGTGCCGGCCCATTCCGGCCTGCTGGAATCCGGCGCGCAGGGTGCGGTGTTCTTCCCCGGCCAGGATCGCCCGGCGCTGGTCGAGGTGCTGGCCCGGCTGATCACCGATGCGCCGCATCGCGCGGCGCTGGAGGCGCGGATCGATCGCGCAGCCGCCGGCCGCAGCTTCGCCATCGCCGCCGAGGATCTGCTGCGCGCCCTGATGGCGCCCGCCCCCGCCCCCCCTGCCCCGCCGCCACTGCCCACGGGGCGGCACCTGCCGCTCGGCGTCGGTGCCGCGCGCAGCCCCTCGGCGGAGCTCGCCTGGGCGGAGGCGATGCGTCTTGGCCTCGGCTGGTGGTGGCCCGAGCCCGATGGCGTCTGGACGCGCGATGGCGTCGCCACGCTGCACCTGCCCGCCGAGCTGCCCGCGGGCGCGGCTTTGCGCGTGCTGCTGCACCTGCGCGCGCCGCCGCGCGGCATCACGCTGCGGCTGCGGCTGCGCGGCGCGGCGGAGGGGCCCTGGCAACGCCTGGTGCTCGGCCCGGGCGAGCGGCTGTCCTGCGTGCTGCAGGGCGCGGCCGGGCCGCAGGGCGCGGCGGTGGATCTCGACGCGGGCGATGGCGACATGCTGGGCGACCGCGCGAAGCGCCGCGTCGGCGTGGCGCTCACCGGGTTGATGCTGTGCCGGGAGGATGACCTCGCCGCCCGCATCGCCGCGCTGGAACGCGCCGCCGGATAGGCTCGCCTACGCCCAGAACCGCCCGAGCATCCGCGTGAGTTCCGCCGGGTCGTAGGGCTTGGCCAGCAGCGCCGCGTGGCGGTGTCCCGGCGGCAGGCCGGCGGCGCCATAGCCGGTGGCGATCACATAGGGGATGGCGCGCGCCGCGGCCGCATCCGCCACCGGCACCGAATTCTCGCCGCCCAGATTGAGGTCCAGCACGACGGCATCGGGCGAGAGGCTGCCCAGCAGGCGCAGCGCCTCGGCCACCGAGGAGGCCGGGCCCAGCACCTCGTACCCGGCATCGGAGAGCGCATCCTCGATGAGCATCGCCACCAGCGGCTCATCCTCCACCACCAGCACCTTGCGCGCGAGTTCCGCCATCACGCCTCCGTGCCGCGCCGTGCCGGCGCGCATCCTGTCATCGGCCGCTTGCGCCCGACGGGCAAGCAAGGCGGGCGTCACGGTCGCGTGACGGCAGGATCCTTCCAATCGGTGGAACCGCGGGCGCGCCAGGCGGGCGCGACCCAGGCCAGGGCGCGGCGCGCGCCGCGGCGCGTCAGAACGCGGCAGGGGCGCAGACGGTAGAGCGGCCCCTCATACAGCGCGAGGCGCCGCAGCGTGGCCGGGCCGGCCCGCAGCAGCAGCCCCGCCACCACCCCGCGCCCGCGCAGCAGCGTGGGATAGGGCGTGCCGCGCAGCACCACGCGGCGATGGCCTGGCAGGCGCGCCGGCACCGCGCGCCGGTGCAGCCCGGCCCGTCCCGCCATGCGCACCAGTACCGCGGGGTCGAGCAGCGTGCCGTAGAGGAAGAGGGATGCCGGGCTCAATGCCCCGCATTGGCCCCCGAGAAATCCGGCGCCTTGAGGCCGGAGGCTTCCACCTGCTGCGCGATGCCGGCCTTCAGCCGCTCAAGCCCCGCTTCGCTGGTGGCCTCGGCGCGCGCCACCAGCACGGCCTGGGTGTTGGAGGCGCGCAGCAGCCACCAGCCATCCTCGGTCAGCACGCGCACGCCATCCACGTCCTGCACCCGCGCGCCGGCCGCGGCGAGGCGCGCCTTCACCTCGGCCACCACCTCGAACTTGCGGGTATCGGGGCAGTCGAAGCGCAGCTCCGGCGTGTTGATCACCTGCGGCAGGGCGGCGCGCACCGCACCCAGCGTTGTGTCCATCCGCGCCAGGATGCCCAGCAGCCGCACCGCGGAATAGGGCGCGTCGTCGAAGCCGTACCACTTGTCGGCGAAGAAGATGTGGCCCGACATCTCCCCGGCCAGCGGGCTGCCGGTCTCGGCCATCTTGGCCTTGATCAGGCTGTGCCCGGTCTTCCACATCAGCGGCGTGCCGCCGGCCTTCGCCACCTCGTCGAACAGCACCTGCGAGGCCTTCACATCGGCGATGATGGTGCCGCCCGGATGCGCCTTCAGCACATCACGCGCCAGCACCACCAGAAGCTGGTCGCCGAACAGGATGTGGCCCTCATTGTCCACCACGCCGATGCGGTCGGCGTCGCCGTCGAAGGCGATGCCCACATCCGCACCCTCGCGCGCCACCTCGGCGATCAGCTGCTCGAGGTTCTTCGGCACGGTCGGGTCCGGGTGGTGTGCGGGGAAGGTGCCGTCGATGGTGCCGTTGATGATGTAGTGCCGCCCCGGCAGCCGCGCCGCGATGCGCTTCGTGATCTCGGCGCCCGAACCATTGCCCGGGTCCCACACCACCTTCATGCCGCCGGCCTTGCCCGAGGCGTCGCCGCCATCCCAATCCTTCAGGATGCGCGCCACATACTCGTCCGAGACGTCCACCTGCCGGTCGGTGCCGACGGCCGAGGGCACCACGTCGCCCTCCGCCGCCATCCGGCCGATCTGCTGGATCTGCTGGCCGAAGAAGGGCTTCTTGCCCAGCATCATCTTGAAGCCGTTGTAGTTCGGCGGGTTGTGGCTGCCCGTCACCATCACCGCGCCGTCGGCACCCAGCGCATAGGCGGCGAAATACAGCATCGGCGTCGGGCCGCAGCCGATGCGCAGCACCTCCAGCCCGCAGGCGCGCAGGCCCGCCACAAGCTGCGCCTCCATCTCCGGCGAGGAGAGCCGGCCATCATAGCCCACCGCCGCCTTGGTGCCGCCGCCCCGCGCCACGATGGAGCCGAAGCAGCGCCCGATCGCGAAGGCATCCTCCGGCTTCAGCGTCTGCCCCACGATGCCGCGGATGTCGTATTCGCGCAGCGAGGTGGGATCGAAGGCGTGGTGGAAGGCGGGCATCGGCGGTCTCGTCCCTTCAGGCGTATTTCTTGAGGATCGCCTGCATGGCGGGTGCCATGTCGGGCCGGGCCAGCGCGAAGGCGACCTGCGCCTCCAGATACCCTGCCTTGTCGCCGCAGTCGAACCGCTTTCCCTCGTACAGCACGCCGTGGAAGGGCTGCGTGCCGATCAGCTTGGCCATGCTGTCGGTCAGCTGGATCTCGTTGCCCGCGCCGCGTTCCATCTTCGCCAGGTGGCCGATCACCTCCGGCATCAGCACGTAGCGCCCGATGACGGTGAGGTTGGAGGGCGCTTCCTCCTGCTTGGGCTTTTCCACCAGCCCCTTCACCTCCACCAGCTTGCCCGTGGTGGCCCCCGGCGCGATGACGCCATAGGAGGAGACGCGCGCCATCGGCACCTCCTCGATCGCCACCACATTGCCGCCGGTCTGGTTGTAGGCGTCGGCCAGCTGCTTCGTGCAGGAGACGTCGCACTGCATCAGGTCGTCGGGCAGCAGGATGGCGAAGGGCTCGTCGCCGATGAAGGCGCGCGCGCACCAGATGGCATGGCCGAGGCCGAGCGGCACCTGCTGGCGCGTCGAGATGATGGAGCCCGGCGGCAGCGCCTGGGCGTGCAGCATCGCCAGTTCCTTGGTCTTGTTGCGCTCGGTCAGCGTGCGCTCCAGCTCGTAGGCGACGTCGAACTGGTCCACCAGCATGGTCTTGCCGCGGCCGGTGACGAAGCAGAACTGCTCGATTCCCGCCGCGCGGGCTTCCTCCACCGCGTATTGGATCAGCGGCTTGTCCACCACCGGGAGCATTTCCTTGGCCATCTGCTTGGTGGCCGGCAGGAAGCGCGTGCCAAGCCCGGCAACGGGCAGGACGGCCTTGCGGAGCGGCTTGCGCACGGGCGGAATTCCCTCATCGGTTGCAGAAGCGAGGGATGCCACGCCGCGCGAATCCCGTCCATCGGGGGGCGCGCAGGAATGCGAAGCCTTCAGCCGCCGAGAAGCACGTCCCGCGCTTCGTTCAACCGCGAGGCGAGCCAATCCGAACCGCCCTGGTCGGGATGCGCGGCGCGCATCAGGCGGCGATGCGCGGATTTGATCTCGGCCTCGCTGGCGCCATCGGCCAGGCCCAGCACCTCCAGCGCCTCGGCGCGGCCCATCGGGCCGGCACGGCCGGGGCGCGGCGTCTCGGGCGCGCGTTCGCGCCAATCGGGCATCGCGCGGTCCAGCCAGGCTTCCAGCAGCGGCACGCTTTCGGGGTCCGCCGCGGCGCATTCGGCCAGCACTTCCAGCAGGCCCGGCAGGTCGAGGTCGGCCAGGTCCTGCCCGGCGAAGCGGCCCTGCTTCACCCGCCCCGTCATGCGCCCGCTGTCATGGTCCAGCGCCATGGCGAGGAAGGCGGTCTCCACGTCGCTGCCCTGGCCGGCGGATGCCGCGCCGCCGCGGGCGAAGGTGCGCGCGGCCCGAAAACCCTGCCACCAGCGCCACAGCGCCGGGCCGAACAGCGCCAGGCCCCACAGCGCCTGCGCACCGCGGCCCGACAGCAGCAGCGCGCCGACCAGCACGATGCCCAGCAGCCCGCCGCCCCAGATGGCGGCCGATTTCACCTGCGCCGGCTTGGCGTCCACGAACAGGCGCAGCAGCAGCAGCACCAGCACCAGGCCGAGCGCACCGAGCGCGATCCAGACCACGGCCTAGGCCTTGCGCGGCGCGGGCAATTGCCCGGCGATGCGCCGCGCCGTCTCGCCCGGCAGGCGCGCCAGCGCGGGCCGCCCGCCGGCGGCGAACACCGCGACGGCGCGCAGCAGCTCGGCCAGCATGGTGGCGCTGGCGGTATCGAAGGGCGCCCAGACGCCGCCCGACAGCTTCGCCACCTGGCGCAGCGCGGCCTCGGCCACCGGATGCCCGCCCTCCTGGAAGCAGAACACCGGCGTGCCGCGCAGGCCGAGCTCACCCGCCACGTGGCAGGCGGCGTCCACATCCTCCTCGAAGGCGTCGCCGATGAAGACCACCGCGTTCACGCGCTCCTTCGTCGTCTCGGCCAGGGCGTGCTTCAGGGTGCGGGTGATCTGCGTCTGCCCGCCGAGGCAGTTCACACCCGCCATGCGGCGCGCCAGGTCATCGGCGCTGGTCAGGAAGGGCGTGGCGGCGAATTCCATGTAGCCCCGGAAGTAGCAGAGGCTGACGGCCAGGCCCCCGATATCGCGCACGGCGTGGAACATGCCGGCCTGCAGGTGGCAGGCGCGGTCCCAGGTAGGCTGCCGGCTGGCCGTGGCGTCGATGGCGAAGATCAGCCGCCCCGCACGGCCCGAGGCGGGGCGCACCGCGGGCATGGCGGCGACCTTCTGCAGGAAGGCGGCGACGGCGGCCGAGCCCGGCTTGTCGGGCAGATTGCTCATGGAGGGCGATGTGGCCCCGCCCGCGCGCCGCGACTAGCCCCCCCGCTTCCCACGCCGGGTGCCGCTCGCGATAAACGCCAGCGATGGGTTGGGAGCGAATCCATGGTGGGTTGGAGCACCGTGTCGCAGGCGGAAGCCGAGGCGCACCCACTCTTCGGCCTGCGCGGCTGGCTGCGGATTCCCTCGGTGCTTTTCGTCCTGACGCTGATCGGCATCCCGGTGATGCTGGTGCAGGGACAGATCCCGCCCCCCTCGGCCTGGAGCGCCTGGGAAGTACTCGGCGCCGTGGTGGCGCTGGGCCTGCCGCTGGCCGCGGTGTTGTGGTTCCGCCGCTGGCGGCATTTCCGGCTGGGCTACCTCGCCTACGCCCTCGTCTCGGGCGCCTTTGAGGTGGCCGATCTGGCGTGGGCGGCGCCGCGCGCGGCCGATCCGGGCGGCGAGGTCGCGCTGACGCTGCTCAGCTTCGCGGCCGAGGCCGCCTTCCTGGTCGCGATGCAGCGCAGCCGCCGCTTCCGCATCACCTTCGAACACCGCCTGCGCTGAGCGCGGCCCGGCGGCATCACCCGCCTGGGCGCAACCCGTTGGCCTGCGCGGCGGCCAGGGCCGTGAGGTTGACGATGCCGCGCGCGGTGACGCTCGGCACCAGCACATGGATGGGCTTGGCCATCCCCAGCAGCATCGGCCCCACCTGCAGCCCCTCGCCCGCTGCCTTCAGCAGGTTGAAGGCGATGTTGGCGGCATCCAGGCTCGGCATGACCAGCAGATTCGCGGCCTCGGTCAGGCGGCTGTCGGCCACCGCGCGGTCGCGGATGGCGGGCACCAGCGCGGCATCGGCGTGCATCTCGCCATCCACCTCGAAATCGGGGTTGCGGCCGCGCAGCAGGCGCAGCGCATCGCGCATCCGCCGCGCCGGCGCCGCGCCCGAGCTGCCGAAGGAGGAATGGCTGAGCAGCGCGGCCTTCGGCACGATGCCGAAGGCGCGGATCTGCTCGGCGGCCAGCATCGTCATGTCCACGATCTGCTCGGGCGTGGGCTCCACAGTCAGGTGGGTGTCCACGAAGAACAGGTGGCCGTTGGGCACGATCAGCGCCGACAGCGCATACACCCGCGCCACCTCGGCGCGCTTGCCCACCACGTCGAACACCTGGTGCCAATGCGCGAACCAATCGCCGGTGCCGCCGCACAGCGCGCCATCCACCTGCCCCGCCTCCAGCAGCAGCGCGGCGGCGACGGTGGGCCGCGTGCGCAAATTGCGCTCGGCCTGCGCGGGGGGGATGCCGCGGCGGCCGACCTTGCGCTGATACAGGCTCAGGAGCGGTGCGAAGGCCGCCTCATCCGCCGCCGGGTCCATGATCTGCACGGACTCCGAGAAATCCATGCGCAGGCCCATGGCGGCGGCGCGCGCCATGATTACATCGCGCCGGCCGATCAGGATGGGCTCGGCGAGGCCCTCGTCCAGCACGGTCTGCACGGCGCGCAGCGTGCGCTCATCCTCGCCCTCGCTGAACGCCACGCGCGCGAGGCGCTTTCGCGCGGCCTCGAAGACAGGGCGCATGAGGTTGCCGGAGCGGAAGACGAAGCGCTCCAGCTCGTGCCGGTATTTCGTCAGGTCGGCGATCGGGCGACGCGCGACGCCGCTGTCCATCGCCGCCTTCGCCACCGCGGGCGCGATTTCCAGGATCAGCCGCGGGTCAAAGGGCTTGGGGATGATGTAGTCGGCGCCGAAGGTGGGGGCGGCGCCGCCATAGGCCGCGGCCACCACCTCGGAGGCCTCCATCCGGGCGAGTGCGGCGATGGCATCCGCCGCGGCCACCTTCATCGCCTCGTTGATGGTGGTGGCGCCGGCATCCAGCGCGCCGCGGAAGATGAAGGGGAAGCACAGGACGTTGTTGACCTGGTTCGGGTAGTCGGTGCGGCCCGTCGCGACGATGGCGTCCGGGCGCACGGCGCGCACAGCCTCGGGCAGGATCTCGGGCTCGGGGTTGGCCAGCGCGAAGACCAGTGGCTTCGGCGCCAGCTTCGGCAGCCATTCTGCCTTGAGGATGCGCGGCGCGGAGAGGCCGAGGAAGATGTCGGCCCCCTCCAGCACCTGCTCCAGCGTCCGCGCCGCGGTGTCCTGCGCGTAGGCGGCCTTGTAGGGATCGGTGTTGGGGCGGCCCTTCCAGACCACGCCGTCGATATCGCAGATCGTCACGTTCTCGCGCCGCAGGCCCATGGCCACCAGCAGGTCGAGGCAGGCGATGGCGGCCGCACCGCCGCCGGTGTTGACCACGCGCACATCCTCGATGCGCTTGCCCTGCAGCACCAGGCCGTTGCGCACCGCGGCGGCGACGATGATGGCGGTGCCGTGCTGGTCGTCGTGGAACACCGGGATGTTCATGCGCGCGCGCAGGCTGCGCTCGATCTCGAAGCACTCGGGCGCCTTGATGTCCTCGAGGTTGATGGCGCCGAAGGAGGGTTCGAGGACGGCCACGGCCTCGATGAATTTCTGCGGGTCGCGCTGCTCGATCTCGAGGTCGATGGAATCGATGCCGGCGAACTTCTTGAATAGCACCGCCTTGCCCTCCATCACGGGCTTGGAGGCCAGCGCGCCGATGGCACCCAGGCCCAGCACGGCGGTGCCGTTGGTGATGACGGCCACGAGGTTGCCGCGCGAGGTGTAGTCCCACGCCGCGTCGGGATCGCGCGCGATCTCCTCGCAGGCGGCGGCCACGCCGGGCGAGTAGGCCAGGCTGAGGTCGCGCTGGGTTGCCATGCGCTTGGTCGGCTCGATGGCGAGTTTTCCCGGCCGCGGAAGGCGGTGATAGTCCAGCGCGGCCTTGCGGAAATCGTCGTCCATCGGGGTACCTCCGCCTCCAGCATAGCCAGGAACACGCGAAGGCGCGAATGGCCGGCCAGGGCCGCCCGGCCCTTGCGGCTCGGGGCGGGCCGGGAGATGAAAGTGCCAGCGTGACTCGATAAGCGGGGATGATCCGATGAAGCTGTACTATTTCGAAGGCTCCACCACCTGCCGTCCGATCGTGATGATGGCCGCCGAGGCCGGCATCGGGCTGGACCTCGTGCCGGTGGACCTGATGGCCGGCGAACAGCAGGGCCCCAGCTACACCGGGCTGAACCCCAACCAGCTGGTCCCGCTGCTGGAAGACGGCGATTTCCGCCTCACCGAATGCTCGGCGATCCTGAAATACCTCGCCGACACCGCCGGCTCCGCCGCCTATCCCAAGGACCTCAAGGCGCGCGCGCGGGTGAATGAGCGGATGGACTGGTTCAACACCGGCTTCCTGCGCGAATTCGCCTACGGGACCGTCTATCCGGTCATCCTGTCCTACATGGCCTATCCCGATGCCGAGGTGCAGAAGGCGCTGTGTGCGCGCAGCGCGGAGAAGGGCAAGCGGCTGCTGGGCATCCTCAACGATCACCTGCTGGGTGATGCCGGCCCCTATCTGGGCGGCACGGCGCCCGACCTCTCGGATTTCCTTGGCGTTGCCTATGTGACGCTGGGCGAGATGCTGGGCCACGACTTCGCCGAGTATCCGCGCGTGGCGCGCTGGATCGCCGCGATGCGCGCCCGCCCGTCCTGGGCCACGGCGAATGCCGGCTTCGAGGGCTGGCGGGACTATGTGCGTTCGCAGGCCGCGGCGTGAGCCCGGCCGTGAACGCCATCCGCGGCTTCCATCACGTCGCCTATCGCTGCCGGGATTCGGAGGCGACGCGCGGCTTCTACGAGGATTTCCTCGGCCTCGAACTGGCCGAGGTGTTCGAGATCGGGACCACGGCCACCGGCCGCGCGGCGAAGGTGCTGCACAGCTTCTATCGCCTGGCCGATGGCTCCTTCCTCGCCTTCTTCGAGGCGCCGGACAGCCCCTTCGAGTTCCGCAACCAGCATGACTTCGACCTGCACCTCGCGATGGAGGTTTCGCCTGAGACGCTGGAAGCGATGCTGGCGCGCGGCCGGGCGGCGAACATCGAGACCCGCGGGCCGGCCGATCACGGCATCATCCGCTCGATCTACTTCCGCGACCCGAACGGCTATGTGGTGGAGCTCGCCGCCAAGACCGAATCGCACGACGCGGCGATGGACCCGGCCAGCAACGGCGTGCGCGGGCGGCTTGCGGCATGGCAGGCGGCCAAGCAGGAAGGCTGAGCTTCGCGGCAGCGCGCGGCGCCAGGGGATTGGTGCGGTCGAGAAGATTCGAACTTCCACGGGGTTTCCCCCACCAGCACCTCAAGCTGGCGCGTCTACCATTCCGCCACGACCGCAAAGCCGGTAGAGGCGGCGCGTATAGCCGATGACATCGCACCCGACAACGCCCCCGCCGGCCCTGGAATGGCGGCTTCTGCCGGGCCGCACGCCCTATGCCGCGGCACTCGCGGCGATGGAGGCTGAGGCGCAGGCCATCCGCGCCGGCACCGCCGGCGAGCAGGTGTGGCTGGTGGAGCACGAGCCCACCTACACCGCCGGCACCTCGGCCCGGCCGGAGGACCTGCTGAACCCGCGCTTCCCCACCGTGGCGGCAGGGCGCGGCGGGCAATGGACCTATCACGGGCCGGGCCAGCGCACGGCCTATGTGATGCTGGACCTGCAACGCCCGCATGGCAGCGTGCGGGCGCGCGACGTGCGGGAATTCGTGCACGGCCTGGAGGAGTGGATGATCCGCGCGTTGGACCGCTTCAACGTGCGCGGTGAGCGGCGGGCGGGGCGCATCGGCATCTGGGTGGCGGATGCGGCGGCCGGCACCGAGGCCAAGATCGGCGCCATCGGCGTGCGGGTGACGCGCTGGGTGAGCTGGCACGGCATCGCGCTGAACGTGGAGCCGGAGCTGGGCCATTTCGCCGGCATCGTGCCCTGCGGCGTGGCCGAGCACGGCGTGACCAGCCTGCATGCGCTGGGCATCCTGGCCACGATGGAGGAGGCCGATGCGGCGCTGATGGGGGCGTGGCGCGAGGTATTTGGTTAGGAAATTACTCCAGACGGGCGCCGGAGATGCGGACCATTTCGCGGCCGCGTTCCAGGTCGCCGGGCAGGAAGGCGCGGAAGGCGGCGGAATCGAGGGCGATGATGGTGGTGCCGTCCTGCGTCACGCGGGCCTGGAAGCCAGGGTCCGCCAGGGCGGCCAGGGCGGCGGCCTCGAGCTTCGCCACCACCTCGCGCGGCATGGCGGCGGGGCCGAGCAGGCCCATCCAGCCGATGTGGTCGAAGCCGGGCAGCGTCTCGCTCAGCGCGGGCACCTCGGGCAGGGCCGGGGCGCGGGCGGCGGAGGTGACGGCCAGCGCCCGCAGCTGCCCGGCGCGGATCAAGGGGAGTGCCACCTGCGTCTGCGGCATGCCGAAGGCCACGGTGCCGGCGCGCAGCGAATTGACGATGTCGGGCGCACCGCGGAAGGGAATGTGCTCGGCCTCGGTGCCGGTGCGGGCGAGGAACAGCGCCACGGTGAGGTGCGCGGCACTGCCGAAGCCGCCCGAGGCATAGGGGGTGCGCGGGTCGGCGCGCAGCTGGGCGATGAGATCGGCCACGGTGCGGATGGGGCTGTCGGCGCGCACGACGACGACGTTCGACATGCCGAAGGCCAGGGTGATGGGCGCGAAATCCACCATCGTGTCGTAGCCGACGCGGGGATAGAGGGCGGGGTTCACCGAGAGCGAGCCGGTGGCCCAGACCAGCGTGTAGCCATCGGCCGGCGCCTGGCGGGCGACGAAGGTGAGGCCGATGTTGCCGGCGGCACCGGGGCGGTTCTCGATGACGACGGGCTGGCCGATGCGGCTGCCGATGGCCTCGGCGAGCTGGCGGGCGTTGATGTCGGGCGCGCTGCCGGGGATGAAGGGGACGATGAGGCGCACGGGCCGGCTGGGCCAGGCCTCCTGCGCCGTGGCACGGCCGGGGGCCAGGGTGGGGGCGAGGCTGGGGGCGGCGAGCAGGGCCAGGATGTGGCGTCGCGTGGCGCGCATGGATGGCTGCTCCCTCATTCGTTGAGGGGATGCTGCGGCGGCGGGCGGGGCGAGGCAAGCGGCGGATTTTTGGGGGCGCGCGGCGTGTGCCGGTTTCGGACAAAGCCGGTGCGGAGCGCAGCGCCTGCGCGTTTCGGACAAACCCCGTGCGGGGCGCGTCGGGTGCGCGTTTCGGACAAAACGCTGGTGCGGCGCGAGGGTGCCGGTTTCGGACAAAGTCCCGGGCCGGGTGCGCGGGGCGATGGGAGGGGGCGCGGATTCAGGGGTTCAAGGAGCGCATCCTCGGCGGTGGGGCGCCGGGATTATGTTCCTATGATGCGCCTTGGCGGCCGGGAGGTCCAGTGTTTCCTCGCCGGGCGAAGTGCGACGGCGGGCGGGGTGTGCCCCGCCCGCCGCAGCATGGGTCTCAGGCGGCGTTGCGGCGGCGGGCCAGCAGGCCGAGGCCGACCAGGCCGACGCCGAGCAGCGCGAGGGAGGCCGGGGTGGGCACCGCGGTGGCGTTGACGATCAGCACCGAGGGCGAGCCGTTCTGGCGGCCGTAGTAGAGGAAGGTCTCGGCCGAGGAGGTCAGCGTCACGGATTCGGTGATGCGCGAGGTTGGGCCGGCGGTGGTGGTGCCGACGCGCAGGCCATTCTGGAAGATGCTGATGCCATCGTCATGCGTCACGGTCAGCACGGTGCCGGCGAGCATCTGGCCGAGTTTGATGATGTAGAGCGAGCCGTAGTCATAGCTGCTGGCGCTGGCGCTGGCCGCGAGGAAGCCGGCGAGCGTGCCGTAGTTGGCATTGGCGGGGGCGAAGCTGCCCACGCCCGAATAGCCCGAGATGCCGTAGTTCGGCGCGCCGGCATTGGTGGCGGTGGCGAAGAAGGCCGAGTTCAGGTCTCCGGCATTGGTGGAGTTCTGCGGCAGGTTGAGATCGAAGTTCAGCCCGCCGGTGTAGGTGAAGGTCGCGGTCGCGACCGCGCCGGTAAAGGGCCCGGCGCCCTGCACGGCGTCGAAGCCGTTGCCGTTGGTCTCGCCCGTGACCACGCCGAAGCTGAAGCTGCCGGTGAGGATGGAGGCCTGGGCGGCGCCGGCCGAGATGGCCATGGCGAGGCCGAGTGCGGCGCCGGCGAGGGTGCGGCTGATGTTCATGGTGGAAGGCTCCTGACGATTGGCGGCTGGGCGTTGGCCCTGTGGAGGGGGCTTAGCAATCGCTGTGCCAGGAGTGGTTTGTGTTTGGGATCAGGAGGTTGTGGGTTGGTGGGGTGGGAGACGATTGGGGAAGTGTAAGGGATTCGGACAGGGGGGTGATGGTGGGGCGGGGGGGGGTAAAGAGGAGTTACGCGGCGTATCTTTCGACATACTCCCCAGGCGAGCCGGCGGCAGAGTTGGGAGCGACGAAGCCGCTCCAAGGGCAGCAGACTTGTCTGCCATTGCGACAACCGAGAGAGCCGCGCAAACTCGCGTTCCGATGAGGATTTGCCAATCGGATTGATGTGCTCCACTCACCAGCGAACGCCGAAAACGCGACTTCGACCCAATAGGCACCCCTTCGATCATGGAAAAATATCACAATGCACAGAAGTTTTTTTGGGGATGAAAATCTCGCTCAGGGCAATATACAGGGAGCACTTATTTGATGTCCGAAGAAAAATCATCGAATAAAGCCTTTGCCAAAGGCAAAGAACCGTCGATCATTGAACGATTCGGAATAAGAAACCTATATGGATATCGATCAATTGAAATTGAATCGAACTATTCTGCAACAATTTTGATTGCCAAAAATGGGACAGGTAAGACAACGCTACTCGGCGCGATGGATGCGTTCCTTCGCTTGCAATTTTCGCGCCTGCGGAATTTAGAGTTTGGTCAAATCGAATGCAAAATTAGGGGGGTGCCGGATAAACTTGTTTTGACTCACGACGAGGTGATAGAGTTTCTTCGGGCTCCGACCGACGCTGAATTTCTGAAAATTTCCAATACATCCGGAATAGATCCGCAGAAATTGTTTCTATTCTTATTAGAAAATCCTAACCTTGGATATACGAGCACGCTTGGACACGGCGATAGCGAAATATATGATAGTATTCTCAAGTCTGCCAACTACAACCCGAAGGAGGTGGACGATACTTTTGGGCGGCTACGAGATGCTTTGTATCAACGGCAGCCAAACATTGCGTTCATCGCGAAAGTTGTGAAGGACACGCTGAGTGGATATGAAATTGTGTATCTGCCCACGTATCGGAGGGTCGAGCTCGCATTAACTGATGAAGAGCGGGGGCCGTATTCCCGGAGGCGGCGCAAGCCAAGGTTCAACGTAGCATCCGGAAGTCTTCTAACCGGGGAAATTCAGTTTGGCCTGTCTGATATCTCTGAGCGCCTAGCCGATCTCAATCAGCAAATTGTTATCGGATCAAACGACGGTTACCGCAAAATCAGCGCGAAAATCATTAACGACCTGATAAGTGGGGACTTCGAAAGTGGCGACGAATCTGGGCGGCGGATGCCGTCACAGGAAGAATTGCGACTTTTCTTCTCGCGCATCGAGCAAGGACGGAAAATCGGGCCTTATCAATTTGTTTCCATACCAAATATAGAGAAAATTTATTCCGAAAACGCAGTGTCTGAATCATCATCGAAATTTTTGCGATATTTTCTCTCTCAGTTATCAACTATTATTGAAAATTCGGAAGCTCTGCAAGCCCCAGTTCATGGCTTCATTGACAATTGCAACAAGTATCTTACCTCGTCCGAACCGAGCACTCAGCGCACTGCGAACCGAGATGCCGCTCCTCCGTCGATGTCGGGCAAGAAGTTGCAGCTACGGCCGCGCGATCTAAGCGTTAGCGTTGAAAGCATACCAGAACGACGAAAGATTTCTCTAGACGCACTTTCTTCGGGAGAAAAGCAAATGATCTCCCTGTTTGCAAAATTATATTTATATCCGAGAAAAAAAATCGTCCTCATTGATGAGCCGGAGTTGTCGTTGTCGATCGAATGGCAAATGCAGATTCTTGTTGACATCTTAAATGCTCCGTTGTGCGAACAATTTATTGCGATAACCCACTCTCCGTTCGTATTCGACAACGAGCTTGAGCCTTTTGCTCGGTCCATTTCGGTGAAGAGCGAAATGCTAGCGGAAAATTCGCAAGCAGCCGCTAGCATCGAGGATCAGAGCGATGAATGATTCGCAGGATCAGTCATCGGATGAGTATTTGTCTGTCATGAAGGCCGCGCGCGATAGCGCTGCCGTGGCAAAATTACGACTAATCAAGCTCGCAGCTGAAGCTGCAAGTGACGCGCTCATATTTTTATTCGAAGGAGACCTTGATAAGGTCATATATTTTTATTGGATTCAACGATCAGGGGTCGAACTGACGTATGAACCAGTAGTCGTTGGCGGAAAACGTGAAATGAAAAAGATTGACCGTGTCTTGGCGCGAGACTTAAGTGAATTAGCGCGTAGAGTTTGTTTTTTCATGGATAGAGATTTCGATGATCTCGATGGTTTTTCGAATTCCGTGTATATCTTTATGACTGATCGCTACTCAATAGAGAATTATCTAGTTGATGAAGAGGTTCTTCAGGGATTGCTGCGTGACGAATTTTCATTAGATGGCCACATCGAAACAAGAAATCGGATAAAAGAAAAATTCACAGTTTGTTACGAAAAATTTCTCTGCGAAAATAAAGATATAAATCTTAGATTATATCTGGCTCGAAAATTGCGCCTAAATGTGCAAAAAACCTTATTGCCCGATAGAATTAGCGCCTTAGCGAATGTGGAGTTCTGCAATGTTACCTCACCCACAAAGTCGGTTGATCTCGGTCTGTTGCAGGCGCTTGATTTATCCGATCCACAGCACACACCGATATGCATAGAATTCGCGATGCTCGATCCTCGCACTAGATATCGTGGAAAATTCGCATTGTTGTTTTTCCAGCGCTGGCTCGGTCTTTTGATCGACGAATGTCGATCTTCGTCGAGCGATATATTTGACGGGATCCGCGTTAGCATCACCCCGCGTCATAGCGATTTGACCCCGGGGAATTTCGCTTCTCGCTCATCTATGCCAGACGGCCTCCGAGAGTTCTTGGCGAACGCTGTTCATCGCAGTCGAATGGGCTTTCCCTAAGGCCCGTCCTCCTCCACCTCCCACCCGAGCGCGAGATACCGCGCCAGGATGGCCGCGTGCTGGTCGTCGGGGTGGGCTTCCAGAACCTCGTCCTCGCCGTCCAGCACGGTGGTGCCGGTGTTGGTGGTGACGATGACGATGGTGTCGAGCTCGCCCTTCGCCAGCACCGTCTCACGCATGGCGGGGGCGCCATGCGGGAGCGGGCGGGGTAGCGCCTGCGCCCCCGTGGGGGCGCAGGGTGGCCGGCAGGGTCATCGCTTGCGGAGGAAGGCGGGCGCGGCACCGGCGTCGCGGAAATCGGCGTCGCGCCAGGCGCGGTCCTTCTCGCCGGCGGGGCGGCGGACGGGGGCGTCCCCACCACGGGCAGCGGGGGCGGAGGCCGCGCGGGGGGCGGCGGCGTGGCCTTCACCGTGGCCGGTGCGCTCACGCGCCTGCTGGGGGTGGCGCTGGCCGCCGCCGCCGGCGCGGCGCTGCGGCTGGCCGGAACCGCCGCGGCCGCGGCCGCCGGCGGGCTTGCCGGCGGGCTTGATGGCATCCGGCCGCCCTGCGGTGCGGTGCATCGGCACGCTGACATCCTGACGCTCATCGGTGGCGGGGATGGAGAGGCGGATCAGCTTCTCCACCTGCCACAGCTTCTCACGCTCATCCGGGGCGCAGAGCGCGATGGCGATGCCGCTGGCGCCGGCGCGGGCGGTGCGGCCGATGCGGTGGACATAGGCCTCGGCGGTGTCGGGCATGTCGTGCTGGATGACGTGCGTCACCGCCTCCACATCGATGCCACGGGCGGCGATGTCGGTGGCGACCAGCACGGGGGCGCGGCCGGATTTGAAATCGGCCAGCGCACGCTCGCGCTGCCCCTGGCTCTTGTTGCCGTGGATGGCGCTGGCGGCGACGCCATCGGCCTCGAGGTTCTTCACGATGCGATCGGCGCCGTGCTTGGTGCGGGAGAAGACCAGGGCGCGGGTGACGTCGGCCCCCTTGAGGATCTCGGCCAGCTTGCCGCGCTTGCGGCCCTGCTCGACGAAGACCAGGCGCTGGGCCACGCGCTCGGCGGTGGAGGAGACGGGGGCGACCTCGACGCGCACGGGCTCCTTCAGGATTTCGCCGGCGAGCTTGGCCACTTCGTCCGGCATGGTGGCGGAGAAGAACATGGTGTGCCGGGGCTTGGGGAGCTTCGGCAGGATGCGGCGGATGGCGGGCCAGAAGCCCTTGTCGAGCATCTGGTCGGCCTCATCGAGGACGAGGGCCTGCACCATGTCGAGCCGCGCGGAGCCCTCATCCATGTGGTCCTGCAGGCGGCCGGGGGTGGCGACCAGGATGTCGATGCCGGCGGCGAGCGCGCGGCGCTGCGGGCCATGGGGCACGCCGCCGAAGATGACGGAGACGCTGAGGCCCATGTGGCGGCCATAGGCCTTGAGGCTGTCGGCGATCTGGCTGGCGAGTTCGCGCGTGGGGCTGAGGATCAGCGCGCGGCAGCCGCCGCGGGGCGGGCGGCCCTTGGATTCGGCCAGCAGGTGCAGCAGGGGCAGGCCAAAGGCGGCGGTCTTGCCGGTGCCGGTCTGCGCGATGCCGAGGATGTCGCGGCCCTTGAGCGCGTGGGGGATGGCGTCGCGCTGGATCGGGGTGGGGGTGGTGTAGCCTTCCTCGGTGAGCGCCTGGAGGAGGCGCGGGGCGAGGCCGAGGCTGGCGAAGGTGATGGGGGTGGTCGAATCGGGCGTCACGGCTTCGGCGGTGGCGCTGGTGGCGATGGTCATGGAGTTCACAGAATCCGATATTGCCGCCGCGCAGCATGCGGGCGGAGGGGGGCGGTGGACCCGCCCGCGTGCCGGGGCTGATCCGATGTTGTCCGCTAGGCCGGGGGTATTCCCGCTCGGCTGCACCCCGGTCCGGGCCTATGGGCGCCGTGGCAACCCGCCGGCGCCCCTGCGGGGCTTCGGGAGGTTGCGGCGCCAAACCCGCTCACGCGGCCGGGGCGCGGCGGGCAAACGACCCGCCGACAGGGGGGTAGATAGGACAGAAGGACTCACCGGGCAAGGTTTTTCGGCAGTGCAGCATCGCCGGAGTGGCTCAGGCGCGGGCGAGGGCGACCAGGCGGGCGGCGAGTGCGACGTCGGCGGCGGCGGATTCGCGGCGGCGCAGGGCCTCGGCATCGCTGCCCCAGACCTCGTTCTGGAAGGCCTCGTCGATTGTGGCGAGGCGGTGCGCCTCGGCCGGGGCCAGGTGGCCCTGGGCGAGGGCGAGGCCGAGAACGAGGCTGCCCAGCGCCGGCACGGCCACACCCAGCGCGGCGAGTTCCAGCGGTGGGTGGCGGGCGATGGCGGCCTGCAGCGCGGCCAGCGCGTGCGGCGGCTGCGCCACCGGCATGATGCCCGTGGTGATGCGCAGCGGCGCGTCCAGCCCCTGGGCGGCCCAGCGCAGCCAGGGATCCCAGGCCTCGGCCTGGCGGGCGGCGAGCTTGCCGTGCTCGGCGCGGTAGCACAGTAGCTCGGCCTCGGCGTAGCGGGCGAGCGCGGTGATGGTGCCGGCGGGGTCGGGCGCTATGCGCTCGGTGGCGGTGCCGACGAGGCGCGTGAGCGGCACCTCCTCGGGGCGCATGCGGCCGCCCTTGGCACCGCCGGCCTGCTGCCATTCGGCGGCGATGGCCTCGGCGAGCGGGGCGCCGGCGACGCTGAGCGCGGCGCCGCCGGGCAGGCGCATGGGGCGGCCATCGAGCAGGATGGCGAAGCCGCCCCCCTCCCCGGCTGCGGCGCGCGCCTCGTTCCAGAAACGCTGCATCGCGCCGCGGGGGTGGCTCAGCGCGTGGTGCGCGGGGTGGCGGCGCGGGCCGGCGCGGCGGCCGGGCGGTCCGGGCAGATGGGGGTGGAGAGCGGGTTCACCACGTTGCGCTCCACCACGAGGTCGGCCAGCGCGGCGGCGTTGGGCTGGGCGAGGGCGATGGTGAACAGCGGCGTGATGTTCGGGCAGTACTGGCTGCCCTGGCGGATGCCATCCTGCGAGTGCGCGTTGGCGAGGGCGGTGATGAAGCCGTCCATCTCGCGCTGGCCGCTGCCGCCGACGCGGCGATAGTGGCTCTGCATGGTGGTGTAGGAGCTGCTGAGGTCGCGCTGGAACTTGCGGACGAAGGCGTTGTACTCGTTGTCGCGGCCGCAGGAGAGTGCGGCGACCATCAGCTGGCTCTGCAGGGCGCGGAGCTCGAAGGCGGTGCGCTCGGCCGGCTGGACGCAGGCCTGGGCGAAGGCCGGGCCGGCGATGGACACGGCGCAGGCGGTGGCGACGAGAAGGCGGAACTTCGAAAGGCGCGAGGCCATGGCGCGTGGATCTCCCCTGAGGCCGGGCCGCGCGGCGTGCCCTGATCAGGCGTGCGCGGGCCGGGCGTTGCGATGCTGTGGCGGCGAAACCCCCCGGCTCCGCCGCGCCCCGCGCCGGGATAGTCGGTAAGGCGGCCGCAGGGCAAGAGTCGCGTGCGGGTGGGTGGGGCTCAGGCGGCCTGGCGCGGCGCCTTGGGCTTGGCGCCGCGCGGGCGCTGCAGCTTCGCGAGATCGGCGAGCCTTCGGTCGAGGAAGGCGTGGGTGCGGGGGAAGCCGGGCTCGGCATCCTGCAGCCAGAAGGCCAGCGTGGCGCCATAGACGCCGGCGAGGGTGGCGCGGCGGGTGTACCAGGAGAAATCGGCCGAGGTGTCGCCCGCCGCCGCCCACATCGAATCGGCGGTGCGCGCCACGGTGCGCAGCGCCGAGGGCAGGTTCCAGGGCAGCGACTGGTGGCCGAGGGCGAGGCGGATGGCCTCGCGGTGCGGCTCGGCCTGTTCGAGGCGCAGCAGGATGACGCGGCGGATGCGCGCGGGGATCTTCAGCGCCTGCAGGTCCTCGGCCGTGGCGGCGGCTTCCATCTGGCGGTCGGCGAGGTCGCACCACGCCTCGATGGCCTCGACCGGGCCGCGCGGGAACAGCCATTCCTGCTCCAGCGGATCGCGCCCGAGATCGGCGAGGCCGGCCGAGAGGGCGGCGCGCGTCCAGCCCAGCGCGGGCACATGCGCGAGCGTGGCGGTGATGGCCTGGTCGCGGTCGTCGCTGCGCTCGATCATCAGCCATTCTCCTGGGCGCGGGCCTGGGCGGCGGCGCGTTGCAGATCCTCGGTGAAGCCGAACAGCGAGAGGTCGGGCATGCGCATGGGATAGAGCACGCCGTCGAGGTGGTCGGTCTCATGCTGCATGACGCGGGCGGTGAGGCCGCTGGCCTCGCCCTCGATCAGCTGGCCCTCGATGTCCTGCGCGCGGAAGCGGATGCGGCTGGCGCGCGGCACGCTGCCGCGCAGGCCGGGGATGGAGAGGCACCCTTCCCATCCCTCCTCCATCTCGGGGCCGATCGGTTCGAGCTCGGGGTTGATCATGGCCAGCACGTTGCCCGCGCCGCCGCGCCAGACGAACAGGCGCAGCCCCACATGCACCTGCGGCGCGGCGAGGCCGAGGCCCTGGGCGTCCTCCATGGTCTCGGCCATGTCGGCGACCAGCTGGCGGATTTCCGGCGCCGTGGGGTCCGCAACCGGCTGGGCGGGGCGGATCAGCACGGGGTGGCCCATGCGGGCGATCTTCAGGATGGCCATGGTCGGGTGGCTCCGATGGGCGATGCCGCACAAGTAATGCGTCGCGCGCGCTGCGGGAGGGCCTTTCGCGGCGCGGGGAAGGCATGCTAAGGCTCCGCCCCTCGCGGGGGCAGTCCTGGGTTCCGGGGCTGCCTGCGCGCGTTCCTATTGTGTCATTCCGGCCCAGATCGAACCAGGAGGTTTGCCCGCGTGCAGGTCGTCGTCCGCGACAACAACATCGACCAGGCCCTGAAGGCGCTGAAGAAGAAGCTTCAGCGCGAGGGCGTGTTCCGTGAAATGAAGCTCCGCCGCCATTACGAGAAGCCCTCCGAGCGCCGCGCCCGCGAAGCCGCCGAGGCTGTCCGTCGCGCCCGCAAGGTCGAGCGCAAGCGGCTGGAGCGCGAGGGCTTCTGAGCCCCGCCGCCCCGGCCCCGGGGCGGCATCAGACAAGACCGCAAGCGGAAACGCGGCACGGGCACGGCCCGTCGGCCGCGCTTTCCGCGTTTTATCACGCGCACGAAGGTTTCACCTTCGTGCCCCTCACGCGCGTCGTGCCTCTGGCACGCCTGCGGCGTGACGCGGGCCGCCTCCGCGGCCCTTGGCTTCGTCATGCCGAAGGCATGCGTTCCGCTGACGCATAAGCCGCGGCGCGTCGGGGCAGCGCCCCGACCGGGCGCTCGGCCCTGCGGGCCGCATGCCGGTTCAGGCACCGCTCTCACGCCCAGCCCATGGCGATGACGAGGCTGCGCAGCGAGAGCAGCACGATCATCACGCCGACGATGATCATCAGGGGCCGGTCCGGCACGCGCTTGGTGATCAGCGCGGCGAAGGGTGCCGCGAGGACGCCGCCCACCACCAGGCCCAGGATCACCTCCCACAGATCGAGCCCGATGGCGGCGACGAAGGTGACGGTGATGGCGAAGGTGACGAAGAATTCCGCCGCATTGGTGGAGCCGATGGCGATTCGCGGCACGTCGCCGCGGCCGATCAGCGTGGAGGCCACCAGCGGGCCCCAGCCGCCGCCGCCGATGGCATCGAGGAAGCCGCCGCCGAGGCCGAGCAGGCCCACATGCTCGCTGGGGTTGGCGGGCGGCTGGCGCAGCGCGCGATACAGGATCAGCAGCCCCATCATGATCAGGTAGAGGCTGACGATCGGCTTGATGATGTCCATCGGCAGCAGGCTGGCCACCAGCGCGCCGGCGATGCCGCCGATGGCCCCCGGCACGGCCAGCCGCGCCACAAGCCGCAGATTGACGTTGCCGACGCGCCAATGTGCTAAGCCTGAGGCGCCGGTGGTGAAGACCTCGGCGGCATGGATGCTGGCGCTGGCCACCGCCGGCGGGGTGCCGAGCGAGACCAGCACGGAGGTGGCGGTCAGCCCATAGGCCATGCCGATGGCGCCATCCACCATCTGCGCGGCGAAGCCCACGGCCACGAACAGCAGGAAATCGTCCAAGCCGGCCACCCCCATCGTTTCGCGCCGCTAACTCGGCGCGCGCAAGGGCGTCTCCTCCATCATGCCGCGCTCTGGTCGTGTCAGGCCGGCATATCGCAATCCTGGGTAGCAATAGCAGGGTTTCGCGGCGGCCGCACGCGCCGCGTGAAGCCCCCTTCCAGGCACGGCGCCGGGCGCCTCTACTGGCACAGCAGGTGGCAGGGAGCAGGGCGATGGACGGGCTGGCGGCGACCGAGCGGGAGGCCGCGCTGATGGCGCGGGCGCGGCGCGTGCTGCCGGGCGGCGGCTTCGGCAATTTCGCGCCCGAGGTGATCCTGGCCGAGGGGCGCGGCGGCCGGGTGTGGGACGTGGCGGGCCGCGAATACGTGGATTTCCTGCTGGGCTCGGGGCCCATGTTCATCGGCCACGCGCATCCCGAGGTGAACGAGCCGGTGCAGGCGCAGTTGGCGCGGGGCACCACCTTCTTCGCCAGCAACGAGGCGGGCATCGCGCTGGCGGAAGCCATCGTGGAGGCCCTGCCCAGCGCCGAACAGCTGCGCTTCGTGGGCTCCGGCACCGAGGCGGACCTCTATGCCATGCGCCTCGCGCGCGCCTTCACGGGGCGCGAACGCATCCTGAAATTCGAGGGCGGCTACCACGGCATGAGCGATGCCGGGCTGATGAGCCTGGCGCCGAAGCACCTGGCCAACTTCCCGCAGCCCGTGCCCGATTCGGCCGGCATCCCGGCGGCGGTGCAGGAGACGGTGCTGGTGGCGCCGTTCAACGATCTCGACGCGGTGACGCGGCTGGTGGAGGCGCAGCACGCCAGCATCGGCGGCATCATCGTGGAGCCGCTGCAGCGGCTGATCCCCCCTGCCCCGGGCTTCCTCGAGGGGCTGCGCGCGCTGTGCACGCGCTTCGGCATCGTGCTGATCTTCGACGAGGTGGTGACCGGCTTCCGCTTCGCCTATGGCGGCGCGCAATCCTACTACGGCGTGACGCCCGATCTCTGCACGCTGGGCAAGATCATCGGCGGCGGCTTCCCGCTGGCGGCGGTGGCGGGGCGCGCCGACATCATGGCGCATTTCGACCGCGCGCTGGTGGGTGATGCGGGATTCCTGATGCAGATCGGCACGCTGTCGGGCAACCCGGTGGCGGCGGTGGCGGGGCTCAAGACGCTGGAAATCCTGCGCCGGCCCGGGGCATATGAGGCGGTGTTCGCCACCGGCCGGGCGCTGATGGCGGGCTTGGCGGAACGCATCGCGCGCGCGGGCATCCCGGCGCAGCTGGTGGGCGAGCCGCCGCTGTTCGACGTGGTGTTCGCGGCGGGGCCGATGCGGGACTACCGCGCGACGCTGAACGCCGACCGCGCCATGGCCGCGCATGTGAACCGCGTGCTGCGCAGCCGCGGCATCATGAAGGGCGAGAGCAAATACTACGTCTCGCTGGCGCATGGGCCGGCCGATGTGGCGCAGGCGCTGGAGGCCTTCGACGAAGCGCTGGCCAGCCTGCCGGCGGTGGTGGGGTAGGCCCGCGCGCGACCGGCGCTCAGCGCCGCTGCGCCGCGCCCCATTCGGCCATCGCGTCGAGGATGGGGCGCAGGCTCTCGCCGCGCGGCGTGGTGGTGTATTCGACGCGCGGCGGCACCTCGGCGAAGATCTCGCGCCGCACCAGCCCGTCGCGCTCCAACTCACGCAGCGTCGCGGTCAGCATGCGTTGCGTCACGTCGGGCATCAGGCGGCGCAGTTCGTTGAAGCGCAGCGTGCCGCCGCGCAGATGCCACAGCGTCAGCGGCTTCCAGCGCCCGGCCAGGACATCCAGCGTGACCTGGACCGGGCAATCGTCCGGCACCGGGCAGAATTCGGGCAGCGGTGCCCGGCGGCGCAGCGCCGGGGTGGTATCGGGGAGGATACTCGGTTCCATTCTTCTGCCTTCTGTAACGGCGCGCGCCGCGACGATAGATGGTCTGCCGGACCAACCAAGGAAAGGATCCGGCCCATGACCAACCCGATCGTCGCCGTCACCGGCAGTACCGGCGCCCAGGGCGCCGCCATCGCAACCGCCTTCGCCGAGGCTGGCTGGCAGGTGCGCCCGCTGCGGCGGGACAGCGACCTTGAGACGGCGTTGCGTGGCGTGGCGGTCCTCGCCATCACGCTGCCCATCGACTACCGCCGTGGCGTCCGGGAAGCCTGGCTCTCCACGCTGCTCGGCGTAGCGGCGGAAGCCGGGGTCGGGCGGGTGGTGCTCAACCTTGCCTCGCGCCCCCTGCCCGGCCTCAACCGCCCGGTCTCGGCGACGCTGCGCCAGATGGAGGCGATGGCGCTGGCCGGGCCGGTGCCGGCCGTGGTGCTGCGTCCGACCGTCTACATGGACAACCTCCTGCAACCCTGGGCCGCCGGCGCGGCGCGGGAGAGCGGCACGCTGGCCTATCCGGTGCCTGCCGGGATCGCTCTGAACTGGATCAGCCATCGCACGCTCGGTGCGGCGGCGCTCGCCGCGGCGACGCAGCCCGGCGTCGCGGGACGCGGCTTCGATATCGCAGGCCCCGCTTCGGTGACGGGGCCGGAGGTCGCCGCGCTGCTTGGCGCGGCGCTGGGCCGGGACGTGACCTATGCGGACCTGCCCGTTCCCGCCTTCGCCGCCGGGCTGAACGCGGCGATGGGCGCGCCCAATGGCGACGATATCGGCGACCTTTACGCGCATCTGCCGCGCGTGCCCTGGGCGTTCGCGGCGAATGACGGCAATGCCGCGCTGGGGCTGACGCCCGAATCCTTCAGCGAGTGGTTCGCGCGCCAGAACCTCGCCGCCTGAAACAGGAACGGGGGCCCGAAGGCCCCCGTTCCCAGCCGCGCCCTCGAAGGCGAGATTACTTCTGCAGCGCTTGCACGATCTGCTGCGTCACCTTCTTGGCGTCGCCGAACAGCATCATGGTGTTCGGGCGGAAGAACAGCTCATTCTCCACGCCGGCATAGCCGCTGGCCATGCCGCGCTTGACGAAGAACACGGTCTTGGCGCGCTCCACATCCAGGATCGGCATGCCGTAGATGGCGGACGACTTGTCGGTTTTCGCGGCCGGGTTCGTCACGTCATTGGCGCCGATCACGTAGGCGACGTCGGCATCGGCGAATTCGGGGTTGATCTCCTCGAGTTCATGCACCTCGTCGTACGGGACGTTCGCCTCGGCCAGCAATACGTTCATGTGGCCGGGCATGCGGCCCGCGACGGGATGGATGGCGTAGGAGACGGCCACGCCTTCCTTCTTCAGCAGGTCGGCCATCTCGCGCACCACCTGCTGCGCCTGCGCCACCGCCATGCCGTAGCCCGGCACGACGATGACCTTCTGCGCGTTCTTCATGATGTAGGCGGCGTCTTCGGGCGCGCCGGCCTTCACCGGCGCACGGTCCGCGGCACCGGCGCCGCCGGCCGCGGCCGCCCCGCCATCGCCGCCGAAGCCGCCCAGCAGCACGTTGATGATGCTGCGGTTCATGCCCTTGCACATGATGTAGGACAGGATGGCACCCGAGGCGCCCACCAGCGCGCCGGTGACCACCAGCAGCAGGTTGCCGATGGTGAAGCCGATGCCCGCCGCCGCCCAGCCGGAATAGCTGTTCAGCATGGAGACCACGACCGGCATGTCGGCGCCGCCAATGGGGATGATCAGCAGGAAGCCCAGCGCGAAGGAGAGGATGGCGATCAGCCAGAACAGGAAGGGGCTGCCGGTGATGACGAAGAGGATGACCAGCAGCAGCAGCAGCGCACCCAGCGCCGCGTTCAGCATGTGCTGGCCCTTGAAGATGATGGGCGCGCCGGACATGCGGCCATCCAGCTTCGCGAAGGCGATGACCGAGCCCGAGAAGGTGATGGCGCCGATGGCGAGGCCGAGCGACATCTCGATGAGCGAGGCGGCCTTGATGTTGCCGGGCGTGCCGATGCCGAAGCTGTCGGGCGCGTAGAAGGCGGCGGCGGCGACGAACACCGCGGCCATGCCGACCAGGCTGTGGAAGGCGGCGACCAGCTGGGGCAGCGAGGTCATCTGGATGCGCTGCGCCAGCAGCGTGCCGATGGTGCCGCCGATGGCGAGGCCCGCGAGCACAATGACGATGCCGCCCGCGCCCATGCCGGGCTTCAGCAGCGTGGCCAGCACGGCAATGCCCATGCCGACCATGCCGTACAGGTTGCCCTGGCGGCTGGTCTCGGGGTTGGAGAGGCCGCGCAGCGCCAGGATGAACAGGACGGACGCGACCAGGTAGGCCAGCGTCGAGAGCGTGGTGCCCATGGCGTCAGCTGCCCTTCTTCTTGAACATGGCGAGCATGCGGCGCGTGACCATGAAGCCGCCGAAGATGTTCACCGAGGCCAGGGTGACGGCGAGGAAGCCGAAGATCTTGGCGGCGATGCTGTCGGACAGGCCGGTGGCCAGGATGGCGCCCACGACGATGACCGAGGAGATGGCGTTGGTGACGCCCATCAGCGGCGAGTGCAGCGCCGGGGTGACGTTCCACACCACGTAGTAGCCCACGAAGCAGGCCATCAGGAAAATGGTGAGGAGATAGAGGAAGGGCTCGGCTGCCTGCGCCACCGGGGCGGCGGCGACGACCAGCGCGCGCGCCTGCTCGGCCAGCATCGCGGCGCGATCGGCGAGTGCGGCGGCCTCGTTGGCGATGATTTGGGGAGTGCTCATGGCGTGATGCTCCTCAGGCCGCGGCCAGCGAGGGATGAACGACGGCCCCGCCGCGGGTGACGGCGACGCCCTTCACGATGTCGTCCTCCGGGTTCAGGACGGGCTTCTTCGCCTCCTTGTCCCAGAAGGTGGTCAGGAAGGTCAGCAGGTTGCGCGCATACAGCGCCGAGGAGGCGCCGGCGATGCGGCCCGGCCAGTTGTGGAAGCCCAGCACCTTCACGCCGTTCTCGGTGACGATCGCCTGGCCCGGCACGGTGACGGCGACGTTGCCGCCCGCATCGGCGGCGATGTCCACGATGACACTGCCCGGCTTCATCGAGGCGACCATGGCGGCGGTGACCAGCGTGGGCGCCTTTCGGCCCTGCACCAGCGCGGTGCAGATCACGATGTCCTGCTTGGCGATATGCGCGGCCACCACCTCGGCCTGCTTGGCGTAGAACTCGGCAGAGAGCTGCTTGGCGTAGCCGCCCGCGGTCTGCGCCGCCTTGCTCTCCTCATCCTCGTAGCCGACGAAGGTGGCGCCGAGGGACTTGATCTCCTCCTTCGCCGCCGGCCGCACATCGGTGGCCGAGACGCGCCCGCCGAGGCGCCGCGCGGTGGCGATGGCCTGCAGCCCCGCCACGCCCGCGCCCATGACGAAGACGTTGGCGGCCGAGATGGTGCCCGCCGCCGTCATCAGCATGGGGAAGCCACGGTCGAACGCGGCGGCGCTTTCGATGACGGCGCGATAGCCGGCGAGGTTGGCCTGCGAGGAGAGCACGTCCATCGACTGCGCGCGGGTGATGCGCGGCAGCAATTCCATGCTGCAGGCCTCGATGCCGAGCGCGGCGTAGGAGCCGGCGGCGGCGCGATCGGCCGCGAGCGTGCCGATCAGCACGGCGCCGCGGGGGATGAGGGAGAGCTCGTCCACCTCGCCCTCGCCGGCGGCAAGCGGCGCGCGCACCTTCAGCACCAGGCCCGCGCCGGACAGCGCGGACGCGGCATCGGCGGCGATCTCGGCCCCCGCCTCGGCGAATTGCGCATCCGGGATGCCGGAGGCGAGGCCGGCACCGGTCTCCACCGCCACGGTGCAGCCCATGCCAATCAGTTTCTTCGCGGTTTCCGGCGTCGCGGCCACCCGCGTTTCGCCACCACGCCGCTCGCGCAAGACCGCCACGCGCATGAAATAGACCCCCATTCGAGGCTGAAGCCGGCGCCATATGACCGCGCTTGTCCCGTCTGGCAAGGCGTCGGTCTGGCAAGGACCGGCGGTGGCGGTCCATGATGTTGCGACGCAGCGGAGGCGGATGGCGATGTTGTTCCGGGACATGGCGGATGGTTCGTGGCTGGCGGTGAGCCAGCCGATGCACGCGCTGGTCTCGGGCCAGATGCTGCGGGCCTGGGGTGCGGCCGGCTTCGCGCGGCCCGACCCGTTCGAGGATGTGGCGACGGCCGCCGCACAGCACGACGTGGCCTGGATGGGCTGGGAGGCCTCGCCGAGCTTCGATGCCGGCACCGGCCGCCCGCACGCCTTCCGCGCCGTGGGCGCACGCTTCCACGCGCCGATGTGGGCTGAGGGGGTGCAGCGCGCGCTGGCCAGCTGGGGCCCCTGGGTGGCGCTGCTGGTCAGCCGCCATGGCAGCCTGATCTACGCGCGCTACGAGGACCGCCACCAGGACCACCCGGATGACGCGCCGGCGGCGCGGCACTACCGCGAGACGCAGGCGGCGCTGCAGCAGGGCCTGATCGCAGACCTCGGCGTGCCGATGCCGGTGGTGGAGGCGGCGAGCGCGCTGGTGGCGGTGACGGACGCGCTGAGCCTCGCGGTGTGCGGCGGCATCGCCACCATGGGCGGCGTAGGCCATGCGCCACTGGCCGGGGGCGGCAGCGTGGCGCTGACATTACGGGAACAGGAGGGCGTGCTGGCGATCAGCCCCTGGCCCTTCGCCGTGCCCGCCGTGCCGCTGGCCTGGCGGGGGCGCCGCTTCGCGCCCGGCACGCGCTGGGCGGATGAGGGCGCGATGCGCGCGGGCCTCGCCGCCGCGCCGGATGTGGCGCTGCCGGCGCGGCTGGTGCCGGGGTGAAGCGCTACCCCGCCACGCTCGGCGGCACGCGGGCCTCGGCGACGGCGGCGCGCTGGCGTTCGGCGATGGCGGCTTCGGAGAAATCCGAGACCAGCTCCATGAACAGCCGGTGCCAATTGGCCTGCGCCTTGAGGCGGAAGAAGACGCTGCCGAGGCCGATGGCGGCGCGGTCCATCAGCGGGAATTCGCGCGGGATCTTCACCCCGCCCGTGCGCTTCAGCCCCTCATGCACCTGCATGGCCACGCTGCGGCCATAGCTGGGGTCGTCGGAGGGGGTGATGGCGCGGACCTTGTCCTCGACCAGCGGCTCATACAGGAAGCGCGCCCAGAGGTTCAGCACCTCCATGGTGTCCTTGGACAGGTTGCGGAAACCCCAGATGCGATAGGCCTCGGCCGCCTTCTCGCGGTCATCGTCGCGCACTGCCTCGAACAGCATGATCACGCCGGTGACGAAGCTGGCGGGGAAGATGCGGATGACGCCGAAATCCAGCAGGTTCACGCCGAAGCCGGTCTCGGCATCCGGGCGCACCTGGTAGTTGCCGAGGTGCGGGTCGCCGTGGATGACGCCGTAGCGATAGAAGGGCACGTACCAGGCGCGGAACAGCGCGCGGGCGTATTCGTTGCGCTCCTCCTGCGGCGGGTCTTCCTCGAGCCGGCGGAGGATGGGGCGGCCTTCCAGCCACGTCATCGTCAGCAGGCGCTTCGTGGTGAGTTCCTCCACCGCCTTCGGCACCGCGACACCGGGCGTGTTGGCCAGCATCGCGCCGTAGAGGCGCATGTGCGAGGCCTCGCGCGTGTAGTCGAGCTCCTCCCGCAGGCGGGCGGACATCTCGGTGTAGGCTTCCTCGTTGTCGAGCGTGCTGTCCATGCGGCGATAGACGCTGAGCGCCATTTTCAGCTGGCGCAGATCGGCTTCCACCACGCTGGGCATGTCGGGGTATTGCAGCTTGCAGGCCACCTCGCGGCCATCCTGCAGCGTGGCGCGATGCACCTGGCCGAGGCTGGCGGCGGCGGCGGCTTCCTGGCCGAAGGTCTTGAAGTGGGATTGCCAGGCGGGGCCGAGTTCGCCCTGCATGCGGCGCCGCACGAAGGCCCAGCCCATGGGGGGCGCGTTGGATTGCAGCGTGGCGAGTTCCTGCGCGTATTCCTCGGGCAGCGCCTCGGGCACCGTGGCGAGGAACTGCGCCACCTTCATCAAGGGGCCCTTGAGCCCGCCGAGGATCTGCTTGAGGCCCTCGGCATGGGCGGATTTGTCGGTCTTGATGCCGAGGAAGCGCTCGCCGGCCACGCGCGCGGCGATGCCGCCCACCGCGCCGGATGTGCGGACCATGCGCCGCACCTCGCCGAACAGCGTCGATTCGCTGCGGTCAACGGCCATGGCCTTATGCAGCCTTCTCAAGTTCGTCGATAAAGCCGGAAATCACATCGAGCCCCTTCATCCAGAAGGCGGGGTTCGAGGCGTCGAGGCCGAAGGGCGCCAGCAATTCCTTGTGCCGCTTCGTGCCGCCGGCCTTCAGCATCTCCAGGTATTTCTCCTGGAAGCGGGGATGGCCCTCGCGGAAGACGCCGTACAGCGCGTTCACCAGGCAATCGCCGAAGGCGTAGGCGTAGACGTAGAAGGGCGAGTGCACGAAGTGCGGGATGTAGGCCCAATACACGCTATAGTCCGGCGTGAAGTCGAAGGCGGGGCCGAGGCTTTCGGTCTGCACCTGCATCCAGATCTCGCCGATGCGCTCCTGCGCCACCTCGCCCTTGCGGCGTTCGTCGTGCAGCAGCGTCTCGAAGCGGTAGAAGGCGATCTGGCGGACCACGGTGTTCAGCATGTCCTCCACCTTGCCGGCCAGCAGGGTGCGGCGCTTCTTCGCATCGGTCTCGGCATCGAGCACGGCGCGGAAGGTCAGCATCTCGCCGAACACGCTCGCGGTCTCGGCCAGCGTCAGCGGCGTGGAGGACATCAGGTAGCCCTGCTGCGCCGCCAGCACCTGGTGCACGCCGTGGCCGAGCTCATGCGCCAGCGTCATCACGTCGCGCGCCTTGCCGTGGTAGTTCAGCAGCAGATAGGGGTGCGCCGAGGGTACGGTGGGGTGCGCGAAGGCCCCCGAGGCCTTCCCCGGGCGCAGCCCCGCATCGATCCAGGGCTTCTCGAAGAAGGGCGCGGCAATGCGTTCCAGTTCGGGGCTGAAGGCGCCGTAGGCGGCGCGCACGCGCGCCACGGCATCGGCCCAGGGGATGGTGCTGTCGGCGTCGTCGGGCAGCGGCGCGTTGCGGTCCCAGTGCATCAGCTTCGGCAGGCCGAGCCATTGCGCCTTCATCGCGTAGTAGCGGTGCGACAGGCGCGGGTAGCTTTCGCGCACCGCGGTGACCAGCGCGTCCACCACCTCGTCCTCCACCATGTTCGCGCGGTTGCGCGCGGAGGTGGGGCGCGGGTAGCGGCGCCAGCCGTCGATGATCTCCTTGTCCTTCGCCAGCGTGTTGGTGATGAGGGAGAACAGGCGGATGTTGTCGCCGAAGGCGGCCGACACGCCCTGCGCCGCCGCGGCGCGCACGCTGCGGTCGCGGTCCGAGAGCTTGTTCAGCGCGCCGGAGACGGTCAGCGCCTCGCCCGAGACGGTGACGCGCATGTTGGCGGTGGTTTCGTCGAACAGGCGGTTCCAGGCGCTGCGGCCGGTGACCTCCTTCTCGTGCAGCAGCTTCTCGAGCTCGTCGGAGAGCTGGTGCGGGCGGAACACCCGCAGGTCGCGCAGCCAGGGCCGCCAGCGGGCGAGGGCGGCGGAGGCGCCGAGCTTCTGCTCGAGTGCGGCATCCTCCAGCCGGTTCAGCTCCAGCGTCAGGAACAGCAGGTGGCTGCTGATGGTGGTCACGCGTTCCTGCACCGTCTGGTAGAAGCGGCCGTTCTCGGGCGCCTGGGCATCGCCGGAGAAGACCAGCTGGGCGAAGGACATGGCGCGGCCCAGCACCTCCTCGATCGCCTCGTAGCGCTCGATCGCGGCGGCCAGGGCATCGCCGGGCAGGCTGGCCAGGCGGCCGGCATGGGCGGCGTTGAAGGCCTTGGCATCGGCCTCGGCGCGGGCCAGATCGGCGTCCAGGCGCGGATCGGCCGGGCCGGCGTAGAGGTCGGAAAGGTCCCAGGCCGGCAGCGCGTCGGCGGGGCTGGGCGGGGCGGCGGTGTCGGGAATCGTCACGGTGTCTCTTGCGTCCGGGCTCATTCGCCAGTGGATATAGCCCTGCGATCGGCAAGGCCAAGCCGGCGCGGTGACGGGGGAGAGCGTCGGGCGATGAAACCGGGGGCAAGGACGGGCTGGACAAGCCTGCCGCAGATGATGCTGGAGCTGGCGCGCGCGCGGCTGGACAGGCCCATGGCGCGGCACTGGCAGGGCTCGGGCAAGACCGGCGCCTGGGTGCAGACCAGCTGGCGCGAATTCGGCCAGCGCGTGGCCAGTGTGGCCGCAGGCCTGCGGGAGGCGGGCATCATGCCCGGCGATCGCGTGCTGCTGGTCAGCGAGAACCGGCCCGAATTCGTCATCGCCGACACCGCCATCATGGCGATCGGCGCGGTGACGGTGCCGACCTACACCACCAACACCGTCGCCGATCACGCGCATATCATCCGCGATTCCGGGGCGCGCGTGGCCATCGTCTCCACCGCCGCGCTGGCGGGGCGGGTGCTGCAGGCCGGGGCGCTCGACCTGCTGGTGTGCATGGAAGTGGCCGAAGTCCCGGGTGCCGCGCGGCTGCTGCCCTGGGCGACGCTGGAGGCGACGGCGGGCGATGTGGACCTGCTGGCCGCCGAGGCCGAGCAGATTCCCGCCGGACGGCTGGCCTGCCTGGTCTACACCTCGGGCACCGGCGGCGCGCCGAAGGGCGTGATGCTGCCGCACCGCGCCATGCTGTCGAACCGCGACGGCGTGGCCAAGATCGCCGAGCGGCTGCACCTGGAGGGCACCTGCTACCTCTCCTTCCTGCCGCTGTCGCACAGCTATGAGCACACGGTGGGCGGCTTCCTGCTGCCGTCATTGGGCCTGGAGGTGGTGTATTCGCGCGGCGCCGATCGGCTGGCGTCCGAGTTCCAGGAGATCCGCCCCGCCATCATCACCGCGGTGCCACGGCTGTTCGAATTGCTGCGCGGGCGGATCGAGGCCGGCGTGGAGAAGGAGGGCGGGTTCAAGGCCAAGCTGTTCGCGCGCGCGCTGGCGCTGGGGCTGAAGCGCCTGGATGGGCCGCCACTCGGGCTGTTCGAGCAGGTGCAGGATGTGGTGCTGGACAAGCTGGTGCGCGACAAGGTGCGGGCGCGCTTCGGCGGCAATCTGCAGGCGCTGGTCTCGGGCGGGGCGCGGCTGGACCCGGACCTCTCGGGCTTCTTCCTCGCCCTCGGCATCCCGGTGATCCAGGGCTATGGCCAGACCGAGGCGGGGCCGGTGATCAGCGTGAACCCGCCCTGGGCGAATCGCCGCGCCACGGTGGGCCCGGCGCTGCCGGGGGTGGAGGCGCGCATCGCCGAGGATGGCGAGCTGTGCGTGCGCGGCGAGCTGGTGATGGATGGCTACTGGAACGATCCTGACAGCACGGCGCGAGCGCTGGTGGATGGCTGGCTGCACACCGGCGACGTGGCGGAGATGGAGGATGGCTACATCCGCATCACCGACCGCAAGCGGGATTTCATCAAGACGCTGGGCGGCGACATGGTGAGCCCGGCGAAGCTGGAGACGCTGCTGACCGCCGAGCCCGAGATCGCGCAGGCGGTGGTGGCGGGCGAGGGCCAGCCCGGCGTGGTGGCGCTGGTGGTGCCCGCCGAGGGCGCGGCCGAGCGCGTGGCGGCGGCGGTGGCGCGGGTGAACGCCAAGCTGGCGACCATTGAGCGCATCCGCCGCACCGCGATGGTGGCCCCATTCACCGTGGAGAACGGGCAGCTGACGCCGACGATGAAGGTGAAGCGCCGCGTGGTGCTGGCGGCGCATGCGGAGGTGCTGGACGGGCTGCACGGGCGGGGGTGAAGCCCCCCCCGCGTTTACACGTGGCGGGTCAGCCCGCCATCGACGCGCAGGCTCTGGCCGGTGATGTAGCTGGCGTCCGGTGACAGAAGAAACGCCACGGCGCCGGCGATCTCGCGCGCCGCGGCGTAGCGGCCGGCGGGGATGCGGGCGCGGCGGGACTCCTTCTCGGGCAGGCTGTCCACGAAGCCGGGCAGCACGGCGTTCACGCGCAGGCCCTCGGCTGCGAGCGTGTCGGCGGCCAGCTGGATACCTCCAGAAACCCTTCGGCTTCGGCGGATGAGGGTGGTTTGGGGCTGCAGGGGCGGCAGTGACGCGGACGCGGGTGCGCATCCGGGGGACGACGGGGCCGCTACGGCGGCGGCTGGCC
>JAESGA010000033.1_pt1 | contig 194247 bp, 168 predicted proteins | sample 9269521 | NCBI WGS metagenome assembly JAESGA01 (sample SAMN14514842, study PRJNA621658) | algae metagenome | isolation source: Aphanothece saxicola GSE-SYN-MK-01-06B and co-occurring heterotrophs from... | place: USA: Grand Staircase Escalante National Monument, Utah | collected 2006-04-15 | reverse complement strand
TCGTCGCCGGGCCACCACGCCGGACCCTCAACAGAACATCATCGCGGGGTGGAGCAGCCCGGTAGCTCGTCAGGCTCATAACCTGAAGGTCACAGGTTCAAATCCTGTCCCCGCATCCACCAATACATGACTTCTCAAGAACCCCTGTTCGCCAACTGGCGAACAGGGGTTCTCTCGTTCCAGCCACCTGCGCCGCCGCAGGGCAGGCTCGGCGCGCGGACACCGGAGGAGGTCGCCAAACGCAGCGCCCGCGCGAAGGATCGGTTGGAGGGCGCTGCGTCAGTCGAGGGCTCCGCGCCCTCGGCCCGATCCACCGCGGTCCCGGCCTGGGTCAGGCGGAGAACGGCTCCACGATATCCGCTGCAGCAAGGCGGGGAGCACGTCACGCATCGCCTCCGTGTCGCCGACGTCAGGACAAGGCGGGCGCGGCGGCGCGTGGTTTTGCGCCGCATCGGGCGTCGCGCGGAACGCTCACGCATCTCGCATCGAAGCGGCGCCGGGTGTGCCGCCGCCAGGGGCGGGTCAGAAGTGCAGCAGTTCATCCGCCGGCATCTGCACGCTGTTCCCGGCGAGGTCGGTGACATGCATGATTAACGTGGTGGGAGCCGGCCCCGCCGGCAGGGTCACCGTCGCGTCGAAGGCGCCGGTGACCGGGTCGGCCCACCCGCTGCCGACCGGGACTCCCGATGGTGATGGGAAGAAGTCGGCGAAGAATTCCACCAGGGCGCCGGGCTCGAAGCGGCCTTGCACCAGGGTGGTCCCGTCCTGCGAGGCGGCATCGGTGATACCCGGCGGGTTCCAGAGCATCAGCCACAGCGACGGGCCCCCGTCACCGGCCCCGGCCACGTCGGGCACCGCGTCGCCATTGAGGTCGCGCACGAACAGGCGCTGCTCCGTGCTTCCGGACGCGACGAAGTGCAGCGCGCCGAAGCCGCCGCCCGGCAGGGCGAGGCGCACCGCGACCGCCCCCTGCGACGCGACTCCCGCGAACAGGTCGAGCCGGCCATCCCCGTCGAGATCGGCCAGGGCGAGCGAGTCCGCGCCGCCAGGCGAGAGGGCGCCGCCGCCGAGATAGCCGCCCTCGAGATCCGCGAGGAACAGGCGCAGCCCGTCGGCGCCGGCCAGGACGAGGTCGGGCGCGCCGCCATTGATCTCGCCGGCCGCCAGCGCGACAGCGCCGGGGCTGGAGATCACCAGGTCCGACGCCTCCGCGATCCAGCCCCGCGCGTCGTTCGGCCGCCCCGAGAGGAGCGTGACGTTGCCCGCGCCATCGAGGACCGCGAGGTCCTGCACACCGTCCGGCAGCACGGGATCGGCGATGAACTCGCCGGTGGCGAGGTCGAGCCCGCCGCCGCGATCGGGGGTGCCGAGGTCGAAGACGATGAAGTCACGGATGTCGGCCGCCTCGAACAGCAACTGCGGCGCCAGGAAGCCTGTGCCGTCGGCCTTGGCGGCCAGGAGGGTCAGCGCCTCGCCCACGCCGCCGGGGAGCGTGCCCAGCAGCAGCAGGTCGGCCCGCCCGTCGCCGGTCAGGTCGGTGGCCAGGACGCGCTGCACGGCCGCGAGGCCGGTGCCCACCAGCGCCTGCGGCCAGGCCGGCACGCCGCCGGGGCGGCCCTCGAACAGCAGCAGCGAGCCGGCCTCCGTCACCGCCGCGACATCGGCGAAGCCGTCGCCATCCACATCGCCCGCGGCGACCGAGACCAGCCCGTTCGCGGGCAGCAGCCGCGCGCCGGGGCCGAAGCGGCCATCCCCCGCGCCGAGCCGCACCTCCAGCCCCGCCACCGTCGCCAGCACCAGGTCGAGCTGCCCGTCGCCGTCGAGATCCCCGAAGGCCATGTCGCCCGCGACCTGGCCAGGGGCCAGATCGACCTGGGTCGGAGACGAGGCAAACAGGTTCGGCGCGATCTCGGGCGGGGTGCGGTCTACGGTGGCGACCAGCGGCGCGGCCTCGGCCGAGACATTGCCCGCCGCGTCGGTCGCCGTGGCCGTGAACAGGTACCGCCCGTCGACGCCGAGCGGCTGGGCCAGCGTGACCATGAAATCGCCAGCGGCATCGGCGACGGCGCTCCCGATCACCTCGCGCGCATCCTGGCCGGGCGCGACCTGCCGCGGCAGGCCGAGATACAGCGTCACCAGGCTGCCGGGCTCCGCGGTGCCGTGCACCTCCGTCACCGGCAGCGCCGTGACTGCGTCGTCCGCGTAGAAGCCGGTGTCGGGATCAATACCGCCAAGCACCGGCGCCGCCGGCGCGGTGCGGTCGATCACCACCGCGACCGGGGCGGTCCCCGGCGTCTCGCGTCCGGCGAGGTCGCTGGCGCGGGCCTCGAACAGGTAGCTGCCCTCGGCGGCGAGCGGCGTCGCCAGGCGCAGCGCGAAGCTGCCATCCGGCCGGGCGGTCGCGCCACCGACTTCGACGCCGTCCAGCAGGATCGCGACATAGGCGCCGGGATCGGCGGTGCCGCGCAGCTCCGTCACCGGCCCGAGTGTCGCGCCGCCGGGCTCGGCCGGGTCGGCATCCGTCAGGGTCGCGGTGATGCGCGGCGCGGTCAGCGCCGCCGGCAGGCTCACCGCGAAGGCCGGCGAGGGCAGCGAGACATTGCCGGCGCGGTCGGTGGCGACGAGGCTGAGCGCATGCGGGTCGCCCCCGGCGCCGAGCGGTGCGGCGAGCGCGATGGAGAAGGAGCCATCCGCCCCCGCCTGGCCGGTGCCGAGCAGCATCGCGCCGTCATACAGCGCCAGGCCGGCGAAGGGCTCGGCCCGGCCCTGCACCACCGGCACGCCGCCGAGCATCCGGCCGAGCTCGATCCCCGAGGCATCGGCGTGCAGCACCGTCACGCCGTCCGCCGTGCCGACCACGAGGTCCGGGCGGCCATCGCCGTTCACATCGGCCAGGGCGATGTCGATCGCGCCGGCGGTGCCGGGAACCGCCACCGGCGCGGCGAGCCCGCCCTGCCCGTCGCCACGCAGCAGCACGACGCCGGTACCGGGCAGCGCCGCGGCGACATCGAGATGGCCGTCGCCGTCGAGATCGCCGATGGCGAGGCCGGAGGGCGCCGACGGCAGGGCCACCGAGACCGGCGCCGCCAGGCCGCCCGGCCCGCTGAGAAGCACCGAGACCTGCGGCGCCGGCGCGTCCGGCAGGCCGAGCGTCGCCACCACGGCATCCTCGCGGCCATCCCCGTCGAGGTCGCCGAGCGCCAGGGCGACGGGCGCGCCGGGGATGCTGGCATGCGAAGGCGCGGCGAAGCCGCCATCGCCGAGACCGGCCAGCACCAGGACCCGGCTGTCGAAGGGCAGCAGGATGTCCAGATAGTTCTGCAGCCCGTCCAGCGTGACGACGATGTCCGTGACGCCGTCGCCGGTGACGTCGCCCGTGGCCAGCGCGGTCAGCCCGACGAAGGCCAGCACGGTGCCGAGGTCGAAGCCATAGGCGGCCATGTCCGGCGTCAGCAGCCCGGTGCCGGAGGCCAGCAGCGTCGAGGGGCCGAAGCCGCCGCCCGCCAGGCCCGGCACCACGCGGATCTCGTCCCGCGCGATCGTCACCGCGTCGGCGCGGCCATCGCCGGTCACCTCGGCCAGGGTGAAGTGCAGCGCGCCATAGGGCAGCGCGGCCAGCAGGGGATCCGTCTGGGCCAGGGGCGCCCCGAACCGGCCATCGCCGAGGCCGGTCTGCAGGTAGAAGCTGCTGGCCCCGGCGAAGTCGGACAGGACCAGCATGTCCCGCTCGCCATCGCCGGTGAGGTCGGCCACCGCGATGTCGAGGGCGCGCCCCAAGGTCAGGACGGGGCCGGCCGTCCCAGCGGGGGGCGGAGCGCCCGGCGCCGGCGCACGCGGGTCCAGCGGCGGGGTTCCGATCTCGGGGTCGGTGATGTCGCCCGGGTCGGGGTCCGGCGGCGGCGGCTCCGGCGCCACCAGCAGCGGGCGGTCGGGGGCGGTGAACAGCCCCTCCACCCCGCCGCTCAGCAGGCGCGCGCCCTCGGTGGAGGTGCCGGCGAGGATGTCCGGCCGGCCATCGCCATGCAGCTCCGCGACGAGGATGCGCTGCACCGGGCTCGCCGTGGCTTCCGACTGCACGCGCGTGTAGCCGGGCGCGAAGTCCGGCGCGGTCTGGTCCAGCGCCGCGCGCAGCTCCGCCGACAGGGCGGAGACGTTGCCCGCAAGGTCGGTGGCGGTGGCGGCGAGCACATGGATGCGCTCGGCGGCCAGCGGCGTGGCGAGCGTGACGGTGAAGCTGCCATCCGCGCTGGCCAGGGCGGTGCCGATGGGATCGCCGCGCTCCAGCCGGTAGCCGCCGGGCGCCGCCCGGTCCTGCACCATATAGGGCAGCCCGGCATAGAGGGCGACGAGGCTGCCCGCCTCCGCCAGGCCATGCACGGTGGTGATCGGGCGATCGGTGAGGAGGTCCGCCGGATCGCGGCCGCGGTCCGGGCCGATGCCGACGAGCACCGGCGCGGCGGGCGGCGTGCGGTCGATGATCACCGTCACCGGCGCGGAGTCCGCCTGGTTGCCCGCGCGGTCCGTCGCGCGCACCAGCAGCGTGTAGGTGCCGTCGGCGTCGAAGGCGCGCACGCCCGCCAGGGTGTAGCCACCCTGCGGCGTGGCGGTGTCCACCGAGACGCGCGCGCCATCCACGAAAAGCTCGACCCGCGCGCCGGCCTCGGCGGTGCCGATGACGTCGAGGACGCGCCCATTGGTGGCGCGATCGTCGGGGAAGCGGCCGAGATCGGCGTCGATCGGCCCGATCACGGGCGCGGCGACCTGCTGGTCCACCACCACGCGATAGGCCGGGGAGGGGGCGGAGACATTCCCGGCCATGTCGGTCGCGACGAGGGTGAGCGCATGGCTGCCCGCGCCGAGCGGCGCGTCCAGCGTGACCAGGAAGGCGCCGGTGGCGGCATCGGCGGTGCCGTTGCCGATCACCGCGCCGCCGGCCAGGATGGCGACGGCGCTGCCGGGCTCGGAGAAGCCGCGCACCGTGGTCACCGGCAGCGCGGTGATGCCGTCGGTCGGGGAGAGACCGGTGTCGGGGCCGATGCCGACGATGCCGGTCGAGGTGTTCCGCACCAGCTGGACGAGGCCGTCCTTCGACAGGAAGACGAGGTCGGCGCGCCCGTCGCCATCCATGTCGGAAAAGACGATGCTGCGCGGCGCATCGCCGAAGGGCGGGAACCTGTCGAGAGGGATGGACAGCGGCGCGTCGAAGGTGCCGTCGCCGCGGCCCAGCGAGAGGAGCAGGTAGTCCCCGAAGATCCGGGAGAGCGTGCTCGAATCCTGGTAGCCGACGATGTGCGTGCCGGCGACCGCCAGGTCGGCGAAGCCGTCGCCATTGATGTCGCCCGCGGTCGCCGAGCTGCCGCTCCAACGATAGGGAACGGTGCCCGGCGTCTGGACGGCCCAGTTCCAGTCGAAGCGCGCGGAGACCACCAGCGCGTCCGCGGGGATCGGGAAGTTCGGGCCGGCCGCCACGAAGTCGGTCAGCCCGTCGCCGTCGAAATCCGCCAGTTCGATCGGCGGCACCTTGTTCGGGATGGCCTGGGTCGAAAAGGACAGGCCCAATTTGAGCCGGTTCGCGGCGTCCGAGAGCGTGTTGTAGACCAGCGTGCCGTCGCCGGCGTTCAGCACCACCCTGGCGTTCTCGTCGCGCAGCAGGATGTCGGGCGCCGAGTTGCCGCCGAACTGCCCGACGCGGATCGGGCCTTCCACGACCGTCCCGGAGGGGCGGTAGGAGGTCGGCACGAAGCTGCCGCCGCCGGCATTGTGCAGCACCACGGCATACAGGCCGGGGTTCCAGTCGAGATCGGGATACTCGGTCCTCCCGGCCCGCACCACGATATCGAGCCGCCCGTCGCGATCCATGTCGGCCAGGTCGAACATCCCGGTATGCATCTCGCCGCCCCACACGGGATCGATCAGCGGGCTGGCCAGCACGTCCACCGGCGCCGAGAGCCCGCCAGCGCCATCGCCGTAGAGGATCGAGAGCTTGCCCGGCACGCGGCGCGCGATCACCACGTCCAGCGCGCCATCCCCGTTCATGTCGCCGATCCGGATTTCCTGGATGGGGTAGTCCGGAACGGAGATGCGCGCCGTCCGCACCGTGCCGCCGTGGCCGTCGTTCAGCTCGACATTCACATGGACGTTGCCGAGAGTCCGGAAGATGTCGTCGACGTCGGCGGTGGCGGTGACGAAATCCGGCCGGCCGTCGCCGTTCATGTCGGCGGCCAACAGCCGGTAGGGCGTGCCCGTGACCGTCGGCATCGCGGCCGGTGCCGCCAGGAAGAAGCCGGTCGCCGGCGCGGCGGCATCGACCGTCAGCGCATAGGGCGCGGACAGCTCGCTGACCCTGTCTCCGCTGCGCGCCCGTGCGGTGAAGGCGTAGTCGCCATCGGGCAGGCTCTCGACCGGGAAGCTCCACAGCCCCGCCGTATCGGCCAGCGCGCTGCCGAGCAGGTCGGTGCCGCCCGGCCGCTGCAGGAACACCTCCACCAGGTCGCCCGGCGTCGCGGTGCCGGAGACCAGCGGCGTCGGATCGGCCGTGACGCTGTCGCCGGGGATGCCGGTATCCTCGGCGATGCCGGTGATCGTCGGCGCCGCCGGCTTCGTGCCCGCGACGGTGATGTCGAGGCTCCGCGCCGCCGAGGCCGCGCCATGCCGGTCCACCGCCTGCCAGGTCACGGTGAAGGCCGCGCTCTCCCCGCGCAGCAGCCCGGCGAAGCCCTCGCCGGCGGTGAAGCCGAAGCGGCCGCCGGTGCCGAGCGTCAGCACGCCCTGGGCCGCGTCCAGCGGCGTCAGCAGGACGTAGTCCAGCGTCTCGGCATCGTCGTCGCTGTCCACGTCGTCGGCGAGCAGCCGCCCCGTCGCGGCGGCGCCATAGCCGGCGGCGAGCGTCACCGCCTGCGCCTCCGGCGCGTCGTTCACGCCGACCAGGGTGAAGGAGAGCCAGGAGTCCGCCTCGCCGCCGGGCAGCCCGTCGGAGACGGTCAGGCGGAACAGCTCCTCGCCCGCCTCGCCCGCCGCCAGCTCGGCGAAGGCACCGGAGGCGGGGTCGGCGGTGAAGCGCGCCACGCCATCGGCGGACCAGAGCAGCGTGCCGAAGCGGCCGGTGACGGTCTGGCCGTCCTGCCCGTCCACCAGGGCAAGGCGGAGCGGGTCGGCATCGGGATCGGTGTCGTTGGCCAGCACGTGGATCAGCGCCGCGCCGTCCTGCACCAGCGCGACGTCGTCGCGCGCCACCGGCGCCAGGTTCGGCGCCAGCAGCACCAGCGTGCCGTCGCCGAAGGCCAGGCGCTCCACGGCGCGCAGCGCGTCGGTCTCGCCGCTGCCGTTCAGGCGGACGAGGGCGCCGCCATTCGCGCGGAGCGTGACGGTGTAGGCGGCGCGGGCGAACTCGAACCAGGCCGTGTCGGTGCCGGCGCCACCATTCAGCAGGTCGCCGCCGGCGCCGCCGATAAGGCTGTCGGCGCCGTCACCGCCGAGCAGCGTATCGTTGCCCTCGGCGCCATCGAGCGTGTCGGCGCCGCCCTGCCCGGCCAGGCTGTCCTGGCCCGCGCCGCCGAGGAGGCTGTCGGCGCCGTCGCCGGCGAGCAGCGTGTCGTTGCCCCCGCCGCCGTCCATCGTGTCGGCGCCGCCCCTGCCTTCCAGCCGGTCGCCGCCGGCGCCGCCGCGCAGGTGGTCGGCGCCGGAACTGCCGCGCACGTGCAGCGCCGTCCCGGCGCCGATCCCGCTGCCGTCGACATCGAGGCTCGACAGCGTGCCGGCGACCGAGACCGTGATGCTGGCGCCGAAGGCGGCGGCGGCGAGGCCGCCGAGCGCCAGGCTCGTCGGGGCGTTGCCCGCCAGGACGAGCCGTTCCATGCCGCCGATCCCGGCGAAGGCCGCGTCGCCGATGTCGCCGCCGAAGAGCAGGCGCAGCGTGTCGGTACCCTGGCCCCCCGCCACGATGCGGCCGGGGAGGAGGAGGTCCGGGAGGCTGCGGAAATCGACGGTGTCGTCGCCCGCGCCGCCCTCGATGGTGTCGGCGCCGCCCAAGCCGGCGATGCTGTCATTGCCGCTGCCACCGGTCAGGCGCTGCGCAGCCGAGGTGCCGATGATCCTGGCCATGGGCTGGAGCTCCGCGTCTCGCGGATGGCGCCCCGACGGCAGTCCACCCCGATACGTAATGGTTACCAGAGTGTCAGAGCGACCGGAAGCTGGATCTGCATGCGCAACGGGTGCTGCCGGGCGGCGTGCCGGCGGGCGCGACGAGGCCGATCACCGAATAGGCGCTGATACCGGGATGGTCCTGGTTCATGCGGGGGATGGGTTCGAAGCCCGGGATCGGCGCCGGGCTTGAGGTGGCGATCACGTGCAGCCGCCCGGCCGCCACCTGCGGGCGCGCCGAGTGCCAGGGGTCCAGCTGCAGCGGCGCGGCCGCTGGTGACGTCGGCCAGCGCCGCAGCGCCGCCCTGGTAGGGCACATGCACCAGCTCGGCGCCGGATTCCACGGCCAGCAGCTCCATGATCATGTGCATCACGGTGCCGACGCCGGGTGTGGCCACCGAAAGCCCGCCCGCGCGCTGCCTCGACAGCGCCACCACCTCGCGCAGCGTCTGCGCCGGCAGGTCGTTGCTGGCCAGCAGCACCACATGCGCGCGCGCCACCTGCGTGATGGCGGCGAAATCCCGCAGCGTGTCATAGGGCAGGTCGCGCCGCAGCGCGGGGTTGATGGTGTGTGCGCTGATCACGAAGCCCAGCGTCGTGCCATCCGGCGCGGCGCGCGCCACCATCTGCGTGCCCAGGACGGTGCCCGCGCCCGGGCGGTTCTCGATGACCACCGGCTGCCGCCAGCGCGCCTGCAGCCGCTCGGCCACGAAGCGTGCGATGATGTCGGTGGCCCCGCCCGGCGGGAAGGGCACGACGATGCGCACGGGTCGGTCCGGGAAGGGAGCCTGGGCCTGGCCGGTGCCGGGCCAGGCCAAGGCCGAACCGCCAGCCGCCAACAGCGCGCGGCGCAGCATATCTCCCTCCCGCTTCCGCCCTTGATCGCCTCCTTATCCATCGCGATTCGTGACAGAGATGACACAGATGCGTGGCGAGCTTTCACGAATCGCGCAAGCTGCGCGCGTCCGAACCCGGCATGCTGAGGCGAGGACAGCCCGGACAATGGACACGCTGCTCAACATCCGCGCCTTCCTGACCACTGAACCGCCCCGGGTTCGCCGGAGGCTGTGTGGACTGAGTCACGTCGCCAGGAGCAGGTTCTCCTGGCTCTACAAGGCCGAGGTCATTCACCGGCGCGGCCCCTGGCGATTCCCTCGAGGCCGTGGAATTCGCCACCCTCAAATGGGTGGACTGGTTCAACCACCGGCGGCCGCTACTGGACGCGGCGCAGGCTGCCGAGCTTTCGTCCGGATCTTCACCTTTGTGGCGCGCTGGCGAGGTGCGCATGCTGGATTGGGCGGGTCAGGGTCTGACCAGCACCACCCCTTCAGGATCAACGCCAATCCCCACCGGCTGGCCTACTGTCAGGCGGGAAAGACGATCGGGCGAGATGGCGAACAGTTCGCCGACCGCCGTGGTGAACAGGTATTCACTGTGCGCCCCCATGTAGGTGGCGCGCGCGACGATGGCGCCCAGCCCTTCGCCGGGCTGTCGTACGCGGATGGCCTCGGGGCGGATAACCAGGTCGACAGGGCCGGGTGGCAGGCCGCGCGACGGCAGATTCAAACGCAATCCTTCCAGCACGACGCACGCCACGCCATCCTGGACCAATTCGACTTCGGCGCGCACGTGGTTCGCTTCCCCCATGAAAGTCGCGACGAAGACGTTGTCCGGCTCCATGTAGAGTTCTTCGGGCGTGCCAACCTGCGCGATGCCGGCATTGCGCATTACCACGATCTTGTCGGAGACCGCCAAAGCCTCCGACTGGTCATGCGTCACATAGACCACGGTGAGACCAAGCCGCTGCTGCAGCGCGCGGATCTCTTCGCGCATGCTCCGTCGCAGCCGCGCATCGAGGTTCGACAGTGGCTCATCGAACAGCAACACATCGGGCTCCAGCACCAGCGCGCGCGCCACCGCCACGCGCTGCTGCTGGCCGCCCGACATCTCTGAGGGCAGGCGCGATCCGAAGCCCTTCAGCCCCACCGTCTCCAGCGCCAACTCTGCCTTCACATGCGCATCGCGCTTCTTGAAGCCCGAGGAGATCAAGCCGTAGGCAACGTTGTCCAGCACGCTCATGTGGGGGAACAACGCGTAGCTTTGGAACACCATGGAGACGTTGCGCTCACCGGCGGAGAGCAGCGTCACGTCGCGCCCGCCGATCCAGATGCTGCCTTCGCTGGCCTGTTCCAGCCCCGCGATCATGCGCAGCAGCGTGGTCTTGCCGCAGCCGGAGGGGCCAAGCAGTGTCACCAGCGTGCCACCCTCGATCACCAGGTCCAGTGGCTTCACCGCCTGCACCGGGCCATAGCGCTTGCCCAGCTGGGAAAGCCGCACGGCAGCGCCGGTGGTCTTGAGGGCGAGTGTCATGCGGTGGCTCCGGTGGGGGCGGCGGCGCTGCGCCGACCGAGTTGGCGGCGGCCGACAACCAGGTTGATCAGCCCGATCACCGCCATCATCAGCACGATCAGCACCGCGCAATAGGCGATGGCCAGTCCGTAATCGCCGTTGATCACTCGGTTGATGATGAACACTGTAGCCATTTCATACTCCGCCGAGACCAGGAAGATCACGGCCGAGACCGTCGTCATCGCGCGCACGAAGGAATAGACTAGCGCGGTGACAATGGCGGGCTTCAGTAGCGGTAGCACCACGGTGGTCAGCGTGCGGAAGGTGGAGGCGCGCAGCGTAATCGCGGCCTCGTCCAGCGATTTGTCGAGCTGGCTCATCGCCGCCACACCGGACCGCACGCCAACAGGCAGGTTGCGGAAGACGAAGCAGGCGATAAGGATCATCGCCGTGCCCGTGATCTCGAGCGGCGGCAGGTTGAAGGTGAGGATATAGGCCACGCCGATCACCGTGCCGGGCACGGCGAAGGTCAACATCAGCGCGAATTCCAGCGCCGTGCGCCCGGCGAAGCGCTGGCGCGTCAGCACCCAGGCGGCGAGCAGGCCGAGGCCTGCGGTAATGGGTGCTGCGATGGCGGCGAGTTGGATGGTGGTGACAAGGGAATGCCACGCACCGCCAGAGAAGATGAGGTCGCCTGAGGGCGACCACTCCAGCGCGAAGGCACGTTGGAAGTGGATCAGCGTGGGTGTCCAGTCACGGCCCCAGACGCGCACGAAGGCGCCAGCCAGCGCCATCGTATAGACAATGATGGTCAGCACCGCCCACGGCAGCGCCACGAGATACGCGACGGTACGCACCGGACCAGGGAGCGGTGTCGGCAGGCCGACATCGCCCTTCCCCGTCATCGAGACATAGGATCGCTTGCCGACAATGGCGCGCTGGATGACAAAGGCGGTGAGCGCCACAACCAGCATGATCGCCGCCAGCACCGCCGCGCGCCCGAAATCCTGCTGCGCCCCAACGACGGCGAAGAAGATCTCGGTTGAGAGCACGCCGAAGGACCCGCCGAGGACGATGGGGTTGCCGAAATCCGCCAGGCTCTCGACGAACACCACAAGCCAGGCATTGGCGATGCCCGGCAGCATCAGCGGCAGGGAGACGGCACGAAACGTGCGCATCTTGCTCGCCCGCAGCGTCTGCGAGGCTTCCTCCATGGCTGGCGAGATGCCCTCCACCACGCCGATCAGCACCAGGAAGGCGGTGGGGGTGAAGGAGAAGACCTGCGCCAGCCATACGCCGTTGAAGCCGTAGATCCAGCGGCCGAGCTCGATGCCGAACATCGCCTCCACCATCTGGTTCACCACGCCCGAGCGCCCGAAGATCAGGATCAGGCCGAGGCCGATGACGAAGGGCGGCGTGATGATCGGCAGCACCGTCAGAAGCCGCAGCGCACGCTTGGCGGGAAAGCGGCTGCGCGTAACAATCAGGGCGAAGCACAGGCCGAGCATCGTCGCTGCCGTGGCGGTGGACGTGGCAAGCAGCAGCGTGTTCCAGAACACGCCGCAGTTTACCGGGCCAGTGACGCAACCCAGGCCCCAGATCTTGCGGTCGAACAGCCGGTCCGCCATCGCGGCCGCCACGCCGAGATCGCCGCGCGGCGTGAACATCTCGCTCAGCACCGTGCCGACAGGCCATGCGGTGAACAGGATGATGGACGCCACCAGCACGCCGACAGAGCCCGATACGAAGCGATCGCCCTTGAAGAAGCCGCGCAGCGCGAGCCCATCGGTCAGGAGGATCAGGCTGCCGATCGCTGCCAGCGAGCCACCGAGACCGATGCCGAATTGCCGATCCTCAAGCTCGCCGAACAGCGCGTTCAGGCCGGGCCAGGACCAGCCCTGGATGCCGATGGCAAGGCCCTGCGCGATGATGGCCACCAAAGCGAAGCCACCGCCCCAGACCAGGAAATCGGCGCGTCTGGCGCGGGCCATGCCTGGCAGCGCGCCCGGCAGGGCCAGGGCGAGGCCTGCCAGCACCGGCCAGAACCAGAACCGCCCGAAGGCGAATGCCTGCCACAGCGCGGAGGATGCCTCCGCCTCCTCGCGGCCGAACGCCATGAGCCCGGGGAAGGTCAGCCCATCCTGCTGCATGTGCCAGGGCAACAGCAGCGTGCCGAGGGCAGCGATCAGCCAGAAGAAGAAGGAGGTGCCGAAGAACATGGCGCGTCACTCAGCGCGGCAAGGCGCCGACCTCCCGATCCCAGCGCGACAGCAGGCGCCGCCGTTCGGCAGAGGCGCCAAAGCGGGCGTTGTCGTAGTCGATGATGCGCGCGGTCGCCATGTTCGGCGCGCCATCGGTCAGCGGCACGCCCCGATTGGCCATGGTCTGCAGCTTGCGCGCTTCCTGGCTGGCAGCGAGCTGCGCGGGCGCGCTCAACGCCCAATCGTAGAAGCGCTGGGCGGCGGGCAGGTTGCGCGCACCACGCAGGATGGACATGGAGCCGATCTCATAGCCCGTGCCCTCGCACGGCACGGCATGGCCCACGGGGAAGCCCGCCGCGCGTTCCTCGGCCGCGTTGTGGACGAAGGAGATCGAGACCGCCGTCTCGCCACGCGCCACCGCCGTGATCGGCGCGGTGCCACTGCGCGGATAGGCGTTGATGCTGCCGTGCAGGCGCTTGAGGTAGTCGAAGGCCGGCTCCTCGCCCGTCATCTGCACAAGTGTGGCGATGACGATGTAGGCGGTGCCGGAGGAGTTGGGGTTCGCCATCTGGATCTCGCCGCGATAGACGGGATTCAGCAGATCGGCCCAGCAGGCGGGGGCGGGCAGGTTGCGGCGTGCGATGAGTTCCGTGTTGAAGCCGAAGCCGAGCACGGAGGCATAGACACCCACGGTGCGGCCCTGGGTCTGGCGCCATTGCGCCTGCGCCCAGTTATGCAGTTCGGCGATGCGCGGGCTTTCGAAGGCCTGGGTGAGGCCTTCCTCGCCGGCGGCGACGTGCGGGTCGCCCGTGCCGCCCCACCAGACATCGCCGCGCGGGTTGCGCGCCTCGCTGCGGATCGCGGCCAGCATCTCGCCGGTGGAGCGCTGGGTCAGCGTTACGCGGATGCCGCTCTCGCGCTCGAAGCCGCGCGCGATGGGCTGGCACCATTCGATGGTGGCTGAGCAATAGAGGTTGAGCTGCCCCTGAGCGAGCGCCGCGCCAGGGAGTGCGGCCAGCAGTCCCGCGCCGATGATCCTCCTCATCGCGGCAGCGACCCGATCTCGCGGTCCCAGCGTTCGAGGAGGCGCCGACGCATGCCGGCATCGCCGAAGGCGGCGAAATCGTAGTTGATCAGGTTGACCTTCGACAGATCGGCGATGCGCGCATCCGGCGCGGCGTCGCGATGCGCAGGCGTGTGGAACTGGTTCGCGCGCGGGCCGATATCCATCGCCGCCGGCGTCAGATACCAGTCATAGAAGCGCCGCGCCTGGGTGAGGTTTCGGGCACCGCGGATGATCGACATGCAGGCCACCTCGTAGCTCGTGCCCTCGCTGGGGAAGACGAGGTCGATGGGGAAGCCAGCCTGCTGCATGGAGGTGACCTCCATGTTGAAGCTCACCGCCAGCGCCGTCTCGCCGCGCGACACCGCCTGCATCGGCGCCGCGCCCGAACGCGTGTAGGCATTCACGTTCGGATGCAGTTGTCGCAGATAGGCGAAGGCACGATCCTCATCCCACAGCTGCACCAGCCCGGCGATGATGGTATAGGCGGTGCCGGAGGAATTGGGGTTCGGCAGTTGCACCTCACCGCGATAGGCGGGGTTGAGCATGTCAGCCCAGCTGCGCGGCAGCGGCAGGTTCTTGCGCGTCATCAACTCGCGATTCCACGCCAGCCCGATGGCGCCGGAAGACACGCCGACGCAGCGCCCGCCCGACATGGTGTGTACGCGCACTGCCCATTCATGCAGCCCGGCCATGTTGGGCGAGGTGTAGGGCTGCAGCAGGTTGGCCTCGGCGGCGCTGATATGCGTCTCGGCCGAAGCGCCGAACCAGATGTCAGTGCGCGGATTCTGTGATTCCGCGCGAAGCTGCGCCAGGATCTCGCCGGCGGATTTGCGCGCCATGGCGACGCGGATTCCGGTGTCGCGCTGGAAGCCGGCGGCGATCGCCTCGCACCAATCCGCGGCGGGGGCGCAGAGCATGTTCAGCGTGCCCTGCGCCGCTGCGGGCGTGACTAGGGCGAGGCTCAGCGCGGCAGTCGCAGCGAGGGTTTTCGGTGTCATCGGCGATGTTCCTGGCAGCGGGAAAGGGGGGCCGGCGCGCATTGTGGCGCCGGCCGAAGCAGTTCAGCGGGGCAGGGCGCCGACTTCGCGGTCCCAGCGCTCGATCAGCCGGCGGCGCTCGGCGGCGCGGCCATATTTGGCGAAGTCGTACTCGATCAGCCGGATGCGCGAGAGGTCAGGCGCGTTCGGCGGCAGCGGTGCTTCGCGGTTGGAGGGGGTTTGCAACTGCCCGCCGGCCTCGAAGCCCAGCCGCTGCGCCGGCGCCGTCAGCGCCCAATCGTAGAAGCGCCGCGCCTGGGTCAGGTTGCGCGCGCCGCGGATGATGGACATGGAGCCGATCTCGAAGCCCGTGCCCTCGCAGGGGGTGGCATAGGATACCGGGAAGCCTGCATTCCGCTCGGTCACCGCATCATGCACGAAGGACAGCGAGACGCCGGTCTCGCCGCGTGCCACGGCCTTGATCGGACCGGTGCCGCTGCGCGCGTAGCTGTTGACGTTTGGATGCATCCGGCGAAGGAAGGTGAAGGCCTCCTCCTCGCCCATGATCTGCACGAGGGTCGCGATGATCACGTAGGCGGTGCCCGAGGAGTTCGGGTTGGCCACCTGGATTTCGCCGCGGAAACGCGGGTCCAGCAGATCGGCCCAGCAGGCGGGCGGCGCGATGTTGCGGCGTGCCAGCAATTCGGTGTTGTAGCCGAAGCCAACGGCACCCGCGTAGACACCGATGGCGCGCTGGTTGGATTGGCGCCACTGCGTCAGCGCCCAGGGCTGGAGCTGCGCGTTGTTGGCGCTCTCGAAGGCCTGCGTCAGGTTCTCCTCGCCGGCGGCGAGGTGCGGGTCACCGGTACCACCGAACCAGACATCGCCGCGCGGGTTCTGGCCTTCGGCGCGGATGGCGGCCAGCGTCTCGCCGCTGCCGCGCTGTGTCATGCTGACGCGGATGCCCGTGTCGCGCTGGAAGTTCGTGGCGATGGCCTGGCACCACTCGATCTGCACCGAGCAGTACAGGTTCAACGACCCCTGGGCGGCCGCTGGTGGGGCAGCCAGCAGCGCAAGCGCGCCAAGCGTCATGGCGGGAAGCAGGCGGCAGGTCATGATGGCGTTCCTCCGGTTGATCATTGACGAAGCAGTGTGGCCTGGGCGGGGTCGAGGGCGAGGCCGATGGCCGACCCCGCAGAAAGGGGCACCAGGCCGCGCAGATGCGGCTCTTCTGCCACAAGGCGAAGTCCCTCGCCGGCTTCGAGCGTGTAGCGAACATGCCCGCCCAGGAATTCGGCACGCAGCACCCGCGCCTGCAGCGCGCCACCCTCGCGCAGAAGGGTGATGGCCTGCGGTCGCAGCGCGAGCGTGGCGCGGCCCGGCGGACCAGCCTCGGCCACGTTCTTGGGCATGGGCAGCAGAAGACCCCCGGTGTGGAAACCATCGGACTCCAATGCGCCTTCCAGCATGTTGGCGGTGCCCAGGAAGCCGGCCACGAAGCGGTTCACCGGGTGGTCGTAGAGTTCCGTGGGCGCGCCAACTTGCAGCACCCGGCCCTCATGCAGCACGGCCATCCGGTCTGCAGCAGCATTGGCCTCTTCCTGGTCATGCGTGACGAGAATGGTCGTAAGGCCGAGCCGACGCTGCAACTCCACCAACTCCGCCCGCACCCCGGCACGCAGCCCGGCATCGAGGTTGGAGAGCGGCTCATCCAGCAGCAGCACATCGGGCTCTATGGCCAGCGTGCGGGCAATGGCAACGCGCTGCTGCTGCCCGCCGGAAAGCTGCGCCGGGCGGCGATCGATGAACTGCGCAAGGCCCACGAGGTCAAGCGCGGCGCGTACCCGGCGGTCACGTTCGGCGCGGCCCACGCGGCGTTGCTCCAGGCCGAAGGCGACGTTCTCGCCCACCGTCATGTGCGGCCACAACGCGTAGCTCTGGAACACAAGGCCGACATTGCGGTCCCATGGTGCCAGCCGCGTGGCGTCGCGGCCGCCGATCATGATACGGCCCCGCTCGGGTTGGCCGAAGCCCGCGATAAGGCGCAGCAGCGTGGTCTTGCCGCTGCCCGAGGGGCCCAGGAAGGCAAAGAACTCGCCCTTGCGCACGGTGAGGGAGACATCCTCCAGCACACGCGTGGCGCCGTAGCCGAAGCTCACGGACTGGACGTCGACACCGGCTTCGCTCATGCGGTCCTCGGGTCACTGCTGCGGGTACGGCGGCCGCGCTCGTGCTCGGCGAAGCGGTGGGCGGCGAAGGTGCAGATGGCCACGACCAGCACCGCGATGACGCCGAGCGCAGCACCCGGCCCACGGCCCGACGCGCTCTGCATGAAAAGGTAGATGCCGAAGGACAGCGGCGCGTCCACGTCGCGCGTCGCCAGGACCAGCGTGGCCGAAAGCTCCACGGCTGCGGTGGCGAAGCTGGTGACGAACGCGGCGGCGAGCCCACCCGCCATCAGCGGCACCACGATGCGGCGCAGCGTGGTCACCTTGCCGGCCCCCATGTTCTCGGCCGCTTCTTCGAGACTGCGATGCACCTGCTGCAACGCGGCGGTGGAGGCGCGCAGTGCATAGGGCAGGCGGCGCACCGCCAGGACGATGGTCAGCATGATCCAGGACGTGGCGAGCGAGGCGCCATCCCACATCTTAACGTCGAAATAGGTGCGCAGTATGCCGATGCCCAGCACAAGGCCCGGCACCGCGAGTGCTGACATCGCCGCCATGTCCAGCAGCTTGCGCCCGGGCAGCTTCGTGCGCAGCACCAGCCAGGCGATCGTGACGCCGATCACCACGTCGATCAGCCCGGCCAGCCCGCAATACAGCAAGGTATTGGTGATGAATTGCGGTGTCTCGCGCAGCACCGTGCCGTAGTGCTCCAGCGTGAAACCATCCGGCAGCGGGCTGAACGACCAGATGGTGCCGAAGCTGAGCAGCAGGATGCCGATATGCGGTGCCAGCACGAGGAACAGTACCGGCACCACGAAGCACCAGCACAGGATCAGCCCGCGCCGGGTGAGTTCGCGTCGGCCAAGACCGCCGCCGCCGCGCTGCTGCGTGGCATAGTCCCGCCCGCGCAACAGCAGTGCGGCGAGGCCCATCGCGGCGACGGACACGACCACAAGGATAACGCTGATGACATAGCCCATCGGGTCACCAAGACCGACCGACGTGACCCGCAGATACGCCTGCGGCGCCAGCATGTTCGTCACGTTCAGCATCAGCGGCGTGGCCAGGTCGTCGAACACCTTCACGAACACCAGGCTCGCCCCCGCGAGATATCCCGGCAGGGCCAGCGGCAGCACGATGCGCCGCAGCAGGGTGAAGTTCTTCGCCCCGAGATTTTGCCCGGCTTCCTCCATCGAGATGTCCACGTTGGACAAGGAGGCGGTGAGGTTCATCAGGATGAACGGAAAGTAGTGCAGCGATTGCACGAAGATGACGCCGTTCAGCCCGTCCATCAGGTCGAGGCGAAAGCCGAACCAGTCCATCAGCAGCAGGTTGATCGTGCCGTTGCGGCCGAACACCAACTGCATGGCCACCGCACCCACGAAGGGTGGCATCACCAGCGGCAGCACGCCCAGGGTCGTGATCAGCGCCGTGCCGGGAAAACGATAGCGCGCCAGAATCACCGCCAGGGGCACGGCGATGAGCGAGGCGAAGACCACGCTCATCGACGCAACGTAGAGGCTGTTCCAGAAGCTTTCGATGAACAGGCTGGTGCGGAAGAAATCCGCGAAATGCACCAGGGTGAAGCCGCCATCGCCGGCCTGGAACGCGACCATGAAGACGCGTCCCACCGGCACGATCAGGAAGGCGAGCAGGAAGGCCGCGACCAGCAACGCTGCCACGACCTGCGCAGGGGATGCCTCGGTACGGTAGCGGGCGAGAAACGGGCGCGCGGGCGCAGTCTCAGTGGTTGCCGACACGCCTGCGCCTCCGACGGTCAACGCGCCCGCTGCGCCCGTTCTGCGAGTTGCTTCGCCTCAGCATAGGTGGCGACGGCGTAGCGGTCCCACTGCTCCTCATACTCAGCCTGGCGACCGGCGGCGGGGCGATCAGGACGCGTGGCACGGAAGGCGCCGGCGACGGCGGGATCCGATGCCTGGACTTCGTTGACCGGCACCGCCGTCAGCTTCGCGCGCGCCTCTGCCACAAGCCGGCGTCCTTCGGCGTTCTCGCGCCGTGCGAGGGCCGCCTCGGCCGCGTGCACCGCCTTCCACGCATCGGTCAATTCCCGCAGGCGGAAGGTAATGAGGCGGTCGAACAGGCTGTTCAGCAACTCATAGCGGGATTCGGAGATACCGCTGTCGAAGCGCACGCGTGCGCCGAGATTGGGATTGGTGAACGGGTTGGGGAAATCGGGCGGGGCGTTCGCGTAGGCTTCCGGCCGCACCGGCAGGCGCATGACCCGTGGGTTCAGCAACACTGCCTGCCCCTGGGGCGAGAGCAGGAACTGTACGAAGGCGCGGGCAGCGTTGGGGTTCGAGGAACCCTCGATCACCCCAATATTGGCCGGCACCAGTGTTGTGACGGTGGGATAGACGAACTCCACCGGGAAACCCGACGCCTTGGCGGATAGGCCGAAAAAGTCGATCACGATGCCGATGCCGTACTGGCCGCTGTTCACCGCGTCCGGCACGCCGAAGGAGCGATCCGAGACCTGGGCGTAGTTTCCCGCGATCTCGAGCAGTTGCGCCCAGCCTGGTGCCCAGCCCTCGCCCTGCAGAATGGTCTCGATGGTCAGGTGCGTGGTGCCAGAGCGGCTCGGCGCCGAGATACCGATGTGGTTCTGGTAGACCGGGTTCTTCAGGTCCGCCCATTCGCGCGGCACGGGAAGGCGGTTCGCGCGGATGTAGCGGGTGTTGTACATGATGCCGTAGCCGGAGACGGCGAAGCCGAAATACCGGCCATCGGCGTCATGTGTGGGCTGGCCGCCGATGCGATCCGGGATGCCCGACGTGTCGATCTGCGGGCGGGCGAGCAGGTTGCCGGCCTTCAACACCTCGAATGCATCCGGCGCGCTGGCCCACATCAGATCGGGCGGAGAGGAACGCGTCTCACGGATGAACGCGACGGCCGCGGTCGTATTGCGGTTCTGCACTTCGACGCGCGTGCCGGGATGGGCGGCTTCGAAAGCCTGCACGAAAGGGGTCGTGACATCGCGCGAGAAACTGGTGACGATCACCACGCGGGGTTCCAGCGAGGTTTGCGCGCCGGCGTGGCCGATTATGGAGGTGAGGCCGAGCGCGGCGCCACCGGCCATCAGGCCGCGGCGGGATGTGGCTGTATGGTTCATGAGGTGCCTCCCATTGGCGCCGAATTTTCCATTCGGAGGTTCATTATACTGCCATAAAAGTGTCATGATCAGGCGAGGGACGCAAGCGCAGTGCGTCTCAGACCAGGCGCTTGCGAACCGCGGTGACGCCAACCTCGGCGACCAGCGCCATCACGAGAAAGCCCGGCAGACTCGTCGCCATCCTGTCCCAGTGGAAGAACTGATCGCGTCCTCCAGTGCGACACTGAGCAGGTGGACCTGCTGTTCTCCTTACGCCTCAGGCAATTCGGCGAACGGGCGCCTTTGGGCAGCGCGCCGGGCTTGCGCTGGCTCAGTTGCGGAGGGGCCGGTTTCCGTCGACACGCGCAGACCAACACGCATCACTTTGCCAACCATCGGCAGCCGGTGCGATTGCGCAGCCGCGCCATATCGCGCAATCCTGCAACGAGACTCAGGGGAGGCTCGGCGGTGGCGACGTTCCAACTCACAAGCGCGGCTGCCGATTCGCTGATCGGAACGGGCGATCAGGTGGACATCTTCGTCGTCAACGGCGGGGATCGCCTCGTCGGCACGGACACGGTGCAGGGTGGCGGCAACAGCACCTGGTCCGACCTGCTGCGGATCAACGTGACGGTGACCCTCGGGTCGGCGGCCTTCGCCAATGTGCGCGGCATCGAGCGCTTGCTCATCTCCGCCGCGAATGGCGCGAACCTGACGCTCGACAATGCCATGGTCGCCAGCACGGACCGGTCGAACTTCCAGGTGATCGGAAGCAGCGGGGGCGATACGGTGTTCGGCGGCGGCGTGCTGGTGACACAACTCGTGATGGAGGGGTATGCCGGCAACGACCTGCTGGAGGGCGGCGGCGGCGACGACCTGCTCCGCCCGGGCTCCGGCGCGGACACCATGCTCGGCGGCGCCGGCGCCGACACGATCGAGGTCGCCATCGCGGAACTCGGCGCGAATGACTGGCTGGATGGCGGCGCGGGGAACGACGACGTGCTGGTCCTGACCGGGACGGGCGTGGTCACCCAGGCGATGTCGAGCGCCATCAAGGGCATCGAGCGGATCCAGGCGGCCGACGGCAGCGCCAGCATCGTGCCGCTCGCGCTGATCATCGCCGCCGGGCTGACGACGAGCGGCGGGGCGCTGACCGTGCTCGGGACCATCGGCGACGATACGCTGAACGGCGCCTTCGCGACCGTGGCCCTCGCGCTGTTCGGGGAGGCGGGGAATGACCGCCTGACCGGCGGCGCCTTCGGCGACACGCTGGCAGGCGGCGCGGACAACGACATCCTGCGCGGCATGGCGGGCAACGACGTGCTGGATGGCGGCGACGGCGACGACCGGCTGATCGGCGCGGAGGGCGACGACCTGCTGATCGGCGGGCTGGGGAACGACGTCCTGTTCGGCGGGGCGGGCGACGACACGATCGACCTGGGCGGCGGGGCGGACCGCACGGATGGCGGCAGCGGCAACGATCTCTACCGCGTCCTGGTTACCGATCTCAGTTCCGCCGACCTGATCATGGACGAGGACGGCGCGGCGGATACGCTCGAACTGCTGGACGTGTTCAACGTCGCCACCCTGACCTTCGCCGGCATCAGCATCAGCGGCTCGTTGGCCGGGCGGATCCAGGGGATGGAGCGTTTCCTGTTCGGCTCGGGCAACGACGTGTTCCTGCCCGGCAACATCATCGGCGACGGCGCCGGGGCGAATGTCGTCACCGTCTCGGGCGGGGCGGGCAACGACCTGCTGAATGTCTCGCAGGTGGCGAGGCTCACCACACCGCTGGCCTTCCTGCTCGATGGCGGCGACGGCGCCGACTCGCTGATCGGCGGGCGCGGGGCGGACACGATTTCGACCGGCACGGGCGACGACCGGGCGCTCGGCGGGATCGGGAACGACCTGTTCCAGGTGCTCTCGGGCGATTTCTCCGGCGCCGACACGCTGAACGGCGAGGACGGCTTCGACAGGCTGCGGCTGGTCGGCAACGAATCGCTCGGCTCGGGCACCTTCGCCGGCGTGTCGGGCATCGAGATCATCGAACTTGCCCCGGGCGGCCAGGCGGTGACGCTGCCCGGCGCCTTCGCCGATGAGCTCAACCGAACAGCGACCATCCGCGGCGGGGTGGGCGACGACCTGGTGGATGTCAGCGCCTTTGCCATCAACCGACGCGTCGTTGTCGAGCTGGGCGCCGGCAACGACACGCTGATCGGCGGCGCGGGCGACGACACCGTCTCCGCCGGGGCGGGCGTGGACGAGATCCATGTCGGGAACGGGCTGAACCTAGTGATCTTCGGGGTGGGCGAGCTTTCCGGGCTCGACATCGTGACCGCCGGGACCGGCGCCCCCGTCATCGTCCTGGGAATCTACGGTGACACGCTGAGGGTGGGCGTCGCGGCCGGGCAAACACTGTCGCAGGGCGTCTTCGCCGGCGTCTCCGGCTTCGACAGCTTCTTATTCGAGGGCGGCCCGAATTCCGCCGTGCGACTGCCGTCGACGTTGGTGAGCCAGAGCGGCCAGGCCAAAGTGGAGGTCGCGGCGGTGGGCGAGGGGATGGTGGTGGATGGCCGTGCCCTGGTCACGGGGATCGAAATGAATGGCGGCAGCGGAGCGTCGCAAGTGCTGTTCGGCGGCAGCGGCGCCGATACGATCTACGGCAGTGACAACGACACGCTTATCGGGGGGCCGGGCGGCGACCGTATCTCTCTCAGCAGCGGGGCGACCGCGCTGATCCGCGCGGTCTCCGACGGCACGGCGGATATCAACAGCACCGTCAGCACGGCGGGCGCGGACAGCGTGTCCGGCACGCAGTCCGACGGCAACTTCATCCTGGTGGACACCCTCGCTCTCGGCATGTCCGCTACCTTCCCCCGTTACGTCACCAACGGCGCGAACCTCAGCCTCAGCGCTTCTGCGAACGTGCTGCCGACGCAGTACGAGATCGCGGGCGACGCCTTCGGCTCGCTGACCGCGGTGCGGAACGCGGTGGGGGCGCGGCTGACCAACAACGACCCGCTCGTCTTCGAGAAGAACATCCTGGTGATCGGCGGTGCCAGCAACGACCGCTTCGGGGTCTATTACTTCGAGGACCGCGACCACAACGCCACCGTGGACAGCACGGACATCCTGCGGCTGCTGGCCATCGGCACGGGCGACGTGCCAGTCAACCAAGACCGCGGCTTCCGGCAGCTCCTGGATTTCGACCTGGTGTAGCGGCGAGGCTTGCCGGCAGGCGGCATCGTGCCACATCCGCGCTACGTGACGGGTGACCGCAAGCCGCTGATCGCCCCCCCCCTTTGCCTCGCTGCCGCCCCTGCCGGATCGGCTGACCTGCCTCCCGTTTCCTGGACCGCCTTGAGCTGGAAAACTCCAGTTTCGGGTTGGGCCGGGAGACGGAGGGACGACGATGAAGAAGTCGAAGTTCACGGGCGCGCAGATCGCGTTCTTGCTGCGCCAGGCGGAGGAGGGGACGGCGATCGGGGAGGTCTGCCGCAAGGAGGGCATCTCGGAGGCGATGTTCTGCAATTGGCGCAAGAAGTACGGTGGCCTGATGCCCTTGGAGATACGGCGACTGAAGCAGCTCGAGGAGGAGAATATTGAGCTGAGGAAGCTCGTGGCGGACCTCTCGCTGGATCGGGCGATGCTGCAGGAGTTCTGGCAAAAAAGCTCTGAAGCCTGCGCGGCGACGCCAGTTGGTGGACGACGTCCGTGGTGCGTGGAAGGTCTCCATCCGTCGGGCCTGCGCGGTGATCCGGATGGAGCCATCGACGTACCACTACCGTGGCAAGCGTCGCTCGCGGGCGGCACTGATCGGTCGGATCAAGGAGATCGCCGCGACGCGCGTGCGGTACGGCTATCGCCGGATCCACGTGCTGGTGCGGCGGGGTTCGACGCACTGCGTCGGACGCCGCAGGCTGGCTGGCATGTGAACGCGAAGCGGATCTCCCGCCTGTACCGGGACCTCGGCCTGCAACTGCGCAACAAGGTGCCGAAGCGGCGGGTGAAGACGAAGCTACGCGATGATCGGCGGCCCGCTGAGCGTGCCAACGAGACCTGGGCGATGGACTTCGTGCACGACCAGTTGGCGACAGGGCGGAAGATCCGCGTGCTGACGATCGTGGATACCTTCTCGCGCTATGCGCCGGCGGTCGAGCCGCGGTTTGGCTACCGGGCGGGCGACGTCATTGATGTGCTCGAGCGTGTCGGGCGAGAGCATGGGTTTCCGCAGGCGATCCGCGTCGACCAGGGCAGCGAGTTCGTGTCACGCGAGCTCGATCTCTGGGCCTACCAACGCGGGGTGACGCTGGATTTCTCCCGGCCGGGAAAGCCAACGGACAACGCGTTCATCGAAAGCCTGAACGGGAAGTTCCGGGCGGAGTGTCTGAACGCGCTCTGGTTCATGAGCCTCGACGACGCACGGGCGAAGTGCGAGGCCGAGCGTAGAGACTACAACGGTCGACGTATGCGTCGACCGCCCGCATAGCGGCATCGGCAGCAAACCGCCGGCGAGTCTGGTGAATTCGGTCAGCGGCACACGGCCCACGCCGACCGAATAGCGCTGGAAGATGCCCGCCAGGGCGGTCCAAGGATGGGTAGCAGGTCACAGTGCCCAAACAATTGCGCTCACGCTCGACCAGATTCCGGGGTCACGACCAATTCCGCGCGGCCCCCCGGCACGGGCCACGGCACGGCAGCGCGGCTTCCTGCTGGTGGACTGGCTGCGTCGCGGCTTCGGCGATCGCGAGAACTGAACGCTTCTGAGGCTCAGCGCGCCGCCTCGGCCTCCGCCACCCGCCGTGCCGCGGCAACGAAACCATCGGGGTTGAGCGAGATGGAATCGATGCCGCAAGCCACCAGGAAGGCTGCGAAATCCGGATGGTTGCTCGGCGCCTCACCGCAGATGCCAACCTTCACGCCGCAGGCATGGGCGCGGCGGATCACGTCGGCGATCATCCGCTTCACGGCCTCGTTCCGCTCGTCGAACAGGCCGCGCAACTCGGCGCTGTCGCGGTCGACGCCGAGCACCAGCTGGGTCAGATCGTTGGAGCCGATCGAGAAGCCGTCGAAGCGCGCGGCGAATTCCTCGGCAAGGATGACGTTCGAGGGGATCTCGCACATCACGTAGATCTGCAGGCCCTTGTCGCCGCGCTTCAACCCGTGCTCTGCCATCAGTGCCAGCACGCGGTCGGCCTCGGCGGGCGTGCGGCAGAAGGGGATCATCAGGATGATATTGTCGAGGCCGATCTCCTCGCGTGCCTTGACCATGGCGCGGCATTCCAACGCGAAGCCCTCGCGATACCGCTCGCTGTAGTAGCGCGAGGCGCCGCGCAGCCCGAGCATCGGGTTCTCCTCCGCCGGCTCGAAGGCGGCGCCGCCCAACAGATGCGCGTACTCATTGCTCTTGAAATCGGACATGCGGACGATGACCGGGTGCGGGTGAAACGGGGCGGCGATGCGCGCCACACCGCGCGCCAGCGTCTCCACGAAGTAGCTCGGCTTGTCGCGGAAGCCGCGCGTCAGCGCCTCGATCTCGCGCCGTGCCGCTCGGTCGGTCACCGCTTCGAAGCGCAGCAGGGCCATCGGGTGCGCCTTCACCACGGCGCTGATGATGAACTCCATGCGCGCCAGCCCCACGCCCTGCGTGGGCAGCCGCCAGGCGCGCAGCGCTGCCGCCGGGGTGGCGATATTGAGCATCATCGCGGTCACGGTGTGCGGGATGGCGGCGAGGTCGATGTCGGTGGCGGTGAAATCCAGGATTCCGTCATAGACTTTCCCCTCCTCGCCCTCCGCGCAGGAGAGCGTGACGTCCTGGCCGTCCCGCAGCAGCGCCGTCGCGCGCTGCGTGCCGATGACCGCCGGCACGCCAAGTTCGCGGCTGACGATGGCCGCATGGCTGGTGGCGCCGCCATGGTCGGTGATGATGCCCGCCGCCTTGCGCATGAGCGGCACCCAGTCGGGATCGGTCGCCTCGGCCACCAGCACGGCGCCGGCGGGAAAATCCGCGATATCGTCGGCGCTGCGGACGAGGCAGGCCGGCCCGGCGGCGATCGCCTCGCCCACCGCAGCACCCCGCAGTATGGGCTGCGCCTTGGCGGTCAGGCGATAGCTGCGCAGCGTCCGCACCGCCCGCCCGCCATGGATCGTCTCCGGTCGCGCCTGCAGGATCCAGAGTTCACCGCCGTTGCCATCGCGCGCCCATTCGATATCCATCGGCCGGCCATAATGCTGCTCGATGGCGACGGCCCAGCGTGCGAGGCGCAGAACATCCGCATCCTCCAGCACGAAGCGCTCGCGCTCGCGCTGGCGGGTCGTCACCATCGCCGTGCGCGCGCTGCCCCCACCGGCATAGATCATCTTGCGCGCCTTGGCGCCGCAGGTCTTGTCGAGGATCGGCACGCGCGCTGGGTCGGCGAGGCCCGGCTTGAACACCAGGTATCGGTCTGGATCGACCTGGCCCTGCACGATCGGCTCGCCCAGCCCCCAGGCGGCGCTGATCACGACGACGCCGGGAAAGCCGCTTTCCGTATCGATGGTGAAGATGATGCCGGAGCCGCCGAGGTCGGCCCGCACCATGCACTGCACGCCGATGGACAGCCCCACCTGCATGTGGTCGAAGCCCTGCATGTCCCGGTATGAGATCGCGCGATCGGTAAACAGCGAGGCGTAGCAGCGCCGGCAGGCCTCCAGCAGCGCGCGCTCGCCCTGCACATTGAGGAAGGTCTCCTGCTGGCCGGCGAAGCTTGCGGTCGGCAGGTCCTCGGCGGTGGCGCTGCTGCGCACCGCGACGGCGGGTTCGGCGAGGCCGCGACGCCGGCCGAGTTCGCGATAGGCTGCGCGGATCGCCTCGGCCATGGCGGCCGGGAATTCGCCTTCCAGGAACAGCCGCCGGATGGCCGCGCCGGTTTCCTGCAGCGTGGCGCTGCCGGCCTTGTGCGCGGCGAGCGCCGCCCGCATCGCCGGGCCGATGCCATTTGCGGTGACGTAATCGTGATACGCCGCGGCGGTGGTGGCGAAGCCCGGCGGCACCTGAACGCCCGCGGCGCCGAGCGCGCCGATCATCTCGCCGAGCGACGCGTTCTTCCCACCCACGCGCGGCACATCGCCGGAACGCACCGTCTCGAGCCATAGCAAGGGCGGCTCATCCCCTGCGGGGTGCGCAGGCGCGCATAGGGTCATGGCGGCTTCCTCCGAAATTGCGCGCAGCATTCACCCGCGCGAGGCTTGGCCGCCTTGATCCGCATCATGGTGACGCGCATCGGCGCCGTGCTTCGCTGCCGCCCGGTGATCAACGTCGTGATGCAGGGGGGCACGTCCATGCGGAACGCGGTCGAATGGGCGCTGGTGGCAGATGCCCGATACGTGCGCATCCTGGAGCGTCACGGCGGCGCGGCCTGGGCGGAGCGACCCGAGGCCCTCTCCGCGCCCGCCAATCCCGCCTCGCACCAGCATGGCACGGAGCGCCCGGGGCGCGTGCATGAAAGCGTCGGCAGCGCGCGCCACGCGATTGAGCCGCGGCAGGATCCCCATCGCGTCGCGGAGGCCAGCTTCGCCCACCACTTGGCCGACGAACTCGAGAAGGCGGCGGCCATTGGGCGCTATGACTGGCTGCTGCTGGTCGCACCGCCGATCTTCCTCGGCGATCTCCGCAAGGCGCTCGGCGTTGCGACGCGCCAGCGCCTGCGCGGCAGCCTCGACAAGGGTATCGTGCAGGCGAGCCTGACAGCGATCATCCGCCAGCTGGACGAGGTGCGCCCTGGCTGAGCCACGCCCTGGATCGCACAGCCCGGGCCAGTGGTCTGGGCGCGCCGGGCTGATCCTGGCCACCATCGGTTCGGCCGTCGGGCTCGGCTCGATCTGGAAATTCCCCTATGAGGTCGGCGAGAATGGCGGCGGCGCCTTCGTGCTGATCTACGGCGTGGGGCTGTTGCTGGTCGTGCTGCCGCTGATGCTGGCGGAATTCGCCATCGGGCGGCGCAGCGGCGGCGATGCGATGGCTAGCATCCGGCGGCTGGCCGAGGCGGCCGGCGCGGCGCCTGCCTGGCGCTGGCTGGGCGCGCTGATGCTGGCCGCAGGCTTCGCGATCCTCAGTTACTACGCAGTGATCGGGGGGCTCACGCTGGCCTATGGCGCGCAGGCGCTGGGCGCGGGGTTCCACGGGCTCGACGCCGCCGGCGCGGCCAGGCTGTTCGCCGCGCGCAGCGGCGACCCGCTGGTGCTGGCCGGATGGCATGCCCTGTTCATGGCCCTCACCGTGGCGATCGTGGCACGCGGCATCGAGCGTGGCATCGAGGCGGCCTGCCGCCTGTTGATGCCGGTGCTGGCCGCCATCATGCTGCTGCTGGCGCTGCATGGTGCGGCGAGCGGCGAGTTCGCCCGCACCGCGGAGTTCCTGCTGGCCCCCAGGCTGGACGCGGTGACGCCGCGCGCGGCGCTGGAGGCGCTCGGCCTCGGCTTCTTCTCGATCGGCGTGGGGCTTGGTGTGCTGCTCACCTATGCCGCGCATGCGCCGCCGGACACCTCGCTTGGCACCGTAGCCTTGGCGACGTTGGCGGGCGACACCGCGATCTCGCTGCTCGCTGGCTTCGCGGTCTTTCCGCTGGTCTTCGCGCATGGGCTGGATCCGGCGGCCGGCACCAGCCTGATCTTCCTGACGCTGCCCATCGCCTTCGGCGAGGTCGCCTGGGGCGGCCTGATGGGCGGGGCCTTCTTCGCCGCCCTTGCGTTCGCGGCCCTGGCGTCGGCCATCGCCCTGCTGGAACTCGTGGTGGCGCCGGCGATCCGCTGGACCGGCTGGCCACGACCGCGCGCGGCCATGGCCATGGGGCTCGCCTGCTGGGTCGCGGGACTGCCCAGCGCGCTCTCCTTCAACCTGTGGCGCGAGGTGCGGCCACTCGGCGTCCTGCCTGGCTTCGCTGAGGTCGGCATCCTCGATGCGCTGGACCGCGTGACCTCCAACTTGGCGCTTCCCCTGGCCGGCCTGCTGCTGGCGGTCTTCGCCGCGCGCCTGTTGGGCACGCCGGCATTGGCGGCAGAACTTGGCTGGCCGGCGTCGCGCCTGGCCGCGCTGCGGGCGTTGCTCGGCTGGGGCGTGCCAGGGTTGATCCTGGCCGTGGCCGCACTCGGCCACCTGCTGCGATAGGAGCCGATATGCCCGCATCGTTCCTCCTCGTTCTGCTCGCGCTCGCCATGCTGTCGCCGGCCCTGCTCGGCTGGGTGCTGGTCGGGCCGGCGCGGCCTTGGCGGGATGAGGTTGGCGGCGCCCTGGCGCTGCTCGGCTTCGCGGCGCTGATGCTTGAGTTCCTGCTGTCGGGCCGGTTCCGCGCCGTCTCCAGCGGCGTGGGCATCGACCGGGCGATGCGCTGGCACCAACTGGCGGGCCGGATCCTGGCGGCGCTGCTGTTGCTGCATCCCTTCCTGTACACCCTGCCGGATGGTTCGGCCTTCCAGCGGCCGGATGATCTGACGCAGACGGCTTGGCTCGGCCTGGGCGGTGCGGCCATCGCGACCGGGATGCTCGCCTGGTTCCTGCTCGCCCTGCTGATCATCACCGCGATCCGCCGGGACGATCTGCCCTATCGCTATGAGATCTGGCGCGGGATGCACGGGCTGGGCGCGCTGCTGGTCGCCGGGCTCGGCCTGCACCACGCGCTGGCGGCTGGGCGCTATGCGGCGCACCCAGCGGTCGCGGGCGCGCTCTGGGCGCTATCGGGCCTGGCGTTGCTGGCCTTGGTCTGGGTCTACCTCATCCGCCCGCTATCGCTCGCGCGCCGGCCTTGGCGGTTGGCCTCCGTGACACAAGCGGCGCTGGCGACCTGGGAGGTGGTGCTGGAGCCGGTCGGCCATGCCGGGCTCGATTTCCATGCAGGCCAATTCGCCTGGCTGAAGCTCGACCGTGGGCCCTTCGCCCGGCGCGAGCACCCCTTCTCCATCGCCTCCGCCCCGGCCGAAGGCAGCCGCTTGCGCTTTCTCGTGAAGGAAATCGGGGATTTCACCCGCGGCATCGGTGCGCTGCCACTGGGTGCGCGCGCCTTCGTGGATGGGCCACACGGGCATTTGTGCCTTGATGGGCGGTCCGAGCCGGGAATCGTCTTTCTCTGCGGCGGAGTTGGCTTGGCACCGGCGCTGGCCATGATCCGCGAGGCAGCGGCAGGCGGGCCGCAGCGGCCGATGCTGCTGCTTTATGGCAACCGCCTGGAAGCGCAGATCCTGGCGCAGGGGGAACTTGCGGCGCTGGCGGCGCAGGGCTGGTTGGAGGTGGTGCATGTGCTGGGCGAACCGCCCGCCGGATGGCGCGGCGAGACCGGCCAGCTCGACGCCTCGCTCATCGCCCGGCGCTGCGGCGCCGCGGCGGTGGCGGGCTGGCTGTTCGTGCTGTGCGGCCCGACGCCGATGCTGAAGACAGCCCGAGCGGCGCTGCGCGGCCTTGGCGTGCCAGGCGCGCGCATCCTGGCCGAGCGCTTCACCTATGATTGAGCGCCCGCATCCGACCAGGCCTTCAACAGACCAGCACATTCTCCAACCGCCCGCCTGTCCGGCTCCAAGGGCCCACTCCAATCGGCGTGCAGAAGGGACCCCCTTTTGATGTAGATGAGCGCGCCCGGGTTGGCTGCCGCTGCGCCTACGGCTCCGCAGCCTGCTTCATGCAGGACATCATCTTTGCCGTCTCTCCTCGGACAAACGGCTGTCCAGAAAAACCGGGTGCAGATCAGCGGGAAGACCAGCCCCCACCTTCGCGTCATGCGATGATCTGAATGTCCGCTGCGCTCAGCACGGGCATGCCGACCAGCGTGGCCAGCAGCACGGTGGCCGCCGTGCCGGCCCCGCCACCAGCCCGCCGCCAAAGCCGCCGGCGGAGAGCGCGATGGTGTCGTTCGCCGCCGCGAAGTCAAAGATACGATCACCCGCGTCGAGCGTGGCGCCGAAGCGGAAGACATCCGCGCCAATGCCGCCGTAGAGCCGGTCTGCACCAGCGCCGCCATCCAGCGTGTCGGCGCCGGCCGTGCCGTTCATGAGGTTGGCCAGCGCATTGCCGGCGCCGCGCCGCGCCGCTCAGCACCAGCGTCTCGACCTCGACCGCGAGGGTGTTGTTGACGCTGGCGAACACCATGTCGGCGCCGCCGCCGGCCAGTTCGAACACGCGGTCCAGCGCATCCTCCACGACGTAGCCGTCAACTTCAGCGCGAACGCCGCGCATGAGCTGCGCACGCCGATCGCGGCGGCACTCGCGCAGGGCCAGCTGCTGGCCGCCCGGCTGCCGCCCGGGCATGCCGAGCGCGATCAGGCCGAGGCGATGGTGGAGGGGCTGCGCCAGCTCGCCCGGCGGATCGAGAAGCTGCTGCAGCTGGCGCGCGCCGAAGCGGGCGTGGCGCTGCGGCTGGAGCCAGTGGATCTGCTGGTACCGCTGCATCTGGTGACGTCCTTCGCGGCTGACCCCGTGATGTCGTCATTACCGGCCAGCAGGGCGGCCATCGCCTTGGCGGTCGAGGGGCGCGGCCCGTAGAGCGCCTCCACGAAGGCCGCGGCGCTCATTCCCGCATCGGCGTGGATCAGGGTCTGGATGCCATTCAGGTAGTCCACATGCTCCCAGCCGGTGATGGTGGTGGGCGATGCGCCGCTGCCGCCGGTGCAATAGACGTTGGTGTTCGTGCCGTCGGTGTTCTGCGCATAGAAGATCAAGGTTCCACCATAGATCCGCTTCGCCACGGTACCGGAGGAATCATAGGTGGACGTCCAGGGCGCGAAGCCTGCGCCGGCGGCGTCATAGGTGATGGTAGCCATCTGCCGCATCCTTTGCTGCCTGATCGCAGGCACGATGACGCAGCAAGCTGACGCCAGGATGACGAGCGGTAGCTCGGGCCAGTCACGCAGCAGGATGGCACCACGCAGCGTGCCCGCGCTCCTGCCCGCGCATGCACTCGCCCGGTGAATGCATCGCCCGCCCAGCGAGATCTGTGGTTCGATGATGGCTTTGTCCGGCGCAGCTGTTTTCGATCGGGGTCGGTGCCGGCGTGGCCTTCGTGCAGGTGGGCGTCGTCGGCTTCGACAGGCAGATCGAGCTCGAGGCGCCGCGTCTGTCCGTTGACGACGAGTTCGATCTTCGCGCGTTGCTCCCTTGTGGTTGTGCTGCGGTGCGACATGGAGCGCCAGCAACATTGCGGCCAGCAAGTGATGCAAGATGCGCGGAAGAGCAAAGCCTTACCGCCACCGCCCGTTCATCCGTTGCGCGGAACATGCGCAGCGACTGCATGACGCACCCAAGAAATCGGCATGACAGCAGGGTCCCCGTTCTTGCTGGCATCAGCGCTGGCCCGCACCCCTCAGGCGCGGGCCGGCAAGGGCACCCCGCCACAAGGCGGAGGACGCCAGGGGAAGGAAGCGACATGACACAGGATACCGGTCTCAACCGGCGCAACCTGCTGAAGGGCGCAGCCGTGGGAGGAGCCGCCACCGCCGCGGGCGGCACCGGCCAGGCGTTCGCCCAAGCGGCAACCGCCACGGCACCTGCCGCCGCACCCGCCGCTGCCGCAGCCACGCCGGGCGCCGCTGGCTACATGTTCCTCCGCCCGGAGGAAGCGGCCTTCGTCGAGGCGATGGTGGACACCATGATCCCCGCCGACGAGCTGACGCCGAAGGGCACCGAGATCGGCATCAACATCTACATCGACCGAGCGCTCGCTTCCGGCTGGGGCAAGGGTGACCGGCTCTACATGCAGGGGCCGTGGAAGACCGGCCACGCCAACCAGGGCTACCAGCTGGCGCTGACGCCCGCGCAACTCTGGCGCGCCGGGATCGAGGCGGTGAACGCCAGCTGCAACAAGGAATTCGGCAAGCCCTTCGACCAGCTGACGGAGGCGCAGCGCAACCAGATGCTCAGCGCGCTCGATGCCGGGCGCGTGCAGTTCGACAACGGCCTGCCGGCGCGCGTCTTCTGGTCGATGGCCTACCAGAACGTGATGGAGGGCATGTTCAGCGACCCGATCTATGGCGGCAACCAGGCCAAGGCGGGGTGGAAGATGGTCGGATTCCCGGGCGTGATCGAGAACAACCGCAACCACGTCGTCGCCTCGCGCAACCGCCGCTTCGAGGCCGATCCGGTCTCGATCTCCGACATGTCGTAACGGGAGCAGGAACCATGGCACGCAAGCTTCCCGAAACCGATGTGGTGATCGTCGGCATGGGCTGGACAGGCGGCATCCTGGCGAAGGAGCTGTCGGAGGCCGGCCTGAAGGTGGTGGCGCTGGAGCGCGGCGGCATGCGCCGGCCGGAGGAGGATTTCCAGGTCCCGCGCATCCGCGACGAGTTGCGCTTCGGCACGCGCACCGACCTGATGATGAACACCGCGCAGGACACGCTGACCATCCGCAACAGCCCCGACCAGGAGGCGCTGCCGATGCGCCGCCTGGGCAGCTTCCTGCCCGGCGAGGGCGTCGGCGGCGCCGGCAGCCACTGGAACGGCGTCACCTGGCGCTGGGGCGACATGGAGCTGCAGATCCGCAGCAAGTACGAGGAACGCTACGGCCGCGCCTTTGTCCCGGATGACATGACGATCCAGGATTGGGGCGTCACCTATGCCGAGCTCGAGCCCTACTACGACAAGTTCGAGAAGGTGGCCGGCGTCTCCGGCAAGGCGGGCAACCTGCGCGGCCAGAAGATCGCCGGCGGCAACGTGTTCGAGGATCCGCGCGCCAACGAATTCCCGCTGCCGCCGCTCGAGGATCCGCTGTCGGGCATGCTGTTCGCGGATGCCGCGCGCAAGCTCGGCTACAATCCGCATCCGCGCCCCGCGGCCAATGCCTCTCGCCCCTACACCAATCCGGATGGCGCGCGGCTCGGCGCCTGCCAGTATTGCGGCTTCTGCGAGCGCTTCGGCTGCGAGAGCAACGCCAAGGGCAGCCCGAACATCACGGTGATCCCGGCGGCGATGCGCAGCGCCAACTTCACGCTGCGCACCAATGCCTGGGTGACGAAGGTCAACAAGGACAGCGACGGCCGCAAGGCGACCGGCGTCACCTATGTGAACATGCTGAACGGCGAGGAGCTGGAACAGCCGGCGGGGATGGTGATTCTGGCCGCGTACGGGCTGAACAACGCCGCGCTGCTGATGTGGTCGGGCATCGGCGAGATCTACGACCCCCGCACCGGCCAGGGGCTGGTCGGCAAGAACTACTGCTACCAGACCGGCACCGGCGCGACGCTGTTCTTCGAGGACAAGTTCTTCAACCCCTTCATCGCATCCGGTGCCCGGGGCCAGAACATCGACGACTTCAACACCAACTGGGAGTTCGACCGCCGCCCGCACAACTACATCGGCGGATCGACCATCGCCGCCGGCGGGTCGAACGGACGGCCCATCGAGTACCGCCCGCTGCCGGCCGGCACGCCGCGATGGGGCACGGAATGGAAGCGCGCGACGCGCAAGTGGTACCAGGGCGCGATGAATGTCGGCTCCTCCGGCAGCGTGATGCCGAACCGGGCCAATTTCCTCGACCTCGATCCCACCTGGCGCAACGCCTTCGGCCAGCCGCTGATGCGCATGACCTTCGACTACAAGCCGAACGAGGTGCGGATGACCGAACACGTCGCGGGCGTGATCAACGGCATCGCCGACACGATGGGCGCTGCCCGAATCAACCGAGCGGGGCCGCGCCGGTCCTGGACGGCGGTGCCGTACCAGAGCACGCACAACACCGGCGGCACCATCATGGGCAGCAACCCGCGCGAGAGCGTGGTGAACAAGTACCTGCAGCACTGGCAGCTGCACAACATGTTCGTCCTCGGTGCCGGCGTCTTCCCGCACAACGCCGCCTACAACCCGACCGGCCCGGTCGGAGCGCTCGCCTACTGGACGGCGGATGCGATCAAGTCGCGCTATATGCGCGCGCCCGGCCCGCTGGTGCAGGCCTGAGCGGCCCATGCGGAGCGTGACGATGGCCGCGGCGCTGCTCTGCGCCGCGGCGGGGATGGCGCAGGCCGGCGACGTGGCGCGGGGGCAGGAGCTGTTCGCGCTGTGCCAGGCCTGCCACACGATGGATGGCGAGAACGGCGTCGGCCCCACGCTGAAGGGCGTGGTCGGTCGCCGCGCCGGCGCATTGGGCGAGTTCCGCTACTCGCCCGCGATGCGACGGGCGAGCGTGGTCTGGGACAGGGCGAGCCTCGAAAGCTTCATGGAGGATCCGCAGGCGGTGGTGCGTGGCAACCGCATGCCCTTCGGCGGCGTCGAGGAAGCGCGCGACCGCGCCGACATCGCCGCCTATCTGCTGGAAGCGGGCAAGTAGGCGCGGCGCTGGCCGGGCGGCGTCACAGCCGCCCGACCAGGTCGGCAAAGGCCCAGATCAGCGTGCCAGCGCCGCCGCCAAGCCGAGCCGTGGTGGTGTACCGCGCGCGGCGATCGGCACCGGTAGGTTGCGATAGGCATCGAGGCCGCGGCCCGCCGTGCCGGGCGGCGCCGCGATGGTCGCCGCGCGCTCCGCCCCGTTCGACAGGAAGGCCCCGCCGCCGGCGCCGCCGCGGCCCTGGAGCGCGCCGGCCAGCGCCACTGGCGGGTGGGGGCGCTGCTGTTCCTCGGCCCAGGCGGCCATCACCCGCGCGCGATAGGGCTCGGCGAATTCCGGCGTCTGCGAGTGGTAGGCGGAGGCCGCGCGCGCCCAGTCGTTGCGCGTGCTGTTCAGCTCGGTGAGGAAGCGCGCGGCGTAGCGCGCATTGGCCACCGGGTCGAAGGCCTCCTCCAGGCTGGCGAAGGCGTTGGGGTGGTGGCGCAGGTTGATCTGCATGCAGCCGACATCGATCGAGCGCACGCCGCGCGCCTGTTCCGCCTGCACCGCGGCAATCGCCGCCGCCTTGGTGGGAAAATACTGCCCACGCCCCTCGGCATTGATGGTCCATGGCCAGGGGTGGAAGGCGCCGGTCTCGGGGTCGCGCCGGTTGGATTCGACGCGGCCGATCGCCATCAGCAGGTGCGGCGGCAGGCCGGCGGCGCGCTCGGCGGCCTGGATCGCGGCGCGGCACAGCCGGCCGGGCTCGGCCCAGGCGGGGGTGGCCAGGGGGGCGGCCAGCAACAGCAGCAGGGGCAGCAGGTGGCGGTGCGACATGCCCCGCGCAGCGCAAGCCGCGTGCCAGCTACAGCAGCGGCGTCGGCGGCTCGGCAGCCCCATCGGGTGGCGCGCCGCCGGGCGCAGCAGGCGCTGTTGCGGGCGCCGGCGGGGCCGGTACGGCGGCAGGCGGTGCTGCCGGCGGCGTTTCGATCGGCACGGTGTAGTCGGGCACGATGCGCGCCTGCGCGCCGGCGATCACCAGCACCCGGCTGCCGAGCGGCAGCGGCGCGGCATCGCGCTGCGTCACCGAGACCATCTCGCCGTCATTCTTGCGCACGATGTATTCCATCGCCGTGGTGTCGCCGGCCACGCGCTCGGTGGCACTGCCGATCAGCCCGCCCACCAGCGCGCCGCCCACCGCGCCGATGGCCCCCGCCATGTTGCCGCCGGGGGTCTGGGAGCCGACGATGCCACCGGCCGCGCCGCCCGTGGCCGCGCCTGTGGCGCCATCGGCCTGCACCGTCACGTTGCGGCGGCCCACGATGATGCCCTGCTCCACGCGGTTCATCTGCTGCACGGCGCGCGTCGCATAGGCATCGGGCGAAAAGCGCGGGCCGCAGCCTGCCAGCGCCAACAGCGCAAGCCCGCCCAGCAACGGGCCGGACGGGGAGGGGAGGAAGCGTCGCATGATGCGGGCTCCCTTAACCGAGACGCATGGCTGCCGCCACCCGCGCCGCGCCCAGGCTGCGGGGCCCGGGTTGCGGTGCCCTGGCTCGCGGGCGAGGCTTGGCCGGCACGGCAAGGAAAAGCGGCATGGCGCGCATCGGCTTCGTGGGCCTCGGCAACATGGGCGGGCCGATGGCACGCAATCTTGTGAAGGCAGGGCATGCGGTGGCCTGCTTCGACCTCTCGCCCGAGGCCGTGCAGGCGCCGGTCGCGGCCGGCGCGCAGGCGGCGGCCAGCGCGGCGGAGGCGGCGCGCGGCGCGGCCTTCGTCATCACCATGCTGCCGGCCGGCGCGCATGTGCGCGAGGCCTGGCTCGGCCAGGGCGGCATGGCGGCAGCAAGTGCGCCGGACGCCATCCTGATCGATTGCTCGACCATCGATGTCGCCACCGCGCGCGCCGTGGCCGCCGCGGCCGGGCGCCCGTTCCTTGATGCGCCCGTCTCCGGCGGGGTGATGGGGGCGGAGGGCGCCACGCTGACCTTCATGGTGGGCGGCGAGGCAGCGGCCTTCGCGCGGGCCGAGCCGATCCTGCGCCAGATGGGCCGCGCCGTGGTGCATTGCGGCGAGGCCGGCGCCGGGCAGGCCGCCAAGGCCTGCAACAACATGATGCTGGCCGCCACGATGATCGTCACGGCCGAGGCCTTCGTGCTGGCCGAGAAGCTCGGCCTGTCGGACCAGGCGCTGTTCGAGGTGGCGTCGAAATCCTCCGGCCAATCCTGGAGCCTGACCACCTATTGCCCGGTGCCCGGCCCGGTGCCCGGCAGCCCCGCGAACCGCGACTACGCGCCGGGCTTCGCCGCCGCGCTGATGCTGAAGGATCTCGGCCTCGCGGTCGGCGCGGCCGAGGCGCATGGCGCCGCCACGCCGATCGGCGCCACGGCGCTGGAATTGTACCGGCGCTTCGTCGAGGGCGGCGGCGGGGCCACCGATTTCTCCGGCATCATCCGCATGCTGCGGGGCGGTTGATCACGGCTTCTTCGGCAGCGCGCGGCCGCTGATCACGGCGTCGGCGCCGAAGCGCGCGCGCAGCTTCTCCACCGCCTGCCACTTCGTCAGGCGCTTCGCGGCGTCGGGGTCCGCGAGGTCCGGCAGGTCGGCCTGCTCGCCCGGCGCCAGCGGCTGCGCGCCGATGCCGATCAGCCGGAACGCGGTGCCCGTCGCCTCCTTCGCCAGCATCGGCCTTGCGGCGTTGAACAGCACCTCCGGCAGGCGCGTGGGGCGGGCGAGACGCGTCGTGCGCGTGCGCGTCTCGAAGCCGGCGGTCTTGAGCTTCAGCACCACGCCGCCCGCGGCCAGCCCCTTCTCGGCCAGCCGCCGGCCGAGCTTCTCGCACAGCCGCCACAGCGGCGTCTCCAACTCGGCCAGCGCGCGCAGGTCGGCGTCGAAGGTGGTTTCGGCCGAGACGCTCTTCGTCTCGCGCGCCGGGTCCACGCGGCGCGCATCCTCGCCGCGCGCGCGCGCCGCCAGCGCCGGCCCATCCTCGCCGAAGCGCCTCGCCGCCTCGCGCGGGTCGAGCGTCGCGAGCTGGCCGAGCCGCGTGAACCCCGCGCCCGCCAGCTTCTTGGCCAGCGCTGGCCCCACGCCGGGCAGCAGCGTCACCGGCTGGCCCGCCAGCCAGGCCGCCGCATCCGCGCCCAGCACGGCGAAGCCGCGTGGCTTGTCGCGCTCGGCGGCCAGCTTCGCCAGCAGCCGGTTGCGCGCCAGGCCGATGCTGACGGTGATGCCCACCTGCTGCTCCACGGCGCGGCAGAAGCGCGCCAGCACCACGGCCGGCGGCGCGCGGTGCAGCGTCTCGGTGCCGGAGAGGTCCAGCACCGCCTCGTCGATCGACAGCGGCTGCACCAGCGGCGTCAGGCTCTCCATCAGCTCGCGCACCTGCCGGGCCGCGGCCACGTATTTCGCCATGTCTGGCTTGATCACCACGGCGTCCGGGCAGGCGGCCAGCGCCTTGAACATCGGCATGGCGCTGCGCACGCCGCGCGTGCGCGCCACGTAGCAGGCTGCCGCGACCACGCCGCGCCGCCCGCCGCCGACAATGACGGGCCGCGTCAGCAGCTCCGGCCGGTCGCGCTTCTCGACACTGGCGTAGAAGGCGTCGCAATCCACATGCGCGACGGCCAGCGTGAACAGCTCAGCATGCGCCACCACGCGGCGCGAGCCGCAGGCCGGGCAGCGCGTGAAATCCGCCTCCGCCCGATGGTCGCAATCGCGGCACAGAGCGGGCATGTCAGGCGCCGCGCCGCAGCCAGGGCATCAGCGCGAAGGCCGCCAGCAGCGCGAGATAGACCTGCCCGTCGGCGGTGAAGGGCCGCTCCAGCCAGCGCGCCGCCCCGCCGCGGCCCAGCGCCGCGCCGAGCCCTGTCTCGGCCAGCACCAGCAGCACGAGGCCGATGGCACCCATGCCGAGCCTGGCGCTGGCGCTACCCGGCACACGAAGCCACCGCGCCACGCGGGGCGCCAGCAGCGCCATGGCCAGCAGCATTGGCACCGCCTCGATCAGCACCGCGCCGGTCAGTCCGAAGCGCGGCTCCAGCACCAGGATGCGGATCGGGCCGAGCAGGAAGCCGAGCGCGAACATCACGCCGAACCAGGCCGCCCCTGCCGCGGCGATCATCCGCCGCCATCCCACAGCCGCGCCGCGCCCAGCACGCCGGAGCTGTCGCCATGCGCCGCACGGCGGATCGGCGTGGTGCAGACATCGGAGAAGACGTGGCGCGGGATCAGCCTCGGCAACGTCTCGTAGAGATGCGCCATGTTCGACAGCCCGCCGCCCAGCACGATCTCCTCCGGGTCGGCGAGGTTGATCACCGCGGCCAGGGCGCGCGCCAGCCGCTCGGCGTGCCGATCCAGCGCCGCCTGCGCGCGCACATCGCCCGCGGCGGCGCGTGCGGGCAGCGGCGCGGCATCCTCGGCCCCCGGCCCGTCGGCGTCGCGCGCCAGGGCCGGGCCGCTGAGGAAGGTCTCGATGCAGCCATGCTGGCCGCACCAGCAGGCCGGGCCGTGGTGCTCCTCCGGCGTCATCCAGGGCAGCGGGTTGTGGCCCCACTCGCCGCCGACGCGGTTGCGCCCCTCCACCAGCCGGCCGTTCACCACCAACCCGCCGCCCACGCCGGTGCCCAGGATGACGGCGAAGCCCGAGCGCCCGCCCTCGGCGAATTCGCTCATCGCCAGGCAGTTCGCATCGTTGGAAAGCCGCACGGGCCGGCCGAGCCGCGCCGTGAGGTCCGCGCCCAGCGGGCGGCCGTTGAGATAGGTGGAGTTGGCGCCGCGGATCAGGCCCGTGGCGGGGCTTTCGCTGCCGGGAATGCCGATGCCGAGGCTGCCGCGCCCGCCCAGCTCGGCCTCCGCCGCCTCCACCAGCGTGCCGATGGCGGCAATGGCGGCGGCGTAGTCGCGCGGCGTGGGGATGCGGCGGCGCAGCCGGACGGCCCCGCCGGGGTCGAGCGCCGCGACCTCGATCTTGGTGCCGCCGAGGTCGATGCCGATGCGCCAGGACATGACCGGAAAGTGGGCGCTGGCGCGGCGCCGGGCAAGCGGCTTGCGGGGGCGCGGCGGCGGTGGTGGAGTCTGGCCATGAGTGACACCATGCTCGACGTTCAGGGCCTCACCTGCCCGCTGCCCGTCCTCAAGGCGAACAAGGCGCTGCGCGGCCTGCCTGCCGGCGCGCGGCTGACGGTGCTGGCCACCGACCCGGCCAGCGTGAAGGATTTCCGCGCCTTCGCCCAGGAGACCGGCCATGCGCTGGTGGCCTTCAGCGAGGACAAGGGCGTCTACCGCTTCACCCTGAAGAAGCGCGAGCAGGAGCCGCCCGCACCATGAGCGTGCTGCTGCTCAGCCACCGGGCCTGCCTGCAGCATGACCCCGGGCCGCATCACCCCGAATGCCCGGACCGGCTGCGCGCGGTGCTGCGCGCCCTCGACGCCGAGGAATTCTCCGACCTGATCCGCGACGAGGCGCCGCAGGCCACGGTCGAGCAACTCGCCCGCGTGCATCCGGCCAACTACGTCGAGGCGATTCTCGGCATCCGGCCCGAGCCGGACGAGCATGTGGCGCTGGATGGCGACACCATCATGAGCTGGGGCAGCGCCGAGGCTGCGCTGCGCGCCGCGGGCGCCGCCGTGGCCGGCGTGGATGCGGTGTGCCGTGGCGAGGTGCGCCGCGCCTTCTGCGCCACCCGCCCCCCCGGCCACCATGCCGAGCCCGGCCGGCCCATGGGTTTCTGTCTGTTTGCCAATGCTGCGGTCGCGGCGCGGCACGCCCAGGCGGTGCATGGCCTCGCACGTGTCGCGGTGGTGGATTTCGACGTGCATCACGGCAATGGCACCCAGGCCTGCTTCGCCGCCGATGCCTCGCTGTTCTACGCCAGCAGCCACCAATCCCCCTGCTATCCGGGCACCGGCGAGGCGCATGAGACCGGGGTGGGCAACATCGTCAACGCGCCGCTGCCGCCTGGCGCCGATGGCGCGGCCTTTCGCGCGGCGTGGCGCGACCTGCTGCTGCCCGCGCTGGACAGCTTCAGCCCCGACCTGCTGGTGATCTCCGCCGGCTTCGACGCCCATGCGCGCGACCCGCTGGCCCAGCTGCGCGTGCGGGAGGCCGATTTCGCCTGGCTGACGGCCGAGCTGTGCCAGCTGGCCGAGCGCCATTGCCGTGGGCGCGTGGTCTCCCTGCTGGAGGGGGGCTATGACCTGGAGGCCCTGGCCGCCTCCGCCGCCGTGCATGTCCGCGCCCTGATGCGGGTCTGAGGGCGCCGCCGGCGCCCTGGATTTGTCATCCGGGAGGCCATCTGTATGATTCCTCTTCCCATGGAAGCGCCCAATGCCGTCAACTGTACCTGACACTCCTAAGCCGGTGGACAGCCTCTCCTTCGAGGAAGCCCTGGCGGAACTGGAGGGGATCGTGAAGGACCTGGAAGGCGGCAAGGGGAAGCTGGAGGAGGCGGTGGCGTCCTATGAACGGGGCGCGGCGCTGCGCCGGCATTGCGAGGCCAAGCTGGCGGCGGCCGAGGCCAAGGTGCAGGCCATCGTGGAAGGCCCGGGCGGCCTGACGCTGCGGGACGCCACCTGATGCCGGATGCAACCCCGCCCTCTCGCCTGGCCGAGGCGCTTGCCGCCGCCGCCATCGAGATCGACTCGGCGCTGGATATGCTGCTGCCGCCGGAGGAGGGGCCGGAGGGGCCGCTGCTGGCCGCCATGCGCTACGCCACCATCGGCGGCGGCAAGCGCATGCGGGGCTTCCTGGTGCTGGAGGGCGCGCGGCAATTCGGCGTCTCCCGCCAATCGGCGCTGCGCGTCGCCGCCAGCATCGAGATGCTGCACGCCTATTCCCTGGTGCATGACGACCTGCCCGCGATGGACGATGACGACCTGCGCCGCGGCAAGCCCACCGTGCACAAGGCCTTCGACGAGGCCACCGCCATCATCGCCGGCGATGCGCTGCAGGCGCTGGCCTTCGGCGTGCTGGCCGATGACGAGACCCATGCCGACACCGCCGTGCGGATCGAGCTGGTGCGCTGCCTGGCGCGCGCCGCCGGGGCGCGGGGGATGTGCGGCGGCCAGATGCTGGACATGCTGGCCGAATCCTCCGGTGCGCCGCTGGACGAGCCCGCGGTGGGCCGGCTGCAGCTGCTCAAGACCGGGCGGCTGATCGAATTCTCGGCCGAGGCCGGCGCCATCCTTGGTAAGGCGCCATCCTTCCAGCGCCACGCGCTGGCGGCCTATGGGCGCGATGTCGGCGCCGCCTTCCAGATTGCCGACGACCTGCTGGATGCCACGGCCTCGGCCGAGGCGACCGGCAAGCGCACCGGCAAGGATGCCGAGGCCGGCAAGGCCACGCTGGTGGGGCTGCTCGGCCTCGACCGCGCGCGGCTGCAGGCCGAGCGGCTGGTGGCGCAGGCCTGCGACCATCTGGACAGTTTCGGGGATCGCGCCGACCTGCTGCGCGACCTCGCCCGCTACACCATCGAGAGGAAGAGCTGAGCACCATGGCGCCTCCCGCCACCCCCCTGCTCGACCGGGTCCGCGTGCCCGCCGACATGAAGAATTTCTCCGCCGACCAGCTGAAGCAATTGGCCGGCGAATTGCGCGCCGAGACCGTCCACGCCGTGTCGCAGACCGGCGGGCACCTCGGCGCCTCGCTCGGCGTGGTGGAACTGACCGTCGCGGTGCATGCGGTGTTCGATACGCCGCAGGACCGGCTGATCTGGGATGTCGGCCACCAGGCCTATCCGCACAAGATCCTGACCGGCCGGCGCGACCGCATCCGCACGCTGCGGCAGGAGGGCGGGCTTTCGGGCTTCACGCGGCGCAGCGAAAGCACCTTCGACCCCTTTGGCGCGGCGCATTCCTCGACCTCCATCTCCGCCGGCCTCGGCATGGCGCTGGCGCGGGACCTGAAGGGGGATGATAGGCACGTCATCGCCATCATCGGCGATGGCTCGATGTCGGCCGGCATGGCCTATGAGGCGATGAACAATGCCGGCGCCTCCAAGGCGCGGCTGATCGTCATCCTCAACGACAACGACATGTCGATCGCGCCCCCCGTGGGCGCCATGTCGGCCTACCTGTCGCGCCTGATCTCCTCGCGCCCCTTCCTTTCGGTGCGCGATTTGATGGTGCGCCTCGCCAAGCGCTTCCCGCGCCCCATCGAGCGCACCGCGCGGCGCGCCGAGGAATTCGCGCGCGGCCTGCTCACCGGCGGCACGCTGTTCGAGGAGCTGGGCTTCTACTATGTCGGCCCGATCGACGGGCATGACCTGGACCACCTGCTGCCGGTGCTGCGCAACCTGCGCGATGCCGAGGAAGGCCAGCCCATCCTGCTGCATGTCGTCACGCAGAAGGGCAAGGGCTACGCGCCGGCCGAGGCGAGTGCCGACAAGTACCACGGCGTGGCCAAGTTCAACGTGGTCACCGGCGAGCAGGCCAAGGCCCCGCCCGGCCCGCCGAGCTACACCAAGGTGTTTGCCAACGCGCTGATCGCCGAGGCCGAGGCCGATGCGGGGATCGTCTCGATCAACGCGGCGATGCCCAACGGCACCGGCCTCGACGCCTTCGCGAAGAAGTTCCCGAAGCGCTGCTTCGATGTCGGCATCGCCGAGCAGCACGCCGTGACCTGCGCCGCCGGCATGGCGACCGAGGGGCTGAAGCCCTTCGTCGCCATCTATTCCACCTTCCTGCAGCGCGCCTATGACCAGGTGGTGCATGACGTGGCGCTGCAATCGCTGCCGGTACGCTTCGCCATGGACCGCGCCGGGCTGGTCGGCGCCGATGGCGCAACGCATGCGGGCAGCTTCGACATCGCCTATCTCGGCTGCCTGCCTAACATGGTGCTGATGGCCTGCGCCGACGAGGCCGAGCTGATGCACATGGTGGCCACCGCGGCCGCGATCGACGACCGGCCGAGCGCCTTTCGCTATCCGCGCGGCGAGGGCACGGGGGTGGCGCTGCCGGCGCGCGGCACGCCGCTCGAGATCGGCCGCGGGCGCGTGCTGCGCGAGGGCAATGCGGTGGCCATCCTCTCCTATGGCACGCGGCTGGCCGAATGCATGCGCGCGGCCGACGAGCTGGCGGCGCAGGGCCTGACCTGCACCATCGCCGATGCCCGCTTCGCCAAGCCGCTCGACACCGCGCTGATCGAGCGCCTGGCGCGCGAGCACCCGGTGCTGATCACCATCGAGGAAGGCTCGGTCTGCGGCTTCGGCAGCCTGGTGGCGCACCACCTCGCCTGGAAGGGCCTGCTGGATGGCCAGACCAAGTTCCGCCCGATGACGCTGCCCGACACCTTCATCGACCATGCGGCGCCGAAGGTGCAGTACGACCAGGCCGGGCTGAACGCGCGCCACATCGTGGCCACCGCGCTGGCGGCGCTGGGCGTGGCGGAGGCCAAGGCCCAGCCGGCGCGGGCCTGACATGGCGCGGGGCTCGCGCATCCGGGCCGTCACGCCGCATGTGCTGATGGCCGATCTGGCCGAGCCCTTCGCCTATTCCCAGGCCTGGTATCGCCGGCGCGGCGCCATGCTGGTGGAGATCACGACCGAGGACGGGATCGTCGGCTGGGGCGAGGCCTTCGGCCCGCCCGAACTCACGGCCCCGATCGTCGCCTGGCTGGCGCCACTGCTGCTCGGCCAGGATGCGCTGGCGCGCGAGGCGCTGTGGCAAGCGCTCTACAACCGCCTGCGCGACCACGGGCAGCGCGGGCTGGTGGTGGAGGCGATCAGCGCCATCGACATCGCGCTGTGGGACATCGCCGGCCATGCGCTGGGCCTCCCCGTGCATCGCCTGATGGGCGGGCCTCTTCGCCTCGAGGTTGAGGCCTATGCCACGGGCTTCTACCGTCGTGAGCGTGACGACCACCTGGCCTATCTCACGGCCGAGGCCGCGCAGCGCATCGACGAGGGTTTCCGCACCCTCAAGCTCAAGACCGGCTGGGGCTTGGCCGAGGACATCGCGCTGACGCGCGCCTTCCGTGCCGCCATCGGGCCCGAGATCGGCCTGCTGGTCGATTGCAACCACGCCTATGACGCGCCTGCGGCCATTGCCTTCGGCCGCGCCGTCGCCGACTGCGACATCGGCTGGTTCGAGGAGCCGGTGCCGCCGGAGGATCTCGATGGCTATGTCGAGGTGAAGCGCGGCCAGCCCATCCCCGTGGCCGGGGGCGAGGCCAGCTTCACCCGCTGGGGCTTCCGCGCGATGATCCAGCGCCGCGCGGCCGATATCCTGCAGCCGGATGTGGCGGCCTGCGGCGGCATCTCGGAACTCAAGAAGATCGCCGACATGGCCAGCGCCTTCGGCGTGCGCGTGAACCCGCATGTCTGGGGCACCGGCGTGGCGCTCGCCGCCTCGCTGCACCTTCTGGCCGTGCTGCCGGACAACCCGCCCGGCCTGTTTCCGCGCCCGCCGCTGCTGGAACTCGACCGTTCGCCCCACCCGGTGCGGGACGCGCTGCTGGAGGCGCCGCTGCTGGCCGAGCGCGGGCGGATGCGCGTGCCCGACGGGCCCGGCCTTGGCATCGCGGTGGACCGCGCCGCGCTGGCCCGCTTCGCGGCCTGATGGCAGCGGCACCCAAGCAACGCGCCGACCTCGCCTTGGTGGAGCGCGGCCTGGTGGAAAGCCGCACCCGGGCGCAGGCGTTGATCCTGGCCGGCAAGGTGTTTTCCGGCGAGGCGCGGATCGAGAAGGCGGGCGACCTGGTGCGCGCCGACCAGCCGCTGGAACTGCGCGGGCAGGATCATCCCTGGGTTTCACGCGGCGGCGTGAAGCTGGCGCATGCCATTGCGCATTTCGGCCTGTCGCCGGCCGGGCGCATCGGCCTCGACATCGGCGCTTCCACCGGCGGGTTCACCGATGTGCTGCTGCATCACGGCGCCCTGCGGGTCTATGCGGTGGATGTGGGGCATGGGCAGCTGGCCTGGGGGTTGCGCAACGATGCGCGCGTGGTGGTGCTGGAACGCACCAATGCCCGCTACCTGCATGCCACCCATGTGCCGGAACCCGCCGGCGCCGTGGTCTGCGATGCCAGCTTCATCGGGCTGCGCACGGTGCTGCCGGCGGCGCTGGCGCTGGCCGCGCCGGGGGCCTGGGCGGTGGCGCTGATCAAGCCGCAATTCGAGGTGGGGCCGCAGGTGGCGAAGGGCGGCGTGGTGCGCGATGCGCGGGTGCACGCGGCCGTCTGCGCCGGGATCAGGGGATGGTGGGAGGCTCTGCCGGGCTGGCAGGTGCTGGGCGTGGAGCCGAGCCCCCTGCTGGGCCCGGAGGGCAACCGCGAATTCCTGATCGCCGCGCGGCGCGCCTGACAGCCTGTTCCGGCCTGGCTATCGTGCCGCCGCCGGCTGCGAGGCGGGCAGGGCCGCGGGGGCGGGTGTGGCTTCCGCGGCGGCAAGCTCGGCCACGAGCTTCCAGACCCGCTGCGCATCCATGCGCGTTTCGGGGTCGTTCAACAGCTGGTCGAGCTCGGCCAGCTTCGCCGTCATCTCGCGGTCGGTCATGCGGGTTCCCGCCCTGGCCCTGCCGGTTTGAACGCGGTGCAGCATGCGCCCCGCGTTCAATCAGCAACGCTGCCTCAACCTCTGCTTAACAAACCACGTATAAAAAAGCGAGAAAAAAACGACGAGAGAATCAAACTCGCGTCGATCAGGTTGAGGAAGTGACCGCCGGCGCCAGCGCGGGGTGCTTGGCCTGCGGGTGGCTGGGGTTGCGGAAGCGCAGCTCGCCCTCGGCCGCGGCATCCGGCGGCGCCAGGCCGAACAGCTCCATCCGGCTGACGCAGGACACCGCGACCACGGGCCGCGCCACGGGATCGGTCATCCAGCGCCTTGTGGCGCCCTCCAGTTCCAGCCTTTCGCGTAGGCCGCGCCACTCGCCGCGGTCCACATCCTCGACGAACACCGAGAGGATGCCCGGGCGCGCCTGGCTCAGCCGGGCCGCCGCGGTCAGGCCGAGCCGGCGTGTGACGGCGCCCGAGATCGAGTTCTCCCGCCCCGCCCGCGCCGCCATGACGAACACCGAGCCGCTGGCGGCCGAGGCGGTGACGGCCAGGTGCGCCTCCTCGCCGAATTGCGCGCGCAACTGCTGCGGCAGGCGCTGGCCGGCCGCCTGGGCGCCGGCCAGCACCAGCGGATCCAGCTTCAGAACGGCGTCGGCGCTGGAATCCTGTCGCCGCTGGTCCTGCAGCAGCCCGGCGATGCGCCGATGCAGTTCCGCCACCTGGGCGTCGGTGGCCATTCCGCCGGGCAGCGTCATCTTCAGCAGGTAGCGGCCGGGATGGTCAGCCAGCCAAGTCTGCAGCTCCGGGTTCACGCGGTCCACCAGGGCGCACCAGTCGCCGCGATGCACCTCGCGCCCGTCTTCGGCCGAGACCACCTCGCAGGCCACCTCGGCCGAGACGCCTTCGCGCGAGATCACCAGATCATGCGGCGTGCCCTCGGCGAGGCCGGTGAAGGCCACGTCGAAGCCGCGGGCACGGTGCATGGCGGCGGTGCGCAGCAGGTGGAACACCTGCACCAGCGTGGCCTCGCCGGTCAGCGCCGCCTCGATCTGCTCCTGCAGGCGGTCGCGGCTGGGCTTGGGCAGGCGGGCGGCGAGCTGCACGGCTTCATGCGCGAAGCCTGCGACGCGACGCTCGGCGGCGCTGGCGCGCGCCAGCGCCTTGGGGTCGGCCAGCTTGGCCAGCATCAGCTCGAGCGCATGGCGCTGCTGCACCGCGCGGCCGGACAGCGACGTGGCCTGCGCCTGCTGCTGGATCTGTGCGAGGCGCTTGGTCCACAGCCGGGTTCCGCACAGGCTGCGGAAGCGGGCGATATCGGCGGGCTCGGGCTGATGATCGGCGAAAGGCATCGGGCAGCCCGTTCTGAGGATTACCCTGTTCCTAACCGTGCCCGGGGGGGCGCCGTCAAGCTTCCCGTTGCGGTAACCATCTGGTTTCCTGCGCAGCGCCAGCGCCGGCTACTCGCCGGTGTAGAACAGCGTCACGGTGTGCGTCGCCTCGGCGAACATCAGCCAGCGTTCCACCAGCAGCCCGCCCAGCGCCGCGAGCGCGCCGACGGCCAGCAGCAGCGCCGCCAATGGCCCGCCCGCCAGCAAGGCCAGCAGTGCGGCGAGCACCGGCAGCGCCAGCCCGGCCAGCACCAGGGGGCGCAGCCGGTCGCGGTGCTTGCGCGCCACGCGGAAGCCCATCTCGCGCAGCAGCCAGTTCTGCTCGGTGTGCGGCGGGTCGAGCGGCCGGGTACGGCCGATGCGGCCAAGGCCCGTCGCGGTCTCGATGCTCGGCCGCCCGGCCGCGGGGGCCGAATCGATCTCCCGCCAATAGACGCGCTTCAAGGCCAGCGCGCCGGCCCCGGCCAGCGCCGCCAGCAGCGCCGCGGCGCCCACCTCGCCCCAGAACCCGGCCAGCGCCGCCAGCAGCGCCGCGCCCGAGAAGGCCGCGAACACCAGGTAGCCGGGTGCGACCAGCGGGTGGTGCCACTGCCGGATCGGCTTCAGCGACGCATAGATCATGCCCGTGCACCACACCGTCGCCACGGCGCCGGTCGCCGCCAGCACCCCCGCCAGCCCGGCGAGGCCGCGCCAACCCGCCAGCATCGCCACGCCGAGCAACAGGGCCGGCACATAGGTGGCCGTCGCCGCCACGCCCTCGCGCGACAGCCAGGAGGAGCGCCACTGGCTCAGCGCCCGCGAGGCCCTCTCGGGCCGCCCGAGATGCAGCAGCGAGGAGAGCAGCCCCGCGGTGATCAGCAGCAGCGCGAGGCCGAGCGCCACCACGCCGAAGCCCGTGCCCTGCGGCGTGTGCCCCAGCGGCCGCAGCAGCCCTAGCCAGAACAGCAGGCCATAGCCGGCGCCGGAGGCGGTGGTGAAGAAGATGATCGAGGGTGCCGGGTTCATCGCGACAGCGCCCTGTCCAGCCAGCGCAGCAGCGGGTTCTTGATGTCGAGCGCGGTCGGCGCCGCTTCCGCCAGGGTGTTCGGGTTGGGCTTCGGACGCTCGCGCGGCGGCAGGTATTTGTTCACGGGCTGGTAGCCCAGCTCCGGCATCAGGTCATACCCGCCGCGCGCGGAGACGAGCTGCGACACCTTGCTGTCCGGGTCGCCGAGGTCGCCGAAATGCCGTGCGCCCACCGGGCAGGTGATGACGCAGGCCGGCTGGCGCTGTGGCTCGGGGATGGTCTCGTTGTAGATGCGATCGACGCAGAGGGTGCATTTCTTCATCACCCCCTCATCCTCGTCCATCTCGCGCGCGCCATAGGGGCAGGCCCAGGCGCAGAGCCCGCAGCCGATGCAGCTGTCGGTGTTGACCAGCACGATGCCATCCTCGGCGCGCTTATAGGACGCGCCGGTAGGGCAGACGGTGACGCAGGCCGGCGTCTCGCAATGCAGGCAGGAGCGCGGGAAATGCACCGTGCGCCCGGCCTCGCCCTCGCCGGCCTCGTAGCTGTGCACGCGGTTGAACCAAACGCCCTCGGCGCCGGCGGAGTAAGGCTGCAGGTCCGGCAGCGGGCCGAGATGCCCGCCGCTGTTCCATTCCTTGCAGTTGGTTGCGCAGGCCTGGCAGCCCACGCAGGTGTCGAGGTCGATGACGAGGCCGAGTTTCTTTGCGGTGGCGGGCGGCAATTCGGTCATGGCGCGCCCTCCCGCAGCAGGGTGGGAATGGGTGGCATGTTCGGCGGTTTCTGCTGCGCGGGTGGGCGGGGCCAGGTCTCGGCGGATTCCTCGACCGAGCATTTCGTCACGCTGACTCGCAGATCGTACCACGCCGCCTGGCCCGTGACGGGATCGGCATTGGCGGCGCGGAAACCCTCCTGCGCCGGCAGCCATTCGGTGATGACGTGGTTGAGGAGGAAGCCGCGCGTGCTCTCCGGGCTGTCCTCGCTGAGTTGCCACGCCCCGCTGCGCTTGCCGATGGCGTTCCAGGTCCAGACCGTGTCGGGGTTCACGCCTTCCATCAGCGCCACCTGGCCCTTCACGCGCCCGGCGCGGCTTTCCACCCATACCCAGTCATCCTGCGCGATGCCCATCTGCGTGGCGCGCGCGCGGCTCATGTAGAGCCGGTTGGCGCCATGGATCTGCCGCAGCCAGGCGTTCATCGAACCCCAGGAATGGTACATCGCCATCGGCCGCTGCGTGACGGCCGAGAAGGGGAAAGGCGTCGTGTCATGCGCCGCCTGTTCCAGCGGCGCGTACCAAATCGGCAGCGGGTCGCAGTAGGTGCGCACGCGCGCGCGCAGCGCATCCGGCGGCTGCTTCGGCCCGTGCCCCTCGGCGGCGAGGCGGAATTTCTGCAACGGCTCGGACCACATCTGCAGCACGATCTGGTCCGCCTTGCCGATCAGCCCCATCGCCTTCGCGCCATCCAGATAGGCGCGGTTGGCGTGCTTGAAGTAGCTCTGTTCGGGCGGCAATTCGTGGCGCCAGAAGCAGCCATTCTCGATGTATTTCTGCAGCTGGTTCGCGTTGGGCTCGCCGACGCCGGATTTCTCGCCCTCCGTCCCGCGCCAGCCGGCCAGCGGCCCGATGCCGGGCATGCGCTGATGGTTCACGATGTAGTCGGCGTAGTCCTTGAACTTCGGCGTGCCGTCGGCGTTCACGAAGGCCGGCAGGCCGAGCCGCGCGCCGAGTTCGATCAGCACGTCCTGGAAGGGCCGCACATCGCGGTCCGGCTTGATCACCGGCTGGCGGATGGCATCGCCCGGCCCATGCGAGGAACCGATCGGCCGGTCCAGCAGGCTGATCGCGTCCCAGCGCTCCAGATAGGTGGTGTCGGGCAGGATGAGATCGGCATAGGGCACCGTCTCGCTGTAGAAGGCGTCCGCATAGATCACATGCGGGATGCGATAGCTGCCGTCATCCTTCTGCTCGGTCAGGATGCGGATGGTCTCCAGCGGGTTCATCGCGCTGTTCCAGGCCATGTTGGCCATGAACATGAACAGCGTGTCGATCGCGTAGGGGTCCTCCGCGCCGGCATTGCCGATGACGGTGTGCATCATGCCGTGCAGGCCGAGCGGGGCTTCCCAGCTGAAGGACTTGTCGATGCGCAGCGGCGTGCCGGCATCGTCCACCAGCAAATCCTCCGGCCCATGCGGGAAGGCCAGCAGGTTGCCGGCGATGGGCGTGTTCGGCGCGGTGGTCTTGCCGGCCGGGCCCGGCCCGGGCGGAATGGGCCGCGGGAAGGGCGATTTGTAGCGCCAGGAGCCCGGCGTATCGATGGCGCCCAGCAGCATCTGCAGCAGGTGGATGGCGCGGCAGGTGTGGAAGCCGTTGCTGTGCGCCGAGATGCCGCGCATGGCGTGGAACGCCACCGGCCGGCCCACCATCGTCTCATGCCGCCGGCCGAGCGCATCGGTCCAGGGCTGGTCGATGGTGATGGTCTGGTTGAACGCCACGTCGGCGATCTCGGCGGCGATGCGGCGGATGCGCTCGGCGGCGATGCCGCAGCGCTCGGCCACCGCCTCGGGCGCGTATTCGGCGCCGAGATAGCGCTCGGCCATGAGCTGGAAGGCCGGCACCACCTGCCGCCCGTCGGGCAGCGTGTAGGCGCCGACAATGGCCGGCTGCATGCCCGGTATCGCGGCATCCGTGGCGGTGGCCGAGGCGCGGTCCCAGGCGAGCGGCCGGCCCTCGGCATCGCGCGCGAACAGCCCGTCATCGGCGCCGCCGGGGTTGCGCACAACCAGCCAGGCGGCGTTGGTGTAGCGCACAAGGAAATCGAGATCGACGCGGTCGGTGCGCAGCAATTCGTGCATCAGCGCCATCACGAACAGCCCATCCGTGCCCGGACGGATGCCCACCCATTCGTCGGCGATCGCCGAATAGCCGGTGCGCACCGGGTTCACCGAGATGAACTTCGCCCCGCGCCCCTTCAGCTTGCCCAGGCCGATCTTGATCGGGTTCGAATCATGGTCCTCCGCCACGCCGAACATGACGAAATACTTCGCGTGCTCCCAATCCGGCTCGCCGAATTCCCAGAAGCTGCCGCCGATGGTGTAGAGCCCGCCCGCCGCCATGTTGACGGAACAAAACCCGCCATGCGCGGCGAAGTTCGGCGTGCCGAACTGCGCCGCCCAGAAGCCTGTGAGCGATTGCGACTGGTCGCGCCCGGTGAAGAAGGCCAGCCTGCGCGGGTCCGTCGCGCGCACCGCGCCGAGCCAGCCGGTGGCAATCTCCATCGCCTCCGCCCAGCTGATCTGCGCGAACTCGCCGCTGCCGCGCGGGCCGACGCGCTTCAGCGGCGCCTGCAGCCGGGCCGGCGAATACTGCGTCATGATGCCGGCACTGCCCTTGCCGCAGAGCACGCCGCGGTTCACCGGATGGTCCGGGTTGCCCTCGATGTAGCGGACGCGCCCATCCTTCAGGTGCACTTTGATGCCGCAGCGGCAGGCGCACATGTAGCAGGTGGTGGTCTTCACCGAATCGCCGATCGGCGTCTGGGTGGCCACCTGCTCGCCATTGCCGGTCATTCGCCGGGGCAGGGCGCCTGGCAGGTGGGCAGGCTCATGGGTATCCGGCATGCATCTCTCCCGATGCGACGATTGTGGCCGGGGTGGAGGCTTGCGGGAAGTCCCGCGCTGGCGAAAGCTGGCAACCACCGATTGAACGACCGCCACCTGCGCGTGCGTGCGGCGGGCGTTCACCATCCGCCTTCAAGGGACAGGGATTGCCGCATGGCTTTCTGGAGCAAGGACACCCAGGTCCGCATCGACGAGACCGTGGCCTATATCGCCAGCAAGGTGCCAGCGCCCGAGCAGGCGCTGGTCCGGCGCTTCCTGGAGAACTGGATCCGCCGCAACTACCCGCAGGCCGAGGGCCTGAAGACGTTCTCCAACGCGATGTCCACGCGCAGCGCCGCCGATGCCGGCACCAAGGATGAGCGCGCCGCCCGCCGCGCGCTGATCATCCTGCGCGGTGACATGCTGAACGCCGCCAACCCGCTTTGGCTGCGCTCGACGGCCACCATGGCGATGCCCAGCGCGCAGGTGCTGCCCGCGCTGATGCAGATGATGCCGGCCTTCCGCATGTTCGCGCAGCAGGAGGAGAACATCACCACGCTGCTGCGCGCCAGCCTCGATGATCTCTGCGCCACGCCGCGGACCTTCCTGCAGGGCAACATCGTGGTGACGCAATCCGTGCCGTCGGCGACCGGTGCGGGCAAGGTTTCCGACCACCGATTCTACTACGACTACAGCGAGCAGCTGTATAAGTTCATGCCTTCGGGTGGCGGCACGGGCCAGCGCGTGGTGGGCAACGGCATCATCCAGCCCGCCGTCAACGTGCCGGAGACCTACTGGTTCAACGTGCCTGGGCGCGGCACCAATCCCAACGCCGGCAATTTCGGCCGCATCTCGGCCACCACGCTGACCGGCGCCGACATCATGGTGACCTCCGCCTTCTCCGGCTGTTCCTTCTGCTTCAAGGAGGCCGGCGCCACGGTGTATGCGGCGCATATCTCGCCCGACGGCACGGCGGCCAATGCGGGGCCCGCGATCGGCCCGCCGCCGACGCTGGCCCAGCAACTCGGCGGCGTGGGCGGCACCGGCAATTTCTACTCGCCGATTGGCGCGCGCGCGGGCGCGCTGCAGGTTTTCGGCCGCGGCTTTTCGAACATCCCCGGCATGGCCAATGGCTATACCGTGCAAGCCATGCCGGGCATCCCGCTGACGATGAACTCGATGTACGTCTTCGGCTTCCGGATGCAGAACGGCTGGCGGCTGCTGTATCAGGAGAACAATGCCGGGGTGCGCACCGTCGAGCGGTTGAACTAAGGGGTCAGTTCCTTGGCAGCCGCGCGCGGTCCGGTGCATCCGGGTTCTGCGCGCGGTGGCGCAGCAGGTGGTCGGCCAGCACCAGCGCCAGCATCGCCTCGCCCACCGGCACGGCGCGGATGCCGACGCAGGGGTCGTGCCGCCCCTTGGTCAGCACCTCGACATCGTGGCCGAAGCGATCGACGGCGCGGCGCGGCGTGAGGATGGAGCTGGTGGGCTTCACCGCGAAGCGCGCCACCACGGGTTGGCCGGTGGAGATGCCGCCCAGGATGCCGCCGGCATGGTTGCTTTCGAACAGCACCTCGCCATCGGCGCCCATGCGCATCTCATCGGCATTGCCCTCGCCGGCGAAGCCCGCGGCCGCGAAGCCGGCGCCGATCTCAACCCCCTTCACCGCGTTGATGCTCATCAGCGCGCTGGCGATGTCGGCGTCGAGCTTGCCGTAGATCGGCGCACCGAGGCCTGGCGGCACGCCCTCGGCCACCACCTCCACCACCGCGCCGAGCGAGGAGCCCGCCTTGCGCGTGGCCACCAGCGTCTCCTCCCACCGTGCCGCGGCCTTGGCATCGGGGCAGAAGAAGGGGTTCCGCTCCACCTGCGCCCAGTCGTGGTTCGCGGGGTCGATCCAGTCGCCGCCCATGCACACCAGCGCGGCCCTGATGGTGACACCTTCCAGCACCTTGCGCGCGATGGCGCCGGCGGCCACGCGCATCGCGGTTTCGCGCGCGCTGGACCTGCCGCCACCGCGATAGTCGCGCACGCCGTATTTCAGCTCGTAGGTCAGATCCGCATGGCCCGGGCGGAAGCGGTCCTTGATCTCGCCATAGTCCTTGCTGCGCTGGTCCGTGTTCTCGATGTGCAGCGCGATGGGCGTGCCGGTGGTGATGCCCTCGAACACCCCGGAGAGGATCTTCACCGCGTCGGCTTCCTGCCGTTGTGTGACGAACTTGCTCTGCCCCGGGCGGCGGCGGTCGAGGAAGGGCTGGATGTCGGCCTCGCTCAGCGCGATGCGCGGCGGGCAGCCATCCACCACGCAGCCGATGGCCGGGCCATGGCTTTCGCCCCAGGTGGTGATGCGGAACAGGTGGCCGAAGCTGTTGTGGCTCATCGGGAGTCTCAGCGGGCCGCGAGGTCGCAGCGGAAGCCCAGCGCGCGGGTTTCGGGGGTGGGCCGCACGGTGCGGGTGCGCACGGTCTCGGGGTCGCAGATGCCGCTCATCTGCAGGACGATGGCCTGGCCCGCGATGGTCATCGCCACGTCGAGCCGGCTGCCCGGCGGGCAGCGGAGTCGCGTCACATCGGCCATCACCTGCTCGGCCGTACGCAGCGGCTCGTAGCCCGAGGCAGCGCAGCGCGGCGGTTCCTGCGCCGCGGCCGGCACCACCACCAGGCCGAGCAGCGCCGCGACGATTGCCCGAGCCATGCTGCGTTTCCTCAGACTGTCGCGATATCCGGCGCGTCGGGGTTCTTCATGCCGACGATGTGGTAGCCGCAATCCACGTGGTGCACCTCGCCCGTCACGCCGGAGGAGAGGTTCGACAGCAGGTACAGCCCCGCGCCGCCGACATCCTCGATCGTCACGTTGCGCTCCAGCGGCGCGTTGTACTGGTTCCACTTCAGGATGTAGCGGAAATCGCCGATGCCGCTGGCCGCGAGCGTCTTGATCGGCCCGGCCGAGACGGCGTTCACGCGGATGCCCGCGCGGCCGAGATCGGCGGCGAGGTAGCGCACGCTGGCCTCCAGCGCCGCCTTGGCCACGCCCATCACATTGTAGTGCGGCGTCACGCGCTCGGCGCCGATGTAGCTCATGGTCAGCAGCGCGCCGCCGGCCTTCATGTGCGGCACCGCGCGCTGCGCGACCGACACGAAGGAGAAGACGGAAATGTCCATCGCCTGCAGGAAGGCCTCGCGCGGCGTGTCCATGTAGCGGCCGCGCAGGAACTGCTTGTCGGCGAAGCCGATGGCATGGACCACGAAGTCGATGCCGCCCCATTCCTTGCCCAGGGTCTCGAACACCGCATCCACGCTGGCGTCGTCGGTCACGTCGCAGGGCAGCACGAAGCGGCTGCCGATGCCCTCTGCCAGCGGGCGCACCCGCTTTTCCAGCGCCTCGCCCTGGTAGGTGAAGGCAATCTCGCCGCCCTGCGCCGCCACCGCCTGCGCGATGCCCCAGGCGATGGATCGGTCATTCGCGACACCCATCACCACGCCGCGCTTGCCTGCCATCAGCGTGCCGCGCGGCGCTTCGGTCTGCGGAGTCTCGGCGTCGGGCATGTGTCTTGGGACCGGCGGCTGGTTGCGGATGGCGGTTCGTGGTGGCACATGCCCATCCCCCGGGCAAGGGGCGGCAGGTCCGCCCCACCCGCGCCGATGCCAGGAGACCGCGCGTGGACACGCCGATTCCCACCCGCCAGGCCAGCACCGAGGACCCCATCGCGTTGTTCGAGGCCTGGATGGCCGAGGCCGCGAAATCCGAGCCGAACGACCCCAACGCGGTGTGCCTGGCGACGGCCACGCCCGATGGCAGGCCCTCGGCGCGCATGGTGCTGCTCAAGGGCGTCGATGCGCGGGGCTTCGTGTTCTACACAAACCTTGAAAGCCGCAAGGGCGGCGAGTTGGCCGCCAACCCGCAGGTGGCCATGTGTTTTCACTGGAAGACGCTGGAACGCAGCGTACGCGTGGAAGGCCGCGTGGAGCCCGTCTCCGCCGAGGAGGCCGATGCCTACTACGCCTCGCGCTCGCGCGGGTCGCGCATCGGAGCCTGGGCGTCGCGCCAGTCTCGGCCGCTGGAGGGGCGCTTCGCGCTGGAGAAGGCGGTGGCCGAGCAGACGCTGCGCTTCGGCCTGGGCGAGATTCCGCGCCCTGCCCATTGGTCCGGCTTCCGCCTGCCGCCGCTGCGAATCGAATTCTGGCGCGACATGCCCTTCCGCCTGCACGAACGCCGCGTCTTCCATCGCGCGCCGTCGGGTTGGGAGACGGAGATGCTCTACCCGTGACCATCCCGGACGGGCAGGCGCCGGTGGCGGCGCTGCTCGGCCGCCTCACCGGCGATGCGCAGCCGGTGGAGACCCACATCTCCCTGGTGTTCGTCGGCGTGCATGATGCCTTCAAGCTCAAGAAGGCCGTGCGCTACGACTACCTCGACTTCTCCACCCTGGCGCAGCGCGAGCATTTCGTTCGGCGCGAATTCGCGCTGAACCAGCCGGCCGCGCCCGGAATCTACCGGGATGTGCTGCCCGTCACGCGGGCGGCCAATGGCGGGCTCGCGCTCGGCGGCGCAGGCGCGGTGGTGGAGTGGGTGCTGCGCATGGCGCCCCTGCCGGCGGCGGATTTCCTGGATGCCGTCGCGGCGCGCGGCGCCGTCACGCCCGTGCTGCTGGATGGCATGGCGGATGCGGTGGTGGCGCTGCACGCGGCCGCGCCCGAGGCGCCGCGGGATTTCGACTCGGCGGCGATGATGGCGCGCGTGCTGGCGGGCAACGTCGTGGCCTGCCGCGCCGCCGGGCTCGACCCGCCGCGCGCGGAGGCGCTGGCCGCGCGGCTCGGCGCCATGCTGGCCGCGGCCACCCCCACGCTGCGCGCCCGCGCCGCCGAGGGGCGCGTGCGGCGCTGCCATGGCGACCTGCATCTGGGCAACTTCGTGCTGTTCGAGGGCCGCCCCACTCCCTTCGACGCGCTGGAATTCGACGAGGCGCTGGCCGTCACCGATACCGGCTACGACATCGCCTTCCTGGTGATGGATCTCGACCTGCGGGTCGGGCGTGAAGCCGCCAACCGCGTGCTGAACCGCTACCTCGCCCGCACCGGCGATGCCTCGCTGCCCGGCGCACTCGCCTTCTGGCTGGGGCTGCGCGCCATGGTGCGCGCGCATGTGGAGGCGCGGCGGGGCGGCGATGGGCGCACCCTGCTGGCCGCGGCCGAGGCGTATTGCCGCCCGGCGCCGCCCCGCCTTGTCGCGGTGGGCGGCCTGCAGGGCACCGGGAAAAGCCGCCTCGCGCGCGCCCTGGCCCCCGCACTCGGCGCGGCACCCGGCGCGCTGCTGCTGCGCAGCGACGAAATCCGCAAGCGCCTTGCCGGCTGCGCGCCGGAACAGCGGCTGCCGCCCGCCGCCTACGGTCCCGGCGCGAGTGCGGCCGTGCATGAAGCGATGTTCGCCGCCGCCCGCCAGGCGCTGGCCGCGGGCCACAGCGTGGTGCTGGACGCGATGTTCCTCGACCCCGCGATGCGCGCCGCCGCGGCGGCGGCGGCGGAACGCCACCCCTTCCAGGGCTTCTGGCTGGAGGCGCCGCTCGATGTGCTGCGGGCGCGCGTGGCGGCGCGGGGTGCTGCGGGCGGCGATGCGTCGGATGCCGATGTGGCGGTTCTTGAGGCATCGGCGCGTGCCGATCCCGGCGCCATCGACTGGCAGCGCCTGGACGCCGCGGGGGATGCCCTGGGCGCGGCGCGCGCGGCGCTGGCCTTGCCACCCGGTTCTGAGGCATAAACTTTCATACGGAATGCTTACTCAACAGAATGGGGGAGAGGCGCGATGGCTTATCGCCGCCTGTTGCTGCCGCTGACCGGCACCGCCGCCGGGGAAGCGGCACTCGCCACCGCGCTGATGGTGGCGCGCATCTGGAATGCGCATCTGCATTGCCTGCATGTCCGCGTCGATGCGCGCGATGTGGCGCCGCTGGCGGGCGAGGGCCTGTCGGGTGCCATGATCGAGGAGATGATGGCCGCGACCGAGCGCGAAAGCGGCGAGCGTGCGAACCGCGTTCGCACCCTGTTCGAGAAATTCACCTCCACCCATGGCGATGTGACGCTGGCGCCCGATCCCAATACCGCGCTGAAGGTGCCGGGCGTCACCCTCTCCTTCGAGGCCATCGCCGGGCGGGAGGAGGATGTGGTGGCGCAGCAATCGCGCCTGTTCGACATGGCCGTGGTGCCGCACCCCGAGGCCGACGAGGATGTCAGCAGTTCCGATGCGCTGCATGCCGTGCTGTTCGACAGTGGGCGCCCGGTGCTGATCGCGCCGCGCGCGCAGCCCGCCACCATCGGCGCGCGCGTCGCCGTGGCGTGGAACGGCAGCGCCGAAAGCGCCGCCGCCGTGGCCGCGGCGCTGCCCTGGCTGCACCGCGCGCAGGCCGTGCGCATCCTCTGCTCCGACGACTACCAGCGCCGCGGCCCGGGCGCGGAGGGCATCCGCGCCTATCTCCGCTGGCACGAGATCGAGGCCGAGGTGGTGCCCTTCAAGCCGGCGACCCGTGAAGTGGGCGCCGGGCTGCTGGGCGCGGCGCGGGATTTCGGGGCGGACCTGATGTGCCAGGGCGCCTACAGCCATTCCCGGCTGCGCCAGCTCATCCTCGGTGGCGTCACCCGGCACGTGCTGGAGAATTCCGAGATCCCCGTCCTCATGTGCCGCTGAGGCGCGGCCTGGCCGGTTCCTCGGGCAGCTTCTTCACCGCCGTCAGCAGGCAGCCCGGCCGGGCGGTGTGGATGTTGATGTGCGCGGTGCGCGGATCCGCCAGCGCCCGCGCCAGGATCGGCGCCACATCGGGCCCCTCGCTGACCGCGCCGAGGTCGTACAGGCACATCTCCGCGGCGTCGTAGGACCGCACGGAGACGATGCCGTTGGCCAGCACGATGGGCGCGATCTCATCCTCCGCCTCGAAGCGCGGGCAGGGAGCTTCGTGCAGGAAGATCGGGCTCGGTGTCCAATAGACGCCCTGCGGCCGCGGCAGGTCGTAGCTGCCCAGCAGCATCACCTCGCCCGGCTGGCCGAGGCGCAGGCAATGCCGGCAGGGAAAGCCGGGCCCGTCGACGCTGCGACGGATCAGCGGGTTGCCGCGGTCGTCGCGGCCGGTGGCGCGCCAGCGCGTGGCGGTTTCGCTCGGGATGGGCAGGCAGCGGAAGCGGGTCATCGCGGGGCTCCGTGGGGTGCGCCAAGCTTCGCCCGGCGGCGCCGGAGCACGCCATCCGCCGGTTGCGCCGGCATCATCATTCAGCGCCTGAATGGTGCCGATCGGCGCGCGCCCCCTGCGCTGGCGCCGCCGATGCCCTATCTCCCGCCCCAACAATCCAGGCCGTGGGCAGCGCCCCGGCCCAGCAGGAGTCACTCGGATGATCGATGTGCGACCCTTCGGCACGCTCGGCGGCGCCGACCATGGCTGGCTCAAGGCGAAGCACCACTTCTCCTTCGCCAACTACCACGACCCGGCGCGCATGAGCTGGGGCAAGCTGCGCGTCTGGAACGATGACGAGATCGCCGCCGGCACCGGCTTCGGCGCGCATCCGCACCGCGACATGGAGATCATCACCTATGTCCGCGAGGGCGCCATCACGCATCGCGACAATCTGGGCAATGAGGGCCGCACCGAGGCCGGCGACGTGCAGATCATGAGCGCGGGCACCGGCGTGGTGCATTCCGAATACAACCTCGAGCCCGGGACCACGCGTATCTTCCAGATCTGGATCATGCCCGATCTCCGCGGCGCGAAGCCCAACTGGGGTGCGAAGACCTTCCCGAAGGCGGCACGCGAGGCCGGCTTCGAGGTTCTGGCCTCCGGCCGCCCGGGCGATGCGGGCACCGGCGCGCTGCCGCTGAACGTCGATGGCGCGGTGATGGCCGCGAGCCTCGCCAAGGGCCAGACGCTGACCCAGGCGCTCGCCCCCGGCCGCGCCGCCTATCTGGTGCCGGCGAAGGGCGCCGTGACGGTGAACGGCGTGGCGTTGGCCGCGCGCGACGGCGCCGGCATCGTGGACGAGACCGAGATCGCCATCACCGCGACCGAGGATGCGGAATTGGTCATGGTGGAGGTGGCGCAGGCGTAAGCGCCAGCAACTCGGCCCGCAGCACGCCGATCGGGTCGCGCCCCTCGCCACCGGCGACCAGGGCGCGATGCCCGCCCGGCAGCACCGCCTGGCGCGCGCCGGGCAGCAGCGCGGAGGCCAGCGGCACCAGCCCGTCGCTTGGCCCCGCGCCCTGCTCCTCCATCCAGCGCGCCAGCGGGCGATAGGCCTGGTCGCGCCACGGCACGGGCTGTTCCAGCACGGTCGCCAACGTGGCCACCGGCACCTGCGCCAGCAGCGCGGCAATCGCCGCCTCATGCTCCTGCATCCAGGCCTCGCGCACGGCGCAGGTGAGGTCCGCAATGCCCTGCCCGTCGCCGATGCCCAGCAGCTTCAGCGCGTGATGCACCGCCGCGCGCAGCGGCTGGTGCTGCACCACCGCATCGGCGATGGGCGAACCGCGGAAGGGCGATTGCAGCGCGATGAAGCCGCGGCACTGCGCCGCGATGCCGGGCAACAGCAGCGCGGCCAGCGCCTCCAGCCCGCCCTTGCTGTGCGCCACCAGCACGGCGGGCGCGGCCTCGGCGCCAATCGCCTCGGCGATGCGCTGCGCATTCTCGGCCACCGGCGCCGCGGTGGGCAGCTTCAGCACCGCCACCGCGATGCCGAGCCCTTCCAGCCAGGCGCGCTGGCCCGCCATGTAGTCGACGCCGATCGGCTTCAGCCCGGCGATCACCTCGCCGAGCAGGCCGTAGCACAGCAGCACGCGGTGCCCGGCGAGGCGCTGCGCGAGCTCGGCATCCTGCCGCGCCGCGTCGCTCAATCGAGTGCCACCACCTGCTTGCCGAAATTGCGCCCGGCCAGCATGCCGATGAAGGCCGCCGGCGCCGCCGCCAGGCCCTGCGCCACATCCTCGCGCCAGTGCAGCCGGCCGGCGCGGATGTGGCCCAGCACCTCGGCCCGGAAGCGGCCATAGCGGCCCCAGCCGGTGTCGTTGACGATGAAGCCCTGGATGCGCAGCCGCTTGCGCACCACCGGGCCGAGATTCGGCCCGGGCGGGGCGCCGGTGGCTGCGGCGCCGCTGGCGGTGTTGTACTGCGCCACCATGCCGCACATCACCATGCGGCCGAAATCGTTGAAGCGCGGGAACACCGCCGCCTGCACCGCGCCGCCGACATTCTCCCAATACACATCCACGCCGCGCGGGCACGCGGCATCCAGCTGCGCATCGAGATCGCCGCGATGGTCCACCGCCGCGTCGAAGCCGAGCTCGCCCGACACGAAATCGCATTTCGCCCGGCCGCCCGCGATGCCCACGACGCGCGCGCCGCGCAGCCGCGCGAGCTGCCCCACCACCTGCCCGACCGCGCCCGAGGCGGCCGAGACCACCACCGTCTCAGCCGCCTTGGGCTGGCCGATATCCTCAAGACCCACCCAGGCCGTCAGCCCCGGCATGCCGAGCACGCCGAGCGCGGTGGAGGGCGGCGCCTCGGCCGGGTCGATCGCGATCAGCGCATCGGCGGGCCGCACCGAATGGGTCTGCCAGCCGAAGCCGCCCAGCACCCAGTCGCCCTCGCGGAAGCGTGCATCGCGGCTGGCGGCCACCTGGCCCACCGCCTGGCATTCCATCACGCCGCCCAGCGCCACCGGCTTGGCGTAGGATTTCGCGTCATCCATGCGGCCGCGCTGATAGGGATCGAGCGAGAGGAAGCGGTGGCGGATCAGCACCTCGCCCTCCGCCGGCGCCGGGAGCGTGCCCTCCACGAGGCGGAAATCCTCGGCCACGGGCGCGCCCTGCGGGCGGCGCGCAAGCAGGATCTGCAGGTTGGTTTCGGGCATCGGGTGCTCCTTCGGCCGCATTATTGCCGCCGCCGGCGCGGCTGCGTAAACCGGGGGCAGGGCCGCGTGGCGGCCGGCGGGGGAAACGATGATGGCCACACGACGCACGCTGCTGGGCGCCCCGCTCGGCGCCGCGCTGGCGCTGCCGCCGGCACAGCGCGCCCTGGCGCAGCCGGCCTGGCCCGATCGCCCGGTGCGCCTCGTCGTCGCCTTCGCGCCAGGGGGCTTCGCCGACCTCATCGGGCGCATGCTGGCGGAATATCTCGGCCCGCTCTGGCGCCAGACCGTGGTGGTGGAGAATCGCGGTGGCGCCGGCGGCAACGTGGCGGCGCAGCAGATCGCGCGCGCCGCGCCGGATGGCCACACCGCGCTGGTCACCACCGGAGCCTTCGCCATCAACCCGACGCTGTCGCGCAACCCGGGCTACCGGCCGGAGGAATTCGCCGTGGCCGCGGTGGTGGCGGGCACGCCGAACCTGTTCGTGGTGCGCGCCGACAGCCCCGCGCGCACGCTGCGCGACCTGGTGGAGATCGGCCGCCGCCGGCCGCTGAACTACGGCACCGCCGGCGTCGGCGTGGCGGCGCATCTCTCGGCCGAGCTGTTGTTCAAGCGCGCCGGCGGCGTCGATGCGCAGCACATCCCCTTCACCGGCGCGGGTCCGGCCATGCTGGCGCTGCTGGCCGGCACGGTGGACATGGTGGCCACCTCGCTGCCCTCCGCCGTCAGCCAGGTGCAGGCCGGCCAGGCGCGCGGCCTGGCGGTGACGAGTGCTGCGCGCAACAGCACGATGCTGGACGTGCCGACGGTGGCCGAGGCGGGGTTCGAGCCGATCATCGACGTCGCCTGGGTGGCGGTGCTGTTCCCCGCCGCGGTGCCGCCCGCCGTGCTCGCGCGCGTGAACGCCGACATCACGCAGGTGATGGCACAGCCCGTCTTCCAGCAGCGCCTGGCCGCGGCGGGGTTCGACCCGATCGGCGGCGATGTGCGCCAGGTGACGGAGTATGTGGCGAACGAGGTGCGCAGCTGGCGTGACATCGTGCGCGCCATCAACGTGCAGATCGATTGAGCGCGCCATGCTGATCGAACGCGAGGGCCAGCGCCTCCATGCCGATCTGCTCGGCGATCCCGGGCGCCGCGTGGTCTGCCTGGTGCATGCGCTGGCCGCCGACATGACGATGTGGGCCGAGCAGGTGCCCGCTTTGCTGCAGGCCGGCTACGCCGTGCTGCGCATCGAGCTGCGTGGCCATGGCGGCAGTGCCATGCCGCCGGGCCCGACCACCATGCGCGCCTTGGGCGAGGATCTCGGCTTCGTGCTGCGCGCGCTCGATTGCGGGCCGGCGGATTACGTGGGCCTCTCGCTCGGCGGCATGGCCGGGCAGGCGCTGGCGCTGGACCATCCCGGCCTGCTGCGCTCCATCGTGATCTGCGACGCGCTGCCGGAATCGCTGCCCAACGCGGACCAGATCTGGGGCCCGCGCATCGCCGCGGTGCGCGAAGCGGCAAGCTGCGCGCCGATCGCCGCGGCGACGATCGAGCGCTGGTTGAGCCCCGCCTTCCGCACCGCCAACCCGGCGCGCTGGAACAGCATCGCCGCCACCATCGCGCTAACGCCGGCCGAGGGCTATGCCGGCTGCGCCGAGGCAATCAGCGCCTTCTCCCATGTCGCGCGGCTGCCTGCCCTTGCGGTGCCGGCGCTGATCCTGTGCGGCGAGCACGACCACGCCGTGCCCCCCAGCGAGGGCCAGCGCATCGCGCAGCTGGTGCCCGATGGCCGCTTCGTGCTGGTCGAAAACGCGCGGCACCTGCCCAATGTCGAGCAGCCGGCCGCGTTCAACCGGCTGCTGCTGGACTGGCTGGCACGGCGCGCATAGCGCCTATTCGCTGCCCTGCCGCTTCGCGCGCTCGGCCTCGCGCAGCCAGTCCTCGGTGGTCTTGGTGGCGGGGCGGGCCTCGCCGGCATAGGGGTCGATGCCGCCATCGGTGGCGGCGAAGACGCGACAATTCTCGCACAGCCGCAGCACCGAAAGCTGCTTGCCGTCGCGGAACATCCAGTGCCCGCTCTCGCTCAGCTTGCGCGTCACGCGCTCGATCTGCGACTTCACGCCGAAGGGCTTGGCGCAGCGCTCGCAGCAGAAGGGTTCCTCCTGCTTCACCACGCGGATCTGCGCGGCCTCGGCCGACAGGTTCAGCCGCGGCACCAGCGTGATCACCTTTTCCGGGCAGGTCGTGGCGCAGAGCCCGCATTGCACGCAGGCATCCTCCAGGAAGCGCAGCTCGGGCGATTCCGGATTGGCGCTCAGCGCGCCGGTGGGGCAGACGCTGGTGCAGGCAACGCACAGCGTGCAGCCGGACACCTCCACCCGCGCCTCGCCGAAGGGCGCCAAGGCGGGCATGGGCAGCACCGCGTCGCGCCGCTGCATCCCCTCGGCCAGGGCGCGCGCCGCCTGGCGCAGCACCTCGCGCGGCGCGCCGATGGCGGCGAAAGTGGCGGGCGGGAAGGGCAGGCCGCGCGCGGGCAGCGCGGCCAGCGCTTCGCCCATCGTGAGGGGATCATCCGTCTCAATCGCGCCGATGCGCGGCGCGCCGTGCTCCGGCACACCGAGGCCGGTCAGCACGGTGGCGGTAAATTCGATGTTGCGGAACACGCCCTCGGTGCCATGCGCGCGGCGCGCCGGCAGCAGCACGCGCAGCTGCGCCGCACCCCAGGCGAAGGCCGCGAGGCAGAACGCGAGGTCGAGCTGCGAGACCTCGTTGACGCGCAGCGGCAGCACGCGCGCCGGCAGCCCATCGCCCTGCCGCGCCAGCGCGTCGATCAGCGCTTCGCCATGCGCGGCATCATGCACCAGCAGCACCGGACTGGCGCCGCTGCCGCTGCGCTGGCGGGATTCCACCTGCGCCTCGCGATAGGTCAGCAGCAGCGCGCGCAGGCGCTTCAGCAGGTTGTCGGAGGAGGGCAGGGCGTATTGCGCCGCGCCGGTCGGGCACACTGCGGCGCAGGCGCCGCAGCCGGCGCAGATCTCGGCCGAGATCAGCACCGAATCCTTCCCCGGCGTGATGGCGCCTGTCGGGCAGAGGTCGAGGCAGCGGGTGCAGGCGGTCTTGCGGTTGCGGCTGTGCGCGCACAGCGCGGCGTCGAAGGCGATGAAGCGCGGCTTGTCGAATTCGCCCACCAGCGTTGCGGCGCGGGCCAGCGCGCGCTCCACCGCGGCGGCATCGGCGGGGTCGGCGCGCAGATAGCCCTCCCGCACCTCGCTGGCCGGGAACAGCGCGGTGCCGCCGGTGAGGTCCAGGATCACGTCGCAGCGGCTGGTGGCGCCGTCGCGCGCCGGGCCCCAGGCATAGGCGCCCCGGGAGGAGGGGCGCGGCATGGCATAGCCATCCACCATCACCTCGAAGGCGCCGAGCCAGCCGCTGGCCGCCCGCGCGCGGCCGCGCGCCACGGGGAATTCCGCGGCCCGCAGCGGCGGCACGGGCTCCGCGCCGGTCAACAGCACCGTGACGTCGAGCGTGCCGGCCAGCCGCGTCGCGGCCTCCAGCGCCACGGCGTCGCGTCCGAGGACGAGGGTGACGCCCTCGCTTTTCAGCGGCACCAGGGGCGTGGCCGGCATCGGCACTGCGGCGGCGGCGATCAGCGCCGCCATCTTCGGCCCGGCCTGCTCCGCCTCGGCCGCCCAGCCGGCGGTCTCGCGGATGTTCACGAAGCCCAGGTCGCGCGTGAAGCCGGCATCCTCGGCGGTTTCGGCGAAGAGCGGCGCCTGCGCCGTGCAGGCCACGGTGATCGGCCGCTCCTCGGCCAGCGCCGCGGTGAAGCGATCCAGCTGCGCGATGCACAGCTGCTCGGCGCCGCGCATCTCGCCCCCCGCGCCGGTGCCGCAGCCGCGCGCCACCGCGCGCGCGTCGATCGGCATCGTGTCCTCGCAGGAGCAGACGAAGGTGATGCGCCCGCGCGGGCTGGTGCTGGAGCTCATGGGCGGGCCGGCTTCCCCTTTGGGCCAGGGTCTAGGCCCGGGCTTGGCCTGCGCATATATCCGCTGCCTCGCGCCTTTGCGAGGGAGTGGGGAGCAGACGTCCACCCGTGCCGACCGACAGCGCTACCGGCCTGCCCGAGCTGCCGAGCCTGTTCACCCCCGTCATCCCGCTGCGCGAGGGCGGGGACGCGATGGCGCGCGCGGTGGCGGTGGCGGCCGGCAAGGGCGCGGGGACGCTGGTATGGGTGCGCTCCTCCGCGCGGGTCGAGGCGGCGGTGGTGCTGGAGCCTGAGCAGCCGCTGGGTGCCGCGCGGCCGGCGCTGTTCGCGGCGCTCAACGCCTTCTGCGACGCGCTCGGCGCCTTTGGCCCGCCGGATGTGCCGGTGACGCTGCGCTGGCCCGGCGTGGTGGTGGTGAATGGCGGCGAGGTGGGCCAAGCGCGGCTGGCCTGGGCGCCCGGCACGGCACCGGGTGAGGTGCCGGAGTGGATGGTGGTCGGCATCGAGGCGCGCCTCAGCTTCCCGGATGGCTGGGAGCCCGGCTTCGGCCTGCAGCAGAGCGCGCTGCGCGACGAGGGCTGGACCGAGGAGGAAGTCTCCGCCGCCGAGCTCACCGCCGCCTGGGCGAGGCATCTGATGGCCGGCCTCGCGGAATGGCAGGCGCCCGGCTTCCAGGGCGGCTTCCGCAGGCTGGCCGAGAAGTTCCTGGCGCGGCTGGAGCCGGTGCCCGGCATGGTCGGCGGCCGCCGCGGGCTGGACCCCGCGACGGGCGATCTGGTGGTGGAGCGCGACGGCGCGCGGCACGTGCTGGCGCTGACCGAATCGCTCGCCACGGCACCGCGATGAGCCACCGCCTGCCGCGCACCCTGCGGCTCGACCCCTCCGACACGGTGATCTTCGAGCGCGCGGCGGAGCCCGGCGAATGGGCCGTCTCCGGTGGCTTCGAGTTCTGGGACGAGGGCGTTGCCGACATGCCCGGCAAGCGCCGCCAGGCCTTCCGCGGCGGCTTCCTCGGCCTTGGCTCCTTTGGCTGGTCCACGCTGGTGGAGGTGGCGGAGGCCAGCTCGGCGCAGCGTGAGGCCGCCGTCGTCGCGCTCGCCGGGCATATTCGCGCCCATCTCGGCGCCCCGGACGAAGCGGCCGCCCGCGCCGCAGCGCTGGAGGAGATCGGCTTCGCCGAAAGCCTTTGCGACCATCCGCCCGGCACCGTGCTGGCGGTGTCGCGCAGCGAGGAGGGCGGCGAGGTGCGCGAGCGCTTCCGCACGCTCCACCTGCGCGCCACGCCGCACACGCAGTTCAACACGCTGCCGGTGTTCGGCCTGGTGCAGGTGGAGGGCGAGGAGGAGGCCGTGGAACACCCCGACCTCACGAAATTCGCTGCGAGGCTGAAGCCATGAACGCCCATCGCCCACCCGGCCTGGCCCCGGGCGATTTCTGGGTGGCCTGCGGCCACCATCTCTGCGACCGCGACGAGCACGGCCGCATCCTGGCCACGCCCGATCTGTGGCGCGCCTTCTGCGCGCGGCCCGAAATGGTGCCGCCGGAGGAGGCCTGCGACGCCGAGCGCGCGCTGCACGCGGCGCTGCTGGCCGACCCGCTGCGCGCCGTGACGGCGGCCGAGATCGCCGCGCTGGCCGATGCCGATGCGCGCGAGAATGTCTCCATCTTCCTCGACTTCCGCGACCGCGTGGAGGCCGAGCCCAGCCTGGAGGCCGCCTGGCTGGCGCTGTTCCGCCAGGGGGTTAAGGGCATTCCGCCGCTGTTCCTACAGATGCTGACGCACCTTGTGGCGCGCGCCGCGATGGAAGGGGTGGGTGATCCCTTCACCCTGCGCGCCGCCGAGCTGTTCTTCCGCCCGCAGCGCGCCGCCATCCACCAGGGCGCGCTGCTGCTGGCGGATGAGGAGGTGGTGGAGATGCGCGCCGCCGATGGCGGCTTCGGCGCCATCGGCCAGCTGCTGGTGGAAGCCGGCGCACCGCCGCGCGAGGTGGAGCTGGACGTGCTGTCGGAGGACAACGGCCACCTCTATGCCGGGCGGTCGGACGCGCATGACTTCGCCCTCGACATCGCCGAGGGCCGCGACGGCCAGCACGGCCTGGCGCGCGCGCTTGAGCGCTTCATCGGCCATGTCATCGGCGAACAGGTGACGATCCGCCCGGTGCCGGTGATCGAGGACAGGAACTGGACCTGGCATGTCGGCCTGGATGCCGAGGCCACCGCCATCGCCAACGACCTCTGGCAGGGCCGCAAGGTGAAGCAGGAACGCCTGGCGCGCATCCTTTGGCTCGGCGTGCTGGAGTTCGCCGAGGCGTCGCGCGTGTTGCCGCGGGTGGCGGGCAAGCCCGTCTATCTCGCCCTCGCGATGGACCCGGCGCAGAAGCTGCGCCTGAAGCCGCAGAACCTGATCGCCGGCCTGCCGCTGAAGGCGCGGGAGGATGCGGCATGAACCCCGAATCGCTGCTGATCCCGGTCGCCGTCCTGGCCGAGCGCCGGCCCGCCGTGACACGCTGGGCCGAGCATGTCTGGCGCGCCGTGGAGGTGCTGGAGGATGCGCCGCCGGTGCCGCCCTGGACCGTGCTTCGCCAGGAGCCCGACGGCCGCACGTTGTTCTTCGCCGGCCATGCCGAGGTGGCGCTGCACCCCACCGACACCAGCAACTACAAGCATAATCTGGAAGCGGCGCAGCCGCTGGTCTGGGTGGTGCTGCGCCATGCCGAGACGCCCTCCGGCTTCATGCTGCAGACCGTGACGGTGGACCCGGGCGAGGCGCATCTGCACGCCGATACGGGGCAGGATTTCCTCGAATCGCTGCCCATGCCGGCGCGGCTGCGCGCCGCCACCGAGGCCTTCGTGGCCCGCCACCACAAGGAGGTCGCCTTCTTCAAGCGCAAGCGCGACCAGGCGGACCCCGAGGCGCTCGCACGCCGCTCCCGCATCCTGGATGACGAGGAATGAGCGGCGGCGACGTGCCGGAGGACGGCTCGGCCGGCTTCCTCGCCCGCTGGTCGCGCCGCAAGCTTGCGGTGCCGGAGGCGCCAGCGGCTGCCGACGCGGCACCACCGGCCGCGGCCGAGCCCCCGCCGGCCGAGGCCCTGCAGACCGAGCCCGGGCGCAAGCCTGCCGCCGCCTGTCCGATTCCCGGCGGGCCGGAGATCGACCTCGCCAGCCTGCCGCGGCTGGAGGACCTGACCATCGCGACCGATCTCGGCCCCTTCCTGCGGCCGGGTGTGCCGGCGATGCTCCGCGACGCCGCGCTGCGCCGGATGTGGAGCCTCGATCCCGCGATCCGCGATTTCATCAACTGCGTCGACTACCAGTGGGATTTCAACACGCCCGGCGGCCTGCCACCCGGCTTCGCCAATGAGCTGGTGGGCAATGTGAAGCAGATGCTGGCGCAGGCCATCGGCCTGGACGACGAGGGCAAATCCCCCGCCGACCGCGCCGCCGAAGCCGAGGCCGAGGCCCAGGCCGAGGCTGCCGCGCGAAGCGGCGCCGAGGCGCCGCCGGTGAAGGCTGAGCCCGCCATCGCCCCGCCCGAGCCCTGGTCCCTGCCGGCCATCGCCGAGGCGCCGCCGACGCCGGAGGCAGTCCCTGCCAGTCCCGGCTTGCCCCGCCGCCGCCATGGCGCGGCCCTGCCGGTGTGATCCCAAACATGGCCGGGATCTGTCAGGACACTTGCGTGGCAGGCAGAATTGGGATTGTTTGGGCAAACGGTGGCGGTCAGGCCGGGCTGGGGAGCCTTGTGATCGCACATCCAGGGTTCGAAATGCTGGGCGACGGCAAAACGATAACCGATGTGGTCGACACCGAGCGTGCTCGGCTGTTCGCGCTGCTTGGCGCGCTTCTCGGCGCCGCGCCGGATGCCTCTCTCCTTGCCCGCCTCGCGACGCTCCGCGCCGGTCCCGGCGAGATCGGCGAGGCCTATGGCGCGCTCGCCGAAGCCGCCGGCGCCACCACCGCCGAGGCCGCCGAGCGCGAATTCTTCAACCTGTTCGTGGGCGTCGGGCGCGGCGAATTGCTGCCCTATGCCAGCTACTACCTGACCGGCTTCCTGCACGAGCGCCCGCTGGCCGATCTGCGCGGCGACCTCGCGCGGCTGGGCGTGGAACGCGCCGAAGGCGTGGCCGAGCCGGAGGACCACATCGCCTTCGTTTGCGAGACCTTCGCGGGGCTGCTGGTAGGCGCGCTCGGCCCGGATGCCGATTCGGCGGCGCCCTTCTTCACCCGCCACATCCGCCCCTGGGCCGGCCGGCTGTTCGCCGACCTGGAAGCGGCGGAATCGGCGCGCTTCTACCGTGCGGTCGGCCGGCTTGGCCGCACCGCCATCGAGATCGAGACCGCGGCGGCAGACCTGCCGACCTAGAACCGCCTGCCAGGGAGTTGAACGACATGAGCGAACAAGGGGCCGAAAAGGCCGTGCGACGCGGGTTCCTGAAGGCGCTGGGCCTCGGCACGGCGGCGGCAGCCGCCACCGTGCCGGCGCTGGCGCAGCGCTCCGACAGCGTGCCCTCGCGCGATGCGCGCAAGGAGAACGAGGCGCAGCGCTTGGCACCGCGCTACAAGCCGAACAGCCCGGATGTGCAGGCCTTCTACCGCACCAACCGCTACGAATAAGAAGAACGGGAGAACGCCGCGATGCTGATCAAGCGCTCCGAAGGCAAGGCCGCCCGCCAGCGCCTTTCCGCCGCCTACCAGGGCCTGTCCTCCGGCGGTCTCGACCGCCGCTCCTTCCTCCGCCAGGCGGGCTTCGCCGGGGCGGGGCTGGCCGCGCTCGGCACGCTCGGCGCCTCCCGCGCCCAGGCCGCCGGCGCCGCGACCGGCGTGCAGAACCACAGCCAGCCGGTGCAGCGCATCAAGAACATCTGCACCCATTGCTCGGTCGGCTGTACCGTGACCGCCGAGGTGCAGAACGGCGTTTGGGTCGGGCAGGAGCCCACCTGGGAATCGCCCATCAACCGCGGCACGCATTGCGCCAAGGGCGCAGCGGTGCGCGAGCTGGTGCATGGCGACCGGCGCCTGAAATTCCCGATGAAGCTGGTGAATGGCGAGTGGCAGCGCATCAGCTGGGACGTCGCCTACCGCGAGATCGCCGACAAGATGATGGAAATCCGCGCCGCCTCCGGCGCTGATTCCATCTTCTGGCTGGGCAGCGCCAAGTTCTCCAACGAGGGCGCCTACCTGTTCCGCAAATTCGCCGCCTTCTGGGGCACCAACAGCGTCGACCACCAGGCGCGCATCTGCCACTCCACCACCGTCGCCGGTGTGGCCAACACCTGGGGCTACGGCGCGCAGACCAACTCCTACAACGACATCCGCAACTCCAAGACCATGATCATCATGGGCGGCAATCCGGCGGAGGCGCACCCGGTCAGCCTGCAGCATGTGCTGTCGGGCAAGGAGCGCAACCGTGCCAAGCTGATCGTGATCGATCCGCGCTTCACGCGCACCGCCGCGCACGCGACCGACTATGTGCGCATCCGCCCCGGCACCGACATCCCGGTGATCTGGGGCATGCTGTGGCACATCTTCCAGAACAACTGGGAGGACAAGGAGTTCATCCGCCAGCGCGTGCACGGCATGGAGCAGATCCGCGCCGAGGTGGCGAAGTGGAATCCGGCCGAGGTCGAGCGCGTCTCCGGTGTGCCCGGTGAGCAGTTGAAGCGCGTCGCCCAGACCTTCGCGACCGAGAAGCCCGCCACGCTGATCTGGTGCATGGGCGCTACGCAGAAGACCGTCGGCACCGCCAATGTGCGGGCCTATTCGATCCTGCTGCTGGCCACCGGCAATGTCGGTGCCGAGGGCACGGGTGCGAACATCTTCCGCGGCCATTGCAACGTGCAGGGCGCCTCCGACTTCGGCCTCGATGTCGGCAACCTGCCGGCCTATTACGGCATCGACGAGACCGCCTGGCGCCACTGGTCGCGCTGCTGGGGCATGTCCTTTGAGGATATGCGCGCGCGCTTCGACACGCCTGCGATGATGACCACGCCAGGCATCCCCACCACGCGCTACTTCGATGCCGTGCTGCTGCCGAAGGACCAGGTGCAGCAGCGCGACAACACCAAGGCGATGATGGTGTTCGGCCATGGCGGCAACACCGTGACGCGCATGCCCGAGGCGGCCCGCGCGCTGGAGAAGCTGGACCTGCTGGTGGTGGCCGACCCGCACCCCACCACCTTCGCCATGCAGTCGAACCGCCGCAACGGCACCTACCTGCTGCCGATCGCGACGCAGTTCGAATGCGACGGCAGCCGCACGGCGTCGAACCGCTCGGTGCAGTGGTGCTCGAAGGTGGTGAACCCGATCTTCGAAAGCCGCACCGACTACGAGGTGATGTATCGCCTGGCCGGCGCGCTGGACGCCGCGGCCGAACGCCGCAGCATGCCCATCCGCTTCCAGACGGACATGTTCAAGCAGCTCGAGATCAAGGACAACGCGCCGACCGCCGAGAGCCTGCTGAAGGAGATCAACCGCAGCGCCTGGGGCACCGGCTATTCGGGCATCAGCCCGGAGCGCCTGAAGCTGCACCAGCAGCACCAGGACAAGTTCGACCTGGTGACGTTGCGCGCCGGCGCCGATGCGCCCGCCGAGATCCGTGGCGACTACTACGGCCTGCCCTGGCCCTGCTGGGGCACGCCGGAGATGCGCCACCCCGGCACGCATGTGCTCTACAACACCAGCCTGCATGTGAAGGAAGGTGGCGGCACCTTCCGCGCCCGCTTCGGCGTGGAGCGCGAGGGCCAGACGCTGCTGGCCGAGGGCTCCTGGTCGAAGGGCTCGGAAATCCAGGACGGCTACCCGGAATTCACGGTCGCCGTGCTGAAGCGCCTGGGCTGGTTCGATGAGCTGACGGCCGCCGAGAAGGCGCGCATCGCCGAGGTGGGCAGCGGCCTGGGCGGCGAGGACCGCGTCTCCTGGATGACCGACCTGTCCGGCGGCATCATCCGCGTGACGATGGAACACGGCGTGATGGCCTATGGCAACGCCAAGGCGCGCGCCGTGGCCTGGAACCTGCCGGACCCGGTGCCGGTGCACCGCGAGCCGATCTACACGCCGCGCACCGACCTGATCGCGCAGTATCCGACTCTGCCGGATCGCCGCGGCTTCCGCCTGCCGCATCTCGGCCAGTCGGTGCAGGCGCGCAGCCATGAGGTGGCGCGCGACTTCCCGATCATCCTCACCTCCGGCCGCCTCGTGGAATACGAGGGCGGCGGCGAGGAGACGCGCTCGAACAAGTGGCTGGCCGAGCTGCAGCAGGACATGTTCGTCGAGATCAACACGGCCGACGCCGCGGCGCGCAACATCCGCGACGGCCAGTTCGTGTGGGTCAGCGGGCCCGAGAACAACAGCCGCGCCCGCGTGAAGGCGATGGTGACGGAACGCGTCGGCCGCGGCGTGGCCTTCATGCCCTTCCACTTCGGCGGCTGGACCAACGGCGTGGACCAGCGCGCGAAATATCCGCGCGGCACCGACCCGATCGTGGGCGGCGAAAGCGTGAACCAGGTGACGACCTATGGCTACGACCCGGTGACCTTCATGCAGGAAACCAAGGTCACGCTCTGCCAGATCCGCGCAGCCTGAGACAGGGAGGAATCAGACAATGGCCCGCATGAAGTTCCTCTGTGACTCGGATCGCTGCATCGAATGCAACGCCTGTGTCACCGCCTGCAAGAACGAGCACGAGGTGCCCTGGGGCATCAACCGCCGCCGCGTCGTCACCATCAATGACGGCAAGCCCGGCGAGCGCTCGATCTCCATGGCCTGCATGCACTGCACGGATGCGCCCTGCGCCGCCGTCTGCCCGGTGTCGTGCTTCTACACCACTGCCGATGCCATCGTGCTGCACGACAAGGATCTGTGCATCGGCTGCGGCTATTGCTTCTACGCCTGCCCCTTCGGCGCGCCGCAATATCCGCGCGTCGGCAATTTCGGCGGCCGCGGCAAGATGGACAAGTGCACCTACTGCGCCGGCGGCCCGCAGGCCGACAACACCATCGTCGAATACACGCAGTACGGGTCCAACCGCATCGCCGAGGGCAAGCTGCCGCTCTGCGCCGAGATGTGCTCCACCAAGGCGCTGCTGGCCGGCGATGGCGAGATGATCGCCAGCATCTACCGCGAGCGCGTGCAGCGCCGCGGCTACGGCGCCGGCGCCTGGGGCTGGCGCACCGCCTATCGTGAGACTGTCGGCGCCTGAACGGCGCGCGGAGGCGGCCCGCGCTGCATGCGCGGGCCCGCCATCCCCGGGGGAACGCAAATGACCAAGATTCGCATGCTTCTTGCCGCGCTGACGCTCGCGCTCGGCGTCGGCCTCGCCATGCCGCCGGCTCAGGTGCAGGCGCAGGTGAGCGGAACGCCCACCAACCCGGTCCCCGCCACTTCCACAGCGGAGGAGCTCGAACTGCAGAAGGCGCTGACCGGCGGGCGCATTGCGGGGCGCATTAGCATCCCGGATGAGCAGGCCGGCAGCCTGATCCAGCCCTCCGGCAAGGCCTGGCGCGATTTCCACAACCGGACGCTGACCTGGATCGGCGGCATCGCCGTGCTCGGCATGCTGGGCATCCTGGTGTTGTTCTACCTGACCAAGGGCCGCATCCCGGTGGCGGGCGGCCGCGCGGGCCGCACCATCACGCGCTTCAACCTGCTGGAGCGCACGGCGCATTGGATGACGGCCAGCTCCTTCATCGTGCTGGCGATCAGCGGCCTCAACCTCACCTTCGGCCGCTTCCTGCTGTTGCCGCTGGTGGGGCCCGAGACCTTCACGCTGATCTCCGATTGGGGGAAGTACGCGCACAACTTCCTGTCGTTCCCCTTCACGCTCGGCATCGTCATCATGTTCCTGGTGTGGGTGAAGGATAACATCCCGAACGCCGTGGACGTCGCCTGGTTCAAGGCCGGCGGCGGGTTGATCGGCAGTGGCCACCCTGCGGCAGGGCGCTTCAACGGCGGCCAGAAGATGGTGTTCTGGATCACCGTGCTGGGCGGCGCCGCCGTGGCCGTCTCCGGCTACATCCTGATCTTCCCCTTCGTCGGCACCGACATCGCCGGCATGCAGCTGGCGCACATCGTCCACGGCGTCATCTCGGTGCTGATGATCGCGGCGATGGTGGCGCACATCTATATCGGCTCGGTCGGCATGGAGGGCGCCTTCGATGCCATGGGCTCGGGCGAGGTGGATCTGAACTGGGCCAAGGAGCATCACTCCCTGTGGGTGGAGCAGGAGATGGCCAAGGCGCGCCAGACCGTGACCGGCGTGGCCAAGCCCGCCGGCGCCGATTGAGCGATCAGGGCGGGGCGCGGCCGCTGCGCATGCTTCACGCCGGCCCGCGCCCTTGCGCCTGATTGGCTTGGCCGGCTGGAGCGGCGCGGGCAAGACCACCCTGCTCACGCGACTGATCCCCGTGCTCGGCGCGCGGGGCATCGCGGTTTCCACGCTGAAGCACGCGCACCACGCCTTTGATGTTGATCGGCCAGGCAAGGACAGTTTCGAGCACCGCAGCGCCGGGGCGCGCCAGGTGTTGGTCTCCTCCGCGCAACGCTGGGCGCTGATGACCGAGCATCGCGGCGCGCCGGAGCCGCCGCTGGCCGAGTTGTTGCGGCTGCTGGCCCCGGTGGACCTTGTGCTGGTGGAGGGCTTCAAGCGCGACGCGCACCCGAAGATCGAGGTGCATCGCCACGCCAACGCCAAGCCCTGGCTGCATCCGGATGATCCGGCGATCGTCGCCATCGCCGCCGATTGCGCCCCGCCGGGGGATGCGCTGCCGCACGCCCATCTGGACGAAGTCGAGGCGATCGCCGATCTGCTGTTGCAGCACGCCGCGCCGCTGGAGGCCTTCCTGCGGCGCTGAACCAACCACAGGATTCGATGGCCCAGCTCTCGGATGATTGTTTCGCCTTTGGCGGCCCGTTGCTCTCGGTCGAGGCGGCGCAGGCGCTGATTGCCGAGCGCATTCCGTCCATCGCGGGGGAGGAGGTGCTGCCGCTCGGCGCCGCGCTGGGGCGCGTTCTGGCCGGGCCGCTGCACGCGCCGGGGCCGCTGCCGCCCTTCTTCAACGCCGCCGTGGATGGCTGGGCCTTCCGCCATGCCGATCTGGCCACCGGCGGCGACACAAGCCTGCCGGTCTCCGGCCGTGTGCAGGCCGGCCAGGCGGCGGCGGCGCTGCCGGCCGGACATGCCAGCCGCATCTTCACCGGTGCCCCCATGCCGGACGGCGCCGACACGGTGATGATGCAGGAGGATGCGCGCGAGGCACCCGGCGCCGTCATCATCCTCCCCGGCCTCAAGCGCGGCGCCAATTGCCGCCCGGCCGGCGAGGATGTGGCGGCGGGCGCGCTGGCGCTGCCAGCGGGGCGGCGGCTGACCCCACCCGATATCGGGCTGGCGGCGGCGCTTGGCTTGGCGTCGCTCGCGGTGCGCCCGCGCCTGCGCGTTGGCGTGTTCTCGACTGGCGACGAACTGGCCGAGCCGGGCGGGCCGCTCGGCCCCGCGCAGACCTATGATTCCAACCGCTTCACGCTGCTGGCGCTGCTGGCCCGCTTGCCTGTGCTGCCCTGCGACCTCGGCATCCTGCCCGATGACCCCGCGGCCACTGCCGCCGCACTCGCCGCCGCCGCCGCCACGCATGACCTGCTGTTGACCTCGGGCGGTGTCTCCACCGGCGAGGCCGACCATGTGAAGACCGCTATCGAACAGGGCGGCCGGCTGGTGTTCTGGCGCCTCGCCATCAAGCCCGGGCGTCCGGCCGCCATGGGCCTCATCGGGCAGACGCCGGTGATCGGCCTGCCCGGCAACCCGGTGGCCGCGGTGGTGACCTTCCTGCACCTGGCGCGCCCGCTGCTGCTGAAGCGCGCCGGCGCGCTGCCCGAACCGCTGCCGCGCTTCCAGGCCGAGGCCGACTTCGCCTATCGCAAGAAGGCCGGCCGGCGCGAATATGTGCGCGTGACGCTGCGCGCCGGCAGCGCGCTGCCGATCGCCAGCAAATACCCGCGCGAGGGTGCGGGGCTACTGAGTTCGCTGGTGCAGTCCGACGCCTTCGCCGAATTGCCGGAGGAGATCACCGCGGTGCGCCCCGGCGACCGTGTGGCGGTGCTGCCCTTCGCCGCGGTGCTGTAGGCTGCCGCGTGGCCTACAGGCGCACGCCCTCGGTGACGAAACGCTCATAGGCGGTCTGCTGGAATTCGCGGTCGAGCACCGCGTAGGCGCCGAAGGCGATCAGCACCGCGATCGCGCAGCCGAGCAGGACGGATTTCATGAAGGCGGTCTCCCCAGGCCAAATTTTCTCAAGGTTGTATCGCGTCCGCCGCGGTGGATTGCAACAGCCGCTCGGCTTCCGCCAGGTCCTCCGGCGCATTGGCGTTGAAGAAGGGATCGAAGGCCTCGGCCGACCATTCGGCCTGCGCCACGCCATGCCGGGCGGTCCAGCGGTCAATCTTGCGCTCGCCCGCCAGCAACGCGGCGCGCAAATCCTGCCGCAGCGCGACGGGCCACAGGCCGATCGGCGGATGCGCCTGGCCGGCCGAGGCGGCGCAGGCCAACTGCGTGCCGGCGGCTTCGCGCGCCGCATGCAGCCGCGCCACCAGGTCGGGCGGGATGAAGGGCGAATCGCCGGGTGCGGAGACAACCCAGGGCAGGGCAGGGTGGTGCTCGGCGGTCCAGTCGAGCGCAGCGAGGATGCCGGCGAGCGGCCCGGGATGGTCCGGCAGGCCATCCGGCACCACGGGCAGGCCCCAGGGGGCGAAGCGCGCGGCGTCGCCATTGGCGTTCAGCATCAGCAGGGCCGCCTGCGGGCGCAGCCGCGCGATCACATGGTCCAGCAGCGTGCGGCCGCCCAGCAGGCGCAGCGGCTTGTCGCCGCCACCCATCCGCCGCGCCAGGCCGCCGGCCAGCACCACGGCCAGCGTGTCATCCCGCATCGGAAGCCGCCGCCTCGGCGCTGTTCTTGCGCCAGTGCCTCGCGCTTTCCTCCGGCACATGGGCCAGATCGGCATCGAAGATGATGCGACTTTCGCCGGCGAGGGCGACGAAGCGCTTGCCCTTGCAGCGGCCGATCAGCGTGAGGTTTGCCTCCCGCGCCAACTCCACGCCCCAGGCGGTGAAGCCCGAGCGGCTGATCAGGATGGGGATGCCCATGCGCACGGTCTTGATCACCATTTCCGAGGTCAGGCGCCCGGTGGTGTAGAAGATCTTGTCGTCCGGCGCCTCGCCGTTCTGGAACATCCAGCCGGCGATCTTGTCCACCGCGTTGTGGCGGCCGACATCCTCCATGTAGACGATCGGTGCTTCGCCGACGCACAGCGCGCAGCCATGGATGGCGCCGGCTTCGAGGTAGAGGCTCGGCAGCGTGTTGATGCTGTGCAGCAAGCGATACAGCCAGGAGGTGCGCAGCACCGCCTCGGGCGGCAGGCGTACCGTCGCAAAATCCTCCATCAGGTCACCGAAGGCGGTGCCCTGTGCACAGCCTGAGGTCAGGGTCTTCTTCTTCAGCTTGGCCTCGAAATTGGTGCGCTCCGCAGTGCGCACCACCACCACCTGCAGGTCCTCGTCGTACTCCACGCCCGTCACGCGGTCGTCGCGCTTCAGCATGCCCTGGTTGAGCAGGTAGCCGAGCGCGAGGTCCTCCGGGCGGTCCAGGATCGTCATCATCGTGACGATCTCCTGCCCGTTGAGGAACAGCGTCAGCGGCCGCTCGACGGTGACGCTGGTCTCGATCCGCGCGCCGGTGTGATCGAGGCCGGCGAGGCGGCGGGTGAGGCGCGGATCGGCGGGATCGGGCTGGATGCGCAGCGGGCTTGTCATGCCGCTCAGCGTGGGGTGCCGCCGCGGCCACCGCAAGACTTCGCGCCGCCCGCAGGGCCGTGCCGGGCCCCATGGCCAGCGACACGCCTGTATCACCCATCCGGGTGAGAGAACGGATGTTCCAGCCCCAGGCCTCCGGCAGCGCGCAAACGAAGAATTGAGCCTGATCGCGGCCTTGTGTTAAGTATACGAAGCATGTCCTCGTCCATCGCCCTCGATCCCGCACAATTCTCTTTGAACGTCTACGCAACCATTCTCGATGGTGGTTGCCTTTCCGCGGCTGTCGAACCGCTCGCCCGGGCCATCGGCGCCGCGAGCCACGCTGTCCATCTGATGCGCTTCGAAGGCAGCCGCCCCACCGAAAGCCGATCCATTGGCGGATCGACATTGCCGCAGGCCGTGATGGCCGATTACGCCGCGCATTGGATCCGCCATGACCCCTGGGCGCAGGCCGCGGGCCGCCTCGGTGCCGGCGTCCACAACTTCGCCCGCACCGTCTCGGCCGAGGCGATGCGCCGCAGCGCCATCTGGAACGAATGGGCCGCGCCGCGCGATGGCGCCTTCCACTGCATGTCCGCGCTGGTGCAGGCCGGTGGCGGGGCGCTGGGCGGCATCGCCTTCCACCGCCGCCGCCGCGACCCACCCTTCGACGCCGCCGAGGAGCAAATCCTGCGCGACCTGTACCCGCATCTCAGCCGCGCCTTCCTGACGCATGCGCAGCTGCAGGGCGAGGGCGCGCAGCAGGCCCGCGCGCTGCGCGCCGGCTTCGCCACGCTGCGCCAGGGCGTTGCGCTGCTCGACCGCCGCCGCCGCCTGGTGCTGGCCAACCCCGCGCTGGATGCGATGTCGGCCGAGGGCGACGGGCTGGCGCTGGCCGTCGATGACGGGCTGACGGCGTCGGACCCCGCCGCGCGCCAGGCCATTGCGCGTGCCGTCGGCACCGCCATGGCCACGCTGGGCGGGCGCGTGCGCGTGCTGCCGGATGCCAGCGCCGTCAACGTGCCGCGCCGCTCGGGTGGCCCGCCCTGGCTGGTCCAGGCGCTGCCGGTGCGGGACCTGCAGGCCGAGCCCGAGCGGCCGAGCTTCACCGGCGTGATGCTGCTGGTCACCGATACGGGCCGCTCCGCACGGCCGGGCCCCACGCTGCTGCGGCAAGCCTTCGGCCTGACCCAGGCCGAGGCCACCTTGGCCGCTGCGCTGGCCGCCGGCCGCACCATCGCCGACCATGCCGCGCAGCGCCGCATCTCGGTGGAGACGGCGCGCTCGCACCTGGCCGCCATCCGGCGCAAGACCGGCTGCCACCGGCAGTCTGAGATCACTGCCTTGCTGGCCCGGATGGATCGGTCCTGACGCTGCGGGCCGGCTGTTCAGCCGGTGTGCCGCCGCACCTCGAAGGGCCGCATCAGCAGCGCCGCGCCCCAGCCCCATGCCCCGTTGATCAGCACCACCCGCGCCCAGGTGATGCTGTTGCCGCCCGCCCAGAGTGGTACGCCGCGCAGTTGCGCCACCAAGGTGAAGCCCACCACGGTGGCGACGACGCCGCCCAGGATGAAGCCCGTCAGCAGGTCCGGCAGCCGCGCCCAGCGGATCAGCGCCGCCAGCAGGATCCCCCAAAGCCCGCCCCAGAACACCGTGGAGGCCATCTGCGGCACGCCGAAGGCGTTGGGCCGGAAATTGAAGCCGGGGCCCTGTGGGCGGAAGGAATCCACCGCCCCGGTCACCGACTTGATCAGCGGGAATTGGTGAAACAGCACATAGACCAGCCCCTGGTGGAACAGCAGCACCGAGGCGGCGCCGCACAGGAAGCCGAACAGGAGAACCTTCTTCACCGCGCCACCCGCCCCGCTCTTGAAATCGTTCAGACACCGACACGAAATCGGCCAACACCGAAACAGTGTTGGCCGATCGTGCCGAAGCAGGCTAGCGCAACTGGCTGGCGATCCGAAACCGCCCGCCCTCAGCGCGCCGCAGCACGCGCCATGACGTCCTGCGGACGGGACAGCGCCTGCGTGCCGACGACCTCGTTGTTGAGGTAGAATTCGTCCCGCGGGAACACGTCGGTCAGCGAGGCACTGGCGCGCGGCGAACCGGGCGCCCAGGCCAGCGCCGGGCGGGCGAACAGGTCAGCATAGGTGGTGAAGCCACTGTTGCCGCGGCGCAGATGCGCCAGCACCTCGGGCGCCTCGAAGCGCCGCGCCAGCGCCGCCGCATCGAAGGGAATCGGACGGTCGGAGCCGATCAGCACCGAGCCCGGCATCAGCAGCAGCGTGTGCGGAAAGACCGACGCGAAGGTCTCCACCGTGCGCTGCGTCGGGCCCCATTGCACATAGAGCCCGCCCGGCGCCAGGCGACGGCGCACCTGCTGCAGGAACTCCTCGGAATAGAGCAGCCCGGAATGCGAGCCCTCGGGCAGGATCGCATCCGCCTGGATCACGTCATACAGGGTGTTGCCCTTGGCCAGCGCCCGGCGGCCGTCGCCATATTCCAACTGCCAGCGAGGGTTGCGGAACATCTCGGCGATCGGCCCGTCGGGATGCCGCGTGCCGAGCTCCTCCAGCGCCGTCAGCACCGGGCCGACCAGTTCGATCGCGCGCACCTGCTGCGTCGCCGGGGAGACGCCGGCCGCCCAGGGCGTGCCGCCCGAACCGATGCCGATCGCCAGCACCTGCCGCGGATCGGGGTGCATCAGCGGGCCGACCGCGCCCAGGAACTGGTGGATCGGCAGGAAGGGAATGCGGCCCTGCGAGAAGCCCTGGATGAAGAACGGCCCGTGCGGCCCCTCGCCCGGGCGGCTGTCGTCGCGGAAGAACGCCACGCCGGAACGGTCCTCGGCCCAGGCGGTGCGCTGGCCGGGCTGTTCGGCATGCAGGCGCGACCACAGCGCGGCGTTGCCCGGCAGCGCCACCAGCGCCAACCCGCAGGCGCCGGCCAGCGCCAGCTCCGGCTTCCGGCCGCGGCCGCCCTGCAGCAGCCAGCCCAGCAGCAGCAGCAGCGAGAGCACCGCCAGCAACTGCAGCGTGCCGGCCGTGCCGAGCAGGTGGAAGGTGACGATACCGGTGCCGATCGACCCCGCCGCATTGCCCAGGATATTCGCCAGCTGCACCCAGCCCACGCGGGCGCCGACCGAGGCCAGGTCCTGCTGCACGGCGCGCTGCACGAAGGGGAAGGTCATGCCGATGAGGAAGGAGGGCGGGCCAACCACCAACAGCGTCAGCATAACCGTGGTCAGCAGGCCCTCGCCGCGCAGCCGCTGCACATCGGCCGAGACGTGCGGGTTGATCGGCCAATGCGGCAGCGCCCAATACAGCGCGAGGATCAGCGCTGCGCCGAGTGCGAAGCCGCCGGCCTGGGTGATGAAGAAGGCGGGCCGCGGGTCCCGCAGCCGGCGCACCATGCGCGCCGCCACCGCCATGCCGAGGCCATCCGCCAGCAGGAACACGCCCAGCACCGTGGGGAACAGGTAGGCATGGTACTGCCCGACCTGCCCCAGCAGCCGTACCCAGACGATCTCCATGGCCACGATGATGTAGCCCGAGAGGAACACCAGCAGGCACCACAGGGGCAGGCTGCCGAAGGGCTGCGCCGCGGCGGTGCCTGTGCTCCGGGCCGGCGGCGTGGGCACCACGCGCGACAGCGTGGGCAGCAGCGTCAACGCCAGCAGCGCCGCCACCACATCAAGCCCGGCGGCCAGGACCAGCGCGCCGACGAAGCCGAGATTGCCCACCAGCAGCCAGCCGCCCAGCAGCGCACCGAGGCCCGCGCCCAGCGTGTTCAGGCCGTACAGCGTGCCGATGCGCTCGGCCACCGTCTCGAGGCTGGTGGTGACGGCGCGGGCCAGCAGCGGCAGCGAGGCGCCCATCAGCGTGGTCGGCAGCACAAGCCCGGCGAAGCACAGCGCGAAGATCGCGACGGGGTTGTCCACCACCCCGGCGAGGTCTGTGGCCAGGAAATCGTACAGGAAGAACTTCGACAGCAGCGCGAAGACGGCGACGCCGGCCTCGGCCAACGCAAAGCCCTGCATCGCGCGATAGGGCGATAGCCGGTCCGCCACCTTGGCCCCGATGATGGAGCCGAGGCCGAGCCCCGCCAGGAAGGCGCCCACCACCAGCGCGGCGGAGACGGTATCCGACCCCGCGAAGATGCCGAGCATCCGTTGCCAGACGATCTGGCACAGCAGGGCAGCGAAACCGGACAAAAAGAATGCGACCGCCAGACGCGGCATCCCCAGACCCCCCCAAGGCTGCGAAATCGTCAGCAGAACGGGCTTCGCAGCCGATCCACCGCAGGTTCCCCTCATCACCCACGCATTTGTCAGGATTGCGGCAAGGTTGCGTTTGGTAAATCCCCCGCCGCCACATTCTCCAGGCCCCATGGCTGCCGGTGCCCGTCTTGCGGCGCGGCGCAGGCCCGCGCACCTTGCGCCGCCATGGTCGCGGAGGGTGCAGGGTGAACGGCGCGGAAAGTCTGGTGCACACGCTGCTCGGCGCGGGCGTGGAGGTGTGTTTCGCCAATCCCGGCACCAGCGAGATGCATTTCGTGGCGGCGCTGGACCGCATCCCCGGCATGCGCTGCGTGCTCGGGCTGCAGGAAAATGTCGTCACCGGCATGGCGGATGGCTATTTCCGTGTCACCGGCAAGCCCGCCGCCACGCTGCTGCATTGCGGCCCGGGCCTGGCGAACGGCCTGGCCAACCTGCACAACGCCCGCCGCGCGCGCGCCGGCATCATCAATTGCGTCGGCGACCAAGCCACCTACCACCGCCCGCTGGACGCGCAGCTCACCGCCGATACCGAGGGTTTCGCCCGCGCCGTCTCGGGCTGGACGCGCACCGTGGCCCGCGCCGGCGATGTCGGGCGCGATGCCGCGGTGGCGGTGCAGGCGGCCCGCACCTCGCCGGGGCAGATCGCCACGCTGATCCTGCCCTCCGACACCTGCTGGGACGAGGCACCGGAAGGCCCCGCCCAGCCCCTGCCGGTGCCCGAGCCCCCGCAGGCCGACCCGCTGGCCGTGCGCCAGGCCGCCCGCGCGCTGCGCGAGCGCCAGGACGTGCTGATCCTGCTCGGCGGCAAGGCGCTGACGGCCGAGGCGCAGGCGCTGGCCTGGCGCATCGGCGCGGCGACCGGCGCGCGGGTGCTGGGCGAGATGTCGAACGCCCGCATCGAGCGCGGCCGCGGCCGCCCGCCGCTGGAGCGCGTGCCCTATCCCGTCGATCTCGCGATCGAGGCGCTGGCCCCCTACCGCACCATCATCCTGGTCAACAGCAAGGCGCCGGTCGGCTTCTTCGCCTATCCGGGCAAGCCCAGCCGCCACCACCGCGAGGACGCCGACATCCTGCTGCTGTCGCGCTACGAGACCGATGCGGTGCAGGCGCTGACGGCGCTGGCCGAGGAACTCGGCGCCCCGCCCATCGCCATGCCCGACCCCGGCCCCCGCCCGGCGCCGGCGCGCGGCCTGCCGACACCCGAGGGCCTGGCGCAGACGCTGGCGGCGCTGATGCCGGAGGATGCCATCATCGCCGATGAGAGCGTCTCCTTCGGGCGTGGCTTCTTCAAGGGCACGCACATGGCGCCGCCGCATGAATGGCTGCAGATCACCGGCGGCGCCATCGGCTGCGGCATCCCGCTGGCCACCGGCGCGGCGGTGGGGGCGAAGGGCCGGCGCGTGATCAACCTGCAGGCCGATGGCTCGGGCATGTACACGCTGCAGGGCCTTTGGACGCAGGCGCGCGAGAAGCTGCCGGTGACCACCATCGTCATCTCCAACCGCAGCTACGCCATCCTGCTGGGCGAGTATCGCGGCGTCGGTGCGAACCCGGGCCGCACCGCCATGGACATGATGGACCTCGGCAACCCCGACCTCGATTGGGTGAAGCTGGCGAACGGCATGGGCGTGGAGGCGGCGAAGACGACCACATTGGAAGGCGTGGGCGACCTGCTGACGCAGAGCCTCTCGCGCGAAGGCCCGTTCCTGATCGAGATGGAGGTCTGACGACCATGGATATGGGCCTGAAGGGCAAGCGCGTCCTGATCACCGGCGGATCGAAGGGCATCGGCCTGGCCTGCGCCGAGGGCTTCGCCGCGGAAGGGTGCGACCTGGTGCTGGTGGGGCGCGACGCCGCCGCGCTGGCCGCCGCCGCCGATGCGCTGCGCGGCGCGCGGCAGATCAGCGTCGAGACCATCGCCGCCGACCTGTCGCAGGCGGATGAGCGCGAGCGTGTGCACGCGGCGGCACCCGCCATCGACATCCTCGTGAACAATGCCGGCGCCATTCCCGGCGGCCGGCTGCAGGACATTCCCATCGCGCGCTGGCAGCAGGCCTGGGACCTGAAGGTGATGGGCTACATCCACATGTGCCAGCTGTACCTACCGGGCATGGAGGCGAAGCGCGCCGGGGTCATCCTGAACATCATCGGCATGGCCGGCCGTGCGCCGCGCATGGGCTATATCTGCGGCGGCACCGGCAATGCGGCGCTGATCGCCTTCACCAGCGCGCTGGGCGGCGCCACCCAGGCGATGGGCGTGCGCGTCTTCGGCATCAACCCGGCGGCGACGCGTACCGCGCGCATGGAGAGCCAGGCGCGCAGCACCGCGAAGCTGAAATTCGGCGATGAGGAGCGCTGGGCCGAGACGCTCACCGGCCTGCCCTTCGGCCGCCCGATCGAGGCGCAGGAGATAGCCGATTTGTCGGTGTTCTTGGCCTCGCCACGCGGTGGCTATGTGAACGGCACCGTGGTGGATGTGGATGGCGGCGGGATGTTCCGCGGGTAGTGTTTTGGGGTGCCCTCAAGCGCCGGGCGCCATTCGGCGCCTCGGCCGGCGCTGCCGGCCGCCATCTGCTCACCATCGCCGCCGGCATCAGCCCGAGACGCGCTCGATCTCGGCACCCACGGCCGACAGCTTCCGCTCGATCGACTCATAGCCGCGGTCGAGGTGATAGACGCGGTTGACGATGGTCTCGCCCTGCGCGGCGAGGCCGGCGAGGACAAGGCTGACCGAGGCGCGCAGGTCGGTCGCCATCACCGGCGCGCCGGACAGCTTCGGCACGCCGCGCACAATGGCGCTCTGCCCGTGGTACTTGATGCGCGCACCCATGCGCACCAGCTCCGGCACGTGCATGAAACGGTTCTCGAAGATCGTCTCGGTGATCATGCTCGCACCCTCCGCCACGCACATCAGCGCCATGAACTGCGCCTGCATGTCGGTGGCGAAGCCGGGGAAGGGCTCGGTCATCGCGTCCGCCCCGCGCAGGCCGTTGAGGCGCGTCACGCGCAGCCCGCCCACCTCCTCCGCCACATCCACGCCGGCCTCGCGCAGCACGCGCACCACCGCGCCGAGATCCACCATGCGCGCGCCTTCCAGCAGCACGGTGCCGCCGGTGATGGCGGCGGCGCAGGCATAGGTGCCGGCCTCGATGCGATCGGGGATGATCGGGTGCGTCGCGGCGTCAAGGCGCTTCACGCCCTCGATGGTCAGCCTGTCGGTGCCGATGCCCTCGATGCGCGCGCCCATGCGCATCAGGCACATGGCGAGGTCGCCGATCTCGGGTTCGCGCGCTGCGTTCACCAGCTCGGTCACGCCATCGGCGAGCGCCGCCGCCATCAGCAGGTTTTCCGTGGCGCCGACGCTGACCTGCGGGAAGATGATGCGCGCGCCGCGCAGGCCCTGCGGCGCCTTGGCATGCATGTAGCCGCCTTCGAGGTCGAAGACGGCGCCCATCTGCTCCAGGCCCTTGATGTGCAGATCGACCGGCCGCGTGCCGATGGCACAGCCGCCCGGCAGGCTGACGCGCGCCTCGCCGAAGCGCGCCACCAGGGGGCCGAGCACGAGGACGGAGGCGCGCATCTTGCGCACCAGGTCGTAGGGCGCCTCCAGGTTGCCCGCCTGGCCCGATAGCGTCAGCGTGCGTGCCGCCTTGTCATGCACCACCGTCAGCCCGTGCTGCGCAAGCAACTGCCGCATGGTGGTGATGTCAGCGAGATCCGGCGCGTTGGTCAGCGTCAGTGGCCCGTCGCTCAGCAGCCCGGCGGCCATCAGCGGCAGCGTGGCGTTCTTGGCGCCGCCGATCGGGATGCTGCCCGACAGCGCGCGACCGCCGCGGATGCGGATGCGGTCCATGGTTGGCGACCCCCTTCAGAAATCCCGGCGCGCCAAGCGGCCGGCGGCTGCGCCGGCCGAGCGCCCGAATGGGCGCCGCGGCCAGTGCCGCGATGTTGTCAAAGCTTCGGCAGCGAAACGCCGCGCTGGCCCATGTATTTGCCGCGACGATCGGCGTAGCTCACCTCGGGCGCGCTGGCGCCCTGTAGGAACAGGAACTGGCAGATGCCCTCATTGGCGTAGATGCGGGCCGGCAGCGGCGTGGTGTTGCTGATCTCGATCGTCACCTGGCCTTCCCATTCCGGCTCCAGCGGCGTGACGTTCACGATCAGCCCGCAGCGCGCATAGGTGGATTTGCCGAGGCAGATCACCAGCACGTCGCGCGGGATGCGGAAGTATTCCACCGTGTGGCCCAGCACGAAGCTGTTGGGCGGAATGATGCAGGTGGGGCCCTTGCGCGTCACGAAGCCGGAATCGGAGAAGGCCTTGGGGTCCACCAGCGCGTTGTCGACATTGGTGAAGATCTTGAACTCGTCGGCGATGCGCGCGTCGTAGCCGAAGGAGGACAGGCCGAAGGAGATCACGCCCTCGCGCCGCTGGCTCTCGACGAAGGGCTCGATCATGGCCTGTTCCTGCGCCATGCGGCGGATCCAGGTATCGGGCATGATGGACATGGCGGCGGCGCCCTCCGTAGCACGGGCCGTCCGACTACAGCAGGCGCGACGGGAAGGCTAGCGCGGCCCCGGCTCGGCGTCCGGCCCGGGCGCTGACGCTTCCTCCGCCCGCGCGCGGGCCTGCGCCTTGCGACGGCGGAGGTTCTCGCGCAGTGCGGCGGCCAGCCTTGCCTCGCGCTCGGCCTGGGCGGCCGGCTTGTCGGGCGCGGCGGGCCCTGAGGGGTCGGCTTCCATCACTCGGCCCGGATGTTGCCCGCCTGCACCACGGCGGCCCAGCGGCGCACCTCGCCGGCGATGAAGGCGGTGTATTCCGCGGCACTCATCCGCCGTGGCGTGGCGCCGGTCTCGATCAGGCGCGCGCTGATCTCGGGCGTGGCCAGCGCGGCCAGCACCTCGGCGTTCAGCCGCTCCACCAGTGCGGGCGGCATGCCGGCGGGGCCCGACAGGCCGAACCAGGTGGAGGCCACGAGGTCCGGGTGGCCGAGCTCCTTGAAGGTGGGCAGGTCCGGCCAGCCGGGCACACGCTCATCGGCGGTGACGGCAAGCAGGCGGAAGCGCTCGTTGCGCCCGGCCTCGACCAGCGTGGTGATCATCGCTTCCACCGCGCCGCTGGTGAGGTCGTTCATCATCGGGCCGCTGCCGCGATAGGGCACATGCGTCGTCTCGATGCCGGCCGAGCGCTGCAGGATGGCCTGCTTGGCGTGGCTCGACGTGCCATTGCCCGGGGAGGCGATGGTGATGCCCGGCCGCGCCCGCGCCGCCGCCACGAATTCGGCGAAGCTGCGGATCGGGCTCGCGGCGTTCACGACCAGTACCGAAGGGATCTCGGCCATCAGCGCGATGTGGCTGAAATCCCGCACGCTGTCATAGGGCATGGTGCGATACACGCTCGGCCCGACGCCGAAGCTCGCGATGTTGGAGATCACCAGCGCGTAGCCGTCGGGCGGGCTTTTCGCCACGGTGTCGGAGCCCACCGTGCCGCCGGCGCCGGCGCGGTTCTCGATGATGAAGCCCTGGCCGAACACGGCGGCGAGGCGCTGGCTGACCAGCCGCGCGATGAAGTCCGTCGTGCCGCCGGGCGGGAAGGGCACCACCACGCGCACCGGCCGTGCCGGCCAGGCGGCGGTCTGTGCGGCAAGCGTGGTCGGCATCGCCAGGGCAGGCAGCGCGAGAAGGTGGCGGCGGCGGATCATGCGCGGCTCCCGGTTGTGGGTTCGAGCGCAGCCTATAGCATGCCCCGACGCCTCGGGAGGGTGGGGATGCAGGCTTGGCCGGTGGTGATCGTGGGGGGCGGGCCGGTGGGCCTGTGCCTTGGCATCGCGCTGGCCCGCGCGGGGGTGCGCGCGCTGCTGGTGGAGGAGCGCACCGGCCCTACGCCGCACCCCAAGGCCACGCTGCTCGGCGCGCGCTCCATTGAGCATTTCCGCGCCTGGGACCGGCTGGACCTGCGCGTCGCCGACGCCGCGATGCAGCAGGAGGAAGACTACTTCATCCTGTTCTGCGACCGCCTGGCGGGGCACGAACTGCATCGCTTCCGCTCGCCGGGGCTGGCCGCGGTGCGCCGCCGCGCGCCGGAGGCGGTGGCGCGGTTCCGCGAACTTGCCTGGTCGCCCTGGGGCAAGACGCAGATCGGCCAGCAGGCGCTGGAACCTGTGCTGCTGGACGAGGCGCGTCGCCACCCGCTGCTGGAGATGCGCCATGGCTGGCGCCACGCTGGCTTCGAGCAGGGCGAGCAGGGCGTGACGGTGGCGCTGGAGGGCGCGGACGGGCGCGAAAGCGTGGCGGCGCGCTGGCTGGTGGCCTGCGATGGCGGCGCCTCCACGGTGCGGCGCGCGCTGGGCATCCGCATGGGTGGGCGCGGGCGCATGCGCAGCAACGTCTCCTTCCTGTTCCGCGCGCCGGGCTTCCTCGCGGCGCATGGCAAGGGCCTCGCCAACCTCTATTTCTGCCTCGCCCCCGATGCCTTCGGCGTGTTCACCGCGATCGACGGGCGGGAGACCTGGAACTACCAGCACTATTGGGCCGATCCCACGCGCGACACCGCGCAGGATGCGCCGCTGGCCGTGGTGCATCGCGCGATGGGCAAGCCCTTCGAGGCCGAGATCCTCGCCACCACCCATTGGCACCATCACCAATCGGTGGCGCATCGCTGGCGGCAGGGCCGCGTGTTCCTGGCCGGCGACGCCGCGCATCTGTTCGTGCCGACCGGCGGCGTCGGCATGAACACCGGCATCGGTGATGCCATCGACCTCGCCTGGAAACTGGCCGCGGTGGAGCAGGGCTGGGGCGGCGCCGCGCTGCTCGACAGCTACGAGGCCGAGCGCAAGCCCATCGCCTGGCGCAACAGCGTGATCAGCGCCAACAACTCCGACCGCATCGACATGGTGATGTCCGAGACGCCGGCCGACATCGCGACATCGGCCACGGCGCGCGCGGCGCTGCGCGCGCGCATCCTGTGGATGGCGAAGCAGTTCAACAGCGCCGGGACGCATCTGGGTTATCGCTATGCCGACAGCCCCATCGTGGTGCCCGATGGCACGCCCGAACCACCGGACGACCCCACGCAGGTGACGCCCAGCACCTGGCCCGGCAGCCGCTTCCCGCATGCCTGGATGGAAGATGGCGCCAGCACGCTCGACCTGGTGGATCGCGCCGGCTTCACGCTGCTGCGCGCGCCGGGCGCCGCGGCGCCCAATTTGGCCCGGGCGCTGGCGGCGGCGCGCGTGCCGCTGCGTGAGCGCGCGGTGGCGGATGCGGCCGCGCTGGCCGCCATGCAGCGGCCGCTGGTGCTGCTGCGCCCCGATGGGCATGTCGCCTGGCGCGGCGATGACGACGTGCCGGACGCCGCCGGCATCGCGGCGCGGATCCGCGGCGAGGAGGCCATCGCGCGATGAGTGTCGAATACGCCCCGCGCGGCCTGGTCGGCGTGCTGACGCCACAGGCCAACACCACGGTGGAGCCGGAATTCGCCATCCTCTGGCCGCCCGGCATCGCCATGCTCAACGCGCGCATGACGAGTGCGAAGCCCACCATCATCGCGCGCCTGCTGGATTACCTGCGCGACCTGCCGGGCGCGGCGCGGCAATTCGCCAACGCGCCCATCACCGCTCTCGCCTTCGCCTGCACCGGCGCCAGCTACTACGCCGGGGTGGCGGAGGAGGATGCGCTGGTGGCGCGGCTGGAGGATGCGCTGGGCATCCCCGTCATCACCGCTGCCATAGCGGTGCGCGATGCCTTCCACGCGCTGGGTGCTACGCGCATCGGCCTCGTCTCGCCCTATCCCGACGATCTCACCGATGCGGCGAGGGCCTATTGGACGGCGCGGGGGTTCGAGGTGGTGGCCGTCTCGCGCGGGGCGATGGCGGATGGCAGCTTCCATCCGATCTACGCGATGAACGCGGCCGGCGCCGCCGCCGCGCTGGCCGCGCTGCCGGCAGGGCGCGCGCAGGCGGTGGCGATGCTGGGCACCGGCATGCCGACGCTAAAGCCCATCCTTGACCAGCCCTTCGTCGGCGAGGCACCGGTGACATCCTGCATGCACGCGCTGGCCTGGCGCAGCATCTGCGCCGTGACGGGCACCGCGCCCTCGCGCGAGGGCATGCTCGCCTGGGTGCAGGGCGAGGGCTGGCGGGCGCGCTACGCGGCGAGGATGGCCGGCTGAAGCCAATCCAGCAGCAGCCCATCCACCTGCTCGGCCGCCTCATAGGCCACCCAATGCCCGGCGCCGGGGATCACCGCGACGCGCGCATCCGGCCGCGCGGCGTGCAGCGCGGCGATACGCGCCGGCAGGTCGCGCATCGCGACGGCATCCATCTCGCCCCAGATCGCGTTCACCGGCACCCCGGGTGCGGCGGCCAGCGCGTCGCGCAGGCTGGCGGAGGGCGCAAAGCCGCGGCTGCGCAGCCGCGCGCCCTCGGAATTCGCCTCCTGGATCGCCAGCGCCAGCGCATCGATCTTCGCCGGATCGGCGAACATCAGCGCGGCGAGGTTGCGCCGATGCGCCGCCACGCGCGCCTCGCCCTGCTTGTCGCGCACCTTCTCCAGCGTGACCGGCGCGCGCGGCGTGCCGAGTGCGCCCGCACCCAGCACCGTCACGCTGCGCACCGCCGGCGCCAGGCGCGCCGCGACATGCCCCGCCACCATGGCGCCGAAGGAGAAGCCCACCACGTCCAGCGCGCGCGTATCGGCCAGGATGGCCGTAAGGCCGGCGGCGATGACCTGCGCGATCGTGGCGGGCTCGGCGGGCTCCGGCGGGTCGTCGCTTTCGCCCAGGCCCGGGATGTCGGGCGCGATCACCATGCGCGTCGCGGCGAACAGCGGCACCTGCTTCACCCAATGCCGCCAGGAGCCGCTGCCGCCATGCAGCAGCAGCACCGGCGCGCCGGCGCCCGCATTCCACACGCGCCACACCATGCGCCCCGCACCGCAGGGCGTCTCATGCCGCTGCGCCGCGGCATCCAGGGCGTGCAGCATCTCCATCAGTAGCTCCGCGGCAGGCCGAGCACGCGCTCGGCGATGTGGCACAGCACCAACTGCGGGCTGACGGGCGCGATGCGCGGGATCAGGCTTTCGCGCAGCAGGCGTTCCAGGTGGTATTCCTGCGCGTAGCCATAGCCGCCGAGCGTCATTACCGCCTGCTGGCAGGCCTTGAAGCCGGCCTCGCCGGCCAGGTATTTCGCCGCATTCGCCTCTGCCCCGCAGGGCAAGCCTCGGTCGTATCGCCAGGCCGCCTGCATCACCATCAGCCGCGCGGCCTCAAGCTCCATCCAGCATTCGGCCAGCGGGTGCTGGATGGCCTGGTTGCGCCCGATGGGCCGGCCGAACACCACGCGCTCCTTCGCATAGGCCGTGGCACGCGCGATGGCGGCGTGGCCGATGCCCACCGCCTCGGCCGCCACCAGGATGCGCTCGGGGTTCAGCCCGTGCAGGATGCAGGCGAAGCCCTGGCCTTCCTCGCCGATGCGATCGGCCAGCGGCACTTCCAGCCCGTCGATGAACAGCTCGTTCGAATCCACCGCGTGGCGGCCCATCTTGGGGATCTCGCGCACCGTCACGCGGCTGCGGTCGAGCCGCGTGTAGAACAGCGTCAGCCCCTCGCCGCGCTTCTTCACCTGTTCGATCGGCGTGGTCCGCGCCAGGATCAGCATGCGCTCCGCCACCTGCGCGGTGCTGATCCACACCTTCTGCCCGGTGATGACGTAGTGGTCGCCACGGCGCTCCGCGGTGCTGCGCAGCTGCGTGGTGTCGAGGCCGGTGTTCGGCTCGGTCACCGCGAAGCAGGCTTTCTCGGTGCCGGCGATCAGCGGCGGGAGCATGCGCGCCTGCTGCTCGGCCGTGCCGAACACCACCACCGGCATGGGCCCGAAGATGTTCATGTGGATGGCCGAGGCGCCGGACATGGCAGCCCCCGATTGCGCCACCGCCTGCATCATGATGGCGGCCTCCGTCACGCCAAGGCCGCTGCCGCCGAGTGCCTCCGGCATGCAGATGCCGAGCCAGCCGCCGGCGGCCATCGCCTGGTGGAATTCCTGTGGGAAGCGATGCGCGCGGTCCGCGGCCAGCCAATAGTCGTCACCGAAACCGGCGCAGACGCGCGCGACGCCCTGCCGCACCGCCTCCTGCGCCTCGCTCAGCGAAAAATCCATGCCGGCTGTCTCCCTGCGCGCGAGCGTGCCAATCTTGCCGGCAAGCGCAACCCCGCCGCCGCCACGTCACCCGAAGGAAGCCCCGATGCTGCAGCCGCCCCCCGCCGAGCCCGGCATGCGCGAGGAGGATGTGGACACCCCCGCCCTGCTGCTGGACCTCGACGCCTTCGAGCACAACCTCGACACCATGGCGGCGCTGCTGGCGCCCACCGGCACCAAGCTGCGCGCCCATGCCAAGACGCATAAATCGCCCATCGTGGCGCTGGCGCAGATGCGGCGCGGCGCGGTGGGCCAATGCGTGCAGAAGGTGGCCGAGGCAGAGGCGCTGGCCTGGGGCGGCGTGTCCGACATCCTGGTGAGCAACGAGGTGATCGCGCCGCGCAAGCTGGCGCGCCTCGCCGCGCTGTCGCGCATCGCGCGCGTTGCGGTCTGCGCCGATGATGAGGCCGGCATCGCGGCCATCGAGGCGGCGGCCGAGGCGGCAGGGCTGCGCATGACGGTGCTAGTCGAGATCGATGTCGGCAGCGGCCGCTGCGGCGTGCAGCCCGGCCCGCCTGCCGTGGCGCTGTCCGAGCGCATCGCCGCCAGCCCGCATCTGATCTTCGGCGGCCTGCAGGCCTATCATGGCAGCGCGCAGCACCGCCGAACGCCGCAGGCGCGCCACGAGGCCATCGCGACGGCCGCGGAGGGCACGCGCCGCACGGTGGAGCAGCTGCGCCAGCGCGGCCTGGATTGCGCCATCGTCGGCGGTGCCGGCACCGGCACCTTTGCGCATGAGGCGGCGAGCGGCGTCTGGACCGAGATCCAGGCGGGATCCTACGCCTTCATGGATGCCGACTACGCGCGCAACGAAAGCCCACCGCCCTTCCGCCAGTCGCTGTTCGTGCTGGCCGAGGTGATGAGCGCGCCGCGCCCGGGCTTCTGCGTGGTGGATGCAGGGCACAAGGCGGTGCCGATCGATTCCGGCATGCCGGTGCCGGCGGGCTTCCCGGGCGTCGCCTATGTCGGCGCCTCGGACGAGCACGGCAACCTGCAGGGCGAGGACCCCGCGGCCATGCCGAAGCTTGGCCAGAAGCTGCGGCTGATCCCGGGCCATTGCGACCCGACGGTGGACCGCTACGACTGGTATGTCGGCGTACGGCGCGGGCGCGTGGAGTGCGTGTGGCCGGTCGCGGCGCGCGGTGCCATGGCGTAGCGCCGCGCACCGCGATCACGCGATGACGATGATCTCGCCGCCGCTAAAGCCGGTGGCGCCGATGAACTCCGCGATGACGATGCCGGTGGCCGCGCCGCGGCCATCGGGGTCCCAGCGCAGCACGAAGGCATCGGTCTCGTAGACGAACTGCCCGGTGCCGATGGGCGCGTTGGCCAGACCCATGGTGTTCTGCGCGTAGCGCCCGCTGGCGAGGATGTTCATGCCCGCGGTCAGCCCGCCGCCGAAGCCGCTGGCCGAGACCAGGATGGAGTCCTCGACGCCACGGTAGCCGACAATACGGTCACCACCTTCGGCGACGTTGTTGAACACGAAGCTATCGCCCTGGCGCCCGCCATCCAGCGTATCCGCGCCGAGCCCGCCCACCAGCGTATCCCCGCCATTGCCGCCCTGGATACTGTCGGCGCCATCCTCGCCGCGCAGCAGGTTCGCCGCGCTGTTGCCGAGCATCGCATTGTCGAGCGCATTGCCCGTGCCGTCGATGGCGGCGCTGCCGCCGAGCGTCAGGTTCTCGAGATGCAGGCCGAGCGTGGTGGAGAGGAAGGCGATCACGGTGTCGGTACCCTCGGCTGCCACCTCGGTCACCACATCCGTCGCCTCATTCACCACATAGGTGTCGTTGCCGGCGCCCCCCAGCATGGTGTCGTTACCGAGGCCGCCCTCCAGCCGGTCATGGCCCTGGCCGCCCTCCAGCCTGTCATCGCCGCCGAGGCCCTGCAGCGTATCCGCGCCGCCGAGGCCGAGCAGCAGGTTGGCCAGGCCGCTGCCCTGGATCAGGTCGTTGCCCGCGCCGCCGGCCGCATCCTCGATGGCGAACAGGACGTCGGTGCCGATATCTGCACTGCCGGCCACACGCTGGCCGAGCGCAATGAAGGCATCGGCGCTGGTGGCCTCGAGGCTGTAGAGGTCGATCCCCGCGCCGCCATTGATGCTGTCGGCGCCATCGCCGACGCCGGCCAGGATGGTGTCATTCCCGGCATCGCCGATGATGGTGTCATCGCCGCCGAGCGCGTTCAGCGTATCGCCGGCGGCGGTGCCGACCAGCGTCTCGCCGTTGTTGGTGCCGAGGATGCCCTCGAAGGCGGTATCGGTGACGACAACCTCGATGGCCTGCGTCTTGGCGAGGCCCGCGGGGTCCGCCACCTCGATCACGAGGTTGTAGGTGTTGTTGGCGCCGACATCGGCGGGCGCCTCGAAATCCGGCCGTACGACGAAGGCGAGCGCGCCGGTCGCTGCGTTGATGGTGAAGCGCGCCGCATCGGCACCGCCAGCGATGCGCCAGGTCAGGGCGTCGCCATCCGCATCGGTGGCGGTCGGCGTCAGGAAGGTGCCCGTGGTGTTCTCGGCCAGCTGCAGGCTGCGCGTGGCTCCGCCGAACAGGATCGGCGCCTGGTTGCCGGCGACGTTTTCATATGTGACGTCGGTGACGATCACGCGCACGCGATGCTCGTTGGCGGCGCCACCGGTGGCGCCGGTGAACAGGAAATGCGCGAAGTTGGACCCGCCGAACGCGCCGTTGATGAGGTCCGCTGTCAGGCTGTCGCGCTGGATGCCATCGAAGCTGTAGGAGAGCGTCTGCGTATCCGCATCCCACGTGACCTCCACGCGGTGCCAAAGCCCGTCCTCGATGTTGCCGAGTTCGACGCGCCCGTTCGCGCTGCTGCCAAGGCCCGGATTGGAGGGCGAGAAGATCGCGCTGTGGTCGCCGATCATGCCGGCATCGTTTACCCCGTCGCCGGCGTTGTTCACGTAGGTGTCGAATTCGATGGCGATCGCGCGGCTCAGCCCATACAGGCCGAGGGCGCCACCGCGATCCCCGATCGCAGGGAAGCCTTGGGGTGCGTTGTGGAGGGCGAAGCCCATGCCATCCGCGCCATTCGCATCCCTGTTGCCCAGGTTGAGGTCGAAGACGAAGCGCGCATCCTGGCGCATGTCGACGCGCGCCACCGATGCGACGCCGCCGATCCGGTCGGAATTCTCGAAGTTCAGTCGGTAGTCGCCCGTCGCCGCGTTGATCACCGTAGCGTCGCGGAAGGCATACAGCCCCTGCTCGGCGGGGTTGATCGGCGGCAGCGCCGCCATGCCGAGGCGCCCGAGCGTGCCGGTGTAGATGTTGGCGTAGTAGATCCACCCGTCGGCACCCTGGGTCAGGTGGATCAGGCCCTGCGCATCGCCGAGGTAATTCAGCGCGTCGCGGTCGTTGATGTCGACCGAGTAGAAGCGCCCGCTGTTGAAGTCGGCGAACAGGTAGTCGTCGAGCAGCGCCGTCGGGTAGCGCGTGCCGCCGATGATGGCGTCGCTGCCGATGATGGCCTGCAACTGGAAGCCAGGGTCATTCGCCGCGTGGCTGAAGGCGCGGAAGGCCGCGGCAATGGAGATGGTGCCGGCATCGACCGCGGCGTAGAAGGCGGCAGCGCCCGGCAGGTCGCGGTATTGCGGCGTTCGAAACAGCGCTCCGCCGTCGCCGCCTTCGAAGTATGGCCAGCCGAAATTCGCGCCTGGCCCGGCGAAGTTGATCTCCTCCTGGCTGAACCAGCCGACATCGCCGATGACGACGCGCCCCTGGTCGTCCACGGTGAAGGAGAAGGGATTGCGCAGGCCATACTGGAAGACCTTCGCGCGGTTGGCGTCGAGGTCGCCCGTCACGGCGAAGGGGTTGTCGGCCAGCCCCAGCCCGGTGATCGGGTCGATGCGCAGGATCTTGCCCGAGAGCGAGTCGAGGGACTGCACGTCGACGGCACGCGGATCAGCGAAATTGTAGGATACCGCGTCGCCGGTGGCGATGTAGAGCGCGCCGTCGGGGCCGAACACCATCGCGCCGCCATTGTGCGAAAGGCTGTCGGCCTTCAGGAAATCCTGCTTGATGCCGCCGACCAGCGCCGGCGGCGCGCCATCGCCGGGGTTGATGTAGCGATCCGAGGCGGTGAGCGCCGCATAGGTCGGGTCGGTGAAGTCGATGGCGCCGCCGCCATTCACGTCGATGAAGCCGCGCGCGGCGCCGCCCAGCAGCACCACCTCGCTGCCCGGCACCACGCTGGTGTAGCCGGTGGCCGCATCTGCCGTGTAGCGCACCACGACTGAGTAGCGGTTGCCACCGCCATCGGCGCCCGCATTGCCGGTGAGCCCTGCGGTCTCCGGCGGATCGACCACGTAGTAGAGGTAGACATAGGGCGTTGTCGCGAAGTCTGGGTGCAGCGCGATGCCGAGCAGCCCGCGATCGCCTGCCGAATTGACCTGCGCCGAGAGGTCGAGGAACACCGCGCTTACGCCGGTATCGAGATCCGCCACGCGGACCACGCCGGTCTTGTCGATGAGGAACACCTGCGAGGCGTCGAGCGGGTTGAAGGTGAAGCGGATCGGCTGGCCGAGGCCCGTCAGGATGGGCTGGAAATCCAGCGCGTAGCTGGAGAACAGCGGAGGCTCGGCCAGGGGCGGCGGGGCGGGCGTCTCGTTGTCGAGAATCGAGATGCGCACCGTGCGTGGCGCCAGCAACGCGGCGCCGCTCGCGCTGATCAGTGTCAGGCTCACCACCTCGGTCGCTTCGCCGAGCGCGTCGTCGAGGATGGTGATCGGCACCGTCACGCTGGCGACGCCGTCGGGGATGATGATGGAGCCACCGGCGCCGATGTAGTCGATGCCAGCTGTGGCTGAATCAGGCGCCACGCCGAACAGCACGGTGACATCGCCCGCCAGCGATCCGGCACGTTGGATGGTGACCTGGATCGTACCGGCGGTTTCAGCCACGTCGATCTCGGTGGCCGCCAGAAAGACGCTGCCGCTCATGCCGCCCTGCTCGTCAGCCGGTGCCCCTCCGATGACCGCGGCATCCCGGCCGATGCGGCGTGAAAGCGCGCCCGATCAGGCCGGTCGCGCCTCGAAAAGCTATCGGCACCACGAGTGCCTGTCAAGAAAAGCTAACTCTTCCCAAAAATGTAAACGTCTGGATGTCATGAATTGGGATTTAGCGCGCCTCGGCCGTGCGCAGCGTCCCTTGGCCCCTGGTTGCGGCAGCCGCGGGCGGCGGCTGCAGGTTGCGCGGCTGGGCTGCCGTGGTGGTGGCGCGGCTTGTCGCCGTGGTGGCCGGGCGGGCTTGCGCGGACGTCACCGGGCGCGATGCGGTGTTGCTCGCGGGCCGCGCCTGTGCGGCCGAAACTGGCCGCGCCTGTGCTGCGGTGCGGGTCGTTGCCGCGGCTTGGCGGGTCGCGGAACCCTGGCTCTGCTGCGTTCTGCGCGCCGCCACGCTGCGGTTGGCGGGTGCGGCGGCGACGGTGCGCGCAGCCTGAGGCGGTGTGGCGCGGCGTGCGCCGCGCGCTGCGCCGGGCAGGGGGGCGGCTTCGGCCTGTCGGATCACGCCGGTGCGCGGCTCCGCGCCACCGCGCGCCACGACGCCGATCCGCTCGAAGGCCTGGTCGAGCAACCCGCCCATATGCGCGTCGCGCTCCACCCAGGAGGAGCCGCCGAACACCGCACCCACCACGCGCTGCCCGCCGCGCTGCGCGCTGGTGACGATGTTGAAGCCGCTGTCGCGGATGTAGCCGGTCTTGATGCCGTCCACGCCCTCGTGATCGGTCAGCATCCGGTTGTGGTTGCGGATGCGGATGCCGCCGAACTGGGCGTGAGTAACGCCGAAATAGTGGTAGCGATCCGGGAAATCCGCGAGCAGGCGGCGGCCGAGCGTCGCCATGTCCCGCGCGGTGGTCACCTGGTCGGGGTCCGGCAGGCCGGAGGCGTTGCGGAAGGTGGTGCGCGTCATGCCGAGGGAGCGCGCGCGGGTTGTCATCAGCTGCGCGAACCGCGCCTCGGAGCCGCCCAGCCGCTCGCCCACCGCGGCCGCGACATCATTGGCCGAGCGCGTGACCAACGCCAGGATGGCCTGCTCCACCGTGATGCTGGCGCCGGCCGGCACGCCGAGCTTGGATGGCGGGCGGGAGGCAGCTTCCTCAGACATCATCACGGCGCTGCCCAGCGCAAGGCGGCCGTCGCGCATCGCCTCGAACACCATGTAGAGGGTCATCATCTTGGTGAGGGAGGCCGGGTGGCGCGTTTCGTCCGGGTTGGCGGCCACCAGGATGTTGCCGGTGCGGTTGTCGAGCACGATGGCGGAGTATCGCTCGCTGCCGATCTGCGCTTGCGCTGGCGCCAGGGGCCCCGCGAGCAGCGCCAGCCCTCCGAGCAGCGCAACGCGCGCAGCAGCGATGCAAGACCAGCCCAGACCACGCCAAGCCCGACGCATACCGACAATCCCCTGCTCACGCGCCGTGGCGCGCCTGCCGCGGCGCCCCCCGCCCCGACCATCAGCCCCGGCGGAACCTAGGCGGGCTTCGGCTGCCCTGTCCACCAGAAATTCGTTAAGAACATTTAGATGTTGCAAAGGCTTACTCGGAACAATTCGCCTGCCTTCCCAGCCCGCCGCCGCCCCGGCCAGGGGCCGGCACAGCCGCTGCATCCCCCACCTCGACGAAAAAATGCTGCACCGCAAAATAGGACTTGCGTCGGAGGGCCTGCCGCGACTACATCAGCGTCGTGCTGCACCGCAGCAATTCCCCGGAGCCGGGTTCCAGGCTCCCGCGCAGGCGCCGCGCGCCTGAAGAACAGTTCGCAGGAGTAGCAGCAAATGGCGGCAGAGCCCAAGGAAACCAAGCGACAGATCGCTCTGGTGCAGAACGCGGCGGCGCAGGGTGCGGCGCAGGCGAAGAAGATGATGGACGACGGCGCCAACACGGCGCGTGCAACGATGGAGACGAACATGGACCAGGCGACGAAGGCGGCCGAGGGCTTCTTCAAGGCAGCCGAGGAGGCCGCTGAGTTCGGCCGCGGCAACATCGAGGCCTTCACCAAGGCCACGCAGACCCTGACGATGGGCATGCAGGATCTCGGAAAGCAGTATTTCGCCATGTCCCAGGCCCTGACCGACCACGCGATGGAAAGCGCCAAGGCGCTGGCGGCCGTGAAGAGCCTCAAGGAAGCCACCGACATCCAGTCGGCCTTCGCCAAGGCGTCCATGGAGCGCGCCATGAGCGAGGCCGCCAAGCTGCAGGAGGCCACGCTGCGCCTCGTGGAGCAGGCCGGCGCGCCGCTGACCGCGCGGATGACGCTGGCGGTGGAGAAGATCTCCAAGCCGCTCGCCGCCTGATTGCCGCTGCGGCCGGGCGCCCCGATCGGGGCCCTGGCCGCCGGTTGCCGCTGCCGGACCCGCCGAGGGTTGCCGCGCCTTCCCCCGGGGAGGTATCGCGGCGCCCCTCGGCGGGTTCCTGCATTTCTGGCCACGACGGTTGCCTGGGCCACATTCCGCTGGCGCTTCCGGCACGATCTCGTGGCAGGATCGCGTCAAGGCCTTTTCGTGCGGCCCCGCGCTCCGATATCCTATCCACTGAACGAGAGGCCCGGGACGAGTCCGGGCAGGCAGCCAAGGCAGGCATGAGCGATAGCGACAAGCGCCCGGGACAGGGCAACGGGTCCGACAACCCCGCCACAGGGGTGGTGGTGAAGGCGCGCCCGCGCACCCGCAAGCCCTCGATGTATAAAGTGCTCATGCTCAACGACGACTACACGCCGATGGAATTCGTCGTGCACGTCCTGGAGCGCTTTTTCCAGAAGACGCGGGAGGAGGCGACGCGCATCATGCTGCACGTCCATCGCCGCGGCGTCGGCGTATGCGGCGTCTATACCTACGAAGTGGCCGAGACCAAGGTCACGCAGGTGATGGACCTTGCGCGCCAGAACCAACATCCGCTGCAATGCACCATCGAAAAAGAATAGCCTGGCGAGGAAGAACAGCCTCGCAGGGCCCGATGACCCCGCCGCGTGGAAAACTCGGCGGGGGCTGTTGCAAGGGGGAGGAAGTGACCATTCTCAGGGTAACCCGCGCCGCGGTGCTCATGTGAGCCTCGCGGCCACCCGATAGGGAGCGTCAATCATGCTGTCCCGCAACCTTGAGCAGACGCTCCACCGCGCCCTCGGCCTCGCCAATGACCGCCGGCACGAATACGCGACGCTCGAACACCTGCTGCTGGCCCTTGCCGACGATGTGGACGCCGCGACCGTGCTGCGCGCCTGCGGTGTCGATGCCGAGAAACTGAAGCGCGACCTGGCGGAGTTCCTCGACAAGGACCTCGCCGGCCTGGTCTCGGACCGCGCCGGCGATGCCAAGCCGACCGCTGGCTTCCAGCGCGTGGTGCAGCGCGCCGCCATCCATGTGCAATCCTCCGGCCGCGACGAGGTGACGGGCGCCAATGTGCTGGTCGCCCTGTTCAGCGAGCGCGAATCGCACGCGGTCTATTTCCTGCAACTGCAGGACATGACGCGCCTCGATGCGGTGAACTTCATCAGCCACGGCATCGCCAAGGCGCCCGGCCGCAGCCAGACGCGCCCGGTGCAGGGCAGCGCGCCGCAGCCGCCCGACGAGACGCCGGAGAAGGAGGAAAAGCCCGCCCGTGGCCAGCGTGGCCAGGACGCGCTGACGAACTACTGCGTCAACCTCAACAAGAAGGCGCAGGCCGGCAAGATCGACCCGCTGATCGGCCGCGACCAGGAGATCGAGCGCACCATCCAGATCCTCTGCCGCCGCACGAAGAACAACCCGCTGTATGTGGGCGACCCGGGCGTGGGCAAGACGGCCATCGCCGAGGGCCTGGCCAAGCGGATCATCGAGGGCGACGTGCCGGAGGTGCTGGCGAAGTCCACCATCTTCGCGCTCGACATGGGCAGCCTGCTGGCCGGCACGCGCTACCGCGGCGACTTCGAGGAGCGGCTGAAGGCCGTGGTGAACGAACTGGAGCAGCAGCCCGGCAGCATCCTGTTCATCGACGAGATCCACACCGTCATCGGCGCGGGTGCCACAAGCGGCGGCGCGATGGACGCATCGAACCTGCTGAAGCCTGCCCTGGCGCAGGGCACGCTGCGCTGCATCGGCAGCACCACCTACAAGGAATACCGCAACTACTTCGAGAAGGACCGCGCGCTGGTCCGCCGCTTCCAGAAGATCGACGTGAACGAGCCTTCGCTGGAAGACGCGGTGAAGATCCTGCAGGGCCTCAAGACGAACTACGAGAAGCACCACAAGGTGCGCTACACGCCCGAGGCCATCCGCGCCGCGGTGGAGCTCTCGGCGAAATACATCCACGACCGCAAGCTGCCGGACAAGGCGATCGATGTGATCGACGAGGTCGGTGCTTCGCGCATGCTGCTGCCCGAGAACAAGCGCCGCAAGACGGTGACGCTGAAGGATGTGGAGGAGATCGTCGCCAAGATCGCCCGCATCCCACCCAAATCCGTCTCGGCCGACGACAAGGAAACGCTGCGCACGCTGGAGCGCGACCTCAAGTCGATGGTGTTCGGCCAGGACAAGGCGATCGAGGCGCTGTCCGCCGCCATCAAGCTCTCCCGCGCGGGGCTGCGCGATGCCGAGAAGCCGATCGGCAACTACCTGTTCAGCGGCCCGACGGGCGTGGGCAAGACCGAGGTGGCCAAGCAGCTGTCGAAGACCCTCGGCATCGAGCTGATCCGCTTCGACATGAGCGAATACATGGAGCGCCACAGCGTCTCCCGCCTCATCGGCGCGCCGCCCGGCTATGTCGGCTTCGACCAGGGCGGCCTGTTGACCGACAGCATCGACCAGCACCCGCATTGCGTGCTGCTGCTCGACGAGATCGAGAAGGCGCACCAGGATCTCTACAACATCCTGCTGCAGGTGATGGACCACGGGAAGCTCACCGACCACAACGGCAAGACGGTGGATTTCCGCAACGTCATCCTGATCATGACCACCAATGCCGGCGCCGCGGACCTGGCGAAGCCGGCCATCGGCTTCGGCCGCGAGACGCGCGCGGGCGAGGACCAGGAAGCGATCAAGCGGATGTTCACGCCGGAATTCCGCAACCGCCTCGACGCCGTCATCCCCTTCGCCGGACTGACGCCGGAAGTGGTGGCGCATGTGGTGGACAAGTTCGTCATGCAGCTCGAGGCGCAGCTCGCCGATCGCAACGTGACGGTGGAACTCAGCAGCGCCGCGCGCGAATACCTCGCCGAGCGCGGCTACGACCCGCTGTATGGCGCGCGCCCCCTGGCGCGTCTGATCCAGGAGGTCATCAAGAAGCCGCTGGCCGAGGAATTGCTGTTCGGCAAGCTGGTGAAGGGCGGATCGGTGAAGGTGGGGCTGAAGGACGGCGAGCTGTCCTTCGACTTCCTGGAAGCCGCCCCGCCCGCCCTGCCCAAGCCCGAGGACAGCGGCGACGGCGAGGCAGAGAAGGAGCCCGAGACCGCCGAGTAGCCCGCCAGGCTACCGCGTTCGAGGTTGCGAAGGCGTCGCCGGAACACGGCGGCGCCTTTGTTTTGGAAGGAATGAGGAAGCGATGACCACGGACACGCGAATTGCGGATTGGGACGAATACAGCGCCGGCCTGCGCGCCCGCGGCAAGGAACTCGGCCAGCTGCACCCGGAGCTGATGAAGGGCTTCGGCGCCCTGAGCCGCGGCGCCTCCACCACGCAGCACATCGACGCCAAGACCCGTGAATTCATCGCGCTGGCGGTGGCGGTGACAACGCGCTGCCAGGGCTGCATCGACGCCCATGCGCGCAAGGCCAAGGCGGCCGGCGCCACCAAGGCCGAGATCGCCGAGGCGCTCGGCGTCGCCGTCGCGCTCAACGCCGGCGCTGCGCTGACCTATTCCATGCATGTGCTCGATGCGATGGATGGGGCCGGGGAGGGGTAGGAGGGGCGCTGCTGCGCGCCGCGAGGGGTTGCGGCCTGGGCTCTATCCCCTGACGAAGCCCACCACCGCCTCCAGCACCGGCGCGCGCGCCAAGCCCAATGCGCGCACCGGCGCGGCCATGGCGGCCAGCACGCCGACATGGCCGACCCCTTCATACAGCTGCAGGCGCACCGGGCGCCCGGCGGCCTTCAGCGCGGCGGCGAGATCGACTGCGTGGAACGGGCCCACCACCGTGTCCGCCGTGCCATGCAGCAGCAGCAGCGGCGGCGCGCCGGCCAGGTCCTCGGTGCGCGTCACGGCCTCGATCCGGCCGCCCGGGGCGTTGGCGAAGATGCTGGCCGAGGGCTCCTCGCGCGGCAGCCAGCTGATGGGCGCGGCCAGCAGCACGCCGCCGGCCAGCCCCGCGCGTCCCGCCTCGCCCAGCCAGCGCGGGTCCAGCGCCAGCGCCGCGGCCAGGAAGCCGCCCGCCGAATGGCCCATCACATGTAACGGGCCCGCCGACACGCCGGCATCCTGCGCTTCGGGGCCGCGCAGCCATTGCACGGCGCGGGCCGCATCCTCGATGAAATCCGGCCAGCGGGCCTCGGGCCACAGGCGATAATCCGGCACCGCCACGGCCATGCCGCGTGCCGCCAGTACCTCCGCGATGAAGTCGTAATCCCCGCGTTCGCCGCTGCGCCAGCCGCCGCCGTGGAAGAACACCACCAGCGGCGCCGCCGGTGCATCGGGCGGGAGGAACAGGTTCAGCTTCTGCCGGGGCAGCGGGCCATAGGCCACGCCCTCGCGTCGCGCGGCGCCGCTGGCGCGCGTGAAGAAGTTAGCGATCCCGGTGGCGGAGCACCCGGCGAGCAGCGACGCCAGCAGCGGCACCCGTAACAACACGCGGCGCAGCCCCGCGCCCTCAGCCGTGCGAGTCGGCGGGGCGCCGCGCATCTTCCCTCATCCCTTCAACTCCGCCCGTGCGGCGGCAAGGCGGGCATGCGCTTCCGGGCCGACGGTCGGGTATTTCAGATCGAGGTCCTCCAGCGTGTGTGCCAGCGCGCCGGCCACGACCAGACGAGTGAACCATTTGTGGTCAGCGGGCACGACGTACCAGGGCGATTGCGGCGTGGCGGTGGCGCGGATCGCGCTTTCATAGGCGGCCTGGTACTCGTCCCACAGGCGCCGCTCGGCCACGTCGCTGGCGCTGAACTTCCAGTGCTTCTCGGGCTCGTCAATGCGCGCCAGGAAGCGCTTGCGCTGTTCGCCTGCGCTCAGATGCAGGAAGAACTTCACCACCTTCACGCCCTGCCGCGCGAGGTAGCCCTCGAAGGCTGCGATATCCGCCAGCCTTTCCGTCCAGACGCGCTTGGTGACCAGCTTCGGCGGCAGCTTCTGGTGCTTCTCGAGGATTTCGGGATGCACGCGCACCGCCAGAACCTCCTCGTACCAGGAGCGGTTGTGGATGCCGATCATGCCGCGGGCCGGCAGCGCCAGGACGTGCCGCCAGAGGAAATCGTGGTCGAGCTCGGTCGGGCCCGGCGCCTTGAAGCTGGTGACGTGCACGCCCTGCGGATTGACGCCGCTGAACACATGCTTGATGGCGCCGTCCTTGCCGGCCGCGTCGATCGCCTGGAAGATGCACAGCACCGACCAGCGGTCTTGCGCATACAGCTTGTCCTGCATCAGGGCGAGCGCCTCGGTGCCGCGGGCCAGCATCTCGCGCGCCTCGTGCTTCTCCAGCTTCAGGCCGGCCGTATCGTCCGGGTCGTGGTCCTTGAGGCGGAACGCCTTGCCTTCGGTCACGCGGTAGCGGTTGATGGTCTGCCGCGCATTCTTCGTGAGCAGGGCCATGGGCGCGCTTTCCTCCGTCTCAGGGGGCGCGGCGCGCCAGCAGGCGCGGCGCCAGCACCAGCCACAGGACGGTTGCGCCCTGCAGCACCAGGGTCAAGCCCAAAGCCCAGCTGTAGCCGGCCTCATGCCACCCGCCCGCCGCGTTGCGCGGCCAGAGGTCCAGGATCCAGCCGATCACGTTCTGCAGCACGAAGACCAGCGCCAGCATCGCCGCGTTGATGGCGGTGGCGACGCGTGCCGCGAGCTCCGCGCCGAAGCGCTGGCCGATCGCGGCATAGCCCGCCGGGCCCGCCGCGCCGCAGAAGGCGAAGGTGAACCACAGCACGCCGAGCACCACCGGATGCGTCGAGGGGTGCAGCGCCAGCAGCACCTGCAGCACCGCCATCACGCCCATGGCGATCCAGGGCACCAGCATCGGGTCCGCGCCGCGGCGTTGCAGCCGCGATGCGGCCTGGCCGGTGATGACGCTGCCCGCCATCAGGCCGAGCGCGTAGAACAGCAGCAGCGTGGCGCGCGGCGCATCGGCCAGCCCGCCGACATCGCGCAGCCACGGCCCGGCCCAAAGGCCCTGGTAGGTGAAGTTCAGCGCCGAGAGCAGCGCCACCGCGGGCGTGAAGCGCAGGAAGGCGGGGTGGGCGAAGATGCGCCCGAACTCCGCGATCTCGGGCCCGAAGCCGCGGCGCGGCGGCGGGGCCGCGCCCGGCCCGCGATCCGGCACCGAGAGGAAGATCCACAGGCTCACTGCCATGGCCAGGCCGGCCAACAGCAGGAACACGCCGCGCCAGCCCAGAAGCGGCACCAGCAGCGCCACCGGCACCGTCGCCACCACGCTGCCGCAGGCGCCCACGAAGACGCCGAGGCCCGTGACACCCGCCACACGGTCCTTGGGATACCATTGCGTGTTGACCTTCAGCATGGCGATCAGCCCGGCCGAGATGCCGAGCCCCGTCACCACCCGCCCCGCCGCCAGCATGAAGGGGCCTGTGGCCGCTGCGCAGATCAGGAAGCCGCTGGCGGCGAGCAGCGCCAGCACCGTCTGCACGCGCCGCGCGCCCCACAGGTCGATCGCCAGGCCCACGGGCAGCTGCGCCACGGCGTAGGCCGCGAAGAACATCGCCGCCAGCAGGCCGAGCTCGCTGGCCGAGAGCGCGAATTCCAGCGCCAGCAGCGGCCCCACCGTGGCGATCATGGTGCGCGACGCCTGGTTGACGAAGTTCAGCCCCGCCAGCGGCAGCGTGATACGGAAGAAGGAGGGCGCGGCCGCCGGGCTGCCGCTCACGGCAGTTGCAGCCGCACGCTCATCGGGCAGTGGTCGGACAGGCGGTCGCGATAGCTGCGGTCGCGCTCGGCATAGACCATGACGGCGAAGCTGCGCGGCACCAGCCATTCGCGTGCCGGCCCGCCGAGCAGCAGGTGCGAGATGAAGGGCCGCCCGCCGCGCGCATCGGCCCAGCAGGGCGAGGACAGCCCGGCGGTCGGCCGCGCCAGCGGCGCCGCGGCTTCGACAATGCGCAGGAAATCATCGCGCTCATGCATGCGGCGGTTGAAGTCGCCGAGGATGGCGAAGGCCACGCCCTCGCGCTGCCGCGCCTCGGCCCAGCGCGCCACGATCTCCGCCTGGCGTGCCAGGCTTTCGCAATCGGGCAGCGCGTTGCGTTCGAAGGGGTCCTCGCGGCAGCCGGCGTTGAGGTGGACGGACAGCAGCCGGATGCGCGCGCCGCCGGGCGCCTCCACGGTGATGTCCGCGCCGCGTCGCAGGCTGCGCCGCGCGCCCGCCCGCAGATCGAGCTCCGTCACGTCGCGATGCGCGGTGAAGCGCAGCGTGCGGCGCACGGCGAAGCCCGGGCGCTGCGTGTCGCGCTCGTCGGTCAGGTGGAAGGCGTAGGTCGCAGGGTCGAAGACGCGCGCCGCGGCCTCTTCGCCGTCGATCTCCTGCAGCGCCACCACATCGGCGGCCAGCCGCTGAGCATAGCCGCGCAGCAGCGCGAAATCCTCCGGCACCCGCGCGCGCAGGTCGCGCGGCAGGTCCGGGTGGCCGGCCGGCTTCAGCGTCAGCCAGGCGATGTTCCAGGTGGCGAGCTTGAGCTCGGCCGCACTCGCCGGCGCGGCGAGCAGAAGCAGCAGCAGGAGGAGGAGTGCGCGCATCGCGCCGCTATAGCAGCATGGCCGCCGGCTTGTCCTGCGTGCCGGGCAGCGGCGAATCCTCCAGCGGCCGCGCGCCGCAGGCCAGCAGGAAGGCGGCCACGGCATCGTGGTCGCGCGCCTCGCGCGTGCCGAAACACTCGTTCATTGCACAACGCACAACTTGCCACCCGGTGGCCGGACAGGCTGGCAGCGATGGATGGTGGACAGCTAGGGCGAGCGATAGTCGGCCGTTGCTACCGGTCAACTCGGGCATTCATCTATCGGTAGCTGGTAGATCGCTGCCAAACCGGTAGTCGGCACGACAGGATGGTTCATTCATCAGGTCGCACCAGTCCGGCGATGCGCCGGCATTTCCGCCACGACGATCTGCTGCGTCGTCTCGTCCCAGGAGTAGTAGATCCGGAGGCATCGAGCGGGATCATGGGTGTTGCCGCCGCTCTTGACGTGCCAGTCCGCTTCAAGCCGGTCGCCGTGGAAGTCGAACTTGAATGTGTCGGCACCGCACGGGGCGTTCTCGATGCCTTGCTCAATGGAGATGTTCGACAGGCTTCCACCGCCATTCATCCGGCGGTCACGGCAGATTTCCGCTAGCCAGAGCAAGCAGCGCGCAGCTGCGCCGACATCGGCGAAGACAGCTTTCTTTATCCCGCTTCTCGCCGCAGGAGCGAGGACAAGTCGGCCGACGAGCGCCTCATCGCACCAGTCGGCAAACCGTTCCCACGTTTCGGGCAGCGTTATGCCTGCATCCGGATCCTGACCACGGCTCGTCAGCGCAGCCTTCAGCTGCTCGATGCGAGCGAGCGCACCACGAAGCCGAGCCTCGGCCGCCTTTGCCCTTTCCTCTTCCTGATGAGCGACTTCGAAATTCTCGTCGGCGAGCGCGCGTGCCACATCACGCTCCGCTGTAAGGGCCTCCAAGCTCTTCTGCGCTGCGGCGAGCTGGTCGGCCTCGCTCGCGCCCGCGCTCGCTCGGGCCTCCTGCTCCGCGCGCAGAGCCACGCTTCGGACGGCAGCGAACGGCACGACATCATGGCCAAGCCGGGTCCGACGAAGGCTCGCTGTCGCTGCGAGAGCCTGCAAACCACTTAGGATGGCTTCCGGGTCCCGGCGGACAGTGTCGGCGAGGATGAGGCGGTGCTGATACGGATCCGCGGCCGTGTCGAAGCCCGGCATGTAGACACGAACGGCACCATGGAAGACCGATCGCGCATTCCCAACCGCATCGGAGAGACTGTAGGTCGCAGCGGCCGGCAAGACGACCACATGCGCGAGGCCGAGTGTCGCGCGCGCCAGCCTGTCTACCTCGATCAGTGGCTGATCTGGATCGGAGGTGCGCTCGTCGCCCGATGCGACGAAAACTGGAAGCCGCCGCTCTGGCGATTCCAACATCGCGATAAACTGGTCGAAGTCGTCGGCCGACCGAACGTGCAAAGCTCCAGGGACGGCGTCGTAAGCACCGACGCGCAATCCGCATTCCTTCGCCACCTGTTGCAGCAGGCCGGGCACATGCGGGTCAATCCTTAGCTCGTCCTCACCTGTGCTGACGAGAAGCCGTAGGCTCAGCCGAGGTACACCGTCGGTACCACGCCCGGTCACAACCTCCGTTGTCCAGGTTCGCCCAGCGATGGTCTTGTCAGGATCGTCGCCGCGTAGCGCCCACAGGTCGGTGCCTTCTTCCAGCAGGCGAACGCCCAGTGTCGTGCGTCCCCCTGCCAGGAAGTCGAAGCCCTGGCCCTCCCAGGCCGCTTTCGGCAATCGCCCACCACAGCGCTTCTGCGCCCAGGCAAGAACCTCGCGGCGTGCCCGGTCCATTGCCGCTGCAGGGTCTGGATGCGGGATGGTCGCTGCGACGCGGAGGATCTCGCGTTCCCGCACGACTGGTGGCATGCGAGTGCGGAGGGAAGCCAGTGCGTCGGCCATCGGACCGCGCGTCATGGTGAGGTCCTCATTTCCCTCAGTTCCCCAAGAAATTCTGTTGAAAAACATCTCACTAAAGCGAGATCCCGGAGGGCTTGCCCAGCGAAAGTGCTATATAGGGTTTGACCTTCGTTCCGGATAGCAAAAACACTAAGTTCACAGGCTACACGTTCCGTGCCCGTTTCGGCCAGGTGGCCAGCAGCAGGCTGCCCATCAGCAGGAAGAAGCCGGCGGCGTGGATCATCGTGGCGGGCTCGCCAAGCACCAGGATGGCCACCAGCGCCGCACTCGCCGGCAGGAAGGCGGTGAACACGCCGGCGATGCCGGCGGGCGCGCGCTTCAGCCCCGCATACCACAGCAGCAGGCACAGCACGCTCGCGGTCAACGCGTGGAAGACCAGCAGCGCCGACACCTCGGGTTCGGCCAGCGCGGCGACGCCGGCGATCACCGGCAGGCAGAAGGGCAACAGCATGGCAAGCGAGAACACCTGCATCCAGAGTGTCGCCGTCACCACCGGCACCTGCCCGGCGATGCGCTTGGCCAGCAGCACATACATCGCCTCGCCGCAGACGCCGCCGAACACCAGCAGGTTGCCCAGCAGGCTGCCTTGCCCATCGCCCGCCACGCGCGCCAGGGTCAGCGCCGCCATGCCGAAGGCAGCGAGCGCCACCGCGGCCCATTGCCGCGCGGGCAGGCGTTCGCGCAGCCACAGCGCGCCGCCCACCGCCACCACGGCCGGCAGCGTCGCCAGGATCAGCCCGGCTTCCAGCGCCGTGGTCAGGCGCAGCCCCGCGAGCAGCCCGGCATTGTAGATCACCGTGCCGAAGGCCGCCTGCAGTGCGAGGTTCCACAACACGCGGCGCGGCACCGCGACGCGCCCCTCCATCGCGCGCGCCAGCGGCCACAGCAGCGCCACGGCCAGCGCACAGCGCAGCCCGGCGATCAGTGCGATCGGCAGGCTTTCGGCCAGCAGCTTCGCCACCGCCACATTGGCGCCGACCAGCGCCATGGAAAGCGCCAGCTGCGCATAGGCGAGAAGCATCGGCGCGCCCTAGCGGCGATGCAGCTTCGGGGCGTCCGCGGCACGCCGCCGGGGCGCGTCCGCGGGCCGCTGCTGTGGCGCCACGCCATGCGGCAGCGCCGCCACAGCCACGCACCGCGCTTCGAAATCCGTCACGCGGCCATCGGGGTGGAACGCGGCGCCCTCCGCCGCCAGCAGCGCGCGCTGCGGCGTGCCATCGGCGCCCGCCTTCGGCACGCCCAGCCGCCCATCCGCGGCGACGGCACGGTACCAGGGCAGCGTCGCCTTCTCGATCTCCGACAGCTGCGCAAGGATGTAGGCCACGTGCCGCGGCATCATATCGAGATGCGCGCCGACCTCCGCGTAAGTCACCACGCGGCCCGGCGGCACGGCGGCCATGATGCGCAGCACATCGGCCTTGATGCGCGCGAAGAAGGGCGAGCCCGCCATCACTCCTCGCCGGCCTTGCGGAAGGGCGAGAGCGTGGCCAGCGCGTCCATCTCCTGCAGCATCGCCGGGCGTTCACGGTCGAGGAAATCGCTCACCGCATGGCGCAGCCCGGCATGGGCGATCCAATGCGCCGAGAAGGTCGGCACCGGCAGGTAGCCGCGCTGGATCTTGTGCTCGCCCTGCGCGCCCGCTTCCACGCGCGGCAGCCGGTGTTCGATGGCGAAGTCGATGGCGCGGTAGTAGCACAGCTCGAAATGCAGGAAGGGCGCATCCACCAGGCAGCCCCAGTTGCGGCCATACAGCGCGTCGCGGCCCAGAAGGTTCAAGGCGCCGGCCACCGGCACGCCATCCTGCTCGGCCACCATCAGCACCACCCGCGCGCCCAGCCGCTCGCCCAGCAGCGGCCAGAACGCCTTCTTGAGGTACGCGCTGCGGCCCCATTTCTTGTCGGTGGTGGACATGTAGAAGCGATGGAACGCCTCCCAGTGCCGGGGCGTGATCTCATGCCCGCGCAGCGTCTTCAGCACGAAGCCGGAAGCCTCGGCATCGCGCCGCTCGCGCCGGATCTGCTTGCGCTTGCGGCTGGACAGCGCGCCCAGGAAATCCTCGAAGCAGCCATAGCCGGCATTGCTCCAGTGGAACTGCGTGCCGATGCGCTGCAGCCAGCCGGCCTCTCCAAGCGCTTGCCATTCCGCAGGCTCGCAGAAGGTGACATGCACCGAGGAGAGGTCCATCTGCCGGCATGCCTGCGTCAGGCCCTGCGCCAGCGCCGCCACGCCGATGCCCGCATCGGGGCGCAGCAGCAGCCGCGGCCCCGGCACGGGGCTGAAGGGCGACGCCACCTGCAGCTTCGGATAGTAGCGTCCGCCGGCGCGTTCAAGCGCATCGGCCCAGCCATGGTCGAACACGTATTCGCCGTAGGAATGCGCCTTGGCGTAGCAGGGCGCGCAGCCCAGCAGCCGCCCGCCGCCATCGCGCAGCGCCGCATGCTGCGGCAGCCAGCCGCTGCGCCCGCCGGTGCTGCCGCTCTCCTCCAGCGCCAGCAGGAACGCGTGGCTGACGAAGGGATTGGCATCGCCCGCGCAGGCGTCCCATTCCAGCGCGGGAATCTCCGCGATGGAGCGGTGCAGGCTCAGCGACAATTCGGGCGTGCCATCGGCCATGCGCGCGAGATGGCCCCTCAGCCGATTTCGAACATCCCCTCCACCTCCACCGCCGCATCCGCGGGCAGCGAGGGCACGCCGATGGTGGTGCGGGCATGGCGCCCGGCCTCGCCGAACACCGCAACGGCCAGGTCGCTTGCGCCGTTCATCACCAGCGCGTGCTGGGTGAACTCCGGCCCGGCGGCGATGAAGCCGCCGAGCCGCACCACACGCTGCACCCGGTCAAGGTCGCCGCCACAGGCCAGCTTCACCTGCGCGATAAGGTTGACGAGGCAGATGCGCGCCGCCTGCTGCCCCTGCTCCACGCTGACGCCCGCGCCGAGCTTGCCGGTGACGGCCACCTTGCCGTCCACCAGCGGGATTTGGCCCGAGACCACAAGCAGCCGGCCCACCTGGTTGAAGCCGATGTAGTTCGCCAGTGGCGCGGCCGGCGTCGGCACCGTGATGCCGAGTGCCGCGAGCGTTGCGTCGATCCTGCCAGCCATGTCGGCCCCCTTTTGTCGTCGTGGCAGAGTGCGGCGATCCGCCCCGCCGCGCCAAGGGGGGGCGCGCTGCTCAGGCGGCGTGGAAGGCCTTGGCCAATTCCTTCAGCAGCGCCTCCTCGGCGTGGGAAATCGGCGAGGTGAGGCCGAGGAAGCTGCCCGCCGCCATCGCCACCGCCCGCGCCTGGCCCAGCACGCTGGCCTCCAGCGAATGGCGCTCGGCCGAGTCGAGCGTGCGGCTCAGTGCGTGGACGTAGTCCTTCCACGCCTCGAACAGCGCCGGCACCGGGCGCACATGCAGCCAGGCCTCCAGCAATTCGAGGCCGGGCGAGCCGGCGGCGAGGCCCGCCTTGGTTGCACCCGCCAGCACGGCGCGGCGTTCCTCGGGCGAGATTTCGCCATCCGCCCAGGCCACCAGCACCATGGGCACCAGCGTCAGCGCCGCCAGCGTGCCGGTGCCGATCTTGAGCGCCTCCAGCCGCGCCAGCACGGCGTCGTCGACGATGCCGGTGGCGGCCGCCAGCGCTTCCTTGCGGAATTTCTGCGCGTCAGCCTCCTGCATCTTGCGACGCAGTTCCTCATTGTGCTTCGCGAAGAACGCCTCCTCGAGGCCGGCGCGGCGGGCGGCGAGAATGCTTTCGGACATGGAATCCCCTCTCAGGCTTCGGTTGCCCGGAGTGTCAGGCTTTGCGGCCCCCCCGCACCATGATCTGGCGCAACCCGGCGCTCCATCGTGGCCGGTGCAGCGCTATCCAACCAGCTTCAACTGCCGCCGCTGCGCGCGGGGCGAGGGCGCGGGCGGCAGGTCGAGCGGCAGCAGCGGTGCCTGCTCGGCGGCATGGCCGGCGACATCCTCGGCGCAATCCGCCGCACTCGGATCGGCGAGGTCGCGCCGGCCGAGATACTCGCGCGCCAACCGGCGGAACGCCCAATCCAGCACGCTGGTGGCGCGGCGAATTGCGGGGTCGCCCTCCACGATTCCGGCGGGGCCGAAGCGGGTATAGGCGTAGGCGTCCACATAGACGGCCAGCGGCACGTCCCGCGCCAGCCCGATGGAGACGGCCTGCAGCATCGCATCCATCAGGCTGCGATAGGCCGCGCCCTCCTTGGTAAGGGCGATGGTGACCTCGGCGGGTCGGCCGGCGGCGTCCTCCGTGGTGCGCAACACCACGCGGTGGCCGCCCACCGTGGCGCGGCAGACCAGGCCGGTGGGCCGCAGCGGCAGGGCGGGCGGGCGCGCCGGCGGCGGCGGCGCGGCGGCGCGGGCGGGCGCAGCCTCCGCCACCGGCAGCGGCGGCGCCGCATGCAGCTGCGGTGCAATGGCCTGCGCCATGGCCATCCAGGCCGAATCCGGCACGGGGGTCAGCAGGCGCTCGGCCGCGCCCGGCGGCAGCCGGCTGGCCGCGCGCGTCGGCATCTCGGCCACCCAGCCATCGGCATCGAGCGCGAGGCGCGTCGGCCCGGCGGCTGGGGCGAGGCCGCCGCTTTCGGCGCCGAGCAGCTTCTCCACCGCATCGGGCGCCGCCAGGGCGACCAGCGCGATGTGCCGCAGCCCCGCCGAGCCCGCCGCCGCATCCAGGGCGGCGCGCGCCGCGGCGGCCAGGCCCGGCACCACCGTGGCGCCGGGCGGCGCGGGTGCGAGCAGGGCCACAGGCTCCCGCGCCCCCAGCCGGTCCGCGATGCGGCCCGATTCGGCCTCGGCGGCGCCGCGCGTCAGGGCGGCGATGGCCGCACCCACGGCGCGCGCCTCGGGGCTGTCATAGGCGAGGCCAAGTGCGGCCAGCAGCCCGGCGAGGTCGGCGAAGCCCAGCGCCAGGCGCGGCGCCTTCGCACCCGTCCAGATATCCAGCACCCGCACGCCGAGGGCCACCGCCTCGGCGTAGGACGTGGAGTCGAAGCCGCCCTCGGCATCCAGGAACGCGGGCAGGGCGAGCACGAAGCGCGCCGGCGCGCGCGCGTCGCCGCGCCAGAGGCTCATGCCCGGCGCGCCGCGCCGCGCCAGCAGCAGGCCGCGCAGCGCCTCGGCGAAATCATCGGCTTCCGCCGCATCGGCCAGCAGGCCGAGCTTGCGCCCGCGGGCGGCCAGGGGCTGGATCCAGGCCTCGGCGAGCCGCGGCAGCGCCACCGGCGCCGCACCCGGCGCCAGCGCGGCAAGGGCTTCGGCCGCCTCCTCGTCGAAGGCGGGCGGCAGGGCGACGGCGCGGGAAGGCGCATCGGCCTCCGGCGCCGCGCGCAGGCGCCGCAGCGCCACCCCGTCCCACAGCGTGCCGGCGATGCTTGTCATGGGACGAGATTACGGGTGCCGCCCGGCGGGGGGAAGGCGTATCTGGTGGTGAATCATCGCCCCACCCCCAACATCCTGTGGACAAGCCTTGCCGGCTTCGGCGGCTTTTTGCGCCGCGTCACGCGCTGTGGCATGCTTCTGCACCCGTCGCTTCCGCCGGGCCAAACCGGGACACGCCGATGTCGGTGCTGAGCCGCCTCACTGCCTCCTTCGCCGGCCGCAAGGTTGGCACCGATCGCTTCGGCAACACCTATTTCGAATCGCGCTCGGATTTCCTCGGCTATGGGCGCAAGCGCCGCACCGTGGTGTTCGCCGGCGCGCCGGACCCCACCAGCGTGCCGCCGGAATGGCATGGCTGGCTGCACCACACCGCCGACGCCCCGCTGCCCGAGGCGAAGCGCCACGCCTGGATGATCGAGCATCGCCCGAACCCCACCGGCACGGCCGCCGCTTGGCGCCCCGCCGGGCATGACTATGCCGGCGGGCGTCGCCAGGCCACGGGCGGGGACTACGAGGCCTGGACGCCGGGAAGCTGAGATCATCATGAAGGGACGTTCGATCGCCGAGGTGCTCGCTGGCGCCGTGGTGCTCCTGGTCGCGGGGGGCTTCCTGGCCTACGCCGTCACCAACAGCGGCCGCAGCACGCTGAGCGGCCCGGCGTTGACGCTGACCGCGAAGTTCGACCGCATCGATGGCCTCGCGCCCGGCGCGGATGTGCGCATCGCCGGCGTGAAGGTGGGCAGCGTCACCGGCCAGCGGATCGATCCGCAGAGCTTCCTGGCGGTGCTGACCTTCCGCATCGATTCCAGCCTGCGCCTGCCCTCCGACAGCTCGGCCGAGATTGCCAGCGAGGGGCTGCTGGGCGGGCGCTTCGTCTCGCTGGTGCCGGGCGGGTCGGACCGCATCCTGCGCGATGGCGGGGAGATCACCATCACCCAGTCGGCAATCAGCCTGGAAAGCCTGCTGGGCCGGTTCATCTTCTCGATGACCGAGGGCCAGGGACGGCCCGCGGCCGAAGGGGGCGCGGCCCCGGCAACTCCGGCACGGCCGTGACGGCACTCGACCCCCCGCCCAGCTGGCCCGGCGCCGATGGCGCGCCGCTGGCCTGCAGGGAGAAGCTGAAGGTGCTGGCCGAGAACCACCGCGAGGCCGCGCAGGTGCTGCGCGACACCTTCGAGGACGCGCTGCTGATGGGCGTGGACGAAGCCGCGATGCGCCGCATCCTGGCCGATCTGGTCGCGGCGCTGCCCACGCCCCTGGTCGGCGCGAAGCGGCCGTGAGTCGTATCGCCCTCGGCCTGCTTGCCGCCGCCCTGGCGGGCCCCGCCGCGGCGCAGGATTGGCGCCCGCAGCGCGTGGCCGAGCTGCAGGCGCTGGACAAGGTGACGGCCCGCGTCACCACGCTGCGCGCCGCGCTGAACCAGCCGGAGCGCTTCGGCACGCTGACCATCACCGTGCGCGCCTGCTTCGCCCGCCCGCCGGACGAGGTGCCCGATGCCAGCGCCTGGATGGAGATCACCGACAGCCGCGCGCCCGCGAATGGCGCCGCGGTGTTCCGCGGCTGGATGATCGCCAATGCGCCCGGCGTGAACATGCTGCAGCACCCGGTCTACGACATCCGCATTCTCGACTGCAGGGCGCAGTAGGCGGTAAGATAGGGCATCTTCTGGAGCGCGCCCATGAACTTCCAGACCGCGATCCGCGCCTGCCTCGGCAACTATGCGACCTTCGCCGGGCGAGCGCGGCGCTCAGAATTCTGGTTCTTCGCGCTGTTCACCATCCTGTGCAACATCGTCGCCTCGATCCTGGATGGCGCACTGTTCGGCATACAGGGCGGCGGGCCGCTCGGCGTCATCGTCTCGCTCGGCCTGTTCTTGCCGGGCCTCGCGGCGGGGGCGCGGCGCCTGCATGATGGCGGGCGTAGCGGCTGGTGGCTGCTGATCGGGCTGCTGCCCATCCTCGGCTGGATCGTGCTGCTGATCTTCTACCTGAATCGCGGGGAGGACGGGCCGAACCGCTTCGGTGGCGATCCGCGCGAGGCCATCGCGATGCCCGGCACGCCGGCCAGCCTCAATCGCCCCTGGACTCGGCCCTGATCGCCAGGATCTCGGCGCGCAGCGCGCCGGGTTCGGGCGCGTCCACCCAGCGGCCCTGCTCCTCTACCGCTTCCGACAGCAGGCGCTTATAGGCTTGGCGCGGCACCTCGATGCAGCCGAACTGGGCGAGGTGGCTGGTCTGGAACTGGGCGTCGAGCAGCGTGAAGCCGAACAGCCGCAGCCGCGCCATCAGGTGCACCAGCGCCACCTTCGAGGCATCGCGCGCCCGGCTGAACATGCTCTCGCCGAAGAAGGCGCCGCCGAGCGCCACGCCGTAGAGGCCGCCCACCAGCGCCGGCCCGCCCGCCGCCTCCTGCCAGACCTCGATCGAATGGGCGTGGCCCATGGCGTGCAGCGCGCCGAACAGGCGCTCGATCTCGGGGTTGATCCAGGTGTCGCCGCGGCCGTCGGCCGGGGCGGCGCAGCCCGCGATGATGCCGGCGAAGTCGCGGTTGCTGGTCACCACGAAGCCCTCCGCCAGCACGGTGCGCAGCAGCCGGCGCGGCAGGTGGAAGCCGTGCAGCGGCAGCACGCCGCGCAGTTCCGGGTCCAGCCAGTACAGCCGGTCGCCTCGGCGGCTTTCCGCCATGGGGAACAGCCCCGCGCGATAGGCGCGGAGCATGAGTTCGGGCGTGATTTCGAACTGGCGACGGCTCACAGGGCGGAGTATGCGCCGATCCGGCGGCGGCGGCGAGGATACTCTGCGGCCGCCGCTTCAACCCGGCTTATTCGCCGCGTGCGACGAAGCGCTCCAGCCAGTGGATGGTGTAGTCGCCGGCCTGGAATTCCGGGTCGGCCACAATGCGCTGGTGCAGCGGCAGCGTGGTGCGGATACCGCTAACCACCATCTCGGCCAAGGCGCGCTTCAGCCGCGCGATCGCCTCGGGCCGCGTCTGGCCGTGCACCACCAGCTTCGCCACCAGGCTGTCGTAGTGCGGTGGCACCGTGTAGCCCGAATACAGCGCGCTATCCACGCGCACGCCGAGACCACCCGGCGCGTGGTACATGTCCACCCGCCCCGGGCTGGGCGCGAAGGTCTCGGGATCCTCGGCGGTGATACGGCATTCGATGGCGTGGCCGGAGAAGCGGATATCCTCCTGCACATAGCCCAGCCGCTCGCCGGCTGCGATGCGCACCTGTTCCTTCACCAGATCGACGTTGCAGAGCATCTCCGTCACCGGGTGCTCCACCTGCAGGCGGGTGTTCATCTCGATGAAGGCGAACTGCCCATCCTGCCAGAGGAATTCCAGCGTGCCCGCGTTGCGGTAGCCGAGGCCGCGCAGCGCCTTCGTGACCTGCGCGCCCAGCGCATCGCGATCGGCCGCCGTCAGAACGGGGCTGCCGGCCTCCTCCACCAGCTTCTGGTGGCGGCGCTGCAGCGAGCAGTCGCGCTCGCCGAAATGCACGACGTCGCCGTGATTGTCGGCGAGGATCTGCATCTCGATATGGCGCGGCCGGTCGAGATACTTCTCCAGGTAGACGCTGTCGTCGCCGAAGGCGGCCTTGGCCTCCGCGCGGGCGACGCGGAAGGCCTCCTCCAGCTCGTCGGGCTCGCGCGCCACCTTCATGCCGCGCCCGCCGCCACCGGCCGCGGCCTTGATGAGCACGGGGTACATCACCTGCTCGGCGACGGCGCGCGCTTCCTCGAAGCTGGCCAGCGCGCCCTCGCTGCCAGGCACCAGCGGCACGCCCAGCCGGCGCATCGCGTCCTTGGCCGCGATCTTGTCGCCCATCATGCGGATATGCGCGGGCGAGGGGCCGATGAAGGCCAGGCCGTGCGCTTCCACCATCTCGGCGAAATTCGCGTTCTCCGAGAGGAAGCCATAGCCCGGGTGGATGGCATCGGCGCCGGTGATGGCGGCGGCCGAGATGATGGCCGCCATGTTGAGATAGCTGTCGCGCGCTGCGGGCGGGCCGATGCACACGCTTTCGTCCGCCAGGCGCACATGCATCGCGGTGTTGTCGGCGGTGGAGTGCACCGCCACGGTGCGGATGCCCATCTCCTGGCAGGCGCGGTGCACGCGCAGCGCGATCTCGCCGCGATTGGCGATCAGGACCTTGCCGAACATCAGCGCATCCCCGCATCGGCGGGTTCGCGTGGAAGCCCTTCGCGCATCGCCTGGCGCATCACTCGATGATCATCAGCGGCTCGCCGTATTCCACCGGCGAGCCCGGCTCGACGAGGATGCGCGTCACCGTGCCGGCGCGGGGCGCGCGGATCTGGTTGAAGGTCTTCATCGCCTCGATGAGCATCAGGGTCTGCCCCTGCGCCACGCGGCTGCCCAGCTGCACGAAGGGTGCGGCACCGGGCTCGGGCGAGAGATAGGCCACGCCGACCATGGGGGAGGGCACCACGCCGGGGTGCGCGGCGTCATCGGCCGGGGGCGCCGCGGGCGCTGCAGCGGCCGGCATGGTGGCCGGCGCCGGGGCTGCAGCGGCCACGGTGGCCTGCACCGCCTGCACCGTGATCTGCCGCGCCACGCGGATGCGGCTGTCCTTCTCCACCAGCTCGATCTCGGTGAGGTCGGTTTCCCGCAGGATCTTGGCCAGCTCGCGGATCGCCGCGGGGTCGAATTGGACGCCCGACATTCAGGGCTCTCCTTCCTGTGCGACGATCTCGGCCATGGCCCGCAGCGCCAGCGCATAGCCCGGTATGCCGAGGCCGGCGATGACGCCGGTGGCCACCTTCGAGACGTAGCTGAGATGCCGGAATTCCTCCCGGCGGTGGATGTTCGAGATGTGCACCTCGATGACCGGCAGGTCCACCGCCTTCAGGGCGTCCATCAGGGCGATCGAGGTGTGGCTGTAGCCGGCTGGGTTGATCACGATGCCGGCAGCCCGGCCGCGGCATTCCTGCACCCAGGTGATCAGCTCGCCCTCGCCATTGGTCTGGCGGAAATCGATCGCGAGGCCCAGCGCCTCGCCGGTTTCGGCGCACAGCGCCTCCACATCGTCGAGCGTGGCGGCGCCATAGATCTCTGGCTGCCGGGTGCCCAGCAGGTTCAGGTTGGGGCCGTTCAGCACGGCGATCAGCGGCGGATCGATCGGGGGGGGCAAGCGGGTGAGTCCCGGTTGTGCGAGGAGGGGGCGCCTAACATGGGCGCCTCCGGTGCCGCAAGCCGGCGCGCCCCCCTGGCTTGTCGCCCCGCCACCCGGCGGCCATGTTCCGGCGATGACGCAGATGATCGCCATCGAGGTGAATGGAGAGCCGCGGGAGGTGCCCGAAGGCGCCTCCGTGGCCGAATTGTTGGGCCTGATCGGCCTGGCCGCGCCCAAGGTGGCGGTCGAGCGCAACCGCGAGATCGTGCCGCGCTCGGCCTGGGCGGCCACCCGGCTCGGCGCCGGCGACCGGTTGGAAATCGTGCATTTCATCGGAGGCGGCTGACATGGACGGCATCCCGGCGACCCCGGCGGCCGATGAGGGCTGGAGCGTCGCCGGCCGGCGGTTCCGCTCACGCCTCGTCGTCGGCACCGGCCGCTACAAGGATCTGGAGGAGACCGCGCGCGCCATCGAGGCCAGCGGCGCCGAGATGGTGACGGTGGCGGTGCGCCGCGTGAACCTCTCGGATGCCAGCGCGCCCATGCTGCAGGACTACGTGCCGCCGGACCGCTACACCTACCTGCCCAACACCGCCGGCTGCCACACCGCGGACGAGGCCGTGCGCACGCTGCGCCTGGCGCGCGAGGCGGGGGGGTGGAACCTGGTGAAGCTGGAGGTGCTGGGCCCGCCGCCCTTCCTCTACCCCGACATGGCTGGCACGCTGGAAGCCGCCGCCGCCCTCATCAAGGACGGTTTCGAGGTGATGGTGTATTGCGCCGACGATCCGGTGGCGGCGAAGCGCCTCGAGGATATGGGTTGCGTCGCCATCATGCCGCTCGGCGCGCCGATCGGCAGCGGACTCGGCGTGGTGAACCCCTTCATGATCCGCGCCATCAAGCAGCAGGCGAAGGTGCCGGTGCTGGTGGATGCCGGCATCGGCACCGCCAGCGAGGCCGCCTTCGCCATGGAACTCGGCTGCGACGCGGTGCTGCTGAACTCCGCCATCGCCCATGCACGGGACCCGGTGCGCATGGCGCGCGCCATGAAGGCGGCGGTGGAGGCCGGGCGCGACGCGTTCCTCGCCGGGCGCATGCCGCGGAACTACCAGGCCGATGCCTCGAGCCCGATGAGCGGGCTGATCCGCTGAAGCGGCGGAGACCCCTGCGGCGCCAGGGGTTTCCCAGCCGGTTCCGGCGGATTCGCCGGCATTGGTGACGCTTTGCAGGAGCCATCCCGGCGCCCCCCCGGGGCGCACCCGCCGGGTTTCCTGCAGTTTTCCCGGTTCCAAGAAAAAAAACTGCCGTCACCCCGAAAAACCGCTTTCCCCCAGGGATCGACCGGCCTATATCGCCGGCAGACGCAGTACGCACGTGCCTCTGGCCCCAGGCCCACGGAACCCCAGCCGCGCTAACGCGGCCACTAAATCGGGTCACCGCGGCGCAAGGTTTACGCAACGACGTCAAGCGTTCTGGCAACCCCGGACGGCGCAAGCCGCCCGGCCCTCTCGTGGTCGCTGGTTCGTTCGACCGTTTCGTCAACTGGGGCCGCCGCCTGGATGGGCGGTCTCCGCCGTTCTGAAGGGGAGTGGGGGCGATGAACCCGAAGATCGCTGCCTATCTGCGCGACCAGGCTCCGGCCACGCCGTGCCTCGTGCTCGACGTTGATCGCGTCGAGGAGAATTATCGCCGCCTGCTGGCCGCGATGCCGCTGGCGCGCGTCTACTACGCGGTGAAGGCCAACCCGGCCGCGCCGATCCTCAGCCGCCTCACCGGCCTCGGCTCCTCCTTCGATGCCGCGTCCTGGGAGGAGATCCAGCTTTGCCTGGAGGCCGGCGCACGCCCGGATGCCATCTCCTTCGGCAACACGGTGAAGAAGGAAAGCGCCATCAAGGCCGCCTATGCGGCGGGCGTGCGCATGTTCGCCTTCGACAGCGAGCCGGAGCTGAAGAAGCTCGCCCGCTCGGCGCCGGGTGCGAAGGTGTATTGCCGCATCCTGGTCGAGAACAAGGGCGCCGAATGGCCGCTCAGCCGCAAATTCGGCTGCGAGGCCGCGATGGCCAAGGACCTGATGCTGAAGGCCGCCGAATGGGGCATGGACCCGTACGGCATCTCCTTCCATGTCGGCAGCCAGCAGACGCAGACCTCGGCCTATGAGGCCGCAATCGCGCGCGTCGCCATGATCTTCACCGACCTCCAGGCGGCGGGCATCAACCTGCGCATGGTGAATCTCGGTGGCGGCTACCCGGTACGCTACCGCGCCGAGGTGCCCGAGATCGACGATTTCGGCGCCGCCATCATGGGTGCGATGGCCGAGCATTTCGGCAACGCCCTGCCGGAAATGCTGGTGGAGCCCGGCCGCTTCATGGTCGGCGATGCCGGCGTGGTGGACAGCGAGGTCGTGCTCGTCTCCCGCAAGGGCGAGGACGACCCGGTGCGCTGGGTCTATCTCGACATCGGCCGCTTCGGCGGCCTGGCCGAGACCGAGGGCGAGGCCATCCGCTACGCCTTCCGCACGCCGCATGACGGCGCGCCGGAAGGCCCGGTGACGATCGCCGGCCCCACCTGCGACAGCACCGACACGCTGTACGAGAAGGCCAACTACCGCCTACCGCTGGCGCTGGACAGCGGCGACCGGGTGCAGCTGATCTCGACGGGTGCCTACGTGACCACCTACGCCGCGCAGGCCTTCAACGGCTTCCGGCCGCTGGCCGAACACTACATCTGAGCCGTCGGGAAGGGGGCGGAAGCCCCCTTCCGCCCCGCCGCGCCGGGAAGCTTTTCGGCCCGCCAGCCTTTTCACCGTTTCTTTTTGCGCCTCGGGCGCGGTATTCTCTCTCCCATGGGTGAATGCCATGGATGAGATCGACCGCAACCTCGTCGTCGCGCTGCAGGAAAACGGCGCGGCGGGCCTTGCCGAGCTGTCCAAGGCGGCGGGCCTCTCCGTCTCGGCCACCGCCGAGCGCGTCAAGCGGTTGGAGGAACGCGGCGTCATCCGTGGCTGGCGGGTGGATCTTGACCCCGTGTCCGCCGGCTGCCCGCTGCTCGCCTTCGTCTTCGTCGCCATGCGCCCGGGGCGCGATGACGCGGCCTTCCTCAAGGCGATGAAGCGGCAGGAGGCGGTGCTGGAATGCCACACCGTCACCGGCGCCTGGTGCTACCTGCTGAAGCTGCGCCTGCCAGATGTGGCGGCGCTGGAAACCTTCGTCTCGGACGATGTGCGCGGGCAGCCGGGCGTCGAGCGCACCGAGACCATCCTGGCGCTGGCCAGCCCGAAGGAAACCGCGATCCTGCCCGTGGCCGAGGCGAAGGAGGAATAGCCTCCGCTCGGCGGGAACGGGCGGTTCCGGGCGGCTTCAGGCTTCCTCGATCGGGCCGCCGGCCGCCACCCAATCCTTGAAGCCGCCGATCGTGCGGACATCGGCATAGCCCATGTCCTTGAGCGTCTTGGCCGCCAGCACGGCGCGCCCGCCCGCGGCGCAATAGGTGATGATGGTGCGGGTGCGGTCGAAGGCGGCGTCGTGCATCGGGTTTTCCGGGTCGGCGCGGAATTCCACCAGCCCGCGCGAGACGTTGAGCGCACCCTTCGCCTTGCCCGAGGTCTTCACCTCCGCCACGTCGCGCACGTCGAGCATCAGAACGCGCGGATCGGCAGCCAGCGCGACCGCCTCCGCCCCGGTGATCTTCGGCACCACCGCCTGCGCGGCGTCCAGCATCTGCTTCACGGTGACGGTCATGGCGTTCCCTTCCCACTACGGGAATCGAGTATGCCGCGCCGGCGCGGCGGCGCGAAGGGGCGCTACCGCGCGGGGCGCACCCCCATCGCCAGCGTCCGCTCATCCATCCGCGCCTCATGCGCCAGGCCGCGGCGATGCGCCCAGACATTGGTCAGGTGGACCAGCGGGAACAGCGGCAGTTGCGCCGCGGTCCAGCGCACCGCCTCATGCAGACGCGCCTCGCGCGCCGCATCGTCCATGGTGGCCGCGGCGCGGTCGAGCAGCGCGTCGAGTTCCGGCCCCGAGAAACGGCGCTGGTTGGAAGACCCGGTCCGCCGGGCGGGGTCGAAGGTCGACAGCACGCTGTTGAGGAAGCTCAGCCCCTCCCCCGTGCTGCTGCCCCAGCTGCCCATGCTCATCGAGAATTCCTGCCGCGCAGCGCGGGCCGAATAGGTGGTCCAGGGCATCGCCTCCACCGCCGTGATCACGCCGACGCGGCTCCACATCTGCGCCACCCCCTGCGCCAGCCGGGCATCGTTGGGGAAGCGGTCGTTCATGGTGTGCAGCGTGACGCGGAAGCCCTGCGGATAGCCCGCTTCCGCCAGCAGGCGCCGCGCGGCATCGGGGTCGTAGGTGGGCGGGCGCGTTTGCGGATCGTGGCCGAAGGTGCCGGCCGGCAGCCATTGCGCGGCGGGCACCGCCATCCCGTCCATCGCGCGTTCGGCCAGCGCATCGCGGTTGATCGCCATGTCGAGCGCGCGGCGCACGCGGATGTCGCGGAAGGGATTGACCTGCATCGGCCTGCCTTCGTGGTCCGCCACATGCGGCAACGGCCCCGGCCGCGACCAGTCCGGCCCGAGATGCGCTAGCCGCAGCGAGCCGACCTCCGACACCGCGAAGCGCGCATCGCGCCGCAGCCGCGGCAGGTCGGTGGCGGAGACCTGGTCGATCAGGTCCACGTCGCCGGCCAGCAGCGCGGCGGTGCGCGCCGGGTCGGCGGCGATGAAGCGCACCGAGACGCGCGCCCAATGCTCCCGCCCGGCCCAGAAGGTCTCGTTGCGGACGAATTCGGTGCGGTCGCCGGCGCGGTGGCTCGCCAGCCGATAGGGCCCGGTGCCGATCGCGGCGCGCCCCGCATTGTAGTCCTCCGTCGTCGCCGTCGCGCCGATGTGGCGGGAGACGATGTGCACCCCGCCGAGTTCGGGCAGCAGCACCGGATTGGGCGTGTGGGTGACGATGCGCAGCGTGTGCGCGTCCACCGCCTGGAGTTCCTTGATGGAACGCAGCGGCGCGCCGAAGCCGCCCGGGCTGTTCGGCACGTTCGGCGCGCGCTGGTAGGTGAAGATCACGTCGTCCGCGGTGAAGGGTCGCCCGTCATGCCAGGTGACGTCGCGGCGGAGCGTGAATTCCCATTCGGTGTCGGAGACCAGCCGCCAGCTTTCCGCCAGCATCGGCTGCACGCGGGCGAAGGCGTCGCGGTCCACCAGCCGATCGAAGATGTGCTGCGTCAGCGCGCTGTTCGGCGCGGCGTTGAAGAAATGCGGATCGAGCGAGGTGGCCGACCCGCCGGTGCCGATGGTGAGCGACTGCGCGAAGGCCGGCGCCGCGGCGAACAGCGCGGCGCCAGTAAGCGAGGCGAGGAGGCGAGGCGGCATGGTGGACCCCCGGATGGTTGCTGCCGCGCAGCGAAGCAAACAACCGGCCGGGGATGCAACCGCCATCGCGTGGCGCCTCAGTTCGGCCGCGCGCCCATCGCCGTGGTGCGCTCGTCCATGCGTGCCTGGTAGACGATGGGCCGGCGGCTGGCCCAGGTGTGGTTCAGCTGCACGATCGGCATGATGGGCGCGTTCTCGGCCACCCATTTGACGATGTCGCGCAGCGCGCGCTCGCGCTCGGCGTCGTCCATGATGGTGACGGCGCGCTCGGTCATCGCATCCAGCTCCGGCGAGGAGAAGCGGGAGTTGTTGGCCGAGCCGGTGCGCTTCTCGCGGTCGAAGGTCATCATCACGTTCACCAGCATGTAGCTGGCCTCCGCCGTCACGCTGCCCCAGGAGGCGAGGCGCATGCCGAATTCCTGCCTGGCCTGGCGGGCCGAGAGCGTGGCCCAGGGCAGCGCCTCCACCTGCGTCTGCACGCCGATGCGCGTCCAGTTCTGCGCCACGGCCTGCGCGATGCGGCTGTCATTCGGAAAGCGGTCGCTCGGCGTCGTCAGCACCAGGCGGAAGCCGTTCGGAAAGCCTGCCTCCGCCAGCAGCCGCCGCGCGCCATCCAGATCGGCCGGCTGCACGCGAACCTCGGGGTTGTAGGAGTAGACGCCTGCGGGCAGCCACTGCGCATTCGGCGTCGCCTGGCCCTCCATCACGCGCTCGGCGATGGCATCGCGCGCGATCGCCATGTTCAGCGCGCGGCGTACGCGCACATCCATGAAGGGGTTCTGCGCCAGCGGCTGGCCGTTGGTGTCCGTCACGCCGGGCACGGCCCCGCTGCGCGAGAAATCCGCCATCAGATAGGCCAGCCGCAGGCCCTGCACCTCGCTGACGGCGATGCGCGCTTCGCGCCGCAGCCGGGCGAGATCGGCGGAGGCCACCTGGTCCACCACATCCACATCGCCGGCCAGCAGCGCCGCGGTGCGCGCCGGGTCATTGGCGATGAAGCGGTAGGACACGCGCTGCCAGGGCTGCGGCCCGCCCCAATAGGCGTCGTTGCGCGTCATCTCGGTGCGGTCGCCCTGGCGGTGCGAGGCGAAGCGGTAGGGGCCGGTGCCGATGGCGGCGCGGCCGCTGTTGTAGTCCTCCGTAGTCGCGCCCTCGCCGACATGGCGCGAGACGATGAAGATGGAGGCGATTTCGGTCGGCAGGATCGGGTTGGGGAAGGCGGTGTGGAAGCGCACCGTCAGCGGGTCCACCGCCTCGGCCCGCTGGATCGAGCGGATGAAGCCGGCGAAGCCGCCCGGGCTGTTGGGCACCGCCGGGGCGCGGGCCAGCGAGAACACCACGTCATCGGCGGTGAAGGGGCGCCCGTCATGCCAGGTGACGTTGGGGCGCAGCTTGAACTCCCACACCGTGGGCGACACCGCGCGCCATTCGGTGGCCAGCGCGGGCACCAGGCGCGCGTCATGCGTGCGGTCGATGAGCCCATCGAAGAAGTGCTGCGCCAGCGAGGCGTTGGGCGAGGCGTTGAAGAAATGTGGATCCACCGAGGTCACCGACCCGCCGGTGGCCATGGTCAGCGTCTGCGCGGCGGCCGGTGCGGCGGCCAGCGGCGCGGCCAGCAGCGCGGCCGCCAGCAGCCGCGGGGGGGTGGCGAAGGGCATGGGGGTCCGTCTCCCGGTTTGAGGTCCTTCACCGAACCTAGCTTCGCGCGCGCCGGGCTGCTACACGAAGGCTTCAGGGCAAGTCTGGGACCGGAGAGAAATCTGATGCGCAACAGCATCCGGGCGGCCGCCATGGCCGCCGTTTCGGCATTGGCGATCACCGCGGCCGGCGGCGCCGCGGCGCAGACCTTGACCATGGGCGTCGGCTCGCCCGTCACCTCGCTCGACCCGCATTTCCATCAATTGTCGCCGAACAACGCGGTCAGCGACATGATCTTCGACAAGCTGGTCGAGACCGACGCCGCGGCCCGCAACATCCCCGGGCTCGCGACCGAATGGCGCGCCGTCGGCCCCACCACCTGGGAGTTCAAGCTGCGCCCCGGCGTGCGCTTCCACAACGGCAACCCCTTCACTGCCGACGACGTGGTGTTCACGCTGCAGCGCCTGCCCAACGTGCCGAACGCGCCCTCCTCCTTTGCGGCCTATTCTCGCCCGATCGTGCGGATGGAGATCGTCGATCCGCTGACGCTGCGCCTGCACACCGCCGCGCCCTATCCGCTGATGCCGCTCGACATGACGAATGTGCGCATCATCGATGCCGAGACGCATGCCAATGTGACCACCGAGGAATTCAACAGCGGCCGCGCCGCCATCGGTACCGGCCCGTTCCGCGTGCTGAGCCACCGCAGCGGCGACCGCATCGAGTTCGAGCGCAACGCCACCTATTGGGGCGAGGCCCCGGCCTTCCAGCGCGTCAACTACCGTATGGTCACCAACGACGCCGCGCGAACCGCGGGCCTGCTGGCCGGTGACCTCGACTTCATCGACCAGGTGCCGACGACGGACCTCGCGCGCCTGCGCGGCGACCAGCGCCTGTCGCTGAGCGAGACAGTGGGGCTGCGGCTGATCTTCCTCGGCCTCGATCACCTGCGCGAGGCGAATGAGAACTCGCCCTTCATCACCGACAATGACGGCCGGCCGCTGGGGCGCAACCCGCTGCGCGATGTGCGCGTGCGGCGCGCGCTCTCCATGGCGATCGACCGCGGCGCAATCGCCGAGCGCATCATGGATGGCGCGGCGACGCCGGCGGGCCAGTTCCTGCCGCCCGGCACCTTCAGCCATGTGCAGGACGTCACGGCGCCGCGCTTCGATCCCGAGGGCGCGCGCCGCCTGCTGGCCGAGGCAGGCTACCCGAACGGCTTCCGCATCCAGCTGAACAGCCCCAACGACCGCTACATCAACGACAGCCGCATCGCGCAGGCTGTCGGCCAGATGTGGACGCGCATCGGCGTGCGCACGGCGGTGGAGGCGCAAACCTGGGCGGTGTTCGTCAACCGCGCCGGTCGCGCCGAATACTCGGCGCACCTCATCGGCTGGGGCTCGAACCCCGACGGCTCGCACCCGCTGCGCAACATCCTGGGCACCGTCAGTCGCGAGCGCGGCTGGGGCGCTTCCAACCGCGGCCGCTATTCCAACCCGCAGGTGGATGCGCTGCTGGACCGCGCGCTGGTGGAACTGGACGAGCCGACGCGCGAGCGCCTGCTGATCGATGCCCAGCGCATGGCGGCCGAGGACGTGGCGGTGATCCCGCTGCACATCCAGACCAACATCTGGGCGATGCGCCGCAACCTCACCCACACGCCGCGCGTGGACGAGCTGACGCGCGCGCAGGATATCCGCCCCGCGACGATGCGCTGAGCGCATCATGACCGTTTACCTGCTGCGGCGGCTGATCCAGGCCGTCGGCGTCGTGTTGGCGATGTCCATCATCGTCTTCGTGGGCGTCTATGGCATCGGCGACCCCGTCGAGATCCTGATCAGCCCCGACGCCGACCAGATGGAGCGCGAGCGCGCCATCCGCGCGCTCGGCCTCGATCTGCCGCTGTGGCAGCAATACTGGGTGTTCCTGTCGAACGCGCTGCAGGGCAACCTCGGCCGGTCCTTCGTGTTCAACGAACCGGCGCTGCAGCTGATCCTGCAGCGCATGCCGGCGACGCTCGAGCTCGCGCTCGTGGCCACCATCGGCGCCATCATCATCGGCCTGCCGCTTGGCCTCTATGCCGGGCTGAAGCCGGACAGCCTGGCCTCCAAGGCCATCATGGCGGGCAGCATCCTGGGTTTCTCGCTGCCCACCTTCTGGGTCGGGCTGATGCTGATCATGGTGTTCGCGGTGCAGCTGGGCTGGCTGCCTTCCACCGGGCGTGGCGAGACGGTGGAAATCCTCGGCACGCGCTGGTCCTTCCTGACATGGGACGGGTTGAAGCACCTGGCCATGCCGGCGCTGAACCTCGCTCTGTTCAAGATCAGCCTGGTGATCCGCCTGACGCGCGCGGGCGTGCGCGAGACGATGCTGATGGACTACGTGAAGTTCGCCCGCGCCAAGGGCCTTTCCCCCGCGCGAGTCACCTTCGTGCACGTGTTCAAGAACATCCTTATCCCGGTCGTCACCGTCACGGGCCTCGAATTCGGCAGCACCATCGCCTTCTCGGTGGTCACCGAGAGCATCTTCGCCTGGCCGGGCATGGGCAAGCTGATCATCGACAGCATCAACGTGCTGGATCGCCCGGTGATCGTCGCCTACCTCATGATCATCGTGCTGATGTTCATCACCATCAATCTGATCGTGGACCTGACCTATTCCGTCCTCGACCCCCGCGTGCGGCTGGAGGGCAAGTGAGATGAGCGCCATCGTCGGCACGCCGCCCGTCCAGCCGCTGAAGGACAAGGTCGAGACGCCGTTCCAGCGCTTCGTCTCGGAATTCGCGGAATCGAAGCTGGCGCTGTTCGGCCTGGGCGTCTTCGCCATCATCGTGCTGCTCGCGGTGCTGGCGCCGCTGATCGCGCCGCAGAATCCGTACGATCTGGCGGTGCTGGACATCATGGACGGGCGGCTTGAGCCCGGCTCCAAATCCGGCGATGGCAGCATCACCTACTGGCTCGGGACCGATGACCAGGGCCGCGACATGCTGTCGGGCATCATGTACGGGCTGCGCATCTCGCTGACCGTGGGCGCTGGCTCGGCCATCATCGCCTGCATGGTGGGCGCCTCGCTCGGCCTGCTGGCAGCCTATGCCGGCGGCAAGACCGATGCCGTCATCATGCGCGTGGTGGACCTGCAGCTGTCCTTCCCCGCCATCCTGGTCGCGCTGATGATCCTGGCCTTCCTCGGCAAGTCCATCACCAACGTGGTCATCGCCATCGTCGTGGTGGAATGGGCGTACTATGCCCGCACCGTGCGCGGCACCGCGCTGGTGGAGCGCCGGCGCGAATACATCGAGGCCGCGCAATGCCTGGCGCTGCCCACACGGCGCATCCTGTTCCGCCACCTGCTGCCGAACTGCCTGCCGCCGCTGATCGTTATCGGCACCATGCAGATCGCCCGCGCCATCGCGCTGGAGGCGACGCTGTCCTTCCTCGGCCTCGGCGTGCCGATCACCGAGCCATCGCTCGGCCTGCTCATCGCCAATGGCTACGAATACATGCTGTCGGGCAAATACTGGATCTCGTTCTATCCCGGCATCGCGCTGCTGGTGACCATCGTCGCCATCAACCTGGTGGGCGACCAGCTGCGCGACGTGCTGAACCCGCGGCTGAAGCGCTGATCGGGTGGCCGCGATGATGACCACCCCCGCCTCGGCTGCCGCACCTACCATTGAGGTGCGCAACCTCTGCACGCATTTCTTCACCCGCGCGGGCGTGATCCGCGCTGTGGACGATGTGTCCTTCACCGTGCGCCGCGGCGAGGTGCTGGGCCTCGTGGGCGAGAGCGGCTCGGGCAAGACCGTCACCGGTTTCTCGATCATGGGCCTTGTCGATGCGCCGGGCCGCATCGTCAGCGGCAGCATCTGGTTCCAGGGCCGTGACCTCGCGACCCTCTCGGAGGAGGAGATGCGCCACCTGCGTGGCAACCGCATCGCCATGATCTTCCAGGACCCGATGATGACTTTGAACCCGGTCCTGCGCATCGACACGCAGATGATCGAGACGGTGCTGGCGCATGAGAAGGTGTCTGAAGCCGAGGCCCGCGCCCGTTCGCGCGACGCGCTCGGCATGGTCGGCATCCCCTCGCCGGATGAGCGCCTGAAATCCTACCCGCACCAGTTCTCCGGCGGCATGCGCCAGCGCGTCTCCATCGCCATCGCGCTGCTGCACCGGCCGGAGCTGATCGTGGCGGATGAGCCGACCACGGCGCTTGACGTCACCATCCAGGGCCAGATCCTGGCCGAGGTGCAGAAGCTGTGCGTCAATACCGGCACCTCGATGATCTGGATCACCCATGACCTCTCGGTGGTCGCCGGCCTCGCCGACGACATCGCGGTGATGTATGCGGGCAAGATCGTCGAATACGGCGATGTGGGCGAGGTGCTGGACCGCCCGCTGCACCCCTACACCCACGGGCTGATCGGCAGCGTGCCCTCGCGCAACAAGCGCGGCGAGCCGCTGCGGCAGATCCCGGGCATGACGCCCTCGCTACTCAGCCTGCAGCCCGGCTGCTCCTTCCGCGCGCGCTGCCCGCGTGCCGGCGGCGATTGCGCCGAGATGCCCGCGCTGCGCGAATGGCTACCCGGCCGCGAGGCGCGCTGCCATCGCCCGCATCTGGAAGAAGCGGAGGCCGCGGCATGAGCGCCCCCGACGCGGCAGTGGCGGCCACCTACGCCACGCGCGAATTCACGGAGGGCGAGACGCCCATGGTGGCGCTGCGTGGTGTCTCGCGCCGCTTCTCCAAGACGCTCGACATCGCGGCCAAGCTGGCGCGGCGCCTCGGCGCCGATGTGCGGGAGGAGATCGTCCACGCGGTGGACAACGTGGATCTCCAGGTCCGCAAGGGCGAGGTCGTGGGGCTTGTCGGCGAGAGCGGCTGCGGCAAGTCCACACTCGGACGCATCGTGGCCGGCATCCTGCCGCAATCCGATGGGCAGGTGTTCTGGAACGGGCAGGATGTGGCGACGCTGCAGGGCGATGCCGCGCGCATCGCCAAGCTGCGCCGCCAGATGATCTTCCAGGATCCCTACGCCTCGCTCAACCCACGCATGCGCGTGGCCGACATCGTGGGCGAGGCGCCGCTGGTGCATGGCCTGGTGAAGCGCGCCGGCTTCGATGCGTATCTGGACGACCAGCTGCGCCGCGCCGGCCTCGACCCCGCCTTCAAGCGCCGCTACCCGCACCAGTTCTCCGGCGGCCAGCGCCAGCGCATCGGCATCGCCCGCGCGCTGGCCGTGCAGCCGGAATTCATCGTCTGCGACGAGGCGGTGGCCGCACTCGACGTCTCGATCCAGGCGCAGATCCTAAACCTGTTCATGCGGCTACGGCGGGAGCTCGATCTCACCTACCTGTTCATCAGCCATGACCTCGGCGTGGTGGAACACCTCAGCGACCGCGTGGTCATCATGTATCTGGGCCGCGTGGTGGAGGAGGCGCAGACCGAGCGCGTCTTCACCGCGCCGAACCACCCCTACACGCGCAGCCTGCTGGACAGCGTGCCGCGCATCGGCAACCGCAAGCGCGCCTTCGCCACGGTAAAGGGCGAGATCCCCTCGCCGCTGAACCCGCCCTCGGGTTGCCATTTCCACCCCCGCTGCCCCCTAGCCTTCGATCGCTGCCGCGTGGAAGTGCCGAAGCTGCGCGAGATCGGCGCGCTGCATCGCAGCGCCTGCCACCTGAACGATTGATCCCGCCCTATCGCGCGCAGTGGGAGAGCGCGGCGCTGGTCGCCGCCTTCCTCGCCGGGCGCGCCGCGGCGCGCGACCCGCGCTGGGCCGAGAGCGGCGCCGAGAGTGCTGCGGAATACGCCCACTGGGGCGAGCATCTGTGCGGCTGCGCCTGCCTGCAGATGGCGCTCGGCGCGCGTGGCCATCCGATCCCACCGATCCATGCCATCCGCCGCGGCGTGCAGGCCGAGGGTGGCTATGTCGAGCAGCCGGATGGGGGCATTCGCGGGCTGATCTATGCCGGTGCGGTGGCTTGGCTGGCCGGGCAGGGGATCGGCGCGCGCATCGTTCTCGACGTGTCTGCGAGCGGCATTACGGCGCTGCTGCAGGACGGCGCGCTGTTCATCGCCTCGGTGCACCCCGCAATCCGGCAACCGGGCGCCACGCCGCCGGCGCGCGGCGGGCACCTGGTGCTGGTCTTCGGCATCACGCCCGAGGGCGCGCTGCGCTTCCACAACCCCTCGGGTGACACGCTGTCCACGCAGCGCGACTCCCGCTTGCCGGCCGAGGATTTCGCCCGCTTCTTCGCAGGCCGGGGCATCCTCGTCGGCTGAGGGATCAGGTCTGCTTCAGGTTGCCGCGCGGCGTGCCGCGGCCGCCGCCGGGCGGGTCCGTCGGGTCGCTGTCGGAGATGCCGGTGGAGGGCGGCCTGTTGCCGCCGCCGCGGCCGGCACCCGGCGGGTCCGAGGGGTCGCTGTCGCTGACTCCGGTGGGTGGGCGGGTGCCACCGCCGCCGCGGCCGCGGCCGCTGCCGGGGGGGTCGGTGGGGTCGGCATCGCTGACGCCGGTCTGGCCGCCACCTTGCGGGCGATTTCCGCCGCGGCCGCCGCCGGGCGGGTCCGTGGGATCGGAGTCGCTGATGCCGGTCTGCTGCCGGCTGCCGCCGCGCCCACCGCCAGGCGGGTCGGTGGGGTCGGAGTCGCTGACGCCGGTCTGCTGCCGGTTCCCGCCGCGCCCGCCGCCCGGCGGGTCCGACGGGTCCGAATCGCTGATGCCGGCGCGCGGCGGCGTGGGTTGCGGCACGGCCTGCGGGGCGCTGCCGCCCTTGCCGCCTGGCGCGGCGCCACCGCCACCCGATTTCGCACCCTGCGCGCCCGCCGTGCCGGGCACCGCTGCCGCGCCGCCGAGTGCGGCCAGCCGCAACACCAGAAGCCTGCGGGCCAGCCGGGAATCGCTCGGTCGGGTCATGCTGCGCTCCTTGTCTGCACGCATGTTCCGGCGCGATGGTGGCATTCGCAAGGCCCGGTCTCAGACACGTCTCGGATAGCGGGCGGGGCCACGGTGTGCGCATCGGCCGCTTGCGTTCATGTTCTGTTTATGTTCTTCTTGTCCCATGAGCCACGCCGCATCCGCCGCCTCCGCCTTCGCCGCCCCGGGCGATTTCGCCATCCCCACGCCGCCGCGTGCGCGCCCCCTCGCAAGGCCGGCCGAACCGGCCTGGCGCGAGGCCATGCGCTGGTCGCTGATCGGCCTGACGGCGAGCCTCGCCGCTGGCGAGGTCGCGCTGTGGCTGGCCGGATTCTGAGGCTTTGCGACCGGTCCTGCTGACGGACCGGTCACGCGCTATCGCGCTTCGGGCCGCAGCGTGCGTTCCAGGTGCATCGAGTAGCGGCTCATGGTGAAGCACAGCACGAAGTAGACGCCTGCCGCGAACAGATAGGCCTCGGTCGGGAAGCCCAGCCAGTTCGGGTCGCCCAGCGCCGCGCGCAGCGTCGTGAAGAAATCGAACACGCCGATCACCACCACCAGCGTCGTGTCCTTGAACAGGCCGATGAAGGTGTTGACCTGCGAGGGGATGGTGATGGTGAGGGCCTGCGGCAGGATGATCAGCCGCATCTTCTTCCAGTAGGACAGGCCGAGCGCGTCCGCCGCCTCGTATTGCCCGCGCGGCATGGCCTGCAACCCGCCGCGCACCACCTCGGCCAGGTAGGCGGCGGTGAACAGCGTGTAGGCCACCAGCACGCGCGCCAGGCGGTCGAGCGTCACACCCTCTGGCAGGAACAGCGGCAGCATGATGGCCGCCATGAAAAGCAGGCTGATCAGCGGCACGCCGCGGATGCATTCGATGATGGCGGTGCAGAACCAGCGCACCAGGGTCAATTCGCTGCGCCGGCCCAGCGCCAGCAGGATGGCCAGCGGATAGCCCAGCGCCAGGCCATATACGGCGATGACGCCGGTAATGGTCAGCCCGCCCCACAGCCGGGTGGCCACCGGCGTCAGGCCGAAGACGCCGCCGCCCATCAGCACCAGCATCGCCGGCGCGGCGATGGCCCATGCGATCAGCAGGCCGCGGCCCCACAGGCGCCGCTGCGTCGAGGCCACCACCATCGCCACCAGGATCACCAGCATGGTGCCCGGCCGCCAGCGTTCCTCAAAGGGATACAGGCCGAAGATGGAGAACCAGAACTTCTCGCGGATGAAGGCCCAGCAGGCGCCGCCGGCCTCGCGACAGGCGGCGGCGTTGCCGTTCCAGGTGGCGCGCGTCACCGCCCAGTCCCAGAAGGGCGGCACGGCCAGGTAGAGTACGGCGATGCAGGCCAGCGTCAGCAGGCTGTTCAGCGGGCCGTCGAAGCAGGCGCGCAGGAAGGTGATGATGCGCGCCGTCAGCACGGGGCCGGCGGGCGGGGCAGTGGTGGCGCTCATGGCCTCAGCGCTCCTGCAGCGCGACGCGCGCGTTGTACCAGTTCATCAGGCCCGAGGTGACGAGGCTGATGACCAGGTAGATGGTCATGAAGATGGTGATCACCTCGATGGCCTGGCCGGTCTGGTTGATCGAGGTGTTCGACACCGAGACCAGGTCCGGATAGCCGATGACGACGGCGAGCGAGCTGTTCTTCGTCAGGTTCAGGTATTGGCTGGTCATCGGCGGGATGATGACGCGCAGCGCCTGCGGCAGGATCACCAGCCGCATGATCTTGCCGCCCGGCAGGCCGAGCGCGCGCGAGGCCTCCCACTGGCCCTTGTGCACGGATTGGATGCCGCTGCGCACGATCTCGGCGACGAAGGCCGAGGTGTAGATGACGAGGCCGACCAGCAGCGCGAAGAATTCCGGCGACAGCGCCAGCCCGCCTTCGAAATTGAAGCCGGCCATCACCGGCCACTCCACGGTGGGCACGAAGCCGGCGGCCAGCGCGAGGGCGGGGAAGCCCAGCAGCATCGCGAGCCCCGGCAGAACCGTGGGCCGCCGGTCGCCGGTGGCGACCTGGCGCGCGCGCTCGCGGCGCAGCAGGATCCACCAGCCGATCAGCCCGGCCAGCACGGCGAAAAGGAAGGTGTAGAGCGCGGGTTCGGCCAGCAGCCCTGGGATCTTCAGGCCGCGCTGGCTGACGAACACGCCGGGCAGCGGGTTCAGCGCCTGGCGCACGCTGGGCATCTGCAGCATCACCGCGTGCCAGAACACCAGCTGCAGCACCAGCGGCGTGTTGCGGATGACCTCGATGTAGCCGCCCGTCAGGCCGCGCAGCAGCGGGTTGGAGGACAGCCGCGCCAGCCCCAGCAGCACGCCGAAGACAGTGCACAGCAGGCAGCCGATGATCGCCACGCGCAGCGTGTTCAGCAGGCCCACGGTCAGCGCCCGGCTGTAGGTGTCGGCCGGCGTGTAGGGGATCATCGCCTCGCCGATCGGGATGCCGGCCGAGCGTTCGAGGAAGCCGAAGCCGAACTGCAGCCCGCGCGCCGCCATGTTGGTCTGCGCGTTCGACCACAGCCACATCGCCGTCGCCACGACGAGGATCAGCAGCGCGGCCTGGATCAGGATGCCGCGGGTGCCGGCGCCGGAGGGCAGGGGCAGGAAGCCGCGCGCGGGCGGCAGGACGGCGCGGGTCGTGCTGCTCATGCGGAGATGTCCGTGATGGAAAAGGGAAGGGGGGCGGGCGCGCACCCGGCGTGGCACCCGCCCCCCTCGATGGCCGCCCGCCGTGGCGGGCGGCCCTGTTCAATGCCGCGCGCCGCGTTGGGCACGGGGCAGGTGGCGGATCAGCGCGCCGGCGGGGCGTAGAGCAGGCCGCCGCGGGTCCAGATGTTGTTCTGGCCGCGCTCGAGGCCGAGCGGCGTGTTCACGCCCAGGTGGCGCTCGAAGATCTCGCCATAGTTGCCGAAGGTGCGGATGATCTGGCGCGCGAAGTCGGCACGGGCGGCACCGATGCTCTCGCCCATGTTGCCCTCGACGCCCAGCAGGCGGCGCACCACCGGGTTGGTGGCGGAGCCCGCGATCTGTTCGACATTCGCCATGGTGATGCCCATCTCCTCGGCATCGATCAGCGCGAAGGTGGTCCAGGCCACGATGTTGGTCAGTTCCTCATCGCCCTGGCGGATGGTGACGGCCAGCGGCTCCTTCGACAGGCGCTCGGGCAGGATCACGTGATCGGCCGGGCGGGTCAGCAGCGTGCGCTGCGCGGCCAGGGCCGCGAAGTCGTTGGTGAACACGTCGCAGCGGCCGCTGTCATAGGCGCGGCGGATCTCGTCGAGGTCGGCGATCACCACCGGGGTGAAGCGCAGGTTGTTGGCGCGGAAATAGTCCGCGATGTTCAGCTCGGTCGTGGTGCCGGGCTGCACGCACACCGTGGCGCCGTTGAGCTGGCGCGCACTGGTCACGTTCAGGCGGCGGGGCACCATCAGCGCCTGGCCGTCATAGAAGGTGATGGCCGGGAAGTTGAAGCGGTTCACGTTGGAATCGCGCGTCAGCGTCCAGGTCGTGTTGTTGGACAGCACGTCCACCTCGCCCGACGACAGCGCGGGGAAGCGGCTCTGCGTCGTGACCGGCACGAATTCGACGCGGTTCGGATCGCCGAAGATGGTGATCGCGATGGCGCGGCACACCTCGACATTGAAGCCGGCCCAGCGCCCCTGGCTGTCGGGCACGCCGAAGCCGGGGTTGGACGGGCCCTGCACGCCGCAGCGCAGCGTGTTGCGCGCCTTGATCTGGTCCAGGTCACGCCCGGCCAGCGCATCGGCCGCGCCAAAGGACACGAAGGCCGCCGCGGCGGCGGCAAGCATCGACCACTTCATGAAAACCCCCTGTCTCCCGGCGGTGCCGTTCCGGCATCCGCACACGGCGGCCAAATCGCAGCCTTCTGCAGAAATTGCAAGACAGCAATGCAAGCGCAGTATTGGTGCAATCCAGGGGCCGGGGTGCCGTAAATCCGGGCAGGCGGCTCAGCCCCCCACGGCCGGGCCGCCACGCACCGGCACCGCGGCGGGGGCCGGCGGCGTCCAGGCCATGTCGGGGTCGAGTGGGTAGATCGGCCGCGGCACCGCCCGCCAGGGCACGCGGCTCAGCACCACCGTGGTGAGGCCCGGCACATCCACCTCGATGATGCGCTCGCGGCTCCAGATGTCGTCGAAGCCGGCGCGGAAATGCCCGCGGGACTTCACCACCAGCGATCGCACCGCGCGCAGCTCCACGCCCAGCATCTCCAGCATCGCGGGCTCGGCCAATTGCCGCCGATGCGTCACCGCGGCCACGCGCATGCCGCCGATGCGCAGCAGCGCGCTGGGCCCGAGCGCCACGCTGCGCCCGGCATAGATGCCGCGCCGGCCGATGCAGGCGCCATCCGACAGCGCCTCCACCACCGCATCGGCCTGCAGCGGGCGCGACAGCGGATGCGCCTCGTCGCGGTTGAAGCGGGCGCGGAAAGCGGCGCCCACGCCCAGCGCATGCGCCTCGGCCGCCAGCGCGGGGTCGTTGTGGATGCCGAACACCGCCCCCTGCACGCCGGCCTCGAGGAAGGCCTCGAGGATCCAGGTGGTGTTGCCGCGCCCGCCGCCGCCGGGATTGTCCGCGACGTCGGCGAGCAGCAGCGAGGGCCGCGCGGCATCAAGCCCGGCGGCGAGGGCCTGCGCGGTGGCGTCCTCCAGGCTGGTCAGCCGCGTCACCCAGGCCGCCCGCCCGGCCCAGATCGTGGCCGCGAGCCCGGCCGCCACCTGCTGCGCCCGCGCGGCATCGGTGCGCGTCGTCACCAGCACGGAAAGCCCGTTCTTCGGCGTGTCGCCGAGCGAGAAGCCGGCGACGATGGAGACGTTCATCACCTCGTGGTCGAGCAGCTTCTGGCCTTCGGCGATAACCTCGGCATAGGGGCCGAAGGCGGTGTTCTGGCTGGTCGCGGGCGGGATGAACGGAAGCTTGGCGAAGGCCATGCGCGGGCGCATGCCGCCCAGCATGGCGCGCATCGCACCCGCGCATTCCATGCCGCGCTCCACCATGTCCACATGCGGGTTCGTCAGGAAGCCGGCCAGCATGTCGGCGTGGCGCACCGTCTCCCACGCCAGGTTGCAATGCAGGTCGAGCGTGGCGAGCACCGGCACGTCCGGGCCCACGATGCCGCGCACCATGCGCAGCAGCGTGCCGTCCGGGTCGGGGTCGGCGCTGGCGCTGGCGGCGCCGTGCAGCGCCAGGAACACGCCATCCAGCGGCATCGCCGCGCGCAGATGCGCCGCCAGCCGCGCCAGCATCTCGTCGAACACCGCCTGCGCGATCGGGCCGGAGGCGCCGGCGGTGGCGGCGAGGGTGAAAACCGGCTGCCAGGGCTGGCCGGCATCCATCGCGCGGATGAAGCCGCTGAGCCCCGTCGGCCCGCGCGGCGCCGGGCCGGCGAGGTCGGCGGCCAGGGCCTCGCCCTCCAGCCAGCAGGCGGCCTCGAACTCGGCGCGGGTGGCGACGGGGGCGTTGGCGTTGCTTTCCAGCATGAAGCCGCCAAGCGCGATGCGGGGCCTGTGCATGAGCCATCCTCAGCGAAGCGACGGCCACGGTATGGGCGGGGCGGGGTGGCGTCCATGCGGCGCGGCGCCGCCCGCGGAATAGGCGCCGGCGGGGTGAATCTGCGCAGCTTTGGCGCGCGCCCCGTCTCGCCGCCGCCGGTTCCGACGCCGGCGCGCGATTCTTCGCTGGCGCGCCGCGCTTTCGCAGGTGCAGCATTGTGCACCATGCCTGATGCCCCCTTGGCGGTTGCCGCCACCGACACGCTCTCCGACCTGCTGGCCCGGCTGCGCGACGCGCGCGAAGGCGCCGCGACCGACCCCTTCGGCGATCCCGTCCTGCTGATCGCCCTGGCCATCAGCCGGCAGATCGACGACGGCCGGCTGGACCCGCCTGGCCTGGCCGCGTTGATCGCGCGCATCGCCGATGCCGCGGCAGCCGAGCGTGCCGGCCGACTGGCCGCCTATGTCGGGCTGGCGACGGCGCCCGGAGCCATGGAAACCCTGGCGGCGCGGCTGGTGCGGCCTGACCCCGACGATAGCCCGGTGCCCTTCGCCGCGTATCGCGAGGCCGTGGAACGCACGCGCTTCGCCGCGGTGTTCACCGCGCACCCCACCTTCTCGCTGCCGCTCGGCACCGCGCAGGCGGTGGCGGAGGCGGCCTCGGGCGGCCAGTTCCCGCCGGGCCTCGCGCATCGGCCCACGGCGCCGGCGCTGCGCGAGGAGTTCGACCAGGCCAACGCCGCCATCGCCCGCGGGCGCGACGCGCTGGATGCGCTGAACGCGACGCTGCTGCAGGCCGCGCGCGGCATCTGGGGCGATCGCTGGCAGGCGCTGCTGCCGCGCCCGGTGATCCTGACGAGCTGGGTCGGCTACGACACCGACGGCCGTACCGACATCGGCTGGTGGGACACGATTGGCCTGCGGCTGACCATGAAGCGCCTGCAGTTGCAGCGCCTGGCCGCGCAACTGGCGCCGCTGGGCCCGGTGGCGGCCGAGATCGCGGCGCGGGTCGCTGCGGCCGAGCAGGTTGTCGCCGAACAGATCGCCGCCGTGCCGGCCGGGCCGGAGCCCGCCGCCGTGCAGCGCTTCGCCCGCGCGCTGGTGGAGCCGGGCGAGGCCGCGCTGACCGGGGCCGAGAAGCTGCTGGCGCTGTTTCCCCCCGCCATCGCCGCGGCGCCGGACGAGGCCACGCGGCTTGCGCTGGCCGTGGCGCGCGCCGGCCTCGCCGGGCACGGGCTGGCGCTGGCGCACACGCATGTGCGGCTGAACGCCTCGCAGATCCACAACGCGCTGCGTCAGCGGCTCGGCCTGATGGCCGCACCCGACGACATGGCCAGCCGGCGCGGCCTGCTCGGCCAGATCAACGCCGCGCTGGGCGAGGTCGAGGCCCAGCCGGTGGATTTCGGCGCGCTGATCGGCGAACAGGCGAGTGCGGCGAAACTGATGATGACGGTCGCTCAGATCGTGAAGCATGTGGACGCCTCGGCGCCGGTGCGCTTCCTGATCGCCGAGACGGAGACGGGCTACACGCTGCTGGGGGCGCTGTGGCTGGCGCGGCGACTGGGCATCGAGAAGCATGTCGAGATTTCGCCGTTGTTCGAGACGGCGGAGGCGCTGGAGCGCGGCGACCGGGTGATGGAGGAGGCGCTGCGCAGCCCGCATTACCGCGACTATCTGCGCCTGCACGGGCGCATGTGCCTGCAATTCGGCTATTCCGATTCCGGCCGCTATGTCGGCCAGCTTCCCGCCAGCTACCTGGCCGAGCGCCTCAAGCTGCGCATGGCGGAACAGCTGCGCCGGCACGGCCTGACCGACATCGAGATCGTGCTGTTCGACACGCATGGCGAGAGCATCGGCCGCGGCGGGCACCCCGACAGCCTCGCGGACAGGCTGGACTATCTCTCGCCGCCCGCGGCGCGCGCTGCGCTGCACAAGGCCGGCATCCGGCTGCGCGAGGAAAGCGCCTTCCAGGGCGGCGACGGCTACCTGCTGTTCGGAACGCCCGCACTCGCCGAGGCGACCGTGACGCGCATCGCCGAGCACGCCTTCGCCCCCCCCGCGGCGGTGCCGGACGCGATCTATGCCGAAAGCGACTGGGCGGCGGATTTCTTCGCCACCATCCGGCGCGAGATGCAGGATCTGGTGGAGGATCCGGGCTATGCCGCGCTGCTCGGCGCCTTCGGCCCCGGGCTGCTAGACCGCACCGGCTCCCGCCCCGCGGCGCGGCAATCGGATGGCATCGGCGGGCCGCTGCGCATCAGCCACCCCTCGCAGCTGCGCGCCATTCCCAACAACGCCATCCTGCACCAGCTGGGCTGGCTGGCGAACACGCTGCACGGGCTGGGAGCGGCGGCGGCGGCCAACCCGGATGCCTTCACCGACCTGCGTGCCCGCAGCCCGCGCTTCGCCCGCGCACTGGCCATGGCGGCGCGCGCGGCGGCGTGTTCGGACATCGGCGTGCTGCGCGCCGCGGTGGATACGCTGGATCCCGGCCCCTGGCTCGACCGCGCGGGTGCGACGCGCCGGCCGGGGCGGCGGGAGGAACTGATGGATGTGGCCGCGGCGCTGGAGCGGCTGGACCTGTCATCGGCGGTGCGGCGCATGTTCCGCCGCCTGCAGGCCGACCACCTGGCGCTGCGCGCCGCCTGGCCCGAATTGCCGCGCATGCCGGACCGACTGGTGCTGCTGCATGCGCTGCGCCTCGCGCTGATTCATCGCATCTGGCTGCTGGCGGTAGCGTTGCCCGAGTTCAGCCCACGCCATGGCGCCACGCGGGAGGCGCTGGTGCAGGGCATCCTCCAGCTGGATGTGGAGCGCGCGCTGCGCCTGTTGGCCGAGGTCTTCCCCGCCAAGCCGGACCCGGCGACGGGGCTGGATTTCTTCGAGCCCGCACCCTCGCGCGAGGGCACCTCCTACGCGCGCGAACACGCCACGCTGTTCCAGCCGATGGGCGAGATGTTCGCGCTGCTGCGCGAATGCAGCGCGGCGATCGTGCATGAGGTCGGCGCCTTCGGCTGAGCCGCTACGCTTCCAGCCGCAGCGTGCGGCCCTCGCTGGCCACCACCCTCCAGCCCGCCTTGCGGTAGAAGCGCTCCGCCCGCGTGCCGGACTCGGTGGTCAGCCATAGGCGGGTGAAGCCGGCGTCTCGCAGCGTGGCGCAGGCGCGGGCGAACAGCGCCTGCCCGATGCCCTGTCCTTCATGCTCGGCATCCAAGAACAGCGCCCAGATGCCGCCATCGCGCGTATCGGCGGCGGAAAAGCCGACGACGCGCCCGTTCTCCTCCCACACGAAGATCAGCGCGCGGTCGATGAACCACCGGATGTCGTCCAATGTCACGCGGCTCGGGTCGCTCAGGATGTTCTCGCGCACCGCGGCGCGGATTTCGACGAGACGAGCGATGTCGTCGCGCGTCGCGATGCGCAGCGCCACGGCTCAGAACCCCACGCAGGCCTGCGCGGTGGTGACCATCACGCTGTCCTGCCCGAAGCGCGTGCGATAGGCGGCGCTGACCGGCGCCAGGCGCGAAGCGGCCAGTTCGGCAGTGCCCTCCGGCAGCGCCACCACCAGCACCTTGCTGCGTTCCCGTGCGACGGCGCCGCTGCGGCCGCGCCACTGGCCGGCGCCGTCCAGCACCGTCAGCCCATCGGGGAAGGCGGGTGTGACCACCTCATCCATGAATTGCGCCCAGGCGGCATCCGTCACCACCTCCTGCCCGGCGCGGTTGCGGCCGAAATAGGCCTCGGCCAGCGTCGCGGCGGCAAGGCCGGGCGGGCAGGCCGGAAGTGCGGGCGGCGTGGCGCATGCCAGCAACGGGAGCAACAGCGGCAGGGTCAGCATCGGGCGCATGGCGCGCAGCCTACACGCTGCGCGCGGCGCGGCGCAGCAGCGCGAAGGCCAGCAGCATCAGCGCGCCCGCCAGCCCCAACGCCGCGCCCGGCCCCGCCGCCTGCAGCAGCGGCGCGAACAGCGCCGGGCCGATCGCCATCGCCCCCGTCACCGGCGCCATGACGCGGCCGGCCACCGCGGCATAGCCCTCGGTGCCATGCATCTCGATCAGGCAGGCCGGGCGCATCACGCTCATGATGCCCGACGCCAGGCCATAGGCGATGATGAACACCGGGATCGCGCCGGGCTCGACCAGCGGCAGCAACAGCGTCAGCGGCATCAGCAGCATGGCGCCGGAGGCCAGCCGCACCGCGCTGATGCGCGCCCCACCCGCGAGGTCCAGCAGCCGCGCGGCCACCTGGGACGGGCCGATCAGCGCCGCCCACCAGATCGCCGCCTCGCCCTGCAGGCCGAGCGCGGTGACCAGCCCCACCATGTTGGCCAGGATGGCGCTGCCGACCAGCACCTGCAGAGTCAGCGCCGCCGAAAGCCAGCGCAGTCGCAACGGCAACGCTGCGGCGGCGGCGCGCGGCGCGCGCGCCCCGCCCCGCCCGGCGGGCAGCGCCAGCAGGTGCAGCGGCAGCGCCACCAGCAGGTGCACCGCCGCCGCCGCCCACACCGCGCCGCGCCAGCCGAAGGCGGCCTCCAGCCCCGCGAAGGCCGGCCAGGCCACCAGCGAGGACAGGCCCGACATCACCGCCATCAGGCCCAGCCGTTGCCGCGCGCCCTCGCGCCCCAGCGCCGCCAGCGCGGCCGTCGCAGCCTCCGTCAGCGCCAGCGCGCCGCCGGCGCCCAGCACCAGGCAGGCCAGCAGCGCGCCGCCCGGCCCCTGCGCCAGCGCCAGCAGCGCCAGCCCGGCCGCCATCAGCACCGAGCCGGTCGCCATGGCCGGCCGCGCGCCGTGGCGTTCGATGAATCGCCCGGCCGCCGGCGCCAGCAGGCCCGCCAGGCCGAGTTGCAGCGCGATCCCGCTGAAGGCCGCGCCGGGCGGCAGGCCGAGCGCGGCCTCCATCGGCCCGCCCAGCACGCCGGGCAGGAAGTAGGTGCTGCCCCAGCCGAGGATCTGCGTGACGCCGAGTGCGGCGAGAAGCCGGGGCGCCCCGCCCATCACGCGGCGCCCATCACTCGGTGGCGGTCACGCGGTGGTGGCCAGCAGCACCACGCCCGCCGCGATGAGCCCGATGGCGGCGATCTTCTGCAGGCCGAGGCTCTCGCCGAAGAAGGCCCAGCCGATCAGCGCGATCACCACATAGCTGGCGGCGGTGCAGGGCAGCGCCACGCTCATCGGGATCTTTCGCAGTGCCACGATGTAGAGCAGCGCCGCGCCGCCATAGCAGCCCAGCCCTATGATGGTGGGCCAGCGGAACAGCTGGTCGATGAAACCGGCCGAGGCGGCGACGGAATCCGACGCGCCCGATTTCAACAGGATCTGCCCGACCAGCGAGGTGCTGATCGCGGCCGCCAGGATGGCCCAGTAGAGCGTCACGATACGGCGCGCACCCGCGGCGTCTCCGCCGGGGCCGTGGCGCTGCCCTCCACCGGCGGCGCCACCACCGTGCGCACCACGCCCTGCGGCTTGCCGTTGGCCGAGAGGAAGGCGCGGCCGACATATTCGCCAAGCACGCCGAGGATCAGGAACTGCGTGCCGGAGACCAGCAGCACCACCGTCATCATCGAGGCCCAGCCGGAGGGTGTCTCGCCGCTCAGCCCCTCGATCACCACGTACAGCGCGGCCAGCAGGCCGAGCACGCCGAGGCCAACGCCGGCCAGGATGGCCATGCGCAGCGGCAGCACCGAGAAATTGGTGGCGAGGTTGAGCCACAGCAGCACCAGCCGCTTCAGCGTGTAGTTGCTGCGCCCCTCGGCGCGCGGCAGGTGGCGCACCTCGATGCTGTCCAGGCGCTGCGTCACCTGCATCAGCAGCCCGTCCACATAGGGGTAGGGGCCGGCATAGCGCGTCACCTGCGCCACCGCGAAGGCGCTCATGCAGCGGAAGGAGGACAAATAGAGGCCCTTGGGTTTGTCCAGAAGCATGTCCGCCACGCCATTGGCGAAGCGGCTGCCGATGTTGCGCCAGCCGTCATGCTCCTTCTTGGCGTAGCGTGTATAGACCACATCCCAGCCGCCGAGCCGCGCATGATCGTACAGGCGCAGCACCTCCTCAGGCGGGTTCTGCAGGTCGTCGTCCATGGTGATCACGTAGCAGCCGCGCGCATGGCGCAGCCCGGTCATCACCGCGTTGTGCTCGCCGAAATTGCGCGAATGCTCGATGTAGGTCAGCGGCACCGTGGCGCTGGCGGCCAGGGCGCGGCAGACATCGCCGGAATTGTCCGGGCTGCCATCGTTCACCAGCACGATCTCGATGCCGCCCTCCGGCCGCAGCGCCGAGAGCGCCTCCACCAGCGCACCCACCGTTGCGGCGCCGCGATACACCGGCACGACGATCGAGAGGCCCACCGCCGGCCGGCCGCCCAAAGCTGCGTGGCTGGGCGCGAGGCCGGGCGAAGGCGCGCCGATGCGGGTCTGGGAGTCGGTCACGCGAGAAACTCCTTCGTCAGGGCCGTGTGGCGAGCACGAGCACGGATCCGCCGCCCGGCATCGGAATGCCAAGGCCGCCGATCCGCCGCTCGGTCTCCGACACGGCATGCAGGGTTGCGTCCAGCCAGCGCGGAAAGCGGGTGACGTCGCTCGGCGCGTCGGGGTCTCGCGCCAGGACCTTCCGCTGCAGCGCCATCAGCGGGAACAGCAGGCCGTTCCAGTATTGCGCGGCCACCGTGCCGAAGCCGGCCTCGCGCAGCATCGTCGCGGCGCTTGCCGCGGTGTAGCGCCGCGCGGTGTGCACCCGCGCGTCATGCGCGCTGCGCATCCATTCATAGGCCGGCAGGTTCAGCACCAGCGTGCCGCCCGGCCGCAGCACGCGGTGCAGTTCCGCGAGGCCCTGGGCGGGCTCGACCCCGGCGTGGCAGATCACGTCGATGCTGACCGCGGCGCCGAAGCTGGCATCGGCGAAGGGCAGGTGGTTCGCATCGCCCACCGTCACCGGAAAGCCGGATTTCTGCGCCGCGCGAGTCGCCGCCTCGGGCACGTATTCCAGGCCCATCGCCGCGCGCCCCGGGCGCTGCTGCGCCAGCCGCTTGAGGAAGCCGCCGGTGCCGCAGCCGGCATCCAGCAGGGGCCCGTCGCTGCCCGGCCGCGCCCGCAGCGCATCGAGCACGCGCGCATGCGCGGCCCGATACCACCACATGCCGTCCTCGGCGGCGTCCATCAGGGCGTATTCGGCGGCGTCCACGGGGCCGTTGTGGCGGCGGAGCGCGGCGAGGGCAAGGCGGCGGCGCGGCGGCGGCGGGGCAGGGCTGCCGCAGTCGCGCCATGATGCGGTTGCACCTTCGGCCCCCGGGGCGGAGGATGGCCCCGCGTGACCGCCCGATGACCCCGCCCCCGCCCCCGCCGGGCTCCGCCGCCGAGGCCGAGCCCCGCCTGTTGCCAGCCGCGATCCCGGCATCGCGCAGCCGCCTGCTGCATGCCCTGGCGCTGGTGCCTGCGCTGGCCTTCGCGCTGATGGCGCTGTCGCCGCCGCTGAACCACGATGTCGCCGCCATCCTGAACTTCGCCGAGCGCTGGGTGGCCGGCGAGCGCCTGTATCGCGACCTCATCGACGTCAACCCGCCGCTGATCTTCGCGCTGACGGCCATTCCCGCCCTCATTGCCCGCTGGACGCCGCTGGATGGCGTGCAGGCCCTGCTGCTGTGCGTCATGGCCTGCTGCGTTCTGGCCTGGCGCATGACCCAGGCGTTGCGGCGCGACCGCGCCGAGGGCCGGGTGGAGCGAGCGGTGCTGGATGCGCTGGTGCCGCTGGCCTGCGTGCTGGCGGCCTATGATGTGGGCCAGCGCGAACACCTGATGGGGCTGTTCGCCATCCCCTACGCCTTCCTCGCAGCCCGGCGCATCGAAGGGTTGCCCACGTCGCCGCGCCTGGCGCTGGGCGTCAGCCTGGCGGCGGCGCTGGGCTTCGCGCTGAAGCCGCATTTCCTGGCGGTGCCGCTGCTGGTGGAGGCGCTGGTGCTGGCCCGCCGCGGCCCGGCGGCGGCGCTACGCGACCCGTTGCCCTGGCTGATGGCGCTGGTCTGGCTGGCCTACCTCGCCACCATCCCGCTGTTGTTCCCCGACTATTTCGGCCATGTCGTGCCGCTGGTGATGGATTTCTACCTGGGCAGCCATGGCTTCGGCCTGCTGGACGTGCTGCTGGGCGACAAGCTGGGCGCGGCGCTGGTGGGCCTGCTGCTGGCGCTCGGCCTGCTGGCCTGGCGCGGCGCGGGGGTGCCGGCGCAGGCGCTGGGCTGTGTCGGCGTGGGTGCCTTCCTCTCGGCTTGGGTGCAGCACAAGGGCTGGTCCTATCACGTCGTGCCCATCGCGATGGCCAGCGGGCTACTCGCAGGTATGGTCGCCGCGCGCTGGCTGGACCGCGCCCTGCCGGCGCCGCGCGCCGCAGCGGCCGCACCCGGCCTGGCGCTTGGCGCCGCGCTGGCGCTGGGCCTGCTGCACCTGCATGGCGAAAGCCCCTGGCGGCAGATCTGGTACGATGCGACGCGCGATGGCGAGCTCACCCGCGTGCTGCGGCGCGAAGTGGCCGGCGAGCGGCTGCTGGTCCTCTCGCCCGACATCTACCCGGTCTATCCCGCGCTGAACTACGCCAATGCGCGTTCCACGCTGCGCACCATGAACCTCTGGCTGCTGGTCGGCGCATATCCGGATTGCCCCGAGGGTGCGCCGCGCTATCGCGAGACGTGGGAGATGTCGCGCCCCGAATTCCTCGTCTATCGCACCGTGGCGGAGGATTTCGCCCGCGCCCCGCCCGGGGCGGTGCTTGTGGCACGCAACCCAGGCATACCGCGATGCGGGGCAGAGGAGTTCGACGTGATCGAGTATTTCTCCCGCCATCCGGCCTTCGCCGAGACTTGGCGGCGCTACGCCCGCGTCGTCCATATGGACACCTACAAGCTGTACGTGCGCGAGGATTGATGTCGTACCAAGATCACGTCGGCCGCACCGAGACGCGCGAGGACAGGTTGGATGCGCGGCTGCTGCGCGGGCTTGCCGCCACGCTTGGCCGCGCCGTGCCGGCCCGCCTGCCGCCGCTGTGGCATTGGATGCTGTTCCAGGATTGGGTGATGCCCGATGGCATCGGCCCCGACGGCCACCCGAAGCGCGGCGGATTCCTGCCACCGGTGCATGAATTGCCGCGCCGCATGTGGGCGGGCGGGCGGCTGCTGTTCCACCCGGTGGCGCTGCACGAAGGCGAGACGCTGCGCCGCACCAGCACCATCCTGAAGGTGGAGGAGAAGGCGGGCGGCACCGGCCGGCTTGTCTTCGTCACCGTCGGCCATCGCGTGGAGGGCCCGGCGGGCCTGGCCATCGAGGAGGAGCAGGACATCGTCTATCGCGGCGCCGAGGGGGCCGCGGTGAAGGCCGCCGAACCCGCCCCCGCCTGGCCCGATGCGGCGATCGCCACACTGGTGCCCGACGCGGTGATGCTGTTCCGCTACTCCGCGCTCACCGGCAACGGCCATCGCATCCATTACGACCACCCCTATGTCACCGGGGTGGAGGGCTATCCCGGCCTCGTCGTGCATGGCCCGCTGATGGCCACGCTGCTGGCGCAGCATGCGCTGGACCACGCGCCGGGCCGGCGCATCGCCCGCTTCGCCTTCCGCGGCCGCCGCCCCGCCTTCGATGGCCGCCCGCTGCACCTGCTGGCGCGCGCCGATGGCACCGGCTTCCGCCTCGAGACGCGCGACGCGGAGGGCGCCACCTGCCAGCAGGCCGAGGCCGAGTTGGTGCCCGAAGGCGCGCACAGTGCCTGAACCCAAGGCCGGCGCGGCTGCCCCGCTGCCGCTGCTGGCCCGCCTGCCGCTGGCGCAGGATACGTTGCGCGGCATCGCCATCATCTGCGCGGGCTATGCCGTGATTTCCGCCGCCGATGCTGCGGTGAAGTGGGCGCTGCCCGAGGTGGGCGTCGCGGTGGCGATGATCTGGCGCGGCGTCTTCGGCATGCTCGCCATCGCGCTGCTGGCGCGCGGGCGCGGCCTGATGCCGGTGCGCCGGCCGCTGCTGGCGCTGCGCTCCGCCCTGCATTGCGGCGTGACGGTGGCCTTCTACCTGGCCTGGTTCAACGGCTTTCCGCTCGGCGCCTCCTATGCCGTGAACGCGGCGGCACCGCTGATCATGACGGTGCTGGCCATTCCGCTGCTGGGCGAACGGGTGGGCTGGCGGCGCTGGACCAGCACCTGTGTGGGCTTCCTGGGTGTCCTGGTGATCCTGCAGCCGGGCGGCGAGTTGTGGCGCTGGGAGGCGGCGATGCTGCTGATGGGCGCGGCGACGCTGGCGCTGACGCGCATCTGGACGCGCGTGCTGGCGGCCACCGACACGCCCCAGGCCATCGCCTTCTGGCTGCTGGCTGCGCATGTGCCGATGGGCATCCTGCTGCTGCCCGTGTTCCCGCCGCTGGGGCCGCTGTTCCCGGGCTGGGGCATGGTGGCGGCACTGGCCTTCCTGGGGCTTGCCAATGGCTGCGCGCATTTCCTGTTCGCCCGCGCCTTCGCCATCGCGCCGGTCTCGGCGCTGGCGCCCTACGAATACACCACGCTGCTCTGGGGCGGGGCGCTCGGCTTCCTGATCTGGCTGGAGGTACCCTCCTGGAGCACGCTGGGTGGGGCGCTGATCGTCATGGCGGCGGGCCTCTACAACCTGCACCGGGAGCATGTGCGCAAACGCCTTCCCGCTCGGGAGCGGCGCTGAGATGCCGCTGCGGCACGATCTGCGCCGCGGCATCATCTGCATGCTGCTGGCCTGCGCCATTTTCACCTTGATGAGCGCGGTGGTGAAGCAACTGGCGGGCCGCGTGCCCTTTCCCGAGCAGATGTTCTTCCGCAGCCTCTTCGCCATGCCGGTGGTGCTGCTGATCGTGCTGCAACGCTCGCCCACGCGCGGCGCCATGGCGGCGGTGCTGCGCACCAAGCGCCTGCCCGGCCATGTGCTGCGCGCCGTCTGCGGCACGCTGGCGATGGGCTGCTCCTTCTATGCGCTCACGGTGCTGCCGCTGGCCGAGCAGACCGCGCTGACCAACGCGACGCCGCTGTTCGTGACCCTGCTGTCCATCCCGCTGCTGGGCGAGAAGGTGGGCTGGCACCGCGCCGGCGCGGTGCTGGTGGGCTTCCTCGGCATTCTGGTGATCGCGCTCGGCCAGGGCGCCTTCACCGGCGACTATGGCGGTGCCGCGCGCTGGGGGCTGCTGGCGGCCACGGCGCATGGCGTGTTCTCGGCCGGCACCACGCTGATGGTGCGCCTGCTTTCCGCCACCGAAAGCTCCACCACCATCGTCATGTGGCAGTCGCTGCTGATGACGAGCTTCACCGCGCTGGCGCTGCCCTTCGTCTGGGTCACGCCCAGCCGGGAGGACATGCTGCTGCTGGTGCTGATCGGCCTGCTCGGTGGTGTTGCGCAGGTGCTGCTGACCGAGGCCTGGGCCAGTGCGCAGGTCTCGGCCCTGGCGCCCTACGCCTATTCTTCGTTGGTCTGGGCGGTGCTGTTCGGCTGGATCGCCTTCGGCGACGTGCCGGGCTTCTGGACGGTGGTCGGTGCCAGCGCCATCGTGGCCGCGAGCCTCTACATCATGCACCGCGAATTGCGCCGCGGCGGGAGACCGACATGAGCCTGAACTTCCTGCGCGAGGACGCGCTGGCGCCCGGCGTGGCGGAACAGGCGGCACCGGGCGTGCGGCGCATCCTGTGCGGCAACCCGGGCCCCTTCACCTTCCGCGGCACCAACACCTACGTCATCGGCCGCGGTCGCGTGGCGGTGCTGGACCCGGGGCCGGCGGATGCGGCGCATCTGGCCGCTATCCTGCGCGCCGTGGCGGGCGAGGTGGTGACGCGCATCATCGTCAGCCACACCCATCGCGACCATTCGCCGGGCGTTGCCGCGCTGCAGGCAGCAACCGGCGCGCCAAGCTTCGGCTTCGGCCCGCACATGACGCCGCCCGAGCAGGGCGGCGAGGGCGGTGACCACGGCTTCACCCCCGACACCAGGCTGCCCGACGGCGCGGCGCTGGAGGGCGAGGATTGGCGCCTGACCGCGCTGCACACGCCGGGCCACTGCGCCAACCACCTCTGCTTCGCGCTGGAGGATGCGGCGGGCGGCGGCACGCTGTTCAGCGCCGACCATGTGATGGCCTGGTCCACCACCGTGGTCAGCCCGCCCGATGGCGACATGGCGGCCTACATGGCCTCGCTCGCGCGTCTCGCGGCGCGCGAGGACCGTCTGTACCTGCCCGGCCACGGGCCGGCGCTGCCCGAGCCCGCGCGCTTCGTCGCGGCGCTGGCGGCGCATCGGCTGGAGCGCGAGGCGATGGTGCTGGACGCGTTGCGCGCCGCGCGCCGCGCCACGGCGCTGGAACTGGTGATGCCGGTCTACGGCCCGGCGCTGGATGCGCGCCTTGTGCCCGGTGCGGCGCGCAGCCTGCTGGCGCATCTGCTGAAGCTGGCGGCCGAGGGCGCCGCGCTGCGCGATGGCGAGGCCTTCGAGGCGCGGTAGGCGCCCTATTCGTCGCTCATCCGGTTGTCGTTGCCGCGATAGACGATCCTTGGCCGCAGGTGCCGCGCCGCCGGCGGCGTCGCCAGCCATTCGGTGAATTCGCCAAGGATCTTCGCCGTGATATCCGCCAGCCGCGCCGCGCGCGCTTGCGACAGCGGATACCAGGCAAGCCCCTCCAACTCGCCGGAGCCCGCGATCTCGCCGCGCACCGTCTCGGCCGGCGCCACCAGGAAGCGCGCGTTGAAGCGCATGGCGCGCGAGGTGGGCGTGACGGCGCGACACAGATAATCGAGCGGCCCGAGGTCGGCCAGCAGGCGTTCGCCCTTGCGCTCGCCCAGCAGCAGGCCGGTTTCCTCGAACAATTCGCGCACCGCCGCCACGCCGAGCGCGCGCGCCAGCGATGGCTTCGCGCGATGCGCGAGCAGTTCCCGCGTCTCGGGCCGCAACTCGGAAAGCACCTTTACGCCGTGGTCGGCGCGATCGACACGGCCGCCGGGAAAAACCAGCACGCTCGGCATGAATTTGTGCTTGGCGTGGCGCATCCCCATCAGGATCTCGGGCTCGCCACTGGCCTGGCGCCACACGATCAGGCTGGCGGCGTGGCGCGGCGTGACGGCGCGCTTGCGCACCGGCTTGGCCGGAACCCGATCGAGGTCGCCGGGATTGTCGAAGGGCGGCTTAGCCAAGGTTGATCCCCCGCGAGGCCAGCCAGGCGCGGAATTCCGCGCGCTCCGGCACCGACAATTGCCGCGCCGCATTCTCGCTCCAGCGGCAGCCCGCGAGCTGCGGCCCATGCACCTCAGGATAGCGCGGCTTGCCGGGCGGGCGCAGCGCGTCATAGGCCGGCAGCGCGGCGGCGAGGCCGCTGTCGTCATAGGTTTCGCGATGCACGACGAGCGCCTGCGGCAGCCGCGGCGAGGTGGCGTTGCGCGAAGCGGGCCAGCCCAGCGTCAGCCCCGCTACGGGAAACACGCCCTCGGGCAGGCCGAAAAGCTGGGCCACCAGGTCGAGGTGGTTGCGCACATAGGAGATGGGGCAGGTGCCAAGCCCCGCGGCATCCGCCGCCATGATGCAGAAGCCCATGGCAAGCGCGGCGTCGGCGCTGGCGTTGAGGAAGGTGTCGATGCTGTCATTGGCATGGGCGCGGCCGTGCTGCGCGCAGACCAGCCGGCCACGGCGGATGTCGCCGCAGAACAGCAGCAGCACCGGCGCCTCCTTGATCCACGGCATGGTGCCGATGGCATCCGCCACGGCGGCGATCTTCTCCGGGCTGCGCGTGACCAGGATGGAATACTGCTGAAGGTCGGACTTCGCCGGGGCCGACTGCGCGCCGGCCAGCACCGCATCCAGCAGCGCGTCAGGCACAGCCTCGGCCATGTAGCGCCGCGTCACGCTGCGGCCGAGCAGCGCAGCAAGGCCGGCGGGAAGTGCGGGCGGCATGAAGGGCAGGGACCCGTAGCGGGCGCGGATCAGGTCTTCGGCGTTCTCGGACATGCCCGCAGCGTGGCACCGGCACGCCGCGGCGGGAAGCCTATGCCGGCACAAGCCAGGCATCGGCCACGATCACGCCTTCGCCCTCGCGGCCGATGATCAGCGGGTTGATCTCGGCCTCCGCGATGCCCCCCAGCGCGGCGAGGCGCGAGAACGCGACGATGGCGCGCGCCAGCGCGTCGAGATCGCCGCGCGGCAGGTTGCGCCAGCCGCCGAGTGGCTTGAGGCCACGCACCTCGCCGATCATCGCCCGCGCCGTCGCGAGATCGACCGGCGCGAGGCGCAGCGTGACGTCGCGATGCAGCTCCGCCATCACACCGCCGGCGCCGAGCAGCACCACCGGGCCCACTTCCGGATCGCGCCGGAAGCCGAGGATGGCCTCCGCCAGCCCCGCCGCCATCGGCTGCACCACCAGCCCCGTGATGCGCGCCCGGGGCGCCGCGGCGGCTACGCGCGCGCGCATCGCCGCGGCTTCACGAACGAGGGACGGGGCATCGCCGATGCGCAGCGCCACGCCACCGACCTCGGTCTTATGCGCGAGGTCGGGCGACAGGATCTTCAGCGCAACCGGATAGCGCAGCCCGGGCGGTGCCTCGCCCTGCATCACCACCGCGTCGGAGGGCAGGCCGAGGGCGGCGAACAGGGCGCGCGCATCGGCCTCGTCCGGGGCCGACGGAACAGGGATGGCCAGCGTCTCGGCCGGCAGCGTCTCGGCCGGCGCCTGCCAGGCGCAATAGGCGCGGATCGCGTCCGCCGCGCCCTCGGGCGTGCGGAAGGCCGCGATGCCGGCCTCCGCCAGCAGGCGCAGCGAGGCTTCGGCCTGCGGCGCGAGGAAGGCCGCGACAGGTTTGCCTGGAATGGCCGCGCCCGCGATGATGCCACCCACCGCATCCTCCGGCCGGAACTGCGCGGAGCTGCCGACCACTGCGAGAACGAGGTCCGTATCCTGCGCCGCGCGCAGCCCGGCGAGGGCCGCCATCACCCGGTCCGGCCTGGTGCCGGCAAGCGTCATGTCGAGCAGCCTGCCGTGATGCGGCAGCGCTCTTGCGTCGAGCAGCGCGGCGGCGGCGGCATCCGGCCGGCGTGCCTCGATGCCGAGCACGCCCAGCGCATCCACCGCCAGCGCGCCGCCGCCGCCCGTGGTGGTCATCACGCCCACCGCGCGATGGCGCTGCGCCGGCGGCCGCCTTCCCGCCACCAGCAGCGGCAACTCCAGCAGCGCTTCCAGCATGGTGACGCGCAGGATGCCATGTGCCGCGAAGAAGGCGTCGGCCGCCGCGTCGCTGCCCGCCAGCGCGCCGGTGTGGCTGGTGGCGAGCTCCGCGCCGAAGGGGCTGCGGCCGAGCTTCAGTGCGACGATCGGCTTGCCCAGGCGATGCGCCTTGCGCGCGGCGGCGGCCAGCTGCTGCGGCGCACGCAGCGCCTCGAGGAACAGGCACACCACATCCACATCGGGGTCATCGAGCAGCACGCTGGCGACCTCGCCGGCCGTCAGGTCGGCCTCGTTGCCTGTACCGATGAGGTGCGAGAAGCCAAGGCCCCGCGCCGCACCGCGCGACAGCAGCGCGCCCATCATCGAGCCCGATTGCGACACCAGCGCGACGCGCCCGGCAGGCAGGCTCTCGGCCTCCAGCGCGGCGTTGGTGGACAGCGCGGTGCGCGCGCGCAGGTTCACCACTCCCATCGAGTTGGGGCCGAGCAGCCGCATGCCGCCTGCGCGCGCGGCGGCCACCACGCGCGCCTGCCGCGCGGCGCCCTCGGGCCCTGCTTCCGCGAAGCCATCCGCCAGCACGCAGGCCAGCGGAATGCCGCGTGCCGCGCAGGCCGCGACCTGCGCCTCCACCTGCTCCGTGCCCAGCAGGATATAGGCGAAATCGATCTCGCCGGGGATTTCGTCCAGCGATGCATAGGCATGCTCGCCGAGCACCTCCACAGCGCGCGGGTTCACCGGGAACAGCGTGCCCGAGAAGCCGTGGCGCCGCAGATAGCGCTGCGGCCGCGCCGTCAAGCGCCCGGCGTCGGCCGAGGCGCCGATCAGCGCGATGCGCCGTGGGTCAAGCAGTGCCTGCGCCGGTGCCGTCACTTCGGCGCCCGTTGCGGGAAGGAACGGCCGAACACGCCTTCCGCGATGCGGTTCTTCATCATCTCGAGTGACCCGCCCGCGATCATCCAGCCGCGCGTCTTGCGCACGCAGTATTCGATGAGCAGGTCCTGGCTGTAGCCAGTGCCGCCCATGATCTGCATGGATTCATTCGCCGCCAGCCAGCCGGCCTGGTTGCAGGCGTATTTCGCCAGCGCGATCTCCTGCGCATCGGGCAGGCCGTCGCCGGCATTGACCGCGGCGCGATAGAGCAGCAGTTGCGCGCTATCGAGCGCCACGCGCATCTCCGCGAACTTCCACTGCAGGCCCTGGAACTCCGACAGCGGCTTTCCGAACTGCCTGCGCTGTTCGGCATGCGCCTTCGCCTGCCGGAAACAGTACTCACCCAATGCCAGCGCGCGCGTGGTGTTGCCGCAGCGCTCGACGTTGAAGCCGGCAATCTGCTTGCGGAATCCGCCTTCGCCGAGCAGCACGTTCTCCGGCGGGATGAACACGTTGTCGAAATACAGCGAGCACCAGGTCTCACCGTTCATGTAGCGCGAGGGCTGGCCGAGGCGAAAACCCTCCATGCCACGCTCGACGATCACGCTGCCGATGCCGTTCGTGCCAGGCCCGAAGCGGCAATAGACCACGAAGACGCCCGCATCCTCGGTATTGGATGTGAACACCTTGCCGCCATTCAGGCGCCAGCCATTGCCATCCCGCGTGCAGATGGTCTTGAGGTCAGTCAGCGCGCTGCCCGCGTCGGGCTCTGTCATACCCACCGCTGCGATGGTCTCGCCGCGCAGCAGCGGTCGAAAATACTTCTCCTTCTGGGCCGGCGTGGCGTATTCGGCGAAGGTTCGAAACGCGCCGAAATTGCCGGCCTGCAAAACATCCGCGCTGCGCGGGCAAACATAGGCGATCTGCTCCATCGCCAGCACGGCGTCGAACAGCGACCCGCCCTGGCCGGCATCTTCCTCCGGCAGCATGATGCCGAACAGACCGTTCGCGGCCATCAGCTTCGCCACATCCCAAGGAAAGCGTTCGTCATGCGCGCGTGGCAGCGCATCCCGGGCGAGGTTCGCCTCCGCGAAGCGGCGCACCGAATCCTGGAAGGCGACCTGCTGTTCCGACAGGCGAAAATCCATCAGACGGGATCCCATGAGAAGACATCGCCGCTGCGCTCCAACGGCACGAAGCTGCTCGCCAGCGCCGGCAGCGCCACCTCGGCGATGCTCTCCGGCGTCCAGCCCTCGCCGCGATGCGTGCTGCGGATGGGCCGCGGCTGGCTGAACAGGAACAGCTCGTTGTGCCGTGCGGCGAAGATCTGGCCGGTGACGTCGCGCGCGGCATCGGCGGCGAGGAACACCGCCAGCGGCGCGTTCTTGTCCGGCGTCATCTGCTGCAGCCGCGCCACTCGCGCGCGCTCGGCCTCGGTGGCGGCGGGGATGGAGCTCGTCATGCGGCTCCAGGCGAAGGGGGCGATGCAGTTGGAGCGCACGCCGAAGCGCTGCATGTCCAGCGCGATGCTCTTCGAGAGCGCCGCCACGCCGAGCTTCGCGGCCGAGTAGTTCGCCTGGCCGAAATTGCCGATGAGGCCGGAGGTGGAGGTCATGTGCACGAAGGCGCCGGAGCCCTGGCGGCGGAAATGCTCGGCCGCGGCGCGTGAGACGAAGAAGGCGCCGTTGAGGTGCACATTGACCACGGCGAGCCACTCTTCCGGCGACATCTTGTGGAAGATCTGGTCGCGCAGGATGCCGGCGTTGTTCACCACGATGTCGATGCGGCCGAAGGCATCCAGCGCCGCCTGCACGATGCGTTGCGCACTGTCCCAGCCTGCCACGCTGTCGGTGTTCGCCACCGCGGCGCCGCCGCGCTGATGGATGATGGCCACCGTCTGCTCGCCGGGCGTGGCGCTGGTGGGGCCCTCGCCGGTCAGGCTCGCGCCGATGTCGTTGACCACCACCTGCGCGCCGGCCAGCGCCATGGCCAGCGCGACCTCGCGCCCGATGCCGCCCCCCGCGCCGGTGACGATGGCGACCTTGCCTGCGAGCATCATGCCGAATGCCTTCTCCTTGCGCATTCCGCTTCTAGTCCGCCCCCCCTTGTGCGTGAAGCCGGGTTGCCGTGGCAGGATCGTGCCCGTAAACGTCCGGACAACCAGCGAGGGAGACCGCGATGGGCTTCGTGGCCCTTGAGGGCGTGGGCAAGACCTATCGCGGCCGGACCGGCGCGTGGGAGGCGGTGCGCGACTTCACGCTTGAATTGTCGGAGGGCGAGTTCTTCTGCCTGCTCGGCACCTCGGGCTGCGGCAAGACCACCGTGCTGAACATGCTGGCGGGCTTCGAGGCGCCGACGGCCGGGCGCATCCTGCTGGACGGCAAGCCCGTGCGCGGCCCCGGCGCGGATCGTGGCGTGGTGTTCCAGGGGCATGACAGCCTGTACGACTGGCTGACCGCACGCGACAACATCGCCTTCGGCCTGCGCCTGCGCGGCCAGGGCCGCAGTGCACGCCGCGCCGTGGCCGATCGCTTCCTGCAGATGGTGGGGCTGACCGGGCAGGGGCAGAAGCACCCGTCCGAACTGTCCGGCGGCATGAAGCAGCGCATCCAGATCGCCCGCGCATTGGCGAATGACCCGCGCATCCTGCTAATGGACGAGCCCTTCGGCGCCCTGGACGCCATGACGCGCGCCGTGCTGCAGGAGGAGCTGTCGCGCATCTGGGCCGAGACGCGCAAAACCGTGCTGTTCATCACGCACGACATCGAGGAGGCCTGCGCGCTGGCCACGCGCGTTGGCGTGATGAAGCGCGGCCCGGGCGGCACGCTGAAGGCCGTGGTGAAGGTGGATTTGCCCTTTCCCCGGGCGCGTACCTCGGATGGCTTCATGGCCGCCTTCCGCGAAGTACATGCGCTGATCCATGAGGAGATCCACCCGCATGAATAGCCGCGCCGCCACCATCGCCGGCTATGTGGCGGGCTTCGCGCTGCTGTTTCTGATCTGGCACGTCGCTGCCATCTTCCTGGTGCGCTCCGTCCTGTTCCCGCCGCCCTGGCCGGTGTTCGAACGCGCCTTGGTGCTGATCGAGGACAATCTGCTGCAGGAGCAGGTCGTGGCCAGCATGCGGCGCATCCTGCAGGGCTTCCTGCTGGGCGCTGCCATCGGCATTCCCGTGGGCCTCGCCATCGGCAGCTTCCGCCCGGTGCGGCTGCTGCTGGAGCCCTGGACCGAGTTCTTCCGCTTCATCCCCGCCGTGGCGATGATCACCGTGGCGGTGATCTGGTTCGGCATCGGCGAGGAGAGCAAGGTGTTCCTCATCGCCTACACCACGGTCTTCGTCGTCATCATCGCCACCGCCGCCGGCGTCGGCGCGGTGGGGCGCGACAAGATCCGCGCCGCGCAGTGCCTGGGTGCCACGCGCTTGCAGGTGTTCGCGCTGGTGGCGCTGCCGGCGACGGTGCCCTACATCCTGACCGGCATGCGCCTCGCCATGGCGAACGCCTTCGTCACCATCGTGGCGGCCGAGCTGGTGGCCAGCAATGACGGCCTGGGCAAGATGCTTTGGGATGCGCGCCTGTTCATGCAGGTCGAGGACATCTTCGTAGCGCTGATCTCGCTCGGCCTGCTCGGCTTCGCCACCGACCGCGTCTTTCGCCTGCTGATCCGCGCCTTCGCGGGCCGCTTCAACCCGACCATGTGAACAGGGAGAACACCACCATGCTTCGCCGCAACCTGCTTGCCGCCTCGGCCCTCGCGCTGCCGCTGCCGGCCTTCGCCCAGAACGCGCCGATCCGCATGACCATCGCCACCGGCGTCGATCCCTCCTTCGCGCCCTACTACGTGGCGCGCGAGGGCGGCATCTTCCAGCGCAACGGCCTTGACGTGACGGTGAACACCGGCCCCTCGGGCTCGGCGATGATCGCCTTCCTCATCGGCAACCAGATCAACTCCGCCTACGGAGCCGAGCAGGCCGGCGTCTCGGCGCATCTGGTGGATCCGAACGTCGTCGCCGTGGCCGAGGGCACCGCGCTGCTGCGCTGGATCAGCGTGCTCGGCCGCAATGTCGAGAACATGGATGCGCTGCGCGGCAAGCGCGTGGGTGTCGCGCGCGGTACCGGCAGCGAGACCTTTTGGCTGTCCGTCGTCTCGAAGCTCAACCTCAACCCGGCCGACTACACCATCGTGAATGTCGAGGCGCCGGAGATGGTGGCCGCCCTGGAACGCGGCAACATTGACGCCTTCGCGGTGTGGGAGCCCTGGCCGACGCGCGCCATGCGCGCCATCCCGGGCACGAAGATCCTGCTCTCGAACGACCAGGTGCAGATCGTCCGGAACTTCGTCTACATGAACAAGGGCTGGGCCGAGGCCAATGCCGAAGCCACGCAGCGCTTCCTGCGGTCCCTGATCCAGGCGCAGGAATTCATCGCCAGCAACCCGGCCGAGGCAGCCGCCCAGGTGGCGCGCTTCCTCCGGCAGGACCGCGCCTTCATCGCCGAGTTGATGACCAAGGTCGAATACAAGATGAACCTGACGGCCGACAGCGTGGCGAACATTCAGCTGGCCATCGACCAGCTGCGCGGCATGAACCGCCTCTCGCGCGATGTCACGCCGGCGCAGGTGATCTGGACCGCCCCACTCGCCGGCGCCGCGGCCGGGCGCGTGATGATCTGAAGCGCGGGGCGCGGCGCCAGGCGCCGCGCCCCTTCGCCTCAGCTTTCCTTCGCCGCGATGATGCCGCCGGCCAGGCTTGCCGGGATGCGGTTGCGCCAGGTGCCGCCATCCACCTGCGTCACGAAGTCGAGCACCGCGCGGTTGAAGGCGTCGGGGTCTTCCAGGTTCATGGTGTGGCCGCATTTCGGCATCACCAGTAGCGCGGAACTCATGATGGTGCGCTTGAGGTAGATGCTCGCTTCCAGCGTTGGGTCGTCCTCGTCGCCGGCGATGATCAGCGTCGGCACCGTCATCTTCGCGAAGCCATCCTTGAGGTCGAACAGGTTGGGTCGGCGGCGCTGCACGCCGTTCATCGTCAGCGCCGCGCCCTCGGTGGAATGCTCGCGCAACTGCGCCTGGAATTCGGCGTAGCCGCGCGGGTCCTTCTCCTCGAACACCAGGCGCGTGGGGCCGCGCGAGTAGGTGAGGCCGAAGCGGTCCATGCCCTCGCCGCGGATGCGGGAGATGGCGGCATCGGTCTCGGCATGGAACTGCGCCGTCTTGCCCGGCGCGGCGCCATAGCCCACGCCGGCGGCCACCAGGCTGCGGCACAGCGATGCATGGCGCAGGCCCATATGCAGCGTGGCGAAGCCACCCATGGAAAGCCCCACCACATGGGTCGGGCCCAGCTTCAGGCCGGTGATGATGGCGGCGATGTCGTCGGTGGCGCGCTCCTGGCTGTATTTGGCCGGGTCGGCGGGCACTTCGCTCGGTGGATAGCCGCGTGCGGCGAAGGCGATGCAGCGGTAGCGCCGGGCGAAGAAGCGCAGCTGCGCCTCCCAGCTGCGATGGTCGCCGGCATATTCATGCACGAAGACCATCGGCGCGCCGGCGCCCACATCCTCATAATGCAGCGTGACGCCATCATCGGTGCGCAGGGTGGGCATTATTGTTCCATCGATCCGGGTGGTTGCGGCAGGATGGTGGCGCCCGGCCCCGCACTCGGCAAGCCGGGCGCAGCGCCTTGACTTCGGCGCCTTGACTTCACAGGGGCGAAGGCGCACTTCTCAAACCGGACCTCACCGGTCCGCTTTTGCAGGAGGTGGCGCCGCGTGCTGCGGGTCTCGAAATTCACCGACTACGCCGTGGTGGTGTTGAGCCGGCTGGAGGCCGAGGGCGGCGTGCAGACCGCGCCCGGCCTTGCCGCCGGCACCGGCGTGGCCGAGCCCACCGTCGCCAAGGTTCTCAAGATGCTCTCCCAGGCCGGCCTCGTCGAGGGGCTGCGCGGCGCGCGCGGCGGCTACCGCCTGCTGCGCCCGCTGGCTTCGGTGCCGCTGTCGGAAGTGATCGTGGCGATGGATGGCCCCATCGCGCTCACCGCCTGTGTCGATGGCGGCTTCGGCCTGTGCGAGGCGGAGAATATCTGCCCCATGCGCGGCCGCTGGGACCCGGTGAACGCCGCCATCCGCGGCGCGCTCTCCGCCATCATGGTCAGCGAGATCGCCGCGCCGGCGCCGCGGGCCCTGTCCAGCGCCAGCCTCGCGCCCATCTCTGCTGCTCTCGCCGAGTAGGACCCCCCGGAATGCCCGCCGTCACCGAAACGCTCGAAACCGTCCAGGCCGTCACCGACTCCGGCTACAAATGGGGTTTCGAGACCGACATCGAGATGGATTTCGCGCCGAAAGGGCTGAGCGAGGATATCGTTCGCTTCATCAGCGCGAAGAAGGAGGAGCCCGCCTGGCTGCTGGAATGGCGCCTCAAGGCCTATGCCCATTGGCTGACGATGGAGGCACCGCGCTGGGCGGCCGTGAACCATCCGCCGATCGATTTCCAGGACGCCTACTATTACGCGGCGCCGAAGCAGAAGGCGGGGCCGAAGTCGCTCGACGAGGTCGACCCCGAGCTGCTCAAGACCTACGCCAAGCTGGGCATTCCGCTGCGCGAGCAGGCGATCCTCGCCGGCGTCGAGGGGGCAGGGGAGACGCCGGCGGAAGGCCGCATGCCGATCGCGGTGGATGCCGTGTTCGACAGCGTCTCCGTCGCAACCTCCTACAAGGACCGCCTGGCCAAGGATGGCATCATCTTCTGCGCCATCAGCGAGGCGGTGCGCGAGCACCCCGAGCTGGTGCAGAAATACCTCGGCAGCGTGGTGCCGCAGGGCGACAATTTCTACGCGGCGCTGAACAGCGCGGTCTTCACCGATGGCAGCTTCGTCTACATCCCGAAGGGGGTGCGCTGCCCGATGGAACTCAGCACCTATTTCCGTATCAATGCGAAGAGCACGGGGCAGTTCGAGCGCACGCTGATCATCGCCGACGAGGGCAGCACCGTCAGCTACCTCGAGGGCTGCACCGCGCCGATGCGCGACGAGAACCAGTTGCATGCGGCGGTGGTGGAGCTTGTGGCGCTGGATGACGCGACGATCAAATACAGCACCGTGCAGAACTGGTACCCGGGCGATGCCGAGGGGCGCGGCGGCATCTACAACTTCGTCACCAAGCGCGCCGCCTGCCGCGGCGCCCGCAGCAAGGTGAGCTGGACGCAGGTGGAGACCGGCAGCGCCATCACCTGGAAATACCCCTCCTGCATCCTGATCGGCGAGGATTCGGTGGGCGAATTCTACTCGGTGGCGATCACCAACAACCGCCAGCAGGCCGATACCGGCACCAAGATGTTCCATATCGGCCCGCGCACGCGCAGCACCATCGTCTCGAAGGGCATTTCGGCCGGGCGCGGGCAGAACACCTATCGCGGCCTGGTGAAGATCAGCCCGAAGGCCACGGGCGCGCGCAACTTCACGCAGTGCGACAGTCTGCTCATCGGCGACCAGTGCGGCGCGCACACCGTGCCCTACATCGAGAATCGCTGCATGACGGCGAAGGTGGAGCACGAGGCCACCACCAGCCGCATCGCCGAGGACCAGCTGTTCTACTGCCGCTCGCGCGGATTGTCGCAGGAGGATGCGGTGGGCCTCATCGTGAACGGCTTCTGCCGCGAGGTGCTGAAGGAGCTTCCGATGGAATTCGCGGTGGAAGCGCAGAAGCTGTTGCAGATCAGCCTTGAAGGCTCGGTGGGCTAGGGGAATTTCGCTGTCATGCTGAAGATCGAGAACCTGCACGCCACCGTCGATGGCAAGCCCATCCTGAACGGCCTCACCCTCGCCATCGCGCCGGGCGAGATCCACGCCATCATGGGCCCGAACGGCTCGGGCAAATCCACGCTGTCCTACGTTCTGGCTGGGCGCGAGGGCTATGAGGTGACGGAAGGCAGCGTCACCTTCGACGGCCAGGACCTGCTGGCGATGGAGCCTGAGGCGCGCGCCGTAGCCGGCGTGTTCCTCGCCTTCCAGGCGCCGGTGGAACTGCCGGGCGTGGGCAACGCCACCTTCCTGCGCACCGCGCTGAACGCGGTGCGCCGCGCCAAGGGCGAAGGCGAGATCGACGCCATGCAGTTCCTCAAGCTGGCGCGCGCCCGCATGAAGGTGCTGAACATGCCGGACGAGATGCTGAAGCGGAACGTCAATGTCGGCTTCTCCGGCGGCGAGAAGAAGCGCAACGAGATGCTGCAGATGGCGCTGCTCTCGCCGCGCCTCGCGCTGCTGGACGAGACCGATAGCGGCCTCGACATCGATGCGCTGAAGATGGTGGCCGATACGGTGAACAGCCTGCGCGGCCCGGCCTTCTCGGCGTTGGTCATCACGCATTACCAGCGCCTGCTGAACCACATCGTGCCGGACCGCGTGCATGTGCTCTCCGCCGGCCGCATCGTGCGCAGCGGCGGCCCCGAACTGGCCGAGGAGCTGGAGGCGACCGGCTACGCCGCGTCGGTCGCGGCATGACCGCGCTCGGCACCACTGGCGCCGCCGCCTTCCTGGCCCGCCAGGAGGGTCTGCGGCCACGGCTGCCCGGCGCGCATATCGCCTGGGTGGCGGCGCTGCGCGAACGGGGTGCGGCGGCATTCCGCGCGCAGGGCTTCCCCACGCGGCGCGTCGAGGCCTGGAAATACACCGACCTTGCCGCCCTCACAGGCAGCATCTTCGGCGAGCCGCTGACCGGCGTGGATGATGCGTTGAAGCTGCCGGAGACGGCGAACCCCCGCGCCGTCTTCATCGATGGCCGCTTCCGCGCCGATCTTTCGACGCTCGATGGCCTGGCCTATCGCGTGGAGAGCCTGGCGACGGTGTTGCCCAGCCTGGAAGGTCGGCTCGGCGCCCTGGCGCGGCCGGAGGAGCAGGCGCTGGCGGCGCTCAACGCCATGCTGTTCGAGGACGGCGCCGTCATCACCGTGCCGGAAGGCGTGGCGGGCGGTGTGCTGGAATTGCTGTCCTTCGCCACGCAGTCGGAACGCGCCCCGGCCTATCACCCGCGGCACCTCGTGCGGCTGGGCGCCGGCGCCTCGCTGACGCTGATCGAGACGGCGGCCGGCCCCGCGACCGCGCGCTACCTCCACAACCCGGTCTTCGAGGTGGAGGTGGCCGAGGGCGCGCGCATCAGCCATGGACGGCTGCAGCAGGAGGGGCGCGAGGCGTTCTTCCTCTCCACCGTCTATGCCCGCGTCGCGGCCGGTGGCGCCTATGACAATTTCTCGCTGATGGCGGGTGCGCGGCTGGCACGCAACGAGATCCATGTGGCGCTGGTCGGTGCCAAGGCCGAGGCGCACATGAACGGCGTGCAGCTGATCGCCGAGGGTCAGCACGCCGATACCACCACCGCGCTCGACCACGCGGCGCCGGACTGCGCTTCGCGCCAGACCTACAAGACGGTTCTGTCGGGCCGCTCGCGGGGCGTGTTCCAGGGGAAGATCCTGGTGCGGCAGGCAGCGCAGAAGACCGATGGCTATCAGATGAACCAGGCGCTGCTGCTCAGCCCCGAGGCCGAGATCGACAGCAAGCCGCAGCTGGAGATCTACGCCGACGACGTGAAGTGCAGCCACGGTGCCACGGTCGGCGCGCTGGATGCCGAGCAGGTGTTCTTCCTGCGCAGCCGCGGCATTCCCGAGGCCGAGGCCAAGGCGATGCTGGTGGAAGCGTTCCTCACCGAGGCGGTGGAAGCCGTGGCCGACGCCGATGTGCGCGCCGCCCTCTCGGTGGCCGTCGCCGCCTGGTGGAAGCGCCAGGGCATCGCCACCGCGATCGGTGTGGCCTGATGGACGGGCATGTGGCGCCGCGGCTCGACCTGGCGGCGATCCGCGCGGATTTCCCGATCCTCGCCGAGACAGTGCGCGGCAAGCCCTTCACCTTCCTCGATTCCGGCGCCTCGGCGCAGAAGCCGCGGCAGGTGATCGGCGCGATGGTGCGGATGATGGAGACGGCCTACGCCAACGTCCATCGCGGCGCCTACCACATGAGCGAGCGCGCCACCGAGGCCTATGAAGCCGCGCGCATTGCCGTGCAGCTTTTCCTCAACGCCGCCGACGCGCGCGAGATCGTCATCACGAAAAGCAGCACCGAGGCCATCAACCTCGTCGCGCACAGCTTTGGCCGTGGCGTGCTGAAGCCCGGCCAGGCGGTGGTGATCTCCGAGATGGAGCACCACGCCAATATCGTGCCCTGGCAGATGCTGCGCGATGCGCATGGCATCGAGCTGCGCGTGGCGCGAATCACCGATGCCGGCGACCTCGATCTCGAGGATCTCGCGGCGAAGCTGGCCGATGGCATGGTCGGGCTGGTCGCGGTGACGCACATGTCGAACGTGCTGGGCAGCGTGACGCCCGCGGCGCAAATCGCGCGCATGGCGCATGAGGCTGGCGCGCGCGTGCTGTTCGATGGCAGCCAGGCGGCGGTGCATCGCCGCGTCGATGTGCAGGCGATCGACGCCGATTTCTACGTCTTCACCGGCCACAAGCTCTATGGCCCCACCGGCATCGGCGTGCTCTACGCCCGCGCCGCGCTGCTGGAGGCGATGCCGCCCTTCCTCGGCGGCGGCGACATGATCGCCGAGGTCAGCTTCGCGCGCAGCGTCTGGGCGCCGATCCCGGCGAAGTTCGAGGCCGGCACGCCGCCGATCATCGAGGCCATCGGCCTGCATGCCGCGATCGACTACGTGAACGCCATCGGCATGGCGGCCATCGAGGCGCATGAGCGGGCGCTGGTGGACCGTGCCATGGCGAAGCTGCCGCACATCGAGGGGCTCACGCTGCTGGGCCGCGCGCAGGATCGTGGTGGCGTCTTTGCCTTCGCGCTCGACACCGCGCATGCCCATGACGTGGCGACGCTGCTGGATCGCGCGGGCATCGCCGTGCGCTCCGGCCGCCACTGCGCCGAGCCGCTGCATGAGCGCTTCGGCGTAGAAAGCACCTGCCGCGCCAGCTTCGGCCTCTACACCACGCCGGAGGAGGTGGATCTTCTGGCCGATGCGCTGGCGCAGGCGCGGGAGTTCTTCCGGTGACCGACCTGTTCGCCGACCTGCGCGACCTCTACCAGGAGGTCATCCTCGACCACGGGCGCAAGCCGCGGAATTTCCGCAGGCTTGACGATGCCAACCGCAGCGCGCGCGGCGACAACCCGATGTGCGGCGACCGGATGGAGCTGTTCCTGAAGCTCTCGCCCGACGGGCACATCGAGGATGCCGCCTTCCAGGGCCGCGGCTGCGCCATCTCCATGGCCTCGGCCTCGCTGATGACCGACACGGTGAAGGGCAAGACCTCAGACGAGGCGCATGAGATGGCCGACAAGTTCCGCACCCTGGCGATGACCGGCACCTGCCCCGCTTGCGGTGCCGCCATCGCGGAGGAGATGGAGCGCCTGGCGCCGCTGTCCGGCGTGCATGAGTTCCCGAGCCGCGTGAAATGCGCCACCCTGGCCTGGCACACGCTCAACGCCGCGCTGGATGGCGGCGCGAAGGAGGCGAGCAGTGAGTGAGACCCCGACGCTGCCCGACAACACCGTGCATGGCAGCTGGACGCCCGAAGGCGAGACTCCACCGCCCGCGCGTGTCAGCGAGGATGCCGTGATCGCCGTGCTGAAGACGGTGTTCGATCCCGAGATACCCGTGGATATCTACGAACTCGGGCTGATCTACGCGATCGAGATCGGCGATGACGGGCATGTGAAGGTGGAGATGACGCTGACCACCCCCTCCTGCCCCTCGGCGCAGGAGCTGCCGGCGCAGGCCGAGGAGGCCGTGCGCGCGGTGCCGGGCGTCACCGACGTGACGGTCGAGGTGGTCTGGGATCCGCCATGGGACCAGAGCCGCATGAGCGAGGATTCGCGCCTCGCCCTGAACATGTATTGAGGGCAATGCCATGAGCGCCACCACCGAAGCGCCCCGCCCGAAGCGAGCCCTGCCGCCGCTGATGGGTCTGTCCGACACTGCCGCCGAACGCCTGCGCGCCCTCTACGCCGGCGCGGAAGCCGGCCGGTTGCTGCGCATCGCCGTGAAGACCAAGGGCTGTTCCGGCCTGTCCTACGACCTGTCCTGGGTGGATGCGGCGGGCCCGGCGGATGAGGTGGTGACCGACAAGGGCGTGACCCTGCTGGTGGACCGCAAGGCCACGCTGTTCCTGACCGGGACCGTGATGGATTGGGAAGTGCGCGCGATGTCGGCCGGCTTCACCTTCACCAATCCGAACGAGAAGGGCCGCTGCGGCTGCGGCGAGAGCTTCCACGTGTGAGTGAGGCGGCGCGATACTCCGCGCTTCGCCGCCATCCCGCCACGTGCCCTTGCATGCGTTATTCCGGTGAACCCGGCCTGGCCGACACCTGAATCAAGGGCTGGCCAAATCCGTCAGCGCAAGAAATGATCGGGCGACAGCAAGCCCACGCCTGACGGAGCCAGGTCCATGTCTGGAAGCCGCGCATTTGCCCCCACCGGCAATCCGCTGATCGACCCCTTGCTGGGCGGCTTCGCCTGGGACCGACAGGTGGTCAGTTTTGGCATGCCCGACACCGCGGCCGGCTGGGGCACCGGCTATCCGCGCACCGTCAGCTTCGATCCCGACGGCACGGGCGGGCAGGACCCCGTCTCCATCACTGTCGATGAGACCACCGGCTTCGTCGCGCTGAACGTGTTCCAGCGCGCCGCCGTGCTGGAAGCGATGCGCGAGGTGGAGTCCTTCACCCGGCTGACGTTGACCTGGAACACCACCAACCCCCTCGCAGCCGACATCCGCATCGCGATGACGACTGCCCCGAGCCCGGCGCAGGACAATGACCTCGTGACACCGGGCATCCAGTGGACGGCCTTCGGCGTCGATCCGGGCACCGGCCGCGGCGGCGATTCCTGGTTCAACACCACAAGCTACAACGACCCCGCACGCGGCACCTTCGACTACCAGACCTTCTTCCACGAGATCGGCCACACGCTCGGCCTGAAGCATCCGCACCCCGAGACAATCGGCGGCGTCGCCAACACGCCCGTGCTGCCGACAGAGTGGGACTCCCTGGAATTCTCGACCATGACCTACCGGGAATCCATCGGTGACGCCGACGGCGGCTACCAGGTGCGGCCAGGTCACTACCCGCAATCCTACATGATGCTCGACATTCTGGCGCTGCAGACGATGTACGGCGCCGATTTCACGACGAATGCGGGCAATACCGTCTGGCGCTTCGATCCCGCCACGGGGCAGACCTTCCGCGACGGCGTGGGCCTTGGCATCGCCGATGATGGCGGCCTGCCGAACACGCCGCCCATCAACATCCTGTTCCGCACCATCTGGGATGGCGGCGGCATCGACACCTATGATTTCGCCGACTACGCCACCAACCTCTCGGTGAACCTCGCGCCCGGTGCCTGGACCGACACGCACCGCGAGGGCACCACCCAGGCCGCGCGCATCGACACCGCCGGCACCGCCACCCTGGCCGATGATGTCTTCGCCCGGGGCCAGGTGTTCAACGCCCTGCTGTTCGAAGGCAACACGCGCAGCCTGATCGAGAACGCGTGGGGCGGCCTCGGCCACGACCAGATCTTCGGCAACCAGGCGAACAACGTGCTCGAGGGGCGCAATGGCAACGACACATTGGAAGGCTTCGCTGGCTTCGACACGCTGAACGGCGGCGAGGGCCGCGACACGGCCAGTTGGTTCAACGCGCCGGGCGGCGTCACGGTGCAGATGCTGCAGGCGCGCGCCTTCGGCACGGGCGCGGGGGGCACGGATTCGCTGATCTCCATCGAGGATATCTTCGGATCGGGCTTCGCCGACAACATCACCGGCGACAATGCCGACAACCTGATCCTTGGCTTCAGGGGCAACGACTTCCTGTTCGGACGCAACGGCAACGACACGGTCTGGGGCGGCGACGACAACGACCTGATCGAGGAAACGCGTGGCCTGAATTTTCTCTACGGCGAAACGGGCAACGACACGATCCGTCCCGGTCTCGATGCCGACCTGGTGGATGGCGGCGACCAGTTCGACACGGTGGAGTACAGCCTCAGCACGTCGCGCGTGATCATCGACCGCCCTTTCGGCGGCGGCATCGCCGGCTTCGCCTTCGGCGACACCTACACCTCGATCGAGAGATTCATCGGCAGCGCCTTCGACGACATCATCAAGGGCATCGCCTTCTGGGAGACCTTCGAGGGCGGCAACGGCAATGACAGGCTGGAGGGCAGCTTCGGCAACGACACGCTGCTCGGCGGGCAGGGCATCGACACGCTGATCGGCGGCGAAGGCGCCGACAGCCTCGATGGTGGCGACGGCTATGACGGCGCGTGGTTCGAGGGTGCCTCGGTCTCCATCAACCTCACCACCGGAATCCATGGCGGCGAGGCGGCGGGCGATGTGTACCTTCGCATCGAGAGCTTCCTCGGCACCGCCGGCAACGACAGCATGGTGGGCGACGGCAACGGCCATGATTTCTACGGCGCCGCCGGCAACGACACGCTGAACGGCGCGGGCGGAATCGACAAGCTGTTCGGCGGCCTGGGCGACGATGTGCTGCAGGGCGGCGATGGCGACGACGTGCTCTATGGCGGCGGCGGCAACGACGAATACCAGGGCGGCAATGGCTTCGACCTCGTCTCCTTCGCCGACCTCGCGGGCCCTGTCTTCATCGACTTCGCGCCCGGCATCTTCGGCAGCATCATCAACCCGCTGAAGCTGTTCTCGATCGAGGACATCGAGGGCAGCAGCTTCGCCGACGAGATCTGGGGCCGCCCCAACGAGGCGAACTACTTCCGCGGTGGCGCCGGCAACGACACGATCGGCGGCCGCGGCGATGGCGATGTGATCTCCGGTGAGCAGGGCGACGACACCATCGTGGTCGCCGGCTTCGAGCTCTCGGTGAATGGCGATGGCGGCGCTTCGCTCGGCAGCTTCGACACGCTGAAGGTCGGTGGCGGGGCCGGCGTGTTCAACTGGGCGATCAACAGCTTCGCGGTGGACGGCAGGGGCATCTTCCAGGTCGTCGGCTTCGAGATGGCCCGCGGCGCGGCGGGCAACGATGCCTTCACCGCCAACACGGACAACCTCTCTTTCTATGGCGAGGGCGGCAGCGACACGCTCACCGGCGGCAACGGCAACAACGTGCTGGAGGGTGGCGAGGGCGCCGACCGCCTGTTCTTCGGCGGCGGCTACGACTCCGCCGATTACCGCAGCGACACGGCCGGCGTGCTGGTGGACATCCGCGCCTTCATCGCCACCGGCGGCCATGCGACAGGCGACGCATGGCTCGACGCGCCGGAGGCCATCATGGCCGGCGCGGGCAATGACAGCCTGGGCGGCTCGGAGGGCGGCAACTACATCCTTGGGCGCGGCGGCAACGACTACCTCTCGGGCTATGGCGGGCTCGACACGCTCGATGGCGCGGAGGGCGCTGACAGCATCGAGGGCGGGCTCGGCGCCGACGTGCTGATCGGCGGCGACGGCAACGACCGCATCGTGGACACGGAAGGCCTGCTGCTGCCCGTGCGGCCCGACGACAACGCCGACGACACGCTGTTCGGCGGTGCCGGCGCCGATACGCTGACCGCTGGCGGCGGCAATGACAGCCTCGATGGCGGCTCGGAGAACGATCAGCTCACCGGTGGCGCCGGGGATGACACGCTCACCGGCGGTGCCGGTGCGGACAGCCTGCTGGGCGGTACCGGGGCGGATGTCATCCAGGGATCGGCCGATGGTGATGTCATCGATGGCGAGGGCGACGGCGACAGCCTGCTCATGGACCTGCGCAGCCTGACGAGCCAGCTGGTGTTCAACTTCGATCCCGTCGCGAGTTGGAGCATGACGCTGGGCGGGCTGGTGGCGGCCACCATCAGCAACGTCGAGACGCTGTCCTCCATCATCGGCACCGCCGGCAACGACAACATGAGCGCCGTGCGCGCCACCACCGCCGTCGTCTTCGACGGCAGCCTGGGCAATGATGCGCTGCGCGGTGGGGCGGCGGCGGATGTGCTGCGCGGCGGCAGCGGCAATGATCGCCTGCTCGGCAATGGCGAAGATGACCTGCTGGTCGGTGGAGCGGGCGCCGACACCATGGCCGGCGGCGCCGGCGCCGACATCTTCCGCTGGGACCTGGTGGCCGAAGGCGGCGATCTCATCCAGGGCTTCGTCTCCGGCCAGGACCGGCTTTCGATCGACGCCTCGGGCTTCGGCGGCGGGCTGTTGGCGGGGATGGACATTGCCGCGGCCGGGCGGTTCGTGGCCGGCGCCGCGCCGGTCGGAACCCTGGCGCAATTCCTCTACGATCTGGCGCTCGGCACGCTGAGCTGGGATGGCGACGGCGCCAACGCCGCGGCGCCCGTGCTGATCGCGAGCTTCGGCGCGGGCACGGCGGTTCTCGCAAGCGATGTCGTGATCGTCGCCTGAGCCTCTCGCAGCGCACCTCCGCCTTCGGTTGTGCGGCCGATTTCGGCGTGGCCCTGCGGGCGCATGACAGCGCGTGAAGGCCGCTTCACGCGAGTCATGACCGTGCGGCGGTGACGTCGCGATGGTGCCGTCGAGGCCTCTGCCCAGTGCCGCTCGACGCGCCGCAGGCACGAATCCCCATCAAACCAGCCTTGCCACCACGGCGGCGCAGCCCCGCCGTCGCACCGTTCATCCTGCGGCCGGTGACGCGGGCGGGGACGGTGATCGGCTGTGGGCATGACGCGGCGGGGCGGCGTTGAAGCCGGCGCTGATTGGGGTGGTGACCCGGCCCTATTGAGGCATGCAATACTGACGAGTTAAGGGGGTGGTTCCGGGTGGCGACGACTGCACCCATAGCGCTCTCTCTGGCGCGTCGGTGCTGCGAAGGATGTCGCGCTCGAAAGGGCAGACCGCCGAACCTTGCGCATGTTCCATCAGTTGTACGGGCGAAGGCCCACTCATCCCTGCGGAGCCGCGCAGCCGTTGCAAGGCGTCAGCCGCCGGCCGCGGCATCGATGAAAGCCCGCACTGCCCGTGCCGAGGCCTCCGGCGCCTCCTCCATGGGAACGTGGCCGATCCCGGGCAGGATCACCGTGCGCGCATCCGGCAACGCTCGCGCGTAGTCGGCGGCGTGCGCGGCAGGCACGGCGCCGTCCCGCTCGCCCCACAGCAGCAGCACGGGCACGCGGATCGTGGCCAGGATCGGCTCGGGCGGCACGAGGCGCGTCTGCAGCACGCGCTCAAGGATGGCGCGCCGCACGCCGGGGGCGAGCAGCATGGCGTGGTAGCGATCCACCACTGCGTCCGTCAGCACGCCAGGCACGGCGTAGGCGTTCTGCATGGTTCGGCGCAGCAGCGGCTTGGGCGCGGTGTAAGGCAGCAGCCGCATCAGCAAGGGCAGGCGCTCCGGTGCGCGGCCATACGCGCGGCCCATGCTCGCGAAGCCGTCCGGCGCCATCAGCACGAGCCTCGCGACGCGCGTCGGCTCGGCTGCGGTGAAGCGCCACGCGATTCGTCCGCCCATGGAGGAGCCAACCAGCGTCGCGTCAGCAAGCCCGAGCCGATCCATCAACGCTGCCAGCAAGGCGATGCTCCGCTCGTCGGAGTAGTCGCCGGTCGGGTCAGGACCGGTCAGGCCGAAGCCCGGCAGGTCGAGCGAGATGAGCCGGAAGCGGTCCTCCAGCAGCGGCGTCCAGGCCTCCCACGTGTGCAGCGAGGAGCCGAAGCCGTGGATCAGGAGCACTGCCGGGCCATCACGCGGCCCGGTGTCGCGGATGTGCAGGCGTGCGCCTGCCACCTCGACGAATTGCGAGGGCGGCGGCGCCCAGCGGCGTTCCAGCGTGGCTCGCGGAAGGTCCGGGCTGTAGAGCCAGACGCCACCGCCGAGCAGCAGCAGGCCGAGCGTGACGGCAACGATGGTCACAGCACGTCTCATTCCGATCCTTGGCGCCGGCGCGCTTGTGCAGGCGCAGGCGGCAGATATGCGCGCGGCTGCTCGCTTGTCATCGGGCATAATGACACGCGACCTTCGTCCGGCGGGCCGCCGGCGCGGTCGCTGCGCCATGCGTCGGATGCCGATGGCCAGCGGGTAGGCATCACCGGGCCGCCCTTGGCCGGAAGGTTGCGGGCGACCTGCGGGCGTGACGCGGTCGGGCGCATGACGCGGGTTCAGGAGGCATCGCCGCGGATTGCGCGCTACGGCGATGATGTGCTGTCGCGGCGTGTGTCGGCGCTTCATGTCAGACGCTCTTCGCTCGGGGCTGCGCAGCCTGGCGCTGGAGACGAGCTGTGACGCGTCAGGCCTCGAGGCAGGTGCGGCGGCGAACGCCGACCTGACTGAAGCGAGCGTGGTTGGTCCAAGCGCTTCGATCGCAGCCCGAGTGCGTCTCCCGCCGTACTCGCCGAAGACAGCGCTACCGCGGCGGCTGCGATGAAGGGCGATGGCGGAATCCCGAACCGCGCGCACAGCACACCCAAGCGCTGGAGCGACGGCGGACCTCCGCCGCGCCGACTGCAGACAAGAGAAGGCTTCGCCCCGGCGATCACGTCTGCATGTCTCTGTGGTGCCGACGTTCAGCAGGGCAACCACGCCACTCCTGTGGCGTTGTGATGTGGAACATCGATGTATTGGGGCAGACAGCGCGTGCTCCGCGAATGGACGAGACCTGCGTCATCAGCGATTTGGGACGACGCCGCGCCAGTGCGCGCCGAAATCTTCGGCGTTGAGCGCCTTGAAATGCATGGGCGGAGCCTCGCGTCCGCCCAGACCGTAACGGCAAGCAAGGGCCGTGGCGATCCGCTCGGCAGGCGCCTCGCGGACAACGCGGCGCAACTGCTGGAGTGCTACGGCGGCATGGTGGAGGCGGTTGACCAGGCACGCCCCGTCACTCCCGCCGCCGAATGGCTGATCGACAATTTCCATCTGGTCGAACGCCAGATCCGCGCCGTGCGTCTGCACCTGCCGCGGAGTTTCTACCGACAACTGCCCAAGCTCGTCAGCGGACCATTCGCCGGCTATCCGCGCATATTCAGCGTGGCGTGGGCGTATGTCGCGCACACCGACAGCAGCTTCAATCCGGCGATGTTCACCAGCTACCTGCGCGCCTATCAGGCGGTGCAGCCGCTCACCATCGGCGAGCTATGGGCCAGTTCCATCACGCTCCGTATCGTGCTGATCGAAAACCTGCGGCGGCTTGCGCAGCGGATGCTGGCCGACCGAATGGCCGCACAGGAGGCCGATCGCGCCGCCGACCAGCTGCTCGGTTCCCGCGGCAAGCCCGGCGAGCTCACCTCCGGTGCATTCGCAGATGTTAAGGCGGGGCCGCTCGCCGATGCCTTCGCCGTGCAATTGCTGCATCGGCTGCGTGACCAGGACCCCTCGGTGATGCCCGCCTTGGCTTGGCTGGACGAGCGCCTGGAAAGGCAGGGCCTGAACGCCGACACGATGGTGCAGGACATGCACCGGACCGAGGGCGCGGCCAACGTCACCGTTCGCAACATCATCACCAGCCTGCGCTTGATCGCCGACGTGAACTGGAACGACATGTTCGAGAGCGTCAGCCTGGTCGACGGGATTCTTGCCGAGGGCAGCGCCTTCGCCACCATGGATTTTGCGACGCGCAACCTCTACCGCAGCGCTATCGAGGAATTGTCCGCACGCTGCGCTGGCAGCGAGCTCGAGGTGGCGCGCGCCGCCGTCGCCGCTGCGCGGCGTTCGCCGGACGATCCACGCAAATCCGATCCCGGCTATCACCTGCTGGCCGGCGGCCGGCGTGACTTCGAGATCGCCATCGGCTTCCGGCCGCCATTCCACGCCTGGCCGGCCCGGCTCAATCGCGCCTCCGGCATCGGCGGCTACGCGACCGCCGTGGCTGCCACGACGCTGGTGGTGCTCGCACTCGCGCTGCTCGCGATGGGGGCGACCGGGCTTGGTTGGGGCTGGCTGGTGGCCCTGGCCGCGCTTGGCGCCATCCCGGCCCAGGACCTGGCCGTGTCCCTGGTCAACCGCGCTGTCACCACTGGCTTCGGCGCGCGAATGCTGCCCGGACTTGAACTGCTCGACGGCGTGCCGCCCGAGCTCCGGACCATGGTCGTGGTGCCGACCCTGCTGACGTCCACCTCCGCCATCGCCGAACAGGTGGAGCGACTGGAGGTGCACTACCTGGCCAGCCCGCCCGGCTGCGTCCACTTCGCGCTGCTGACTGACTGGACCGATGCGCCGGGCGAACACGCAGCCGATGACGATGCGCTGCTGGCGACAGCCGCGGCCGGCATTGCCGAACTGAACCGCCGCGTCGGTCCCGGCCCTGCTGGCGACCGCTTCTTCCTGCTGCATCGCCATCGCGTGTGGAACGCCGGCGAGTCGTGCTGGATGGGCTGGGAACGCAAGCGCGGCAAGCTGCACGAACTGAACAGGCTGCTGCGTGGTGCCCTGGACACGACCTTCATCACCGCCGATGGACGCACGCCGTGCCTGCCGACGGGCGTGCGTTACGTGATCACGCTCGACGCCGACACCCGGCTGCCGCGGGACACGGTGGCCCGGCTGGTCGGCAAGATGGCGCACCCGCTGAACACCCCGCGCATGGATGCCGTGTGCAGGCGGGTGGTCGAAGGCTACGCCGTGCTGCAACCCCGGGTCACGCCGTCGCAGCCGATTGGCACCGAGGGCTCGGTGTTCCAGCGCATCTTCTCCAGCCTCAGCGGCATCGATCCCTATGCGTTGGCGGTTTCCGACGTCTACCAGGATTTGTTCGGCGAGGGCTCCTACAACGGCAAGGGCATCTATGACATCGATGCCTTCGAGGCATCGCTGTCGGGCCGGATTCCCGATTCCACGATGCTGAGCCATGACTTGTTCGAAGGGGTTTTCGCCCGGTCCGGCCTTGCCTCCGATGTCGAGGTCGTCGAGGAATTTCCATCGCGCTACGATGTCGGTGCGCAGCGACATCATCGTTGGGCGCGCGGCGACTGGCAGTTGCTGCCCTGGATCCTGGGCCGCAAGGCGCCGGCTTCGGCGCGTGACAACTGCGCCATGCCGGCGATCGGCCGCTGGAAGATGATCGACAATCTTCGACGTTCGCTTTCGGCGCCGGCGGCGATCCTCGCGCTGCTTGTCGGCTGGATGGTCCTGATGCCGGCGGCCGCGGTGGTCTGGACTGTCTTCATCCTGGCGACGATCTCCCTGCCGACGCTGGTGCCGGTCGTCGCCGCGATCGCCCCGTGGCGGAGTGGCGTGACCATCACCAGCCATGGCCGCGCCCTGGCGCATGACCTCGCTACCGCGCTGGCCTTGTCGGGCCTGCAGGTCACCTTCCTCGCGCATCAGGCCTGGCTCATGGGCGATGCCATCACGCGCACGCTGTGGCGGCTTTTCGCCTCGCGCCGGCACCTGTTGCAGTGGGTTCCGGCGGCAGAGGTGACGCGCCGTCGCCGGCCTGGCCTGCGCGGGTTGTACCGCCTGATGAGCGGCGGGCTGGTCATTGGTGCGGCGGCCGGCCTGGTCGCCGTGCTGTCGGGGCAATGGCTGCTGGCCGGTGGCTTCGCCTTGCTCTGGTGCGCTTCGCCGGCGGTGGCGCGCTGGGCGAGCTCCGCGCCACGCTCGGCGGCTCGTCTCGCGGTCTCGCCGGCTGAACGCCACGCCCTGCGCCTAACGGCGCGGCGGACATGGCGCTTCTTCGAGACGTTCGTGACCGATGCCGACCACATGCTGCCGCCCGACAACTTCCAGGAAGATCCGACGCCGGCATTGGCGCGCCGCACCTCTCCCACGAATATCGGGCTCTACCTTCTCTCCGTCGTCAGCGCGCGCGATTTCGGCTGGATCGGCACCGTCGATGCGCTCGAGCGGCTGGAGGCGACGCTGGCGACCTTGGCGCGCATGGAACGCTGCCGCGGCCATTTCTTCAATTGGTACGATACCGGCAACCTGCGGCCGCTTGACCCGAAATACATCTCCTCGGTGGATAGCGGCAACCTGGCCGGGCACCTCATTGCGCTCGCCAATGCGTGTCGCGAGCTGGTGCATGCGCAGCCGCCGCCGGCGTCGGGAATCGTCGATGCGATCGACCTTGCGCGGGAGGAAGCCGCGCGGTTGAACGATGGCCATCAGACGCAGTCCACGACTTGGCGGGAGTTGGACGGGGCGCTCGGCGCACTCGCCGCAGCGGCGACCGCGCAGGCAGCCGCGGACCACGCCGACCTCTCCGCCCAGGCCGACACGATTGCCGACATCGCTCAGGCACTGGCGTTCGAGCGGGGCAATGGCGCGGGCGACGATCTGCTGTTCTGGGCGCAGGCTTGCCGGACCGCGATCCACAGCCATCGTCGCGACCATGAGTTGAATGGGGGGGCGCGGGCGGCGCTTGCCGAGAGGCTGGCCGCCGTGGCGGATGCCGCGCGTGCCATGGCGATGGCGATGCAGTTCGGCTTCCTGCTCGATCCCGAGCGCACGCTGCTCTCGATCGGCTATCTGGTTCCCGAAGGCATCCTGGATCCCAGCTGCTACGATCTGCTTGCCTCCGAGGCACGACTGGCAAGCTTCTTCGCCGTCGCCAAGGGCGATGTGCCTGCGCGGCACTGGTTCCGGTTGGGGCGTGGCATGGTGCCGGTTGCCCACAGCGCGGCCCTGGTGTCCTGGTCCGGTTCGATGTTCGAATACCTGATGCCGTCGCTGGTGATGCGCGCGCCCAACGGCAGCCTGCTGGAGCAGACCAGCCGCCTGGTGGTGCGCCGCCAGATCGAGCATGCGGCGGCGCTGCAGATCCCCTGGGGCATGTCCGAATCCGCATACAACGCGCGCGACCTGGAGCTAACCTATCAGTACTCGAATTTCGGCGTGCCGAACCTCGGGCTGAAACGCGGGCTGAGCGAGAACTGCGTCATCGCACCCTACGCCACGGCACTCGCCGCCATGATCGATCCCGCGGCAGCCTGTGCGAATCTGGCGCGGCTGGCCAAGGGTGCCGCGCGTGGCCGCTTCGGCTTCTACGAGGCGGTCGACTATACCCGTGCGCGCCTGCCCAAGGGCGCCAGCAGCGCGGTGGTGCGTGCCTACATGGCACACCATCAGGGGATGACGATCGTGGCGCTGGCGACCGCACTCGATGGTGGTGCGATGCGGCGGCGCTTCCATGCGGAGCCGATCGTGCAAGCCACCGAATTGCTCCTGCAGGAACGCATGCCGCGCGAAGTCGCGGTCGTCAGGCCGTTTGCGGTGGAAGTGAAATCGGCTGATCATCCGGCCGTCGCGGATACCTCCGGCGCCCGCCATTTCTCCTCGGCGCAGCAGGCCACGCCGGCCAGCCATCTGCTGTCGAACGGTCGCTTGTCGACCATGCTGACCGCTGCCGGGTCCGGCAGCACGCGGTGGGGGAACATCGCCCTCACGCGCTGGCGAGAGGATGCGACCTGCGACGATTCCGGATTGTACGTCTACCTGCGCGACGTGTGGTCGGGCCAGGTGTGGTCGGCGACAGCCCAGCCTGTCGGTGCGAAGCCCGATGCCTACGGCGTCACCTTTCACGAGGACCGCGCCGAATTCACCCGCAGCGATGGCACGCTGACCACGACGCTCGAGGTTATCGTTTCCTCTGAGCACGATGCCGAGGTGCGGCGCGTTTCGGTGACGAACACCGGCTCGACCATCCGTGAGATCGAGGTCACCTCCTACGCCGAACTGGCGCTGGCGCGCCAGGCGGACGACATCGCGCACCCTGCCTTCTCCAAGCTGTTCATCGAGACCGAATACCTGGCTGAGCTGGGTGCCCTGGTGGCAACCCGCCGCAAGCGGGGGCCGGACGATCCGGGCATCTGGGCGGCGCATCTGAGCGTGGTGGACGGCGAGGCAGTTGGCGCGCCGCAGTTCGAGACCGATCGCGCCCAGTTCCTGGGTCGAGGCCGCGACGTGCATGCCCCGGCAGCCACGGGGAGCGGCCGGAGGCTGTCGGGCACGGTGGGCACCGTGCTGGATCCGATCTTCGCGCTGCGCCGGCGGATCCGCGTGGCACCCGGCGCGGTCGTGCGCGTCGCCTTCTGGACGATGGTGGCGCCAACCCGCGAGGCGCTGCTGGATACTGCGGACAAGCAACGCGATGCCGGCGCCTTCGCCCGAGCCGCAATGCTGGCCTGGACCCAGGCGCAGGTGCAGATGCATCACCTCGGCATCGCCCCGGGGACTGCGGCGTCGTTCCAGCGTCTCGCCGGGCATCTGGTGCATGCCACGCCAGCCATGCGCGCGAGTTCCGAGATGATCTGCCGCGGTGGCGGTGCACAGTCGGGCCTTTGGCCCCTGGCGATCTCGGGCGATCTGCCCATCCTGCTGCTGCGCATCGACCAGACCGAACACCTGGGCGTGGCGCGGGAGGTTTTGCGGGCCTTCGAGTATTGGCGGGCGAAGCAGCTCGCCGTGGACATCGTGCTCCTCAACGACCGCCAATCCTCCTACGTCCAGGACCTGCAGGAGGCATTGGAGGCTTTGGTGCGGTCCAGCCGCTTGCAACAGGGCGGCGACCCCCGGCTCGGCCACATCCACATCCTGCGGGCCGATCTGATCTCCACCGAGGCGCGCGCGCTGCTGACCGCCGCGGCGCGGGTGGTTCTGTTGGCGCGGCGCGGCAGCCTGACGGACCAGATCAACCGGGCTTCGGCGGTTGCGACGTCCGCCGCCGGCCAGGCGCCGAGGCCCTCGCTGGCCGGCCCGACGCGGCCCGTTGCCCTGGTGCAGAAGCAGGCTGCGCCAGCGCTGGAGCTGTTCAACGGGCTGGGCGGGTTCGACAAGGATGGCCAGGAATACGTGACCATCCTGGGTGCTGGCCAATCGACGCCCGCGCCCTGGATCAATGTCGTGGCCAACCCGAACTTCGGCTTCCATGTACCGACGGAGGGCGGTGGCTTCACCTGGGCGGTCAACAGCCGGGAAAACCAGGTGACGCCATGGTCGAACGACCCGGTCACCAATCGTCCTGGCGAGGTCTTCTACCTGTGCGATGAGGAGACCGGGGCGGTCTGGACGCCCACCGCGCTGCCGATCCGCGACGCGGCGCTGACCTATGTGGCTCGGCACGGCCGCGGCTACAGCCGCTTCGAGCATGAGGCGCAGGGCATCCGTGCGGAGCTGACGCAATCCGTGCCGCTCGGCGACAGCATCAAGATCTCGCGCCTGGTGTTGACCAATCGGTCAGGCCGCGCCCGCCAACTCAGCGTGACGGCCTATGTCGAATGGGTGCTGGGCCCTTCGCGATCGGCCACGCTGCCCTACGTCACCACGGCGATCGATGCCGAGACCGGCGCCATGTTCGCGCGCAATCCGTGGAACATCCCCTTCGGATCGCGCGTCGCCTTCCTCGACCTGCGCGGCGCGCAGACGGACTGGACGGGTGATCGGCGGGAGTTCCTGGGCCGCAACGGCTCCCTGGCGGCGCCTGCCGGCGTGGTCGGCGCCGCGCCGTTGTCCAACACGGTCGGCGGGGGGCTCGATCCCTGCGGCGCGTTGCGCCGGCGGGTGACCTTGCCCGCGCATGGCAGCGTGGAGATCGTGTGCTTCCTGGGTCAGGCGGCTGACGCTGCGGCAGCGCGTGCGCTGGTCACACAGTATCGCGCCGCGGACCTCGACGCGGTGGCCGCCGAGGTCGCGGCGCATTGGAACGACGTGCTGGGGCGCATCACGATCCGCACGCCGGACCGGCCGATGGATATCATGCTGAATGGCTGGCTGCTGTACCAGGCCCTGGCCTGCCGCGTATGGGCCCGGGCCGGGTTCTACCAGGCCAGCGGCGCCTTCGGCTTCCGCGACCAGCTGCAGGACGGCATGGCACTGGTTGCCTCCCGCCCCGCGGAGACCCGCGCGCATCTTCTGCGCGCCGCTTCGCGCCAATTCGTCGAGGGCGACGTGCAGCATTGGTGGCTGCCGCATTCCGGCCAGGGCGTGCGCACGCGCATCTCCGACGATCGCGCCTGGCTGGCGCTGGCGGTGGATCACTACGTCACCGCTACCGGCGATACCGCGGTGCTGGACGAACAGGTCCCCTTCCTGGACGCCGCGCCCCTGGCACCCAGCGAGCATGAGCGCTTCTTCCAGCCGGATGTCGCGCCCGCAACCGCGACGCTGTTCGAGCACTGCGCCCGCGCGCTCGATGCCAGCATGCAGGTCGGCCGCCATGGCCTGCCGCTGATCGGCACGGGCGACTGGAACGACGGCATGAACCGGGTGGGGGAGAAGGGCGAGGGCGAGAGTGTTTGGCTCGGCTGGATGCTGCACCGCGCCCTCACCGGCATGCGCCCCCACGCCGTGCTGCGCGGTGAGGTCGGTCGTGCCGACGCGTGGCGGGACCATGCCTGCGCCTTGCAGGCCGCGTTGGAGCGCGAGGCCTGGGATGGCGATTGGTACCGGCGCGGCTTCTACGATGACGGCACGCCGCTCGGCACTGCTCTTGCAACGGAATGCCGCATCGATTCCATTGCCCAATCCTGGGCGGTGCTTTCCGGCGCTGCGGACCCCGTGCGCGCGGCGCATGCGATGGCCTCCGCCGAGCGCGAACTGATCCGGCCGGCCGAGCGCCTCGCCCTGCTGTTCACACCACCCTTCGACCGCACCGCGCAGGACCCGGGCTACATCAAGGCCTATCCGCCCGGCGTGCGGGAGAATGGCGGCCAGTACACCCATGCGGGGCTGTGGCTGGTCATGGCGTTTGCCGCGCTCGGCGAGGGCGGCAAGGCCGGCAGGTTGTTCGCGATGCTGAACCCCATCAACCACGCGCGCACCCGCTCCGATGTGCTGCGCTACAAGGTGGAGCCCTATGTCGTGGCGGCCGACATCACCGGCACGCCACCGCACGCCGGACGCGGCGGATGGACCTGGTACACCGGCTCATCCGGCTGGATGCAGCGCGCCGGAATGGAGAGCATCATCGGCCTGCGCCTGCAGGCGGGGACGCTGCTGTTCGATCCGTGCATCCCCGCAGCCTGGCCGGGTTTCGAGGTCACGCTGCGGCACGGCACAGCGCGCTATGTCATCCGTGTCGAGAACCCTGGGGGCTTCGAGCGTGGCATCGCCCAGGCCAGCCTCGATGGCGTGGCTCTTGGCGGTGGGCCGTTGCGGCTGGACCTGCAGGATGATGGCGCCTGCCACCAGCTTTCCGTGCGCCTTGGACCGTACAAACCCCTCAACTCCGAAGCGCGTTCACCGCTCGGCATCGACGTTCAGTAATCGGATCCTGTGGCTTGAAATGCGGGGGAGGCTTCCGCGTCCAGACAGGGGCAGGTCGCCATGCCGGTACGGATGTAGGGTACCCTGGCCGCCCCTGACCGATCCCGGCATGCGCCGCTGTCGCGCGCCGCTCCCGCCTCCGGTGCGTCACGATGAAGCGTGGCTGCGGATGCGGCTGGGGGCGGAGGTTTTCTGTCTCGTGTTCACTCTCCCAGCGGATCAGGCTGGGCCAGACATCCTCCGTTTCTTAATCGCGACGACCTGCCGCAAGGCTGCCGACGCCGGACAAACGCCGGCGCGACGGACCCGGCCTGCGGCCTGTCGACGCGCCAGCATCTGCTGGGCGTGGTGATCGACGCCATCGCCAGGCAGGATGGGCACTTCCCCCATCGGGAGATGGGCCGTGCGGCGCAGGACGCGACGCGACACCGTCATGTGATCGGCCGGGCGCTGCCGCGCCGCGCATTGATCGACTATGAGGTCCTTTGGTTGATCGGAACGATCGAGTGGTGATCACGATGGTGCGGGGCAGGCGGCGTGTCGGGCGCGCCGGTTGAGCATCCCCTGGCAGGCCCGCGGGACGGGCAGGCACGCGCAGCGACCGGCGCGGCCAGCCTCGGCGTGCTCGCGTTGCTGGCGGTCTATGTCGCCATCGCGGTGGCTTTTCGTGCCCCGGCGCATCTGTACGTCGATCTCAATCTGGACGAATCTCTCTACCGGCTGATCGGCGACAGCCTGGCGGCGGGCCATGCGCCCTACACTACGCTGTGGGACCGAAAGCCGGTTGGCACCTTTCTGATAACGGCGGCGATCCGCCTCGGCTTCGGCGAAAGCCTGTTGGCCTTTCGCCTCACGGCATCGTTCTTCGTCGCCGTCACGGCGCTTCTGCTGCATCTGAACGGCCGGATCATCTTCCCTGCCCAGCCCTGGGTCGGCGCGATCGCTGGCTTTCTTTTCATTGTCCATTCCACGCAGAATGGTGGGGCCGGCACGAATACCGAGTTGCTCTACACCCCCGCTGGGCTGGCCGGATTGCTGTGCCTGCTGAGGGCCGCGCGCAGCAGCGGCGCCGCGGTGCCGGGCCTCGGCTTCCTGGCCGGTCTCGCCTTCGGGATCGCGCTGCACATCAAGCAATATGCCATCTTCGACGTGCTGGCCTACGCCGCGATGGGGCTGCTGCTGGCGCCCGACCCCTGGGCGCGCGAGACGCTTCGTCGGCAGGCAGGAATCGCCGTAGCGACCGCCATCGGGATGCTCGTGCCCGCCCTGGCCTTCCTGCTTTGGTATCTCGGCATCGGTCGGCTGGACCTGTATCTCGAGGCCAATGTGCGGGCCAATCTGGGGCTGCTCGGTGCCGCCGTGCCGGCCTTCAACCTGCCTGGCCTGAAGGTCGGCCTGTCCGGCTTCGCCCCCCTGTTCATCGGCACTGCCGTCACGCTGGGTCTCATGCCGCTCCTGCCGGAGGCACGGGCGGCGCGGCGGGGCGTGCTGGCGCTCCTGTGCTGGCTGGCCGCGATGGCGTTGTCGCTGCTGGCCTCGCGCCGCTTCGCCGACCATTTCTTCCTCCAGGTGCTGCCGGCCATCGCCATGACGACGGCGCTCGGGCTGGTGCTGCTGGCGCGCGCTGTGGCGGCCTCCGGCTTGGCATCACCTCGCGGGGCGCGCCTCGGGCTGCTTGGCGTGGTGGGATTGATCGGCCTGGGGAGCGCCGCGCGGCCCTTCCATGCCGCCGCTGAGACGCTCTGGCGCCGGCATGTCGATGGCATCGCCCATTGGGGAGATCGCACCGCGACCGTCGCCGCGGCGATCGGGGAGCGCGTCGACGGCGCGGGGAGTGTGTATGTCTTCGGGCGGCTGCTCGGCCTGTATGGCCTGACCGCCACGGCGCCGCCCACCCGCTTCCCGTTCGGCGAGCACCTGTTCGCAGGCTACGCACCCGTCGATGGGGCGGCTGAGATGGCGCGGATCCTGGCCACGCGACCGCGCTTCGTCGTTGTGGACAATCACTGGCTTGCCCCGCCCACCGGCCGCCCCGCGGCTGCGGCCTTAGTGTTCGAGGCGCTGCAAGCGGAACTTGCGGCGCATTATGTGGTCGATGGCCGGGTCGGTCTGTTCCGAAGCTGGCGGGGCGGGAATGTGGGCGGGGCGGTGGATGCCACGGTGTTCCGCCGGAACGACGTGGCCGGCCCGTCAAGGCTGCCGGCGATCCAGTACAGACCGGGCGCCTGATCCCAGCCTTTGGGCGTCCCAACGCGCGGACGCACCGTGTCATTGTTGTCACCACGTGCTATTTTCGAGTTGAATGACAGTCCAGTCGGATCGGATCTGCCCGAAGAATGCGAGCGTCCATCGAAGCCGTCAGCAATACGTTGCGTGAGTGGCTGCCCGCCGAGGTCGTCTGGCTGGCGACGCTGTGTCGCCGCACATTGGAATACGTGCTCGGCCCGCTGATCGACACCGGCGGGCGCTTTCCCGTGTGGGGGCTGATGTCGGCTCTCGTCATCACCGCCATCGTCTACCTGGTCGATCGCAGCCGCCGGCGCGTGGAGCCCGGCCAGGGCTTTCTCGCCTACTGCTTCCCGAGGAGCATCGTCTTCAACCCGTCCACCCTCGTCGATCTGAAGGTGGGGTTCTTCAATTCGGTGGTCATCGGAAATGCACTGAACCTGACGTGGCGCATCAATGGGGCCTTCATCGCGGCAGGCGTGACCGGCCTTCTCACGCTGGCCTTTGGGCCGGGCCCCCAGAATGCAGCCTGGAGCCCGCTCGCTGTCATCCTACTGACGCTGGCCCTCTCGCTGGCCAATGACCTCGGCTACTTCTTCTTCCACCGGGCGTCGCATGTGTTCGCGCCGCTATGGGCGATCCACAAGCTGCACCACTCTGCCGAGGTCCTGTCGCCGCTTACGGCCGCGCGGGTGCATCCTTTGGAAGCCGCCATCCTTGGGCCGTTCCGCGCAGTCACGACGGGCCTGCTGCTCGGCCCCATCCTGTATCTCTATGCCGGCGAGGCCACGCCGGCCACGGTGCTGGGCCTCGAGCTCTCGGCGTTCCTGTTCAATTCGCTTGGCCATGTGCTGCATCACTCGCACATCCGCGCGCATTTTGGGCCAGTCATCGGCCGCGTGATTGTCAGTCCGCTGCAACACCAAGTGCACCACAGCTCGCTGCCGCAGCACCTGGACCGGAATTTCGCCGAGCATTGGTCCATCTGGGATACGCTGTTCGGCACGCTCTACATGCCCAGGCGGGATGAACCGCTGAAATTCGGGCTTGCCGGGCAGGCGGAGCAGGCACACCCGAACCTGCGAACGGCCTATCTCCGGCCGGTGACCGAATCCGCCGCAGCCTCCTTGGCGCTGCTGCAACGCTGGCTGCCGGTGCGTGCTTCGCGCCGCCGCGCCGAGGTCCGCCGCTCGGCCTTCGCGGTTGAGGACGACCCCGGCGGTGGTCAGCGCGCCTCGCATCCGCCGGGCAGTCGGCGCCTGTAAAGCTCGAGGCGGCCGCTCGGGCTGCGGTGTGCAAGGTCGAACTGCGATCGGACGACAGACCGAAGCGCAGGATACGCCTGATCCGAGGGCTGCTCGGGGACGTCCCACAGCAGCAAGAAATCGACGCTGATACCCGTGCCGGCCTCGAAATCTGCGGGAAGAAGTCGGAGAACCCGTGTGTCGCGCTGCCCTGGCAGCCAGCCGAACAGCAGGACCTTCGGATCGGCATCGGCCCTGTACGTGACCGGGTAGATCGGCAGCCGCGCGAGATAGTTGAACAGAACCGGCCGATCGCCGCTCAACTCGTAGCGACTGGCTATGTGGAACAGCGGCTGGTGAACGATGCGCGCCGAGTTCGACGCGTCCAATCGGAGCTCGCCAAGAATGGGCGCCAGCGTGCAATGCGGACCGATCAGCGCGTCAACGGCTTGGAACTCGCGGGTTGCGGTCGGCACCTGATAGGCCTGCAGCCAGAACGCCATTCCGATCACGACGAAGCTGCCGGTACCCGCCGCGGCCACGCAGAAGGCACGTAGCAAGCGTGGCGTCGAGGGTAGCGCGCCAACCGCCAGGGCCAAGCCGATGTAGGGAAAGACTTCGGCCCGCCAGACATGCGTCCAGCCCCCGCCGGCACGCTCAGGCATGATCAGGACGAGGGCGAGGAAGCAGACGGGCAGGGTGCAGGCCGCGATCGCCAGCCGGTCCGCAGCGCCCCTGGGCGGCTGCGCGCGCAGTGCCAGCGCCGTGGCGCCCATGACGAACAGCGCGAACAGCAAGGCGCCGGACAGCAGGCTGGCGATCGTGGTCGGCCGGCCGATTGTCGCGAAGGCATCGCCGCGCGCCACCCGCAGCAGACGTTGGAGCGGGTCTGCGCCGTAGACGATATCGCCCTGGCCGCCGGACTGCAGCGCGAACAGCGCCAGCAACACGACGCCCGGGAGCAGGGCCAGCGCCACCGCGAGCGGCAGTGGCGCGAGGCACCGAATGAACGCGCCGCCATGCCACCGCATGGCAGTCTCGACCCCGGCCATGGTGGTGATCGCCATGGCGGCCGCGATCCACCCTGACGCCTGGCTCGCCATGGCCAGCAGCAACAGGGCTGCGAGAACGCCGAAATTCGTCGCGGAGATCCGATCCCGCAGGCGCAGATAGGCCCAGATGCACAACAGGCTGAAGGTCAAGGACAAGGAGAAATTGTAGAGACCAAGATAGAACAGCCGCTGCAGCGCAACAGGAAAGAAGAACAGGGCGACCCAGCCGGCGTCCGGTGAGAGTTTGCGCAGCACCAGCCGCGCCGCGATCGGGATCGAGGTCAGGCAGGCCAGTTGGAACACCTGCTCGGCGACCAAAGGCGGCAGAATCCGGACCAGGCTGGACAGCAGGATATGGCCGAGGACGTTGGGCGATATCGCCGGATTCAACTGATACACTTGATTGAGCATGGGCGCCGTGGGATCGCCCGCCCGGAGCATGAAATGGGCCATGCTCAGATGTGCGGGGCCGTCATTCGTCAAGATCGGCCCTGTGGTGACGACGACACCGGCCAGCAGGGCGATCAACGTCCAGAACAGCCCTGCCTCGATTTGCGCCCGCTGCTCCCCCGCGGCGACCCTGGCCGATTGCTCGGTCACCGTGCCAAGCCGGCGGGCACGAGACTGCGGCAAGCGGCATGCAGCCTGCACGCCGCTGCATCAACGCGTGCGGCCAAACCGGCAGCGTCCTGCCTCCGCGATCCGACCGCACCGAACCGACATGTCACGACATCGAAGCCCGCATGCGGCGCTGCCCTGGCTTGCGGGGGACCAACCTGCCTTGCAGGCTGGCGCAAGACGCTGCCGGGTCGGCCCCCTGGCTCTGGCACGCCGGCGTCTGCGATGATGGCGATACCCGCCCCGCCATGGCAGCGTCGGCGACCGGGCCGGCGCCGCGCAGCAACCGCAGTGGGAAAGTCGTGCCGGATGCGCGAAGAGCGCCGGCCGTGGCCACGCAGAAATCGCTCGGCCATTCGGCCGCCATTCGGTTTCCTCTGAAAAACCAACGTCTGGCGCGGCGGATTGCGCAGTGGGCGTCCTCGCGGTGGATCTCCGACCATCGTCGCACACTATCGTATTGTAGAATTGAAACAAAGAAGGCCCACCCGTCGGAATTATGATCGTGCGATGGGCCAGGCTCATGATCGCAACATTTCTATCCTCCTTTCAGTATGGCTTGTGCAATACGCCGCTACGGCTCGCCATGGCATGCGCATGCGCATGCGAGGCTGCGCGGTGGCCGGGCTGAACCCGCATGGCGTGGTTGCGGGGGTGCCGTTCGGCTACGACGGCAACCTGACGGGCGGCGGCGTTTGGAGCTACGGGCATAACGCGGTGGGGCGGCGTCGCAGCACGACGCTGAACGGGTGGTGACCCGGCCTCGTGGAAGCGCGCCAAATCGCCGAACTGCAGCAGCGGCGGGAAGCGGATTCCGACCTTCTCCGGGCGGCGTGAGACGCGTCTCGCCGGCTGCGTGACCTCCCGCCAAGGCCCGCCCGCCTCGGCTGCAATGTTTTGTCATGATCGGGCAACGCCCACGACGTTCTGTGCCGGCAAGTTGAGCCGGCGGTGGTTGGGACTTTGGGGGCGCGCGGGTGCTGATTCGTTTTCTGTTGCTTGTCACGCTCATGGCCGCATGTGGCTTCCACCCTGCCTTCAGCCATGAAGGCCATTCCCATGGCGACGAGCCTGCGCCGCCGGCGGCCGCCGCACCGCGCGCCGAGGCGCATTCCGACCTGTTCGAGATCGTGGCGGTGCTGGGACCGGACCGCCGGCTGTGGCTCTACCTTGACCGCTACGTCACGTCGGAGCCCGTCGATGGCGCCACGGTGCAGGTCACCCTCGACGGCGAGGATCTAGGCGCGGCTACGCCGGCCGGCGAGGCGATCTATGTCCTCGCCAACCCTGCCTTCGAACGACCGGGTCAACGGAACCTGGTCTTCGCCATCATCGCCGGCGAGGACATGGACCTGCTGCCGGCGACGCTTGAAATACCCGCTGCAGCCGGGGCTCTGACCGCAACTCCGGTTTCGTCGGAACTGCTCTCGATGGCGTTGCGCGAGCCCACCCTATGGGCGGCGGGGCTGTTGCTGCTGCTGCTTGGCATCGCCATCGGCCGGGTCGCCGCTCCTCGCGCATTGCCGCCGCTTGTTGTCGCCGAACCGCCGGCAACCGCCGCGCGCCCCCATGCCTTGCCGTCCGGCGCCCCCGTGCCCGAGCGTGCGGCTGCGGCCCCGGCCGTGGTGGCCCTGTTGGCAGTTCTTCTCGTGCCGACGATCGCCCGGGCGCAGCCAATGGACGCGCCGCGGCGGCAACCCGACGGCAGCATCTTCGTGCCCAAGCCTTCGCAACGCCTGCTGGGCCTGCGCACCGGCACGGCTGAGATTGGCGAGGCCTCCGTTGCTGTCCGCCTGACCGGCCAGGTCGTCGCCGACCCCAATGCCTCGGGCCGCGTCCAGGCCTCCGAAGCCGGCCGCATCGAGCCTCCGGAGGGTGGTTTCCCGATGCTTGGCCAGCGCGTGGTGCGTGGCGAGGTTCTGGGCTTCGTCGTGCCGATCATGGCGGCGCAGGATCGCGTCGGCGTACGCGCCAGCATCGCGGAACTCGATTCGCTGATCGTGATAGCGGAGGCCCGCGTGCGGCGTTTCACCGCGCTGACCGGCACCGTCGCCCAGGCCGAGATCAACGATGCGCGCGCATTGCTCGAAGGCCTGCGTCAGCGCCGCGCGGCAAACCTGCCGGCGGTGACGGGGCGGGAGCCCATCCTGGCGCCCTCCGCTGGCCTGATCAGCGTGGTCCGCGTCGCCGCCGGCCAGGTGATCCAGGCGCAGGAGCCGCTGTTCGACATTGTCGATCCCACCCGGCTCTGGGTCGAGGCCATCGCCTTTGACCCCGCTGCGGTGGCGGAGGTTTCGGGCGCGGCGGCCGTTACGGCGGGTGGCCAGGCGCTGCGGCTCGGCTTCGTCGGCCGCGGCATGACGCTGCGCCAGCAGGGCCTGCCCCTGCATTTCTGCATCGAGGGCGGCGCGCCCGGCCTCGCCGTGGGGCAGCCCGTGACCGTGCTGGTGGAGACACCGCGCCGCACCGCCGGCATCGTCCTGCCGGCAGAGGCGGTGGTGCGCAATCCCGAGGGTGGCCAGGTGGTCTACGAGATGCCAAGCGCCGAGCGCTTCCTGCCGCGCCCGGTGCGGGTTCAGCCGCTCGATGGCCATCGCGTTCTCGTCACGGCCGGGCTGGAACGCGGAGCGCGGGTCGTGACCAGCGGCGCCGGGCTGATCGCGCAGGTCCGCTAGAAGTGTTCAACATCCTCGTCACCGCCAGCCTACGGAACCGGATCTTCGTGTTGGTCGCGGCCGCGATCCTCCTGGTCTATGGCGTCTTCACGCTGCAGCGCCTGCCGGTGGACGTCTTCCCCGACCTCAACAAGCCCGTCATCACCCTGATGACCGAGGCCGAGGGCCTGGCGCCAGAGGAGGTGGAGCTTCTCGTCTCCTATCCCATCGAGACCGCGATGAACGGCATGCCGGGTGTCACGCGCGTGCGCTCGGTGTCCGGCGTCGGGCTTTCGATCGTGTTCGTGGAGTTCGACTGGGGAACGGACATCTGGGTGAACCGTCAGCAGGTGGCGGAGCGCCTGTCGGCGGTGCGGGCGCAACTGCCGGCGAATGTAGCGCCGCAGATGGCGCCGGTCTCCTCCATCATGGGGGAGATTATGCTGGTGGCGATGTCCACGGATGGGCGCGCCAGCCCGATGGACCTGCGGGAGCTTGCGGATTGGGTGGTGCGGCCGCGGCTGCTGACCATCCCCGGCATCTCGCAGGTGATCCCGATCGGCGGCGAGGTGCGGCAGTATCGCGTGACACCCGATGTCACGCGGATGCATGCGCTCGATGTCACGGCGGAGCAGGTGCATGCGGCGCTGCGGCAGTTCGGCGGCAACACCGGTGGCGGCTATGTGGACCAGGCGGGGCGGGAATACCTGATCCGCAACATCGGCCGCACCACGCGCCTCGAGGACCTTGCGAACACGCCCGTCGCCCTTCGGGCCGGCCAGCCGATCCCGCTGCGCCAGGTGGCAACGGTGGATCACGCCGCGCGGATCAAGCGTGGTGAAGCTGGCAGCATGGGCCGGCCCGCCGTGATCCTCTCCATCCAGAAGCAGCCCGCGGCCGACACGGTGGCACTGACGCGGCAGGTCGAGGCGGCACTTGCAGAGTTGCAGCGCGCCATGCCGCCGGGCGTCATTGCTGACAAGGTGCAGTTTCGGCAGGCGGATTTCATCGGCGCCTCGGTGGGCAATGTGCAGAAAGTGCTGCTGGAGGCGGTGGCGGTGGTGGCCGTGGTGCTGTTCCTGTTCCTGCTGAACGGACGCACCACCTTCATCTCGCTCACCGCGATTCCGCTGTCGGTGCTCATCACGGTCGTCGTGTTCCAGTTGCTGGGGCTGTCGATCAACACCATGACGCTGGGCGGCCTTGCCATCGCGATCGGCGAGCTGGTCGATGATGCGGTGGTGGATGTGGAGAACGTCTTCCGCCGCCTGCGCGAGAACCGCGCGCTGCCTGATCCGCAGCCCGTCCTCACCGTGGTGGCCAGGGCAAGTCAGGAGGTCCGCTCGGGCATCGTCTATGCGACGATGATCGTGATCCTGGTGTTCGTGCCGCTATTCGCCTTGACCGGCATCGAGGGCCGTTTATTCGCGCCGCTCGGCGTCGCCTACATCGTCTCGATCCTGGCGAGCCTCATCGTCTCCATCACCGTGACGCCGGTGCTCTGCTACTACCTGCTGCCGCGCATGAAGCGGATGGACCACGGCGACAGCGCGCTGGTGCGCGTCCTCAAGCGCTGGAACGAGCGTGCGCTGCTCTGGGCCTTCGCTCGCGCGCGCCTCGTGTATCTGCTGGCGGGCGTGGGCGTGGCGGCCGCACTGGCGACCGTGCCCTTCCTCCCGCGCTCCTTCCTGCCCCCCTTCAACGAGGGCACGCTGACCATCAGCCTGCAATTCCAGCCGGGTATCAGCCTGGCCGAAGCCAACCGGCTGGGCCGGCAGGCCGAATTGCTGATCATGCAGGTGCCGGAGGTCCGCACCGTGGGCCGCCGCACCGGCCGCGCGGAGCTGGATGAGCATGCCGAGGGCGTGCACTCCTCGGAGATCGACGTCTCGCTCCATGCTTCCTCACGCGGCAAGCAGGCGATTTCGGCGGATATCCGCGCGCGGCTTGCGGTGCTGCCCGGCAGCGCCAATATCGGCGAGCCTATCGGCCATCGCCTGGACCACATGCTCTCTGGCGTGCGCGCCGAGATCGCGCTCAAAATCACTGGCGACGAGCTGGACACATTGCGCACGCTGGCCGAGGGGATGCAGCAGCGGCTCGCGTCGATCCCCGGCCTGACGGATCTGCAGGTGGAGCGCCAGGTGCGCGTGCCGCAGTTGCAGGTGGCGGTGAACCATGAACGCACGGCGCTGTATGGCGTCTCGGCCGCCTCGGTGGCCCAAGCCCTGCAAGCCCTGTCGGGCGGCCAGGTCGTCAGCCAGGTGGTGGACGGCGCGCGGCGCTTCGACGTGGTGCTGCGCCTGGGCGATACGGACCGCACCGGCGCCGGGCTCGCCGCCGTGATGATCGAGACACCGGGTGGGCGCGTGCCGCTGTCCCTGCTGGCAGAGTTGCGCGACACCGATGGTCCGAACCAGATCCTGCGGGAGAACGGCCGTCGCCGCATCGTGGTGCTCGCCAATACCGATGGCAGCGACATGGCTGCGATCGTGGCGCGTATCCGCACCGAGATGGAGGCGGCAACCTTGCCGCCCGGCTACTTCTTCACGTGACCTTCCCCCCTGCCTGGGATCCAGGTGGAGTGAGAGAGTTGGCCTCCTTGGAAGGAGGCAGGGATGCCGAAGAAGCGACCCACGGCGGAGCAGATCATCGGGCTGCTGCGGCGGGCCGAGGT